>Ga0160429_1000004_pt1 | contig 376671 bp, 323 predicted proteins | sample SolpanmetagenomR_FD_108199 | JGI IMG/M metagenome (GOLD analysis project Ga0160429, IMG submission 108199) | Solar panel surface microbial communities from Lawrence Berkeley National Laboratory, California, USA - R | ecosystem: Engineered > Built environment > Solar panel > Unclassified ... | reverse complement strand
TTGTCGAGGTGGTGGCACACGAGCAGCATGTCGAGGTGCTCGTCGATGGTGTTCACCGTAAACGGCCGCGTGGGGTTGGTGCTCGACGGAATGACGTTGGGCTCGCCACAAATCTTGATGATGTCGGGCGCGTGCCCGCCGCCCGCGCCCTCCGTGTGGTACGAGTGGATGGTGCGCCCTTTAAAGGCTGCCACTGAGTTTTCGACGAAGCCGCTCTCGTTGAGCGTATCGGTATGGATGCACACCTGCACGTCGTACTTGTCGGCGATAGTCAGGCAGTTATCAATGGTGGCGGGGGTAGTGCCCCAGTCCTCGTGCAACTTAAAGCCTAGCGCCCCGGCCTCTACCTGCTCGGCTAGCCCCTCGGGCTTCGAGGAGTTGCCCTTACCTAGGAAGCCGAAATTCATGGGGAAGGCGTCGGTGGCCTTGAGCATCATTTCGATGTAAAACGCGCCCGGCGTGCAGGTGGTGGCCGTGGTGCCCGCGGCCGGACCAGTGCCGCCGCCCACCATCGTGGTCACGCCCGAGGCCAGCGCCTCAGTTATCTGCTGCGGGCAAATGAAGTGGATATGGCAGTCGATGCCGCCCGCCGTGAGGATGTGCCCCTCTCCAGCCACTACTTCGGTGGTCACGCCCACCACCAGGCGCGGGTCCACGCCGGGCATGATGTGCGGGTTACCCGCCTTTCCAATGCCCACGATGCGCCCGCCCTTGATGCCAACATCGGCCTTGTACACGCCGGTGTAGTCGAGCACCAGCGCGTTGGTAATCAGCAGGTCGAGCGCCTCGGATTGCCCGATGCCGGCCGCCTGCCCCATGCCATCGCGCAGGGTTTTGCCGCCGCCAAACTTGCATTCCTCGCCGTACACGCAGTAGTCGCGCTCGACCTCAATCAGCAACTCAGTATCACCGAGGCGCACCCGGTCGCCCACGGTCGGGCCATACATAGCAGCATACGCCTGCCGGGAAAGGGGTAGGGACATTGGTTGAATTATGTGTTTTATTAATCGATTCTAACTCCTACTGTGCTATCGCACTTAACTATTATTTTATTCTGATTTTTACTAGCTACAAAAGTTATATTTTCCTTATTGTTTCGTCCGTATTTTAACACCATAAAATCATTTGAAAGGTGCTGTATAATGTATTTGTGGTTTTGAATCTGAATTACTGTGTCTGATATAAAAGCGAAACTGTCTGGATTTCGGTAATTGTCAGAAGTGCAGTTGGAATCGACTATCCTTAAAGAATTGCCGTAATCATAATGCGTTGCTTTGCCTGATATCTCAAACTTGGTGCATGTGTAAGGGCTGTATTTTAAGAATATATGATGGTATACTCCATTACTATCAGTTTTAAAAACCTCATCCCAGTATTTGTAATTTCCATTTGTTAGATACAGTAATTGCTTTTCGCTACTATTCATTCTGCAAGAAGCTATTAGCAAAAGAAGTGAGATTAAGGCCAGATTCTTTACATATACAATATCCATAAAAGTGTTTATTAAGCAGAATAAAGAAACCAATAGTTACCCCAGCTTCTTTATCGCCTGCTGCTTGCCGGCTTCATCGAGCGGGCCATCAATCCAGCCGTTGCCGCCGTACACGCGGCGCTCGCCGGCTAGCGCTACTAGCTGTACGCGCTTGCGCTCGCCCGGCTCGAAGCGCACTGCCGTGCCGGCCGGGATGTTGAGCCGGAAGCCAAAGGCCGCTGCCCGGTCGAAGTCAAGCCCCGCGTTGGTTTCGAAGAAGGGATAGTGCGAGCCCACCTGCACCGGCCGGTCGCCCCGGTTGAGCACCTCTAGCTCAATTACTTCGCGATTGTCGTTGAGAATCAGGTCACCGTCGGCCAGCAGGTACTCGCCGGGCACTACGGCAGGTGCAGGCGGCGCGGCCCTAGGTGCCACCCGGCTCAGCCCGCTGCCGTAGAGGGCCAACTCGGGCGCGCCGTGCTCGCGGCAAATGGGCTGGTGCACGGTCACGAGCTTGGTGCCATCGGGGAAGGTGCCTTCTACCTGTACTTCGGCCAGCAGCTCGGCCACGCCATCCAACACGTCGGCAAAGCCTAGGAGCTGCTTGCCCTTGTCCATGAGCGCGGCCACCGATTCGCCGTCGCGGATAAACTCCAGCAGCTGGGTGGCGAGCAGGGCGGCAGCTTCGGGGTAGTTGAGGCGCAGGCCGCGGGCGTAGCGCTTTTGGGCCACTACGCCGGCCTGGTGCAGCACAAGTTTATCGAGGTCTTTGGGGGCGAGGTGCATGGGGAAAACAGGAGAAACGTTAGGTCATGCAGAGCGCAGCGAAGCATTTCGCTCGCTTCGTTGCTAACGTAAGGAATTACTGCGCCACGCGAGATGCTTCGCTGCGCTCTGCATGACCAACGTGTTTTTCAGTGGGCTAATGTAAGTCGGGCGCGCCAGTCCACGTTTCCAAATCGATGGCTGTCCAGGTAGGATTGAAGTTGGCAATCAAAGCTTCCTTTTTGGCGCGGCTCCAGCCTTTGAGTTCTTTTTCGCGGGCAATGGCCTGCATAGGGTCGGCGCACACCTCGAAATATACCAGCAGGTTGGCTTGGTAGCGGCCAGTAAATTTGTTGTGTTGTCCTAACGTGTCGTTATGCTCAGCTAGCCGCCGTGTCAAGTCGTTGGTCACACCCGTGTAAAGGACCGTGCGGATGTTGTTGGTGAGCATGTACACGTACATGGATATGAAAATCAGGAGTGGAAAGGTCATGCAGAGCGCAGCGAAGCATCTCGCTCGCTTCGTTGCTGGCGTCAGAAATTACTGCACCACGCGAGATGCTTCGCTACGCTCTGCATGACCTAGCGAATCATCTCGCGTACTGACGCTTGCAAACGTAGGGAGTTACTGCGCCACGCGAGATGCTTCGCTGCGCTCTGCATGACCTAGCGGAGCAAATTACTGTAAACCATCCAGCCGCCGTAGCCGATGCTCAGTAGCGACGAGAGTAGCACCGCACTCGTGCGCAGTTGCCGCCCTAGGCGCATGCGCGGCGTGAAGGGAATCCGCATCAAGCTCACTGCCACCAGCATGCCCAGCACCGAGCCTAGCCCAAATACCAGGATGTAGGCGATGGCTCCGGCTGGCCTAGGTATAGCGCTCATGGCAAGCAGCACCAACGCCCCGCTGCCGGCTAGCCCGTGCACCAGCCCCACTGTGTAGGCAAAGCCGGCGCGCTGCTTGGCAAGCTGCACCTGCTGATACGAATTCTTATCCAGCATCCGGCTGATGCCCAGGCCAATTAACATCACGCCAACTACGGCTTCAAAGTAGCCCGATTGCAAAAAAGTCGCCTTGCTGAAGATAATCAGTCCTCCAAAAATGACGAGCATCGTGGTGTGCCCTAGGCCCCAAAACAAGCCGTTTTTGAGCGCCGACCGCAGGTGGTCGTGCCGGGCCACGAGGGTACTCACGGCCAGCAAGTGGTCGGGTTCGAAGGCGTGTCCCATGCCCATCACCGCCGCAAATAGGAGAGGAATAAGTGGTTGCATTAGTATAAAAAGGCCCCTGTCAGGCTGCGCAAGCTACAGTATGACAGGGGCCTTTGTCTAAGCGATAAGAGACATTATACCGCCTTGCTCATCCAAATCTGGCAGCCAAAATGACCACTGTTGCCCAGCGCCGCCGGGAGGTAGCCGAATCCTAGCTTCTCATATAATGGAATGGCCTGGGTTAGCTCCTCGGTGGTTTCGAGGTAGATGTGCGCGTAGCCATTGGTGCGGGCGGCTTCCAAACACTGGTTAATCAGTGCTTTGCCTACGCCGCGGCCCCTAGCGGCTGGCAGCAGGTAGAGTTTTACCAGTTCTACGGTATCAGTGGGCAGGCCTTCGGTGGGGAAGATGCCGCCGCCGCCTAGTACCTCACCGTTCACTTCGGCTACGAAGTAGGCACTGCGGGCCGTTTGGCTGAACAATTCGTAGAGATGGTCGGTGGCCTCGTCATAGTAAGCGGTGCCAGGCTTGGCGGCGCCAAACTCTGCAAGCGTTTCGCGCACGGCACGAGCCAGCGCGGTATTATCGCCGGGCGCGATAGGGCGGATGGTGATAGTGTGGTCCATAAGTGGGTAATGAAGCTGTTTAGGAAGTCGCTTTTCCTTCATGCAGAGCGCAGCGAAGCATCTCGCTCGCACCGTTGGGTTCGTAACCCTAGCGACCGCACGCGAGATGCTTCGCTGCGCTCTATATGACCAACGTCTTCTTCAAGAGACTTCCTAAACAGCTTAAATATTAGCACGAGTTACAATACGCTAAACTTGCGCCAGTGCAGTAAGCGCGCATAAACAGTAACTTATTTCAGCAATTCGTGCAGCACTGTCTGCATCGAGAACGTGCGGTTGCCAGCCTCCTGGATGATGAGTGAGCCCGGTGCGTCGAGTACTTCGTCAGATACTTCCACATTGCGGCGCACAGGCAGGCAGTGGATGAATTTGGCGTCGTCGGTGAGGCGCATGTGCTCATTGGTGAGCATCCAGCTAGGGTCGTTGTTGAGCACTTGGCCGTAGTCGCGGTAGCTGCTCCAGTTTTTGGCCTGCACGTAGTCGGCGCCTTCTAGGGCCTTGCGCTGGTCGTACTCGATGGTGGCGCCCTTCGTGAATTTAGGGTCTAGCTCGTAGCCGTGCGGGTGGGTAATAACAAAATCCACCCAGTCAACTTCTGAAAACCAGTCGGCAAATGAGTTGGGTACGCACTGCGGCAAGGCGCGCACGTGTGGGGCCCAGGTCAGGACCACTTTCACCCGCTCCTTTTTCTTGGTTTCGGCTACCGTAATGAGGTCAGCAAACGACTGCAACGGGTGTAGCGTAGCACTTTCCAGGCTGATAACTGGCACTGAGGCGTATTGCAGAATCTTGCTCATCACCTCTTCGCTGTAGTCGGCTTCCTTGTCCTTCAGCGTGGGGAAGGTGCGCACGCCCAGCACGTCGCAATACTGGCTCATCACCGCGATGGCGTCCTTGATGTGCTCCTGCGTGGTACCATTCATCACGGCACCATCGGCCATTTCCAGCGTCCACGAGTCGGCTCCGGCATTTAGTACCCACGCTTGCGCGCCTAGGTTGTAGGCCGCCTTCAAGCTGCTGAGGCGCGTGCGCAGGCTAGGGTTGAAAAATATCAGCCCCACGGTTTTGTTCTTGCCCACGTGCTGGTAGCCGTAGGGATTTTTCTTGATTTCGAGGGCTTGATTTAGAAGCGCTTTATAATCGCCGGCATCGGCGAAGGAAAGGAAATTTTTCATAGAATAGCGCGAAGCATGTAGTTCGCGAATAAGTAAAGTCAACTGCAAAAAAACAAGGTGCAAAGCCAATCGGCTTTGCACCTTGCCACCTTACGCTAGCTAAGTAGAACCGCCGCGGCTATGACATAGCCTTGTACTCGTTCCAGCTCTTGATTTTCAAATCCTTCATTTCCAATGAGCAGAAGGCCCGAATAAACTTCGAGGCTAGGCGCGCATTGGTCAGCAGCGGGATGCCAAAGTCAATGGCCGTGCGGCGGATTTTATAGTCATTATCCAACTCGCCCTTAGACAGATTTTTAGGGATGTTAATAACCAGGTCGATTTTCTTTTCGCGCAGGTACGTCAACACGTTGGGCTCCTGGTGGTCATCGGGCCAGAAGAGCAGGCTGCTGGGTACGCTGTTTTCGGCGAAGAAGCGGTGCGTGCCCTGCGTGGCGTACACTTGGTAGCCCTTCTTCACCAGCAGCTCGGCGGCCGAGAGTAGGGCCACCTTCGACTTGATGGGGCCGCCCGAGATGAGCACCGTTTTGGTCGGAATCTTGTAGCCCACGCTTAGCATCGACTTTAGCAGAGCTTCCTCGGCGGTATCGCCCAGGCAACCTACTTCACCCGTGCTCACCATGTCTACGCGCAGCACCGGGTCGGCGCCAGGCAGGCGGGTGAAGGAGAACTGCGGGGCCTTCACGCCCACGAAGGGCAGGTCGTACACCCGCTCGCTGTCGTCGCGGACGATGTCTTTCTTACCCAGCAACACCTGCGTGGCTTTGGTAACCAGGTTATTGCCCGAAATCTTCGATACGAAGGGGTAGCTACGCGAGGCGCGAATGTTGCATTCGATTACCCGAATCACGCCGTTCTTTTCCAGGAACTGGATGTTGAAGGGACCGCTGATGTCGTAGCGACGGGCAATCTTCTCGGCGATGTTCTTGAGCTTGCGAATGGTGCCCACGTACACCCGCTGGGGGGGGTAGTACATGGTAGCGTCGCCCGAATGCACCCCGGCAAATTCGACGTGCTCCGAGATGGCGTAGCTCACGATTTCGCCGTGGTTGGCCACCGCGTCCAGTTCTATCTCCTTGGCTTCCTGGATGAATTCCGACACCACCACCGGGTACTCGGCGCTCACCTCGACAGCCGTTTGCAGGAATTCTTCCAGCTCCTGCCGATTCGATACCACGTTCATGGCCGCACCCGACAGCACGTAGCTTGGGCGGATGAGCACCGGGTAGCCCACCTCGCCCACGAAGGCATGCATGGCTTCTAAGGAGGTCAGCTCATTCCAGCGGGGCTGCTCGATGCCCAGCTCGTCCATGATGCTCGAGAACTTGTGGCGGTTCTCGGCCATGTCAATGCTCGCGGCCGAAGTGCCCAGGATGGGTGCGCCGGCTTCATCGAGGCGAGTAGCCAGGTTGTTCGGAATCTGCCCACCGGTGCTCAGAATCACGCCCGTTGGCTTCTCAAAGTCGAGAATGTCCATCACCCGCTCGTAGCTCAGTTCCTCGAAGTAGAGGCGGTCGCTCACGTCGTAGTCGGTCGAGACGGTTTCGGGGTTATAATTGATGATGAGCGTTTTGTAACCCTCAGCAGCGGCCGTTTGCACAGCATTCACGCCGCACCAGTCAAACTCTACCGATGAGCCAATGCGGTACACGCCCGAGCCCAGCACGGCAATCGCCTTCTCAGTTTCAGGCGCGAGGTCGTTTTCAGTGCCGTGATACGTGAGGTACAGATAGTTCGTCTTGGCCGGAAACTCGGCGGCCAGCGTATCAATCTGCTTCACCACCGGTAGCACTCCTAGGGCCTTGCGATGCGCCCGCACGCGCAGTTCGTCGGCTTTCACGTCGCCCGCGCCGAGTAGCTGCACCGCGAGCTGTTGGTCCGAGAAACCGGCCTTTTTGGCTTCGCGCAGCAAGCTAGTTTCTAAACCTGCCAAGCCCTGCTCGCGCTGACCAGCCAATCGCTGACCAAGCTCAAAAATGACGTACAGGCGCTGCAAAAACCAATGGTCGATTTTGGTCAGCTCATGCACCTTATCCAAGGTGTAGCCGGATTCAAACGCTTGATTGATGGCAAAAATGCGCTCTTCGTTAGGCTCACTCAGCAGGCGGTCGATGGTCTCGTTATCAGCCGCATCGGGCGTGTTGCCTACAAAGCCGCGCTTGCCGGTGTCCAGCATCCGCAGGCCCTTCTGAATGGCTTCCTCAAACGACTTACCAATGGCCATTACCTCGCCCACGCTCTTCATGGCCGAGCCAATCTGCCGCTGTACGCCCGCAAATTTGCCTAGGTCCCAGCGCGGCAGCTTTACCACCACATAGTCGAGCGCTGGCTCAAAAAAGGCCGTCGTCGTCTGCGTTACGCTATTCTTCAACTCGGCCAGCGAGTAGCCCAGGCTCAGCTTGGCCGCCACAAACGCCAGGGGGTAGCCCGTTGCCTTAGAGGCCAGCGCCGACGAGCGCGACAAACGAGCGTTCACCTCAATCACGCGGTAGTCTTCCGAAACCGGGTCCAGCGCGTACTGAATGTTGCACTCACCCACAATGCCTAGGTGCCGGATAGTCTTGATACCAATCGAGCGCAGCTTGTGGTATTCGCGGTTGCTGAGCGTCTGCGACGGGGCCACCACGATGCTCTCCCCAGTGTGGATACCGATGGGGTCGAAGTTCTCCATGTTGCAGACTGTAATGCAGTTATCAAATGCATCACGCACCACTTCGTACTCCACTTCCTTCCAGCCCTTCAGCGACTCCTCCACCAGAATCTGGTCCGAAGTAGTGAAGGATTTTTCGGCCAGCGTCCGCAATTCGTCCATATTATTGGCGAAGCCGCTGCCCAGACCACCTAGGGCAAACGCCGCCCGCACGATAATAGGGAAGCCAATTTTTTCGCCGGCCGCCAGGGCATCTTCCATCGTCGTTACGGCCACGCTGCGGGCCGTGAGCACGCCAATCTGGTCGAGCTTGTCCTTGAAAATATCCCGGTCCTCGGTGTCGATGATGGACTGCACCGGCGTGCCGAGCACCCGCACGTTGTATTTCTCAAACACCCCATCGCGGTACAACGCTACGGCGCAGTTCAGCGCCGTTTGGCCGCCAAAGGCCACCAGAATACCGTCGGGCTGCTCTTTCTTAATGACCTCCTCCACGAAGTAGGGCGTCACGGGCAGAAAGTACACGTCGTCGGCCATGCCCTCCGAAGTTTGCACGGTGGCAATGTTCGGGTTAATAAGAATGGTGCGAATGCCTTCCTCTTTCAGCGCCTTTAGCGCCTGCGAGCCGGAGTAGTCGAATTCGCCGGCTTCTCCGATTTTCAACGCGCCGGAACCGAGGATAAGAACTTTAGTGGGTTTGTTCATTCTAGGGGTAAATAACAGAGTGCCAAAGCAACCCAAGTGTCATGCTGAGCGGAGCGCAGCTAAGTCGAAGCATCTCTACCGCTTCGTTGGAGAAATAATCAAGCAAAAAAGAACGGTCATGCTGAGCTTGCCGAAGCATCTCTACCGCTTCGTTAGATTTATCCTTCCCAGGTTTCCAAATCAATTTCTTTCCAGTTAGGATTGAAGCCATTTATCAGAGCTTCTTTCTTGGCCCGTGTCCAGCCTTTCAATTGCTTTTCGCGGGCAATAGCTTGCGGAGCATCCGCGCATAGCTCGAAATACACCAGCAAATTCGTTTGATACTTTCCCACAAACTTCTCAGTGTTTCCTAAACTCTCGCCGTGCTCGTGTAGCCGCCGATTTAAGTCATTTGTTAAGCCGATGTACAAAGTGGTTCGCGTGTCGTTGGTCAGAATGTAGACGTACATGCTGGCATGTATTACTCGATGGTCTGAATAGATATTTCCAGGCCGCCAGCTTGAAAAATGTGATAGCCGCAGTGTTCAGTAAAGAGTCCTACTTCTTCAAAGTCAGGGGATTCAATAATAAACGCATAATTGAACTCAGCTCTTGAATCATCCTCAAATTGAATCCGGATTACAGTATCACTTGAGAAATCAGAAGCGCCAAGCGTCTTGTATCTGCTACCTTTTTGAATGAGGTAGTCCTGCAACTTGGCTTTCCAGCGTTCAGGCAGGTCATTGTAACGCATGATGCTTCTGATAGAATCTTTGGTGTCTTTACAACGAAGCGATAGAGATGCTTCGGCTTCGCTCAGCATGACGGTTAGTTGTGCAAGAGCCGTGCAAAGCCTTCGCATGTTAAAAAATAAGGCAACTAGCTTTAGTTGCTAGTTGCCTTATACTTCTTAACTGCTTCAATAAAATCATCGAACATGAACTCCGTGTCCTGCGGGCCGCCGGCGGCCTCTGGGTGGAATTGCGTGGAGAAGAAAGGCTTAGTTTTGTGCTTGATGCCTTCGCAAGTGCCGTCGTTGAGGTTCTCGAAGAGCATTTCCCACTCGGCGGGCAGCGTATCGGTATCCACTGCGAAGCCGTGGTTTTGGCTGGTGATGTAGCTACGCTGCGTACCAGCTAGGCGGACGGGCTGGTTGTGGCTGCGGTGGCCGTATTTCAGCTTGAAGGTGTCGCCGCCCGCCGCCAGGCCCATGAGCTGCGAGCCAAGGCAGATGCCGAAAATGGGCTTGTCTTGCTGCAACGCATTCTGCAAATGCTTAATGGTGGCGTCGCACATTTTGGGGTCGCCAGGGCCGTTGCTCAAAAATAGGCCATCGTAGTCGATTTGGCTGTAATCGTAGTCCCAGGGCACCCGAATCAGCTCCACGTCGCGCTCCAAGAAGCAGCGGATAATGTTGGTTTTGGTGCCGCAGTCTACCAGCACGATTTTGTGCTGACCGTTGCCGTAGTGCTTCACCTCAGGCGGGCTTACTTGGGCCACTAGGTTATCTTGGTTGGGGTCGTGCAGGGGCACGTCTTCCTCCGCCACGATTTTGCCTAGCATGGCGCCTTTCTCGCGCAGGATTTTGGTGAGCATGCGTGTGTCCACGCCCGCAATGCCAGGGATGTTGTATTCCTTTAGCCAGTCACCTAGGCTCTTGGCGGCGTTCCAGTGGCTGTGCTCTTCCGAGTAGTAGTTCACTACCAGCCCGGCAATGTGGATTTTGTCGGACTCGAAAATCTTCGAAATCGACTCGTACAAGTCCTCGCCAGGCACGCCATAGTTACCCACGATGGGATAGGTGAGCACCAGAATTTGCCCCGCAAACGAGGGGTCGGTGAGGTTTTCGGGGTAGCCCGTCATGGCCGTGCTGAACACGACTTCGCCCGCTACCGAGCTGAACGCGCCGAACGACTGGCCCTGAATTTCGGTGCCGTCTTCGAGGATGAGTTTTACTTGCTTGTTGTCCACTATTCTAACTAAATGGCTGTTGGGTAACAGATTTAAGTGAGGCCGAAACCACTCGGCTTGTAATTAGCGGCGCTAGTCCAGGGCAGAAGCTTGCTGGATAACTTCAACCGATTTCTCCGTGAGCGCATACAGCGCCTGCAAAAAGCGGTCAACTTCAGCCTTTGTGATATTGAGCGGCGGCAGCAGGCGCAGCACGGTGGGGTCGGAGGCATTGCCCACAAAAATACGGTACTCTGCCAGCAACTTGTCGCGCACTTCCTTAATAGGGAAGTCGTACTTGATGCCTACCATTAGGCCGCGACCCCGAATCTCTTCGGCACCAGCGTTAGCTAGCAACTCGGTGCGCAAGTAGTCGCCTAGGGTGCGGGCGTGCTCCACTAGGTGCTCTTGCTCAATTACTTCTAGCACGGCCAGGGCGGCGGCGCAAGCTAGGTGGTTGCCGCCGAATGTAGTGCCCAGTAGCCCGTACGAAGCTTTCAGCATGGGTGCAATAAGAATGCCCCCAATAGGGAAACCATTGCCCATGCCTTTGGCCACCGAAATAACATCAGGCTGAATGCCAGCCCACTGGTGGGCGAAAAACTTGCCGCTGCGGCCGTAGCCACACTGCACCTCATCGGCGATGAGCAGTGCGCCGTACTGCTGGCACAGCGCCGCTAGACCGCGCAAGAAGTCATCGGAGGGCATGATAATACCACCCACGCCCTGAATTGGCTCAATGATAGCAGCGCAGACATCGCCAGCTTGCAGCGCCTGCTCCACGGCGCCTAGGTCATATTCTAGGAAGGAAACCGCGTGCCCCGCATTGAAAGGCGCCACGATTTTGGGGTTATCGGTAGCAGCCACCGCGCCGCTCGTGCGACCGTGAAAGGCACCCTTGAAGGCTAGCACGCGCGTCTTACCCGTGTGGAAAGAAGCCAGTTTCAGCGCATTCTCGTTGGCTTCAGCACCCGAGTTGCACAAAAACAACGTGTACTCGGGGTAGCCCGACACCTCGCCCAGCTTCTCGGCCAACTCACGCTGAATCGGAATCTGCACTGAGTTGGAATAGAAGCCAATGTTTTGCAGCTGCTCGGTAAGGCGCTGCACGTAGTGCGGATGGCTGTGGCCGATAGAAATCACGGCGTGGCCGCCGTAAAAATCAAGGTACTCCTGGCCTTTGTCGTCCCACAGCGTTGCGCCCAGCGCCTTCACCGGCGTGATGTCAACCAGCGGATAAACGTTGAAGAGGTTCATAGGTAATTATTCTTGTAAAAACAGACCACCAAATGCTAACCGCACTAAAGCGACTACTTCCTGTATTTGCGTTTCGTTGAGACCAAGTGAAGAAACCGCATTAGCGAACGCTCCAGCAATCCAGTTTTGCCAGTCCTTTTTATTGAATGTTTCAGCCTTTAACAAAGAGGTACGCGCAATAGCAACCAATTTTTCTTTGACCTCATCCGGCAGGTCTGACGCATCAAAGTTTTGAATCAACATTCGTAGTTGGCCTTGCACGGCTCCTAGCTCTGAGAATGAGAATCTTTCAGAAGCTACATTGTTGCCGGAAGTGAAAAGCTGCAATGCCTTTGCATTTTCCGCCCAGAGGTCAGAAGAGTCTACTTCGGGTTTCACAGCTGATGCCCAATCCCAAAATATGCCTAAGCAGGAGAAATTATGGCTTGGCCCCCAGTTTTGCGGTTCACTTGCTGCAATGTTATCAGGATTTGAGGATGGACCGGGACGTCTTACAACCCGATACTTCTTAACATTATCTTTTGTGGTTTTATCTATATAAAACCAAATTCCATCATTTGCTCGCAATGTAATTTTGTAAGTGCCGTCACTCAAGTCTTCTTTAAAATCAGAAGGCTGAAGCCCATTTTGCACGAGCATTTGAAATAATTCATTCCGCTGCGTAACTAGGAGCATGCTGCAAAATTCTTAGGTGGAGCGTATTAATACGATATTAAAAAAACGAAGCCTTTATCCCTAGGCCGGCCGTTTCCTCAAAGCCAAAGAGCAGGTTCATATTCTGAATAGCTTGGCCAGAAGCGCCTTTCAGCAGGTTATCGAGCGCCGTGGTGATAAGCACTTGGTCGTCGTGCTTGGCCAAGTGTACTAGGCATTTATTGGTGTTCACCACTTGCTTGAGGTGAATTTCCTTGCCTGATACAATCGTGAAAGGCGCTTCGCTATAGTAATCTGAGTACAGCTTTTGTACTTCTGGTATTAAAAGTTCGCAAGTGGTATAAACCGAAGCGAAGATACCCCGCGTGAAATTGCCACGGTAGGGAATAAAGCGAATAGGCTGATTGAATGCGGGTTGCAAGTCTACTAACGTTTCGCCAATCTCGCCTAGGTGCTGGTGCGTAAAAGTCTTGTAGGTCGAAATGTTGCCGGTGCGCCAGGTATAACCCGTCGTTTCGACAAGGCCGCGGCCCGCGCCTGTGCTACCCGTGATGGCCGACACGTGCACAGCATCCTTCAAGTGCCCAGCCGCCGCCAGCGGTAGCAGTGCTAGCTGAATGGCTGAAGCAAAGCAGCCCGGATTGGCGATACTGTCGGCCGTGCGAATCTGCTCACGGTTGGCTTCCGGCAGGCCGTACACGAAGTGCCGACCAGCTACGTCACGGTCGGCACCCAGGCGAAAGTCATTGCTCAGGTCAATGACTTTGGTGCTGGCGGGCAGGTTGGCTTTTAGCATCCACTCGCGCGAATGGCCGTGACCTAGGCACAAAAACACAACATCTTCGTCGCCGTGTAGCTCGCTGGCGAAGACAATGTCCGTATCACCTAGCAAGTCTTCGTGCACGGTATAGATAGGCTGCCCGGCTTGCGTCGAACTCACCACCGCCCCGATTTCCGCGTGGGGGTGGTGCAGCAGAAGCCGCACCAATTCGCCGGCCGTGTAGCCCGCGCCCCCGACGATACCCGCCTTAACCTGCTTGCTCATCTTGCAGGCTAGCGTGAATTTTCAGCTGGTTGCCGAAGATTTTGATAAAACCGCGGGCGTCGCGCGAATCCCAGGCGTTGTTTTCTTCGCCGTAGGTTGCCACCTTCGATTGCATCATGTCATACTTCGACTCGATGCCGAGCAGCTCGAAGTGGTAGGGACGCAACTCCACGAACACCGTGCCCGACACGTGCGCCTGCGACGACGAGAGGAAGGCCTCAAAATCGCGCATCACCGGGTCGAGGTATTGCGCCTCGTGCAGCAGCGTGCCGTACCAAGTGGCCACCGGCTCCTTGTGCAGTTGCTGCCAGCGCGACAACGTGTGCTTCTCCAGCAAGTGGTGCGCCTTAATGAGCAGCAGCGCGGCCGGGGCCTCAAAACCCACGCGGCCTTTAATACCTAGGATGGTATCGCCCACATGCGTGTCGCGGCCGATAGCGTAGGCGCCGGCTACTTCGTTAATCTTCTGAATGAGCGCCACGGCACCCATTTTCTCGCCGTTCAGCGCCACTGGCTCGCCTTTCTCGAAGGTAATTTCCAGCTGGCTAGGCTCGGTCTTGGAAAGCTGGGTAGGGTAGGCGCTCTCGGGCAAAGCCTGGCGCGAAGTCAGCGTTTCGACGCCGCCCACGCTGGTGCCCCAAATACCCCGGTTAATGGAATACTTAGCTTTCTCCCAGCTCATTTCGAAGCCCTGGCTTTGCAGGTACTCGATTTCCTGCTGGCGCGACAGTTTCTGGTCGCGAATAGGAGTGATGATTTCCACGTCGGGCGCAATCACGGCGAAGGCCACGTCAAAGCGCACTTGGTCGTTGCCAGCGCCGGTGCTGCCGTGCACGATGTACTCGGCGTTTTCGCGCTTGGCGTACTCAGCAATGGCGAGCGCCTGAAACATGCGCTCGGCGCTCACGCTCAGCGGGTAGGTATCGTTCTTCAACACGTTGCCAAACAGCAGGTAGCGCAGGCAGTCGTGGTAGTAGCGCTCGGTAATGTCAATTACCTCGTGCTTCACCGAGCCCAGCTCGTAGGCGCGCTTTTCGATAGACTGTAGTTCTTCTTCTGAAAAACCGCCCGAGTTCACGATAACGGTGTGAATTTCGAGGTCGTGCTCCCGCGAGAGGTTTACCACGCAGTACGACGTGTCGAGGCCGCCGCTGTACGCTACAATTGCCTTTTTCTTCATTGCAAACGATAAAACGAAGGGGTGCTTCGCTTAGTAAAAAAGTTGAGCTTGACTGGCTAAGGGTTGAAATAAACCCCGGCTTGCCTTGGTGCTAAGGTAGCCGGGGTTAAGTCTTGGTTAATTAGTGGGGCGTTACGATGGGCAACCGCATGGCATCGGTTATTTCCGACTCTTCCACGGCCGGCAAAGGCGCGTCTAGCTTGTCGAATAGCATACCCGTGCAGAGGCACATTTTGCGCTCATTCTCCATCAGGATGCCAAAGTTTTTGCAGCTTTTGCAGCCCTTCCAGAAATCTTCACTCGTCGTCAGCTCCGAGAACGTAACGGGCTCGTAGCCTAGGTCCGAGTTGATTTTCATCACGGCCAAGCTGGTCGTGATGCCGAAAATCTTGGCATCTGGATACTTCGTGCGCGACAGCCGGAACACCTCGCGCTTGATGGCACGACCTAGGCCGTGCTTGCGCAGCTCGGTGTTCACAACGAGGCCCGAGTTGGCCACGAACTTGCCGCTCTCGAAGGTTTCGATATAGCAAAAGCCAGCTAACTCCCCGTCTACGAAGGCGATAACTGAATTACCCTGGCGCATTTTCTCGCGCACATATTCCGGGTCGCGCTTAGCGATGCCAGTGCCCCGCTGCTTGGCCGACTCGATGTACCACTGGCACAGCAGGTCCGCGTAGTGCGTGTCTGCTGCCGTTGCAACCCGAATTGTCATGATAGTTTAAAAGAATAACTTAATGAAAGAGACGTAGTTAACCGGCCCTCGCGACCAGCGAGTTAGCGGCAGAAAACCCGAAATCTATCGGTTAAGCGGTGGGGCTCTCTAGTTAAGTAGATACGAGTAGCCCGCGAAAAGGCTGACCTAGGCGTCAGCATCCGGCAGTTGAAGCCGGCTAGGGTCGTCGCAACAATGCGCAAACCAGCGTGCGCACGCCTTCCACGCCCAAGCGGGCCGTGGTGGAAAGCAGAGGATTGGTGCGAACCAAGTAAGTCATTGTGAGAAGCAGCCGTGGGCTAGCATGATACACTAGCAAACCAGGGGCCATAATGGAGCCGCAAAGGTAAAAGTTCCTACTTTTGTTCACAATAGGCTGAGCAATTTTTTTCGCTGGTGGGGCCAGAACCAGCGATGAACAAATTATGAACAAACCAGAACTCACCATCTACAAAATCGGCGGCGGCATTATCGACGATGCCGCTGAGCTAACGAAATTCCTGGAATTGCTAGCCCAAACCAGCGGCCCCAAAATCCTGGTGCACGGCGGTGGCAAAGGCGCCAGCACCATGATGCGCGAGCTAGGTCTCACGCCGCAACTCATCAACGGCCGCCGCGTCACCGATGCGGCCACGCTCGATATCGTCACGATGTTTTACGCGGGTAAAACCAATAAGCAAGTGGTAGCTGAACTGCAAAAACTCGGTGTAAACGCCCTAGGGCTAAGCGGCGCCGACGGAAATACTATTCAAGGCAGCAAGCGGCCGGTAGAGGATATAGACTACGGCTTTGTAGGTGATTTGACTCCTGCCAGCGTCAACCAAAGCCTATTGCAGCAGATATTAACGGCAGGCCTTACGCCGGTGCTCTGCCCCATTATTCACGATGGGCAAGGACAGTTATTAAACACAAATGCCGATACTATCGCCTCAGCAGTGGCGGTAGCGCTAGCCGATGCTTTTGCGGTGACGCTGCATTATTGCTTCGAGAAAAACGGCGTATTGCGCGACGTAGCCGATGACCAATCCGTTATTAGAGAAATTAATTCGGAGAAATACGCGGAATTAAAACAGCAGGGAATTATTGCCGATGGCATGCTGCCGAAGCTGGAGAATGCCTTCGCTGCGCTGCACCAAGGAGTAAGCCAAGTAATTATTGGGCATGCCCTGAATATCCAGACTTCTCTGCATACGACGCTATGTCTGAATTAATTGCGCAGCTCAGCAATGACGCCATCGAATTATTAATTCAGTTAATTCAAACGCAGTCATTCTCGCGAGAAGAGACGGGTACGGCAGCTATTCTGGAGCAGTTTTTAACGCAGCATGGTATTCCGGCGCAGCGGCGCGGCAACAACGTGTGGGCCACCAGCCGCAACCTGGACCCGCACAAACCGACCATCTTACTCAACTCGCACCACGATACCGTAAAGCCCGGCGTGGCGTGGACCTACCCGCCCTTTGGCGCGGTGGTAGAAGGTGATAAATTGACCGGCCTAGGTAGCAATGATGCTGGCGCATCGGCGGTGAGTTTGCTAGCAGTATTTCGGTATTTCTACGACCAGCCGACGGCCTTTAATTTAATTTGCGCCATTACGGCCGAGGAAGAAGTTTCGGGTGCAAACGGCGTGAAAAGCATTCTGCCCGAGCTAGGTACAATCAACCTAGGTATCGTGGGCGAACCGACGGGTATGAATGCCGCCATCGCTGAAAAAGGCCTGCTAGTGCTCGATGGTGTGGCCCTAGGTCGCACCGGGCACGCCGCTCGCGATGAAGGCGATAACGCGCTGTACAAAGCGCTGGATGATATTAATTGGCTGCGTACTTACCAATTCCCGAAAGTGTCAGAAATGCTCGGGCCGGTGAAAATGACGGTGACGCAAATAAGCGCTGGTACGCAGCACAATGTAGTGCCCGACGAGTGCCGCTACGTGGTCGATGTGCGGCCCACCGAATGCTACACCAACGAGGAAATTCTAGAAATAATCTGGGCCAATGTGCAAGCGAATATCACGCCGCGCTCGACGCATTTGCAGTCATCAGGCTTGGCGCTAGAGCACCCGATAGTGCGCAAAGCAGTAGCAATGGGCAAGACTACCTACGGCTCACCCACGCTGTCGGACCAGGCGCTCATGCGCTTTACGACGCTGAAAATGGGACCGGGCGACAGTGCCCGTTCGCACGCGCCCGACGAGTATATTTTGCTGAGTGAAATCCGCGCCGGAATCGCGGATTATATTGAATTACTGACTGGTTTTAATTTCTAATTTTTGCTGTCATGCAGAGCGTAGCGAAGCATCTGGCTTGGTGCAGTAATTAGTGGTGTAAGCAAACGGTATCATGCGAGATGCTTCGCTGCGCTCTGCATGACGCAATAAAATAATTTGTGAGATTATGAAAATCTGGGAAAAAGGCTTCTCCGTCAACGACAAAATTGAGCGCTTTACGGTGGGGCAAGACCGGGAGCTGGACATGTATCTAGCCCCCTTCGATATGCTGGCTTCCAAGGCGCAAGCCAAGATGCTAGCTAGCATTGGCATGATTTCCCAAGAAGAAGAAACACAGTTGCTAACGGGCCTAGATGAGCTGTTGGCGCAGGTCGAAAACGGCACCTTTAAAATCGAGTCAGACTTTGAAGACGTGCATTCAAAAATCGAATATTACCTAACAGATAAATTCGGTGATGCAGGTAAAAAAATCCACGTGGCGCGCTCGCGCAACGACCAAGTGCTGACGGCGATTCAATTATTTATTAAGGATTACACCGAAAAGATTGGCGCCAAAATTCTGGAATTAGCGGAGTTGTTGTTGCAGCAGGGCGAGAAATACAAGAATGATTTATTGCCCGGCTACACGCATTTTCAGGCGGCAATGCCGAGTAGCTTCGGGCTGTGGTTTGGCGCATACGCCGAGCATTTATTGCTCGATATGAGCCTGCTGGAAGCAGCCCACACCGTGGCCGACCACAACCCCCTAGGGTCGGGTGCGGGCTTCGGCAGCAGCTTTGGTATCGACCGCGAGCAGACGACTCGTGAGATGAATTTTGCCAATGTAGCAGTGAGCTCGGTAGGTGCGCAGATGCTGCGCGGCAAGACTGAAAAAACATTGGCTTTTGCCGTTGCGGGAGTAGCCGGCACGCTTAGCAAACTAGCGTATGACTTGGTGCTATACAATAGCCAGGACCTAGGGTTCGTATTGCTACCCAAGGAGTTTACGACGGGCTCCAGCATTATGCCGCACAAGAAAAATCCCGACGTATTTGAGCTGGTGCGAGCGCATTGCAACCGCCTGCAAGCGCTGCCGACGGATATTATTCTGACGATAAACAACCTGCCGAGCGGCTACCACCGCGACTTCCAGATTTTGAAGGAAATTCTGTTCCGGCCGATGGTGCAGTTTGCCGATATTCTGGATATTCTGCTATTTGCAGTGCCGGCCTTGCAAGTGGTGCCGGGGGTAATTAACCAATCGAAATACGACGCGATATTTTCGGTAGAAAACATCAATCAATTAATTCAAAGTGGCGTGCCTTTCCGCGATGCCTACAAGCAAGTAGGTCAAGCCGTGGACAACGGTAGTTATGTGCCGCACAAAGAATTTACCACCACGCACCTAGGTAGCGTGCACCAACCAGGACTAGATGTACTGACGCAACGCTTACAAACCACGCGGCAGCGCTTGCCGTGGGCAAAATAGCACGGGCTTCTAGGCCGCAAGTCACACACTTGATACTCGCGGCCTAGAAGCCCGTGCTACTAAAAATTAATGTAGATAAACTGCTTCGAGCCGCGCTACGGGCGCCCCAGTGGGTTCGGGGGCGGTGTACAACTGTAGCGTGTCGCCGCTGATGCGGTAGGAGTGGGTGCCGGCTAATGCTTGGGTGAAAGCTTGCTCGGTTTCTAAAGCCGGGCAGGCCATGCGCGTGCTGAGCAAGGGCGAAAACGACAGAGACTTGGTGCTATCGGTAGTAGCCGTACTGCGGAAGCGATTGCAACTGGCCTGGCCCTCAGCCTTGCCATCGCGGCGCAGAAGTAAGTAAGGCTCTTGGCCACCTTCGGGCACCGTCACGGGCTGTGTACCAAGTTTTCGCACCACCCAGCGGGTTTCGTAAAGTGCCGCGGCGGGTGCGGCTGGGCGGCTAGTAGCCGTGGGGGTGCTAGTGCTGTTGCTAGGTGGCGACTGGCAACCGACAGCAGCCAGCATGGGAAGAAATACTAGTAGGGAAGCGCGCATTATAGGTAGCAGAATAGATAGGCTCAAAAAAAGCTGGCCCGTAACGAATACGTTACGGGCCAGCTAAAGTAGCGGAACTGCACCAACTTGGCAGTAGCTAAATGCGGTTGTGCTGCTTGATTACGGCGGGTGCTTAGTGGCTATTGTTGCCTAAACGCAGACCTAGGCCTACGCCCACGGTGGTAGCGCCCGCCCCGAGCCCGCCAAGCACGCGGCCCACAGTGGCATCAAAGCGCAGCCCCGTCCAGGGCCGGTAGTAGAGGCCGGCGGTAGTACCGGTAGTGAGTTGCTCGCGGCCGCGGCCGTAGCCTTCTACAAAGTAACCGGCCTTGTCGGTGATGGGGGCGGTGAGGGCCAGCGACCCTAGGTACTGCCCACGCGATACGTCGGCGGCAGTGAGGCCATATTGGGTAAAGCCAAAGTTGCCTTCCAGCGCGGCGCGGCGGCCAAACTGCTGGCTAAGCAAGATGCGTCCGCTAGGTGCCCATGAGCTACGGCGCATGCCTGGGCTACCGGTATTAGGCAGTGCTGCCTCCACGAGCAGCGACGCTTGGAAGCGGCTGGCCCGGTCGGGCGTTAGCATGAGCTTGGTGCCCACCGTCACCGGGGCCCAGCCCACGGAGTCGGGGCGTAGGCCAGGCGTTTCGCCGCCCACCACGGTAGCGCCCGGCGTGCCGAACACGTAGGGCTGCGTCACGCGAAACTCCATGCTATTGAAGAAGCCAATGCGTAGGGTAGTCGTACTGCCAGTGAGGTCGGCGCCAGAGGCCGGTGTGTAGCGCTGCAAGCCGGTTTCAAGCTGAAATTCGCCCGCCCGCAGCACGCCCGCCGTGATGGTCTGGCCGGGGCGGTCGGGCCGGATGTGCCGCACGAACGGTGCGTCAAAGTTGGGGTTATTCTCTTCGAGAGTATTCTGGGCCAGGGCGGGAGTGAGGCGGCCTGCAAGCAGGGCGGCCAGCACCAGCGGAGTGGTCTTTCGCATAGACTTACCCCGACGTGAAACTTAGCGGGATAGTTCACCGTATTATGCCGCTTATTTTCTAGGTCGAGTGCTAAAAATAAAAGCGATAGTCCTAGGGCCATCGCTTTTATTTTTTAACATACTTATATAATCCGGCTTATTGCCTTACTTGGCAGCCTGAATGGCTTGAATAGCAGCAGCTGCTGTCGCTTGGTTCTTAGCTGCATTGGGCCGGCCGGCCTGCGCGGTAGATGCTTTTTGTAGTGCGTCTATCATACGCTTATCGAAGCCATAAGCTTTCAATTGCGGCTGCGCAGCTAGTTTTTGAAGGCGCTCCACATCTTCTGCAAAGGCGGTGGGGTCGTCGAGGCGATTGAGCATGTACATCATCGGCTGAACGAGGCCATAACGGCTACGGCCAGAAGCCGCATCATAGGTCGTACGGATATACGCCCACTGTTCGGGGCCGCCCTGGCGGGCATATAAATTCGTAACCGCTTGCGCTAAATGTGGGTCAGCTTCCAACGTTTTGGCGCGGGCCAAGGCTGCGGGGGCATCTACTTCGCCTAAGGCTTGTAGGCTAGCGCCCTGCACGCCGTACGATTGGCTATTAAAGGCGTTGGTCAGCAGCTTGCTGTCTTTCTTGTCTTTTAGCTGACCTAAGGCGATAAGCACGGCGGCCAGCGCGTGCGGCTCTTTCTCGGTAGTAGCAAGCTTGCGCAGCACGGGCGTGGCGGCTTTGGCCACGTCTTTATTATCCATTTTTAGGGTGCTGATGGCGGCTACGCGCATCTCGTAGTATTTATCCTGCATAGCAGCTATCACTACTGCCCGGGCGGCGGGGCTGGTCGTTTGCTGGGCTAGCGCGGCTTCTAGCGCTTCAGCACGGTCCACGAGGCGCGGGGCATGCTTGTACTGATACGTGTATTCGGCTAGCTGCTTAGTATCGGTTTTGTCCCAAAGCAGATTTTTGTCGGCGTCCACGTTTACTAGGTCGGGCTTGGCGGCCAGTAGCATGGTGAAGGTCTGGGTGGCTTCCGTCATCATCACCTGCTGGTGCACGGGCTTACCGTTTACATAGTAGTCAATGGCAAAGGGTAACTGGAAAGGCTTGCCTTCCTGCGTCTGTTTCACAGTGACGCTCTGCTTTTTGGCGGCTGCATCCCAGGCGTAGTCGATGGTCACGACGGGGTGGCCCGCGCCGTAGTACCACTGGTTGTAAAACCAGTTCAGGTCCTTACCCGACACCGCTTCCATGGCCAGGCGCATCTGATGCGCTTCACCATTACCGAACTTATTGTCCTGCAAATACTTCTGCAAGCCCGCAAAGAATACATCGTCGCCTAGGTAGGTGCGTAGCATCTGCACGATGGCCCCGCCCTTTTGGTACGTGACAAGGTCGAACATGTCTTCCTTGTCGTTGTAGTGAAAGCGTACTAGGTTTTTGCCCACGTCGCGCTTGCTAGTGAGGTAGCGCTCGGCGTTGCGGAAATTGTGCATATCGGCCGCGTCCTGGCCGTATTTGTACTCGGCATATAGCCCCTCGCCAAAGTCGGCCATCGACTCGTTCACCGTCAGGTTCGACCACGATTCGGCGGTCACGTAGTCGCCAAACCACTGGTGAAACAGCTCGTGCGCAATTACCGACTCGCCGCTGTACTCGCGGTCTACCAGCTCTTTGTCGGTCATTTGCACCTGCTCGCCGTGCAGCGTGGCGGTGGTGTTTTCCATGGCGCCGCTTACGTAGTCGCGGGCCACGATTTGGGCGTACTTATTCCACGGAAACTCCACCCCGAGTCGCTTGGAGTAAAATTCCAGCATGTCGGGTGTGTTGCCAAAAATCTGCTTGGCAAAGGGTGCGTACTTGGGCTCTAGGTAGTAGCTCACCTCCTTGCCGCGCCACGTGTCTTTGTAGATTTTGAAGTCGCCCACCGCCATCATAAAGAGGTAGGGCGAGTGTGGCTCGTCCATCTTCCAGGTGTCGGTGCGCAGGCCGGGGCCGGCGGGCGTCTGGCTCACGAGCTTGCCGTTGCTCAGCGTCACGTACTTGGCTGGCACGGTCATGGCAATTTCCTCAGTCGTCTTCTGGTTGGGCCGGTCGATGGTCGGAAACCACGCCGACGACCCTTCCGTCTCGCCCTGCGTCCAGACTTGCACGGGCTTGCCCTTTACTGTGCTATCGGGGTTAATGAAGTATAGGCCTTTCGCATCGGTAATGGCGGCCGAGCCCTTCACTTTTAGCTCGTCGGGCTTGGCCGTGTACTCGATGTACACCACGTACTGTTCGCCGGGTTTGAAAAGCTTCCCTAGGTTGATGCGCAGATTCTCCTGGTCGGTGTAGTCAAATTTGAGCGGCTGCTGGCTGCTGCCGCTCATTAGGGCTACCGTTTTGATATCCATGCCCTTCGCATCGAGGCGGAGCGAATCAGTGGCGTAGGCGTGGGGCTTTAGTGTCACCCACTCCTGGCCGTAGAGGTAGCGCTTGGCATAGTCGAAGCGCACCGCCAACTTGGTATGCACTAGGTCATTGATTTTGGTGGCTGAAGCGCGGTAAGGGCTAGGTGCGGTGGCTGGCGCCGCAGGTGCCTGTGCCTGCGCCACTACGGCGAACAGCAGGCACCCCGGCAGCCCGGCGAGAAAAGCGTATTTCATGTGGGGGAAACAAACGGGATAGGATTGTGCCATCAAAGATGCGCCCTAGGTCAGCAAAGTTGCCGCCCACTTAACCGGGCCCCCCAAGCAAAACGAGCCCCTAGCTGCTAGCAGCTAGGGGCTCGAAGAAAACAAGTAGTAAGCAGTCTTATTTGGCGGTCAGGTTAGCCCGCAACTCACCACCGCTATTAGCTACCGTATGAATGTTGGCATAAATGCGACCCGCCTTCAGCGAATCAGCCTGCACGGCGTTCAGCGTTACAGTGCCGCTAAATGTGCCGCTAGTAGTAGCGGGCAAGCTGGCTGGTGGAAAAGGTACTGTAGGTGTGGCCGTCTTGTGCTTGGCATCACCGTAGTGCAAGTGAGCACCGGTGGGGGCACCCGTGAGGCCAGCGTAGGTAACCGTGTAGTTCAGCGCCATAGTGCTGGGAGTGTAGGTACCCGTGAAGTTGCCCGAGCCCGAAGTTGTCACGGCGGGTACTTCATTGCTGCTGCTCAATGTGCCCGAAACCTGCATCGTAGGTACGGTATCATCGTCTTTTTTGCAGGCACTAACCAGTACAAGGCCAGTAAGTGCGGAGAATAGAAGCTTTTTCACGAAAAAATAAGGGTTAAAGAAGAAGATGAATTAAGTAGAAAGCTGTCGCAAAACTACTATATAATAGTGGGTTGAGGTACTATAAAGTTCAGCAATTAATTTGTATTTTATTTATAAAAGCTTCTTTATCCAGCAGGGGGGAGGGCTATAACAGTGCTAAGAGGTAGCTGCCGCGTAACAATTGGCCTAGGCGGCAGAAAGAGTATTTCCCTTTCTGCATTGACTTATATGCCGTCGCTAAAGCCGCGTGGGTAATGAATCGGCTGAGGGTGAGTAGCTAAGAAAGCCTATCCTTGTACTGCATAAGTCATATCTACCTCAACTGCCCTAGGAGCATGTAGGTATGCCAAGCCTGTTAAGAAGGCAGAGTAAGACATGTAGTATCAGCCTAAGCTTGCCGCCCTGGCAGAACAGCGCTTATTGTCCCGCCATTGTGGCAGAAATAAAGGGCTGGTACGCGGCTTGTAAGGAAGTGCCCGACGGCTGCTATGCCGTCCACTCCGACCAGACACCTCATCTCTTTTAAACTTTAGCACCCACCTTAATCATGGGCAAAATCATCGGTATTGACTTGGGCACCACCAACTCGTGCGTCGCCGTAATGGAAGGCAACGAGCCGGTTGTAATCCCCAACTCGGAAGGCCGCCGCACTACGCCGTCGATTGTCGCATTTCTCGACAATGGCAAGGGCGAGCGCAAGGTAGGCGACCCGGCTAAGCGCCAGGCCGTTACGAACCCCACGAATACTATCGCTAGCATCAAGCGCTTCATGGGCCGCCACTTCAATGAAGTCGGCAATGAAAGCAAATACGTGGCCTACGACGTTGTAGCAGGCCCTAATAACACGGTAGCCGTTAAAATCGGTGACCGTAACTACACGCCCCAGGAAATCTCGGCCATGACGCTTCAGAAGATGAAGCAGACGGCTGAAGACTACCTAGGTACTACTGTAACCGAAGCCGTTATTACGGTGCCGGCCTACTTCAACGACGCCCAGCGCCAGGCTACCAAAGAAGCTGGTGCTATCGCTGGCCTCGATGTGAAGCGTATCATCAACGAGCCCACGGCTGCTGCGCTGGCTTACGGCTTGGATAAGAAGCATACAGACCAAAAGATTGCTGTGTATGACCTAGGCGGCGGTACGTTCGATATTTCCATCCTCGAGCTGGGCGATGGCGTATTCGAGGTACTGAGCACCAACGGCGACACCCACCTCGGTGGTGACGACTTTGACCAAGTTATCATCAACTTCCTGGCTGACCAGTTTGCCACTGACAACGAGAACCTCGACCTCCGTAAGGACCCGCTGGCCCTACAGCGCCTCAAGGAAGCTGCCGAGAAGGCCAAGATTGAGCTTTCAAGCTCGAACGAAACCGAAATCAACCTGCCTTACATCACGGCTACTGCTAGCGGCCCCAAGCACTTGGTAGTGAAGCTAAGCCGCGCTAAGTTTGAGCAGCTGAGCGATGACCTCGTACGCCGCTCGATGGAGCCCTGCAAAAAGGCGCTGCAAGATGCTGGTCTATCGGCTTCGCAAGTAGACGAAGTAATCTTGGTAGGTGGCTCGACCCGCATTCCGCGCATCCAGGAAGAAGTTGAGAAGTTCTTCGGCAAGAAGCCTTCGAAAGGTGTGAACCCCGACGAAGTAGTAGCCATCGGGGCTGCTATCCAAGGCGGTGTACTCACCGGCGAGGTAAAAGACGTGCTGCTGCTCGACGTGACTCCACTTTCGCTGGGTATCGAAACGATGGGTGGCGTGATGACTAAGCTCATCGAGTCGAACACCACCATCCCGACCAAGAAGTCGGAAACCTTCTCGACGGCTTCGGACTCGCAGCCTTCGGTAGAAATCCATGTACTGCAAGGCGAGCGCCCACTGGCTAGCCAGAACCGCACCATTGGTAAGTTCCACCTCGACAGCATTCCGCCTGCACCCCGCGGCGTACCGCAAATTGAGGTAACGTTCGACATCGATGCCAACGGCATCCTGAACGTAACGGCCAAGGACAAAGGCACTGGCAAAGAGCAGAAAATCCGTATCGAAGCCAGCAGCGGTCTCAGCGACGCCGACATCGAGCGCATGCGCCAAGAAGCCAGCGCTAACGCTGAGGCTGACAAGGCCGAAGCCGAGCGCATCAAGAAAGTGAACGATGCTGACTCGCTCATTTTCCAGACCGAGAAGCAATTGAAGGAGTTTGGCGACAAACTGAGCGGCGGCAACAAGACTGCCGTAGAAAGTGCTCTCGCTGACCTCAAGAAAGCCCACGAAAGCAAGGACCTAGGTTCTATCGACGCTGGTGTAGCCGCGTTGAATAAGGCTTGGGAAGCGGCTTCGCAAGAAATGTACGCAGCTGCTGGTGCCCAAGGTGGCCAGCCCGGCGGCCAGGGCTTCCCCGGTGGCGAAGGCCAGAATGGTGGCCAAGGCCAGCCAGCCGGTGACCACGTAACCGACGTAGACTACGAAGAAGTAGACGGCAAATAAGCTAGCAGCTCGAAACCGACTCGTCGGGTAGAGCGCTAACTAGCTGACCGTTAGAAAAGGCCGGAAGCGAAAGCTTCCGGCCTTTTTACGTTATAGTATGGTAAATAGTGTATATATCCGAAGAATAAATACTAATTTTGTGAGTTGAATCACAAGCAGCGGTACAGTTTGTGCTAGGCTTCTTGCTTATACCTAGGAGAAATAAGCTGCTAAGCAGAGTCGTCCAAAGCTTTCTGCTTCTTCTGCTAGGTTGCCAACCAAGTAGCGCTCCCGCTACGTACTTCCACTGAATGAAAACTGCTTCTCTACGGTCTTATATCTCTACATTATCTTATCTGGGGGTACTACTGTGCACTAGCTGCACCATGCGCGATACTCGCCATGAGAAAGGACCTAGCCGCGAGCCCGAATTTCGCGTGAGCACCGTAGAAGAAGCCTCGCTTAATGGCCTCGATGTACTGCCCCTGCGTGTACCAGCCGACCTGGACCTACCTAGGCGCAACAAGGTTATAGCGGGCTACGTGAACAAGCAGCTACCCTTGCGCGTGCGCTTGCAGCTTAATGCCTACAATCCTAGCCTGGAAAAAGTAGTGCTGACTGGCTTCGACTACTCTGTGTTGGTCGATGGCCGGCCACTCGGCACCAGCCGCCTGGTATCGACCCTGACGCTGCCGGCGGGCGACTCGGTGCGGGTGCCGCTAACTTTTGAGTTTAACACCTATAAGTTTTTGGGCGAAGATGCCATGCCCGCGCTGCGCAATTTTGCCCTAGGTTTCGGCGACCCCCGCCGTCGGCGCCTGTCCGTGCGCGTGCGACCTCTACTGCAATCTCCCCGCAGCCACGTTAGCCAGGCTAATCGTTATTCGGAGCCCATGGTAATGGCCCCGGCCGTGCTCTCGCGCTAGGTAGGGTAGGCCACGGAGCTTTTAGGCAGTTAGAAACGTCGTTCGGCGGGTCCGGCTTACGGTTCGGCTAAATGGCTGAAATAAGGGGTTATCTGCCTAGTTAGTTTGTAGAAGTTTAGCGCTGGGTATGAGCAGTGCGCTGGCTTATTCAGGTATGATTAATACTACTCGGTTTTCGTTTCAGCTTGCGCATACGCTGCTCTTAGGAGCAGTCCTAGCCACAATGGCTAGCTGCGCGCTGCGCGAAACCGGTCCGGGCGCCCTAGGGCACCGCGAGCCCGAGTTTCGAGTGCGAGCCATAGAGGAGGCCCGGCTCAATGGCCTCGATGTACTGTCCCTGCGTGAGCCCGCTGACATGGACCTGCCTCGGCGCAACCAAGTTATAGCGGGCTACGTGAACAAGCAGCTACCCCTGCGCGTGCGCCTGCAGCTCAACGCCTACAACCCCAACCCGGTCCCGACTACTATCACGGGGGTGCTGTACACCGTCTTGGTTGATGGCCGAGCCCTTGGTACGGGGCGGCAAACGGCGGCCGTGAATGTACCAGCGGGCGACTCGGTGCGGGTGCCGCTAACTTTTGAGTTTAACACCTATAAGTTTTTGGGCGAAGATGCCATGCCCGCGCTGCGCAATTTTGCCCTAGGCTTCGGCGACCTCCGCCGCCAGCGCGTGGTGCTGCAAGTGCGGCCGCTGCTGCGCACGCCCAAAGGCCACCTCAGTGCGCCGCTGGCTCGTACAGCCCTGGCCTATGATGAGGCAGCCACTATCAAAATTTCAACGAAGCGTAACTAACCTGCTAACAATTATCCCCCTCGTTAGCAGCTCGCTCCGACCTAAGAAGGGTTGCCTTTGGTGGTTGGAGCGAGCTTTAGTTACTTTCAGCGCGGGGCTAGCTAGGGGGTTCCGTTGCAGCTTCCTTGATTTTCTCGCTGGCTTCGAGCCGGTCTTCGGCGTCAGGGGTTTCTAGCTCCAGCTCCTGTGCCTGCCAGCCTTGGGGCTCGTAGCTGAGGCGAATGTAGATAGGATAGTGGTCGGAGCCAATGTGAGGTAGGCGCTCGAGCTGCTGCAAGCGAAAATGAGCCGAATGAAACACGTGGTCGAGAGGCCAGCGCAGTAGCTTGTAGTCCGCGTGGAAGGTGGGCAGCATGCCCCGGCCCACGCGCGGGTCGAGCAGCCGCGCCAAGCGCCGAAACAATTCGGACGTGTGCGACCAAGCTACATCGTTGAGGTCACCGGCCACGATAGTGGGCCCGTCGTGATGCTGAATGGCGCGGCCTACCAGCAGCAACTCGGCATCGCGGCGAGTGCTGGTTTTGGATTCCTTGGGCGCTGGCGGTTTGGGGTGCACAAAGTGCAACGCCACGGGCACGCCATTTGGTAGCTTTACCTGGCCATGAAATGAGGGAATGTCAGGGTCCAGGATATACTGGATTTCTTTTTCGAGCAGCGGTAGCCGCGAAAAAACCAGCATGCCGTAGGTGTTGGGCAGCGGGGCGTGGCAGGTGTGTGGGTACTCCTTATCGAGTAGCGCTAATTGGCTCAGCCACCAATCGTCGGTTTCGACAGCCAGCACTATGTCAGGGTTGTACTGGCGAATTACCCCGAGGCAGCGCGAGGCGTCGCGGTTATACATCAGTACGTTGGTAACCAGCAGGCTGAGGTGGTTGGCGGTGTCATCGGCCGAGCGCTGGGCATCGAGCACCTGCTTGCGATGCAGTGGCGTGTAGGGCCAGATGCGGGTGGCCTGGTACGCGATGGCGGCTAATACCAGTGCAATAGGCACGTACTCAGGCATCCAGGTTAGCGCGGTGCCTGGCGCTTGCAGCAGCACCAAGCTCAGCACCAAGCCTGCCACAATTTGTAAGCGGGGAAAATCAAAAACGCGCACCCACCACGCCGTTTTGCGCAGTAGGGGTAGTAGCGTCACGAGCACACCCACGCCGCCTATACCTAGCCCTAGGCCTCTAAAAAGTAAATAAAAGTCAGTCACAGAAGCAAAGGTAGCAGTAGAGCTAGCGGGAAAATAGGAAAGGTAAGGGTAGGGCGGCTGCAGAGTTTGGGAGGCGAAATAAGGAAAGCTATTTCGTTTTGTATTCTATTGTTAGACCCTTGGTTACCCCGCCCCAACCCATTACCTCTCGCCCTACCTTTGCTGCATGGAAGTTCTGATTGCCACCTTCACTACCATCTTTTCGGTAGTCAACCCCTTTGGGGCAATGCCCGTGTTCCTGACCCTAACCAGCAACGATAGTGGCTCGGACCGTATGCAAACGGCTTTGCGGGCGTGCCTCTATATGGTGGCTATTTTGAGTGTGGCGTACCTAGGGGGGCAGTATATTCTAAACTTCTTCGGTATCAGTATTCAGCACCTGCGCATTGCGGGCGGAATATTGCTGATGCGTTCTGCCTTCGACCTGCTCACACCGGGCGCCAACCGCGACCGCGTGGGGCCTGCTACGCTAGAGGAAAGCACGCATAAAGACGACATTAGCTTTACGCCGTTGGCCATGCCCATGCTCTCGGGGCCGGGCTCGATGGCCATTTGCATTGGTCTCATTCGGCCTACTTATTATGATAAGGCCATGACCATCCTAGGGTTTGGCTTGGTGGCACTGGCCAGCTTTATCGTGCTGCTCTCATCGCTACGGCTCACGCGGCTGCTGGGGCGGCCGGGCATGGCGGCGCTGGCGCGCATCATGGGCTTTATCACGCTGGCCATTGGGGTCAACTTTTTGGCGACGGCTATCGGCGCGTTATTTCCGGGTCTGAGCCGGTAGGCGGCGGGGCGGCCGTACTTTTGCGGCCACTTTATGCTACAAAACGATATCCTCCTCCGCGCCGCCAAAGGCGAAACCACCGAGCGCACGCCCGTGTGGCTCATGCGCCAAGCCGGCCGCATCCTGCCCCAGTACCGCGAGCTGCGCGGTCGCCTCTCGGGCTTCAAAGAATTGGTGGAAACGCCGGCGCTGGCTGCCGAAGTTACTATTCAGCCGGTCGATGCGCTCGATGTGGACGCGGCCATTATTTTCTCTGACATCTTGGTAGTGCCCGAGGCTATGGGCCTGACCTATGAGATGATTGAGGCAAAAGGCCCGCTCTTTCCCGAGGTAGTGAAAAACGCCGCCGACGTAGAGAAGCTACGCGTAGCCGACCCGCACGAGCACCTAGGGTACGTACTCGAAGCCTTACGAATCACCAAGCGCGAGTTAGGCGGCCGCGTGCCACTCATCGGCTTCGCGGGTGCGCCTTGGACTATCCTGGCTTACATGGTAGAAGGGCATGGCTCCAAAACTTTCAGCAAAGCGCGTCGCATGCTCTACCAAGAGCCCGCGTTGGCGCACCAGCTGCTGGAAAAAATAACCGTCACGACTATTGCCTACTTGCAAGCGCAGGTAGCGGCCGGGGCCGATATCGTGCAGATTTTCGATTCGTGGGCTGGCATCTTGCCCCCTGCGCATTATGCCGAGTTTTCGACAGCCTATATCAACCGTATTAGCGCCGCGTTAGCGCCGCTAGTGCCCGTCACGGTGTTTGCTAAAGGCGCGTGGTGGGCTGTAGAAGACTTTGCCAAGTCGCCCTGCCGCACTATCGGCCTCGACTGGAACCAGTCGCCTGCCCAGGCTCGCCAGCAAGCTCCCGGCAAAACCCTACAAGGCAACCTAGACCCCTGCGCGCTTTATGGCACGCCCGACCAGGTACGCGCTGCTACCCAGGCCATGCTGGCGGGGTTTGCTGGTGGCCCTCATATTGCTAATCTAGGCCACGGCGTGTACCCCGATACCAATCCTGACAATGTGAAGGTATTTGTGGAGACGGTGAAGGCGTGGCAGGGATAGATGGTGCTAATACCTGCCGGGTATACTGAGCCTGTCGAAGCATTTCGCACGGTGTGGCATCTCTGATGCTAGCAACTAAGCGAGCACTAGGCTTCGACAGGCTCAGCACGGCAGTAAAATAAACGACTCTACTCGTATGGATGTAAAAGACAGCAACGGCACTCTTCTCGCTGAAGGCGACGCAGTGACCCTCATCAAAGACCTCAAAGTAAAAGGCTCGTCGCAGACACTAAAGCGCGGTACGCTGGTGAAAAATATTCGCCTCACCAACTCGCCAGCCGAGATTGAGGGGCGTGCCGGGGGCAGCACGATGGTGCTCAAAACGGAGTTTTTGAAAAAGGCTTAACCCTGCTATGGCGCTACTACAACCGAACGGCATTGGCTTCTACGTACTGTCGATAGTTATCTCCGGCGGCCTCTTTCTGCTGTGGCGGCGCTTGTTTCGGCGGTTCCTTACGTCGGAGGCCGTGGTGGTTATTGCTACCGCGATGGCCGCAATTATTACTACGCCTATCGTACTGCTGGCCGTGTTGTGGCTGGTAGCTCAGTTTCAACGGGCCTAGGTCCAACCAGTTTGCTCATGCGCAGCGAAGAAGAAAAGATGCTGGCCGGCGAGCTTTACGCCGCCTTCGACCCCATGCTGGTAGCTGCTCGCACCCGCACCAAACAGCTGCTGCACCGCCTCAACGTGACGGAGTATGTGGTGGGCGACGCGGCCCGCGGCATTTTGGCTGAACTGCTGCCGCACGCTGGCGAAAACCTGTGGGTCGAGCCGCCATTTCACTGTGACTACGGCCGTAATATCTACTGCGGCGACAACGTATATTTCAACGTCAACTGCGTGGTGCTCGACGCGGCGCGCATTACCATCGGCTCCAATGTGCTGTTTGGGCCTGGCGTGCAGCTCTACGCCGCCACGCACCCGCTCGATGCAGTGGTGCGCCGCACGCTAGAGCTCGGCAAGCCCATCACCATTGGCGATGACTGCTGGTTTGGCGGCGGAGCCATTGTGTGCCCCGGTGTGACTATTGGCGACGGCTGCGTTATTGGCGCCGGTGCGGTAGTGACCAAGGACGTGCCCCCGTATTCACTGGCCGTGGGCAACCCGGCGCGGGTAGCGAAAAGCCTGCGATAGGCTATGCCTTACCTTTTGGGGCGCCCCCTTAGAGACCGGCCTCTAGTGCTTCGGTAAGTAGCCGTTGCTTTTCTATTGGCACTACGCCCACTTGCTCGCACACCAGCCCACCGCCTAGGTTGGCTAGTGCAGCTGTGAAGGCGGCCGGCTGCCCTAGGGCAACGCAGCACGCGGCGATACTGATAACCGTATCGCCCGCGCCCGACACATCGGAAATAGTGCGGAGATGGGCCGGTAGATAGGTTTTTTGCTCTACTTGCTGAGCAAATACGCCGTGCTCAGAGAGTGTTACCAAGACAATCTCGGGCGCCAGCACCTCGCGTAGGCGGGCCACGGCGGCTTCAAAGCCGGGGCGGTCTACGTCGGGTGTACCAAACTCCAACTTCAGGCCTTCGCGCAGTTCCTTCAGGTTGGGCTTGAAAAGTGTGCAATGGCGGTAGGCCAGGAAATTCTTTTTCTTAGGGTCGACCACCGTGGGTACGCCGCGCTCGCGGGCGCGCGCTATGCACTGGCTAATAATGCTTTCGCTGAGTACACCCTTGTCATAGTCCTCAAAAATGACCACATCGGCGCGGGGCAGCAGGTCGTCGTAAGCAGCCAGTAGTTGGGCAGCCTCGTCGGCGTTGAGGTTAGTTTCGACTTCGGAGTCGATGCGCACCAACTGCTGCCCTTGCGCCAGAATGCGTTGTTTGAAAGTAGTGGGGCGGTACTGGCTGCGGATGATGCCATCGGCTGGCAGGTGGTGGGTGTGCAGCAGGCCCAGCAGCTGGTCGCCGCCTTGGTCGTCGCCTACCACCGAGCACAGCAGCGGCGTAGCACCTAGGGCCTGCACATTGAGGGCTACATTGGCAGCACCTCCCAAGCGCTGCTCGGTGCGCTCCACGTTTACTACGGGCACGGGTGCTTCGGGCGAGAGGCGGCTGGCGCGCCCCCACACATAAGCATCGACCATAACATCGCCCACGATGAGGACGTGTAGCTTATCGAATTGTTGGAAGAGCGTAGCGAGCGGGGTAGGGGCAGACATGGGGCAAAATTAGGCGCGGCCAGCGGGGTTCGCGTGCAGTAGCTGGCAGGGCGGGCCGCCTGGGCGGGCTAGCTTGAGAGCGTTGTCTTTAGAAGAGAACAGCTTAGCGCAGTTTCAAAATTGCGCTACTGTGCCCGCGCTAGTCCTAGGGCGGCGCCGCGCGTCAGCAGCAGTTGGTAGGCGGGCTCCCACTCGTTGGGCACCTCACCTTCTAGAATGGCTTCGAGCACGGCTTCCTTCAGCTCGCCTACTTGGCGCGAGGGCTTGAGGCCAAATGTTTCCATGATGACCTCGCCCGTGATGACGGGCTTAAAATTGCGCAGGTGGTCCTTGGCTTCGATTTCTCGCAGCTTCTCCTCCACTATGTCAAAGTTCTTGAGGTAGCGGGCTTTACGCTGGTGGTCCTTGCTCGTAATGTCGGCCCGGCAAAGAAGCATGAGGCGGTCAATGTCATCGCCGGCTTCGAAGAGCAAGCGGCGCACGGCCGAATCGGTCACGATTTCCTTGCTCAGCGCGATGGGACGCAGATGCAGACGCACCAGCTTCTGCACCATGCGCATTTCTTCGCCTAGGGGCAGCTTGAGGTCAGTAAAAATCTGGGGTACCCAGCGAGCACCCTTGTCTTCGTGACCATGAAAGGTCCAGCCGATTTTAGGGTCGAGGCGCTTGGTAGCCGGTTTAGCAATATCGTGCAGCACGGCCGCCCAGCGCAGCCACAAGTCGCCGCCGGCAGCGGCCACGTTGTCGAGCACTTGCAGGGTGTGGTAAAAATTGTCTTTGTGTGCATGCTGGCCCACTTTCTCCACGCCGTGCAGCAGCGCCATCTTGGGGAAAATGAGTTGGAGCAAACCCGTTTGGAACAGTAGCTTGAAGCCGTAGCTCGGCACCGGCGACTCCACTATCTTATTCAGCTCTATCGTGATGCGCTCCTGCGACACGATTTTGATGCGTTCCTTATTGCGGGCAATGGCGTCGTAGGTATCGGGCTCAATATCAAAGTTGAGCTGCGAGGCAAAGCGGATAGCCCGCATCATGCGCAGTGGGTCATCCGAGAACGTGATATCGGGACCTAGGGGCGTGCGAATAATCTTGGCAGCTAGGTCTTTCATGCCATCGTAGCGGTCCACAAGTGTGCCGAAGTCTTCGGCGTTGAGACTGAGACCTAGTGCGTTGATGGTGAAGTCGCGGCGCGCCAAGTCATCTTCGAGTGTGCCAGCTTCTACTTCAGGCTTGCGGCTATCGCTGCGGTAGCTCTCCTTGCGGGCGCCTACAAATTCGATTTCGCCAGCTTCTTCGGTGGGCAGCATGGCGGTGCCAAAATTCTTGAATACCGAAACGCGGCCTCGGCCCGGTAGCTTTTTGCCCACGGCCTGTGCCAGCTTGATGCCGTCGCCCACAGTCACCACATCGATGTCTTTGCTGCCTCTTTTCAAGGCCAAGTCGCGCACGTAGCCGCCAATAACGTAGGCCGGTTGGCCAAGCTCGTGGGCCGCGTCGGCAATGGTACGGAAAATGGGTAGGTCGGGCAGCGTGGGCGTGGTCATGAGCGCAAAATTACGCTCGGTTGGAGCCCCGACTTTCAGTCGGCGAGTTAGGAAGTGTAATAACTCGCAGACTGAAAGTTCGGGCTACCTCACTCGCGCACCACTTCGAGCGTGCCATTCGGCCCTAGGCGAACTACTCGGGAGGGAGCCACGCGAGTGGTATCGTCCTGGCGCCAGCTCACTACATGGTCGGCCCCTCGTACAATGGCTAGGGCTACCTCCGCAAAGATGGTAGGCGTGGGCTCGCCGCTTTTATTAGCTGAGGTCGAGACCAAGCCGTGACCTAGGCGGCGCACTACTTTGTGACAAAACTCGTCCTGCGCAATGCGCAGGCCCACCGTGCCATCGGGGGCTACTAGGCCCGGTGCCACGGCGCGGCTGGCGGGCAGCAGGTAGGTAGTAGGCCGCGTTTGGGTGGCCAGTGCCGCCTCCAGTTCGGCCGGTACCTCGGTCGTATAATGAGCTAGCATGGCTAGGTCGGCCACCAGCACAATGCTAGGCTTGCCCTCGGGGCGTCCTTTTAGCTGGTATAGCTTCTCAACGGCGCGGGGTACTTCGGCATCACAGCCCAGGCCCCATACCGTGTCAGTAGGGTAAAGAATAATCTGCTGCGCGAGTAGCATGTCGACGGCAGAATCGACTTCTTGGCGGAAAAAATTGGTGGACATAGAAAGAACGGAGTAAGCACAAGGAGCAGCTACACTGCGGAGCAAAGCAGGAGCATAGCTGTCTAGCATCTGCAACGACGCTCCGCGCGCATCGTTCACGGAGCGGCTACAAATATTGCGCCTACCCATGCCCGCCCACATTATCGAAACCAAAGTGCTGCGCCTCGCTTACGAGCAGCGCGGCCCCACCAATGCCTCGGTGGCTCTATTGCTGCACGGTTTTTTTCGATGATTTTTACATGTAGGATAAGGTGTCAGCCCAGCTTGTGGCTGCTGGCTACCACGTTATTACCCCTCCATGCGCGGCTGTGGTGGCTCCATCTTCCTGAGCCGCGACACCTTGCGCAGCGGCCAAACTACTGCTTTGGCGCAAGATGTTATCGACCTGCTCGACCACCTAGGTATCAAAAAAGTGACTCTTATAGGCCACGACTGGGGTGCCCGTGCTAGCTACCTCGTAGCTGCTCTCTGGCCCAGGCGGGTCGAAAAGCTGGTGGTGGCATCGGTAGGCTCCGAAACAGGTATTAAGCCCGGCAATAAAATAATGACCGAGCAAATTCACGCCTACTGGTACCAACGGTTTTTCCATACCGAGTGCGGCCATGAAGCGTTAAAAAACAATCGCAGCGCATTTTGCCGCTACATCTGGCACGCGTGGTCACCGACCATGCTCTTTGACAAAGCCACCTTTAAACGCACCGCTGTCTCTTGGGACAATCCCGATTGGGTTGAAGTCGTGCTGCATTCCTACTGCTTCCGCTGGGGTGCCGCGCCGCTCTACCCGCGCTACGCCGCCCCAGAAGAGCAGTTGGAGCCACAGCCTAAAATCAGCGTGCCTACTATCGTGCTGCACGGTGAGCAGGATGGCGCTAGCCTAGTAAACATCCTCTGAAGGCAAGGAGCAGTACTTCACTGGCCCATATGAGCGGCGTGTGCTAGCTGGCGTGGGCCACTAGGTGCCCCGCGAGGCACCTAGTAAAGTAGCTGCCGCCGTACGCTCTTGCTAGGTCATCGTTACCCTACTCTAAACACAACCTCACAAAGTTGTTCCTCTGTTTGAGGAGGCGTTTCATGTCATGAGGTTATCGACTGGCAGAGCTCCACTAGTACTCCGCCGGCACTCTTGGGGTGCACAAAGCACACTATCTTGTTGTCGGCGCCGCGCTTGGGTTCTTCATTTAGTAATGTAAAACCTTCGGCACGCAGCCGGGCCATTTCGGCCACGATGTCATCGACCTCGAAAGCTACGTGGTGAATGCCTTCTGGCTTTTTTTCTAGGTATTTTGTAATGGCGCTGTCGGGGCTAGTACCCGCTAGCAGCTCTATTTTGGAGCCGCCAATCTGAAAGAAAACCGTGTCAACGGCCTCGCTGGCTACGTGCTCGGTCTTGTAGGGCGCTTGGCCTAGCAGACGAGTGTAGAGGGCAGTGGCGGCAGGCAGGTCGCGCACGGCTAAGCCTAGGTGTTCGAGGTTGGTGAGCATAGCGGGCAAGCAAAACGCGAATGTAGGGCGTCGTTACCTATGCCAATAGCAAGCTCGGCTGCCGTTGAGTATTATTAAGCTATTTTTGTGAGCTAAAAAAACTGTTTAGGCCAAAATTCTGTTTCATAGACAGCCTACACCTAACTTTAGCTTTTACTCGATAAATCCAGCCCAGCGCCATGCTTAAGCTACCTATCTATCTGGACAACAACGCCACCACTCCGCTCGACCCGCGGGTGCTGGAGGCCATGATGCCCTACCTCACCGACGTGTTTGGTAACGCGGCTTCGCGCAACCACCCTTTCGGCTGGGCCGCCGAAGAAGGCGTGGACTACGCTCGTACCCAAATCTCTCAGCTCATCAACTGTGACCCCAAAGAGATTATCTTCACCAGCGGTGCTACCGAAGGCGATAACCTGGGTATCAAGGGGGTATTTGAGATGTACAGCCAGCGCGGCAACCACATCATCACGGCCACTACTGAGCACAAAGCAGTGCTCGACACTTGTAAGCACATCGAGAAGCTCGGCGGCAAGGTGACTTACCTGCCCGTGAACGAGCAGGGCCTTATCAGCCTCGACGAGTTGGAAGCTGCCATGACGCCCCAGACCATTCTGGTGACCATCATGTACGGCAACAACGAAACGGGTACGGTGCAGCCCATCCGCGAAATTGCCGCTATCGCCCACAAGCACGGCGCGCTGTTTATGACCGATGGCACGCAGGCCGCAGGTAAGATTCCGGTGGACGTACAAGCCGATGGCATCGACCTGATGGCTTTCACCGCCCACAAAATGTACGGTCCTAAGGGCGTGGGTGCCCTTTATGTACGTCGCAAAAACCCCCGGGTAAAGGTGACGGCCCAAATGGACGGCGGTGGCCACGAGCGCGGCATGCGCTCGGGTACCTTGAACGTTCCTGGCATCGTAGGCTTTGGCAAAGCGTGTGAGTTGGCTCGCCTCGAAATGGCTGCCGATGCTGAGCGCCTCGGCAAGCTCCGCGACCAGCTCGAAGCCGAACTACTGACCCTAGAAGAAAGCTACGTGAATGGCAGCCGCGAACACCGCCTGCCCCACGTGACTAACATCAGCTTCAAGTACGTGGAAGGCGAAGGCCTGATGATGGGTGTGAAGGACCTAGCTGTATCGTCGGGCTCGGCCTGCACCTCGGCTTCGCTCGAGCCTAGCTACGTGCTCAAGGCCCTGGGCCTCAGCGACGACCTGGCGCATAGCAGCTTGCGCTTCGGCATGAGCCGTTTCACTACCGATGAGCAAATCGCCTACGCCATCAACCACGTAAAAGAGGCCGTGACCAAGCTCCGCGAGATGTCCCCGCTGTGGGAGATGCACAAAGAAGGCGTTGACCTCAGCACCATTGAGTGGGCAGAACACTAGGGTTCAATTATGAATTAGAAATTGTGAATTGAGCCTACGGGTTTGTAGCTCTTTATAATTCTGATTTTTCAATTCATAATTCATAATTTTTAACTCATAACTTCAAAAATTCATGGCTTACTCCGATAAGGTAATCGACCATTACAGCAACCCCCGTAACGTGGGCACGCTGGACAAAAGCAAAAAAACGGTGGGTACCGGCTTGGTCGGTGCCCCTGAGTGCGGCGACGTAATGCGCCTGCAAATCGAGGTGGACGAAGCCACTAACACTATCACCGATGCCAAGTTCAAGACCTTCGGCTGCGGCTCGGCCATCGCGTCGTCGTCGTTGGCTACGGAGTGGCTGAAAGGCAAAACTGTTGACGAGGCTTTGGCCATCGACAACATGGAGATTGTGGAAGAGCTGGCTTTGCCGCCCGTAAAAATCCACTGCTCGGTACTAGCCGAAGATGCCATCAAAATGGCTATCAACGACTACCGTGTAAAGAACGGCCTGCCCGCTCTGGAACTAGAAAAGTCGCACCACTAGGTTGCTAGCAGCTCATTGCGCTGCAACGGGCTATAGGTACAGTAAGCTCTCACTACCAATTGGTGGTGAGAGCTTACTTTTTTTATCTATTTAGAATCCTTCTTAGCAGTATCTTTGTTATGATAGCGCCGCTCGCTTCCTATACAGCGTCTGGCGACTATTCTTCTACGAACACCTGCCACTTAGCTATATGATAACCGTTTCGGATAAAGCCAAGGAAAAAGTCGAGCACCTGATGCGCGATTCGCAACTCGACGCTACCTACCGCTTGCGCGCCTCAGTGGCGGGTGGAGGCTGCTCGGGCCTGAGCTACAAGCTAGATTTCGATAATGAAACTCGCCCGATGGACCAAGAATTTGAGGACAAAGGTGTGCGGGTAGTAGTGGATATGAAAAGTTTCCTCTACCTAGCCGGCACTGAGCTAGACTTCTCGGATGGTCTGAATGGCAAAGGCTTCCAGTTTCATAACCCCAACGCTTCGCGTTCGTGCGGTTGCGGCGAAAGCTTCTCTGTATAATAACCTAACTCCAATAGGCCTTACGCAAAGCGGCCCTAGGTACAGATACCTAGGGCCGCTTTGCGTAAGGCCTATTGGAGTTAGTGAAAAGTGCTTGGCGAAGGATAAAGATATTTAGTAGGATTGTTGGTAATTCCAGCAAGCTTATAGACCAAGCTACTCTTTTGTAAAGCGAAGAGTGCGAGTTTGTTCGGGCAGCACTAGGCGCACCAGATAAGTGCCAGCGGGTAGAGCGCCTACATAAAGCTGACCGGAAGCGGATAGGGTAGTGGCCTGCATTAAGTGGCCAGCCAAGTCGAGCACCTGTACCGCTTGGCCAGCCGCTGCCGAAATTACCAACTGGTCGTGGGTAGGATTGGGGTGCAGCGTCAGCGGGCTTTCGGAACCGGTTAAGGTCATGATGGGAGAGTAAGTGGCGCTATTAGTAGTATCTACCTCCCGCAGGCGGTAGTAGAGCTTGCCAGTCGGAGCAGTTTTATCGAGGCTGGTATAGTGGTGGGCTTGCGTAGTGGTGCCACTGGCACCTACCCGCTCAATGGTAATAAATGCACTGCCATCGTGGCTACGCTGTACTTCGAAGTAAGCGCTGCGCTGCTCCGACGCAGTGGTCCAAGTTACCCGCACGGCGCCGTCTGCCTGGCGCGTGGCACCAACGCTAGTGAGCGTGACAGGCAACGGATTGGCAGAAGCGTCGGCGCTAGTGCTGGCTAAGGTAAAATCGGAGAAGCTCGTAAAAACTGCCGAAGTGAGCGTGCTGCCCGTCGAAGTGGTAGCGGCAGCGCTACGCCCAATAGTAGTCCATGGCTGGGTGGCATCGGCACGTTTAGCTACTACTAGGGTAGTGGCTGCTAGGTCAGTTATGCCATCGTTGGCGCCAGCAGATAGGGTGATGCTACCCGAAAAGCTGCTTGGCTGCGTTACCACATTGCCACTAAACGGCGTAATGGTAAACCAACGAACCTTGCTAACGCGGACTAGGTCGCTGCCCGTAACATTTTGGCCGGGGTCGCCCTCAAATTGTTCGGCACGGTACGTGGTAATGCCAGATTGCGTATTGATGTTCAGTGTGATAGGGCGGTAGGAGTCGCCTTTGCCAACGGGGAAGGTATATGAGGTGTACACGCCCGCCGGGTTAGCTATGCTTGGGACCAAGCGGGCCACAGGGCCGTTGACAAAGCCGATGCTAGGACCACTCACTACAGTAGCAGCTGGGGCTAAAGTCAGAATATTGGCAGCTGTAGTAGTTAAGGGCCCACTGCTGAGCGTCAGTATGTTGCTGAGCAGTACGGGCGTTTGGAGGGTTACGCCCACTGGGTTGCTGATTTCCAGCTGCGCATTGGTGCCTAGGTACGAGCTAGCGCTTGTGGGGTCGCCCAGGGCTGTGCCCGAAATTATTTGTAGGGCGTTGCCTTGCAGTAGCAGCCGGCGGTTGATGGTGCCGGCCGAAGCAGGTTCAAACCGAAAATTACCAGCATTTAATAAGTTGCCCTTCAATATGATGTTACCTGTGAGGGTGGCATTAAAACTGACACCGCTCTCAATGCTAAGTGAGCCATTAATGGTAAGGTTGCCCGCGCCGCTGGTGGGATAGGAGCTAGTGCTACCGCGCTGCAAGATGAGATTGCCATAGGTGCGACCTGTACCAGCAAGTGTATAGCTGGAGCCAGGTACCCGAAAGAAAAAGTTACCGGTTTCGGTACCGGCCGCTCCGGAAAGGTTGTCAATGAAGACTGCGCTGCCGCTGGCAGTGCGGTGGTAGTAGCTGCCACCATTCAGTAAAAAAGCGGTTGCATTACTAGCGCTGGGGTCAAACGTATTGCCACTCGTAGCGCCTGACCGATTGATGAAGGCACCTTTTGTGGCAACGAAAAGCGCCGTATCGCCGGCCGTAGCGCGTGTGAGGCCAAGCGCGAGCGCACCCGTTGAGGTAGTTGTATTGAGCGAAATAGTATTGGAAACGGGAATAACGAACAGAATAGAATCGCCTGCCAACGGCCGAATGCGCAGCGAGCTAACCGTAGTAGGAGCCTGGGCCACCGAGGTGCCGCTGCTGAGTGATACCGTGTATTTGGCTGTCACGTAGCGGTGGTCGAGCACCACGTCGTCGGCAGAACTGGGCAGCGTATTGCCCTCCCAATTGTTCGCGTCGAACCAAGAGGTAGTGCCAGCCGCGCCCGTCCAACGCTTGGCAACCAGTGGCGCTACTACTACGCCGCTGACGGCTAAGTTGGTAGTGGTAGCGCCATTTGTATTGGCAAGAGTGCCGCTCACTGGCCCAATAGGTGCAGTGCTAGCTAGCCGCACATACACGGAAGTGGCGGCCAGCGTGGGGCTGCCACCCAGCGCAATGCTGGCCGAGGTGCCGTAGGTAATACCATCCAGCGAGATTTCAACGCTTGAACTTGAGGACGTAATAGTGAGGCTAGTGCCATTAAGCGCGCTGCCGCTGACCTGATACATCTGCGCGGCAGAGGCGGCGCCGGCGGCTGCCCCAAGCCCCGAAAGCGAGGTGGGGCTTGTCGTTACGGTCGGAACGATAACAGTGTAGGGTACCGCCGAGGTAGCCGACCCGCCCGATGTGCTTACGGTAATAGCGCCGGTGGTCGCGCCACTCGGCACGGTGGCGGTGAGTGCAGTAGCATTGGTTACCGATACATTGGTGGCGGCAACGCCATTGAAGGCCACGGTAGTGCTAGCAGTGAAGTAAGTGCCCGTGATGGCAACGCTGGTGCCAACGGACCCGGAGGAAGGCGTGAAATCGCTAATAGTTGGCGCGTTGGTGGCCGTAGCCGTGCCTGTGATTTTTACATCATCAATACTAAATGCACCACCCGTGGCCTCCGCGTTGAAGCCGTAGAAGCGAAAGGTGACGGGGCCGCTCACACTTGTATAGCTGGTGCCACCTAGGGTGATGGTGCTGCCCGTGTAGGCGATGCTCGAAGTAGAGGCATCTACTACTTGAAAAGTGTTGCCCGCCACCACGCTCAAATTAGTGCTGGCCGGAGAAATGGAGGCAGGCAAATTGGCCGAGTAGCCATCGACACTCGACCGCACTACATACTGCCGGATACCGGTAGTAGTACGCTGCAAGGTGAACACGATACTGCTTAGCGAGATTGTAAAACCCGCCTGCGGCGTTAGGGTGACCGAGTAGTACTTACTCATATCTACTCCGCCGCCGAAAGTGTCGTTGCCATCTTGGGCGCCTATGGGCCAGTTGGTGAAGCTAAAGCGCCCACCAGCATTAGGGCCATTGAGTGCTCCCACTGCCGTAAACGACCCAAAAGTGACGCCCGTAGCCATGGGAACCAGAGTAGGGTCGGTAGTGCCGGTAGTGGAACTGCCTGAAGCAACGTTAGCAAATGTGTACGTGCTGGTGAAAGTTTGCCCCATACCTAGGAGCGGAAATAAGAGCAACAATAGTGATAGAAGTTGCCAAAGAACGCCTGCTTCTTGTTTAGTTGAAGTAAAGCTTAGCTGCATAGAACGAATAGAAATGGCGCGCTACAGAAGAGAAGAATGAGACTAGGTAATTGCTCGAAATAGCTTGCAATAAGACTGTGCTATCCGTCAAAGCTAAGCCATGCATTCTGTATGTTAACTATGGCATAAGTATCTGATAATCATATTAAAATAAATCTTGTTTTAGTCATATGAGAATTGATTATTACGCTTGTACAGGGAAAATAATTAGTTTCACTGAGTCCCCATTGAGTATTCGATTAAGAGGTTGCTAAGCATAAAAAAGCCACCCTAGCGGTATGGCTAGGGTGGCATATCAAATGAGCGAAAGCAGAACCGTTATTCCCAGAGCGGATAATGCTCCAACTGTACCTCCTGCCCAAAAAATAGTCGGGTGCTCTCTTCAAACGAGCGCGTGAAGTCACTCACGTAGAAGTGGTGAGCGGGGGGCACCTCAGACGGAGTAGCCAGCAATTGACGAGTAGCTAGCGCATCGGCTACGGTGGTGGCTACTACATCGGAGGGGTCGAGCACGGACACGCGACCCTGGTAGTGCGCCTCCATCTGCGGCTTGATGAGCGGGAAGTGGGTGCAGGCCAGTAATAGCGCATCAATGCCATGTAGGGTAGGATGGTCGAGGTAGGCGCGAATGATTTCCTCCGATACCCGGCCATTGAAAAAGCCTTCCTCAATCATGGGCACCAGCAGCGGCGTAGCCAGCGCGTGCAGGTCCACGCCTAGGTCGAGCTGGTCGATTTTCTTGCGGTAGATATTGGAGCCCACCGTTTGTTTGGTACCGATGAGGCCCACTGGCCGGCCGGCGTAGTGCTGGCCCACGTGTTGCACTACGGGGTCTATCATGCCAACTACCTGGGCTTTGGAGCCTACGTATTCGCGCACTAGCTCGTAGGCGGCAGCGCTGGCCGAGTTGCAGGCTATGAGGATGAGCTTGCAGTGCTGGCGCAGCAGCACATCGCAGATTTTGATGGAGTAGGCCTGAATGGCGGCAGTGCTTTTCTCGCCGTAGGGCAGGTGGGCCGTGTCACCGAAATACACCAACCGCTCGTGGGGTAGGCGCTGGGCCACGGCGCGAGCCACGGTGAGCCCGCCAATGCCAGAATCGAAAATACCAATAGGCCGGGCGGCGCCGGCAGTAGCAGCAGTAGTCATAGGTAGGCGCAAAGGTCGGGGCGGGGCGGCAGTCAGGCCGTGGCCGCTGGCTCAGAAGTTGGAATGACGCAGGTTGGGGATTACTTTTCGGGCCCTTTCCATCTTAGGCTCACCTTCTTATGAGTACGGTTTTGCGGGAGATAGACCAAGCCTTGGCGAGTTATGCGGCCCAGCACCACGCTCGCCCCGTGGTCGTGTACCTAGGCGAGCGCAAGCTCACGCAACTCATTCTCGAGGTGGCGCAGCTGAGCGAGCAGCCGGCCCTGAGTACGTCGGCGGGCCGGCCCGTAGCTTACCGCAACCTAGACATCCTGTGCGATGAAGTGAATGTGGACGGCATACGCGTGATTTGAGGGTGCAGCGAGAGCTAACGCTGTCGTAACTAACTACGGCCGCGCAGCAAACCGCTCCAACATCACCACCAGTATGCCTTTGTAAAGTACCCGAGCTATCTCCTGGTAGCCAACTTTGGCGGCCAAGCGCAGCGAAGGCAAATTGCCGATGTCAATGATACACACCGTGCGGGCTACTGGCAGGTGGGCATCGCCCCAGACCAGAGCTGCCTGTGCGGCCTCGGCCGCGTAGCCTCGGCCGTGCGTGTGAGGAGCCAGCACCCAGCCTACTTCAGGAAAGCCTTTGAGCGAGGGCGTGATATCGCGCTGCCACTCGCCAAAGCCCACGGCTCCGATGAAGTTGCCAGTCGCTTTTTCTTCAACAGCCCAAAAGCCGTAGCCGTACAGGTACCACACACCCATGTGGCGCAGCATTTTGGTCCAAATCTCTTCTTCGGGTAGCGTGTAGCCAGTGAGGTGCTGGTAAAAAGCTGGCTCTTGCCACATAGCTACAAAAGCCGCTAGGTCACTGGGATAGTGGCCGCGCAGCCGCAGCCGCGCGGTTTCGATAACCGGGATTTCCATAAGTTAGAGCAACGGCTGCACGGTACGCCACACAGTGCGGGCCACTAGGCGGTGGCCTTCGGGCGTGGGGTGAATGCCATCCGCCTGGTTAAGCTTGGCGATGCCGCCCACGTTTTCGAGCAGGAACGGGATGAGCGTGAGCTTGTTCTTGGTAGCAACGTCGGTGTAGAGCTGCTTGAACTCGGCGGCGTAGGCGGGGCCCATGTTAGGCGGAATCTGCATGCCCGCGAGCACGATTTTGGTTTGCGGCGACGTTTGGCGCACCGTGTCGATGATGGCTTGCAGGTTTTTGCGGGTGTCGGCCAGGGGTAGGCCGCGCAGGCCGTCATTGCCACCTAGCTCTAGCACAAACACGTGCACGGGCTGGCGGCTCAGCACCCAGTGCAGGCGCGAGCGGCCACCAGCGGTGGTTTCGCCACTGAGGCCCGCATTGACCACGGTGTAGGGCAGGTGCAGCGAGTCGACCTTGTTGCCGATGAGTGCTGGGTAAGCTTCGTCGGGGTCCACGCCCAAGCCGGCCGTGATGCTGTCGCCAAAAAACAAAATAGTCTGCTGCGACTTAGCCGCCGGCGCTTCGGTGGCGGTAGCCGCGGCGGGTGCGGCTGCCGTAGTGGCAGGGGTATCGGAGTGGCAGCCGGCGGCCAGTAGGGCCAGCAGCAGGGCGCTGCCTGAGAGGTACTTCATAAGACAAAAGACGAAAACGAACAAAAGTATAGGCCGCCGCTGCGCGTCCTACGTAGCCTAATAACCTTCGAAGAGACGTTTTTCTTCCCGAAAGATTAGTTGCTTGTTGTATAAAGCGTTTCTGCCCCAAAAGTCACCCAAGGCGTAGCCCATCAGTTCACGCGTTGTCGCTACAAGCGTTAGTGTGCGGGCTACCACATCGCGTATTACCCAGCAAGCATAATGTGCTATAAAGCAATTCATAACTAATAGTTTATAACTCATAATTTTTTTAATGACCAGCCTCCAAGTCGAAAACCTCACCAAAACTTATACCAGCGCCGGCCGCCAGCTCACGGTGCTGCACGAAGTCAGCTTCAGCCTCCAGCCCGCCGATACGTTTGCCATCGTGGGCCCGTCGGGTAGCGGCAAAACCACCTTGCTAGGCCTGTGCGCCGGCCTCGACCGCGCTACCAGCGGCAGCGTGTGGCTGCAAGGCATTCAGCTCGACAAGCTGAGCGAAGACCAGCGGGCGGCGGTGCGCAACCAGCACGTAGGCTTCATTTTTCAGAATTTCCAGTTGCTGCCTACCCTCACGGCCCTCGAAAACGTGCAGGTGCCCCTAGAGCTGCGCGGCGAGCGCAACGTGGCGCGCGCTGCTCAGGCCTTGCTCGAGCGCGTGGGTCTTGGCGAGCGCGGGCACCACTACCCGGCCCAGCTCTCGGGGGGCGAGCAGCAGCGCGTTAGCCTGGCCCGGGCCTTTGCCAACCGCCCGGCCATCCTTTTTGCCGACGAGCCTACCGGCAACCTCGACCCCGACACGGCCGAAACGGTACAAGGGCTGCTGTTTGACCTAAATAAGGAGGCCGGCACGACGCTCGTGCTCGTGACGCACGACCTGGAGCTGGCCGCCAAAACTCAGCGCACCATGCGCATGCGCGGCGGCAAGGTGGTAGAAGAATCTGTTGGCACCGCATCCTAGGTTATGAATTTTAAGTGGTTATTAGCAATGGCGTGGCGCGACTCGCGCCGCAGCCGCTCGCGGCTGGCGCTGTTTATGTCGAGCATTGTGCTGGGCATTGCGGCGCTGGTGGGCATCAACTCATTTGGCGACAACCTCGCGCGCAGCATTCGGGAGCAGGCCCGCGAGCTCCTAGGTGCCGACTTGGTGCTTTCTTCGAGCCAACCCTTCGATGCCAAGCTGGCGCCGACGCTGGCCAAGCTGGGCCGTACGCGTAGCGACGAAGCGTCGTTTGCGTCGCTGGTGTCGTTTCCGCGCACGCAGGGCGTGCGGCTGGCGCAGGTGCGGGCCCTGGGGCCGGGCTTCCCCTATTATGGCGACTGGGAAACGCAGCCCGTGGCCGCCGCCGCACAGTTCAAGGCGGGCCAGAGTGCGGGCGCGCTGGTCGATGACGTACTGCTGGCGCAATTCGACGCCCGCGTGGGCGATTCTGTGAAAGTCGGTACGCTGACCCTGCCCATTGTGGGGCGAGTGCTGAATACGCCGGGCCAAACGGGCTTTAGCGCCGCCGTGGCACCCAAGGTATTCATTCCGAAAAGCCTGTTGGCGCGTACCAATCTCATCAAGCCCGGTAGCCGGGTGCAGTACCGCACCTACTACCAGTTTGCGCCTGGTACCGACGTGGCCGCTACGCTTAAGCCGCTGGAAAGCAAGCTCGAAGCCAGCAATATCGACTCCGATACGGTGGCTAGCCGCCAGCAGCAAACCGGCCGCGCTTTCCGCGACCTCACACGCTTTCTGAGTTTGGTGGCCTTCGTGGCGCTACTGCTGGGCTGCGTGGGCGTGGCCAGTGCCGTGAACCTCTACGTGCAAGAAAAGCTGGCTTCGGTGGCCGTGTTGCGCTGCCTGGGCGCGAGTGGCCGGCAGGCACTGCTCATCTACCTCATTCAAACGTCGGGGCTGGGGCTGCTCGGCGCCATCATTGGGGCGGCTCTAGGTGCCGTGGTGCAGCTGGTGCTGCCCAAGGTGCTGGGTAGCTTTTTGCCGGTGGCGGTGAGCGTGGCGGTGTCGCCGAGCGCCGTGGCTATCGGCCTCGTAACGGGCTTGGCCATGGCCGTGCTGTTTGCGCTGCTACCGCTGCTGAGCATTCGGCGGGTGTCGCCGCTACGGGTACTACGGGCCTCGTTTGATGAGGATACGACCTCGCCCGACCCGCTGCGCGGGCTGGTGCTGAGCGTGGTGCTGCTGTTCATCGTGGCCTTTGCCTACGCCCAGACTCGCGACTGGAAGCAGGCCCTCGGTTTTGCGGCGGGGCTGCTAGTGGCCCTAGGGGCACTGGCGGGCCTAGGGCTGGGGCTGCGCTACCTGCTGCGGCGCTACTTCCCGGTGGGTTGGAGCTACGTGGCGCGCCAGGGCTTGGCTAATCTATTTCGGCCCCAAAACCAGACGGTTACGCTCATTATTTCGCTGGGGCTGGGCACGTTCTTGCTGGCCACGCTTTTCCTCACGCAGTCTTTGCTCTTGAGTCGGGTGCAGCTCTCGGCCAGTGGCCAGCAGCCCAACTTGGTGCTGTTCGATATCCAGACGGAGCAGGAAAAAGGTGTGGAGCAGCTGCTTCTTAAGGAAGGCATTCCGATTATGCAGCGCGTGCCTATCGTGACGATGCGGCTAGCCTCCATCAACCGCCGCACGGTGGGCGAGCTGCGCAAAGACACCGCCAACGGTATCCCGCGCTTTGCCCTCACCCGCGAATACCGCGTCACGTACCGCGACACGCTCAGCGCCAGCGAGAAGCTAACCGCCGGTACGCCCCCTAGGCCCGCCGTGGCCGGGGGCCTGCCCCGCGTGTCAGTTGATGGTGACTACTTCAAGCGCGTCAAGCTCAAGCTCGGCGATACGCTGACATTCAACGTGCAGGGCGCGCCGCTCAGCGCCGTAGTGGGCGGCACCCGTGAAGTCGATTGGGCGCGCGTGCAAACCAATTTTCTGGTTGTCTTCCCGACCGGGGTGCTGGAGCCCGCGCCGCAGTTTCACGTCATCCTGACGCGGGTGAAGGACAACCAGCAGCTCGCCGCCGCGCAACGAGCACTGGTGCGCGACTTCCCCAATGTGTCGGCCATCGACCTAGGGCTGATTCTGCAAACGGTGGATGAGATTCTGAGCAAAATCTCGTTCGTCATTCGCTTCATGGCGGGCTTCAGCATTCTCACGGGCTTGCTGGTGCTGGCCAGCTCGGTGCTCATCAGCCGCTACCAGCGCACCCGCGAAAGTGTGCTGCTGCGCACCCTAGGGGCCAGCCGCAACCAGATTCTGCGCATCACGGTGCTCGAATATGCTTTGCTGGGCACGCTGGCTGCGCTGGCGGGTGTGCTGCTAGCGGCGCTGGCCGCGTGGGCATTGGCTTTCTGGGTGTTCGAAACGCCTTTTGTGAGCAGCAGCCTGCTGTGGCTACCCGCGTTGGTGGCACTGGTGGCGGGCCTCACAGCCCTCATCGGAGGGCTCAATAGCCGCTCGGTGCTCAGCCAGCCGCCGCTGGCGGTGCTACGCGCCGAGGGCTAGCGCTAGTTGATAAGCGCGTTAGAGGGCGTGCGTGGAAACCTAGGTTTCCGCGCACGCCCTTTTTTACGGCTGCTTGCACGAGCCGCGGCTTCTGAGAAAGTCGCGTGCCAGGCAAGATTACCTAGCCCGCCTTTTGGCCGTATGGGAGTGCTGCGCCCGTTTGGGTTCCTGCCTATGCCTCCTGCCTCTGCTACTTCTGCCACCCCGGCTGCTCCGCTGGGCCGCCCGCGCCTGGCCTGGCGCCGCGAAATCTTGCTGGCGTTGTTGCCCACGGTCACGGTGCTAGGGTTGCTGTGGTTACTCAAGCTGTTGAGCAATCAGCAGTTGCTTTTTGCGTCGCTGGCGTCGAGCTGCTTCCTGATATATCTTGACCCGGGGCACCCGGCCAATAGTGCCCGCACGCTGGTTATCAGCCAGCTGGCGGGGGCGGTGCTGGGCTTCGGGTTCCACGCTTGGCTGGGGCCGGGCTACCTAGGGGCAGCGCTGGCACTAGTGGGCGTCATAGCAGTTATGATACTGACCAACACCATGCATCCGCCGGCCGTGGCCACCGCCCTGAACTTTGCCTTCCGGGCTGGCACTGGCGAGGGCAATCTACTGCTGTTTGGGCTGGCCGTGGGGCTGGTACTCGTGCTGCTGGCCGTGCAGCGCGGGTCGGCGTATTTGGTCCGGCGCTTTACACCCGTTAGTTAGGTAGCACTGCTATGAAAGCCGTTTTTACAATTCTTGCCCAGGCCGCAAGCCTGCGCCCGCCAGCGCCCTCGGCCGCTTTTGCCCAAACGGAAGAGGCCGTGGTGGCTGCCGTGCAGTGGCTCAAGCTGGGCGTGGAACTGGTGGGTGCTACCATCATTGCCCTAGGTATCGTGACGGCGGGAGCGCTGCTAGTAAAGGCATTGCTGGCCCGCCGCACGGCCGACTTTACCTCGATTCGGCTGGTGCTGGCGCGTTACTTGGCCCTGGCGCTGGAATTTCAGCTTGGGGCCGATATCCTGTCCACGGCAATTGCCCCGAGCTGGGAGCAGATTGGCAAGCTCGGGGCCATTGCGGTCATCCGGACGGCGCTCAACTTCTTTCTTTCCAAGGAAATGCAGGAAGAGCGCCGGCAGAGCGGCGATGAGCAGCACGTAGTGGAGCGAGGTGCCAAGCAATAGCAGAAACGGCCACAGCCAGTGGCGAGCCGATGCTGGTCAGAAACCTGCCCTAGGCTCCCACGCCCAGCCGCAGCAGGGCGCGGCGCACATCCTCGGGCGTGTCGATGCCAAAGGCTTCCAGCTCCGTCACGGCAGTTTGAATGACGAAGCCGTTTTCGAGCCACCGCAATTGCTCCAGGCTTTCGGCCACTTCGAGGGGCGAGGGCGGCAACTGCGTGAGCTGGCGCAGCACATCGGGGCGGTAGGCGTACAGGCCTAGGTGGCGGTGGTAGGGGTGGTGCAGCAGCCACTCGCCCTCGGGCTGCTGGCGCTGGTAGGGTAGGGGGTGGCGGCTGAAGTACAGTGCCCGCCCGCGCCGGTCGGTCACGACTTTGGGCAGGTGCGGGCTGAATAGCTCCTCGTCGGTAATGACGGGCTTGATGAGCGTAGCAATGTCGGGCGGCGCCGGTTGGTCAAACAGCGTGACTAGCGCCTGGATTTGGGCGGGGTGAATGAACGGCTCATCGCCCTGAATATTCACGATGCAGCTCACCTCGGCCGGGCTGCCTAGCTGCTCGAAAGCCTCCCACACGCGGTCGGTGCCGCTGGGGTGGTCGGGCCGCGTGAGCACTGCCTCGCCGCCAAATGCGTGCACGTGGTGCAGGATGCGCTCGTCGTCGGTGGCTACCACCACGCGGGCTAGGCCGGCCTGATGGGCCTGGCCCACCACGCGCTGAATCATAGTTTGGCCACCGAGCTCGACAAGGGGCTTGCCGGGCAGGCGGGTCGAAGCGTAGCGGGCCGGGATAATGCCGATAGCCAAGGACATGCGGTAGAAAGAAGAGGGGGGTGGGAGAAGAATATAGACGATAAGCGCGTGGCGCAGCGTTGAAAAGCTAAGCCCGTCCGCCGCTTTTGGCTCCGAAACTACGGCTGCCCAGCCGTTAGCTATTTACTTTGCCAGTTGCTGGCACCCAGCCAGGGCCCGTTTTAAACGGGGTTAGCTGTTATTTACCTCGCTTCCGCGCATGAGTCTGTTTGCTTCTTTGTTGATTATTAGTTCGCTACATGGGCCTCTAGCACCAGTAGGCCACTCGGTACCTCTCGACTCGATAGGGCAAGAATTTCGGGGTGGCCAGCGCTTCGTGCGCCACCGCGTGGCCCAGGGCGAAACCTTGTTTGCCCTAGCTCGCCGCTACCGCGTCAGCGTTGACCAGATTACCGCGGCCAACCCGCAGCTCAAAAATGGCCTTGCTATCGGGGAGGTCGTGCTTGTGCCGCGGCCCAGCGCCGGTGGGGCTAGGGCTACGTCTCCTGCGGTGGCTCCTGCCAAGGCGCCTATTGCTGCCGCTGCCGCATCTACTACCGCCCCCGCCCGCTACACTGTGGCCAAGGGCGAAACGCTGTTTGGCATTGCCCGCCGCTACAACCTCTCGCCCGCCGAGCTGATTCAGCTCAACCACCTGCCCGCAGGGGGCTCGGTGCGCGTGGGCCAGGAGCTGCTGCTGCACGCCGCCGAAGCCGGGGCCGCCCCAGTAGCTGCCGCTACCCCGGTCACCCGGGCCACGGAGGCCCCCACGCCGGTGGCCGCCACGCCCCGCGTCAACCCCAATGCGCCGGCCCAAATCGCTACCATCACCACGGCCAAAGAGGCCGACGCTGAGGTCCCCGAAACCCGCACCCCTACCCGCGCTAGCGAGGTAGTAACCCGCGTAACGGAGAGCGGTATGGCGGCTGCCATCGCGGGCAGTGGCACCGATAAGTACCTCGCCCTGCACAAAACGGCCCCCGTGGGTACCATCATGCAGGTGAAAAACCAAATGAATGGCCAGTCGGTGTACGTGCGCGTCATTGGCCCGCTGCCCGACACTGGCGAAAACAACAACATGCTGGTGCGCCTCTCGCCCCGCGCCGTGCAGAAGCTTGGCACCGGCGACTCGAAGTTCCGGGTCGAAACCAGCTACGTGCCCTAGGGACCTATTTCACGCCACTTACTCGTTTGTCATTGCGAGGAGGCACAACGAAGCAATCGCACCTGAGCGACCCTCTAGGGCTCGTTTTGGTGCGATTGCTTTGTCGTGCCTCCTCGCAATGACAATTGTATTTATGGATTCCAGAAAAATTTATGAGCTCCGTGCCTTGCTCGATGCGCGAGCCGACCAATACAACCAGCCTAGCTTCATTGCCAGGGACCCTATTAGCATTCCGCACCAGTTTGCGCAGTTGCAGGATGTAGAAATCAGCGCGCTCTTTGCCGCGCTGTTTGCCTGGGGCCAGCGCCCGACCATCCTTAAAAAGACTGCCGAGCTGATGCAGCGCATGGACAACGCGCCCTACCAGTTCGTAACGCAGCACGAAGAGGAGGAGTTGAAAAAACTCCTCAAGTTTTGCCACCGCACATTTTGCGATACCGACCTGCTGTACTTCGTGCACTGGCTGCGGTGGTTTTACGAAGGCCATACTTCTCTGGAAGACGCCTTTCTGCACGGCGCCACCATGCGCGAGCGGCTAGTCAATTTCCACAACTTGTTCTTTAGCCTGCCCGATGCGCCTGCCCGCACCCGCAAGCACGTGGCCACGCCCGCCCGCGGCTCAGCCTGCAAGCGCCTCAATATGTACCTGCGCTGGCTGGTGCGCCGCGATGCCAACGGCGTAGACTTTGGCCTCTGGCAGCGCATCGCGCCCGCCGAGCTCATCTGCCCCATCGACGTGCACGTCGAGCGCCAGGCCCGCCTCCTAGGGCTCCTAAAACGTGAAAAAGTAGACTGGCAAGCCGCCGAAGAGCTTACTGCTAACCTGCGCCTACTCGACCCCCTAGACCCAGTGAAGTACGATTTTGCCCTCTTTGGCGAGGGCGTGGGCTAAAGCAGCCCGCAGCGTTAGTGGCGGGGCAAAGCGGCTAGTGAGGTAGCAAAAACAACGACCCGATAGCTAGCAGCAGCGGCACCGTCATCACCAGCGCCCCGAGTCTTAAAAACTGCCAAGCGGTTACTTCTATCTTTTCGCGCCGCAGGGCTACCAGCCACAAAATGGTGGCCAACGAGCCAGTCACGGATAAGTTTGGACCTAGGTCTATCCCAATCAGCACGGCGCTCTTGACGGTTTCGGAGACGTGGGCCGTTTGCAATACACTGCCCGCAATCAGGCCCGCCGGCAGGTTGTTCATAACGTTGCAGAGCAGGGCAATGCCCACCCCGCTGCCCCAGGCCGTCTTAGTGGCCGATTGTTCGGCCCCAGTGGTGAGCAGGGTAGTGAGCCAGCGAGTGACTCCCGTTTTGTTAAGGGCTTCGACTAGCACAAACAGCCCCGCTACCAGCGGCAGTACCGACCAGGAAATACCGCGTAGCAGCTGAGCGGGGCTTTTGCGGGCACTAACCAAAACGATGAGGGCCGTTAGGCCCCCCGTGATGGCGGTGGGCAGCCCCAGCTCCAAGCCCCGCGCCGAGGCAAATAGCAAGACCGCCGCCGTCACGCCGATGCCACCTAGGGCCATTTGGCCGCCGCGCCTAAGCGTAGGTAGCTCTACGTGCTGCTCAATCTGGTTGCCTAGGTCTTGCTTTTGGGTATAAAGCAGCAAGAAGTAAGTTGCCCCAATGGCAACTGCCGACGGCAGCAGGTAGCGGGGCAGCCAGGTGAGCAGCGGCGGCATGTGCGCACCATAGATAACCAAGTTGGCTGGGTTGGAGATGGGCAGCACGAAGGAAGCCGCGTTGGCAATAAAGGCGCAGATAAACAGGTAAGGCAACGGGTTTTTGACCTTGGCGGCCCGCACCGCGCTCGCCACGGCCGGGGTAAGCACTACTGCCGTAGCATCGTTAGAAAGGAAGGTGGTAACTACTGTGCCCACCAAGTAAATAAGCAGAAACAGCCGCTGAGGCGAGCCGTCGGACAGCCGGGTGGCATGGGCGGCCAGCCAGTCGAAGAGCTTCTCTTCGCGGGCCGTTTCGGCTAGTAGCATCATGCCTATTAAGAACAGGTAAACGTCAAGTCCTTTGGCTACGCCAGCTAGGCCTTCCGGCAAGGTGAGCAGCCTCAACACCAGGAGTGATATTGCCCCGCTTGCCGCCCACACAAACTCGGGCACGCGAAACGGCCGAATGATGACCAAGGCAATAGATAAGGCAGAAATAAGCCAGATTAAAAGGGTACTCGTGGCCATTATGACGAAGTATACTAAGCGGTGTTGGAGTGTTTTTGCGCTGCGAGTAGAGGCATGTTATACCCCTAGGTCGGCGCGGTAGGTGTGTATAATATGAATAGCTCCTTGCTTGCGACGCTAGTAGGCAGCTCAATGAGCTAGACTATTCTAGGCCCTAGGTATAGCTTGGGGCCGCCTTGGTAAGGGAGATGAACCTAAGGGCAGGCGCCGCACCTGCCTGCTTCTGATAGCCAGAGATAATAAGCCGGCAGCACATAACGAGCGTCGGGCTGGTTACCTAGGGGGCTGACGCAGCGCGGGCTACGGGTGGCAGGCTAGGTAGCCAGACTGGTAGCTGGGCTTACTTGCTGGTCTTGGGTTTCGGGCATCAGTACCCAGAAGAAAACCAACCCCACCGCCGCGATGCTGGCTAAGACGTAAAAAGTAAAGTCGTCGCCGCGAGTTTTGGCCAGGTAGCCGGCCACCGAGTTGCTAAGAAAGGCGCCGAGGCCCTGAGCCGTAGCAATGGCTCCTTGAGCGGCATTGAACCGGCCGGTGCCCTTGGTAAGGTCGGCGATGATGAGCACGCCCACTACACAGAAAATACCCGCGCCCAGCCCATCCATGCACTGCACCGCAATGAGAGCTGCTGGGTGGTGGCTGACCGTGTAAAGCACACCTCGCATAGCCAGTGCGGCAAACGCAAACAAAAACAGCGGCTTACGCCCTAGTTTGCCGGCTAGCTTGCCGCTTAGGGCCGCTACTACCATAAATACGAGCTGCGAGGCCAGCATATAGCCCGAGGTAAATAGCACCGCCTGCTTGGCGCCCACGCCCCTGGCCAGCAGTTGCGTCACGAGCGGCACCATGGCCGCATTGGCAAAGTGAAAAAGAACGGCTGCCACCAAAAATACCCGTACCGGCGGCTGCTTGAGCAGGTCGCTGAGGCACGCAAATACATCCTTAACGGTATGCCAAATACCGCTTGCCGGGGCAAGCGGGGTAGTAGCCACTTGGGCAGCGGCATCTTCCTCGCCGCCCCGGGCCGCGTTAAAATCAATAGCATCGGCCTTGATGCGCAGGATGCTGATAATAGCTCCCACACCCAGCAGGGCTACGAGAAAAAACATCCAGCGCAAGCTGAGATAATAGCCGATAGCCCCTAGCGCCACCGCCGCAACCATATTGCCGCCCGCATTGAAGGCTTGGTTGGTGCCCTGCACTTGGTCGAAGCGCTGGCGCTGCACCAGCCCTAGGGCGATGGCCGCTAGGCAGGGAGGGAAAACTGCGCCCGCAATGCCGACCAGCGCCTGCCCGCCCATCACTACCGGCCGCACCGTAAAAAAGGCTGTGCCAAGCATCCCAGTCATTATCAAAGCAATACCTACAATGAGCAGGGTCCGCTTCTGGCGCAGGTTATCGATAAGCGCCCCAGCGGGCGTCTGGGCCAGCACTTGGGCAATATTGCCCACCGCCAAGGCCGAGCCAATTTGGGCCGGCCCCCAGCCCACGCTGCTTTGCAGAAACAGGGCCATGTACGGTCCCATTCCGTTTTGCACGTCGGCAATAAAAAAATTGACCGCCCGCAGTGCGCGCAGACTACCTTTTTTAGCGTCGGTAGTGGCAGCGGGCGGGGCCGGTGAATCGGGTGAAATAGACATGCGAAAACTAGTTGGCACCGTTACGCCCTAAGAGGTGAAAGGTTGAGCTTATTATTGACCTATTATTTCCCTAGGTGATTCAAAAAACCGTACGCCAGGGTACATCCTGCCTTGCCTATGAGGAGGCGAATAGCGCGGCTAGTGCAGCATAAATGACTCGTGGCCCGCCGTCAGTAGCTCAATTTGGATGGGGGCGGGTACTCCGGGGTGGGCTAGTACCTCACCGGGCCGCAGGGTGCGCCGCTGGCCACTGGCCACGATAGTAGTGCCTACAGCCAGGCGGGCGGCCAGCTGCTCGCCTAGGTGAGGAGGGAGGCGCAGCTCGGTGGCATTGCCTTCGAGGCGGAGGGCACACAAGTGGCCTTTGGCGTTGAACTGTAATGCGGCTACCGGGCCGCTGGCGGTAGCCGCCTCACCCGTGCTAGGGGTAGCGGGCAGCGCCGGTTTTAAGGGGCGAGTACTGGCCCCAGCTGTGTCTAGGCGGGCCAAGTGCAAGTGTAGGTCGCCTTTAGGAGTGGCTTTAAGAAAACCAAGCACGGCTACCTCGCACCCTGGTTGGGCCAGCGCCAGTAGCTCCTGGCCGAAGTGCGGCGGGAATTTCACAGTGTGGACCTTACCGGCCGTTTCGAGCTGGAAGCGGTCGAGTATCCCGTCGGGATTAGCCTCGAACTTCCCTACTTTGCCAGTATAGTTGTGCAGCGGCTGGAGCTGTTTGCCCGTGTCCTTGCTGGGCCTAGGGGTAGGTTTGGGCTTTAGTGGGCCCTTAGGCTTGGACGGCGTATTGAGCTTAGGTTGCGCAACGGTGGCGGTAGGTTCTGGCTGGTTATCAGGCATAAGTAGCGAGGGTAAGGCAAAAGATTATTGCCATCCAAAGCTCCTGCCCCCAACTGAAGGTGGTTTAAAGAGGTAATTAATTTTTCCTCATCTACATGATACCCAGGTGAACCACGTGTGCTAATTATTTCGTCACAATAAGTATATCATTAGTTTTCAATCGAATATGCCTAGCGACGCCTGCCAGTGCAGCCTTGCGGTGTAGCCGCTGCCCAAGCTGCACTGGTAATGCTTGCGCCGACGACCGATTGGGAGCGGGCTAAGGAGGTAGCTTGGCAATCATTACCCCATTTCAGGGCACATGCGGCATCTCGTGCCTGGTGCGAAGCGTACAGTCTGGTATGCTCAAAAATTCGAAAGGTCCCGAACTGCCCGCCTGGGTATTTCTGGCGCTGCGCCTAGGGTCGCTGCTTGTGGTGGCGATAGTGGCGGCGCTCATTGCCAGATACACCCAATAGCTACCGGTAAAAACCCGCGCCGAACAAATTGCTAAGCAAGGGGGGTATGCAGCCAAGTAAGCCGTAAGCCATACACCCCAAGCATCTTGGCCGGAGAAATTAACCTAGGGAGTACAATCAGCTGGGGCTCGCTGGCTCTGCCCGCAAAGCGGACATGGAGAGGGCCTAATATCTGTTCTGCTCATAAGAAAAGCACTGGCTTGTGGGCCAGTGCTTTTTCGCGATTATCAGTTCTTAGTTAGTAGTTCGGCCTGGAACGTGTAAACCTTGAGCGTACCCCCTATACCTAGGGGCTGCTCTATCACAAGCCCTGTAGCAGGGCTACTGGCGCTGAGGTAAAACTTGTGGTCGAGCAGGTTGGCCCCGGCCGTTAGGCGCAGGTTTTCGAGGGCAGCGTACACGGGCAAGTCGTATTTGGTGGCGTGTTCGTAGGTGAGCAAATTGGCCGTGTTGCCATCTGCGTTGTACCCGTAAAAAGACTCAGCAAACTGGATGTTGGTATAAATACGCTCATTTTTGCTAGTGGCATATTCATAACGCTGCATTTTCAAGTCACGGTCGATAAACAAAATCAAGCTCTCGCTAGCGTAGGGCCGCGGCGAAAAGCTGTACCGGCTCTGGCCCGTGAGCGGGTCAAAGTAAAAGTGCATCTGGCGGTCGGGGCGCCCCTTAAAGCTGAGGTTCTTCTTGTTCCGCATTTCTGCGCTATAAGGAGTCTGTAGCTGCGCCACCAGCCGCCCATTGGTAGCGTAGCGCCGCTCAAAAAAGCCTTGTAGCTCAGGATGGTAGTCTACTTCGGGCAAGTCGCCTTTGCCGTACTCACCAAAAATAAGCACATCACCGGTGCTGCGGTCGAGATAAAACGAACCTAGGCCCCCCGCCGACGTGTCCCACTCATCGTAGGTAACGGAGCTGCTGGCTGCCTGCTGCGAGTAGTAGTGCGGAATATGCGCCAACTCGCCATAGCTAGGAATAGCCCCCGAATACATCGGTATCGTACCCTGGCTTAGGTCCAGCGTGGTGCTAAAGCCTCCAGACGTAGCCTTGCCTTGGTCGTCGGTGATATAGACTTGGTAAGTAATAGGCTGCTTGCCAGGTTTCTCCGTAGCGCTGTTGACTAGGGTGCGGCGGCAGAAATACGTTTGGTTGGGGCGGTGGCCTAGGTAGGCCCACTCTTGGTACCAGTGCCTAAACTGACCCAGGCTACCTGTGTGCTCGGGGGTAGCGGGCAGTTCCAGCGGCTCGCGGCGGATAGTATTGGTTTTTACATCGTAGTGCATCGTGCAGAAAGCCACGCTTCCGGCCCGCGTATCCAGTTCACGCACTACTTCGACGTAGCCATTTGCGTCGGCGTAGCCCGATAGCCGTAGCGACTCTACTTTGTTAGAGGCTGGGACGGGTCGGCGTCCAAACAAGTGGTTAGTAAGCGAACCCTGCTCACTGAGGCACTGCACATACGTCTGACATGCCTCAATGCCGTCGGCCCCGGTTTTTGCCAGTTTTTTGGTTACTTCCTCCGAAATATGCTCGGCCAATATTACCTCGTTACCATTCGTAAATACGCGTAGTGGGTAGAGCTCAGCGGCCACTTTCTCCTCCTGCAACTTTCTATTGGCCTGCGCAGCTTGGCCAATGCCAAGGTTGTCGAGCAGGGGGCGCGCTCCTTGCTCAGCATTCCCGAAGCGAGTGAGCGTTGTTTTCCAAAGCGTGTGGCCATCGGGGGCTAGGCACTGCGCCACCACTCCTGGCGACTCCGAATTGGTGAGGAGCACTATCGTGTTGTGGTTAGGCAGGACCAAGGTGCCACCCACTGTAGCATGCGCACCTAGCGCAATGGTTTGAGCGGGGTGCAGCACTTCAACAGGGCCTTGTGCAGCAACCGTACCACCAGACAGCAACGAGAAGCTAAGTAGCGAAGAGTAAAGACCTTTCATAAATTAATTAATGGAAAATATTATAAAACATAGTTGATAAGGTCAGGCATGCTGCCTGCACTATCCTCTACTGCGTAATAAGTATATTGCGTATAACCAAGTAGTAACCGCAGTATGCAGTATGATTGAATTGTAAATAATAAACTTTATATCAGTGAGTTAAATCAATAAATAAACAGCCTGTGAACGAGTGTATTATTAAATAGCAGTAAGCGACATAAAAGCTCAAAATTAGAATATAGTTAGTCCCATAAGCAAGTCAATTAAAAGGACTTTTATATGAATATTCCGTACGAATGCCTTGCAGTTTAGACTATGTTGTGGCTAAGTGCGTACTTCCCGCTTGGTTATCGGCTGGCTGCGGCAAGAAGATGGCTAACCTAGTAAGTAGCTGCCAATACTTAGCTGATTTCGCGAATCTTCTACCCCGCTCAAGTGTTTTACTTTTGCGGTTCTATATTGATATTCCCCGCTCGTATTCGATTTGTTAGTACCCCAGAACTTCGAAGCCAAAATTGGCTTTTCTACCCTCCGCGACCTGCTGGAGCAACTCTGCCTGTCGGCCCTAGGGCGGCAGTACGTGGCCAAGATGCAGTTCACGACCCAGCACGAGCAACTCAGCAAGCTGCTGGCCCAAACCGATGAATTTGCGCAGCTCCTAAATAGTGGCGCCGAGTTTCCGGGCGCGCACTACCACGACGTGACGGTGCACCTCAAGCGGGCCTCGCTGCCCGGGGCTTACCTCGATGTGGCCGCGTTCTACGATATTAAGATGAGCCTGCGCACCATCCGCGAGGCGCTTACTTTCTTCACGCACGCCGCCGAAGGGCTATACCCCACGCTGCGCCTGCTGGGCATCGGCATTCAGGCCGACCGCAACCTGCTGGCCGCCATGGACCGTGTGGTAGACGACGAAGGCAAAGTACGCGACGATGCCTCGCCGCTGCTGCGCCAGATTCGCCAAGAACTCATCCAGCGCCAGGGCCAGTTGCGCAAGCAGATTGCCACCATCCTGCGCCACGCCAAAAGCGAGGGCTGGATACCCGGCGATGCCGAGCCTACCATCCGGGGCGGGCGCCTAGTGCTGCCGGTTATTGCCGAGCACAAGCGCCGCCTGCGCGGCCTCATCCACGACGAAAGTGCCTCGGGCCAGACCGTGTACATCGAGCCGTCGGAAGTGTTTGAGCTCAACAACGACATTAAGGACCTCGAAAACGCTTATCAGCGCGAGCTGATTCGCATTCTCACGGCCCTCACCGACCAGCTGCGCCCGCACCTGCCCGACCTCCGCAAGGCCTACAACTACCTAGGGCTGATTGATTTCATTCGGGCCAAGGCGCGCCTGGCCCGCGAGCTCGATGCTCAGCTACCCGAGCTCAGCAGCCGCCCGCTGCTGCGCTGGCGCGGCGTGCGCCACCCCGTGCTGGCGCTCACCTTCCGCGACCAGAACAAGGCCGCTGGCCCCGACGCTGAGAAGCGCGAAGTGGTGCCGCTCGACATTGAGCTGACGCCTGAGCAGCGTATTCTCGTCATTTCGGGCCCCAACGCGGGTGGCAAGTCGGTGTCGTTGAAAACGGTAGGTTTAGTGCAGTACATGCTGCAGTGCGGCCTGCTCATTCCGTGCGACGACTACTCCGAAGCCGGTATGTTCGAGGATATTCTGTTGGACATCGGCGACGAGCAGAGCCTCGAAAACGACCTCTCGACGTATTCATCGCACTTGCTGGCCATGAAGCAATTCGTGACCGTGGCGAATAAGAAGAGCTTGGTCTTGATTGACGAATTTGGTACTGGTACCGAGCCCAGCTTGGGCGGCGCCATTGCCGAGGCCGTGCTGGAGCAGCTCAACCGCGAGCGGGCCTTTGGCGTGATTACGACCCACTACACCAACCTCAAGAACTTCGCCGAGAAAACCGACGGGCTGGTAAATGGGGCCATGCGCTACGACCCTGATCGCCTACAGCCGCTGTATCGCCTCGAAATCGGCAAGCCGGGCTCGTCGTTCGCCATCGAGATTGCGCGCAAGATTGGCCTACCTAGGCAGCTCGTGGAGCGCGCTTCGCAGCTAGTGGGTAAGGACAAAATCCGCTACGACCGCTTGCTCGAAGGCCTCGAGAAAGACAAAACCGAGCTCGAAACCCGCCTACGCGACGCTGAAAAGCAAACCACTCGCCTCAAGCGCTCGGCCCAGGAGTACCAAGAACTCAAGCAGCACCTAGAGGATACCAAGCTCGAAACGCTACGCGAAGCCAAGCAACAAGCCAAAAAGCTGCTTAAGGACACCAACCAGCAAATCGAAGCCACTATCGGTGAAATCCGGCGCTCGCAGGCCGACAAGGAAACCACCAAGCAGGCCCGCGAAAAGCTCGAAACCTTCGTGCGCAAGGAGCTGCAAATCGAGCCGCCCAAAGCCCGCCCTACCCGCGAGCTGGCCGATGCCAACACCCTAGGTGCCGGCGACCGCGTGGCCATCCTGGGCCAAGACGGCCACGGCGAAGTAGTGAGCGTAAAGGGCAAAACCGCTGAAGTGCTCTTCGGAGGGATGAAGACGCTGGTGAAAGTCAATCAGCTCGAAAAGCTGAGTCGCGCTGAGGTCCGCGAACGTGAGGCCGCGGCCCGCAAAACCGCCGCTGCCAACTACAGCGGCCAAAGCCTTGACCTCACAGGCCGCATGGCAGGCTTCAACCCAACCCTCGACCTGCGCGGCGAGCGCGCCGAAGACGCCCTCACCAAGCTCATGGCCTATGTTGATGATGCCGTGATGTTTGGCGTGCCCGAAATGAAGATTCTACACGGCCGTGGCAACGGTGTGCTGCGCCAAGTAGTGCGCGACTACTTGCGCCAGACCCGCGCCGTAGCCAGCGTGGGCGACGAGCACGCCGACCGTGGCGGCGACGGTGTAACCCTAGCCGTACTCAAATAATCTCGCTACGGTGAGTCTGGACTTACACTGGTAGCACGAAAGAAAGCCGGCTAACATCTTCATGATGTTAGCCGGCTTTCTTTCGTGCTACCAGTGTGCAGCTGCATCAGCTACAGGTCTCTCTAGTCAATAGGTACGGCATTGGTCGGTAGTACCCACAGCTAGGATGTCTTGGAGATACTGACAGCGGGCAGGCGCAAACTGTTGAATAACCGCTCGCTATTGCACCGGGAGAAGGTTCAACGTTATCTACTTACTGCACTACAGGGCGATTGAGCACTAGAACTGGGCTTGCTTTTTTGGGTTTGCCAAACAGGGTCGGAGCCAGAAATAACAGAGGAAGTATGAGTAAGAAAACGAATAATGTATCAATAGGATAGAAGAAGAATTTGTCGGTTAATTGAAGTGTGTAGATGCTATTGAACTGCATCTTTATGGGTAGCAGCGTCACTAATAATACTATATGAAAAGAGAATACTTCTAAAGAGTATCTTCCTAAATAGCAGACTGGCTTAGAGTTAAACCAATTGTCTTTTTTAGAAGAAATAAAAATGCATAAGTAGCATAAGGCAATAAAATTGATTAGCCGCAGAGGGCCAACATTAGTTTTATCAATAGCATAATCAAGATTAATCCAGGATAAATCTAGGTGCGCATTTTTGAATGTAAAAAGCGTTATGCTAATACCTAACGCTATATAAAGAAGAGGTTTGTTGGTTTGCCAGCGCTTGGTTTTACCCGTGTAAAAAAGATAGCCAGCGGAAAGACCTAGAAAGAAGAGGACCTGCCAGCCTAGCAAAGCAAAGCTTCTAGAGCTTAGCTGATAGCTCTGGAAGGGCATGGTGAAAAAGTGAAAAAGCTCGTTGAGGCTGCCCAACAGGTACAGCATGAAAGAACCGAGCATCACGTACTGGGCATACCCCTTCTGAAACAACCTTATGCAGATGGGAACCAGGAGGATAAAAATGGCATACATCGGCAAAATATCGAGATAGAGAGGCTGGTATACCAGCAAACTGCCCGTGATGATAGACCGTAGCGGCTGGCTTGCCAGAGGCGCGTAGGCCTCCCCCCAATGTTCCCTTATTAGTGGGCTGAGGAGCACAGTAGCACAGATAAATGCAAATAAAGCAATATGGTTTCTGTATATAGTGAACGCTCTCTTTAGCGCCAACTTTGAAAGGAATTTCGAATCCTTTTCATTTGCCTTGTGCGTGTAGACAATACCTGCTGTTAGGCCTGAGAGAAATACGAAGCCCTCAGCAGCTGAAACCCAGCCTATAAACTCACAGGTGAAGCGCCTAATTACATTATTCCATATTAGCGCATGGTCTATTGTAATAATGATTAATAATAAACCTCGAAAAAAGTCGAGCTGATGATTCCTTTTCATGTACAGAGCAGTTTACTTGTAGGACTTAAGATATAAGTGCTTGTATAATTTTACCATTTGATAAGAATAGCCGGTGGTTTTAACAAGTATAGTTCTTTTAAATCTATTTATTGTTCATATTAGTTATTTCATATATTAGTCAACAAGCACTAATGGTTGCGTTTTATTTCTTTGATAATACCTAATAAAGCTGCTCGCTAATTGCCCGTAACAATTACCAATTGTTTTATGAATGAACGTAGGATAACTGTCTCTTTATAACGACAAAGACTACCTACTCACGACTGTGCTAGCGGCACAGCGGATAAGTGAAGTGCTTCATAAACGGAAACAGGCGGGAAGGCTCAGCCTTCCCGCCTGTTTAAGACGAGTTCTTTACTCTGCTCAGTTAGCCCATGTTAGGCTACGATGGCCTTCAGCCTACCAACTCCGCGAATAGCCGCCCTAGGGTAGCTGCTGCATCCGCACTTAGGCCGGGATGCACGGGCGAGGTTTGCACCACTGTGCTGCGCTGGGCCGTGAGCCAGCGAAACCGTGAAGCCACGGCCAGTTGCCCAATGGGGCCGCCCTCGGCCCGGCCTCGGCAAATGCGCTCGAACGAGCGCAGGCGTTCGCCTAGGTCGCCTAGGTCGAGCTGGTGGCTGGCAAAGGCTTGCAGGCGAGCTTCATTTACTTCAAACTTGACTTGCAGAAAACCCTGCGCAGGGCAAAAGAGAATGACGCCTACATTCAAAAATTCTTCGCGCTCGACGCGTGGCACCACGCGCAGCACGGCGTACTCAAACAAGTGCATGGCGAGCAGTTTGGGCTTCTTGAACAAACAATGCGGAAGCCGCTAGGCGTGCTTCCAGAAACTGCACGTATTCGGCGCGCCGCTCGGCGGGCGCTAGGGCCGACGACTCGTCGGTGAGCCACTCATCGGGTACCAAGTCCACGATGGCGCGCAACAACTCGGGCGTAAGGCGGGCGTGGCCCTCAGCATCGGCAGCCGCTAGCTCGCTGGCCTGGGGCAGTAGCACGTGGTCTTTCACCTGCGAAAAGGAGCGGGGGTGGGGGCGGGGCTGCGCCCACTCAGGGCCGGTGTGGTGCACGTAGAGTGCTGCGCCATGGTCGATGAGCCACAGCTCCTTGTGCCAAATGAGCATATTGGTATTGCGTGCGGTGCGGTCCACGTTCAAAGTCAGGCAATCGAGCCACACGATGAGGGAGGCCAGCATGGGCTCCACTTTGGTCACCAGGGAGTCGAAGGTGCTAGCGCCGGCCAGGTAGTGCAGGGCCAAGTTCTGGCCCACGCTGGCCTTCAGCAAATCCTGGATTTCCTCATCGGGCTCGGCTCGGCCAAAGGCTTCGTTGAGCTCGCAAAACACCAGTTCGGGTATGCGCAGACCTAGGGCCCGGGCCAGCTCGCCCACTATCAGTTCGGCGATGAGGACCTTGATGCCCTGGCCTGCTCCCCTGAATTTGACCACGTACATAAACCCATCGTCGGCCTCCACAAGGGCGGGCAGCGAGCCGCCTTCGCGTAGCGGCGTGATGTAGCGCGTGACCTGCACGGTGCGCAAGGCGAGGCTGGGAACTAGCATAGGAAAGCGTTGCGGAGGCGCAAAGGACGGGCAGACGGAGAGAAAAAGGACCTAGGTGGGCTCAGAGCAGGAGCACATCGATGCGGTGGGCATGCACCATATTCAGCGGCTCCGACCAGGTAAAGACGGTGAAATTGCCGTCTTGCGAAGCCACCAAAGCCACCGCGTCGTGCTGGTCGTGCACAAACTGCGCGGCGGCTAGGTGGCGGGTGCCGCCGTTTTTGGCGGGGTGCAGGGTAGTAGCGCTAGCCCCCACCACGGGCTCGGTCACGATAAGCTGCTCGACGGGCGAGCCCGTGGCGCGGCGCGTGACCTTGGCCCCAAAAGCCAGCAGGCCATACTGCCGCGTGATGATGGTGGCACCATCCACGGCCGTAAAGCCACCCACCACCCCAATAGTATCGAGCAGGCTGTCTTGCCAGTCGCGCTGAGTGTGGTCGGGCTCGGCTAGCAGGGTAGCCACCTCGTCGTAGGAAGGGTCCACGGGGTAGTTGAGGGGCTGCACGATAGATTCTTGCCAAGCATCAGAGCCAGTGGGCACCAGCAGCACTAGGCCGCCTCTGCCGTGGGCGCGCATGGCCCGGGCCAGCTCCAAAAGCACTTCCACGGTTGGGCCGGCGCCCACTACCGCGCTCGATGAAAGGGAAATGTCTGGTAGCGAGTCACGGAGCACGGAGCAGTCGGCCAGGCCTAGGTTCTCCTCGTCTACCACCCGCACTTGGTCGCCGCGTAGTACGGCTACGTTCACAAACTTGCCAAAGCCATCGGCCCGGCGGTGCTTGGCCACCAGCAAGCCCGGCTCTACCACCTCCAGCACAAAACACACTGGTGGGATGTGCGTAACCGTGCCCCATACGTAGAGGCCCTGCTCGTCTTGGCCCACCCCTAGGTGGATGCCGGGCTGCTCTACGGCTGGCGCCAGCTTGATGAGCGCCTGGGGCGTGAGGCGCAGCCGGTGGGCAAACCGTAGCGGCCGCACGGCCTGGGCAGGAGCCAGCAGCGCCAACGAAATGCGCGGCGGCCGGCCTTCCTCGCGGCGCAAGCTGGCCCAAAAAGCTACATCAATAACGGCCTCGATAAGGGCAGCCTCGGGCGGAGAAGCTAGCAAGGGCCCGCCCAACCGCACCGCAGCGGCCCAGTGCTGGGCAAAATGCACGGCCAGCGCCGGCGCGACCATGCGGGCTGCTAAGTAGGTAGGTTCGGAAAGCATAAAGCGAAATAAGCGGATAGGAGCGCCACCAGGGCACTAGTATAGCAACCCGTGGCTCCCGAAAGCCGGCTAGTGAGCAAGGCGCAGCAGCGGGCGATAAGAAGAACAGCAAACAGTAGGACTTTGCTTTAAGCAATTTCGAGCTTGCGATGCAGTATGCAGAGCCGCAGGCCTTTGCGTCTGGCGTCAGGGTTAGCTATGCCGCAACGCCAAGATGTAAAGCGCTGCATCTTCCTTCCAGCAAGGGCAAAATGTGGCCTTCGCAGCCGCTTTAGAGACAGCCAAAAGCGGTTGTGAAGGAGCTTTTCTATTTATTAACTTTGAAATGCAAAGTTCTTCGTAATACATTTGTGCCGGCTAATTCACCACGTGCTTTTTGGCCGAAGCCTAGCGCTTGCTAGCCACTCACCCGCTCTTTCTTTCATTTTCTGCACTAGTATTTTGCCATGCGCAACCTTCTCAATCCCAAATGGCTACTCCTGGTGACGGTGGGGCCCCTGCTGCTGCTAGCGGCGCTCTGCTACGGCGAGTTTTCGGTCATCCACTCCCTGCTGCCACCAGAAAGTATCGAGCTGTGGCAGCACTTCGGGTGGAGCCTAGCAGGGCTCGGACTGACGAGCTTGGTCTACCTAGGGTGGGCCTGGGCCCACGAGCAGGAGGTGAGCCCCTGGTATGCGCTGGCCGCACTGTTGGCCTACAGCTTGTTTGTGGGCCTCTACACCTACCATGCTGCGGAGGTACTGCCCCCCAGCGTTCCACGCTGGATGGTGCCCACCGATATTCTGATATACGTCTGGACCTTCGTGATGCCCACGCTGGCGCACGCCTTGCTAGTGCTAGTGGTGCGCTTTACTCCCGCCGACCGGCCGCACAGTGCCGTCGCTAACCTAGGGCTGGCCGTGGCGTTGCCCGTAGGAACGTGGCTAGCGCTGGGACTGGTCATGAGCCTATGGGGTCTGCTGAGCAACTGGTTTGCGCACAGCACGGCTAGTGGCTACACGTGGCTCGTCGGGTTGCTGGCGGTGGGGCCGCTGCTGTTTCTGTTTTTCTTGGTGCGGGCGGTCTATATCCTCACCCTAAACCAAGACAAGGAGTGGGCCGACTACAGCATTATCTGGAAAGTGGTGCTGACTACTGTGCTACCCGTGCTAGGGCTGGCGGTAAATTCTGGGCTGCTTTTCGGACACTTCAGCACTGATACGCAGGAAGGTATTTTCGGCAATTTCAACAGTCTCTGGTTCTATGGCTTGGCGGTGCTGAATGGAGTGCTGCTGTGCCTACCCGCCGACCGCCTAGGGCCGCGCGGGCGGCTGGCGCTGTTGGGGGCGCGCAGTGTGTTGCTCGGCTACACGGGGTATTTCTTTTTGGTGTTTTTGCCCTTCTTGCCTCTGTCGCTGGTGGCGGTTATCGCCATCGGCTCGGGCTTTTTGATGCTGGCGCCGCTCATGCTGCTGGTCGTGCACGTGGCCACACTGCACGACGACCTAGGGGCACTCCAAGCTCACTTCACGCCGCTGGTGCGGCGGGCGGTGCTGGTGGGCGGCTTGGCCGTGCTGCCACTGGGCCTCACGGGCAGCTACTGGCACCAGCGCCAAGTGCTGCACGAGGCCCTAGAATACACTTACAACCCCGACTATACCAAGCACTACGACCTCGATGCGGCGGCGCTGACCCACACGCTGGCCGTGGTGCAGCAACATAAGAGCAACAACTGGGACTTGTTTATGGGCTCGCAGCAACCTTATCTGTCAGCTTATTACAACTGGCTGGTACTCGACAACCTCACGCTGCCCGAAAGCAAGATAATCGACCTGCAAAAGATATTCCTAGGTGCCGAGCCACTGGCCAAGCGCCCGCGCCGGAACCGCTGGACGCCGGGCACCAATTTCGCCGAAGACCAGGGCCCAACTACCGCGCAGCCGACGCTGCAACAGCTCACCGCTCGCAGCACCTACGATGCGAAGGAGCAAGCCTGGGTAAGTTGGGTTGACCTAGCAGTCGCCAACACCGACGTTAGTCGCCAAGCTGAATACACCACCGCCATCACGCTGCCACCCGGCTGCTGGGTGGGCAATTACTACCTCGACATTGGTGAGCGCCGCGAGTTTGGCATCTTGGCCGAGCGCAAAGCCGCCACCTGGGTTTATTCGCAGATTGTGAACGAGCGGTCGAGCCACGACCCCGGTCTGCTCTCTTATATCGGGCCTAATCAATTGTCGCTGCGCGTGTACCCAGTAATGGGGGCCGAGGTGCGCCGCACCGGCATCCAACTGCTACACAAGGAGCCGTTGGCCTTAACCATCGACGGCCGCACGGTGCAGCTCGGCACGCCCGGCGCAGCACCGGCCAGCCCGGCGCCCGTGGCTACCTCGGGCGGCGCGGTAGTGTACCTGGGTGCCGCGGCCAAGCGCCAACTGCCGCTGGTGCAGCGGCGGCCCTACTACCATTTTTTACTTGATGTATCGCAGGCACAAGCTGGGGCTAAGGCCAGCTATGTGCAGCGGGTGCAGGCGCTGCTGCGCACCCAGCCACTGGTCGTTTCGCCACGCTTTAGCCTAGTCAATGCCTACACAACCCCCCTAGGTGAGGGCGCCGATTGGCAGCAAGCTCTTACCGAATTTAAAAATGCGGGCGGCTGCTACCTCACCGGGGCCGTACGCCGCACCCTCACAGCAGCCCAATTGCACCCTACCGCCACGTACCCGCGCCTGGTAGCCGTAACCGATAGCCTTGGCAATACCGTCCTGCCCGCCGACTTTGCCGACCTGCAAGCGGCCTACCCCGAAAGCGACGAGTTTTACGTGCTGCTGCCCGATGGCCACCTCGAGGCGCACTCGCTGCGCCAAGCCTCAGCCACGGCGCGCGCCAGCGTACCATCTACCACTGTGCCTGCCGTGCGCGCTTGGCCCCATGCAACCCATGCCCAAGCTTACCTGCGCGATACCGACGAGGCCGCCCTCGTGCTACCGCACCCGGCCAACGCGCTGGCCGTACCCGGTGGGGCGCCCACTCGCTGGATGACTGGCCTGCTGCTGCACGGCTTCGAGCAGTGGCAGAGCCTGCACCCCGAGGCGGCCGAGCAGGGGCACGTGCCGTTTATTCAGGCCAGCTTTCGAGCAAGCATTCTCACGCCGCTTACGGCTTACCTAGCACTGGAAAACGACGCGCAGAAAGCCGCGCTCCAGCGCAAGCAAGACGAGGTACTCGCCGCTAATCGTAACCTCGACGCCCAAGAAATCGAGCCCCCGCACCCCGCTAGCGACGCTACCGCTGTGCCCCTCAATGGTGGCCAATGGCTGCTCTTGCTGCTTGGGCTGGCCCTAGGGGTGCGGCAACTGCGCCAGCGCTACCGAGTGGCCGGGCAGTAGACATATGCGGGCAGAAAGCAGTGGCGCAAGGCAAATACTGAATTAAGCGTATTTACCTTGCGCCACTGCTTTTTGTGCTTACTTCTCCTAGTGCTCTGCTCTCCTTTGTTGGTGAGCACTGACGATGCAGTGATAGTGCCCGGAACTTGGTGCAAGCTCGCCCATCAGGTAAAAAGTAGCCCTAGGTGTTAGGTCATTGAATACAAGGCACTGCTGGGTAATCCTATAAAATTCTTTCTGCTATCGCCGTTGCGTTAGGCTCCCGACAAGCTACAAAATATTCACTTCGGGGTGCAGTTCGATGCCAAATAAGTCGCGTACCGAGCGAATGATTTCCTCGGCCAGCTCGCGCAGTTCTTGCCCCGTGGCCCCACCGTGGTTCACGAGTACCAGCGCCTGGCGGTCGTGTACGCCGTGGGTACCGTCGCCCGCGCCGCGCCGCAGCCCCTTGAAGCCAGCCTGCTCGATAAGCCAACCGGCGGGCACCTTCACGCCGCCCGGTACTGGGTAGCCGGGTAGGATGGGGTAGCGGCTTTTAAGCTCGTCGAACTTGTGCTGCGAGACTTCAGGGTTCTTAAAAAACGAGCCCGCATTGCCAATATCAGCCGGGTCGGGCAGCTTCGAGCGGCGAATGTGCACCACGGCGCGGCTCACATCGCGCGGGGTGGGCTCGTTTTCGATACCTAGGTCGGCCAGCGTGTTTTGGATGTCGCCGTAGCGCACATTGGCCGGGCGCTGGGCCGCAGCGCGGTGCAGCCGCAGCACTACCGCCGTCACGATAAACTGGTTTTTGAGCGGTCCCTTAAATACGCTTTCGCGGTAGCCAAAGCCGCATTCCTCCTTATTGAAAACCCGCAGCTGCCCAGTGCTGATTTCCAGGGCCTCCAGCCGCTCGAAGGTGTCCTGCAGCTCGGCCCCGTAGGCCCCGATATTCTGAAGCGGCGCCGCGCCCACTGTACCGGGGATAAGCGAGAGGTTTTCGAGGCCGTGCAGGTCTTCATCCAAGGCGTATTCAACTAGCGCGTGCCAGCCTTCACCTGCCCCGGCGCGTAGCAGCGCGGTGTGCGTGTCGGCATCTTCGGCTATGATTTCGAGACCCTTAATCTCGTTTTTCAAGACCACGCCGCCGAAGTTCTGCGTCAGCAGCAGGTTAGAACCACCACCTAGGATGAGCAGCGGCCCGGCCTGCACCTCGGGCAGCGCCAGTAGCTGGCGCAGTGCCTCGGCCGAGGTAAAGCGGGCAAAGTAGCGGGCCTGCACATCGAGGCCAAAGGTGTTGTAGGGGCGGAGCGAGACGTGTTCTTCGAGGTGCGACATGGTGCAAAGGTCGGAAAGTACCGTGGACTCTGCGAAGTCGCATGGAGGTAGGCTAGGCGAGCCTCCTTTCCTCACGGACCCGTAGGGCCTACGATACAACCTGCTACATTCGCCGCATGGAATCGAAAGCCGCCATCCGCCTCAGCAAATTCCTCAGTATGCACCTGCGCCACGCGCCCCAGGCCATCGGCCTCACGCTGCAAGAGGGCGGCTGGGTCAGCGTAGCCGACTTGCTAGCCGCCTGCGCCGCCCACGGCCACCCCCTCACCCGCGACGAGCTAGAGGACCTAGTCGAAGACAACGATAAGCAGCGTTTTGCCTTCGACGAAACCGGCCAGCACCTGCGGGCGCAACAGGGACACAGCGTAGCAGTCGATTTGCAACTGACGCCCGCCGCGCCGCCCGCCGTGCTCTACCACGGCACGGTGCCGGCCGCGCTGCCCGCTATCCGAGCGGCCGGCTTGCAGAAAATGAGCCGCCACCACGTGCACCTCTCGCCCGACGAGGCCACCGCCCGGCGTGTGGGCCAGCGCCGGGGTCGGCCCACGCTGCTCGCCGTAGATGCCGCCGCCCTGCAGGCGGCGGGCGGCGTTTTTTACCGCTCGGGCAATGGCGTGTGGCTGGTCGATAATGTGCCGCCGCAATACCTGCGCGAACTGCCAGGCTAAGAAGCTTCTTAAAGCAATGCAAAGCCCTAGGTGATTGCTTGGCTTGCCGCGCTCGCGATGGTAAACGCTTTTGGCGTGCCTACACTGTACTTCTAGGTGAAAAAGCAAGGGGGTAAGGAGCACGCGCTCCTTACCCCCTTGCCACGAAGCATCCGTGCTACCTAGGGCAAGTTGGCATGCACGTTGAAGCGCGAATCGGCCCGCACGTCGGTGTTCTGGCGTAGCGTTTGGGATAGTTCGGCAGTGGTCGTTAGGGTGTAAGAATTACTCTTTAAATACAGGTCGAGCTTGTTGCCAGCCGGGGTGAGGCTGATGCTCGTTTGGCCCGTGGGCACGGCCGCCAGCGAAGCCAGCAGCACTTTATTAGAGCCCGCCGCGTCGGTCGAGATATAGATGCTGATGCTCTTCAGAAAGTCAAAATTCTGGGTGTTCGGATTGGTAACCGTGAGCGTCAGGCGGTCGAGAGTCACGTCCTGCACGTAGTCGGACGACGTATTATTGTTTTTGTAGGTACTCTGTGAGGTAGAGGCTACCGTCACGACCGGAATATTCAACGTTGCGCCCGTGATGAAAAGCGTACCTGGCACCGTGAACGTACTAGAGTCGCTAACCTGAAAGCTGAGCAGACTCGCGATTTTTTTGCAGCCACCAGCCCCTAGGAGCAGGAAAGCTAATAATGGTAAATAATACTTTTTAAAGATGATGTTGCGCATAAAATAGTTTTGAATAAGGTTTAAAGGTATTTTGCTGATAAATACAAAGATAGTGGTTATGTGAACCTAGCGCGCAGCTTTTTGCCTTATCTGACCGGCTAGCGGGCTAACCGCTACTTTGCACAGACAAGCTCTGTTCCTGAGGCAAAGGCAGTCTGCTCCGCATGAGTGCATTATTCCCACCCACCCTTCCATGAAATATATTCTCCTAGGCAGCCTACTCGCTGTAGCTGGCCCAGCCGCCGCTCAGGGCGATGCCCCGCCCGCCCAAAACGCCGCTACCGTCAAGCGCCCCGGCGGCCTGACCCAGCCCACGCTGCCTACGCCGCGCCAGCTCTATCCCGGCTTGTTTGAGGCCGTGCAGCTCAATCGGGTGTATGCGGATAACAAGACCTTTGTGGATGCGCTGCCCACTGCACCACCCGCCGAGATAGTGACCGCCTACGAGCGCCAGCACAGCCAACCGGGCTTTGACCTGAAGACTTTTGTGGGGCAGTACTTCAAGCCGCCCGTGGCCGCTACCGACGTGTACCGCAGCAACGTAAAGGCGGGCATTCGCGCCCACCTCGATACGCTTTGGACGGTGCTGCGCCGCCCCGGCCAGGCCGAAGCCGCGCAGTACTCGTCGTTGCTGCCCTTGCCGCGCCCGTATCTGGTGCCAGGCGGGCGCTTCCGCGAGATTTATTACTGGGATTCGTACTTCACGATGCTGGGCTTGCGCCAGGCGGGCCGCACAGCGCTGCTGCGCGATATGGTGGCCAACTTCGCCTACCTCATCGACCGCTATGGGCACGTGCCCAATGGCAGCCGCACGTATTACCTCACGCGCTCGCAGCCGCCGTTTTTTGCCCTTATGGTGCAGCTGCTGGCCCAGGCCGAAGGACCTAGCAGCCAAGCCGTGCAGCAGTTTCGCCCCCAACTCAAGCTCGAATATGCCTACTGGACCAGCGGTGGTGACAAATTAAAGCCCGGTGCTACCGCAGGCCGCACTGTGCGCATGCCTGACGGCGAGCTGCTCAGCCGCTACTGGGATGATAGCGACCAGCCCCGCGAAGAGTCGTATCAGGAGGACGTAGAAGCGGCTAAAAAGAGCAAGCAACCCGCCCCTGAATTCAACCGCAACGTGCGCGCCGCCGCCGCCTCGGGCTGGGATTTTAGCTCGCGCTGGTTTGTGCCCGGCAAGGGCCTCGAAACCATCCGCACCACCAGCCTCGTGCCCGTGGACCTCAACTGCCTACTGCTGACCTTAGAGCAAGCCCTAGGTACTGCCGCTCGCCAAGCCGGCGACTCGACCGAGGCCAAGCAATTCCGCCAGGCGGGGCAGGCGCGGGCCGCTGCCGTTCGGAAGTATTGCTGGGATGCCAAGGCCGGTTTTTACGTCGATTACGATTTGCCGCAGCGCCGCCCATCGCCGGTGCACACGCTGGCTGGGGCATTCCCGTTGGCCTTCGGTGTTGCCACGCCTGCGCAGGCTAAGCTTGTGGCCCAGCACCTGCAAAATGAGTTTTTGCGCCCCGGTGGCCTGCTCACCACCACCAACCCCAGCGGCCAGCAGTGGGACGCCCCCAACGCCTGGGCGCCGCTCGAATACCTTTCCATAGTAGGCCTGCGCCGCTACCAACAAAAAGCCCTCGCCGACACCGTGGCCCACCGCTGGACGCGTCTCAACGTGCGTGTCTTTAACCAAACTGGTAAGCTGCTGGAGAAGTACAACGTCGAAAATACGGGCCTACTGGCCGGCGGCGGCGAGTACCCGCTGCAAGACGGCTTCGGGTGGACCAACGGTGTGCTGCTGACGCTGCTGAATGAAGAAAAGAAGCAATAAGTCAAGCGGGGTGCCTCGCTCTACGCTCCCTTTCCAAAAAGAGGAGTCCTAGCAATATTCTGAAATAGAAAAAGGCCTTCAGTATTCACTGAAGGCCTTTTTCTATTTCGTTTGTGAGTCTTAGGCGCTGCTTCTTTCTAAGAAAAGAGGCCATGGGTAATGCGCCTTGCTAGCCTTATTTCTTACCGGACTCGGTACCCGCTCAGCGCATAGTACAGCAAATACGCATAGCACAGGGCTGGCACAGCGAACGCTACCCGCAGCCCGCCACCGTGCGTGGCCAAGAAGCCCATGAGCGGCGGTAGCAACGCCCCGCCCACGATGGCCATAATCAAATACGACGAGCCTTGCTTGGTGAAGTGACCTAGGCCAGTGATGGCCAGCGGAAAAATAACTGGCCACATAATCGAGTTGCATACCCCACAGAGCACGATGAGCCACAACGCCGTTTCGCCCTGGCTAAGCACCGATGCGCCCACCAGAGACACGCCCGCCGCGCACACTGCCACCAGTAGCGCCCGGTTGTGAAACTTGAGCAGCAGCGGAATGCCCACCACCCGCCCCAGCAGCGAGCCAAACCAGTACGACGCCACCAGCACCGCGCCCACTGCCTTGGTAAAGCCCGCCGTGGTATCAATCGGGCTCGGGGTTTGACCAAACAAGACGCCCACAAAATTGGTCGCTACGTTCAGCCCCCGCACCAAGCTCTGGGTGAAGGTCGAAAGCTGCGTAATGCCTTGGCTTTCGCCGTAGCGGATGAGGAAGGACCCTAGGCCCACTTCTACGCCCACGTACACGAAAATAGCCCCGATACCCAGTACCAAGTGCGGAAAGCTCAGCGCCGAACGCCGCTCGGCCGCCAAGGGTCGCGCTTCCTCGGCTTGCTCCTCCGGAATGCTATCAATATCAGGCAGCTTCAAGAAGAAGAATACGCCCGCCAGCACCACCAAAAATGCCGCGAGCCCCATGTAAGGCCCCTTCACGAGCTGCGACTCTTCGGCCAGTCGCTCGGCCAGCGGCAGCGCCGCCAGCCGCGCCTTGAGGGCCACCGACCCACCAAACAGCACCAGCGCGCCCACCAGTGGTGAGAGGCTGCCACCGAAATTGTTAGCCACGCCCGCCACACTTACCCGGGCCGCCGCACCCCGCGCCGGACCTAGGACGCTCACGTAGGGATTGGCCGCCACTTGCAGCAGCGTAATGCCCGCCCCCAGCACCGCCAAGGCCGTCAGAAATAGCGCGAACGCCCGCGAGTCGGCCGCCGGAATAAAGAGCAGTGCCCCGCCCGCCATCACGAGTAGCCCCGTCACGATGCCGCGCTGGTAGCCGAGTTTCTTAAGCACCCACCCAGCCGGCAGCGACATCAGAAAATATGCCCCAAAAAAAGCCGACTGCACGGCTGTAGACTGAAAGTCAGTGAGCTGGCACACGTCCTTGAGGTAGGGCATGAGCACGTCGTTGAAATTGGTGACCGCCCCAAACAGGAAGAACAAGCAGGTCATGAGCACCATCGGCCCCACGTAGGAGCGAGATGGAGCAGCGGTAGCAGCCGCCGAAGCAGTAGTAACAGGAGTAGCCATACGGGGCGGAAGGTACAAAAAAAGCCAGCCACGCGGGCCGGCTGGGAGAGCTTATTCCTGAAAATAGGTAAAGCCTAAATCGTAACCATAGGCGTCCCGTTTGGGAGGCTGTTGAGGCTCGGTATCAAAAATTTCTATTTTACCTGTAATTATAAATTCAACTTGCTCAGCAATTGATTCGACTAAGTCTGCTGCGTCATCATAAGTTGTAGCCCAGATTTTAATTGCCATAAAAGCATTACCTGGCGAATAGGCTGATTCTTCCTTTACAACTCCTTTTGTAATAGCTGTGAAGTGTTTGTAAATAGTCGTCAGCTTGCCATATCTGAGCTTTAATTTCCAATTTTTATTTTGTTCATCCATTAGGATGCGTTTTCTTGAAGTAAAAGTTTCTGCCGAGTGAAAAATGTCTTTGTGCTGAATGTACTAGCAGTAGAATATCTAGTTTAAGGCTGCATCCGCACAACCTTTCCATCCCGCATCACCACTACCTCACTTTTCTTGTAGCGCTTAAATTCTAGCATCCGCGCATAGGCGATTTTTAGGCCAGCTACAATCTCTTCCTGGCGCTCAAGCTGCTGTTCTGGAGTCATATTGCTTCTTTAGTTTCTGGTGCAAAGTATCATTAACTACCTGAAAACCGGTGCTTAGCTTGCGTGCTAGCAGCACAGGCTCGCCGCTCGAATTATCAAATAGCATGGCCTCATCAACCAGCGGCAGGTAATTGGCAAAAAGCAGGTGCAAACCTTGCCAGTACCGGCGCTCAATCACATCGGGTGCAATATAGTGGCCGCCCTCTGCCACGCGAGTTGCTACCCTTTCTTGCGCTAGCTCCGAGCTGCTCAGCCAAAAATAGAGCAGTGTCGTGGTATAGCCCTGTTGCTGAGCTGCTTTTATCTTTTGCTGATAGATTCGGGTAGCCAGCGTAGTTTCGACGGCGAAACTCTCGCCTCGGGCCAGTAGCTCCTCAATGCGGTGTAGCATGATGCGGCCAGCTTCTACGGCTACTTTGTCGGGTTGAAAAGGCGAGAGACCCCGCGCTATTTCATCGGCATTGACGAACTCGCGGCAATCCAGCACTTCGGGGAGAATGGTAAACGAGGCTGTGGTTTTGCCCGCCCCGTTGCAGCCCGCAATGATGTAGAGGTTTTTATCAGGCATGGCTAGGGCCGTTTGTGGCTTGGTTGTGCAAGATAACGGCGGCTGGTAAAGCGGAATGGGTAAGAGGAAGCGGGTTTGCGAGTGTAGTCCCGACCTTTGCACCCATGTACCTTACCGCCACCACCCAGTTTGGCCTCGAAGAAGTCTTGGCTGAGGAATTGAGCCAGCTCGGCGCCACCATCGAATACGTCGGCAGCCGTGCCGTCGAATTTAGCGGCGACAAAAAGCTGCTTTATAACACCATCCTGTGGAGCCGCACGGCCATGCGCCTGCTGCGTCCCTTCGCCGACTTCTACGCCCCCGACGAGCGTGGCCTCTACGACGAAGTATTTGCTATCGATTGGAGCCGCTACATTGCCCCGGGCCAGACGTTTGCCATCACGGCTGTAGTCAATAAGTCGAGCTTCGAGCATTCGCTCTACGTGGCGCAGCTCACCAAAGACGCCATCGTGGACCAGTTTCGGGAGCGCACCGGCGAGCGCCCCAGCATTGACACCAAAAACCCCGACATCCGCATTCACCTGCGCATGCTCGAAAACGAGGTTATCCTGAGCCTCGACGCGGCTGGCGACTCGCTGCACCGCCGCGGCTACCGCCAGGGCACCAACGAAGCGCCCCTCAACGAAGTGCTGGCCGCCGGCCTGATTTTGCTGAGCGGCTGGGATAAGAAAAGCCCACTCATCGACCCGATGTGTGGTTCGGCCACCATCCTCACCGAGGCGGGGCTGCTGGCTCAGCGCATCGCGCCCGGCCTGTTTCACCAAGGCAAGTTTGGGTTTGAGAACTGGCCTGACTTCGATGCCGACCTCTGGCAAGAGGTGCGCCAAGCCGCCGAAGCACAGCGCATCGAAGAGCCGCAGGCCTACCTAGCCGGCTCGGACCTCGACCCGCGCGTGATTGACCAGGCCGCCGCCAACATCGAAGCCGCCGGCCTCGACGAGTGCATCCGCATCTCGGTGCGCGATGTGCGCGACGCGCAGCCGCCCAAGGACCTAGGGCCTGGCCTCGTTATCACCAACCCGCCCTACGGCGAGCGGATAGGGGAGGAGGCACAGATGGATGCGCTCTACAAGACCATCGGCGACGCGCTGAAAACAAATTTTCAGGGCTACGAGGCATTCATTTTCACCGGTAACCTGGAGGCAGCCAAAGCCATCGGCCTGAAGGTGTCGCGGCGCATCCCGCTCTTCAACGGGCCGATAGATTGCCGGCTGCTGAAGTACGAACTGTACCGTGGCTCGCGGCGGGCGCAGCCAGCTACAGCGTAGGTAGCAAGTGCCTTGGAAAGAAGGTGTGCGGAAACCCTATTGTTAATTTCCTTGCTACCAAGTGGGTCGGCAACCTAGGGCTCGGCTATGCGTAAGCACGGCTCTACTTATAAGCACCTCCGTAATAATGCGCCATTTTTTCCAAGGCACTGCCCGCTGGGCCGCGCCAGTAGCGGCCCTAAGCTTGCTAGCGGCTTGCAGCAGCCAAACCACCACCGACACTGCTACCACTGCTGCCGCTGACTCTACTGTAGCTACCGAAGCCGCTCGCCCCGATTCGGCGGCCACGGCCAGCACCGCACCCAAGCCCGTAACGCCCAGCAAGCCTAAGCCCACCTGGGCCCCCGGCATTCATCCCGAGATGCAGGCCGTTATTGAGGCACTCGACTCGCTGAGCGGCGGCCCCACCGCCAAGCCAATGGCTAAAATGACGCCCCAGGAAGCCCGCAAGGCTCCCAGCGCCGCTGATGCCGCCATGGCAACCATGAAGAAGTTTAATATCCCGACTCCGCCTGCCACGGCCGATACCATGAGCCGTACGGTAGCGCCCGGCGTGAAGGTGCGCGTGTACACGCCCAAAACGGGAACGGCGCCGTACCCAGTCATCGTGTATTACCACGGTGGCGGCTGGGTTATCGCGAACCTCGATACTTATGATGCCTCCGTGCGCGCCCTCAGCGAGCAGACGGGCGCCGTGGTCGTATCGGTAGCGTATCGCCAAGGTCCAGAGTTTAAATTCCCGACCGCTCACAATGACAGCTTCGCCGCTTACCAGTGGACGCTGGCGCACACCGCCGACATCAAAGGCGACCCCAAGCGCATTGCCGTAGCTGGCGAGAGCGCTGGCGGCAACCTAGCCTGCGCCGTGAGCATGATGGCCCGCGACAAAAAAGTGGCCCTGCCCAAGTACCAGCTTATCGTGTACCCCATCGCGGGCTACGACCTGAATACGCCTTCGTACCTAGCTAACACCCAGACCAAGCCCCTCAATAAGGATTTGATGGCCTGGTTCTTCAAGTACTACCTGCGCACTCCCGCCGATGGTAAGAGCCCGATGATTGACCTCGTGCACGCCAACCTCAAGGGCTTGCCCGCCGCTACCATCGTTACGGCTCAGTACGACCCCTTGATGAGCGAAGGCAAAATGCTGGCCGACAACCTGCAAAAAGCCGGCGTATCGGTGCAGTACAAGAACTACGACGGCGTGACGCACGAATTTTTCGGCATGGCTGCCGTGGTACCCGAAGCTAAGCAAGCCCAAGCCTTTGCAGTAGAAGGGCTGAAAAGCGCGCTGAAGTAAGAAGATTAGCTTTTAAATAGCTTATAAAAAAGCGGCACCTGCTTAGGGTGCCGCTTTTTTATTTTTGACCAGTAAGCTTAAGTGGCTAGCAAGTCTACTAAAGCGAACTAACCGATGAGCCATCTAAGTAGTGCTGCAGAGCACCAGACTTCTGAAGAATGAGTAGCCCAGCCAGATTGAGACCGCTAATGAGTGCGAAGCCAAGAGTAGGCCCGCCTGTGGTGACGTTATAAAACAGAATGTAGCCCGCTATTACCAATTGGAGCAACACGTACGCGTAGGTAAGCGCCCGCGCTGGCCGCCACCGTCGATACAAGCCGAGGAGCAGCAGCCACACCCATACGGTGCCGCCCCCATACTGGCCACTTTCGGCCACAAACCACAGCTTACGCCAAGCGGGGAGGTAGGCGGCCAGTAACAAGCAAGCCGCTAGTACGGCCAGGTGCAACGGAGCAGGGGAGCGATGAGCCGACCGCATAAGTATGAGAGTGCTAAAAGGCTTATTAGCTGCTAGTTGTTGCTAAAGATGTGCGTCACTAAGATAAGCAGCAGCAATGATAAAACTCTTTCTGTATCGCTGTCAAAAATATTTGTTGGGGGCTTTCGCCCTGAGTAAAAGGCCGCTTCTGAGGGTCCATTGGTTACCTAGGGCAATGCTAGCAGCCGGTCGGGCTTATGTTGGCTAAATTCTTTGGAACTTCGTGGGGCCGATTGTTATTTTATTCTTTCGACCGAAGTGCCTTATGTCTGCTGCTACTGCCTCTGCCCCCGCTCTCACCGCCGCTCGCCAAGCGCTCAAGCGCTACTACGGCTACGATAATTTTCGCCCTATGCAGGGCGACATTATTCAGAGCATCCTAGGTGGCCAAGATACGGTAGTGCTCATGCCTACCGGCGGCGGCAAATCAGTGTGTTTCCAGATTCCGGCTGTAGTGAGCGAGGGCGTGTGCGTAGTGGTGTCGCCACTCATCGCGCTCATGAAAGACCAAGTGGAGGCTCTGAAAGCCAACGGCATCGTGGCGGCTTACATCAACAGCAGCGTAAGCCAAAGCGATTCTACTGATATCACGCGGGCGGCCCTTAGTGGACACCTCAAGTTGCTCTACGTCAGCCCTGAGAAGCTACTGGGCGAAGGCTTCTTGCAATTTTTGAAGCGGCTCAACGTGAGCATGTTTTCCATCGATGAGGCGCACTGTATTTCGAGCTGGGGCCACGATTTTCGGCCCGAGTACACGCAGCTTGGGGCGCTACGGCAGCACTTCCCTAGCACGCCTATTATCGCGCTCACGGCTACGGCCGACCGCCTCACGCAGCGCGATATCAAAACCCAGCTCAACCTGCACGAGCCTAGGGTGTTCCTATCCAGCTTCGACCGCCCCAACATCAACCTTGTGGTGCGCCCCGGCCAAGACCGCCTAGGTCAGATTCTGGACTTCATCGGCCGTAACCCCAACGATGCGGGTATCATCTACTGCCTCTCGCGCAAGACTTGCGAAACCGTGGCCCAAAAGCTCCAGCAGAAGGGCATCAAAGCCGGCCACTACCACGCCGGCATGACGCCCAACCAGCGCGGCAGCGTGCAGGAAGCGTTTTTGCAGGACGATTTGCAGGTAATTGTGGCTACCATCGCCTTCGGTATGGGCATCGACAAGAGCAACGTGCGCTGGGTGATGCACTACAACCTGCCCAAAAACATCGAGGGCTACTACCAGGAAATCGGCCGTGCCGGCCGCGACGGTGGCCCGGCCACCGCGCTGCTGTTCTACAGCTTCGCCGACGTGATGTCGATGCGCGACATGGTGACTAAAGACGTGCCTCCGCGCCAGGCCCAGCTCAACCAAGCCAAGCTGGAGCGCATGCAGCAGTTTGCGGAAGCCGCCAGCTGCCGCCGCCGCATCTTGCTGCACTACTTCAGCGAGGACCTAGGGCACGATTGCAACAACTGCGACATCTGCCGCAACCCGCCCATCACGTTTGATGGCACGCTGCTGGCCCAAAAAGCGCTTTCAGCCAGCGTTCGCACGCAGCAGCGCGTGGCCATCAACCTGCTCATCGACATCCTGCGCGGCATGCGCAACCAAGCGGTGCTGCAACACGGCTACGACCAACTCAAAACTTACGGCGCGGGCCACGATTTGCCTTACCTCGACTGGTACAGCTACGTGCACCAGATGCTCAACGATGGCTTGTTTTACATTGCCTACGAGGAAGGCTACGCCCTCAAAATAACGGAGCGCGGCCAGCAGGTGTTGAAAGGGCAATTACCGGTTTCACTCAAGAAATTCCAGCCCGCCGAAAAGGCCGAAAAATCAACCCGCGCCAGCAAAAAAGCCGCCGCCGAAGCGGCCGCTGCCAGCGCCGGTTCGCCCGAAGCCCGCTTGTTCGAGCGCTTGCGCCAGCTCCGCAAGCAGATTGCCGACGAGCAGGGCGTGCCGCCCTACGTGGTTTTCACCGACACGACCTTGCAGGAAATGGCCCGCGAGCAGCCTACCAGCCGCGTGGCTATGCTTTCGGTATCGGGTGTAGGTATGAAGAAATTCGAGACCTACGGCGAGGTATTTATCGAAGCCATTTTGCAGCACGGCACCCCGCGCTCGGTGCCTGCCGAAGACGAGGCCGACGAGTTGCCCAACGTACCGCCGTTCAGCGATGACTTCGCGCCCGCACCTAGGGCGGCTAAAAAAGCGACTGAGCGCGACGCCAATCCTTCTGAAGACACAACTTTCCAGCTGCACCGCCAAGGCCTCACGCCCGACCAGATAGCCGAGCAGCGCGGCTTGGTAGTAGGTACCGTGCGTAGCCACCTCGAAAAAGCGTACGCTAAAGGACTCGACTTACGCTTGCAGGATTTTCTCTCCGATTCAGATTTATTTGAAATCGAAACCGCTCGCAAGCAGCTCGGAGGTACGCCCGCCCTACGTGACCTTTTCGACCACCTGCGTGAGAAATACGATTACTTTCAGTTGCGCTTAGCTAGCATTCGGGCGCAGCGCGGGCGGTAGAGGACAGGCCTACTAAACTGGTGCTGCCTGAAGCGCAAGCTACTTCAGTGGCGAAAGTTAAGAAGCTGTGCCATGTGGTCCGGCCTAACTCGGAACTGCCTAGGCAGAGCACCTAGGTGCTCGTGTGACGGTGACCACAGCGCTATGGGTAGCGTGACAGCCCCTCCCGTCTTGTTATAAAAAGTAACTAGCAGAGGCAGTCTCCTCAATTGCAGTGATAAATAGGCAGGCTATTTTGTGCGGTAAGTAGCTTAAAAAGCTTCCTGCCCAACAATTCCCATCTCATTAGCGTTGGCAAGTCTAATGGAATTAGTAACTTGCGGCCTGTGTTGCCGATTTGTGTGCGTCGATAGCCCGTCGCGTTGGGCCTGAATCCTCTAAGCCTTCCTTCTATCATGATTAATACCAACCTCAAATTCTGGCGGCGCGAGCTGGGCTTGACGCAGGCGCAATTAGCTGACAAACTGAATATTAAGCGCTCATTGGTGGGTGCCTACGAAGAGGGCCGCGCCGAGCCGCGCCTGGCTACGCTCGTTAACATGGCGCGCCTGTTCAATATTCCGCTTGACTCGCTGGCTACCACCGACTTTACTAAGAAAAAGAACGCTAAAACTGCCGCTGCGCTGCGCGAAGCTGGCCCGCTCACCGAAGCGCTGCCCGAAGAGAAGCCCCTCCGGGTACTGGCCTTCACGGTGGGCGCCGATGAGAAAGAAAATATCGAGCTTGTGCCCCTGAAGGCTGCCGCGGGCTATCTCAATGGCTACGCTGACCGCGAATTTATTGAAGAGCTACCGCGCTTCCGGTTGCCGATGCTGCCGAGCACTGGCACCTACCGCGCCTTCGAAATAGCCGGTGATTCGATGCTGCCGCTCACCAGCGGTACTACCATCGTGGGCCGCTACGTCGACGACTGGGCTACCATCAAGGATGGCACGCCTTGCATCGTGGTGAGCCAGAAAGATGGTATTGTGTTCAAGCGCATTTACAATAAGCTAAAGCAGAACGCCTTGTTTGGCTTGCACTCCGACAACCCCAGCTACACGCCCTACGACCTGAAGGCCGAGGACGTGCTCGAAATCTGGGAGGCTAAGAGCTACATCAGCAGCACCTTCCCCATTGGTGGCGTGTCGCTGGAGCACTTAGCGGGTCTCGTGATGGACCTGACGCAGCAAGTGAAGACCATGCAATTGCAGCGGGCCTAACCAGCCCTAGGGTTCCTAAGAAACCCAAGTGCGCACCAAGTAAAAGAGCCTCCCGCACGCTGCGGGAGGCTCTTTTACTTGGTGCGCACTTAGGCTAGGCCTAGCGCTTATTTCAGCTTCATCTCGTCGATGATGCGCTGAATTTTCTCGTGGGCACGCTTCTGAGTTGGCTCGAAGTCGGCTATTGAGGCCAGTGGCTCCTTCACGCTGAAGTAGAACTTAATCTTAGGCTCGGTGCCGCTGGGGCGAGCCGAAATCTTATCGCCAGCTTCGGTGATAAACTGAAGCACGTTGGAGCTTTCAACGCCGGTGCTTTCTTCCACGCCAGTGCGCAGGTTCTTGATTTGGCCCGTTTTGTAGTCGCGTACTTCTACTACGGGCGAGCCGGCGAGGGTCGCGGGTGGGTTTTTGCGCAGCTCTACCATCATCTCCTGGATTTCCTCGGCGCCGCGCTGGCCCTTCTTGGTCAAGGAGATAAGGTCTTCGGTGTAGAGGCCATACTCGGCGTACATGCGCTCCATTTCTTCGTAGAGGGTGCGGCCCTGGCCTTTGGCCACGGCGGCCATTTCGGCTACTAGTGCGCAAGCCGATACCGCATCTTTATCGCGCACGAAGTCGCCGATGAGGAAGCCATAGCTTTCCTCGCCACCGCAGATGTAGTTCTGCTCGGCGCCTAGCTCGCGGATGAGGCCAGCGATGTACTTGAAGCCCGTGAGGGTGCGGTAGTACGTCACGCCATAGCGGTGCGCGATATCACCTAGGATTTCACTGGTCACGATGGTGTACACAATGAAGTCGTTGGGCGTGCGCTTACCGGCTTTTTCGCGGGCCGACAAGATGTAGTGCGTGAGCAGCGCAGCGGTCTGGTTGCCGTTGAGCAGTACCCACTCGCCTTTGCTGTTCTTCACACCCACGCCTACGCGGTCGGCGTCGGGGTCAGTAGCCAGTACGATGTCGGCGTTCTGCTCCTTGGCCTGGTCGAGGGCCAGCTGCATAGCCGACTTTTCCTCGGGGTTGGGCGACTGCACGGTGGGGAAGTTGCCATCGGGCGTAGCCTGGGCCTGCACCACGCTCACGTTAGTGAAGCCAAAGGCGGCTAGCGCCGGCGGCACCAGCTTAATGCCCGAGCCGTGAATGGGCGTGTACACGATACCTAGGTCGTGCTGCTGCTGAATAGCGGCGGGGTTGATGCTCAGCTGCTTTACTTGGGCAAAGTACGCCTCGTCTATCTCCTGCCCCACAAGGTGAATGCGGCTGGGGTCAGCGTTGAAAACTACGTCGTTAACATCGGTGATTTTATTGACCTCCCCGATGATATTCTCGTCGTGCGGCGCTACGATTTGCGCGCCGTCGTTCCAGTATACCTTAAAGCCGTTGTATTCCTTGGGGTTGTGCGAGGCAGTGATAACGCAGCCGCTCTGGCAGCCTAGGTGCCGAATGGCAAACGACAGCTCGGGCGTGGGCCGCAGGTCCTCAAATAGATACACGGTAATGCCATTGCCCGAAAAAACGCCGGCTACAATCTCGGCAAACTTGCGCGAGTTGTTGCGCGAGTCGTGGGCGATAGCCACCTTGATTTCTTGGTCGGGGAAGCTTTGCTTTAGGTAGTTGCACAGGCCTTGGGTTGCCATGCCCAGCGTGTAGCGGTTCATGCGATTTGAGCCAGCGCCCATAACACCACGCAGACCGCCGGTACCGAACTCTAGCGAGCGGTAAAAGGCATCGTTGAGGGTATCGTCTTGGCCGGTGGCCTGGAGCTGCTTGATTTCGTTTTGGGTGTCAGCGTCGTAGGCGGGCGAGAGCCAGGTGCTAATGCGCTGCTGAACGTCGGAAGAGAGGGACATGAGAAAGAAAGTGGGGTGAGTAGAGCCACAAACGGCCGTAAAGGAAACAGGTTTGGGCGAAAGAAAGCAAGCCCGCCCGGTGGCCGCCTAGGTGCTACTGCACCACGACTTTCTGCGAGAACACGCCCCGGCTCGATTCGAGCTGCAGCGAGTACTGCCCATCGGCTAGGGTGCCTAGGTCCAGGTTCTGGGTGAGGCGCCCGGTAGGCAGCGCCTCCGTCAGCATTACCCGGCCCAGCAGGTCGTATAGTACCAACCGGGCGGCCTCGCTGCTGGTGCGCGTCACGTGCAGGGTATGCGAAGCCGGATTGGGCACGGCGCTAAAAACTACCTTGCTAGCCGCATTTTTAGTAGCGAGCGTGGTGGCGGGGAGCCAGTTGCCTAGCCGCAAGGTGTAGAGCTGCGGCGGTACATTAACCAAGACGTTGCTAAATCGCTCATTGGACACGAAGGCGCGGGTGTTGCCCACAAAGCATAACCCTTCGGCCTGCCCAATCAATAGCGCATTAGGGAGTTCGATGCGGCGCTTATTGGCGCGTAAAAAGCCAGTGCCTCTGTAGCCCGACAGCAGCCACACGAAGGTGGCTCCATCGCGGGTGCTGTAGCCGAGCAGGCCTGTCACGGTGCCGGTCGCGTTGCGGGCGGCGGCGGTCACGAGCCCGTTTACATTAAAAGTGCCTTTGAGGTGCGCCACGTGGGTACCAGGCTTGGCGGGCACGGTGTAGTAGCGCGTTTGCAGGTCGCTCCAGTTTTTGGTAAATAAGTGCAGCGAGTCGTTAGCGAAGAAAAACGCCTCGCAGTCGTAATTGTGCTGGTTGGTGCGAGGCGTAAAATCGGTTTGGTCAGGGTAGCTGAAATTAATGACTTCGGCCGAGGCAGTGGTGGCAGCGGGCCCTAGGTCAGCCTGGGCCACGCGCAAGATGTGCAGGTCGCGCCGGTTGCCGTTGTTATTGCCAAAATCGCCCACGTACACGTACTGCGCATCGGCGGTCAGGTCTTCCCAATCTACATTGGCCGCGTTGCTGAGGCGCACTTGCTGCACCACGCGCCCACTGGTCGAGTCGAGGCGAAATAGCACGGGCGTATTGCCACTGTCGTTAATAGTCCAGAGCTTGCCGCCGGTATAAAGCAGGCCCGACGACTCGGCTACCTCATCGGCTAGCTGGGTTTTGAGGGGGAGGGCGCTGGTAGTAGGCGCGTACTGGCACGAGCCGTCGTTGCTAGTGGCGGCGGGGTTATAATTGGTGGCCTGCGGGTCGGGGCAGCCGCTTTGGGCATGCGCCCTAGGTACCGCCACTGCGGCTAACAGCAACAAAGGGGAAAGAAATCTGGCCAGCATCCGAGTGAGGAAAAAACAAGGTATTACCACCGCCACGGCAGGCGTTTGGAGCGGCAAGCTACTTGCCTACCTTGTTGAGGGTAGGCCAACGGGGGTGTTACTTGCTTTTAGCTTGAGTGGCCGGGACCTCTTCGCGCAGCACCACGCCGTAGCGCTGGGCAAAGCTTTCGAGCTGACCGCGCAGTAGGGCCCGGCGGCGGGTGCCCCGCACCTCACGCATATTCAGCACGTGGATGTCACCATCCTTGAGGCGCACGCGCAGCTGGCGGGCTAGTAGTTCGAGCTGGCTCATGTTTTCGGCCGCAAAAACCTGCTTGGCGCGGAAGAGACCGGCCTTGTGCACCAGGTAGCCGGGAGCAAACTCAAAATAGCTTTGGGTGCCAAACACCGGCGCATTATGCACCAGGATGAAGCCTAGGTACAGGGCGCAAATCGTTAGAAAAATGTAGTGTAGCCAGTAGTACTCATGCCCATCAGGGGCGTTGCGCAGCATCAGCGTGGCGTAGGCAATGGCAAAAAGAACCAGAGATACCTGCACCCCAAACGAGAGGCGCGAGGAGTTGGCGGGGCGTAGGCGAATGCGAGTAGTACCAGTGGGCATGCCGTAAAAGTAGTTAAGAGTTAAAAGTTATGAGTTATGAGTTGGTGGTAGTGCCACGAAAATGACAGCTCATCAACTCACAACTCATAGCTTTTAACTCTTAGCTTAATTTAGCTTCCAACGTCATTTCGGGCACGGCGCTTAGCACTTTCGATACAGGACAGTTTTCCTTGGCAAACTCGGCGTGCTTCTGAAAGTCTTCGGGCGTGATGTTGCCGCCAGTTACTTTGCCCTCGGTGCTCACGTGGATTTTGGTGATTTTGGGCGGGTTCTGGCTGGGGTCCAGCGTCACGGTTGAGGTCGTGTTCAGGCTTTCTACCGTGTGGCCATGCTGGCCTAGGACATTACTCAGAAACATGGTGTAGCAGCCAGCGTGGGCCGCACCAATCAGCTCCTCGGGGTTAGTACCCTTCTGGCCTTCAAAACGAGAGCCGGCCGAATAGGACGCTTCTACCACGCCGCTCTTGGTGGTAATGGTGCCATGGCCTTTGATATCGCCTTGCCATTCGGCTTTGCCAAATTGATTAATCATGGGGAATTGAAATAGTGGTGGGGAGGGCTGGCAGGGATGCCAGCCGCTGGTGCATACGGCTAACCACTAGGTAATAGTTGTGGTTGAGAAAAGTGGCTCGCCGTAGCCTAGGCTCTGTAGGGCCAAGCGCATATCAGCCGTGCGGGCCATTGGGCCGCGAATACGCACTATGCACCTTCCCCGGCCCCACGGAGCCCAAGCTACGGCAAGCGTAGTTTTGCTATCCATGGGACTAAAAGCCACCCTAAGCCGCCCGCTGGCCGCCTACACCGTGCACCGCTACAAGCAGTGGCAGCACGACCCCGCTGCGGCCCAGCTGCGCCTGCTGCGCGCGCTGGCTCGCACCGCCGCTCGCACGGCTTTTGGCCGAGACCATGACCTAGGGGCGGTTCAGACGCCTGCCGCGCTGGCCGCCCGCGTGCCGGTGCGCGACTACGAAGGCCTAAAGCCTTACTTCGACCGCGTGAAAACCGGCGAGGCTGACGTGCTGTGGCCTGGCCAACCGCTGTATCTGGCCAAAACCAGCGGCACCACCAGCGGCGCCAAGTACATCCCGATTACTAAAGCCAGCATTTCCAACCACATCAACGGAGCCAAGGATGCGCTGCTGCACTACGTAGCCGCCACTGGTCGCCCTAGATTCTTAGATGGCAAGCTCATTTTCTTGTCCGGCTCGCCCGAGCTGGAGCAAGTCGGCGGTATCCCCACGGGTCGGCTCTCGGGCATTGTCAACCACCACGTGCCGGCCTATTTGCGCCGCAACCAGCTTCCGAGCTACGCCACCAACTGCCTGGAGGATTGGGAAACCAAGCTCGACGCCATCGTGGGCGAAACCCTAGGGCAGCCCATGACGCTCATTTCTGGTATTCCACCTTGGGTGCAGATGTATTTCGACCGCCTCACGGCCCGTACTGGCCGGCCAGTGGGGGAGGTCTTCCCACAATTCGACCTTTTTGTGTCGGGCGGTGTGAGCATGGAGCCCTACCGCGCTCGTCTGCTCGAAAGTATTGGCCGCCCCGTCGATACCATCGAACTGTTCCCGGCTTCGGAGGGCTTCTTGGCCTTCCAGGACCAGCCCGGCAACCCTGGTCTGCTGCTGCGGCTCGACAGCGGCATCTTCTTCGAATTTGTGCCGGCCGAGCGGTTTTTCGAGCCCCATCCGCCGCGCCTTACTATCGGCGAAGTTGAGCTGGGCAAGCAGTATGCCCTGGTGCTCACCTCCAACGCCGGCCTTTGGGCCTACTCGCTCGGCGACACCGTGCGCTTCGTAGACCTGCACCCGCACCGAGTGGTGGTCACGGGTCGCATCAAGCACTTCTTGTCAGCCTTCGGTGAGCACGTCATTGGCGAGGAAGTAGAAGCCGCCCTGCGCGAGGCCGTGCGCCAGCACCCCGAGGCCGAAGTCACCGAATTTACCGTAGCCCCACTCGTGAGCGAGGACAAAACGAAGCCTTCGCGCCACGAGTGGCTCATCGAATTTGCGCAGCAGCCGCGCGATGCCGCTAGCTTTGCTGCTGTGCTCGACACCGCGCTGCGCCAGCGCAATACTTATTACGACGACCTGCGCCAGGGCAACATCCTGGTGCCGCTGCTGCTCACACCGCTGCTGCCCGGAGCCTTTCAGCGCTACATGAAAAGCGTGGGTAAGCTAGGTGGGCAAAATAAAGTCCCTAGGCTAGGTAATGATAGAGGGCTGGCCGAGGGGCTGCTTCGCTTAAAATGAAGGCTATAACCAGCGTGATTGCGCTGTTGCTAGCGCTACTAGCTGCTGGCATAGGGCTACTCTATGTCGGTACCCAGCAGGAGTATGATGAGCTGATAAAGAAGGGCTAGTGGGCTGTCTTCTTATTGCGATTCGCCTTTGCCAGCAGCCTGGGGCTGGTAGGAGTGGGGCTGTGGTGGGTGGCTGTAGGGGTGCTGTGTAGGAAAAAGCTTAACAAGAATTTCAACCTTCGCAAACAAGCTTGGCTGCTAGTAGCTAGTGCCTTTGGAGGTGCTTTTGTAGGGGCGGCAGTGTTTTGCTTTGTGTGAGCTCGCCCCCCTAAAGCAGCTGTGCAAAGCTGCTATGCTGAGGGTGTAAGGGGAAGTTGCTAGGCAAGCCGTCCCCTTGTAGGCACTGGCAGCTTGGCACTAGAGCAAATTTGGCTCTTGCAGCCAACCCAATGGCATGATTGTCGTTTAGGGGTACTTCTCTTCTTAGTTAGCGCTAGCTACTTACCATAAATTGACCAAATCGGGCACCAGTGTGACTGATACGTTGACAACAGTTTAAGCATATGAATCGGCTATTATATTATTTTTTGGTTATCATAGGAGCTGGCCTGGTGCTGTACCTGAGCTGGCGCTCGAGCCCCTCAATGGGCTACGTATGGTTTATTCCACCATCGGTGGCGCATTGGGCCGACAAACAGGAAAATGATACTATCCGCACAGCTGTGCCACTAGTGGCCCTAGGTCTCATTGTGGGTGGGCAGTTGGCGTGGCAGCGTCGGCCTTGGTGGCAGTGGCTGGTGGCGTGGGTATTGCTCGTCGTGCTCGTCGTATTGGCCGAAGTCGGCCAGCACTTCCGGGCCTACCGTAGCTTCGACCTGGCCGATGTTGCCTGGGGGGCAGTAGGTGCCGCCATTGGCTTGGCGCTGATAGCAGTGTTGCCGGTAGGCTACTGGCTGTTGCGCCGGGCCAGCAGCTCGCGCCAGCCAGCATAGTTGTTGCCCTGCCACAGAGCCACAAGCAAGTGAACATAGCAGAGGGCCCAAGCTAGGCGCATATATATGCCCCTAGCTCGGGCCCTCTGTTAGCTAATAAGGGCTACATAAAGTACCCTAGGAGGGTGACTAACGCCGTCCAGCCAGTTTGGTGGCTGGCGCCGCAGCCGCGTCCGGTATCACCGTCGAAGTACTCGTGGAAAAGGAGCAAGTCGCGGAAGTGCGGGTCGGTGGCGTAGCGCATGTCTTCGCCGTGCGCCGGGCGGCGGCCGTCTGCGTCTGGCAAAAAGGGCGACTGCATGCGCCGAGCTAGTTCGGCAACTGCCTCGCTCAATTGGACACGATGCCCCGAACCCGTGGGTAGCTCCACAGGCCCCATGCTATCGCCATAAAATTGGCAGAGCCGGTTTAGCGCCAGCAGCAGCACAAAGTTGAGTGGTAGCCATACTGGGCCACGCCAGTTGGAGTTGCCCCCCATCACATTGGTGTCCGATTCGCCAGGGGTGTAAGCCGCGGTTTGGGTTTCGCCGGCTACTTCCATAGTGGCAGGTTGGGCCAGGTGAGCCTTAGAAAGTGAGCGGAAACCACTCGGAGCAAGCATCTCGTCTTCGCTAAACAAATACGGAATTACCTGTTCCAGTTTCTGGCGGGGCATGAGGCTGAACAGCCAGCGCTGCCCATCTTCCGACTGCACCACAGTGGGGTAGCGCGGTGCATCCCATGCACTAGTAAGGTGGTCATCGACCACCGCCACAAAGGCCGGCGCGTGGGCCAACGTGTGGCGCTCCAGCACGAGCTTGCCAAAGAGCGGTGCTAATCCCAGAATCGAGCGCATGGGCACTGGCCGGCGCTGCCCGTCTGGCTCCACTAGCACATCGTAGTGGAAGCCGGTTTTATTTAGTTCGGGGTCGTTCTGCCACTCGGCAGCCAGCTCGGCTAGCGAGCCACCAACTTCTTCAAAATCACGAAATAGCTTAATAGACAACTGCTCATAGGCAGCGTCTTGGGGCACTAGCTCCAGGGCAGCGCGCATGAGGTAGAGCGTGTAGCCAGCCAGCCACGACAGGCTATCGACCTGCTTGAGGTAGCCGCCGCCCGGCACTTCCTCTCGGTTGAGAAGGCTCGCATTATCAAGTCCTAGAAAGCTACCCTTGAAGCTCTCCTCGGGGTGGCGGTGAAAGCGCTCCATCCACCAGTTGTGGTTGGGCAAAAATATACGCAGTGCTTCGCGCAAAAAGTCTAGGTCACACTCCCCTAGCTGGTTCTTGCCGTACTCGTAGAGCAGCCACGCCGATTGCCCCTGCACAGGCGGGTTGGTATTCGAAAAATCAAATTCGTAGCTAGGTATCCAGCCATCGGGCTTGGCAAAGTGGGGCATGGTAGCCAGCAACAGACACTGCTCCTTAGCCAGTTTCAAATCGACGGGTGCCAGCGCGAGGCAGTGAAATACCAGGTCCCAAGCCGCAAACCAAGGGTATTCCCACTTGTCGGGCATCAGAATGATGTGCTCGGCTTTGAAGGCGGGCCAGTCGCCGTTGCGTACTTCGCCGCGGCCAGCGGGCGGCGTGGGCTGGCCGGGGTCGCCGGCCAGCCAGCGGGCCACGTCATAGTTATAATACTGCTTGCTCCAGAGTACGCCGGCCCAGGCTTGGCGCTTCATGGCTGCTACCTCGGGCGTACTGCCCGCTAGCAGCGGCGCATAAAACTCGTCGGCCTCCCGCAACCGGTTAGCAAATAGGTCGGTGAAATCAATACCTAGGGGAGCCGTTAGTCCGGCATCGGTACTCAGGCGCAAGCGCACCTCCACTGATTCGCCCGGCCCAATGGTGAACTCGTAAACCGGTGCGGCCTTGGTGCCGGACTCGGCGGTGCGGCTGGCGTGGTCAGCCGCACCGCCTGGCAGCAGCGCCGCGTGAAAGGCATCTTTTACTAGCGTCCCCGTCGCATTTGGGTTGCCAAATAGACGCTCGGTATTCGTTTCGTTATGAGTGAGTAAGAGCGTGTCAGTGGCCGAAAAGTATAGGGTGTAGTCACCTAGGCGGTCGTGGTGCGCTACTACAGAGTGGCAGTTGGCGGCCGGTGGCTGGCGCGTTATCTGCGGCTGGCCTTCCTCTACGCCAAAGGTCCAGCGGTTGCGAAACCAGAGCGTAGGCAGCAGGTGCAGCGGTGCAGCTTCGGGGCCGCGATTAGACACGGTAAGGCGCACCAGTAGGTCGGTGGGGCTGGCTTTAGCATACTCGGCCACCACGTCGAAGTAGCGGTTCTCATCAAAAATAGCCGTGTCTAGCAGCTCAAACTCACGCTCGGTGGGCTCCCGCGCGGCATTAGTGTCACGCAGCTGCTGGTACGGAAATGCCGCTTGCGAATACTTATAAAGAAACTTTTGGTAGCTGTGGGTAGGCGTATTGTCGAGGTAATAATACAATTCTTTTACGTCTTCACCATGGTTGCCTTCCTCATTGGTGAGGCCAAACAGGCGTTCCTTCAGGCGGTCATCCTGGCCGTTCCACAGGGCCACGGCAAAGCACAGCGTCTGGGTATCGTCAGATATGCCAGCCAAGCCGTCTTCGCCCCAGCGGTAGGTGCGAGCTGGCGCGTCTTCGTGCGAGAGGTAGCTCCACGACTCGCCACCCTCGCTGTAGTCTTCGCGCACCGTACCCCACTGGCGCTCACTGAGGTAGGGGCCCCATTGCAACCAGTTGCGCTCGTTGTGGTGCTGCTGTTGCAAGCGTTCGTTTTCGGTCATAGCGATGTGGCAAATACTCAGAGAGTTTGCGCGATGTAGTAAAGGTTTCCGTAAGTTGTTGGTGCCTAGCTCAGCTTAGGCTCGGGCCCACGAAACACGTCGGTGCCTGCCACCGGCGGTAGCTTGACGGGCCGCCCTTCGCGAGCCGACTGGTAAATGGCTTCCATAATGCGCTGGTCTTGCAGGCCTTCCTCGCCAGGCGTGTGAGGCTGCTTGTTCTCCAAGATGCATTCTGAAAAGTGGTCCATCTCAGCGGCAAACTGATTATTAGCCCCGATAGTAATCTGGTTTTGCATCTTCGCGGGACCCTCAGCATGCGAGGTTTGCAGCTGTTGGCCCCGGTAGGCATAGCCATTGTCTAGGTGCATCCAGCCACGCTCGGCATTCACCCGGTAAAAGCGTGAGTCGTGGGTGTCGTAGTGCGTGATGCTGCTCACTAGCACGCCGTCCGGAAAGCGCATCTGCCAGCTCATCATCTCCTCCACCTCTTTGAAAAGCGGGTTGCCGGGTGTGCTGTGCATGTAGCCAAAAACCTCGGTGGGCTCGGTACCTAGCAGGAAGCGGCTAGTATTGAGGCAGTACAGGCCGATGTCGGGTAGCGCACCGCCTCCGGCCAGCGCTTTCTTGTGCCGCCAATGGTCTACGTTGGCCGAGCTCTGGCTATTCTGTGCCTGGATGTACTTGGTTTTGCCAAATTTCTGGCTGCGCACCATGTCCCGTACCAGCCGGTTGTAGAGCTCGTATTGGATGCGGTAGGCTATCATGAGCTTCACTTTGGCTTCCTTGCAGGCGGCTATCATCAGCTCACACTCTTTGGCCGAATTGGCCATAGGCTTTTCGCAAAGAATGTGCTTGCCGGTTTTGGCCCCGCGTATCACGTATTCAGCGTGCATCGAGTTGGGCAGCACGATATAGATGGCCTGCACCTCGGGGTTGTCTTTTAGCTTGTCGTAGTCAGCATAGCTGTAGCAGCTAGTGGGCTTGATGCCGTACTGCTTGGCCACTTTGGCTAGCTTCTCGGGCGAACCGCTCACGAGCGCTACCGGCTTCGACTTCTTGCACGCCCCAAAAGCAGGAAGCAACTCTTCTAGGGTAAGGTGACCTAGGCCCACTAAGGCGTAGCCCACGCGCTGGTCGGGTGGCAACGGAGTAGGGGTAGGCGCCGACTTGGGGTCTACATCCGACTTCCAGGCTTCTAGCTCGATAGGTTTATCGGAGGCAGCGGGTACTTTGGCCGGCGGCGATACAGCTTCTGAGGAAGGCACCTGTGCCCCGCCGGGTGCGGCGTACACCGTGCTGGCATCGACCTGCGCGGCTGGTGTGCCGGTAGTGGGAGTAGTAGCCGCGCTGCCCGTTGAAGCCGACTTATCCTGGCAAGCAACCAGGGTGCCTGCCGCTACGCTAGCAGCCAGCCCACGACCTGCCAAATTCAAGAATTCTTTGCGCGAAACCTCCTGCCCGGCGTGGCGCAATACAGTGTTCAGCAGCTCGTTGGTGACCGACATAGAAGCAAATAAGGGGCGTGACAGCACACTGCGACCGGCCGCGCCAGCAGCCACCACGGTGTTTATTGCTGCATACTCATTAAATATTCATTTAGTTGGCTCAGTTAGTAGCGCCTAGGTCGTAATACCCGTGCATAGCGCCCAAAAAAAGCCCCATCTGCTGTTCTTACAGATGGGGCTTAAAAGATAAAAAGCTAATACACTGCTCTAAATCAGGGCATAAAAACTAAGCGTGCAAATGGTCGCTAATGCAATGCTTACGCGGCTAAGGCACCGAAAAAACTGAACTGTTAGGCTAGCTCAAACTGCAACCGCAGCAGATTGGCATACAGCCCACCCACCCGCTCGCTTAGCTCGTCGTGCGAGCCAGCTTCTACGATGCGGCCGCCGTCGATAACTAAGATTTTATCGACTTTGCGGATGGTGCTGAGGCGGTGAGCGATGATAAGGCTAGTACGGTTTTGCATGAGTTCATCAAGCGCGCCTTGCACTAGCTTTTCACTCTCGCTATCGAGCGACGAAGTAGCTTCGTCGAGGATGAGGATGGCTGGGTTTTTCAGGATGGCGCGCGCAATGGCCACTCGCTGCCGCTGCCCGCCCGAAAGCTTGATGCCCCGGTCGCCGACTACCGTATCTAGGCTTTCGGGAAACTTTTGGATGAACTGCCAGGCATTGGCGCGCTGGGCGGCTTCGATGATTTCCTGGTCGGTGGCGTTTGGCTTGCCGTACGCAATGTTATCGCGGATAGTGCCGCCAAATAGCAACGTTTCCTGCGGTACAATGCCGATGTGGCTGCGCAGGGCAGTTAGGTCGTAGTCGGCCACGTTGTGCCCATCAACCACGATACGCCCGCCGCTGAGCGGATAAAACTGCATCAACAGGCCCGCAATAGTGCTTTTGCCCGCGCCGCTGGGGCCCACAAGAGCGATTTTCTCGCCAGCGGCAATATGAAAATCAATGTCTTGTAATACCGCCACATCAGGACGAGTAGGGTAGCGGAAAGCCACGTGCTCGTAGCGAATGTCGCCGCGCACCTGGGTTGGCACTAGCCCCACGGCGGGCTCTTGCAAGGTAGGCTCTGGCGTTTCGTCTAAGATTTCGAGGATGCGCTCGCTGGCACCTAGGGTACTTTGCACCTTGCCATAAATCTCGCCTAGGCCTGCTACCGACGCGCCGATGAAGGCTGTGTAGATGATGAAGGCCGTGAGGTCGCCAATTTGAAGGTGGTTAGGGTCGGTGACGGGCGTATGCACTAGCGTAGCGCCGCGCCATAGCACCAAGATGATGCCGCCAAACAAACCAATAATTACGAACGACACGAAGCCGCCCCGGTACAAATTGCTTTGCAGCGCCGTGCGCACTACTTTATTGAGTGCAGAGTTATAGCGCACTGTTTCAAACCGCTCATTCGTGAAGGCTTTCACCGAATTGATGGCCTGCAAGGTTTCTTCTACAATAGTATTGGTGTGGGCCAGTTCCTGCTGCACGGTCTTCGACAGGGTGCGGATTTTGCGTCCAAACAGCCCAGCCGCCAGCACGATGGGTGGAAAGGTGAGCAGCATGAACAGCGACAGCTTCCACGACACAACCATGATAAAGGCAATGCCGCCCACCAGCGTAAAGACTTGCCGAAACAGTTCGGCCAGGGTCAGCGAGAAAGAATCCTGAATCTGACCTACGTCGCTGGTAATGCGCGAGGTGATAGCCCCCACGCGGTTTTGCTCGAAAAACGGAATAGGTAGCTGTACGAACTTGGCGTATAGCGCCTGCCGGATATCACGCACCGTAAACTCGCTGACTTGGGTAAAGAACCAGATGCGCCCAAACGAGAAGAAACCTTGCAGCACCGTGACCAAAAACAGGCCGATGGCCACGCGATTGATGTCGAGAGACAAGCCGCCGGGCAGCACCAGTGGCTCGCCGGTGGCCACGTTTACTAGCTTGCCCGCAATCCAGGGAAACGACATGGTGCTGAGGCTGCTGAGCACCAGCAGCACCATGCCCACGATGAACTTGGTGCGGTAGGGAAGCACGTAGCGGAATATCCGCAGGCCGCGCCGCAGCGACTCTTTATTTACTTTCGGTTTGGGCAGGTCGGCGGTGGCGTCACTGCCACTCGTATTCAGTCCACTTCGGGCCATAATTCAATACGGCCGGCTAGGAGCCGGCCCACTTATGCAAGAGACGGAAACGGCGCGCCAGTACTTTGCGCCGCTTGCGGAAATAGCTACTAGCTTAACGGTAAAATCTTTTAGCGCGCTGACCATGTAAGCTACCGGCTAGCTAAAATTTGAACAGCATTAGTTTAGGCCCGGCGCATCCTTAGCCGAGCGCGGCACCTTACGGTCGATTTCAAATTTGGTAACCCCTGCGTTATCGAATGGCACGGGCACTTGTACGAGCACGGGTACCGGCACGCCGCGCCGGGTGGCGGGCTGCCAAGCGGGCAGCAGCTGCACCACGCGCAGGGCCTCGGCATTGCACTCGGGGGTGAGGCCCTTGGCTACTTTTGGGTTTACTAGCTTGCCATCGGTACCCACGGTGGCAGTGACGACGACATCGCCAGTCACGCGGGCCTGCTTGGCTTTATTGGGCACCTGCACATTTTGGGTGAAAAAATCGCCCATGGCCTCTTCGCCACCGGGAAAGCTCGGAGCCTTGTCGGGGCGGTTTTCGGCGCCGCCGCCAGGCTGTAGCTGCATGTTGCCGGGAGAAAGTACTACGGGCGCTTTAGCCGGCACGGGCTTGGTTTGGGCGAGGGCCACTAGCGGCGTGGCGAGTACTATAGCGAGGTAAGTAAGGCGCATAGAAGGAGATAAGAAAGAAGTTGGCCACCCGGTAACCACCGTGGATTAGGACAAAATAGCGGGCGCTTCGGTTCGGTCGTCGGGGCGCGATATCAAGAGTAAGCCCAGAAAGGTGATGGCTCCATTAAGCAACAGAATTTCGAAGCCAAACTTGTAGCCACCCAGCCACTCGACCGAGTGCGACACAATGAGCAGCGTGAGTAGTGGCCCCGCCACGCACACCGGCAGCACGAAGCCTTCGCGCAGCCGCCGCCGCATAAAAATACCGAAGCTATAAAGCGCCAGTAGCGGCCCATAGGTGTAGCCCGCCGTTTTGAACACGGCATCAATCAGGCTTTGCTCGTTGATGAGGCGAAAGACAAGGATAATCAAAATCAGCGCCACCGACCACCCTAGGTGCGTAAGCTGGCGAATGCGCGTCTGGCGTGCCTCGGGGTACTGCTTGATGTTAATAAAATCGACGCAGAACGAGGTAGTGAGCGCCGTGAGGGCTGAGTCGGCCGAGGCATAGGTCACGGCAATGATACCCAGAATAAAGATGACACCCGCAAACAGTGTAAAATGCGTGGTGGCCAAGTACGGGAATACCCGGTCAGAGTCGAGCGTGCCCTTGGCCGTGAGCAGCTCGGGCAACTCGCTGAGGTGAATGCCCTTGGCCGCGGCGTATTGGTAAAGCAACACCCCTAGGGTCAGGAACAACGTGTTGACCCCAACGATGACGATAGTAAACCAGAACATGTTCTTCTGAGCTTCGCCTAGGTTGCGGCAGCTCAGGTTTTTCTGCATCAGGTCTTGGTCGAGGCCCGTCATGACGATAGTGATGAACATGCCCGAGGCAAACTGCTTCCAGAAGAATTTATCATCCTTGAAGTCAGAAAAATAGATGCGCGACATGTCGCTCTCACGCACCGTGCTCACTAGCTGTTTGAAGCTGAGGTTCAGCTCCGAAGAAATGAAGTAGATACTCAACGCCACGCAGCTCAGCATGGCCAGCGTCTGGAAGGTGTCGGTCCAGAGAATAGTCTTGAGGCCCCCGCGAAAGGTGTAGAGGTAAATGAACAGGATGCTCACCATAACGGTCACGGCAAACGGCACCCCCATTTTGTCAAACACCGCCAGCTGCAACACGCCCGCTACTAGGTAGAGGCGAATGCCTGACCCTAGGGCCCTGGAAATCAGAAAAAACAATGCCCCGGTTTTGTAGCTCCAGTAGCCAAAGCGCTGCTCCAAATACGTATAAATAGATACCAGCTGGAGGCGATAGTAGAGCGGCATCAGTACCGTGCCAATGACTATGTAGCCCGCCACGTAGCCTGCCACCACGGCCAGGTAGCTCCACCCTTTAGTGTACACATTGCCCGGCACCGAGATAAAAGTGACGCCCGAAAGCGAGGTGCCAATCATAGAGAAGGCGACCATGTACCACGGTGCATTGCGGTTGGCTACGAAAAAACTCTCGCTGGTGGCCTTGCGCGAGGTGAGCAGCGCAATGATGATGAGAACAACGAAGTAGCCCGCAATGAGGCTCAGAACGAGGGTAGGCGACATTGAACGATGGTCGGAGAGTAGTTTTCGGGCAAGAGGGCAAGAAGGGAATCAAGTGCAAAGGTCGTTAAAATACCTCCTACCCCCTTGCTCCCACACCTGCCCGACTTAAAACCACCCCTATCTCCTTAAAACCTAGTCCCACTTCGTCCAGTCGAGCACCTCGCCCACGGCGGGCGCGTGCAGCACCCCGCGTAGCAGGCCGCCCGCCGCCACCTCCGTCAGCAGCCGTAGCGGCTCTGAAGCCGGCTCGTCGCTGAGGTCAAAGGTGCCGTAGTGCATGGGTACTAGGTGGCCGGCGCGCAGCACGTTGGCCGCTTTGGCGGCTTCGTGCGGGTTCACGTGGCTCATGTGCATCATGAAGGGGGGCTTGTAGGCGCCGATGGGCATGAGGACAATGTCCAGCGGGCCGAAGGTTTGCTCAATCAAGTCGAAGTGGTCACCGTAGCTCGTATCGCCAGCGAAGTAGATGAGCCGGTCTTCGGTTTTGAGTAAGAAGCTGCCCCACAGCACCTCGTTCAGGTCAAAGAGGCCACGCCGGTGCCAATGGCTGGCCGGTAGATAATAAATTTCGAAGGGCGCAGCTGGCCCTAGGTCATATTGCTGCCACCAGCCAGCCTCCTGCAGCGGTAGGCTCGGAGCCATGCCGCGTAGCAGCTTTCCCATGCCTAGCGATGAAAGCACTTGCATCTTAGGGCTCTGCTGAGCTAGCAGCTTGATGCTGCGTTCGTCTAGGTGGTCGCGGTGGCCGTGCGAGAGCAGCAGATAGTCGATGTTGCGCACGTCTTCGGGCCGGCAGGGAAGCGGGTGGCGGTGGCGCAGCCCCACCGACGAAAATAGCACCGGGTCGAAGAGGAGGCTAACCCCCTGCACACGCAGTAAAAAGCTAGCGTGGCCCAACCACACCAGCATGTCTTGGGTCGAAAAAAAGGCTTCGGCGCAGGGCACTACGTGGGGCACCCAGGTGTCGAGCTTCTTCTCTTCCTTTTGTGGGTTGGTAGCCAGTTGCCAGCGAATCACCGTGCCAAAGGTGGGCTCGTACAGCGTTTCGCCATTGCAAAACTCCTTGCCAATGAGCTTATTGCCCGCGTAGCCGGGGCGAATGGTGCGGAGGGCCTCGTTGCGGCGGTAGTGGGCAGGGGTAGCCATAAAAGATAGTCGAAGCGGCGGGCCACTAATTGGCCACAAAGTTGTTATAGTACCGTCGTTGCCAGCCAAAGTTCGTATAGCAGGCAGCACAACTTCTTTCCTCGTTTCTATTCGCCTTTTATAACATGAGTGATAATCAAAATTCGTCGGGCCGCGTTCGGGCCCACCAACTGACGGAAGAAGACGCCGCCCGCATTCAAGCTAACTTTTTTGCCCAGGTCTATGGCTGGATGGCGGCTGGCCTAGCGCTCACTGGTGGCATGGCGCTATTTGCAGCGTCTTCGCCGACTTTACAGCATTTCATATTTGGCAACCGGTTCGTGTTTTTCGGACTCATCATTGCCGAGTTAGTAGTCGTAGGCTTTCTATCGGCTCGCATTTTTCAGTGGAGCTTATCGCAAGCCAAAGCTGCCTTTGTAGGCTATGCGCTGCTTAATGGCCTTACGCTGAGTGTTATATTCTTAGCTTATACAGCTGGCTCTATCGCCTCCACGTTCTTCACTACGGCACTGATGTTTGGTGTTATGAGCATCTTTGGCTATTTCACTAAGTCCGATTTGTCGGGTTGGGGCAAGCTGCTGAGCATGGCACTTATTGGGTTAGTTATCGCGCTAGTGGTCAATATGTTTTGGGTCAACTCAACGCTAAATCTGATTGTATCGGGCATCGGGGTTATCTTATTTACTGCCCTAGCTGCTTACGATACCCAGAAGCTGAAGCAAATGGCTTTTATTGGCGTTACCGAAGGGGAGGAGACCAGCAACAAAGCCTCTATCCTAGGTGCTTTGACGCTCTACCTAGATTTCGTTAATCTGTTCCTCTTTTTGCTGCGCTTCTTCGGCCAGCGCCGCTAGTAAGTACTCTGGCTATATTCGATAAAAAAAGCCCCACCGAATTTTCGGTGGGGCTTTTTTGTTGACTTTGGCTTGCTATAGCTGACCTAGGGCTTGATGGCGGCCGCACTGGCAAGCCAAGCGGCACGCATATCTTTTTGGGCCTGGGTGGCGGTCATTTTTTCCACGCTTTCCATGGGCTGCACCTGCACGTTGGGGTCTTCGGTGAGTACTACCTGCGTGGTGCGCTCGACGCCGGCGCGGTTGCGCACACGCACTGGCACGAGGTCGGCAGGCGTGTGGCGGCGCATAATGGCTTCTAGGGTGGCCATATCACTGATTTTTTCGCCGTCGAGCATCACAATCTGGTCGCCTCGGTCGATGCCCGCTTTGTAAAGGCCCGAGCCCATCGTGGTGTTGCGCGACAAGAGGCAGCGGCCCTCTTCGTCAAATTCTACCTGCTTGGGCAAGGCCGCGCCTAATACCTTGGTCGGCACCACGGCTAAGCCTGCCAGCGCCAAGTTTTCGGCAAAGCGTGGCGTTTCGTGGCCATAGATGTAGCGCCGAAAGAAGGTGCCGGCGAAAGCTGTGTCTTTGGCCACGGTACCGAGCACGCGTTGTAGGTCGGGCAGCGTGTAAGGCTTAGCTGGGGCTAGGGTAGGGGTCTGGGGTTTGCCAAATTCCTGCCACAGCGCCTGCATGTATTTGTCGAGCGAGGTGCGGTAGCGCTGGCGCAATTGCAAATCGAGGCTGAGGGCCAGGCCCGCGCCCTGGTAATAGTACGAGAGGTAGGTATTAACGCGGTTGTTGGGGTCAACGCTGGTAGCAGCATCTACGAAGCCTGCTTGCTGGCTCATCTCCACGGCCGAGGCGTAGCGGGCACCCGGCGAGTTGAGGCGCACATTTACCCACTGGCTTACTTTTTCGAAGAATTGCTCATCGTCGTAGTAGCCGGCCCGGCGCAACATGAGTTCGCCGTAGTACTGCGTGAAGCCTTCACCAAACCAGAGCGCGTCGCTCATATTCACGCGCTGAAAGTCGAACGGCTCTAGGCCTTTGCTGCGTAGGCGCTCGGTATTGTAGGCGTGAAAATACTCGTGCGATACGGTGGCTAGGTTGTGCAGCGCGCCTTCGCCTTGCAGAGGCAGTGGGCTGGTAAGTGAGGTCGAGTTGCGGTGCTCCATGCCATCGCCGCTGGCCTGGGGCAGGTAATCGGCCAGGAAGGTGTAGCGGCCGTAGTCAAAGGTTGGTACCTCGCCGCCAAACACGCCAGCTGCTTCGCGCACCACTTGCTGCGTCTTTTTTACCAAAGCTTCGACCTCGCTGGCTGGCCCAGGGTAGTAGGTGGCTATCTCAAAGGTGCGGCCCCCGTCCTTCCAGGTATGCAGGGTCTGCTGGGTACCTAGCACCACGGGGCTATCCATGAGGTACTGCAAGTTGGGCGCAGTGAAGGTGGTTCGGTCTTCACCAGTAGGCCGTAGCTGGGTAGCGGCTTTCCAACCCGTAGGCATTTCAAACTTTATCTCGGCCACCCGGCCCTCCAGGCCTTGCGCGTAGCAAAGCGTGGCCGGCATGTTGAGGTGTGCGTGCTGCTGGTCGATGCCCGCATAGGTGCCATCGGTGCGGTCGCCATACAGCGTATAGCTAAACTGTACCGTGCCATCGGCCGCCGGCCGCACTTCCCAGGAGTAAGGGTCGGGGCGCTTTACGCCCAGCAGCTTGCCGTTGCCATCCGTAGCCACCGGATAGTATACGTTCTTGATAAACTCGTGCAGTGCGTAGCGGCCCGGCGATGAACGCGCCATGCGCACAACTAACGCCTTGCCTGGCGTCAACCCCGCAAACGTGGCCGTGACGCGTGCCTCGTGGTGCACTGCATTGGGAAACGACACCGTATAGCGTACTGCCGGGCCAGTAGCCACTTGGCGAGCTGGTGCCGCTGGTGCTGGCTCAGCAGCAACTGGGGCCGGCTCTGGGGCCGGAGTAGCCGCTGCGGGTTTAGGGGCCGGCGCTTCGGCAGGTGCCGAAGCGGCTGGCTTAGCAGTTGGCACAACTACCGGTTTGGCTGCGGCCGGCTTAACAGTTGGCGCAACGGCTGGTTTGGCTACGGCTGGTTTAACAGTTGGCACAACGGCCGGTTTGGCTGCGGTCGGCTTGGTAGCTGGTGCAACGGCCGGTTTGGCTACGGCTGGCTTGGCAGCTGGCGTAGCTGCCGGCTTAGCAACGGCTGGTTTGGCTGCGGCCGGCTTAGCTGGTGCAGTGGGCTGAGTAGCCTGGGCAGCCGCTGTGGTGATTAAGCTAACGCTACCTAATACTCCCAGATAGAAAGCGGGAAGAATTCTTCTCATAATAAAATCCTACTTAATAGCTAAAATGCCCGGTTTCAGACCGGAAATGATTTGAATGATGCAAATTAATAGCAAAAATTCTACCTCGCCACTAGTTCAGCTTTTCTAGGAGCTTCACACTACTGGCTATTGGAGCACCTGGCACAAAATAAAATTGCCGTAGTAGCTCGTCTGGTAGCGGTTTTCGAGCCCTAGGGCGGCCAGAGCAGTTGGCCAGGGCGGAAGCTGCCGCGCCCGAAGCCCCACAGTTATTCCAAAAAATAAATACATCAGCCGTAGCAGTACGTGCTGCCACCACGTGTTAGGCGGCCGAAAGTCAACCACCAGCCACAGCGCCCCAGGCCGGCGAGCTGCCTGTAAGCGCGCCAGCGCGGCCGGAAACTCAGCCATCGTAAAACAATCGAGCACAAAAAAGGTAATCACAACGTCAAACTGCTCCCTAGGTCTCAGCGCTTGCTCGCTACCCTGTCGAAATTCGACTTGCGCCTTGGCGCTGGGCGCTACTTGCCGCAGCAAGGCTTGGGCGCGCGCCAGCATTGCGGCCGATGTTTCTAGGTACAGCACGCGGGCTGCCGGACAGTGGCGTAATAGTTCGATAAGTACCCAGCCGCCGCCGCCGCCCAGTACTAGTACCTGAGGCGCGGCCCCCGCCAGGGGCATGCCGGCCGCCAGTGCCGCCTGCTGTGCCCGCCGTTGCGCCTGCCCAAATACAACACCCGCCAGCGCATCATAGACGCTGGCTACTCGGCTAAAATCGGCCCTAGGGGCGGGCGCAGGGGCATCAGGAAAGGCCATAGAAACAAAGAAGCGAAGCCCGCCAACGGGGTAAAGCAGCAAGCTACCCCTTGTTTGCGGTGCCAGCTTACAAAAAAAATGCAACACCAAGTAGTTGAGCAACAATTTCTGGGCTCTTCTGCTGGGCAGGATAAAGCGAAAAAACAGACCTAGGGTTGCGTCGAGCGTTAACGATTCCTTATCTTTGCACCATCAAACAACCCCACCGACTGGGTGGCCGATGTCTGACGCTTACCTGCGCTTGTGGCGAAATTGGTAGACGCGCTGTCTTCAGGCGGCAGTTCCGCAAGGTGTGAGAGTTCGAGTCTCTCCGAGCGCACGAGTTACCCAATAAAAAGCCAGCCCTCTTCGGGGCTGGCTTTTTTGTTTAGCGTCGGTTCTGTCCTGCGTATTACAGCGGGGTTTTTGGCCAATGCTAGTAGAAATACGTTCAACGTAGCTTTTAACATTCTCGCTACCATGCCTGCCCCTGCCGTTCCTCCTAGCTCGCCTACTTCTACCCCCGCGCGGGCGGCTGGTCTGGCGGGGCTGCTCACGGCCGAGGTTATCTTCGGTGCTGTGCTGTTTGTTGGGGCATTCGGCTTGTTTTTCTACCTTACTCGCGTAGTGTTTCGCGAGCATTCGCAGGTGTTCGACAACTGGGGGTTTGCCCAAATGGACCGCCTGCGGGCCGCCCGGCCCTGGACGCACCCTATCGTTAACTTTCTGACGTTTTTTGGGTCCGTCAAGTTTTTGGTGCCAGTTAGCCTGCTCATTCCGTTTGTCATGTATCGGCGGGGCTTCTATCGCTATGCTGTCGAGCTACTTCTGGCGATGGGAGGGGGAGTGGCGCTCAATGAGTTGATGAAAGCTTACTTTCATCGCGACCGGCCCACCACGGCCCTCATTTACCAGTATGGCCTGAGCTTTCCAAGTGGGCACGCCATGATGGGAATGTGCCTTTATGGCTGCTTGGCGTGGCTGGCTGTGCAGCACGGCCGCCACTGGGGCCTAGCAGTTGCGTTGGTGTGCTTCTCGTTGAGTATCGGACTCACTCGCGTGTATTTGCACGTGCATTACCCTACCGATGTGGTGGCGGGTTTTGCGGGTGGGGCGGCTTGGCTGGTGCTGCTGCGCACAGGCATCCGGCTCTTCTGGAAAGAGAAAAGAATACCTGGGGAAGACGCTACGGTAAGCGAATAAGAAAATTAGTCAAGCTCTAGGTGTGCCTAAAGCTTGACTTTGACGCGTAGGGCTAGCAGGCCCTTTACACCTTGCAGCTCTTCTAGCTCTAGCTCCTCTACATCGGGCTCCAGCAAGTTGCGGTCTTGCAAATAGTCGATATATTCGACATACTCAGCTGCTTCGCGAGGCTGCGCATATACGAGAGCGAGGTAGCCAGGCTGAGTAAGGCGCTCACCGGTGCCTAATACTGTCGCTTTGTCGATACGCTTCTTAATTATCTCGTAGCGAATATTATAGGCGCCGTCTACGTCGAACTGCCTTTCATCTTGCCGAAAGCGAATGCTCAAGGACTGCGAGTGAAGGAGAATGAGCTGGGTAGTATCGAGCGGCACCGCTAGCTCGGCCTTGAGCATGTGGGTACGGCGCGTTATTTCGACCATTACCAGCAATTGCCACAGGCGCAGGTTCTTCAGAAAAATCAGGTCAAACGGCTTATCCTGCACCAAGCTGCCCCCCACGTAGATGTTAAACTCTACGCCATCGGTTTTGAAGCGCTGAAAGTAGTGTGGGAACATCTGCTGGGCCTTAGCTTCTTCCTGGTCAAGGTATTCGCTAACGACATCGTTGATGCGCGTCACGCTTTCCTCAAAGGCGCGGCGGCGGTTGTACAGGATACCTAGGCGCGGGTCGATGTGCTGCCAGTAGTGAGCAATGGTAGGGCGAAGCTCGGTAATATTCTGGGCTAGGTACTCAAACAAGGGCTCGACCTGCGTGCGCAAGGAGTCGTAGATGCTAACCTCGTCGCCGCTGATGATGCCCTGCCGCAGCCGACGCAAATTCTTGGTAACGTAGAACTTAAGCTCGTCGAGAATGGGCAGCGCTTGGTATTCTGACGCCTTGCGCAGCACCCGGCCCGCCAGCGTGAGGTGCTCGATAAGGTCGGCCTGCACGGCCTCATTGCGGGCTACGCTTGAGCCTCGAATGTCGCAGGAGCCGTGCAGCGGATACACGTCCTCAAACACGATGGGCTCCATCTCAGCCGAGCGATTGCCGTCTTCGTGCTGGGCTAGCAGGCGCCGGGCAGCGTCGTTGAAGCGCCACTCCATAGTAGGGTGGATAGCCGTAAACTTCTCTTTAATAACCGATTGAATGCGAGTTTCTAGGTCCTCGGCATTGCGCTTCACGGCCACCGCAAACAGCGGCACAAACTGCTTTACCAACTCCATGTCGAACTCGTCGAGTGCGCCCACTTCGGGCGAGCCTAGCTCGAGTAGTCCCACTGTGTCGGGGCCGTAAGGCAGCAGGGCCAATATGGCCGAGCGAATGCCCAGCTGCAAAATCTGCTGGCGCATGTCCTCCGGTAGCTCGGGTGCCGTGGTCACATCTTCGAGTACCAGCGGCTGGCGGTCGGCCAGCAGCCGAGCATAGAGCTGCCGAAAGCCGCCCACGGCGCCCTGGCTTTGCATCTGCTTGGTGAGGAAGCTGTGGTTGATTTTGCGGCCGAAGTCCACAAAGGCCTTCTTGCGCTCGTCATACGCCGCAATGCCGAGCTGCAAAGCCGGCCGGGCAAACAATACGCGCAGCTTCTCCTGAATTTGTTCTAAGCGGTCAGAAGCCTGGAGCACGTCGCGCTCCAGCAGGTCGTACTTCAGTTCTGACAGGATTTCCTGAGTCGTCACATCTACCAATTGGAGCAGATTGAAGCCCTCTAGTGCAAAACGCTCAGGCGGTAGCAGACGGTACCACAGCTCTAGGCGGTGGCGGTTGTGCAGTAGGTGCTGCACTTGCTCGGGGCTTAGCTCAGGCTTTTCGCCCACCACCCGCACGCGTACAAACGACGAATCGAAGTTGACCCCATAATGCCGGTAAAGCCCAATGCTATAGTCGGGCACCGTAAAGATGAGCCCACTTTGTGCCTCAGGTATCTCGGCTCCGTATTCTCGACCTAGGATGAGCAGATACGCCATCTGGGTCATGTGCCGCTCCATGGTGGCGTAGTCGATATTGAGCGGCTGCTTGATGGTACGGTCGCGACCCATCATTACCTCCGCAAAGCGGCTAGTGTAATAGAAGCTGCGCCGCTGAAACGGCGGAATAGCCCCCGTGATGGCCGTAGTAGTAGCTGCTGGCGGAAATACCGCCAGCATAAGCATATCTATCAGGTCCTGAATACCGTCGAGTTGCTCTATCGTGTTCAGACTGCCTCGGCAGGTGGCGTGTTGCTTCACTTCTTCGCACACCGTGCGAGCTAAGCGTGCCACACCTGGGTTTGGGTCACGCTCGCGCGCGTGCCAGTAGTCGATAAGCGGCTCTAGGCTCAGCTCTGAGGCGAAGGGAAAACCGGGTGGTACATCCGGTACAGGCTCTACAGCTACTGCCTCGGGGAGGTCAACTGGTAGCTGGGCTTCGTCGGCAGCGAGCGTGAGCAGGTCGAGGGCAGGCATGAGTAGGCAGAATTAGCAGAAAAGAGGTATACGCAGCTACGTAGACGCCGACCGAGACGGTTTGCCTTATCTGGGCCGTGGCAAGCGGGTAAGTTCCTTGACTGCGGCAGTGTCGTAGGCCACCACAGGTACACGTGTTGTATCGCCAGGGGTACCTACTCCAAGCGTGAATGCCTTACCCAAATTACGATAGCAAGAGCAGCAGCCATTGGCTTCATAATCACCAGCCAAAAATATGTTTGTGAGGTAATACGAGTAAATAGGCTTGCGATTGCCGGAGCGGTTACGAATCAGCGATATTCGGTAGTTATATGCGGCCAGCTTAGCGCCCCCGCTAGAAGGAAACGGTGTCGCATTATTGATAACAATGATATCCTGCTTATCTACAGGACGCGTGCCCCCGTTGGAGGAAGCAACCTGGATGGTGGTTGCAAGCAGAGTATCACCTTGGTTGACAACTAGCGGGCGTCCTATTGTTACCGAGTCAATAGTGGGCACAAAATTGGAGAGACTATTGGTATTGAGCGAGATACGGTAAATCCTTACTGTATCTATATCGCTGGCATTGAAGCTGATGGACTTGCCGCCGCTCGTTTGGCGACGTATGGTGTAGTTAAATCTAAATTGGAGGGCATCGGCCAGGCCCGTGTCGGGGCAATTACAAATATCATTGGCGCAGCAGCCAGCCAGTGCCAGCAGTATCAGCAGCCCCGGAATAGAGCACAGTATCTTCTTCATCACCACAGCTAAAAAGGAGCCCGGCGCCGGACTTGCACAATGCAAGACACCGGGCCGGGCTACAAAGGTCTGAAAGCTGCGGATTATTGTGAGCAGCTCCGAAAAATTAGTAACGCCACCTAGGCTACTTATTGCTAGCCGAAGAGGGCAACGTAGGATTATTGACCGCACCGCCAGCCAGCAGCAGGGGGCTGAGGCGGGTAGAGGCCGTGTCGAGCTGGGGCCGCACTTTGTTCAAGGCTTCACGCAAGGCCATTACGTCAGCCAAGCGCGGGGCGTCCGTCTGCGAATAGCCGTGGTACATGGCTACTTTAACATTAGACGAGCCCTTGCCTGTATAGGTGCCCAGCAACTGGCCGCTGGCATCCATCACTTGCACCTCAGCCTCTAGGTCAGTGTTGTACCACTCTAGGGGCGCACCAAAGATGCTAGGTACTAGCATCGTAACTACTTGCGCAGCTTGCAGGCTACGGCCCTTGCGAATGGTGTGCACCTTGGTAACCACCAAGCGGATGTAGCCATACGTAGCCGTATCGGTGGCTTCTACTACATTGTGCTGTAGCTCCGACTTGAACAACCGCAGTGGGTCATCAGGAAGCGCGCCGTCATTCATGGCCAGCGGGCCGGGGTCGGCCGTAATTTCCATGGGAGGAAGACGCTTGGTGATAACCGCCGTCGGGATGTGCGTGAAGCTACCTTTAACCGACATGCAGGCGCTCAGGCCCGATAAAACTACGGCTGCCAATAAAGCTGGCCGAGCAATGAAAGAGTACAATTTCATAGTAGAATGATAGGGGCTAAACTTGTACTTTGCAAGGATATTTTAGAGAATTAAAGCCTTTTAATTGAATAAAATTTATTCATACCCTAAAGTACTACATGCTTTTCTATCTACCAAAAAATAGTCTTAAATCAAGTTTTTCGGCTTTAGCCTAATTTAATAAAAAATAGGGCTAAGGCTAGGTGAAGAGAATCTAGGCGTGGTGAGAAGCAGCGGCTGGCTCTACGGTAAGTAGGTCGGGGGGAGCTACGTAGTCGTCGATAAATTCGCCTTCCCAACGTGCAACCACTGCGGAGGCCAAACAGTTGCCTAAAACATTTACTGCCGTGCGAGCCATGTCCATGAGGGCATCTATACCAAGAATAATAAATACTGGCCAAGCGGGTAAATTAAACGAAGACACGGTAGCTAGTAGTATTACGAGCGAGGCCCGGGGCACACCCGCTACGCCTTTGCTAGTGAGCATGAGTGTGAACACCATAAGCAGCTGGTCGCCAAAGCTAAGTGGTACGCCTGCCGCCTGCGCCACAAATACGGCCGCCAGCGACAAATAGAGCGTGGTGCCATCTAGGTTGAAGGAGTAACCCGTGGGCATGACAAAGGCCACAATACGGCGCGGCACCCCTATGCCTTCCATAGCCTCCATAGCGCGGGGCAGGGCTGCCTCGCTGCTAGTGGTGGCAAAGGCAATGCTCACTGGCTCGGCCACTGCCGCTACAAAACGCCGCAGTGGCAAGCGGGTAAGCAGCAGCACCGGCAGCAACACAAGCAGTACGAAGGCTACGAGCGCGCCGTAGAGCGTGAAAAGCAGATAGGCAGCGTTCTTAAGCGGAGCCAAGCCCATCTTGCCCACAGTGTAGGCCAGGGCGCCACCCACACCTAGGGGGGCAAAGTACATCACTACGTTGGTGAACTTGAACATCACCTCGGAGAGGCTTTCGCAGAAGCGTACCATACGGCCCCGGGCGGGCTCGGGGCTAAGGGCCAAGCCAATAGCGAAGATGATGGCGAAAACAACTACTTGCAGCACTTGGCCTTCAGCAACCGACTTGGCGATGTTTTCGGGGAAGATGTGCAGAATAATATCGGCGGCCGTTTGGTGCGCGGCGGGTTGGAGGGCATCCGATTCGCCGGCCGCAGGTAGCACCTTGGCTACGCCTACCCCAGCCTTAGTCAGGTTGATGGCTGCCAAGCCAATGAATAGCGCGAATGTTGTGACAACCTCAAAATAGACCAGGGACTTGATGCCCATGCGGCCTACTTGCTTGAGATTGGCGTGGCCCGCGATGCCCACTACAAGGGTTGCAAAAACGAGCGGGGCAATAATGGTTTTAACTAAGCGCAGAAACGCATCGCTGAGTACTTTGAGCGGCACGGCTACACTGGGGGCGTCGTAGCCCAGCTCGATGCCCACCAGCATGCTCAGCACTATCCAAAGGGTAAGCGAACGTTTGGAGGCCAAGGCGACCCCTAGGGCGGCTAGCGCTAGCCAGCGCGCGGTGGCGGGCACGGCGTCAGGTAAGCTTACCAGCTGCTTAGTAGCCAGCACTGTGAGCGCTAACGCTACTAAAATCAAAACAATAGCTAACCCGAAAAGACGCGAGAACTTCATGCGTAAATACTAATAAGAAGCAAAATGAGGCTATAAAGAACGGCAAGCCAGGCCGAAACTGCGGCCGACCGCCCAGCCGGGGAGGTGGGAGCGTCGGCTTTTGCCAGGTTGAAAAGACTTCTTGCTGTACTGCCAGCCTGGGGCACCTAGCGGAGGCATAGCTAGCTTTGGCTGCGCTGCCGGTGGCCACCGGCTCTTTTCATTCTATATGCTTACTGCATGGACCCTGACGGCGTACGAACTTCCGCTGCGCTATACCTGGAAAATTTCGCGCAACGCGTCTGTTACCAAAACCAACCTGGTAGTGCAGGCCACCCAGTCCGGTGGGGTAGGGCGAGGCGAAGCCGCCCCCAATGTGCGCTATGGCGAATCGCCCGAGCAGCTGCAACAGCAGTTTGCCAGCTTGCTAGCGGCGGGGCTAGCCCGAGTGGCAACGTTGGCTGAGCTAGCGGCGTTGCTGGCCGCACAGCCCGTAGCCCATGCCCTAAGGTTTGCTCTGGAGGCAGCCCTAACGCACTGCCTAGCGGCCCAGGCAGGGCAAGCGGTGTGGCAGTTTTTGGGTGTACCGCAGCCCGCCGAGCGTGTACCCACGGCTTTTTCGCTGCCCATCATGGCGCCGGGCGAAGTCGCTGGCTTTATTACGCAGCAGCAGGCCCGGCGCTTTGAGCTGTTAAAAATCAAAGTAAACCAGGACGAGGGTCTCGACCTACTGCGTGCCGTGGCCGTCGCTTGCCCCGGCCAGCCGCTGCTCGTGGATGGCAACGAGGCCTGGCCCGATGCCGACAGCCTGCTGCGCTTTTTGGAGCAGGCGGCGGCCGTGCCAGGCTTGGTGCTGCGCCTGCTGGAGCAGCCATTGCCCGCCGCCCTAGGTGATGACTACCGCTACCTACGCCCACGCACGGCTGTGCCGCTGCTGGCCGACGAGTCGGTAACCGACGAGGCCGACTTTAGCGAAATTGCCCGGCAGTTTCACGGCGTCAATGTCAAGCTCATGAAAGCCGGTGGCTATCAGCGCGGCATCGACCTACTGCGCCGCACCCGCGCCCATGGCTTAGTGCCCATGCTAGGCTGCATGGTCGAAACCTCTCTAGGTATCTGGTCGGCTTTGCAAATCAGCGCGTTGGCCGACGTGCATGACCTGGACGGCTTGCTCATTGTGCGCGACGAGCCCTTCGGCCTGGTGCAAGAGGCCGAAGGGCAATTGGCCATGGTAGCCGTAGCGTCCTAGGTTACTCGCGCTTGGCTGTTTTGAGCTGCGCGTCGAGCTCTTGCAGCTGCTTATCTACCGCATCCGTGTTGGGCGGGTTGGTAATGGTCTGGTTGTACAAATCCATCTTGCGATTGAGCAGCTCAATCTTGCGCATCAATAGTTGCTCACGCTCGGTGGGGGCATCGCCGAGCACGCGAGCAGGCGCCGTACCTACGTGCACGTAGGAATCAAACTTGGCATTGGCCGCTACTGTGGTATCGCCGCGGGCCGCGGCCGCGCTGGCGGGCGTTCCAAACACGATGCCGCCTTCAGCATTCACGTAGTCGCCCTCGCGTAGCGTGGTGATTTTGCCAGTGGGCAGCTCCACGATGCCACTGCGCACGTTGATTTTAGTGCCGTTAGGTAGACGGATATTTTTGGTGAGCGAGGTGGTCTGGTTACCGGTGCGCTGCACTACGGCACCGCGCGTAAACAAAAACTGAGTGGTGCGGCTGGGGCGCACTGGCTGGCCGCCGCTAGGCTGGGCCGTGGCCAAATGAGGGGTAGCCGCCAGACCTGCTCCAAGGAGCACGCTGGCTAGCAAGTGAGTAAGGCGCATAATAGAAGGAAGATGAAAGGTGAAAGAGCTGGTATACAAAAGTCGGCGATAATCGCCGAGGTTAAAAAAAATAGAAAAAAGTTGTGAATAATGTTGCAACATTAAATGTAGGTACACTAAATTTGTATTCGTAATCAGCTACCCCCATGCGCCTGGAAGACGAAATTAAACAGCCTACTTTTCAGAGTGAAGCACATAAAGCTTATCTCAATGTAGTGTACACGGCTGGTTGGCTGGGGCAGCGCCAAATGGCAGCGTTTAAGCCTTATGGCCTAACCTCGCCACAATTCAATGTGCTGCGCATCTTGCGCGGGCAGCACCCACTGCCAGCTACGGTGGCACTGCTCATTGAGCGCATGCTCGATAAAACCAGTAATGCTTCTCGCATTGTAGACAAGCTGGAAGAAAAAAAGTTGGTTACTCGCACGGTGTGCCCAGCCAATCGCCGCGCCGTGGATATTCGCATTACCGAAGCTGGCCTGCGCCTGCTACGGGAGATAGATGAAGATGAACAAGCCAATCCGGCGCGCAACAGTCTAGATAAACTCTCGGCTACTGAGCAGCGCCAACTCAATACATTACTTGACAAAATTCGGGCCTGATAGTTGTTTATCTGGCTCACCCTTACTCTTTCTTACCTTTTTTCAATCATGAAGAAAATTTTGTTGCCCGCCCTCCTAGGGGCTGCTTTGCTAGCTGCACCTGCTGCCTTTGCTCAAAAATCGGTCTCTAAGTCGGCTACGGCCGCGGTGGCTACCTACAAAGTGCAGCCGCAGCTGAGCACCCTGGGTTGGGAAGGCAAAGCCGTAACCCACGGCCACAACGGCACCATGCAGTTCACCAGCGGCGACCTGCAGGTGCGTAACAACATGGTGACTGGCGGCACGGTAACCGTGGATATGAAGTCGATGAAAGCCACCGACATCACCGACGCCGATAACCACGCCAAATTCGTGGGCCACATGAGCAGCGACGACTTCTTCGGCGTAGAGAAGAACCCGACCGCTATCTTCAAAATCACGAACATTGCTCCCATCGCCGGTGCTAAAGCCGACGCTGACAACGCTACTATCACCGGCGACATGACCATTAAGGGCGTGACGCAGAAAGTGAGCTTCCCAGCCAAAGTAGGTGTGAAGAATGGGGTAGCTGCCGCTACCGGCAAAGCAACCATCGACCGCACTAAATTCGGCCTGAAGTACGGTTCGAAGAGCTTCTTCGACAGCATTGGCGACAAAGCTATCAACGACGAGTTTACGTTGACTTTCAACGTAATTGCTAAGCAGTAATCGGCTTTGCCTAGGTCATAAAAAAAGCTCCGCGCGCGCGGAGCTTTTTTTATGACCTAGGCAAGCAAAATTCTTGAGAAAAGCTAGTTGGTAGAAGGTTTGGGCGCGCCAGCTGGTACAGAGAGAGGAGCATTGGGCTGCGGCGTGGTAGTAGCGACAGAGCGAAGCTCTAACCGCAATGGAGCTACTGACGTCTCACGCAGGCAAACGAGGCCGCACACTGTTTCGCCAGGCCGAATGTTGCGGTTAGTGAGGTCATACTGCTCTAGCTCGCGGCGAAAGTTGCCATTTGCTATGGAGGCGCCCAGCATGTTACCCCCTGCAATGAAGGGGCCGATATAGTAGGTGTTACTCTCCTGGGTAGTAAGGTAGCCGTTTGTAGAGGATGTTTTAGTTAGGGTAGGGTTAAGCAGCACATATAGTAAGTAGATAGCTACCCCCTGCTTCATGTCGTGTGCAGCAATGCCGCCAGCCACCGGAACGACCTGGCGGTCGCCATAATACAAAACGGCATCACGCGAAAAGTTAATTTCTGTGCCGGTAGTATTCTTAATTTGTACAGCCACTACGTGGTAGCCTTTTTTCTGCTCTTTCTTAACGTACTTCTTGTTGCGGCCGTTGGAGCGTAGCGCATCAAATTGATAACTAAATTGTAACGGCGCTCCAACTTGCGATGATTGGTAAGTAGCAATGCGGTCTGGACGGATAGAAGTATAAGAGCCCGCGCAGCCGCTACCTAGTAAGGTGCAACTCGTAAGAAAGGCTGCTAATGAACGAGTAACTTGTTGTTTCATATAAGAATGATAACGTTAGTAATAAATGCGGTCAAATATAGAATACGAAAAAAGCCAGCCTATTTAATAGACCGGCTTTTCTGCTAAAGTTTATACTTTTTACAGGTGAATCACCTCATCATAAGCTGCCGCGGCAGCCTCCATGATGGCCTCACTCATGGTGGGGTGGGGGTGCACCGACTTGATAATTTCGTGGCCGGTGGTTTCGAGCTTGCGGGCTACTACTACCTCCGCAATCATCTCGGTCACGTTGGCGCCAATCATGTGGGCGCCGAGCCACTCACCGTATTTGGCGTCGAAAATTACTTTTACGAAGCCATCCTTCACGCCGCCTGCGGCCGCTTTGCCCGAGGCCGAGAAGGGAAACTTACCTACTTTCACTTCGTAGCCTTTGGCCTTGGCCTCAGCCTCTGTAAAGCCGACGCTGGCGATTTCAGGCTGGGCGTAGGTGCAACCAGGGATGTTGGTATAGTTGAGCGGCTCGGGGTTGTGGCCCGTGATTTTCTCAACGCAGATGATGCCTTCGGCCGAAGCCACGTGCGCCAGTGCCGGACCCGGAATGATGTCGCCAATGGCGTAGATGCCGGGTACGTTGGTCTGGTAGAAGTCATCGACTATAACACGGCCGCGCTCGGCTTTGATACCTAGCTCTTCGAGGCCGATGTTTTCGATGTTCGTCTGCACGCCTACGGCGCTCAGTACTACATCGCAGGCAATCTGCTCTTCACCCTTCTGGGTTTTGATGAACACGTTGCAGCCAGCGCCGCTGGTGTCTACCTTGGTTACCTCGGCGTTGGTGAGGATGTTGATGCCCATCTTTTTGTAGGACTTCTCCATCTGGCGCGAAACCTCCTCGTCCTCTACCGGCACAATGCGGGGCAAGTACTCCACGATGGTGACCTCGGCACCTAGGGAACGGTAGAAGTACGCAAACTCTACGCCGATGGCGCCCGAGCCCACCACCACCATGCGCTTGGGCATGCTGTCGGGAGTCATGGCCTTGCGGTAGCCGATGATTTTCTTGTCGTCGATAGGCAGGTTGGGCAGCTGGCGGGCGCGAGCGCCGGTAGCCAAGATGATGCTCTTAGCTTCCACCGTTTCCTTGGTGCCGTCGGCCTTGGTCACTTCTACCTTGCCAGGAGCCAGGAGTTTGCCAGTGCCATTTACTACTTCGATTTTATTCTTCTTAAACAAGAAGTTGATGCCTTTGCTCATGCCATCGGCCACGCCCCGGCTGCGCTTGATAACGGCGTTAAAGTCGAAGCCAGCGCCTTGCACCGTCAGGCCATAGTCCTGGGCGTGCTGGAGGTACTCGTATACCTGAGCGGTTTTGAGCAGGGCTTTGGTAGGGATACAGCCCCAGTTGAGGCAGATGCCGCCCAGCGACTCGCGCTCGACCACGCCCACTTTCAGCCCGAGCTGCGCGGCGCGGATAGCGGCCACGTAACCACCGGGCCCTGAACCAATTACTACCAGGTCAAATTGCAATGCCATGAGAAAAACGTGCGGGAAATAAACAGAAAAAGAAATGCCAGCCAGGCCAGCCCTGCAAAGATAGGCTAGCCGGGGGCGCGCGTGCTACCTAGGCTAGTACCCTAGCCCTAGGTAGGGCATGTGGCCAGTTGATTAATAACACTGAGCGGGCAACCACCGTTCGGGCTTTTGCCGTAAAAGGCGCTGGCTTTTATTTTACCAGTAGGCATACCGTGCCCCTTATCCACGTTGATGAAATCACTTTTTCCACACTTAGTACCCGTCTCTTTTGTTGGGTTGGCCTTGATAACCAGCTGCGCTACCGCTACCACCGAAAACGAGCGCCCCACTAGTAGCACGGTAGCTACCCCAGTAGTAGCCCCCGCCCCAGCCACCCCTGAAACCACCACCGCTACTACAGCCGCCACCAATGGCAGCGTATCGGTAGCCGCCCTAGATGCCCCTGCTGCCGAAGCCACCGATGCTACGGCCGACCCCAATGCGCCCTCAGCCGCCGAAGCCTCAGCCGCCCGTGCCGCCGAAAAGAAGCTGACCGCTGCCGAATACAAATACCAACTGGCCCGTGCCAACGTATCGCTGCGCACCAATCCTAAAAATCCCCGGGCGCTGCTCGAGCGAGCCAAAGCCAATTCGAACCTCAAGAACTACAAGGACGCGGCCCCCGACTACGCCGCCGCCCTCCGCTTACAGCGTAATAACCCCGACCTCTACTATAATAAAGGAGTGAATGAGCTGATGCTAAAGCAGTACAAGGCAGCTTCCAACGACTTTAGTGGGGCCGTCAAGTACCGGCCCGATGACAAGGAAGCTTTCTTTGGCCGGGGGGTGGCCAAGATGCAGATGTATCAGTACAAGGCCGCTGTATCAGATTTTACCCGCGCCATCGCCATCGACTCAGTCTACGCCGATGCCATTGAATACCGGGGAATTAGCTACGCCAGCTTTGACCGCCTGAAAGAAGCCCGGCGTGACCTTACCAAAGCTGCCAAGCTCAACCCTGAAGCCGAAAAGAGCCTGCGCCGCTACGGCAAAAGCAACAGCATGGTGCGCGGTGGCAACAAGTAGCCCTAGGTGCTGCCAACACAACAAAGCCACGTGGTAATACCGCGTGGCTTTGTTGTGTTGGCAGCATTAGTAAGTACGGACTACGCTTGGCTTAAGCAGCCAATAACTCGATATGCCCCAGGTGGTGCTGCCCATGCCAGGTGTACTGCACCAAGGCTTGGTCGAGGGTCTGCGTAGTATGATAGCGCGGATGGTAAAACGTGCGCTGCCACTGCGCCTCGGTGAGGTGCTGAAGCAAGATAACCCAGCGGCTATGCAGGCTTTCGAGCAAGGCTAGCGATACAGTAATGGGGGTGGCCGCCACATCGGGTAGCTCGGCCCACGCCGCCTCGTCGAAGGGGCGCACGGTAGGGTTGTCCTCCGTGAGGGCCAGCCGAAAGCGACTGTATAGATTGAGGTGGGTATCGGCTAAGTGATGAATGACCTGGCGGCCCGTCCAGCCGCCGGGGCGGTAGGAGAGCTGTAGCTGCTCGCCGCCCGCTCGGCGGGCCGCATCAGTCAGCTTAGCCGGCAAGTCGGCCAACTGCTGAATGTAGGACGCTCGCTCAGTTGCCGTGAGCGGAACAGTCGGCAGCTGTGGCCGGCCAATGGGAAAGCGTAAGTGTTCGTCGGAAGCAGGCGTAAGCATAGGAGAAAAGCTAAGAAGCGAGTAAGGCTAGGTGCCCTAGGTGGTGCCGGCCGTGCCAGGCGTACAGTGCCAGCGCTTGGTCGAGAGTAGTGGCGCGCTTAGTCTCCGGGTGGAAAAACGTGCGTTGCCACTGCGCCTCCGTGAGATGGTGCAGCAGCGTCACCCAGCGGCTATGCAGGCTTTCGAGCAGCACCAGCGATACGGCTGCCGGCGTGGCACCTACGTCGGGCAACTCGGCCCACGCGCCTTCCTCATAGGGCTTGATAGTGGGGTTGTCTTCCGTTAGGGCCAGGCGGAAGCGACAGTAGCTATTTAGGTGCGAGTCGGCTACGTGGTGGATTACTTGCTGGCCCGTCCAGCCACCGGGGCGGTAGGGCAGTTGCAACCGCTCAGCCCCGATTTGGGCAGTCATTTCGCCTAGGTCCTTTGGTAAGTCAGCTAGCTGTTGAAGGTAAACGGCGCGCTCGGCGGGCGTAAGGGGCGCGGTGGGCAACTGCGGTGGGCCAATAGGGTAGCGCAGGTGGTCGTCGGGAGCAGGCATGGGTAAAGGAGTTAGCTCACAAATGTAGTTGCCCTGCTTATGTGGTGCTGGCGCGAGTTTAGCATCGCGTAACTCATGCCAATTTACTGGGCTTCCCGATGTTCGCATCATGTAGCGCATTCGAGCTGACCTAGGTGCCGTTTGCCGCTTGGGTAGCAGTGGAGGCGCAGCCTCCACGTCATGGCTGGTCACGAGTTAGACTGCGCTAAACTAGCGCCAGCTTTGGGGACGTCTGAATGTATTTTGATAAATTCCCGGAATGGCTGAAGCTTTATAGTACTACAGTTCAAGATGCGGGTAATCTAGAACATTTCTTTTATTAGCAAGAATAACCTCCAGGCCCAAAAGTATAAGACATAGGGTGCAGAGGCCAAAACAGGTCTTGATAAGCGGTCACCTGACAACCAGCCATTTTGGTAGGAGGTCAATAGAGCGTATAAGCTCATGACAACGGCAATGCTATTAACTGCCCCAAAGGTCATATTTGCAATGAAGCGTAATAATGTATTGGTGCCCCAACTGCTACTATCAAAAAACGCACACGCAATGATAGAACCGATAAGTAAGATGAGTGAGCCAATAGATGTAATAAGTACATTAGGCTTACGCGAATCGGAAAATCCAAACATTTATTAATAATAGTATATAAAATAAACCCCCGCGCCAGCCTTTCAGCTAACGCGGGGGTTTTATTGATTGGCAATTGCCAAGCTACTACATATTCTTCACAATTTCCTCGGCAAACTCGCTTGTTTTGAGCAGCGTAGCATCTTCCATTTGACGCTCGAAGTCGTAAGTCACGCGCTTGCTAGCGATAGCGGCTTCGAGGCCTTTGTTGATAAGAGCGGCGGCTTCTTTCCAGCCTAGGTGCTCCAGCATCATCACGCCGGAGAGGATAACCGAGCCGGGGTTCACCTTATCCTGGTTGGCGTACTTGGGCGCGGTGCCGTGGGTAGCTTCAAAGATGGCGTGGCCGGTTACGTAGTTGATGTTGGCGCCCGGCGCGATGCCGATACCACCCACGATGGCGGCCAGCGCGTCGGAGATGTAGTCGCCGTTCAGGTTCAGGGTAGCTACTACCGAGTACTCGGAAGGACGGAGCAGGATTTGCTGCAAGAAGGCATCGGCGATGCTGTCCTTGATGATGAGCTTGCCTTGGTCTTGCGCCTGCTTTTGCAGCGCATCGGCTACTTGCTGGCCCTGCTTGGCCACGATTTTATCGTACTGCGCCCAGGTGAATACTTTGGCGCCAAACTCCTTCTCGGCTAGCTCATAGCCCCAGGTTTTGAAGGCGCCCTCCGTGAACTTCATGATGTTGCCCTTGTGCACCAAGGTCACCGACGGCAGCTTGTGCTCTAGTGCATACTTGATGGCGGCGCGCACCAGGCGCTCGGTGCCTTCTTTCGACACCGGCTTGATGCCGAACGATGATGAGTCAGGGAAGCGAATCTTCTTCACGCCCATCTCGTCTTGCAAGAATTCGAGCATCTTCTGAGCCTGCGGCGTACCATTCATGTACTCGATGCCAGCGTAGATGTCCTCCGTGTTCTCGCGGAAAATGACCATGTTAGTCAGCTCCGGGTGCTTTACGGGTGAGGGCACGCCATCGTAGTAGCGCACGGGGCGCACGCAGGCGTACAGGTCCAGCTCCTGGCGCAGGGCCACGTTGAGCGAGCGAATGCCGCCGCCTACGGGCGTGGTCAGCGGGCCTTTGATGCCCACTAGGTAGTCGCGGAATGCGTCGAGGGTATCGTTGGGGAGCCAGTTATTGAGCTGCTTATATGCTTTCTCACCGGCCAGCACTTCTTTCCATACCAGCTTCTTCTTGCCGCCGTAGGCTTTTTCTACCGCTGCGTCAAACACGAGCTGTGAGGCGCGCCAAATGTCCGGCCCAATGCCGTCGCCCTCGATGAAGGGGATAGTAGGTTGGTCGGGAACATTGAGCTTGCCATTCTTAATGGTTATTTTCTGCTCTGCCATGAGGAAAAAAGTTATTCTGTTTAGTCAGGTTGGAGGGTGGGAAAGGGGTATACTTGTGAGTTGGTCGTTATCAGTTGCTAGTCTTCGCAGGAAGTACTAGCAACTGACAACGACCAACTCACAACTAAGGAATCAATAGCCAAATATTTCTTTTAGGCTCAGCTGCTCAACGGTGCCATACTTGGCCAATTCCTTGAAGTTGAGCCGGTCTTTGGAGCCGATAACCAGGATTACCTGGTTCTGCCCTTTCACCTTGGCTTGCTGAAATTTCTGAAGCTCGCCGAAGGTCATGTTCTGGGTTTGCTCATACACATCGCGGCGCAGGTCGTAGTCGAGACCTAGGCGGCGGGCGCGCTCGTAGCTGAGCAGTACGCCTTCGTGGGTGATGCGGTCGGTGGCGATGCTGTTGCGAATGCTTTGCTTGGCAATGGCCAGGTTAGCCTCGGCCATCGGCATATCGGTAAGCAGGTTTTCCATACCGCTCATGGCCTCAGGTAGTTTGTCGCTCTGGGTGCCGATGTAGCTCACGATATAGTTAGAGCGCCCGGTCTTGTCGGCGTTCGCGTAGCGCGACGAGGCCGAGTAAGCCAGCGCCTTACTCTCGCGCAAGTCCTGAAACACGATGCTACCCATGCCGCCGCCGAAGTACTCATTGTAGAGCGCCACCGTGGGCGCTAGTGCTTTACTATACAAGTCGCCTTTAGTCAGGAACAGGATTTCGGCCTGCACCATCTTGTAGTCAACCCAATAGACCTTCTTCTCTTTCAAAGGTTGCTCCACGAAGTCCTTAGCGGCCGGTACTGGCTTGAGGGTAGCGGGCGTGCGGTGGTTGGCGCGCAGCACGCCACCTAGAGCACTCACCTCACGCGGGCCGTAGTACAGCACGCGGTGCTGGTAGGTGGGCAAGCTTTTTAGCAGCGCCGTCAGCTGCTCGGGCTTCAAGGCCTTGAGCTGCTGCTCGCTGAGCACGTTCGTGAATGGGTTCTTAGCGCCGTACTTGGCGTAGTTCAGCATGGCCGCATTCAGAATGACGCCCTTGTTGAGCTTCGCATCCTGGCGCTGCTTCAAGATGCCGGCTACCATGTTTTGCAGGGCCACGGCATCGGGGCGGGGCGCATTCAGCAACTGCTCAAACAGCTTCACGGCCGGCTCTAGGTTGGTATCGAGGCCGCTGAGGCTCACCAATATCCGGTCTTGGCCGCTGCTCACTGCGAACGAGCAGCCAAGCTTGTAGAACTCCTGTTGGAGCTGTGCCGCCGAATAGTTGCCGGTACCTAGGTACTGCAAGTAGTCGGTCGCCAGGTCGAGGCGCGGGTCGTTGTTGCTGCCTAGGTCGATGGCGTAGAACAGGCTAAACAAGCCGTTCTCGGTATTATGCGTGTAGTAGAGCGGAAGGCCGGGCTTTATGTCAGCCGTTTGAATATCCTTTTTATAGTCTACAAATACCGGCGCGAGGTCGGTAGCGGGCAGCTTGCTCACCTCGGTGTAGTAGGCCGAAGCCGCGTCGCGGTTAGCCGGCACTGGCGTGATAGCGGGCTTCACCACCTTCACCGTGTTGGGGTCGGTACCAGTGCGCTTGTACACCGTCACTGAGTTGGGGCCGTAGTTATCGTTGGCGAACTTGACAATTTCGGCCTTCGTGATAGTGCCAAAATCATCCTGCTGCTTCACGTAGTCGGCCCAGCTCACACGCTCAATAAACGCCTCGTACATGGCTGAAGCACGTACTTCGTTGCTTTCGTAGCTCTTGGTAAGGTTCAGCTTCTCGTTGTTCACGATGGCCGGAATGAGCCACTCCGGGAAGTCACCTTTCTTCACCTTGTCCACCTCTGCCAGCATTAGGCTGCGTACTTCCTCCAGCTTCTGCCCCTGGCGCGGGCTACCGTACAGGATGTGCGTCGAATAATCGTCGTTGAGGTCGGTAAAGCTGCTGGCTTGCAATACCTTTTGCTGCTGGTTTAGGTCAAGGTCAAACAATCCGGCTTGGCCGTTGGTCAGGACCTTTTCCAGCATCCGCAGGCGTAGGGCGTCGCGAGTAGCTTTGCCCGCAAAGCGGTAGCCTACCATCACGTTTTCGGCCGCTGGGCCCACTACTTCTTTCGTGATTGGGGCCGCGAGCGGCTTTTCCACCGGCGCGTTGAAGGTGGGCGCAGGCTTAGCCTGCCAGTCGCCGAAATACTTATCAATCAGCCGGATGGTCTGGTCATAATCCAGGTCGCCGCTGAGGCAGAGGGCCACGTTGCCCGGCACATAGTACTGGTTGAAGTACTTTTTAATCTCCGTAATCGACGGATTTTGCAAGTGCTCAATCGTGCCGATGGTAGTTTGCGTGCCGTAGGGGTGCGTAGGGTAGAGGCTAGCATTGAGTGTCTCAAACTCCTTGCTGAAATCACTGTCAAGCCCGCGGTTTTTCTCCTCATACACCGCCTCTAGCTCGGTATGAAACAGGCGCGGCACCATCTCCTTAAAGCGCTCGGCTTGCACGGCCGACCATTTTTCGAGCTGGTTACTGGGAATGTCCTCCTGGTATACCGTTTCCTCGTTGGAAGTGTGCGCATTAGAACCCTTCGAGCCGATGCTGCCCATCAGCTTATCATACTCGTTGGGCACTGCATAGCGCGCCGCTACGCCCGAAATTGAGTCAATCTGGTGATAGGTGCGCTTGCGGGCGGCTGGGTCGTTGCGCTGGCTGCGGTATAGCTCGTACAGTGCCTCTATCTTGTCGAGCTGTAGCTTCTCCTGTGCCCAGTCTTTGGTACCTAGGCGCGAAGTGCCTTTGAACACCATGTGCTCGAGGTAGTGCGCCAGGCCGGTGGCCGTGGCCGGGTCATTCTTAGAGCCTGCGCGCACCGCAACGTAGGTTTGGATGCGCGGAGCGTTCTTATAATCAGATAGATAAACCGTCAGGCCGTTGGCCAGCTTGTACACGCGCACGCCCAGTGGGTCGTTAGGCGCGGTGGTGTAGGTGTACTCCTTGGGGGTAGCTACTGCGGCCGTGGTGGGGGAGGTAGCGGCGGCCGTCGCGGCGGGCTTGCTCGACTGGCATTGGGTAGTGAGGCCCAGGGCGGCCAAGGCCGGTAGGAGCAACAGCGACGGTTTATTCACAATTTTTCTGGGCAGAGCGCAGGCAGCTTTTGATAGGGGCACAAAGGTAGAAAGTCGTGCGGGGAATAAAAAACAAAAGTTTGCCTTATATTGCCAAAGCCATAAGTGGCTCGATAGCAGCCTATGCTGTTCGTAGACAAGAATTTGCGCTAACAAGGGCCCTAGGTCAGAAAATGCGCTTGGGCCGTGTATATCCGAAATAGCCCGTATTTTTCCTCCTTTTTTGGCTAGCTGTCGTTCGACGGCTTCCTGCCATGGGTTGCCGACCTAGTAGCTAAGCTATACCTAGCAAAAGGCCCGCCTGCATACCATGCAGGCGGGCCTTTTGCTAGGTATAGCTTAGGCTATTCAGTAGGTGCCGGGGCGGGCGTTTCGGCAGCTGGGGCGGTGCCTTCGGCGGGGCGAGGTCCGCGGCCATTCCGATTGCGGCCCCCGCGCTTGCGGCGGCGTTGGCCTTCTGGCTTTTCGCCTTCGGCTCGCGGCTCACGAGCAGGTGCCTCTTCGCCCTCGGGGCGTGGAGCCCTAGGTGGGCGGGGCGCACGCGGTGGCCGGGCAGCTTCGCCCTCGGGGCGGGGGGCACGCTCTTCGCGGGGTGGGGCTACGTAAGGGGCCACGGGGGCTTGGCCGGCATCAATAGCCGCGAGGCGAGCGGTAGCCTGGGCAAGGCGCTCAGCGCGCTGCGGGTCGTTTTTGGCGTCGCCCTCACGGCGAGGACCACGGTCACGGCCGCCACCTTCGGCACGGGGCGGGCGTGGGCCCCGGTCGCCGCCCTCACCGTCGCGGCGGGGGCCCCGGTCGCGGCCGTTTCCACCACCGCCACTGCGGCCACCTTCGCGGGGGCCGGTTTTGCCACGCAGGCCGCTAAAGCGCTTAGGGTCAAACTCAGGTGCCACGCCATAGCCTAGGCCTTCGGTGATGGCCTGCTTCTCAATTTCGCGCTCGATGAGCTTCTCGATTTTAATGATGCGGTCCTGGTCTTGGTCGGCGATGAAGGTGATGGCCGTGCCCGTAGTAGCGGCCCGCGCTGTGCGGCCAATGCGATGCACGTAGTCTTCAGCCGCGCGGGGCACGTCGAAGTTCACGACGTGGCTCAGCGAGTCGATATCAATGCCGCGGCTCACTACGTCGGTGGCTACCAAGATGGGAAACTGCTTGTTTTTGAAGGCGCGCATGGTTTCCTCACGCTCCTCCTGGGTGCGGTCGGAGCTGATGCCCTGAGCCGGGTAGCCGAGCTTGTTGAGCGAGCGCACAATGCCAGCCACCGCCGATTTTTTGGAGGTAAATAACACCATGCTTTGTACGTCCTGAGCCTTGATGAGGTGCTCCAGTACGGGCAGTTTCTGGTGGTCGAAGGTCATGTAGAACTGCTGGTTGATACCAGCAGCGGGCTTGCTCACGGCGAGGCGCACCTCGTCGGGCTCGTGCAAAATCTGCTGCGAAAAGTCGCGGATTTTGCTTGGCATGGTGGCCGAGAACAGCAACGTCTGACGCTGCTTGGGCAACTGCCGCACGATATTCAGGATATCATCGGAGAAGCCCATGTCCATCATCTTGTCGGCCTCGTCGAGCACTAGGTACTTGAGGTCCTCAAACTTGACGTAGCCGAGCTGCATGTGGGCAATGAGGCGGCCAGGCGTGGCGATAATAATATCGGCCCCGCTGGTGAGGGCACGCTTCTGCTGCTCCCAGTTCTCGCTCTTGCCGCCGCCGTAAATAGCAATGGAAGAGGCTTCTACAAAGTAGCCAAAGCCTGTAACCTGCTCATCAATCTGGGTGGCTAGCTCGCGGGTAGGTACCAGCACGAGGGTACTGGTGGTGCCGTGCCCTGCGTGCGAAATCTTATCGAGTAGCGGCACCAAGTAAGCAGCCGTTTTGCCGGTGCCAGTTTGGGCACAGGCGATGAGGTCTTTGCCAGCCAGGATTTTTGGAATTGCCTGCTCCTGAATGGGCGTGGCATTGAGGTAGTTCATGGCATCCACGCCGGCCAGCAGGTCGTCGTGGAGATTAAATTCGTGGAACGTCAAAGGTTCAGCTGGTAAAGTGAAAGAATAGGGGCTGACCTTTTAAGTCCCGGTCAGCGAACCGCGCTTGGTTTATGGATAATGATTTTAAATTTTTGGCTGGGACTTGGGTCCAATGCTCAAAAAAAACAATATCCTAAAACCTATGTGCTATCAACAAAGGTAAGCGGAATAAGTGCCCGGCTATCGCCTACCTTCACTGCCATGTCGCTCGACCGTTTTTCCGCCCAGGCTGCCCAGTACGCCCGCTATCGTATTGATTACCCGACTGAACTCTATGCGTGGCTTTTGCCTCAGGTGACGAGCCGCATCCGCGCCTGGGACTGTGCCACTGGCAATGGCCAGGTGGCTGCCGTGCTGGCGCAGTACTTTCAAGAAGTAGAGGCTACTGACCTCAGTGCCAACCAGCTTGCGCAAGCGCCGCCGCTGCCCAATGTGCGCTACCAGGTAGCTACGGCTGAGCATACGCCCTTCCCCGACGAGCGCTTTGACCTGATAACGGTGGCGCAAGCCGTGCACTGGTTCGACCAAGCGGCCTACCACGCCGAGGTGCGGCGCGTGGCCGGCCCCGGCACGGTGCTGGCCGAGTGGGGCTATGGCTTGGTGCAGACTGGCGAACCGGCCCTAGATGCGTTGATTTTGCATTTTCATAACGAAACCGTAGGACCCTACTGGGATGCCAACCGCTGGCACGTGTTGGATGAGTATGCGCGCTTGCAATTCCCATTTGCTAGGGTGCGCCGGGCGCATTTTATGGTGCGCAAGCAGTGGTCGGCCGAGTGGTTTCTGGATTACCTCCGCACGTGGTCGGCGGTGGCTAACTACGGCAAGCAGCACGACGGAGCCGATGCCGTGCTGCTGGTAGCGCAGAAACTCACGCAACTCTGGGGCAGCGGCGAGCGAGAGGTATTATTTCCCATATTTGCGCGGGCCGGGGTAGTGAAGTAATGTGCATTGGAGCAAGCGTGCAATACTCTCGTATTGTTGTGTCATGCTCATCTAGCAGTTGTGCAGAGAGGCATGGTAGAATACTGCCTAGTAGATAAATGTAGATAAAATGGCTGCCCTTCCCTTTGCCGGTTTGCGTGTGCTGGAGCTTGCCGCTGTACTGGCTGGCCCGCAGGTAGGCCAGTTTTTTGCCGAGCTCGGAGCCGATGTGCTCAAAGTGGAGCCGCCAGCCGGCGACGTGACGCGCACCTGGCGCGTGCCCGGCGACAACCCCGACAGCTCGGTATCGGCTTATTTCGCGGCTTCTAATTGGGGAAAACAAGCCCTCAGGCTCGACCTGACGCAACCCGCCGCCAAGGCAGAGCTGCATCAGTTGGCCGCCGTAGCCGATGTACTACTAGCTAGCTACAAGCCCGGCGATGCCGCCAAGCTAGGCGTGGACTACGCCACGCTGGCCGCCGCCAACCCGCGCCTTATTTATGCACAGCTCACGGGCTACGGGCCGGAGTATAACCGGGTGGGCTACGATGCCGTGTTGCAGGCCGAAACGGGTTTTATGCACCTCAATGCTGCTAGTCCGCACGACCCGCCGCAGAAAATGCCAGTGGCCTTTATCGACCTGTTTGCCGCGCATCAGCTCAAGGAAGGAATCCTCACGGCGCTGTACCAGCGCGAGCGCACCGGCCTAGGGTGCCTGGTGGAGGTTAGCTTGTTTGACAGCGCCCTAGCCTCCCTGGCTAACCAGGGCGCTACCTGGCTCACGACTGGCAATGACCCCGTGCCGCTGGGCTCGGGCCACCCCGGCATAGTGCCCTACGGCACTGTGTACCGCGCCGCCGATGGCCAGCGACTGGTGTTAGCCGTTGGCACCGATGCGCAGTTTCGCACTCTTTGCCAAGTATTGCAGCGTCTACGCTGGCCCGACGAGCCACGCTTTGCTACCAACCCGGCACGAGTGCATCACCGCGCGGCTCTCGAGGAACTGCTGCTGGTGCGCATTGCGGAGCTTAATGGCTGGGCCCTGCTGCACGAGCTGGCGCGGCTAGGCGTGCCGGCTGGGGCTGTGCGCACCGTGGGCGAAGCCCTCACCACTGACCTAGCCCAGGCTATGCTACTGCCGCCCGCGCCACCATTCCCGGCCCTAGGGCTGCGCACGGTGGCCTTTCGCAGCTCAGCGTGGCCCGTAGCGGCTTCCCTAGGTGCGCCGCCCGAGCAGCCGTAATGTAGGATAAAAGGCGCAGCACATAGAAAAGTAACGCGAAACCTAACTCCACCGTTGAGGTTGCTTACACCTCTTCTTTCGCTATACTTCCGTGTACTTTCTACGCTTTTTCTTCGGCGTGCTGCTAGGCTGGCTGGTGCTGGTAGCCAAGCCCGCGCACGCCTATTCTGTGCTGAGCCACCAAGCCAGCATCGACTCTTGCTGGGTGCCTTACATCAAGCCGACGCTGGAGCGGCGCTTTCCGGGTGCCACACCCGAGGAGCTGCGCGATGCAAAAGCGTATGCCTACGGCGGCTCCATCATGCAGGACATGGGCTATTATCCCTTCGGCTCGCACCTGTTTACCGACCTAGCGCACTACGTGCGCTCGGGCGATTTTGTGGAGAACTTACTTCGGGATGCTAAGGACCGCAACGAGTACGCCTTTGCCCTAGGGGCGCTAGCGCACTATGCGGCCGACATCTACGGCCACGAGGTGGGCATCAATAAATCGGTGCCACTGCTATTCCCAGAGTTGAAAAAGAAGTACGGCTCGGTGGTGACGTACGAGCAAAACCCGACCGCCCACGGCCGCACCGAATTTGCCTTCGATGTAACGCAGCTGGCGGCGGGCCGCTACCGCACCAGTTCGTACCACGACTTCATCGGCTTTAAGGTGAGCGAGGACTTGCTAGAGCGCGCATTTAGCCAAACCTATGGCTTAGAAATGAAGCAGATAGTGCTTAACAAGGAATTGGCTTTTGGCTCGTACCGCTTTGCGGTGCGCAACCTGATACCGCTGGCTAGCCGGGCCGCCTGGCGTGCCAACCGGCACGAGCTACGCAAGGTGAACCGGCGCATTCGCCGCCGCGACTACATCTACAAGGAGAGCAAAAGCAAGTTTGAAGAGCAGTACGGCACCAACTATGAGCGGCCGGGCTTTGGGGCACGCATTTTGGCTGGCGTGATACAGGTTTTGCCAAAAGTGGGCAAGCTGAAATCACTAAAATTTATTGCCCCCACGCCCGAAGCCCAACGCATATTCAGCCAGAGCTTTCACGAAACGGTGGTGAACTACGCCCAAATGCTGAGCAAGCAAACGGCGACGGTGGGCCAAGCCCCGCACATGCCCAATGTAGACTTTGACACTGGCCACCCCACCAAAATAGGCGAGTACCCGCTCGCCGACCGTACCTATGGCGAGTGGGTACGCGAGCTGGCCAAGGATGATTTTAAACAGGTAACGGCGGTTATGCAGCGCGACATTCTGGCTTTTTTCAACAGCGCCGCTATAGCAAAGGGACCAGTCGATAAAGAAGAAAAAGAGGCGGAGAAACGCCGCGAAACGCTGGATGCAGTAGCCAAGCTACGCGCCCTAAAGCTGTAGGCGCGTTGGCGCCGCCCGCGCCGCGGACTCAATCAATCTTTTTGCTCTCTTTTCTCAACTTGCCATGCGCCTGCTCCGCCTGTTGCTCCTGCTTTTGCTGCTCGCTCCGGCAGCTCCGGCGGCGGCTTATTCGGTGCTCACCCACCAGTCGTTCATCGATTCGACCTGGGATACCAGCATGCTGCCGTTGTTGCAGCGCCGCTACCCTGGCGCTACCCCCGACCAGCAAACCGAGGCTAAAAGCTATGCCTATGGTGGGGCCATCATTCAGGATATGGGGTACTACCCCCTAGGAGCCAGCCTGTTTACTAATCTTACGCACTACGTGCGCTCAGGTGACTTTGTCCGCAACCTGCTACGTGGCGCACGCAACCGCAACGAGTACGCTTTTGCCCTAGGGGCGCTGGCGCACTATGCCTCCGATAACGAAGGCCATCCGGAGGCTACCAACCTGGTGCTGCCCAACACGTACCCCGAGAAGAAAGCCGAGTTTGGCCCCGTGGTAACTTACGAGCAGGCCCCGATAAACCACACCGAAGTAGAGTTTTCGTTTGATGTGGTGCAGATAGCAGCCGGGCGCTACCGCTCGCAGGCCTACCATAAGTACATCGGGTTTCGGGTTGAGAAAGTGTTGCTGGAACGCGCTTTTCGCCAGACCTATGGCTTAGAACTGGGGCAAGTGCTGTTTAACGTAGATGCCAGCATTGGCGCCTTTCGGCTGGCCGTCAACCAACTGTTGCCGGCAGCGGCCCGCGCCGCTTGGCACAACCAGCGCGACGCCATACGCAAGACCAGCCCCACGGCCCGCCGCCGCGACTACGTGTACCACACCAACCGCCGCAAGTTTCGGCGCGAGTACGGCAAGGAGTACGAGTGGCCGGGCTTCGGCGCCCGGCTGTTATCGGGCCTCCTAAATATCTTGCCTAAGGTGGGACCCTTGCGCGCCTACACCTTCAAAGTGCCAGCTACGGAAGACGTGGCCCGTTTTCACAAAAGCTACCATGCATCGCTCGGGCGTTTCCGCACCCTAACCACGATGCAGCCCACTGACACGGCCGCCCTGGCCCCCCGCCTGCCCAATACGAACCTTGACACCGGCCGCCCCACGCACGCTACCGATTACATCTTGGCCGATGTGACATACGATGAGCTACTGCGTGAGCTGAGCAAACGCAAGTTTGAGCACCTAACACCCGCCTTGCAGCAACACATAGTAAGCTACTTTGCTGCCGGCCCGCCGCCCGGCGCACCCCCAGCTCGCTACACCAAAGCCACCGAAAACGAGCAAAAAGACTCAAAAAAGAACCGCCGCCGCCGGAGCGAGGCACAAGAGGCACTCACCGAACTGCAAGGCAAAAAGCTATAGTAGCTATTTCTCTAGCAGCTAGTGCACGAGCTAGGTTCTTGGCAAAGGCTAGCGCTGGTCTTAGGCAGATGCGACTTGCCCTAGGGGGCTGCTTTTCGGGAATAGCGACCTAGGCGTAGCTAGTGCTAAGATTGGGTTTTTTGCGGATTAACCTGGCTTATGCCCGGAGCGATGGGTAGGAATAGCCCGAGGCGCGTGCGTTATTGCGGCCGTATAATTGGCTCCTTGGGCCATTGCCCCACATGATACGACACGCTACTACAACTACTCCACAAAGATTTTCACGACTACTAGCGGCCAGCGGCCTGGTAGCTAGCTTGCTCGCCAGCCTAGGTGGGCACGCCCAAACTACGGCTGCCGATGCGGCTGGGCCGCTGCTCACCCCAGCGCAGTTTCTGGGGTACGAGCTAGGCGCTCGCTTCACGCCGCAGGCCGACGTGAGCCGCTACGCCGCCCACGTGGTAGCCCACTCGCCCGGCCAGATGAAGCTCGTGCGCTATGGCCAAACCTACGAGCACCGCCCGCTGGAAGTAGTGGAAATAGCTAGCAAAGAAAACTTCGGCAAGCTCGATGAGATTGCCCACAACAACCGCCGCTTAGCCAGCCTAGAAAGTGGTACCGCCAGCCGCCAGCTGCCAGCCGTGGCGTGGCTCAGCTACAATGTGCACGGCAATGAGGCCGTGAGCTCGGAGGCCGTAATGGCCGTGCTCTACGACCTAGCCAATGCCAAGGACGCCGAGGTGCAGAAGTGGCTGCAGAATACAGTAGTACTCGTGGACCCCTGCGTGAATCCTGACGGCCACGACCGCTACGTGAACTGGTACAACCGCGTGCACAACCAGACGCCCAACGCCTCGCCCTACTCCTGGGAGCATCGCGAGCCCTGGCCCGGCGGCCGTTACAATCACTATTACTTCGACCTAAACCGCGACTGGGCCTGGCAAACCCAGCAGGAGAGCCGCCAGCGCATTGCGCTCTACACGCAGTGGATGCCGGCTGTGCACGCCGACTTCCACGAGATGGGCCCCAACAACTCGTACTACTTTTCGCCGGCTGCGAAGCCGTTTCACGCCGACATCACGCCGTTTCAACGCAAGTTTCAAGGTGTCATTGGCGACTACAACGAGAAGGTGTTTGACAAGAACAACTGGCTGTATTTCACTCGTGAAGTATATGACCTGTTTGCGCCGACGTATGGCGACACTTGGCCCAGCTTCAACGGCGCCATCGGCATGACTTACGAGCAGGGTGGGGGCGGGCCCGCTGGCTTGCGCTACGGCCGCACCGATGGCGACACGCTAACGCTGACCCAGCGCATTGCGCACCACCACGCCGCCAGCCGGGCTACCATTCAGGCCACCGCCGAGCACCACGACGAGTTGCTGCGCGAGTTCGAAACCTACTTTACCACGGCCAAGACCAAGCCCGGCGGCGAGTATAAGACCTTCGTCATCGCGGCCGGCAATGACCCTGGCCAGCTGCGTAATTTTACGCAGTACCTCGACCGCCAGGAAATTAAGTACGGCTTTGCACCCAAGAAGGTCAACGCTAAGGGCTTCAATTACATATCGAATAAAACGGAGACGATACAAATTGAGCCGCGCGACCTTGTGGTGAGCATGTACCAGCCCAAATCGACGTTGGTGAAGGTGCTGTTCGAGCCGCGCCCCAAACTGGAAGATTCGCTTACCTACGATATCACGGCCTGGGCCTTGCCCTACTCTTTCGGAGTGAAGGCCTACGCGCTAACCGGTCAGCTAGCCGCCACCAGCACCGCTCCTGCGCCCACCATGGTGAAGGGTAGTGCCGCTGCTACCTCTACCCCCTACGCCTACCTAGCGCGCTGGAACAGCTTGCAGGATGTGCGCTTCCTGAGTCGCCTGCTGCAGCAGAAAGTGAAGGTGCGCTTTGCCGAAAAGGCGTTTGAGGCCGAAGGACAGAAGTACCAACCGGGTACGCTCGTCATCACGCGCACGGGCAATGAGGGCCTAGGTGCCAAGTTCGACCAACTGGTGCGGGCGCAGGCCGATTCGGCGGGCACGGTAGTGCAAGCCGTGAAGTCAGGCTTTTCGACCACCGGCGGCGACCTAGGGTCGGGCTCAGTGCATTTCGTAAAGGCGCCCACAGTAGCCTTGGTGGCTGGCCAAGGCACCGATGCCACGGCTTTTGGCGAGGTATGGCACTTCTTTGAGCAGCAACTCGGCTACCCCATTACTGTGCTGGGCACCGATTACCTCAGTACAGTACCGCTCAACAAGTTCGATGTGCTCATTCTGCCCGATGGCAACTACGCTGATGTGTACCCCGAGCGTGCCCTCGAAAACCTTAAAACGTGGGTGCGCGGCGGCGGCAAGCTCATTGCCATGGAAGGTGCGGCGCGGTTCCTGGCTGACAAGCGTGACTTTCTGCTCAAAACCCGCCCCGCCGGCGACAGTGCCGCTACCGGCAAAACTACCCGCACTAATCCCTACCGCGCCCTGCGCCGCTACGGCGATGCCCAGCGCCGCACCCTCGAAGAACAAGCACAAGGCAGCATCTACCGCGTGGCCCTCGATAACTCGCACCCCCTGGCCTTTGGCTACGGCGACACGTACTATGCGCTGGTACGTAATCCGCTAGGGTATAAATTCTTGCCTCAAGGTGGCTGGAACGTCGGCGTTATCAAGAAGAACAGCTATGCAGCCGGCTTTACCGGCAAGCAAGCGCAGCCGCAACTGGTCGATACGTTTGTGCTGGGCGCACAGGACCTAGGCCGCGGGCAAGTAGTGTACCTAGGCGACAATCCGCTCTTTCGAGCGTTTTGGCAGAGCGGTAAGCTGCTGTTTGGCAACGCTGTCTTCCTGGTAGGGCAATAGCAGTGGCGTTAGCCTACGCGTAGCAAGAAGTTTTCTTATAGGCCCGTCTGGCTAAGAAACGTCTTTATTCCCCCTGAATAAAGGCGCTTCTTAGCCAGACGGGCCTTCGGTATTAAAGAGCTTGCCCTACTTGTTAACAACTGTCTATTAGTATTATGCGTAGTATAAATTAATTTATTTTAATAGGATTAAAATGGTAATTATTTTACCGATAAGGTGCTCTATAATATCTTTATTCTCTGATTAAGTCAAGTAGTAATAAGCAGTGAGTTCACTCTAGTTCTTCTCGCTGCTTCTAGTTAACCACAGCAGTACGGCTTGCCGAATGCTGGGTAGATACAAGTAATTAGTTACCAACAGTTAACCCTAACACAGTGGTAGTACTAGGCTAGTACTGCTTCGCGTGTATCCGCTCTGCCAGATTAACTGGCTTCCAACCTTCTAACACTAAGCAGCCAAGCTATAAAACGTGTGGCTGCCTAGCACCTTCCGTTCTAAGCTTAGTCGCTTACCCTACTATGTCAACTCTCGCTTCGCGATTCCCAACCTCTGCTCCTGCCATAGCAGCCCTGCCCGACTCGGTAGTGCGGCCTATGTGGTCAGTAATGATACCTGTTTATAACTGTGCTGACTACCTCGAAGAAACCTTGCAAAGCGTGCTTATGCAAGACCTAGGAGAGGAGTTGATGCAGATTAAGGTAGTAGATGACGCCAGCACTGACATGGATGTGCAGGAGCTGGTAGCTCGAATAGGTAAAGGCCGGGTCGAGTACTTTCGGCAGCCCGAAAACCTAGGTAGCCTCCGCACTTTCGAAACGTGCATCAACCATGCTCGTGGTCACATTGTGCACCTGCTGCACGGCGACGACCGCATTATAGCTGGCTTCTATACCAAGATGACGGCTTTGCACGAGCGTTACCCTCAAATTGGGGCGGCTTTTAGCCGATATGCCTCAATCAGCGAAAAGGGGGATAAGCTGTGGCTGCCCAAAATATTGGACGAGGAAGGAGTATTAGATAATTGGCTGATGCGCATTGCGCAAGACCAGCAAATTCAATATGCCTGCATGACTGTACGCCGCGAGGTGTATGAGAAACTAGGTAGTTTCTACGGTACCAGCTACGGCGAAGATTGGGAGATGTGGGTACGGATTGCTCGTTACTACCCCGTAGCTTATACGCCTGAAGTATTAGCAGACTATCGCATTAGAGCCCATTCTATCACTTGGGAGAAGAAGCGCGATAGCCAACTAATACCTGATTTACTTAATGTCCTGAACCGGATACAATCTCATTTGCCAACTAAAGATGGCAAAAAGATAATAGATTTTTCTAAAAAGAACTTTGCGCGTGAAGTGATTAACAACACGCATAAGGTATATAAAGAAGCAAAGGACACAAGGTTAGCGCATACGCACATTAAGCAGGCGCTTAGCCTAAGCAATCATTACTCTATATACTTATCTATAATGAAGTTCTATTTGAAGTGCGCATTAGAACACTAAGCAAACTTTTCTTAAAAGAGTTAAAGGTTTATTTGTACTTTACCCTTAAACTAAGTAAGCCTAGTAGAGCAGAAACGTTAGAAATAGAAGCGTAGGTTCTAAGCTGCGCGGGAACGACGCAATTGAGCAACAACCCGTTTTTTGGTGTGCTTAGGTAGCGTAGCCAATGGTTTTTTAGTAGCGTTATGCTTTTGGCGAGCTACGGATGTGCTGCGTTTGGTACGGAGCGACGACTGCCTAGCAACGTGCTTGGCCCGCTGGGGTGCGGCAGCTACTAAAGCGGCTCGGCTACGACCCCGGCGCGGCACTCGGGCCGCGTGCTGCGCCACCGCTTGATGATGGCGAGCGCGCCGCTGCGTGTGCGCTACCTGCTTCGTGTGTGAAGTGCGCCGGGACGCGAGCAGCATGCTCGTGCTACGTGAAGGCAAAATGCGTTGAATCTTGACCCCTGCACGCGAAATAGTAACGTGCTCACGGGGGTGCACTAGCACATCGAGGCAATGGCGATAGCGGCGGTTCATGGTGTCGTGCACCGTGTACACGCCGTCGAGGGCGGGCGAAATGCCCCGTACGCGCACCTTATCGCCAAACTCAAAGGGGCCGCCCCAAGGCTTGAGTAAGTCGCGTGAAAGGGCGAGCCAGCGCGTGTGGCTGCCGTAGCCCCGAGGAATGCGTGAATTGTCTGCCGTGATAAAAGGCTTGCTATCAGTCTGATTAGCTACGGCCTCGTAAGTAGTGGCGGTGACGGTGTAGACCAAGCTGTTTTTGCTAGCCTTGCGGCTAGCCGCGGCCGCTGTGCTCAGCAGTATGGCAAATAAAGCCAGTAATCCTAGCGCCCGAGCAGGCGTCGGCAAGCCGTACAGGGTCGTTATCAAACGTTTGCCAGTGGCTAGGCTGCCGCGCAAGGAGGGGAAGTTAATCAAATGCTTTCTTTTTCTAATCAAAAAAATCGGGCTAGGTCAGCACTCCATCATTGTATGCAGCCTGTGCCAAGAGCACATCTGCAAGACCTATTTCACCCGTTGCAGTCTGCGGTTCTAACGAGCCGCGGCACCCCGTAGTTCAATAAGGTGGCCCACCGCAACCCCTCTTATCCTAAAGGATGGCCAACTGAAGTTTGGCCCCAGCTTTAAATAAATCTACGTGCTCGCGGGGGTGCACCAGCACATCGAGGCAGCGGCGGTGGCGGCGGTTCATGGTGTCGTGCACCGTGTACACGCCGTCGAGGGCGGGCGAAATGCCCTGCACGCGTACCGTGTCGCCAAACTCGAAGGGGCCGCCCCAGGGCTTGAGTAAGTCGCGTGAGAGGGCGAGCCAGCGCGTGTGGCTACTGTAGCCCCGAGGAATACGCGAGTTGTCGGCCGTCACGAAGGGGTCGTCGTCCGTTTGGCCCGCCACGGCTTCGTACGCGGTGGCGGTAACAGTATAAGTTTTGGGAAGCGCAACTGGCGCTTCGGCAACTACTACCGGCAATGCAGGAGTGGCAGGCGGCAACTTAAAAAAAGTAGCAAATGCTACCGGTTGGCTCGGGGTAGCAGGCTCCAACTGAGTTGTACTCCATCCTATAGCAGCCATAAAGCCGCAACTAAATAATCTGATTTTATCCATCAATCAACTTGTCAGTGGCTGCCTGTTTAGCTCGGCAGTAATAGCTTTTATTTCCCTTTTTCAATTGGGACAAAGCTTCTAACAAGTTGCTGTCTATAAATGATTTAAATTTAAATTTTTTAACCTTAAATGTGCGTTTACGCAAAGGAGATGCCCTTTTTTAATTCAGGCTCGGTGATAGATTTTGCCTCAAGCGACGGGGCGCAGTGCCTTGCTACGCCCGCCCTCATCCTATAGACTGAGCGGTGGCCACGCAGTATAGACCGTCAGGTTAGCGGCTGTTTTTTGTCCTAAAATTATTTTTAGGGCGTGAGGAGTGCTGCTAGTTGCCGAAGCGTTATTTCCGCTGACTTGGCATTGTAGCGGTACGTTACGAGGCGGTAGCCAGCATCCTCGAAGCTTTGCTGGGCTATCCGCACATCAACCAGCGTTGAAATGCCTGCGTCGAGGCGCATTTGAATGAGCTTGAGCAGCTTGCGAGCCGTAGTATAGTTCTGCTCGGCCGTATCGACCAGTGCCAGCGTTTGTTCGTAGGCCAGCCAAGCTTTGCGGGCGTTGAGTAGGTAGGTTTGCTGGAGCGAAGTGCGCTGTAGCTCAGCCGTTCTGGTATTCACGCGGGCTACGTCGACTAGTCGCTTGTTTACGCCGCCGGTGTAGATGGGCAGCGTAATACCTAGGCCACCGTAGGGGCCGTAGCTTTGGTTAAAGAGCGTATTGCCCACCGCGTTTTGCGCCCGGTTGTAGTTGGTGCCCGCATTCAGGCTCAGGGCGGGGTAGCGGTTGGCTTGCGCCAGGCGGGTTAGTAGCTCATTCACGCGCACTTGGCGGTCGGCAGCCAGCAGGTCGGGGTTGCGTTGCAGAGCGGTTTCAAGGTCGGTCCAGCGTAGCGAGCGGTCTACCGGAATGGTATCTTCGACTGCTACGGGCGTAGCTAGGTCGAGCGTGAGCGCACGCAGCAGGTCGGCCTTGGCCTGCTGGGCAGCCAGTGCCTGCTGCTGCTGGGTTTGCAACTGAGCGTTGAGGTCAAGCTGGGCCTGAAAGCGGTCGGCATTATTGGCCAGGCCTACTGCTTGGCGCGCATCAATGAGGCGCAGCTTTTGACGCGACACCTCCACTGAGGCCTCTAGGGTGCGGATATAGCGCTGCTGCTGCACCACGGCGTAGTACTTGAGGCTGGCGTCGGCCAGTACGTTTTGCACCGTCGAGTTGAGCTGTAACTCACTGATTTGCTGCAGCTCACCTAGGCGCTTGCGGTTGGCCACCACGTAGCCGCCGTTATAGAGCAGGTATGAGCCGGCTAGGCCCACCGCGTACTGCGTAGAGCGGGCACCGGTAGCCTGGCGCGGGTCGCCGGTATTAAACTGCTGCCGGGTGTTGTTAATCACCACGTTGTTGCTGGCGTTCAGTCCTACTGTGGGCAGCCCCCCCGCAAAGCCTAGGGTGTTTTGTAGGTTCTGAACCTCAACATTGTTCTGGCCAATTTGAATGTCGAGGCTGTTTTTGAGTGCCGTTTGCAACGCCTCGCGGAGCGTGAGCACAGGCGCTCGGTTGTCAGCCGCTACTATGGTGGGCGGCGGAACGGCGGGCGTGGGCGTTTGGGCCAGGGCCGCGAAGGAGAGGCTGAGAAGCCCTAGGCCGATGAGCAGAGGTTTCATGAAGGGAAACTGGCTCTGCAAGTGCGGGAACGGTTTCTCGCAGAGAGTTGCGGCGTGTTGCGCAGAGGCAGGCAGAGGCGGATGGTGCATTATGCGGCTACTTCGGCGGGCTCGTGAACGGGTGTTAGGTCGGCATCGGCGGCCTCTGGCTTGTGCTCTTTCCCGATGAACGTGTACACAGCCGGGATAACCAACAACGTCAAAATCAAGGAGAACAAGATGCCGCCCACGATAACTGTACCCAGTGGTTTGCGGCTGGTGCTAGCCGCCCCCAGGCTTAGAGCAATGGGCAAGGCACCTAGGGCGGTAGCCAGTGAGGTCATCAGGATGGGGCGTAGGCGCTGCTGCGCCGCCAGGCGCACGGCCTCGCGCAGGGGCAGGCCAGCGTCGCGCTGGTGGTTGGCAAACTCCACGATGAGAATACCGTTTTTCGTCACCAGACCAATCAGCATAATCATCCCAATTTGCGAGAAAATATTGAGCGTCTGGTCCATTAGCCATAGGCTGAGCAGGGCGCCCGCCAATGCTAGCGGCACCGTAATAAGGATGGTGAGCGGGTCGCGGAAGCTTTCAAACTGCGCCGCCAGCAACAAGTAGATAAGCACCAGCGCCAGCATAAAGGCGAAGGCGGTATTGCCGGAGCTCTCGGCAAAGTCGCGCGACGAGCCGGTGAGCGCGGTTGAGAAGCTGGCATCCAGCGTCTTGTCGGCAATGGCCTGCATGGCCCGCACGCCATCACCTACCGTTTTGCCCTCGGCCAACTGCGCCGAAAGCGTGGCAGCCTTTAGGCGGTTGAAGTGATAGAGTGTGCTAGGGTTGGAGTTTTCGACCTGGTGCACCACCGACGATAGCGGAATGCTCTCGCCGCGGCTATTTGTCACGTAGAGGCGGCTGATGTCGTTGGGCGCACTGCGCGAGTTACGGTCTACCTGCCCGATTACCTGGTACTGCCGGCCATTAAGCAGGAAGTACGCCATGCGCCGACCACCGAAGGCGCCCTGCACGGCCGCTACCACGTCCTGGGTAGTTAGCCCTAGGTCCCTGATTTTGAGGCGGTCGAAGGTAAGCTGTACCTCGGGCTTGTTAAACTTGAGGTTGGCATCTACGTTCTGAAACGTGGGGTCCTGCCGGGCGGCGGCCAAGAACTTGGGCAGCGCGTCCTTTATCTTCTCTAGGTCAGTATTTTGCAGCACAAACTGCACTGGCACGCTGCTCTTAGCGCCCGAGCCCACCGCGATGGTTTGCTCTTGCACCACGAAGATGCGGGCATCGTTGAAGCGCTTCGTGCTTCGGGTGAGGTATTTGGCAATCTGGTCCTGGGTGCGCTGGCGCTGGTCGGGCGACAGCAGGCCCGCGCGCACCTGGGCGGTGTTGGCACTACCGCCGGCGGGCGTGCGGGCAAACACGAAGTCGTTTTCGGGTACCGAATCCATGACGAAGGCCGCTACCTGGGCGCTCACTTTTTCCATCGCGCTAAAGCTCATGCCTTCCGGTCCGGTCAGGGTCAGGCGTACGCTACTGCGGTCTTCGAGCGGCGCCAGTTCGTTTGGAATACCCTTGCCGATGAAGTAGATAAGACCCGCGCAGGCGGCCACCACTACCCAGGCCAGGGCGCGCACTTTCAGAAAGCCACCCACAATGCGCCCGTACCAGCTTTCCATGCCCTGGAAGAAGGGCTCGGTCATATCGTAAAACTTGCCGTGGCCGCTGCCTTCTTTGTTGGTGCTTTCGCGGTGCAGCACCACGTTGAGCACCGGCGTGATGGTGAGCGATACCAGGGCCGAAATCAGCACCGCGCCCGCTACCACCACCCCAAACTCGCGGAACAAGCGCCCCGTGAAGCCTTCCAGGAAAATCACGGGTAGGAACACCACCGCCAGCGTGAGTGAGGTCGAGATAACGGCAAAGAAAATTTCCTTACTGCCTTCCAGCGCCGCCCGCTTGATGTCCATGCCCTCTTCGAGTTTGCGGAAAATGTTCTCCGTCACCACGATACCATCGTCTACCACCAAGCCTGTGGCGAGCACGATACCTAGGAGCGTCAGAATATTGATAGTGAAGCCCGCCAGGTACATGATGAAAAACGTGGCGACCAGCGAAATCGGAATATCAATGAGCGGGCGCAAGGCCGTGAGCCAGTTGCGGAAGAAGAAGAAAATCACCACCACAACCAGCCCGAAGGAAATGAGCAGCGTTTCCTCTACTTCTTCGATAGAGTTGCGCACAATCTTGGTATTATCGATGATGACGCGCATCTCGATGTCGGACTTGTTTTCCTTCTGCACCTCAGCCAGGCGCTTGTAGAATTCGTCGGCAATCTCCACGTAGTTCGAGCCCGGCTGCGGCACGATAGCCAGGCCCACGGCCGAGGCGCCGTTTAGCTTCCAGCTCTGCTCGTAGCTTTCGGGACCTAGAACCACGCGGGCCACGTCGCCGAGGCGCACAATGCCATTCTTGTCCTCGCGCAGAATGAGGTTGCGGAACTGCGCCTCGGTGGTGAAGCGCGCCATCGTGCGGATGGTAAGCTCGGTTTGGCCACCGTAGATTTTGCCGGCCGGCACCTCCACGTTTTCTGCGTTCAGGGCCTGCTGCACGTTGGTAAACGACACCTGAAAAGCGTCCATCTTGGCCGGGTCGAGCCACAGGCGCATTGAGTAGCGCTGCTGCCCAAAGATGTTGATGGCCGACACGCCGTTGATGGTCTGGAAGCGCTGCTGCAAGTTGTTTTCTGCAAAGTCGCTGAGGTCCATCAGATTCTTTGTGTGGCTTTGCACGGCCAGAATCAGGATGTTGTCGGAGTTGGCGTCTGACTTCGACACCACCGGCGGCGCGTCGATATCCTGCGGTAGCGAGCGCACCCCCTGGCCCACCTTGTCGCGCACATCGGAGGCAGCGGCTTCTAGGTCTACGTCGAGGTTAAACTCGACCGTGATGTTGCTGCTACCCAGCGACGAGCTGGAGGTAATGGACTTGATGCCCGGAATACCGTTAATCTGTTTTTCAAGTGGCTCCGTTATCTGGTTTTCAATAACGTCGGCGTTGGCTCCGGTGTAGGAGGTGCTCACGCTGATAATCGGCGGGTCGATGGCTGGGTAGTCGCGGAGGGCCAAAAACGAAAATCCCACCGCCCCAAACAGGATGAGCAGCAGGTTAAGAACCGTCGCCAGCACCGGGCGTTGGAGGGATAGCTCGGATATATTCATTAGGTATAGTTGTTAGTTGCTCGTCGTCAGTTGTTAGCCTCTGCTTAGTTAAGTGAACTGCTACGCTGGTTGTCCATCTAAAAAGTGCTGACAACGAGCAACTGACAACTGAATCCTTACTTCACACCGCGCACCTTCACCGGCTTGCCGGGCTGCGTAAACAGCACGCCATTCGTCACTATCGAGTCGCCGGTTACTAAGCCGCTCACAATGGCAATCTGGTCGTTTTGGCGGTCGCCGGTTTTCACGTTTTGCATCTGGGCCTTGCCATGCTTCACCAGTACTACCTGGTCCGATTTGTCGCCGGGCATGATGGCATTGGTCGGGACTACCACGCGCTGCCGCGCTGCGCCGGTAGGCACTTGCACCCGGGCAAAAGTGCCGGGACTAATCTGGGTGCCGGCCGGTAGGAGGGCGCGTACGGTCAGGTTGCGGGTAGTCTGGTTGATTTGGCTTTCCAGCGCCTGCACCGTGGCCGGGTAGCGGCGCGGTGGGTTGCCGCCAAAGTTCACCGTCACCACTTTGCCGGCCTGCACGAGGCCGCCGTAGGTTTCGGGCAAGGTAAAGTCAACTTTGAGTTTCGTGTCGGCCTGCAACGTGGCAATGATAGTGGCGGGCGTCACATAAGCGCCGGGGCTCACTTGGCGCAAGCCGAGCACTCCGGTAAAGGGCGCCCGCACCACGGTTTTGGCAATGAGCGCCTGCGTGTAAGCGGCGTCGGCTTGGCCACTTTGCACTTGGCTCACGGCTAGGTCGTAGTCGGCCTGGTTCACGCCCTGCACTTTCAAGAGCTTCTCCAAGCGATTCACCGAAAGCTGCGCTACACGCAGTACGGCATTGGTTTTCTGAAGCTGGGCGCGCAGGTCGGCGTCATTGACCCGGGCAATGATGGTGCCCTTGCTCACCCGCTGGCCCTCCCGCACGTTGAGGCTAGTGATGCGGCCGCTCACCTCGGGGTGCAGCTCCACGAAGTCGTTGGCCACCACAGTGCCATTGGCCTCCACCGAGTCGCTCACCGACGACGGTCGGGCCACGAGTACGTCGACCAAAGCAGGGCCATTATTTTTCTTGCCATCTTTGCCCTTGCCGCCGCCCTTTGCCTCGTCGGGCTTCGCGTGGCAGGCGGCGAGCAGGGCGCCACTCGCCACGAGCAGGCAGGCTGTGGATGACAGGCGCAGGGCGCGAGAAGGAGCGGGTAGGCGGACTAGAAAGTGCAAATCAGAAGAGTAGGAGGCGGCGCGGCGCTGCTTAATTAGCAGATAAACAAGGGGAAGCCAATCCGAAGGGCGGGCTCCGACAACCGAGCGGGCTTCCTTTGGGTTCAGCTAGGGCCAAAGGACGCACTAGAAGGGGCTAAGTTGCACTTCTACGCCTCCTACTTGCCCTCTCCTTATATGAAGAAGCCCGCTGCCCCCACGCCCCCCGCCGCCCCGCCCGAAGAGCGCAACTTTTTTCAGGACGTGCACCAGGTTACGCGCCTCGTGCCGCCGGGCCGCGTCACGAGCTACGGGGCCATTGCCAAGTACCTAGGCAGCGGGCGCGGCGCCCGCACCGTAGGCTATGCCCTCATGGCCGCCAACCTCGACGCCATCACGCTTAAAAACGAAGAACCGGTGCCCGCCCACCGGGTCGTCAACCGCCTAGGGCAGCTTACGGGGCGGCACCATTTCCCTACCCCCACTGCCATGCAAGAGCGCCTCGAAGCCGAAGGGGTACGCGTGGAAGACGACACGGTGGTCGATTTTGAGAAGCTGTACTGGGACCCGGCGAAGGAGCTGGAGTAGTACTTAGTCTACTAGGCGCGAGACGGCGGCGGCGCCTACTCCAATTTTCACTTGTTGAAGCGGGACGGCCTGGCCTGGGCGGCACTCTAAATAAACGGCGGTTTCGGCGGTGGGAAGTATGGGCAGGGTAGCTTCACCACCGCCGGCCAGCTGTACGCGCACGGTTAGCGGCTGGTCGGCGGGGGGCGAAAACTGAAGGTATTCGCCTGCGGCTAGACTCTGTGCTGGCTGGTCAGGGGCTAGGCGTATCTGCGCGGTTGGCCCTTTGGCCGACCGGGGTCGGTAAATCAGTAGCTGCGTTGGCCGGCTCTGCGGGTTAAGTAACTGGCTCTGAGGATTGAGTGCATGATGCGCTGGTAGGAAAGGCACGCCGGTGCCTGCGTCCAAATCTATCTCGTAGCGTTCGCGCGGCTTTATAGAAGCCGTAGGGTAAATCCCGCCGATGACGTAAAGCGCGCCGTTGCTGCGAAGTTTCGCCTGGGTGTTGAACATAAAGCCGCCGGGCTGCGGCAGGAGCCGATAATAGGTGAAATCGAATCGGATGTAAGCATGCTGCCCATCGGAAAAACCCCAGTAAATGGTGGCGGGCTTGCGCCGGCCATTGGCCTCGCGGTAGTAGGGCGTTACTCCGTAATCGTCGGCGCGCTCGGCGTTGCTATTTGGCTGGCGTTCTACTTCTAGGCGGTCGGCTTCGGTTGGCTGGTTCTTCCTAAAATCATCGAAGGTGCGGTAAAAGCCCGGTCGGCGCGTGGCACCCTCAGCCAGAATAGGCCAGCGCGGGCCAGCGGGCCCGACTGACTTGGGGGCTTGCAATTGGCTATTCGCGCGGCGCGGCCCATTGGGCAGCCATTGCGTCAGATTGCCCCCTGTACTCAATGCCCTCTGCAGTAAGTCGCTCAAATTTTGGCTATGAACAATTAAGGACACCTCGCGCCTGCCAGTTATAGGGCGCTGGGCTGCCTCTGTGCAACGGGCCACCAACTGGTAGCTGCTGTCGGGCGCCATCCGGTAAAACTCAGCTTCCAGGCGCGCCACCGCCTGTAGCTTCAGCTCTTCTAGTTCAAGTCGGGTTAGCCTCATCACCAGTTCCCGACCGGGAATTTTACTTGGCGGCACTTGCTGCTGCAAAAACGCCAATAAAGTAGGGGCAAGGGGTTGCGCAAATGTCACTGGTTGCGGGCCAGCCCCGCCCGAAAGAGAGTAGCCGAGTGTCGGTGGGCTACTCGGCCGGGCATCCACTACCCGGCTCACGCCCACTAGGCCGGGCAGCACCGCGTGCGCCGCTACCAGTGGGGGCAGGTATTGGACTACCTGCGCCGCGCCTAGCCGAGCCAAGGTCAGGCAGCCCAGCAGCAAGCTGAAAAAAAGTAGCTTTTTGTTCATAAAGTAAGCAGATTATTACTGGCAAATATATCATCGCTCAGGAGGCATAGGAGTAGTACTTAGTACCAATACTAGTTCCGGCAGTAGCTCTCTAAATACCTGTAAAATCAGGTGTTTATTTCCCTCAATGGTAGTCCTTATGCTTCTTGCCAGAGCCGCAGGGTAGGACAGCTAGCAACCTAGGGCGCGAGGAGCCTGCTTACCGCTTGGTCAACCATTTGGCGCAGCTTCAATGCCTACATGCAGGCGCGCCTATTCAGTTGTGGACTAGTCCATCAGCCGGATAAGCCGGGCAGTTAGTAGCAGCAAAAACATGATGATGCCCAGCACCAGGATGCGAATGCCATGTACGCGGTCGCGGGCAGAGTACACGTACATGCGCCGCCCATCAGGCAGCTGCTTGCGGCTGAAGTACAGCTGGTACCCCACCACTATACCTAAAAAGCCACCTAGGAGGGCCGATACATAGCCACCCTTCACCCAGGCGCTATGCTCCTGGTCGGGTTGGGCCAGCTCGGCCACGCGGCGCTGCCGCAGCAGCTGTAAGGTATCGGGCGAGATGTCGCGCCCGCGCTGCCGCAGCAGCTGGCCCGCCAGCGTCACATCAAAGGCGCTCCACTCGTCAGGCTTCACCAGCAGGTCAAACAGCTCTTCGTCGGAAAAGCTGAACAAATAGTGGTTGGACTCTACCTGGCTCAGGGCGTGCTGATTCAGGTCGGCCAGTACTTGGCTGCCCCGCTCAAAATCGGCGAGTCGCAGCTTGATAATGAATTTGCTGATGAGCTGATTATTGGTAAATGAGGGGTCGAAGGCCACCTGCCCGTTGTCTTGGCTGGTGCGGTAGTCGAGGCCCTGCCGCGCCAGCGCTTGCAGCAGCGGCTGCGCCGCTTCGGCCGAGGCTGTTGTCTGAAACTCCCGAAAATCCGATACCGCCCAGGCCAGGCCGTCGTCCTCGGGCTGCAACCCGTAGGGCTGGCCTGGGTCGTCAAAATACTCGCCATCGTCGCCTTGCACGCGGGCTTGTAGAGCGTGGGCGATAGCCAGCATCTTGCCCAATACCTCTTCATCGGGGCCTTCTACCGTTACGTGGTCTTGGTCGTGGTAAAACCAGGCGTAGTGGCCGGCCCGGGCCCTCTTGGTGTAAGGTAACCAGATGCTCAACCCATCCGGGTGGAGTATCTCGGTATGGTTGGCTATAAGTACAGGCTCTTCTGGTTGATTATCCAGCCGCATTTCGGCGTCGCTTACCACGTAAGCTTCCCACTCGGCCTGGGTAATGGTGGCGGGGTCGTGTTTATCGGCCCAGTTAGTCGCTTTGCGGGTGATGTGTACGTGGTAGCTCATTCGTATCGCACTTAGAATACGATGCGAAGAAAGCAGCAAGAGTTACGCAGTAAAGCGTGTGGCTGCGTACTTATTTCCGCAACCTATCTAGCTCATCGAGGTCGGCTAGTCCCTGGGTAGTTGGTACCCATTGCCACAGCGGGGCCTCGGGGCTAAAGCTGACCCGCAGAAAATTGGGCTGGGCTACGTCGGGCATCAGGTGCTGGCAGGCGCTGCCGCTGGTGCCGTCGGTGAGGCATAGGCTAAACAGGGTATCGTAGTGGGGCCAAGGCAGCTCTAGGTACTGGCCGGGGCGTAGGGTGCCGGCCTGCTTGCCATTGAGCCACACTTGCACCTGGGCTGGCCCCGCGGCTTGGGCAGGCCGGTACACGTACACGTAGGCCGTGTCGGGGCGGGTGGGCGCCCGCAGGCCGGGGTAGGGGTAGAGCTGGCCCGACTGCATATCGACGGCGTAGCACACCGGCACATCAGTAACGACGGCCGGCACCTTAAATACCCCGCTGCTGTAGCCGGCCTGAGCGCGGGCCGCCGCCTGCCTGCGCTGCACCTCCTCATCGGGCAAGGCAGTGCCCACCGTGGTGAAGAAGGAACCCTGCCGCCGTAGCGGAAAAAAATGCTGGTCGTGCTGCACAAACACGCCCTGCCCATCCGAAAAGCCCCAGATGCTGGCCGGCTCGGCCCAGCGCCCTAGGCTATCGAATACCAGTGGGCGCACCCATGGCACGCGCTGCCACTGCTGCCAGGCCAGTAAGCTGCGCAGACGCGGCTGCACGGTATCGAGGCGCAGGGCGTGGCGGTCGTCGGGCTGATTAGCCAAAAACTGCGCGAAGCTGTGGTAAATGCCCCGCCGCGGCAGCTCGCGCAAAATGGCCGGCTGCCTAGCCACGGGCGTGCGACTAGGCAGCGCCACCGGCACATCGGTTGGCAGCTGGGCCAGCGTGCGGGCCGGCTGGGCCGATGCCGTCGCCCAGTCGGCCCGCGATAACTGCCCTAGGCAGTAGCTCAGCAGCAGGGCCAGGTGGCCTGCGTGCAGCTTGGTTACTTCCGTGCCCTGGGCGGTGGTTTGCGAGGCAATGCTTTGCACAAAGTGGTAGCCGTCGGGCTGGTGCAGGTAGGCATCGAGGCTGAGGTAGGCCTTGGCGCTTTCTATCCCGAGGGTATGCTCCTCGTTGAGGCGCAACTGCCGCACGCATAGCACCAGCGGGTAGTCGGTGGGCCGAGCCGGCAATTGATACTGAGCAAAGGCAGTGAGCTCGGGGCCCAGGCCTTGGCGAAAGGCTACGGCGCGAACGCGGCCGTTGCTCAACCCGCGATACACGAAGCCTAGCGACGGGTCGCCGCGGCGCCCGTCGAGTACCTGCTCCACGGCTATGGTGCGGCCTGGTACCTCTAGCCGCTGGCGGCTGAGGTCAAGGTAATAGTCCTGGGCCTGTGCCCCCAGGCTGGCCGTTGCTAGCAACAAGCTAAGTAAAAGCTGCTTCATAAAAGTGAGTAGTTGCCCTAGGGTCGCGGCCAGAGCCATTTTTAGGGCAGGAGGTAAAAGCCGGGCGCTAAACTACTCACCTTCTTTTTTTGAGCTCTCTCGGCTTGTGTATGTGTAAGGGCCAGCCTGCTGCCCAACTCTTGTGGGCTCGCCCTAGGTGGCCTAGGCAGCTTGGTTCGCTACCAGGTGGCAATCCTTATACTTCTTGCCCGAGCCGCAGGGGCAGGGCGAATTGCGGCCTAGGACCTTCTTCTTCGTGCGTAGCTGGCGCAGCCACTGGCGCGGGTCGAGGTGACCGGGGCGGGCGCCTAGGGTCTGCTCGGGGTGCTGGTGCAGGGCCTGCGTGAGCAGGTCAAAGAGCTCGGGGTGGTGTTCCTGAAGCTTCTCGGGGCGCTCGAAAAAGTACTCGTTCACCACCGCAAAAAACTCGGCCTCGTTGGTGCCCGCGTAGGGGTCGATGTCGGAGTGCCCGGCCCGAATAGCGGCCAGCTCGCGGTGCATGACCTCGGCCCAGGGCTGGCGTAGGGCGGGTGGCAGCACGGCAGTAGGCACGCCGTCTATCTGGCCATCGGCCTCATCTACTAGGTGCGCAAACTCGTGCACGCCCACGTTGTGCCGGTCTTCGGCATCGGCAAAACCCTGCACCAGCGCTGCCCGCGAAAGGCGCATGTATTGCGACGTTTGGAAGCCCTGTACCGACCCTAGGAGGGTGCCTTGCAGCGGCTGCACCTCTTGGTCGGGGCGGGTTTCGAGCTGCCAGGCGTCGGGTACTATCAGCACTTCGTGCAGGGTGGGGTACTCCCAGCCCGGAAAACCAAACACCGGAATAACGGCCGCCGCCGCCGTGAGCACCCGCGTCAGGTCGTCTACCTCAGTTTGGATACCTGTGAGGCGGGTGCGGAATAAAAACAGTTGCATTGCCTGCTCGAAGCGCGTTTGCTCGGCAGCTTCTAGGCCATTGTAAAAGGCTACGTGCGTGGTGAGTAGCGCTCGCCAGTGGTCAGGAAAAGGTGTGGCCAGTGCTGCTTGCTGCCGGCGGGCATCGGCAGTAAGATAACGGTAAAAGCCAAACAATAAGGCCAGTAGCACAGCTCCAGCCAGGAGGTAAGAGGTCAGCATAGGTCTGGCTAAACGGGGCGGCGGCTCGACTGGTTTACGCCCGGTACTGGGCCAATTGCGGTTTCGGGTGCATTTTTGCGCTCTACCTATTTTATATCACCTGCGCTTGCCGCCCTCCGCCATGAACGCCACCGACCTGAACAAAGCCCTCGTGGCCCTGATTGAGAAAAAAGCCGAGCTGCAAACCCTTACCTACGACGACGCGCGCTACGACGACGTAGAAGAAGCCCTGCACGACCTCGAAGACGACTTTAACGACGACTACGGCTCTGACCTCGAAGCAGCGCTCGAAAAAGTGCACGCTGACCTCAAGTCGGATACCGATGTGCTGCTGCCCACGGCCTACTTGCCCGCCACCCTCACCCCCCAAAAGGAAGACGGCGTGTGGATAGATTCTGAGAAATACCCAGGCCGCGTGCGCCTCGTGCTGCGCCCCACTCCCGCTCGCTTCGTGCTCACTACCAGTAAGGGCCAGGAAGTGGAGCTATGGCAGGCTTAGGGCCGGAGGCCGAAGCGCAACTAGCATCGGTACCCTGCGGCAATACGCAAAAGCACGTTAACCGCGACGTGCTGGCGTATTTGCTGCGCCACCAGGCCAAGCGCCTCAACCAGCCCGTGCGCTGGCTCGACTTACCCTGTGGGCAGGGCGAGTTTCTGAGTCAGGTACGGCGGTTTTTTGCCAAACCTCAGCTGTGGGGCGCCGATGTGCGCCCCACAGCACCCGTGGTGCCGGGTGGCTTGGCGGGCTATGAGGCTACTGACCTCAGCCGCCAGTTTCCGTTTGAGACCACCCCTGAGTTCGACATTATTACGTCTATCAGCGGCATCATGTGCTTTGCTAATACGGCGCAGTTTGTGGGCAACTGTGCTCGCCGGCTGCGGCCGGGTGGGCTGCTGCTGGTTTCCAACGATAACTGCCTGAGCCTGCGCGACCGGCTTTCGTACCTGTTTTCGGGCCGAGTGCGGCGCTTTCGCTTGCTTTTCGAGCCCGATGAAGGCAATTTTCAGCTCGTGCAGCACCAAGAGCTCAAGCGGCTTTTTGACATCAATGGCATTCGGCTGACGCACGTGGTATACACCGCCCGCTACACCGAAGACCTGCTTTACTTACCCTTAGCCTTATTGCTCTGGCCTTGGCAGTGGTGGCTGTTGCGCCGCACGCGCAGCAGCACCGATTGGGAACTGCGGCAGCAATTATTTGGCTTCAAGTCACTGCTGAATCGGCATTATTTTTTTGTGGGCGAGAAGCTAGAAAATAGCGCGGTAAGAGGGTAGCCTAGGGTAAGGTTTTTAGCTGAGGCAGCGCGAAGCGAAGCTAAAAACGGCCTATTTGGCGGCTACAAAGCGTATACCAAGCCAGCATGCCTGCTGCTCGTCGCAGTATTCCAGTTTAGGGGCTTAACTGCTTCATCGTTACCTACACTAGCTAGGTAAGCAACCTTTGGGCCGGCGTATGCATCTTGCGGTAAGTATCCTTCTTTTCCGCCCGCGCTTATGTTCGTCCGCTACGCTTGCCGCCTGCTAGCTCCGCTGCTGGCTATCGCTACCCTAGGCTGTGCCCCTAGCTACCTGTTGGGCGTGCAGCCGGCCCAGCCGAACTCGCTCTTTGCCACCGGCCAGCCCGCGGCTGAGGCTGCGGCCGATAGCGTGACCCTGCGCCTGAATTTCCTGGGTTATGAGCCAGAGTACCTAGTATTCAATGCGGAGTACTACAACGATTCGCGGCAGCCCGTCGAGATTGTGCCCGAGGCCTTTGCTTACGCCCCCGTGCGAGAAACTGGCGTGGTGCCACCCACCCAGCGTATTCGCCACGGCGAGCGTGTGCCAGCGGCCGTGGCAGCCGCCACCCAGCACCTGCCTTGGCCGGCGTTGCCGCCTACGCCGCTACTCGCCCTCGACCCCGAGCCCCAGATAGTGCAGCTGCAAAACGGTGCCAACCGCGAGGCCACCAAAGCTAGCCGTACCGATTGGGTGAGCATTGCGCTCTTCGCCGTTGCCTTGGGCACCGATATTGCCAGTACTACCCGCAGAAGCTCCGAAACCTTCGAGCAAGCTCAAACGCGGGCCGTCCTCCACAACGTAGCTTGGGCCTACCAGGCTGTTTCGACCGCTAGCCGAGTGCGCCACGCTGCTACTGCTGAAGTGCTAGCCCAGCGCGCCGAGCAATTGAGCGAGTATGCCCTACGGCGCGTCATGTTGCAGCCCGGCCAGCAAGTGCGCGGCTACGTGTACCTGCCCCGCTTCGACCACGCCGATGGCTTGCAGGTGCTGGCGCCCGTGGGCCGGCGGCAGGTGGCGCTCAGCTTTGTGCAGTCACATCAGCGGCGCTAGTTGCTGTATAGCAGTCTTATGCGCAGTGATGCTGCCCTAGGCACCTAGGGCCAGATTGTATGTTGGCTACTGGTTCAGCGCTAGCTGGGCGCCAGCCTTTGCAGCTTCTAGGGAGTTATAGAAGCGCGTGTTTAGCTCATAAGCGGCGCGTGCCTGCTGGGTATTTTGCGCGTAGGTCTGGGTAGCGAGTTTACCAAAAATGGTTTCGGCCAGTACCACACTCACTTCGCGCAGGCCTGCCGCGGTAGCGCGCGGGTTAAAGTCAGCCAGTAGCCAAGCCTGAGCTTTGGCCGGAATGGCGCCCATCTGGCGCACATCGCCTACCCAACCCCAGGGCCGGGCGGGCGAGGAATGCGCTTCAAAGTATTCTAAGGCAAACTGCTGAAGCCTAATAAATTCCGTCGCATTGGCAAAGGTGTGCCACTGCGTGATAACGCATGGCACGCTGGTATCAACGAGCACAGTGCCGTAGGGCTCAGAGAAGATAACTTGGTCGGGCATCGTAAGAAGAAGCGTCGCTTACGGCGCAGTATGGAGAAAAGATTAGCGACTTAAGTACGCATTTGCCGCTGCTTCGTCGGCAAAATTAAGATTATGGTTGCCGCTGCTCGACCCGAGCTGCAACTCTGTCATAGCCAAGCGGCCGAATACGTTGTCTGGTAGCAGCGTGGCCAGCACCAGCTCGGGAGGCCGCGCAATAACTGGCGCTATCCAGTTGGCCCGCGCCCAATCCTTTACCTCTTGTCGAAAAACCGCGAGCGCCCGAGTATCGACTAGCACCTTACGCCAGCCGCGCTGCAGTAGCAACTGGCCTAGGTGGGTGAGCAGTTCCTGCAACGCCGGAATCTCGACCGTGCCAGGATGATAGCGGACGATAGGGTAGCCCTGCGGGTGCTCCTCGATAGTGCCGACCGTATTAGTGAAAACAGTAGAAATAGCAGAAGTAAGCATAAATACTTAAACGAAATAATCGAACAAAAATAAGCTCGCTAGTAGCTTGTTTTTGTTCGATTATCAGGGCATTATTCATGCCAAGGCGCTGCTTTCTTACATAAAGTCGCTGAGCTCTAGCCAGCGTTCGCCTTTAGCGTCTAGGTCTTTGTCTACGGCTTGCAGGCGGGCGGGCCAGGCAATCAGGTCCTGGCGCGAGCCTTGGCCGGTGGCTAGGTTAGCTACGAGCTGCTCTTTCTCAGCTTCGAGCGCCGCAATGTCTTTTTCGAGCTGCTCAAATTCCTTCTTCTCCGCAAACGAAGCCCGGCGCTTGGCGGGGGCGGCGGGCGGCGGGGTAGGGGCTGCGGCAGGCGCAGTCTTGGCCGCAGCCCGGGCAGCCTTGGCCGCTTTTTCCTCGGCCTCGAGGGCCGCTTCGGTTTCGCGCTCGGCTAGGTAGTCGCGGTAATCGGTGTAGTTGCCGGGGAAGTTCAGCACCTCGCCGCCCGGCTCCAGCACAAACAGGTGCTCGGCCAGGTTATCGAGGAAGTACCGGTCGTGGCTCACGATGAGCAGGCAGCCCGAGAAGTGCAGCAGGAAGTCTTCCAGAATGTTGAGCGTCCCTAGGTCAAGGTCGTTGGTCGGCTCGTCAAGAATGAGGAAGTTGGGGTTCTTCACCAACACACGCAGTAGTTGCAAGCGCCGCTTTTCGCCCCCGCTCAGCTTGCTCACTAGCGTGTACTGCTGAGCCGGCGGAAATAGGAACAAGGTCAGGAATTGGCTGGCCGTGAGTACGTCGCCATTAGCAAGCTCCACTACTTCGGCTACTTCCTTCACGATGTCAATCACGCGCTGCGAAGGGTCAAACTCTAGCTCGGTTTGGGTGTAGTAGCCGAACACGGTCGTCTGGCCCACATCCACGGTGCCGCTGTCGGGCTTGAGCTTGCCGGTCAGCATGTTGAGCAAGGTAGACTTGCCCGCGCCGTTGGGCCCGACTAGGCCGATACGGTCCTTCTTCTTGAAGACGTAGCTGAAATCGTCGAGCACCACTTTGTCGCCAAAGCGCTTGCTGATACCGTCCGCCTCAATGATTTTGCCGCCCTGGCGGGTGGTTTTCACGCTCAGCTCGAGCTGCTGCTTGCTAAGGTTGGTGCTGGCCTTTTCCTTGGTCACGTAGAAGGCGTCGATGCGGGCCTTCTGCTTGGTGCCGCGGGCCTGGGGCATGCGGCGCATCCAGTCGAGCTCCTTTTTGAAGAGCTGGCGGGCCTTTTCTACTTCGGTGGCTTCGCGCATTTCGCGGTCAGCTTTTTTCTCCACGAAGTAGGCGTAATTGCCCTGGTAGCGGTACATCTGGCCCTTGTCGAGCTCCACGATTTCGTTGGCTACTTTGTCCAAGAAGTAGCGGTCGTGGGTCACCATTAGCAGCGTGAGGCTGGGCGAGTTCAGGCGGTTTTCGAGCCACTCGATGGTGGCCAGGTCCAGGTGGTTGGTAGGCTCGTCAAGCAGCAGCACATCAGGCTCTTCGATGAGCACACGGGCCAGGGCCACGCGCTTGCGCTGCCCACCCGAGAGCTTGCTCACATTGCGCTGCAATAGCTCACCTAGGATGCCGAGCTTGCCCAAAATCTGCTGCACCTGCGACTCGTAGTCCCAGGCGTTGAGGGCGTCCATGCGCTCCATCACGCGCTGTAGGTCGTCGGGGTCGTGGTTGGGGTCATTTACCACGTGCTCGTAGTCCTTTACGGCACGTAGCGTGTCGTTTTGGCTGGCGAAGATGGTTTCCTCCACCGTCATGCTTTCATCGAACACTGGCTGCTGCCCTAGGTAGGTGACCCGGATACCTTGGCGGCGCGTCACGAGGCCCGTATCGGAGTTTTCGAGGCCGGCAAGCACCTTCATCAGCGTGGTTTTGCCGGTGCCATTGATGCCCACAAACGCAATGCGCTGCCCCTGTTGCAGGCCAAAGTTGAGGTTTTGAAACAGCCAGCGGTCGGCGTAATTCTTCGAGACGTTCTCGGCGGATAGCAAATTCATAAGTATTACAAAGGTACGGCCGCTAGCGCCCTACCTCACCCTCGGCCACAGCCCTAGTAGCCCAGTGGCAGCGTGGCGACAAAGCAAGGGGCCAATTAAGTAAAAAAGAGGCCTTCAACGGTTGTTGAAGGCCTCTTCTCAAAAGTTTACCTAGGAGGTGTAAAACCTAGCTCAGCTTGGCCAAGCTGGCCTTAATGCGCTTGAACGCTTCGGCCAGCTTCTCATCGGCGGCGGCAGTACTAAAGCGCATGCAGTCGGGCGCGCCAAACGAGTCGCCGCCCACCGACGACACGTGCGCGTCGTTGAGCAGGTACAGCGCCAGGTCGCCCGAGTCGTTGATAACAGTGCCCTCGGGCGTGGTGCGCCCGAAGAAAGCGGCCACATTCGGGAACACGTAGAAGGCGCCCTCAGGAGTGGGCGTTACCATGCCGGGGATGTCCTTGGCGAGGTCCAGTACTAAGTCGCGGCGGCGGTGGTAGGCCGTCACCATCTCGTCGGCCGAGGCGCGGCCACCTTGCAGGGCGGCCAAGCCAGCGCGCTGCGCAATGGAGCAAGTGCCCGACGTAACCTGACCTTGCAGCTTGTCGCAAGCGGCCGCAATCTCCTGGCGGGCTGCCATGTAGCCTAGGCGCCAGCCCGTCATGGCGTAGCCTTTCGAGAAGCCGTTGACCGTGATAACTTGGTCTTTAACCTTATCAAACTGCGCCAGGCTTACGTGCTCGCCGGTGAAGTTGATGTACTCGTAAATCTCGTCGGCTAGGGCAAAAATGCCGGGGTGCTGCGCCAGCACATCGGCAATTGCGCTGAGCTCTTCGCGGCTGAATACGGCGCCCGTGGGGTTGCAGGGCGACGAGTACATCACCATTTTGGTGCGCGGTGTGATGGCCGCAGCAAACTCGGCAGCCGTCACTTTGTAGTCATTTTCCAGGCTGCCCATGATGGGCACGGCCACGCCGTCGGCCAGCTCCACGATGGCCGCATAGCTTACCCAGTAGGGCGAAAAAATGATAACCTCATCGCCTGGGTTGATGAGGGCCAGCACCGCGTTGGTGAGCGACTGCTTGGCGCCGGTGCTTACTACAATCTCGGTAGGCTTGTAGGTTAACTTGTTGTCGCGCTGAAATTTATCGCAGATGGCCTGGCGCAGGTCTAGGTAGCCGGGCACGGGCGTATAAAAGGTATAGCCTTCGTCGAGCGCCTGCTTGGCGGCGTCTTTGATGTACTGCGGCGTCTGAAAATCAGGTTCGCCAAAGCTCAGGTTAATGACGTCAACTCCTTTAGCGGCCAATTCGCGGCTTTTCTTAGCCATGGCAATGGTGGCCGACTCCTGCATATTCAGGATACGGTCGGAGAGGTAAGCAGTAGGGTCGGCCGCGGCCGTGGCTGGCGAAGAACTAGGTGACATAGGCTGAGGAGGATAACTAAAAACGAGCGAATAGCAAAAGTATAGTCGTACTTGGTACTACTCCGCCTCCTAGGTGCATTTTAGCTATATTTTTTTGAGACGCGGCAGCTGAGGTGCAGGGTGCGCTAGTACTCACTGGGTTGTACCTGGGCTTTATTAAGTAGAGATTCACCTCCTGTAAAGCGGTAAGCTCCGCCTGATGATAGTAATGATGGGGCTACTACGGCCCGTATCTTATCAGCTGCGCTCGCTCAACGCTCGGTTTGCAGCGCTGCTTTCACTGTCTATGGTCATTAGTAAGCAGACATCCGGCTTTAAAGCAGTCGGCTTAAGCTTGGCCTTGCTAGGTGGCGCTTATTCTTACTATGGGCTAGGTACCACGCTATACTTGAATTATGGGTATGTTCTTCAAGTAGTTATGCATATTTTGGTGTGCGGGTTATTACTTCCACACTACCGCTGCTCTCGATGGCTCATGGTGTAGTTTACTCGTGCTTCATCCGCTTACCAGTTACAGCCGTAGATGTGCTGACTATGCTATCTACCTTCCTTCCTACTACCCTTCCGTATGCCTACTGACCTTATCAACGGCTTTGGCAAAGTTTACTTGCGCATTGACTATGATGCGGCCAACAACTGGGTCTGCAACGAGTGGATAGGCTACCAAACTTATATCGGTATCCTGGCCGGTGCCGATGCCTGCCTGCCGCCCCTCCTAGAAAACAACTGCGCTTACCTGCTCAACGACAACCGCCAGGTAATTGGGCCCTGGGACCACGCCGTGGAGTGGATAGTTACTAACTGGGCTCGCCGTGCCATTGCGCAGGGCCTTACGCACTTCGCCAACGTAGTTAGCCCTGAGTCAATGGCCGCAGGTTCGGCCCACTCGATGGCCATCGGCCTACATGGACAGCTTCAAATGCACATGTTTGACAATATTGAAGCAGCCCAGGAGTGGCTGCACGAAGCGCAGCGGCAGGCTGTTCAGCAGCCCGTGAAATAGCTAAAGCTGCCCGCTCAAAGCCCTAGCTAGTGGCTACTTTCCGAAACTGACCTAGGGCCAGTTGTTGCGCGGCCACCCGGCGCAATTCACAGGCGGCGCAGCAAGCAGCGGAAGGCAAAGTGCTAGTAGGTAGCAGCAGCGCCGGAATACGCAGGTGGTACGCGTTGGTTTGTACGTAGTGCGGGTGAAAAAAGCGCCGCACTAGGCAGCCATCCGTGGTGGCCAGCACCAGTAGCTGCGCGGCCTGCTGCGCACAAAATTCGCTTAGTCCTTCGAGTTCGTCTTCTTCGGGCAGCAGGTGCGTAGTCGCGTTGGGCAATAGTTGCCGGGCAATCTGCAATGCTTTCTTCTGCTGGCTGAGTACCTTGCTTTCGGCAGTGTATAGCTGCGACTTCTTATAAAACTGCACTAAGTCAAAGTGCGCGTTAGGTGTGCGCGCCAGCGCTTGCACCCCGGCCAGCTGGCCCGCCCCTACACGGTCAAAGTCACCAGCTACCACTAGTTGGGCTGGTAGCTCATGCCGGCCAGCGGGCACCAGCAGCACAGGGCAGCTTACGCGCTCAGGTAAGCTTTTGGGGGCGTTGCCGGCTGCCATCGCCGCAGCGCAATTGTCGAGGGCTAAGCCCGTGACTACGAGGCTGGCGCAATAGCCCGCCACCAGCACTTGCAGGCTATCGGGCAGGGTCTCGGCGGCTACGTGGTAGTAGTACCGAATGCGGCGGCCGTCTTGGCGGGTAAGCTGTTGGTAGCGAAGGCGCTCGGCCAGGGCTTCGAGGCGGCGCAGCAGCTGGGTGCGCTCGTCGGCTAGCAGGGCCGAGCCGGTGCCCGCGTACACCAGCACGATTTCGGCGGGTAGGCGCACGGCGAGCTTGTTGGCGTAGAGCAGGGCGCCTTCGGCCGCGGCGCTAAAATCGATGGGCACTAGAATGGTTTGCATGGCGGCAGAAGGGGAGAGAATAGCGGATTAGGAGGAAGCGAGTTATTCGCTCAGTACCAATTCTTGAGCAAGTGGAGCAGTGACCGGAGTGCTAGCAACAGCAGCAAGCGCAGGGATGACAGCCGGCGCCGAAACTGGGGACGCTACTGCCGTAGGCGTAGGCGCGGCAGCGGCCTGTGCCAACGCAGCAGCCTGCTCTTGCCGGAACGAGGAGCGGTTGGCCCCTGCCGTAATAAGCGCGATGCTAGCCAGCGCTGCCACGATGCCGACTGCCCCCAGCAGCACGTGTAGCATCCAGGAGAGCATATCCTCATTAGCCGGCGACATGCCGGTAGACTGGGCAGCCGCCCCTAAGCTTAGGAAAAGACCAGTGGCTGTCAGCGAAAAAGTGCGGTAAGTGCGCATGATGAGTAGGAGAAAAAGTGAAAGTAAAGAGTCGAAATAAGATTGAAAATCAGTTTATTAGTAATAAAAATGATTTCTAGGATGCTTTGGGAGTAAGGCGTCTAGCTAGGTCCGAGTTGGGCAGCTTGCAGCGTAGCCAGCAGCGCCTCAGGGCTTGGTAGGCCTTGCTGCCGCCACAGCTCCACACCTTGGCGCATGAGCACGCAGGCCGGTAGCTCGGGCATGCCGAAGCTGCGCACCACGGCCGGGTGGCTAGCCTCATCGATGGTCAACACGCGCACGGCCGAACCTAGGCGCTGCTGGAGGTGCCGTAGGGTAGGGGCCGAGGTAGCTTGGCCCACTGGTAAGGGCAGTAGTACCAGCAGCACAGCCGTATCAGAAGCAGTCGGAACGCGGGACATAAGCGAGCGGCGAATTAGAATAGCACAAAATTCTGGCTCGCTTAGTCTGGCTCCCATGAGCGTGCTCAAGTGGCTACTTGATTGTTGTCATGGGCCTCAGCCGTTGCGGGTGCCGACCTTTGCAGGGCCGGCGCCCGCTAGCGCCGCGCTCTCGCCCTGCCATGCCCCACGACCCTTTTGCCCGCGCCCTCACCGATGTGCTACTGCACCAGGCCCCCGAGCTGGTGGGCGTGTATGATGCTACCCTAGGGCGCCTCACGCAAGTAAATCCGGCTGGGGCGCGGCTGCTGGGCTACGCCTCAGAGGCAGCGCTGCTGGCGGCGCCCGACCTAGGGCAGCATCTACCGGCGCTGGTGGGGGAGGCCTGGGCTACGCACTGCGCGCAGGCCCAACATGCTGGCCCGCAAACGCTTGATACCGAAGTGCGCCAGCTCGGCGGCGAAGTCGTGCAGGCCCGCCTGGGGCTAACGTATTTTGAGGTAGAAGGCGCGCCCTTTTTCCTGCTGCGCCTCAGCGAGCAGGGGCGGCTGCACCAGGCCGAGCGCCAACTGGCCCAGAGCGTGCGCCGCTTCGAGGCGGTGGTGGCCAATGCCACGATTGGCATCATCGTTTGCAACCGGGCGGGCAGCATCGTGTCGGCCAATGCCATGGCGCACCAGCAGTTTGGCTACGCAGCGGGTACGCTGCCGGGCACCAGCCTCGACCAACTAGTACCTAGGGCGCCGGGGCGCAACCACGAGCAGCTGCGCGAGTCGTTCAATGCCCAGCCGTCGGTGCGGGCCATGGGCGCCCACCGCGGCGACCTAGAGGCCCGCCGCCAAGATGGCTCCGTGTTTCCGGTCGAGGTCAGTCTCAGCTACTTCCACCTCGACGACGAGCTCTACGTGGTGTCCTACGTGCTTGACATCACCTTTAAGAAGACCGCCGACCAGGCGCTGCTCGCCGAGCGCCAGCGCGTCGAGCGCCTCAATGCCGAGCTCGAGCAGAAGGTGGCCGACCGTACCCACGCCCTGCTTACCACGCTCGAGCAGCTCGAACAGCGCCAGGCCGAGCTGGCCCAGGCCCTGGCTGCCGAGCAAGAGCTCGGCGAGCTTAAGTCGCGCTTCGTGAGCATGGCTTCGCACGAGTTTCGCACGCCGCTCACGGCGGTGCTCACCTCGGCCTCGCTCATCGAGCAGTATGCGACTACCGAGCAGCAAGACAAGCGCCTGCGGCACCTAGGGCGCATACGGCAGTCGGTCAATCATTTGAATGATATTCTGGAAGAATTCTTGTCCGTGGGCCGCATCGAGGAAGGCAAGATAACGGCTCATCCCGTGCGCCTCGACCTGCCCACGCTGCTGCGCGACACCGTGGCCGATGTGCAGGGCCTGCGCAAAGCCGGCCAGGCCATAGTGCCCGAAATAGCCTGCCCCGAGCCCGTGTGGCTCGATGCCTCGCTACTGCGCAAAATTCTAGTCAACCTACTTTCTAACGCCCTCAAGTACTCGGGCGAGCAGGCGGCGGTACACCTGCGCGCCACCTGCCAGGGCGGCCGGCTCACGCTGGTGGTGCAAGACCAAGGCGTGGGCATTTCGCCCGAAGACCAAGCCCATTTATTCGAGCGATTCTTCCGGGCGGCTACTGTGGCCAATGTGCCGGGCACGGGGCTGGGCCTTTACATCACGGCCCGCTACGTGGCCCTACTGGGCGGCACCATCGACCTAGCGAGCACCCTAGGCCAGGGTACTACTGTCACCGTCACTATTCCCTATGAAAACGCTGCTGCTAATTGAGGACCACGAGCTTATCCGCGAAAACACGGCCGAGTTGCTGGAGCTGGCTGGCTACCGCGTACTGACGGCCGAAAACGGCAAGCTTGGCCTTGAGCAGGCCCTGCGCACCCGGCCCGACCTTGTGCTTTGCGACATCATGATGCCCGTGCTCGATGGCTACGGCGTGCTTCAGGTCTTCAACCAGCACCCGCAGCTGGCGGGTATTCCGTTCATCTTTCTCACCGCCAAAACCGAGCGCGCCGACCTGCGCCGCGGCATGGCCCTAGGGGCCGACGATTACCTCACCAAGCCCTTCGACAGCACCGAACTGCTGAGCGCGGTGGCCGGCCGCCTCAGCCGCTTTCAGCACCTGCGGCCCGACTACGACCTCGCCCACGGCGGCTTGCCCGAGTTCCTGGCCGATGCCCGGCGCATAGGCAACCTCCCGGACTTGGCCGCCGAGCACCGGCCCCACGCCGTGCCTCGCCGCCAACTGCTGTACACCGAGGGCGACGAGCCTACCCGCCTCTACTTTGTGGAGGCCGGCCGCGTAAAAACCAGCAAGACCACCGCCGCCGGCAAGGAGTTGATTACGGGCTTTTACCAAGCCGGCGAGTTTTTTGGCTACCAGGCGCTGCTCGAGCGCGTGCCCTACCACGACACGGCCGTGGCCCTCGAGGCTTCCACGTTGCGCTACATCCCGGCTGCGGAATTTCACGACCTGCTGCTGCGCAATACCGAAGTCAGCCAACAGTTCATCCGGCTGCTGGCGGGGCGCGAGCGGGCGCGCGAGCAGCAACTGGTGGAACTGGCCTACCACTCGCTGCGCCGCCGCGTGGCCGATGCGCTGCTGCGCCTGCACGAGCCGGCCGGCGCGCCCATCCAACTGGCCCGCGAAGACCTGGCCGCCGTGGTAGGCACCGCGCCCGAGTCGCTGAGCCGCACCCTGAGTGAGTTTCGCCAGGCAGGGCTGCTAGAGCTGACCGCCAGCGGCATTCGCCTGCTCCAGCCCGAGGGGCTGCGCCGCGCCAACTGGTAGGGCTGCGTAGGTACGCTAGTAGCTGCCCGCAGCGGCAGAACTACGGATTTTTCGCAGTGAATAACCCGTAGTCTGGTGGCTGTGGCTGCTAGCCAGCCGGTATGTTTGGGCTCAACCTTACCCGGGCGATAGGGGCGTAGCCTCGCGTTACTTACGCATGGGCGACCTAGGGGCTAGGGTCGGCAAAATATGGACCTAGGGCCATCGCTGCAAACTAAGCGCGGCCATAACCGGCTATAGGATAAGCAGGTACATATTGTGGGTATTGCTGCCGATGTAGTGCTAAGCTGGCGCTACCAATTAGGAAGGCATGCAACTAGGTGGTTCAGCGCCGCTTGCGCCTGGGCAAATCAAGCAACTATGAAGAAGGAAGAAATCTATTTTGGTGATTGGCAGCGCTTGCTGCTGGGCCAAGCCCCGCTCGAGTTTCTGCTCGAAGCGGCCTTGCGCACGCTCATCGTGTATGTAGTGCTGCTGCTGGCCATGCGCCTGCTCGGCAAGCGCATGAATGCCCAGCTCACCGTGGCCGAGCTTTCGGTGATGATTATGTTGGGTGGTATTGTATCGGTGCCTATGCAGATGCCTGACCGGGGGATTTTGCAGGGCGTGCTGGTGCTGGCGTGCATGGTAGCCCTGTACCGGGGTATCAACTACTTGGCTTTTAAGTATAAAAAGGTAGAGTACTTTACGCAGGGCGACTTAGAAATTCTCGTCACGGATGGTGTGCTGGACCTAGGAGCCATGGAGCGCACCAAGCTCTCGCGCGACCAGCTTTTTGCCAATCTGCGGGCGGCCAATATTGAGCACCTAGGCCAAGTGAAGCGGGCTTACCTCGAAGCCAGCGGCACCTTCAGCATCTACGAGCAAGAGCCGCCCCAGCCTGGCCTTTCTGTATTACCCGCCAAAGACCCGGCCATCCTGCGGGCCGAGCCGGCTGCTACCGGTCAGCAAGCCTGCCAGAACTGTGGCCGCACCGAGCCCACTATCCGCCGGCCTGCTACCTGCCTGCGCTGCGGCGCGTCGCAGTGGGTGCCGTCCGTCAATAAGCTATCAGCCAAGCTATGAAGCCCGAAGAAATCCACCTAAGCGACTGGTCGCGTATTCTCATAGGTGAAGTGCCAGCAGGCTTTTACCTCGAAGCCATTATCCGCGTTGCCTTCATCTACTTGCTGCTGCTCGTGTCTATGCGGCTGATGGGCAACCGCATGGGCGCAGTGCTTACTCGCAATGAGATGACGGCCATGATAGCCCTAGCCGCGGCCAATGGCGTAGCCCTCATGGCCCCCGACCGCGGCCTGCTACCAGTAGTGGTAGTGGCACTTATCATCATCGGTTACCAGAAATTTATTGCGTGGCGGTCGTTCCGCCACCCTGGTTTTGAGAGTGCGGTGCTCGATGATGTAAGCATCTTAGTGGAAGATGGGCGAATGAACCTCGACGTGCTTGCGGCGGGTGTGCTTTCGCGCGAGCGGCTGCTAGCCCGGCTGCGGCAAGAAAGCATCAAGAACCTAGGTGCCGTGCAGCGAGCCTACCAGGAGGCCAACGGCGCCTTTTCCATCATTTCATTCGCGGAACCTAGGCCGGGCCTGAGCATTTTGCCAGCGGTCGATACCGCCTTCCGTGACGAGCAGGAGAAGGCACCAGGCCAGTTTGCCTGCGGTAGCTGCGGCAACTCGGTGCCGAGCCCGCAGCTGCCCGCCAGCAACTGCACTCGCTGCGGCGAGCAGCAATGGCAGCCCGCTGTGCTCGAATAGGAGTGGGTTCTAGGATTAGAATCTGTCGCGCGCAGCGTGACAGGTCTAAGTTAATTTTCTTAAACCCTTAAATACGCATCGAACCGGACTACTTAGGGGTTTGGAAAGGTTTGCGCACTCACTCTCCGCCTAGCTGGCGCCAGCCTCGCCACAATATGTGCAGGTCAGTTTCGGGCTCGTAGTCTTTGGCGTACAAAAATTCCAGCCGTTGGCGCGCAGTCTCCGACAGCGTAGCCGGGGCCTCGACTGTGTCGGCGGGCGATAGAATGACCTGGCTAGCCGCCGCCCCTGGGGTGTAGCGCAGGCCCACCCAGCTACGCTGGCCCACCAGCACCTGCCAAATGTGCGGCAGCAGCCCAGCCGGCCGCCGCTGCCCCCACACTAGCAGCGGCGCTGCCACCAGCAGCCCCAGGCTGGCCACTAGGTCGAGCCGCCGCTTGCTGCGGCGCTGGGCGGGCTGGTAAAGCCGCAGCGCTGGGGCCGAGGTGTAGTAGTCGCCGGGCGCGTTTTTGCGGCTGCTACCAATGATGTACTGGCTGTCTTCGGGCAAAATCTTATAGGCTACCTCGGGGCGGGCGGGCAGGCGCAGCATCAGGTCGATAATCTGGCTGGTAGGTAAGTACTTGCCGCAGAAAATCAGTTCGTTTAAGCCGTAGAGACGCACTAGTGCGGGCAGTTGACCCAACTCGCCTAGGTAGTCCCGGGTAGGGGCGGCGGGTACGGCCCCCAGCGGGGCAATGTAGCCTACTACACTGCCCGATACCTTAGCGGCGGCGAGCAGCAGGCGCACGCGTTGGCCTTCGGCGGCCGAGCCCACGATGGCTAGCGTCTTGGTGCGGGGCTCGCTGAGGCGTAGATGGCCGTGGCGCAGCCAGTGACCCAGCAGCCGCCGGCCCACTAGTGCCACCAGCGCCCAGGCACCACCTAGGAGAATGAGGGCCTTTGAAAAGCGCCAGCTATCCAAAAAATTGGATGCCGCCGAAATCAGCACGGTGCCCACCACAATGCCCCGCACCACCCACCCAACGCGTGCGCTACGGTCGTAGCCCCCGCTGAGCCAGGTAGCTGCCAGCCACACCACTAGGTAGGCAGGCACCGCCACCAGCATGTACTGGGGCGGAAAAGGGGTGGGCTCGTACTTATAAGTGGCTTCCCAATAATGCTTTAGGGCGTACATGCCCGCGTAGAGCAAGCTTGCGTCGAGTAGGAGGGGGGCAGCTCGGGTGGCGAGGCGCTGCCCCACGGCGGCACTGGCCCGCAGCCAGATGGCGCCATTTATCAGCTTGGTAAACAGCCCGGCGCGGCCCGGTGCGAAGTGCTTTTGGGCAAAAATGGCCATGGCCCGGTAAAACACGAACACGTAGTTTACACTTGTGCGCTTGGTACTCTCACCTTTGTAGTGAATAATGCGCACCTCGGGAAAGTACCAGTTCTGCCAGCCCCCCTGGGTGAGGCGATACGAGAGGTCAATGTCCTCGCCGTACATAAAATAGTCTTCGTCGAGCAGGCCTACGTGGTCGAGGGCGGCCTTGCGCAGCAGCATATAAGCCCCGCTGAGCACCGCTACCTGGTGCGGCTGGTGGGGGTCGAGAAAGCCTAGGTGGTAGCGCCCGAAGGTGCGCGAGCGCGGGAAGAGCCAGGCTAGGCCAAAAATCTTATAAAACGCTACCCTAGGAGTTGGCAGCCCGCGCTTGCTCTCGGGCAAATAGCGACCCTGGCCATCGAGCATCTGCACGCCCAGGCCACCGCAGGCAGGGTGCGCGTCCATAAAGGCGCAGCACCGCCAAAAGGCGTCTTCCTCCACCAGCGTGTCGGGGTTGAGGAGCAGCTGGTACTGGCCGGTAGCGAGCCGTAGGGCTTGGTTATTGGCTTTTGAAAAGCCAGGGTTGTCGTGGTTTTCAATAACGATAACCTCGGGAAAGCGTGCCCGCACCATCGCTACCGAGTTGTCGGCCGAATTATTGTCGACCACAAACACTTCTACGGGCTGCCCCAGGCGCTCCGCTGCCTTGCGTACTGATAGCAGCGCCTGCTCCAAAAAGTAGCAGACGTTGTAGTTGACGACGATAACGGAGAGCTTCACCACGGGGCGGCGAAGTTAGAGCCAGAGTTGCCCGTGGCGCTGAGTAAAAAGAGGAAGCTACCGGCGGGGCTCACCTCCTAGGTGGGTCCCGCCGGTAGCTTCGTGCTCAGCTGCTAGCTCCGCTAAGCTAGCGGGCTTGGCGCTGGCGCTCCACAATGCTGCGGCCCAGCGTAATCTCGTCGGCGTACTCTAGCTCGCCACCCATTGGGATGCCGCGGGCGATGGTGCTGATGTTTAGGTTCTCAACTTCGCGCAGGCGGCGCGATAGGTAGAAGGCCGTGGTGTCGCCCTCCATAGTAGGCGAAATGGCCAGGATAATCTCTCGGATTTCGGAGCCCTCGGTAGTGGTGCGCGCTACCAGCGAATCGACTTGCAAGTCGGCCGGACCCACGCCTTCGATGGGCGAGATAACGCCCCCGAGCACGTGGTACACGCCTTGGTACTGGCCAGTGTTTTCGATGGCAATCACGTCGCGCACGTCGGCCACCACGCACACTGTGCTGTGGTCGCGCAGCTGGTTGGCGCAAATGCCGCATTCCTCGCTATCGGAGATAGAGTGGCAGGTGCGGCAGTAGGTGATGTCGAAGCGCATTTTGGCCAGCGCCTCGGCTAGGTTGGCCGTGGTGTCGGTTTCGGCTTTGAGCAGGTGCAAGGCTAGGCGCAAGGCCGTTTTCTTGCCAATGCCGGGCAGGCGCGATAGCTCAACCACCGCGTTTTCAATCAGTTTGGAAGGAAAATCCATCTAGGGTCTTAGTTGTCAGCTATCAGTTGTCGGTTGTCGGGTTTTCAGCGTAGGCGGTCAACTGACAACCAAAAAATCAAACGATGTCTGCCGAGATACCCCGGTCGTGGATAGCCGAGCAGCGGGGGGCCAGCTCCTCAAACGTGCCATTCTTGACCGCACATTTGCCCTTATAGTGGATGAGCAGCGTGCACTGCTCGGCTTGCTCGGGCTCGTGCTCGCACACGTCGATGAGGGTTTGGATAACGTGCTCAAACGTGTTTACGTCGTCGTTGTACACGATGAGCGTGCGTAGCTCCTGCTCTTCTTCGAGCGTGAGTACGTCTTCATCATAATCAATCTGCGGGCGGGTAGCGGGGAAAGCCATAAGGCAAAAATACGACAGCTAAGGCCGCTGGTAGAGTGGTGGCATCGGATTACAACTCCTGCAAAGGCGGTTTCGTTTCCTAAAAAGGCAGATATTAACAGACGAGACAGCTGCTACCTAACGCCATCAGGGCGAGGCTACGTGCTAAATTAATTACCCCCAAGCGAGCTACCTAGGTGTCGCTTGGGGGTAATTAGTTTGGCACGTAGCCTCGCCCTGCTTACGAGCTGGCGGTGTTATTCCACCTGGCGGTCGCCGCTCGTGAACTCTACCATCCAGCCCGGATACTCGGGCGTGAGCTTGCTAACCTCGTCGAGCTGCTGTAGCTCCTCGGGCGTAAACTTCACGTCTATCGCCGTGAGGTTATCGTCGAGCTGCTCCATCTTCTTGGCCCCGATGATGACGGTCGATACCACCTTTTGGTGCAGCAGCCACGCCAGCGCCAGCGCGGCTACGGTGCTGCCTTTGGCCTCGGCCATTGGCCGCAGCTTATCAATAATATCGAAGGCCAAATCTTTGTTGACGGGCGGGAAGTCGAAGCCACTGCCACCGCGCCGACCTTCGGCTTGCTGGTTTTCGCGGGTGTACTTGCCGCTGAGGAAACCGCCGGCCAGCGGGCTCCACACCATGAGGCCCACCTTCTGGTCGAGCAGCAGCGGCACGAGCTCGCGCTCTAGGTCGCGGCCAGCGATGGTGTAATAGGCTTGCAGCGACACATACTTTTCGAGGTGCTGGTAGTGCGATACACCTAGGGCCTTCATAAGCTGCCAGGCAGTCACGTTGCTGGCCCCGATATAGCGCACCTTGCCGCTGCGCACGAGGTCGTCGAGGGCGCGCAGGGTTTCTTCCCACGGCGTGAGCGGGTCGAAGCTATGCGTCTGGTAGAGGTCGATGTAGTCGGTACCTAGGCGCTTGAGGCTGGCCTCAGCCTGGGCGATAATGTGCTTACGCGTCAGGCCTGTATCGTTGGGGCCGTCGCCCATTTTGCCGCGCACCTTAGTCGCCAGCACCACATCGTAGCGGTTGATGCCGAGGTTGCGCAGGGCTTGGCCGGTTATCTCCTCCGAGTGGCCCTCGCTATACACATTGGCCGTGTCGATAAAGTTGATGCCCGCCTCAAGGGCGCGCTTGGTGAGGGCGTCGGCCCCAGCTTGGTCCACGCCACTGATGGCGCCAAAGCGGCCGCCTGTGGTGCCAAAGGTCATGGTGCCCAAGCAAAGCTCCGATACTTTCAGGCCGGTATTGCCTAAGAGGTTGTATTTCATAGTGAGTTCTGGAAATTATTGTTTTAAGCGTAAGACCCCACCCCCGGCCCTGCTCCGCTTGATGCGCGGAATCCTCCGGGAGAGGGGTCTTGCGATGGGCTAGTTTACTTGCCTACTTTATCCAGCGTGGCCATATCCTCGGCCGATAGCGCGATGTCAGCCGTTTTCACGTTCTCCTCGAGGTGGTTCACCTTCGAGGTGCCGGGGATGAGTAGAATGTTGGGCGAGTGGTGCAGCAGCCAGCTCAGGGCAATTTGCTGCGGAGTGGCGCCGTGTTTTTGAGCGATTTGGTCGAGTGCCTTTAGGGCTTCGGCGTTGCCGCCGGCCAGCGGGTACCACGGAATGAAGGCCATGTTTTGCTCGCGGGTGTAGTCGAGTACGGGCTCCCATTTGCGGTTATCGACCGAGTACATGTTCTGCACCGACACGATATCGACAAATTCCTGGGCTTTTTTAATTTGGTCTACGTCAACTTCCGACAAGCCGATGTGCTTGATGAAGCCGTCTTGCTGGGCTTTTTGCAAAAACTTCAGTGTGTCTTCAAACGGCACTTTGTCATCGACGCGGTGCAGCTGGTACAAGTCAATCTGCTCTACTTGCAGGCGCTTGAGGCTACCGTGCAGCGCTTCTTCGAGGTGCTTGGGGCTGCTATCGACGGGCCACTGGTTGGGGCCGGTGCGCAGCAAGCCACCTTTGGTAGCCACTACCAAGCCGGCGGGGTAGGGGTGCAGTGCTTCGGCAATCAGTTCTTCTGACACGTTGGGGCCGTAGCTATCGGCGGTGTCGATGAAGTTGATACCTAGCTCAACGGCGCGCTTAAGCACCCGGATGCTCTCGTCGTGGTCTTGGGGCGGGCCCCAAATGCCGGGGCCGGTGATGCGCATGGCACCGTAGCCAAGGCGACTAACGGTGAGGTCACCGCCAATAGTGAAGGTCTGGTCGTAGGTGGGCGTGGGCGTGCTCATGGAAAGGAGGATGTGGGTTTAATGAAGTGTAAAACAAGCAGTAGTGCTGCTTAGCGGTTGCTATGTAAACCGGCGAGCGCGCCAGGTGTTCGGGGCCGAGGGTTAGCTTCGCAGTCTACTTATGCCAGTTCCCTCCTCCGATTTCAAAAAAGCCCTAGGTCGCCTTTCCGATAAGGAGAAGGAGGCGCTGGTGCTGCGCGCCGTGCGCCGCGATGCAGAACTCTACGACACATTCGGTTTTGAGCTGCTGCCCGATGTGACGCTCGAAAGCGTGTACGACACCAGCGCCGACCGCATTCACGAGCTCTTCAACGTGGCCGTGACCGGGCGCCTGCTCAACCGTAGCCTAGTAAAAGCTCTGCGCTTGTCATTGCAGGAGGCAGCCCGCGCCCGGCGCGTTACCAAAAGCAAGCAGCTCGAAATCGACCTCAGTATGTACACGCTGCGGCTGATTTTTGAGAACTACACCGGGCAGTTTGATAGCGTGTACCAAGGCTTCTTCGTGGGTACTGCCCGCCTGGCTACCCGCCTCACGCAGCTCATTCCGAAAAACCTGCACGAAGACCTGTGGCTAGAGTACAAGGCAGAGCTTGATGATTTTTTGACTCAGCTGCACGGCCGCAGCAAGAGCCGCGAATTGAAGTTTGAGCTACCTAGGCAGCTGGTGATACCAGAGTAGTGATACCAGAGTAAGTTCTTAAAGACAGCTCGTATAAAAGTCGTCTGTCATTGCGAGCGTAGCGAAGCAATCGCACCTATTCAGTTAGGCCGCTCAGATTCCGCTCCAGTGCGATTGCTTCGCTACGCTCGCAATGACAGCCGCGCATAAACGCCGAAACTATCTTAGCTATGCCTACCTCCACCACCTTCGCTACGTGGCCGCGGGTGCCGCGCTGGCTCACGCTGCGCCAGTCGCTGCGCATGGCCCGCGACCCGGTGGGCAACCTCAATAAGGTGCTGGCCGCCTACGGCGATACCGTGCACCTGTACCTAGGGGGCGTGAAACCATCCATCGTGACGCGCGACCCGGCGCTGGTACAGCATATTCTGCAGAAAAACCACCGCCGCTACCACAAGTCAGACCTCACCCACGGGCTGCTGCGCTACCTAGGCAAGGGCCTGCTCACCAACGAGGGGGCCGACTGGCTGCGCCAGCGTCGGCTCATTCAGCCGGGCTTTCATCGGCAGCGGCTGGCGGGCCTCACGCGCCTCATGCGGGCTGCCGCCGATGAGTGGGTAGCTGAGCTAGACAGCCAAGTAACTGCTGCTGAAAGTGGAGTAGAAGTCGACGCCCACACTGCCATGACGCGCGTGGCCTTTCGCATCGTGGCCCGGTCAGTATTTGGCGATAGCCTAAGCGACGCTGAGCTGATGCAGCTCAGCGACTGGCTCACGGCCATTCAACTGTTTTATGTCACTACCATTCGGCAGCCCTACTTGCTGCCGGTGCAGCACCTGCGCGGGCGCTACCGGCACCACGACAACCTAGCCCAGCGCCTGCGCGAGCTGGTGCGCGCGGCCATAGCGCGGCACCGCGCCACCCAGGCAGCAGCGCCCGCCAGTGCCGCCCCGCCCGACGACCTGCTGCAAATGCTGCTCGATGCCCGCTACGAAGACACCGGCGAGCCCATGACTGAGCACCAGCTGATTGATGAGCTCAACATCCTGCTGGTCGCGGGCCACGAAACCTCGGCCAACGCCCTAGCCTGGGGCTTCTACTTATTAGCCCGCCACCCCGAGGTACAGGAAAAGCTGGTAGCGGAAATAAACCGGGAGCTGCCCAATGGCCAAGCCGTGGAGTTTGCCGACTTGCCGTGCCTGCCCTACGCGCTGCAAGTAGTGCAGGAAGCCATGCGCCTCTACCCACCCGCCTGGATAATCGACCGCGTAGCCACCGAGGACGACGAATTTCAGGGTGTGCCCATCGCGAAGGGCAGCGTGTTTTCGCTCTACGTGTATGGCGTGCACCACCATGCGGGCCTGTGGCCCGATGCCGATGCATTTCGCCCCGAGCGCTTTGCAGCCGATGCCCAGCCCGCGTTGCCTACGTATGGCTACTTACCCTTTGGCGGTGGCCCTAGGTTGTGCGTGGGCAGCCACTTTGCTCTTACCGAGCTACAGTTGGTACTGATTCAAACCCTGCGCCGCTACCGGGTGCTGCCCACCGCCGACGCGGCCCCCAGCATGAACCCGCTCGTGACGCTGCGACCAGCCGGCGAGCTACGGCTGCGCTTTCAAAGCAGATAAGTAAAGCAAGCCGCAAAAAGGCCAAACGACTCTCGTTTGGCCTTTTTGCGGCTTGCTTTGTTTGAGCTACGCCAAAAGGTCTTTATAGTCAGCGTGGTGGCGCTGCACAAAGGCTGCCATAAACTCGCAGCTGGTGCGCACTTTCAGGTGTTCTTGGCGAGCGTAGGCGAGGCCAGCGCGGGCTAGCTCTTCGGCTTGGCCCTGGCCGCGGGCTTCTTCGGGCACGAAGGTGTGGGAGAAATCAATAACGCCGGGAGCCGGCAGCGAGTAAGCTAGCTCGGCAGGGTTGCTGGCAGGGCCAGCGGTAAAGGCTTGTTCTTCGGGGTGATGCTGAATGGACATGGGAGAAAAATAAAGTAAGCTAGCGGCCCCTAGGTAGACCGCCAGCGCTGGTTGGGCCCGAAACGAGAAACCAGAAACCGTAAACGGGAGTAAGCACAAGACGGGCTTGGCCCGATATAGTTTTTCGCTAGCTTTTCTTTCCCTCCCATGAGCACCTTCCTCAACCCCGACGGCCCAACCAAAAACGATAAGGACGCCCTGCCCGAAGACCAGCAGCGTCGGGCTGAGCAGGCCCACCTCCAAGTTGATACCACCGCTGACCAAGCCGAAGCCGGCACGCCGCGCTACGGTGACTTTGGCAACCCTCACTCAACCGAAACGCCCGTGTCTACCCAACCTAAAAACGACGGCAGCAACGATAACCCTGACGAGTTCAGCGAGTTTCGCAAGCCTGGTGCACCCGCTACCGAAGACTATGGCACCAGTGCCGACGCCGCCAGCCCCGAACACCAGCAAGGCCACGTAGAGCAAAACCAAGCCCCTGGCGAGGTAAAAGCCGCTCAAAACAAGGAAACCGATGAGCAGCGTGCTGCTTGGTCGAGCGACGACGAGCGCTACGCCGGCGGCCACCGCGAGGCCACCTGGAAGGATAGCAACGATAAAGAGCATTCCAACGACTAAGCCCACTAGCTATATGACTACCCCCCAGCCCAACGAGCCCGATAATAACGACCGCGCCGCCGCTACCGCCTCTGGCGCTGCTAGCGCCGAGACGCAAAACGTGACGCCCCAAACCGAAACCGAAAAGGAGTCGGATAGCTTCCTGGACCGCGAAACGTACGGCCAAGTCACTGACGATAACAACGCCAGCGGCCAGCGCATGGCCGACATGATGGACGACTCGCTGCGCTCGGACGAGCAGCCCCCCGTGGGCTCGGCTCCCGACAGCGACCTAAATCTACCCGACCAGCTCACGCACCCCCGCGACGCTAACTTCACGCTGCCTGAAACGCAGCACCAAGGCAAAAACCTGACCGCTGAAAGCGACCCAGAAGACTAGTCTAAATAAGCAATAGCTTATTAAAAAAGCGCCTGTGGCCTCTCTGGTCACAGGCGCTTTTTTGTGTAGTTAGGATACCTGATAACATGCCTAGTCTCTAGCGCATGTTTCTGTCGCTGCTAACCCGCTGCCTACTCACGCCGTTCTGATAATCTCGTTACTTATATCAGAATGGCAGAATCATCAACTAATCGCCCCGGTTTTGTGCGGGTGCGCGGCGCTCGCGAGCACAATTTGCAAAACGTGGACGTGGACATTCCGCGTGATGCGCTCGTGGTATTTACGGGCGTATCGGGGTCGGGCAAGTCGTCGCTGGCGTTTGGCACGCTCTACGCCGAGGCCCAGCGGCGCTACCTCGAGTCTGTGTCGCCGTATGCGCGGCGGCTGTTTCATCAGCTAGAGGTGCCCGAGGTCGATGTAGTCGATGGCCTGCCGCCTGCGGTGGCCTTGCAGCAGCAGCGCGGCGGCGGCACCACGCGCTCGTCGGTGGGCAGCGTCACCACGCTCTCCAACCTTTTGCGGATGCTCTATTCGCGGGCTGGCGACTACCCAGCGGGCCAAGGTATTGTCTACGCTGAGGGCTTTTCGCCTAATACACCAGAGGGGGCTTGCCCCACCTGCCACGGCCTAGGTCGCGTGTATGAGGTGACCGAACGCTCGATGGTGCCCGACGACTCGCTCACCATTCGGGAGCGGGCCATAGCGGCGTGGCCCACCGCCTGGGGCGGCCAAAACCAGCGCGATATCCTCGTGACGATGGGCTACGACGTGGACAAGCCTTGGCGTGAGCTGCCCCAAAAGGAGCGCGACTGGATACTTTTTACCGACGAGCAGCCGGTAGTGCCCGTGTACCCCGGCTACTCGCCCGAGGAAACGCGCCGCGCCCTCAAGCGCAAGGAAGAGCCCAACTACATGGGCACCTTCACGAGCGCCCGGCGCCACGTATTTCACTCCTTCGCCAATACCCAAAGCGCCCAGATGAAGAAGCGGGCGCTGCAATTTATGCTCAGCACCGAGTGCCCGCTCTGCCACGGCAAGCGGCTGCGGCCCGAGTCGCTGAGCATCACGTTTGCGGGGCTCGACATCGCCGATTTATCACGGCTGCCGCTCAAGCAACTGGCAACCCTGCTGCGGCCCTACGCCGAGAGTAAGGTAAACCGTGGTGCTGAATACGACGCGCAATTTCCCGAAAAAGTGATTGTGACGCAGCGCATTGCCGACGACCTGTGCGGCCGCCTGGGCGTGTTGCTCGACCTAGGGCTGGGCTACCTCACCTTGGAGCGCAGCACGCCCACGCTCTCGCCCGGCGAATTGCAGCGGCTGCGGCTGGCCACGCAAGTGCGCTCCAATTTGTTTGGGGTAGTGTATGTGCTCGATGAGCCTTCGGCTGGCCTGCACCCCGTCGATACGGCAGCGCTTTTGAAAGCCCTAGGTGGCCTGCGGCGAGCTGGTAATTCACTGTTCGTAGTAGAGCACGAACTAGAGGTAATTAAGCAGGCCGACTGGGTGGTGGATGTGGGGCCGGGCGCGGGCGAGCAGGGCGGCCGGGTGCTTTACAGCGGCCCGCTGGCGGGCCTAGCCGAGGTGGCCGACTCGCAGACGCGCCGATACTTGTTTGACCAAGCGCCGGTGGTGCCGCGCGCATCCCGCGCGCCCAGCGGCTGGCTGCGGCTGCGGGGCATCACGCGGCACAACCTAAACCAGCTTGACGCAGATTTCCCCCTGGGTGTCTTCACCAGCGTCACGGGCGTATCGGGCTCGGGCAAGTCGACTTTGGTTAGCCAAGTACTGGTAGAGCTGGTAGCGAAGCACCTAGGGCAGGAAATAGCGCCCGAAGAGCCAGAAGGCGACGCCTTGGAGCGCGCCGACGAAGCGGCTACCGAGGGCCGCATCGTCGAGGGCATAGATAAAATAACGCGCCTAGTGCGCGTAGACCAGCAGCCCATCGGGCGTACACCGCGCTCGAACATGGCCACGTACACGGGCCTGTTTGACCATGTACGCAAGCTATTTGCCGCCACGCCCGAGGCCCGCAAGCGCCGCTACGATGCGGGGCGCTTTTCCTTCAACGTGGCCAAGGGCCGCTGCGAAAATTGCCAGGGAGAGGGCTTCGTGATGGTTGAGTTACTGTTTCTGCCCAGCGTGTATACGCCCTGCCCCGTGTGCCACGGCACCCGCTACAATGCCAAGACCCTAGAGATTACCTATCACGACAAAAACATCGCCGACGTGCTGGGGCTGACTGTGGACGCCGCTTGGGAGTTCTTTGCCGAGGAGCCCACCGTGCAGCGCGCCCTCACGGTGCTACGCGAAGTAGGCCTTGGCTACCTACGCCTAGGGCAGCCCGCCACCGAGCTTAGCGGCGGCGAGGCCCAGCGCATCAAGCTTGCCGCCGAGCTTCAGCGCCCGCCTCGCGGCCACTCGCTCTACGTGCTCGACGAGCCCACTACTGGCCTGCACCCCTCCGATGTGGAGAAGCTGCTGAAGCAGCTCCACAGCCTAGTAGAAGCCGGCAATACGGTAGTCGTGGTAGAGCATGATATGCACGTAGTGGCGACCAGTGACTGGGTTATCGACATTGGCCCCAGCGCGGGCGACGAAGGCGGGCATGTAGTAGCCGCTGGCCCACCAGTGGAGGTAGCCGAAGTAAAAGCCAGCAAAACGGCACCGTACTTGAAGCAGTTTTTGTTAGGGAAATAGATGCTAGGTACTGACGCGAGTTTAGCGCAGCATAGCTCGCGCCAGTACCTAGTGTCCCTACCTCATACTATCCTATGCCAACCCTTTCGCCCGACCTACGCCGCGCGCTCTTTGAACTGCCTCAGAAGGAAAAAGACCAGCTACTGGCCCGCCTCGTAGCCCAGGATGCTGTGCTGACCGAGCAACTAGCGCACCGCCTGCTCGAAGGCCCCGAGGGCATAGACAACCGCCGGGCTGCGCTGCGCCAGCAGGTCGATGACCCCGTGCGTGGCTACCACCAAACTCCTAATGATTTGTTGGTTATCCTGCGGCAATTGCAGGCGCGCCTAGCCTACCATGCGCGCATCACCGACGACGCCTTTGGCGAAGTCGAGCTGAGCTTGCGGCTACTCGCTAATGTATTTCAGCACCAGCCCGAAGTAGTGGCGCAGCTGCACGGCCCTACGCAGCCGCTGCTGCAGCACCTAGTGCGCCGTACCCAAGAAGCTATCAAACAAGCCAATAAGCTCCACGCCGACTACCACCTCGAGCTGGCCGAAACGGCTAACTCCGTCCTAGGTGGCCTTTACGCCTCGGGTGCCGCGCCACTCGCCCGCGAGGCAGGTCTTCCCAAGCAATGGCCTGCTGGGTAGGGGAGGGGCTGGCCGAGGTAAGTGTCCGCGCACTAAGCCGTTACTTGATTACTAAAAGTTGGATAAGTAATTAAGGCGCTGCGCGAGTAACCTAGGCACTGGGCGCATACGGCTCACCCTACAGCATTATTTATATCTTTACAGCGTCTGTGTTTAATTATGAGTAGCTTATGAAATATATTCTTACTATCATCCTATTACTAATAGCGCGGCTCGGGGTGTTGGCGGGGCCACCTACCATTCCGGGGCGGCTAGTGCTGAAGCTGAAGCCAGCGGCCACTCCAGCTGCCGTAGCAGCTGCCTTGCGCATGCTGGGCGCCACGGGCCTGAACCAGAAATTTCCGCAGGCCGCTGCCCCCAACCCAGAACTGCCGGGTAGTGTAGACCTGCGTCGCATCTACCAGCTTGATGTGCCGGCCCAGGCTACCCTCGGCAAGGTGCGGGCGGTGCTGCTGGGCACCGGGGCTGTAGAATATGTAGAGCCACTTTATATCCGTGAGCCGCTCCACCAGCCCAATGACCTCTACGCCGACTCGGTAAGCGGCCGGCAGTACTACCTCAAGCGCATCAAGGCCTACCGGGCCTGGGATTTTACCAAAGGCGATACGAGCGTGGTCATCGGCCTCACCGACACTGGTTGGCGCCCGAGCCACACCGATTTGGCAAATAAAGTCAAGCTCAATTACGCCGACCCTATCAACGGTATAGATGATGACCTCGACGGCTACGTCGATAACTTTCGGGGCTGGGATATGTCAAATGGCAACAACGACCCAAGCTCGAACGACGGGGCCAACCATGCCTCGCTGGTAGCGGGCATATTGGCTGGCCAAACGGATAATACTATCGGTATGGCAGGTGTGGCTTTCAACTGTAAGTTCTTGCCAGTGCAGATATTTCCGGGCACCAGCACCGGCACGTTTGCGGGCTACGAGGCCATCGTGTATGCGGCCGACCACGGCTGCAAGGTCATCAATATGTCGTGGGGCGGCCTAGGTGGCTACTCGCGCTTCGAGCAAGACGTTTGCACTTATGCCGCCGTTAATAAAGATGCTGTGCTAGTAGCGGCCTCTGGCAATACCAGTGGCGACCTACTGTTCTATCCCGCCTCCTACGAGCACGTGCTGGCAGTGTCGGGCACCGACGAAAGCGATGGCAAGGCAGGCTTTGCCACTTACGGCTACCGCATCGACCTCAGCGCACCCGCCAGCAACATCTGGAGCTCAAGGGGCTACTACGCCGACAACGACTATACGTATGAGTCGGGTACCTCGCTGTCGTCGCCGCAGGTGGCGGGCGCAGCAGCACTAGTGCGCTCGCGCTTTCCGCAGCTGCGGGCCGAGCAGGTGGCGGCGCAACTGCGCCAGTCGGCCGATACGGCATTCTATAGCCTGCCGGTCAATGCTGCCTACCGCGGCAAGCTAGGCAGGGGCCAGCTCAATATAGCGCGGGCAGTGGCGACTCTTAGCTATCAAGAGGCGCGAGTAGTAACCAGCACCTTTGCTCCGGCGCGGCCGGCCGGCTACGCCCCCGGCGAGAGCGTGCGGCTGGCCATCATGGTGCGCAACTTATTGCAGCCCGTGACCGGGCTTACGGTCACGCTTACGTCGCTTTCGCCTTATCTCACGGTGCAGCAGGGTAGCTTCGTAGCGGGTAATCTCACTGCCCTGGCCCAGAGTACTAACGCTAGCCAGCCCTTTCAGGTAGTAGTGGCCAGCGCTGTGCCGCTGAATACCCTAGCCACCCTGCGCTACCGGCTCACGGCCGCGGGCGGCTACCAAACCGACCAGTACCTGACTGTGCGCCTCAACCCCGACTTTGTGCAGCTCGATGCCGGCGACCTAGTGGCCAGCCTCAGCAGCCGCGGTAGCCTGGCTTACGATGGTGGCTACGACCAAAATGGCCTAGGTGTAAACTACCGCACGGTGGGGCCACTACTAAGCGAAGGCGGCCTGCTGCTGGCTACCTCACCGACGCGGGTGGCCGACCGCCTGCGCGCCACGCCCGGCACCATCCGTGAGTCGTTTTATACCGAGTCGCCCATTCGCCGGGTGTTGCCGGGGCCTCGTGCCGACCAGGAGGCGTATAGCACCTTCCGCGACTCGCTGCCTGCTGCGCTAGCTCCGCGCTCGGTGGGCGTGCGGGTGCGCCAGCGTGGCTTAGCCTGGGCCGCACCCACTGCCCGCCGAAATTTCATCGTGCTCGAGTATTCACTCAAAAACATCACGGCTGACACGCTTAAACCGCTCTACGCCGGCTTATTTACCGACTGGGACTTGCCCGGCGAAACCGGCCGCAACCTGGCCCGCTACGACTCGGTGCGACACCTAGGATACTCCTACGACCCGCTCGCCACCCGCCTCTATGCTGGGGTGCAGGTGCTGGGCCGCGGGCCCAAAGGCGTGTATTCGATTGACAATAATGCGGCCGAGGGTACGCCCATCTACTTGCGCGATGGCTTCAGCCCCGCCGAAAAATTTCTGGCGCTCAGTGGCGGCTTTGGCCGCGCCCACCGCTCGGCCGGCGCCGACTCGGCCGGCACAGATGTATCGCAGATGCTGAGTACGATGATACCCCGCCTCGCGCCTGGCGACTCGGCCACGGTGGCATTTGCGGTGCTGGCAGCACCCACGCTCGCCGAGCTGCAAGCCGCGGCTACCGCGGCCACGGCTGCCTATGTGCCGTCGCAGCCGTTAGCCGCGGCTCCTGCCACAGCTACCACCTGGCAGGTTTATCCTAACCCGAGCGCGGGCTTGGTGCGCGTGGTACTTCCTCCCGGCTTTGGGGCCGCCACGGCCCGGGTGCTCAATGCGCTGGGCCAGGAGGTGGCCCGCCAGCCCCTAGGTGCCGCAGGCGGCGAGCTGCGGCTCGGCGCGTTGGCTGTCGGGGTGTATACGCTGCGCATCTCGGGAGCAAGCGGCAGCTTGGTGCAGCGGCTGGTGCGCGAGTAGTCAGTAGGTTGAGTTAAGAAAAAACCCCTTTGCCTAGCCCGGCAGAGGGGTTTTTCTTTGCCTAGATGATTAGCTTGGTAGCCGGAGCCTAGGTAGCCAACTGGTGCGTTGCCACAGTGGTACCCAGGTGTGCGGCGCCCCTAGGTGCCGCAAGTAGCGTAGGGTTTAGTCAACCAAAACCTGGTAGCCTACACTAGCGGTGGAAGAATAAAACTGCACTATTTGGCGCTGGCCGTGTTATTCTTGCCGGGCCAACCAACTTGGCTTTTGCTGATTCTTCTCCTTCCCCTATGTACGCTGCCGATATCCAGCTCCGCGTTCGCTACGCCGAAACCGACCAAATGGGCTACGTCTACCACGGCAATTATGCCGCCTATTTTGAAGTGGCCCGTACCGAGTCGTTTCGCCAGCTGGGCATTCGCTACAAAGACCTAGAAGCCCAGGGGGTGGGCATGCCGGTGGGCGAGTTGCACACGCGCTTTCGCCGCCCCGCCCGCTACGACGACTTGCTCACTATCCGGGTCATGCTCAAGGAGCTGGCCGAAGGCTCGCGGGTGAAGTTTGAGTATGAAATCCGCAACGAAGCCAACGAGCTGCTCACCGAAGGCTACACGCTCATGGTGTTTGTGAGCACTACCAATGGCCGTCCCGTACCCATCCCCGATAGCGTGCGCGAAAAATTGACGCCGTACTTTTCCGAGGCCGAAGTGCTGGGGCCCCTAGGTCCTGGCCGCGCCACTCCTGGCGAGGCACCCGCTCCGGCTGCGTTTGGCAGCTAGCTCTTGGGTCAAGAAGCTCACACGCATAACTTCTAACTCAGAACTCTTACAAAGTTGCTCGCTCCTCCCACCCGTCGCCGCGCCCTAGTGCCCGATGTGCGCCGCCACCGCGCCTACCGCACCCTCATGGCCTGGGGCAAGCGCAAGCACCTACGCGGCGGCAGCATCTCGGTCTACGACGTGGGCGAGCGCGTGCTGCACGAGCTACGCCTCGACTCGCTTGAAAAGCGCGCCGCTTACATGGCCTTCAACCTTACGCTGGCCCTGTTTCCGACCATTATTTTTCTGTTTACGCTCATCCCATACATCCCGGTGCCGAGTCTCGACGTGGATATTCTCCAGTTCTTGGCCGACATCATGCCCCATGAGTTGTACGCAGCCACGGCTACTACTATCGAGGATATCGTGCGCATTCCGCACGGTGGGTTGTTGTCGTTTGGGTTTGTGTCGGCGCTGGTGCTGAGCAGCAATGGCATCATGGCCCTGCTCGATGCGTTTGAGAAAAAATATCCGTGGTTTAAGCATCGCGGCTATTTGCACAAACGTCTCATTGCTACGGGCCTCACCTTTGTGCTGGCGCTGCTGCTAGTGGTAGCCATTGCGGGCATCTTCTTTGGCACCTTCATCATCGATGCCCTGGTGTTCTACGAAATCGTGCCCGAAAGCTCGTCCGAGTTTATGACGATGGCATTGCGGTACGGCTCACTTATCGGGCTTTTCCTGACCACTACCTGCGTTATCTACTACTTCGTGCCGCCCGTGCACGACAAGTGGCCATTTGTGTCGGTAGGAGCGCTGGTAGCCACGCTGCTCATCTTTCTGGTCTCGTTTCTGTTCACCCTCTACGTGCGTATCTTCAACTCTTACAACACGTTCTATGGTTCTATTGGGGCGCTGGTAGGCTTCATGGTGTGGCTGGAGTTTGTGTGCATGACGCTCATCATCGGCTTCGAGGTCAATGTGAGTATCGACGCGGCGACTGGCCGCCTAGGGCTCATGAAAAAAGAGCAGCATAAGAATTAGCAGTTGATTTCAAGGGACTTATTGCCTGTGCCTAGAAAAATTGCCCCTTATTCTATTCTTAGTTCCGCATCCTTCCCTACTTTTGCAGCCCCAACCACTCGTTTGGGACCTTTAGAGAGGTGGCAGAGTGGTCGAATGCGACGGATTCGAAATCCGTTATACCTGCAAGGGTATCGGGGGTTCGAATCCCCCCCTCTCTGCAAGCATATAAAAAACCCACTGTAAATCAAGTATTTACAGTGGGTTTTTGCTTTGGCAGTAGCGGAATCCGTTTCCTTGCGCGTGCTGTGAACACGGCTGTGCTAAGCTGCTGCGCCAAGTTTTGCTTCCGCTAGCTCCTGAGCGCTAAGTCAAGCGCCGTAAGTAGAGCCTCGCACGCAGTTGCCACGGGCGCACGAAGAGCTAGGGAGGCAGAAAAACGACTTCGGGAAATGCAAGCTCCGCGCTCTAGTCAGTGTAGAATAGTTTCGTTGCGGCACTTCATGAATTTTATATGTAGTGCGTGCTATACTTGTCTGATTCCCTGTTTGCTGGCCTTCCTAGCTACCTTATTGTAGAAGTTATCGGGAATTAATTTTTATTTGCACGCGTCGTAAAATCGATATACTCCTTGACTATCAGTAGCCCACACGCTTGCTTTCGCACTTCCCTTTATCCCACTCAACTTATGAAAACCCACACTAGACTACACACTTTCGTTGGTCAAGTAGGCACGCAGGCTATAGACGGGTTTGCAGGCTTTCACATCGGTAAAACCTACGAGCTACGCTACAGACGAGAAGATAGGGGCGCCGTGGTTATAGAACTCGACCACCTCAGAGGCGGAGGCCAAGTGGCAATAACTGCCGCCGAATTTGAGACGTGGTTTAGAAAATAGCAAAAGCCTCAACCATTTAAGCTGAGGATTTTACCTAGGGGCCTGGTAGCTATCCGCTGTGATACGCGCCCTAGTTTGCATAATGGAGTGCAGAGCAACTATCTATAGAAGGACGAAAGGTCCGACCTGTATTTACTCACGCGCAATCGTACTCACTCTTTACTAGCCACCCTGCTGCACACGCATTAAATCCACGCCCTGAGCCCACTGCTGACAGTGGTAGAACTGACAGAAAGCTCGAGCCGCTGCTGAAGCGCCGGGTAGCCAAGTGCATCAGTAATGAGAAGGCTGGCTTGCCCAGTCAAGGGAGGGCGCCTACAAGCGCAGTTCCTGTGCGGTGGGCCGGGCAGTTGTGCAAGCTTTAATGGCTAGGCTAGCAGTAGTCACTTGTAGCGTGCACACAGGCGAATAGGTACTGGTACTATCAGTGTCAACTTGACGCAGCCTGTAGAACAATGCCGCTTTAGCTAAGCGTCGCGGCTAAGTTGTGATAGCCTGCTGCCAGTACCGTTGTGCCAGTAATGCGCTGCTCAGTACTAGCCTCACCCATTTTGATAGCAAAGCGACGAGCGTTATTGTCATACTTGCGAGGAGTCAAGAACATATTGGCATCTATGCCCGTGCCACAGTCCATCACGTGCGTCCAATTGCCATTATCCTGGTAGTTGAGCCAGGTTTCAAAGGTGAAGTTTGTAACCCCCTTCTAGGTTGAGGAAACTGGCAAGATTATGTAGTAGTTGAGGTCGTCTAGGGTGAGCGCGTTGCCAGAATGATTAGATGTTGGCCCAACTGTTAATAGGGTGCCCGCCTCTACGCCAACTAGCCATTGTCTTAGCGAAATGTAAAAGTGCATTTTGTGAGAAAAAAGATGAAATAGGGCACATAAGTTGATTATAAAGAGGGAATTTCAGGATTTGCACATAGAAAGAGCTTATGATAAATACAGGTAGTTATTAACTTCAGAGTTGTAGCTACCCAATGTATTGTATCATTAAAAAGGCCTAGCGTATAAAGGGATTCTTCTACTTTCGCCCCCATGAACTATCTCCTTTACGCCCTGCTACTCACAGCGAGCTCTATGCCAGCTTTCGCCCAAGGCACTGCTACCACTCGCCTTACTTCGCCTGACCAATACTGCACGCTCATTGCGCGCGGCAGCCATTATGGAGCATTACAATTCCAACTCGACTATGGGCAGCAGGCAGACAAGTATAGCGGCATTACACCCGAACAAGCCAAGGAAGACAATACCAAACTCAAAGACCTTTTTTCCGTGGCCGATGTGCTCAACTACCTCAGCGGGCGTGGGTGGGACCTAGTCAGTGTCAGCACATTGCTCAGCGATATTAGCTATCCTGAAGCTTCCGCTACGGTGCGAAGTGTTGACGGCGCCACGGCCACAGTACGCTCCGAAGTGCAGTATCTGCTGCGCCGCCGAGGCCAGTAGTAGGGCAGGAGCCTTGGTGAAGGTGCTAGGCTACTGGCCTTTCCCGGCTTGGCAACCAGCACTATGGTTTATGGCAAAACCAGGTTTAGTTTGAGAATTTATATACTTAGGTTGCTTTGTATAGCTTGCTAGCTGTGCAATTACTATCAATGACCGCGCCTGCGGTGGGTGAGCAAGCCCCGCTAGACGCACCATTCTATTACCCTGCGCTTACTACCCATTCCTTCCACTCTTTAGGTCTCTCCAATGCTACTCAAATCCCTTTCATTCGCGACTGGTGGCCAGTGTGTTCTTTCCTACGAAAAAGTAGATGGGTGGCTACGCGCCACCTGGGCTGGCTACGTAAACGCAGCAGATGCTCAAACTGGAGCCACAACCTACCTAGAGCAGGTGGGCCCAATGCATTGCCTCTATTTGCTTAATGATAATGTTGACCTCCAGGGTCCCTGGTTTGATTCCACACGCTGGCTTCAGCTTACTTGGCTACCTCAGGCGCAGCGCCTAGGTCTCCGCTACGTGGCCCACGTGGTGCAAGCCGATACGCGCCTCGACATCCTCACCCTACGCACTGCACCGCAGCGGCAGCGCTTGTTGGATGCCCTAGAGCTACAATTCTTCTACGACGTAGCGGCCGCCGAAGAATGGCTGCGCGGCTGCCAGCAGCCGAGCCGTGCACCATCTACCAGCCTAGAGTCTTGGTAGCGGCAGCAAGTAAACAGGCCCTTGCGCGGAGCACCGCTTCTAACTATGTCCAGCAAGTTGGGCTAGACCTCCGGCAAGCATCCGTGCCAAGAGTGGCAGCTGCCTCACAAGGCCAGCGCACAAGTGTCGCTACGTAGTTAGGTATGTAGCTAGGGTAGGTACTAGCGTGCTGTTGCCAAGTTAGAAGAATATTAGTAAGAAAATGCAGCTCCTAGGTCTACGCGTAAAAGTGTTGAGTATCTATGCCAAACTAGTGAAGCGTGGGTAAAATAAACATGTTGCTACCCGTAGAACGGCGGCAATGAATTTGGCAACAAAGTGGGTTTTATGCTACCTTTGGCGAACCGGAGTGGATAGGAGATGGCAGCACGCCTGTTTTCTTCTTTCCGCAAAAAAGCTTTTTCTGCGCTGGGAAAAGCCTTTTACGGTGGGTTCAGCGTAGCAATTCAACCTAGAGAAGTGGCAGAGTGGTCGATTGCGGCGGTCTTGAAAACCGTTGAGGGTTAAACCTCCGGGGGTTCGAATCCCTCCTTCTCTGCAAAAAGGCCCGTTTCCAGCTTGGAAACGGGCCTTTTGCTTTTTTAGGCGCCAGTACTTTGCCGGTGGCCGTAGTGGGCGCGCCATGAGCACGGGCATCGCTTCTGCAACTCGTTTGTGGTAGCACCTTAGGAAGTACAAGTCAACGGGTTTTTCCCAAAAGGAATAGAGGGGCAGCGTCCCAAGAATTGGGCTAGCCTCGGTTCCGTCCGTGGTAGGAGGACACACATTACCCTAGTGGCTATTGCCTATGGTGGCGCCAGTGTTGGAAGTGCCGCTACTGCCGCTGCCGCCACCGTTCATGCTGGTGCCGGTCTCAGTGCCGGACGAACTAGTAGTACTACCCGTGCCGCTTGCGGGCGCACTCATCGCGCCGCCAGAGCCAGTAGAGTCGGCCATATTGCCCGCTTGGCCAGCAGGCGATTCGGTGGCCGGTGCACTGGCCTGTGTGCTCGTACTGCTTTCGCTGCCGCCGCAGCTGCTGAGCGATAGGCTACCTAGCAGCAAAGCCGTTAGGGGCAAAAAGAAATTGGAATGCCGCATGAAATCAAAAGAAGAAGGGTAGAAGCACTAGTGCTACCTAGGTATACGATAACTAACAGCTTTTGCTAGTCAGCTAGAAGCTTTGTCGTCACCTTTGTGCATATAAAGCATATTGCAGCCACCCATCAGAGGTTACCGAGCTTCGTGCTGCACGTACGGCACTCAATAACGGCATCGTTATCTCTAAAGTGGGAATGAGTTGCAGGTAGTACAAAGAACAAAATCCTCGACCTAGGATGGCGTTTTACAGTGTCTGAGGAGGTGCGCCGCCCTCAAATAGCTCAAAGCTGACATGGCCAAAGTCGCGTACTGTCTGCTCCTTATGGCGCAGGGGCGCCTCCGTATTGTTGCAGTCATCATCGTCCTGGCCAATCTTGTGCAAAAACCAGTTGTGCTCCGCTTTCGAGTAGCGAAAGGTTGTGACAACGTAGGTTTTCTGACAGGCACCATACAGGCTTTCCAGAGAGAAATAGCCGCCCTTTATAGTAATTCCTTGATGCGGGTCTCCTACACCACCGCCCCCGCAGGCTGTGCACTCTACAATGGTGTCATTATAAGCCGCTAAGGCTACGTGCGGCCACCCTCGGTTTAGAATCAGTGCTACCCGCCGGGAGTAGCTCGCCTCCCCGTTTAAGGTGTCAGTTGGGGCCAGTGTCCGAAACACCGCAATAAAATCAGGACGTTGGTCTTGGTTAATATCACCCTTGCTAAATGACTCTAGTTAGTACCCGTGCGAATCTGGCCACAGCGCTCGGCTTAGTAGCACAGCCGTGTCTTGCTTGGTAGCCGGAAGGGGAGGTACGGCTGGCACTGCTTGCGCTGAGGCAGGTGCCATCGCTGATTGGCGCGCAGCAGATGAATGCGAGGCGGTTTCAGTAGAAGAGCAGCCAGTGAACTTTGTCAGTAATAGTCCAAGTCCACTCAATAGTAGCAAGGGTTTGATGCCACCAAGCTACAAAATAGGGGGCAACGTGCGTGGTACTCCCTAGCATAATTCGCGACCCGACCGACCAGTTGAAGTTAGGTACAGCAGTTAGTAAAATTCTTCTTCCTCCACTGGCTCTGGCGTAGGCTTGCGCAAGGTGAGGACTAGTAGCGCGGTAACTGCGAACACAAGCAGTTGCTGAGAAATAAAATTAAGGCTGGCAAGCGGAGAAGTAAACTGTCGCAAAGCTATGCTTTTATAGTCAAGTACATAAGCTGTCAGGCCTAAGCCGGTTGACACGAGATACAAAATCTTAGCCCAGCGTTTGCCTTTACCAATAGCGTATATCCACAATAGGTAGAAGGGCTGAAACAGCACGAGAACAGTTAAGCCTGTGTGGGATAAAGCCGGGCTCCAAAAGCCCTGCTTAACAAAATAATTACAACACGTTCCTACTATAGACCCTCCTAAAAGGAGGCCAAAGGCTAACGTGTCAATGCGCTGCTGATGAGCCTGAGTCATTAGTGAATAAGATTCCTGCTGAGTAGCCGGGCGGCGGTTAGCAAGTATTTCATGACACCAAACTACAAAGCGCCCCGCTTTTGAGCGAAATGCACTAAAACTGGTTCCTGTGAGCAAGTCCCGCACTGTGGGGGTAGGTAATGATGCAAGAAGTCTTGCAGGTCATAAGCTGCGTCTATTCCAGCAAAACCTCCTGCTCCTCCGACTCGCTCTGCATCGTAAATGTCAGAGCAATCACAGTATACGGGCCACTAGGCAAGCGCAACAAATATCCAATGGCTGGCACATGTTCGGCCTCTACCACTTCGGCAGGAGCAGCTGGCGACCCACCTAGCTAAGGCCGAAAGCTGGCCAGCACAATCTATAGTGCAGCAGGATTGTTGTTCGGGGCTTTCTATTTTCGGCTTGTGGTTGAACTATGTAGCACACAGCGCACCGACAAATCAAGTTCTTGCAGTAAGGATAGTTAGCCCCTGCAAGCACCACTAGATGAACTGCGTATTCACGGAAAGTGTCATTCTCGACAGTAGAACTACTACCACCTAGTTCAGCCGCAACCAACCCAAGCAGCCCTGGGCCCGCCCAACTCATGATACCGAACTGGATTTACGAACGCCTCCAGCTATTTGCCGACCCCCGCCTGCGCTTCAACGCCGAGCTACATGAGTACCACCTCGACCAGCGCCAGCTCACTCCCTGGAGCCAGTGGATTAAGCAGTACAAAGAGAGCTTTGATGCCCCAGCCCAGGCTCCCCGTACGGCCGCCAAACGGGGGCTTACCGTAGAGCAGGTGCTAGCTGAGTGGGACCGCAGCAACTGGGTAGGCACCAAGACGCACGAGTACATCGAGGCTTATTACCAAGATGTTAATGCCTCTTGTGAACACGATAGAGAGGTGCTGCTACGCTGCCAAAAGTTTCTGGACCTGCACGCTGGCCGCCTCCAAGACTTTCTGCCAGTGGCGCAGGAGTTGCGCGTTTTTCACGAGCCTAGCGGCCTGTGCGGCACCCTCGACTTTCTGGGCTGGCACGTGCCTACCCAACAGCTCTACGTGCTTGACTGGAAGACCAACAAGGCCATCAACTCTGACCGCGATACTATCTGGCGCATGATGTGGGGGCCATTTGATGATTTGGCCGACCATGAGCATAACACCTACTCGTTGCAAATCAGCCTTTACCGCTTGTTGCTTGAAGAGGCGGGCCTTCCTACTGGCGGCGGGGCTATTGTGCATTTGCCACCGGGCCGCTCGCCCGCCCAGGTCTACAAAGCCATTGATTACCGTAGCCGCCTGCGTGATATAATTTTCTAGCTACCAACCACGCCTACTTCCGGTAGCAGTAGCTACAGCAGCGAAAGTCATGAAGCTTACCAGCGGTGCTGCATCTACTTAAATAGGGCCAGCACTACCATGGTGACCACTATAAAGAATACTACTGCAAATACGAGCAGCGCGATACCAGCGCGTAGATTGCTACCTGGCTTATCGCTTCGCATCTCCTTTATTCCCCAAACAGCGGACCCTACTAAGGTCGAACCCACGATGATGACTAGGATGGCCACTAGTACAGCCAAGCCTTCTAGCCCCCGCAGCGCATTTGACCCTTCTAGCAAAAGTGTCAGTAGCATAGTCTCAAAAGTAACCAGTGAGCCCCTGCGATGCCCCACACGTGCCAGCAGTTTAGCTAATATTCTCAGCCCTAGGACGGCCTAGGTTGTCGATGAGCACGCTGTTGCAGTTACCCAGCAGCCTACTGCCCAAAAGGTATCAGCTGGCCCCGAAGAAGATATCTGTAACGGTGACATTTTACTATTTCTTTATAATGATAAAATAACAAGAATAAGCAAAACAATAGCCGAGTAAATATCTGTTAGAAAATATTTTAGTTGCTATTAATTGGTCAAAGTGAGCAGCGCAACGCACATGTACCGGCTAGCGGGTGTTCAACGTATCTTAAACAGCAAGGTGGGCTTAGCGCTCTACCTACCTTATAAATGCCGCGTCTTAGTGTCGCGCTAGCCTCTAGAGCCAGTTTTGCTGCTACGCCACCCTAGGCTGTACTGGCTACTAGGTGCAACCTAGGGTAATAGTGGGTGTGCAGCACCACGAATTGTCTAAAAGCTAGGTGGGGCCTCCAGATTATGTAAAGTACTGACGAGGTAGTACGCGGGTCCTCGAACAAGTTGAAACAGCACTGGTTAGGGGGATAAGCACCTAGTAGCCCTGGCGAGTGGCCGGGGCGCCTGCTCGCACAAAGGCTGCCTTCTACTGGCCCTTTATTTGTGAGTGGGCAGCAAGCCCTAGGTCTCTTGTGCGAGCCGCACGCAGGCCTCTGCTAGCCGACAGCTTTGCCCGGGCGGTTTTAGGCAGTAGCTGCCGCGCCTAGGGGCACTCAACCTCACCTCAACCTTCTACTTTCAATTATCATGTTACAATCTCGTCTATTCACGACTACTGCTGGCTCGGCCCTGTGGGCGCCCGAAATTCCTGGTCTTATGATGCGCCTGCAGGGCAATGTCAGCCTCGACCAATACCAACTGCTGCTCAACCACGGCCTGCAGATGTACACCGGCCACCGCCATCCCGAAGCCGTAGCCCACTGGATAGTAGACCTGCGCCAACTGAGCACCCTGCACCCCGGCGCCCACCACTGGATGGCCCACGACTGGCACCCGCGGGCGCATGCGGCTGGGCTACGCCACCTGCGCTTTGTAGAGGCAGAAACTAATGCGGAGTCCATTGCCCAGCAGCTGCTAGGTGCCCTGGTGCAGCTACCCGCCGACCCTGCGCTCGGCATGACGCGGCACGATACCCTAGAAGCTGCTATTCAGCAGGCCCGTGCCGTAGCGACGCCCGTAGTCGACTAGCCCTAGCCCTAGGTCTTGCGCGAGCTCGCCTTAGCCTAACCTTACAGCCAAGCATCGCGTTTGCCAAAACCCAGCTGCCGAGCGGCCGGCTACTATCGCCGGCCCTCACCGAGATAGGTCCTGGGTTTTAGGTAGTACTTACGCGCGTTTTATGTCGAAGCTAGAGAAGAAAGTCGCCCTCATTACGGGGTCCGATTCAGGAATTGGGCAGGCCACGGCCATTCAGTTCGCCCAGGAAGGTGCTGCTGTGGTCATTGTGTACCACACCGACCAGCAAGGTGCCGAAACCACTCGCCAAGCCGTGGAGGCCGCTGGCCAGCGTGCCTTGGTAGTGCAGGCCGATGTGAGCGATGCCCAACAAGCCGAGCAGCTTTTTAGGCGGGCCGTGCTCGAGTTTGGCGCGGTTGATATTTTGGTCAACAATGCGGGCGTAAGCGGCGCGCATAAGCCCGTAGTCGAAATGACGCCCGCCGAGTTTGAGCATACCATCCGCACCGACTTGTTTGGGCCGTTTTATTTGGCGCGGCTGTTTGCCCAGCATCGCAAGCAGCAAGGGGGCAAAGGCAAGATTATCAACGTGACGTCGATTCACGAGGAGGTAGTATCGCCAGGCACGGCCGACTACTGTGCCGCCAAAGGAGGGCTACGTAACCTTACGCGCACCTTGGCGCTGGAGCTGGCTGAAGATGGCATCAATGTCAACAACCTAGCCCCGGGCATGATACTCACCCCCATGAACCAAAAGGTCCTCGACGACCCGGCGTATCGGAAACAAGGCGAGGAGAAAATCCCCATGAAGCGGGCCGGTCAGCCCGCCGAAATTGCCAAGCTGGCCTTGTTCCTGGCTTCGGCCGACTCAGACTACGTCACGGGCTCGACCTACGTCATGGATGGCGGCTTTATGCGCATGGTTGCGCAGGGCGCCTAATGCCACGTCAACCCCGCATTCAGGAACTGGCCGTAGTCAGTGACCGTCGTACTTGCGCGCTGCTCGACCAGCAGGGCACCCTGAGCTGGTACTGCCCCGGGCGCTTCGATAGCGCGGCCGTATTGTCGCTGCTGCTCGACGCCGAGCAAGGCGGTTATTGGACCGTAGAAGCACCCGATAAGCAGTTTGTGCGCCGGGCTTACCTAGAGCGCAGTAGCGTGCTGGTGAGCGAGTATACGGTAGCAGGCCAGCCCTTTACCCTTACCGATTGGCTGCCACTGCAAGACGACTTCACAGGTCTGTGCCGGACTTTTTCGCCGGCTAGCCAGGCCATCACGCACACGCTGCGCCTGCGGCCGGAGTATGGGCTGCAAGCTACCATAGGCGAGGTATCGGCCGAGGGCACAACGGTGCATTTTCCGGACCTAGGGCTGTGGCTGTGCACTTCGCACCCGGTGCACGCCGCGGCCGACACCTGGCAGGTAACCATACCAGCCGGGGCGACAGGCTGGGCCGTGCTCACCGATACGGAGGCAGCCGTGCGCGGACTCAGCCTAGCGCGCCTCGATGAGGCCCTGGCCCATACCCTGGCCGCGTGGCAGAAGGTAGCCAGCCTACTACAATATGACGGCCCCTACGAGCGGCAAGTGCGCGACTCGATACGGGCCGTGCAGCAGCTGACCTACGAAGCCACGGGCGGCATTGTGGCGGCGGCTACTACCTCGCTGCCCGAGGTGCTGGGCGGCGCCCGCAACTACGACTATCGCTACGTATGGATGCGCGACGTGGGGCTCATTGTGAGCGCCTTGCTGCAGCTCGACGAGGTAGGGAAGCCTGAGCAAAGCTTCCTAGGCTTTGTGGCTAGCGCGCTACGCGAAAACCAGCAAACGTGCCTTTCGCCGTTTTATGCTGTTGACAAAACGCTCGTGACTAGTGCCCGCAAGCTCGACCTGGCCGGCTACCAGGGCAGCCGCCCGGTGCAAATCGGCAATACTGCTTACGACCAGCTTCAGCTCGATGCCGATGCCAACGTACTACTGACGGCCAAGCTGCTCTACGACCGCTTTGGCCGCAAAGAACAATGGGAAACCGTGGCGCAGGTAGCCGACTTCTTGGCCGACAACTGGCAGCGCGACGATAATGGTATTTGGGAGGAAGGTGTTACCCGGGCCTACACTTCCTCGAAGGTGCTGGCCGCCCGTGGCCTGGAGTTTATCGCTGAATACGCCGATACGCCCGCGCAGGCGCAGCGCTGGCGGCAGGCCGGGGCTGCCATTCGGGAGTTTGTGGCGCAAAATTGCCTGACCAGCACTGGGGCATTTGCGGTGTATGCGGGCTCGCAGGAGGTTGATATCACGGCCGCGCAGTTTTCGCTGTGGACGTATTGTGCCCCCGATAGCCTGGAAATGCTGGCTACCATTCGGGAGCTGGAGCAGCACTGGTGCCGCGAAAACCTGTACTGGCGCCGGCTCGAAGAATTTGATTCGCATCAAGAAGGCGCCTTTCTGGCCGGTACTTGCTGGATGGCCCACTACTATGCTGTGGCTGGCGACCTAGACCGGGCGCGCGGCATCATCGAGGCCGTGCTGCGCTACCAAAACGACCTAGGGTTCTTTGCCGAAGAAGCCGGCCTCGATGATGGCGAGCAAATGCTAGGCAACTTCCCGCAGACCTTTGTGCATTCGTCTTTTATCTGCGCTGTCAATGGCCTCAAGCAAGCCCTGGAAGGCCAGGACAGCCGAGTGCATTAGACTTGCATCGTGTCCAATCGAGGTATGATAAAGCCTCATAACTAGTCATTTTAGCCGGGCACCGCAAGGAGGCCCGGCCAAAGCCTTAACTTAGCAATAGTCTACCCGCTTCCAATATGCCCGCAACCGAGGACTCGCTTGCCATTGATTTTGCTGCTCCAAGTGATTTGCTGCAGGCCCTGTTAGAGTTATCTCTTACAAGCGTCGTGCTTTACACGCCGATATATGGGGCAGGTGGCGAAGTGGTTGATTTTGCATTCGTCTATCTCAATCCGGCTGCGCAGCAATTGCTAGGGTTACCCGCCCGCCCGGTAGGCACCAGCTACCGCCAGCACTTTCCGCGCAGTTCCGAAAATGGCGGTTTAGCGTTTCACCAAGCTACGTTTACTTCGGGCTTGGCCGAGCATTTTGAGGTAACCTACCACACCGGGGGGTACGAGCGCCACTGCCAAGTAGTGGGGCAGCGCGTGGGCGAGGGGCTGCTAATAAACTTCACAGCGGTGGCTACCGAAGAGGGGCGCCCCGCCGTAGAAACAGCCTTGCGCCTGAGCCAAGTCCGCGAGCAGCAGGCCCGCCTGGCCGCCGAGCGCGAGCGCAACCTGCTGCACGCATTGCTAACCCAGGCGCCGGTGGCCATCGGCCTGTTTCAGGGGCCAGAACAAGTGATTACGATGGCTAACGAGCAACTGTGTGCCATGTGGGGCTACCCTGCCGAGCAGGTGCACCACCGCCCGCTGCTCGAGGCCGTGCCCGAGCTGCAAGGCCAGGGCTTTGCCGAGCTTATTGCCGACGTAGCCCGCACCCGTGAGCCCTTTATAGGCACAAAGGTGCCGGCGCAGCTGCGCCGGCAGGGGCAGCTTGTTACGCGCTTTTTCAATTTTGTGTACCAGCCGCTCTACGACGCGGCGGGTGACTTTGTGGGCGTGCTCGATATTGTTACCGACGTAACGGCGCAGGTACTGGACCGCGAGCAGGTGCAAACCCTGAACGAAGAGCTGAGCACCATGAACGGGGCGTTGCAGGCTACCAACAAAGAGCTGCGCCTCACTAATGCTGAACTGACCAAGGTCCAGCAGCAGCTAGCTGCCGAGCGCGCGCGGCTAACCCAGGTATTTGCCAAAACTCCGGCCTTAGTAGCGCATTTGCACGGTCCCTACCACACGGTGACCTATGCCAACCCGGCGTTTCAGCGTTTTTTTGCCGATGTGCCGCTGCTGGGCCGGTCCTATGCGGCGGCCCTGCCCGATATGTACGTGCAGGGGCACGGCGCTTGGCTACACGAAGTGTACGCTACGGGCCAGGCGCATATGGGTAGCGAGCAGCTACTCTTCTTGCCCACCGATGCGGGCGGCGAGCGGCAAGTATACCTCGATTTTACGTACGAGGCCTACGGCTCGCCCAGCACGGAGGGCATTTTCTTGCTGGCTTTCGATGTCACGAAACGCGTGCTCACGCGCCGGCAGCACATCGCCTACCAGCAGCTGCGGTCTGTGTTTGAGCAGGCACCCGTGGCCATCAGCATTCTACAAGGCCCCGAGTACCTGATAGAAGTGGCCAACCCCTTCATCGTTGATATGTGGGGACGGGCGGTCGATGCTATACTCAACCAGCCCTTTTTTGAGGTGCTGCCCGAGCTGCGCGAGCAGGGCTTTGAGCAGGTGCTGGCCGAGGTGCGCCGCTCTGGCGAGCCCTACGTGGCGCAAGGGGTAGAGGCTAGGCTCTGGCGCTTTGGCAAGGTCGATGTGCTTTACGTCAACCTTAGTATTTACCCCCTGCGCGACGAGCACGGCGACGTAACGGGCCTGATACTGGTATCGACCGATGTGAGTGCTCAGCTCCTGTCTCGCCGCCGGGAGCAGGAGTTTACGGAAGAGCTGACCGTGATGAATGAGGAGCTCCAATCAACCAACGATGAGCTCGGTGCTGCCAATGCGCAGCTTACCCGCACCAACGTAGACCTCGACAACTTTATTTACACGGCTTCCCACGACCTCAAGGCGCCCATTACCAATATCGAAGGGCTGCTACTGGCTTTGCGCAGTGAGCTGCCCGACGCCAGCCAGGCGGGTGAGGTGACCTACATCCTAGAGTTGATGCAGGATTCGGTCAACCGCTTCAAGCGTACCATTGAGCACCTCACCGATGTATCGAAGCTGCAAAAGGAGTACGGCCAAGGCGCGGCCTCTGTGCGCTTGACCGAAATAATCGAAAACGTGTGCTTCGATTTGGCACCCCTTATCAATGAAACGGGCGCGCAGCTCTCCCTCGATGTGTCTCCCTTTATCACGCTCACCTTCTCCGAGAAGAATCTACGCTCGGTGGTGTACAACCTGCTCAGCAATGCCCTCAAGTACCGCCACCCCGACCGCGTGCCGCACGTGCGCCTACTCAGCCGGACGCAGGGGGCGCATTTGGTGCTAGAGGTGCAAGACAACGGCCTAGGCCTTGACCTAGCCCGCGAGCAAGGGCTATTCACTATGTTTCAGCGCTACCACACCCATGTCGAAGGCTCAGGTATAGGTCTTTACATGGTGAAGAAGATAGTAGAGAACGCCGGTGGCCGCATTGAGGTCGAAAGCAAGCTAGGCTACGGCTCCACATTTTTTGTTTATTTACCCCGCTAAGTGCGGCCAGCAACCCCCTAGGTAGTTGCGGACGCTCTCGCTACGCTCATGTCGAAGATTACGAGTATTCTGCTGGTTGATGACGACCAGACTGTTAATTATTTGAATAAGAGGCTGCTGGAAAGGATGGACGTAGCCAGCCAGGTTTTGGTAGCGCTCAATGGGCAAGAGGCGCTGGACCAGTTGGCTACTCACTGCCAGCACGCAAGCTCCGACTGTCCGGCGCTACTGTTTCTAGACGTGAAGATGCCTGTGCTCGATGGCTTCGGTTTCTTGGCAGCCTACCAGCAGCTGCCACTGGCCCAGCAGCGCACGAGCATCATCGTCATGCTCACTACCTCGCTGCACCCGCTCGATATGAAGCGCTTGGAGCCGTTGCCCGCCGCATTGTTTCTCAACAAGCCGCTGACCCAGGAGAAGGTAGCATTCGTGCTGAATAAATATTTTTCGGAGCAGGCAGAAGCCAGCTAGCGCCTGCTAAACGCGGCAATAGGGGATAGGATAAAAGCGGCCGGATGCGTAAGTTGCGCAAACGTTACTATCCTTTTATCAGCTATACTGTTTGCTTATGGCTACTACTGCCCCATCCACTACCGCTAACGCTACCCCGCCGGCCGCCCCTAAGCCCAGCCGCAAGCCCCGCAAAAAAGCGGCCGCCGCACCCGCCCCCACCGAGGAGGCTGAGCAGCCCACCGACCGCCTTGACCTCATTGCCCAGGGGCTAAGCGGCAAGTCCAGCGCCAAGCAGGCCATCTTTCGAGCTACGCAGGCGGCGTTCGATGTATTGCGCCAAGCCTCGCAGGAGTTGTGCCTAGAGCTGACCCAAAAAATTACGACGACCCTCGACCCGAGCGTACGCATCGAGTACTACCCGGTTAATGGCATGGAGTTTCACATTCGCTTCTCCGGCGATTTGCTGGTGTTCGTGATGCACTCCAACATCGTCACCTTCCCCGACACCTTCGGGCCCATGACTACGCCCTACGTGCAGGATGATTTTCGGCGGCGCTTCTTCGGCCACATCATGGCTTACAACTTCATGGCCGACAGCATCAAGTACCAGCGTATGAACGACCCTGGCTACCTGGTAGGTCGCTTGCTGGTCAACATCGACAGCCATTACTTTCTTGAGGGCGTGCAGCAGCTCGAACTGCCTGACCACGACATGAGCTCTAACCCAGTAACTACCGAAGCCATGCGCCTCTTTGTAGAAAGCGCCATGATTGCGGCCGTCAACAACGACCTCATCGCTCCGCCGATGGATGATATCCAGAAAATTACCGTCAAGCAAAAGCTCGAAAACCAGCAAGTCAGCCGCGCCAGCAAAGTCGGCTTTAGCTTCTCACACGAGCAGCGGTATTAGGCTGATGCCTAGGTATCAGTGCGTAGTAGTTAGGGCCTAGTGCCTAGGTCTTCCGTTGGCCTAAGTGCTAGGCACTAACTACTACGCTCTAATAACTAAGCGCCGTAGCCTACCTTTTCCCGCACTTTGGCTAGCACGCCGGCGCCGTAGGCTTGGGCTTTGCGAGCCCCTTCGGCCAGGCGGGCATCAAGCTCGGGTAGGTTTTCTAAGTAGTAGCTAAACAAGCGGCGCTCCTCGCCAAAGCGCTGCATAATAAGCTCGTACAGCTCTTTCTTGGCGTGGCCGTAGCCATAGCCGCCGGCTTCGTAGTTGGCGCGCATGGTGGCCGTCTGTTCGGGCGAAGCCAGCAGCGAATACAGCTTGAAAGTCACGTCCTTGGTATGGTCCTTAGGTTCCTCCAGGGGCGTGCTGTCCGAGATAATGCTCTTAATGGTTTTGAGCAGCTCCTTCTCGGGGGCAAATACATCGATGGTATTGCCATAGCTTTTGCTCATCTTCTGCCCATCGATGCCGGGGATAATCATCACCTGCTCATCGACCCTAGGGCGCGGCAGTACCAGCGTTTCGCCGTAGCGGTTGTTGAAGGCCGTGGCGATGTCGCGAGCTATTTCGAGGTGCTGCACTTGGTCTTTGCCCACGGGCACCACTTCGGCATCGTAGAGCAGAATATCGGCCGCCATCAGCACGGGGTAGGTGAAGAGGCCCGCGTTCACGTCCGACAGCCGGTCCGATTTGTCCTTGAAGCTGTGCGCGTTGGCCAGCATGGGGTAGGGCGTGAAGCACGACAGATACCACGTCAGCTCAGTAACCTGCGGCACGTCGGACTGCCGGTAAAACAAGTTTTTATCGGTGTCGAAACCGCAGGCCAGCCACGCCGCCGCTACGGCATAGGTGTTCTGGCGCAGTAGCGCGGGGTCGCGCACAGTCGTAAGCGAGTGCAGGTCGGCAATGAAGTACAGCGAGTCGTTGGCCGAGCTCTTCGACAGCTCGATGGCGGGCAAAATCGCGCCGAGCAAGTTGCCTAGGTGGGGGCGTCCGGTGCTCTGGATGCCAGTAAGGATGCGGGACATGGAACCTGAAATAAGTAGTCTGCGGGGAGCGCTGCCAAGGGGCTAGCCCCGGCCCACGCTACCTAGCAGCAGCGAGTAAGCGACGAAGTTAGAAGGCAGAGTTGGTATTGAGCGCGTGAAAAAACCGGGTGAGCTGGGTAGGCCCCACCCGGTTGGCATCGACCAGCTTCAGCAAATCGGACCGGTCGGCCGCAAAAGAGCGCAGGGCCGCATTAAGCTCTTGGTGATTTTTGAGGTAAGTGCCGTTGTCGGTGTAGAGGGTGGTAGCAGTAGGCTGGGCACCCTCCCGCACCAAGTAGGCGGTAAAGTCGCTGGCCGTACCGAGTTGCCCGGTGCGAATGCGCGAAGTGTAGCGCAGCAGCGATACCCGCCCGCTGTCGAGCAGCTCGACAAATACTTTATCGTCTTCTACGTGTTCGAATAAGCCATTGCGAACAGTGAAGCCCCGAGCCGTGGTGTAGCGCTGCTGGCCTACGCGTAGGCTGGTTACCTCGCCCGGGCGTAGAGTGAATTTCTGGCCACTGGGGTCTTTCACAGCCAATTGCTTGGCCGAAACCTTGAGCTCGCCCACGTGGCGCACCTGTGGGTCGTTAAACAGCACGTAGCTGCCCTGCGCCCCCTCAGGCCCGCGCAGACTCACGCTCACCTGCGCCTGCGCGACTACCACAGCACCGAAGAAAAAAGCGAAAAGCAAGCAAGAGCGCATAAAGTAGAGCTTGATAGGCGCCCCTGGTTGTGGGGCGCAAGGGGCGGCCACATGAGCCTTAAGGATGGGTAGCGGTAGCAAAAGCTAAACCAGCCGTAGCGTTTCTACACGCTTTTATCAACTACCGCCTCTTGCTGCAGTTCGGTCGTTTCGGCGGGCCCTAGATAGCGGTCGATGAGGTAGTGCGCCAGGTACAGCAGCGGCGTAAGCAAGATAGCGGCGGCCACTTTGTACCAGTAGTTGAAGGTGGCCACGCTGAGCACCTGGGCCAGCGGCCAGTTGCCAAACAGATAAAACGCCACGTATAGCACCACAAAGCTGTCGACGAGCTGCGAGATGAGCGTCGAGCCCGTGGCCCTCAGCCAGATAAAGCGGCTGCCCGTGATGCGCCGAAACAGCTGAAACACGCTCGCATCGAGTACCTGCCCAATGACAAAGGCCGTGAGCGACCCCACAATGATACCTAGGCCCTGCCGGAAAATACTCTGGTAGGCAAACTCGATATCAAACGGCCGGCCCTGGCCGTCAGTCTTATTCAGGTCGAGCCAGAAGTCGGCGGGTATCAGCTTGGTAGTGCCCAAGATGACTATAAAGGCATATAAGATGAGCGCCACCGTGATGAAGGTGATGCGCAGCACGCCTTTGCGCCCGAAGTACTCATTGATGACATCGGTGCCAATGAAAACTACTGGCCACACTAGTACACCCGCCGACAGGCTGCCCGTGAGGCCAAAGGTTTTCTCAACCGAAAAGATTTTGACGCCAATAATCTCAGCCAGCAGGGCATTTACCAGGAAGATGCCACTGAGTACTAGGTAGAGCTGCTGTTTTTTGTGGGCGTAGGTAGTAGACATGAATACTCTTCTGTCGTTGCGAGAAGGAACAACAGCTAACACATAGCCGTCATACGGCTACCACCAAACCCTCCGTAGCCAGTTCCGAATTGGAGAAAATAGCTTGCGCTTCCTGCAAATGAGCCGCTAGCTGCTTGTAGCGCGATGAAAAATGGCCAATGAGCAGCAACCCTACGCCAGCAGTACGAGCCAGCTCGGCGGCTTGGGCGGCGGTGCTGTGGTGCGTTTGGGCGGCGCGCTCGCGTAGCTCTTCCAGGAAGGTAGCCTCGTGGTAAAGCAAATCGACGCCGCGCACCAGCTCAGCTAATGCAGGCGTGTATAGCGTATCGGAGCAGAACGCATAGCGCCTAGGTGGCGCGGCGGGTGTCGATACGGCAGCGTGGGCCAGCGCCGGGCGGCCAGTAGCGGGGTTGGCGGGCAGGTCGTGGCCCTGGGCCAGCTGCGCCAACTCAGCGGGGCTGAGGCCCGGTGGTAGGCTTTCCTTCACGAGCCGGTCGCGGCGTGGCTGCTCCTCAAACAGGTAGCCGCAGCATGGAATGCGGTGGCGCATGGGCAGCGACGACACACGTACCAGCGCATCTTCGTACACCACAGCGTGGGCCTCGGTATCGACGGATACAAACGTGATAGTAAACCCGTACTGAATGCCCGAGTGCATTGCCTGGGTAGTAAGCACGAAGTCGAGGCCAGGCGGCCCTACTATCAGCAGCGGGTCTTGGCGGCCCTGCAAATGCAGCGTGCCTAGCAAGCCAAATAGCCCGAAGTAGTGGTCGCCGTGCAGGTGCGAAATAAAAATGACGCGTAGCGAGCTGAGGCGCCGCCGGTGCTCCAGCAGCCGCCACTGGGTACCCTCGCCGCAGTCAATAAGGTAGCGGCCCTCGCCCACAGCCAGCAACTGGGCTGTGGGGTGGCGCCCGGTCATTGGCGTGGCTGAAGCGCTGCCCAATATCTGAAGCTCAAATTGCATCTTTAAGCAGTTGGCCAGTAGGGATTAACTACTGGCTTTATCAAGCGTACTAGTAAAGGAAGGAGCTACCTGCTAGTGCGTAAAACAAAAAAGCCACTGGCTGCTAGTCATTAGCGCTCTTGCTAGAGGGCTAATAGCTAACAGCCAAGTGACAAATCAAGGCACCTGCTGAATAGCTTCTAAAAAGCTATTCTTTGTCCGTGAGGTCGCGCTCGATGGAGTGCAGAAAAATACGGTCGATGCCTTCTTCTACGGTCGGCAGAATGTGCAGTACCGATTCGAGCTTGCTGATGGTGATGAGTTTCAGCACGTGGTCTTGCAGGCCGGTGAGCACTAGCAGGCCGCCTGTCGAGTTGCAGAGGCGATTGGCAATGAGGATGCTGCTGAGCCCCGACGAATCGGTGTACTTTACGTTTTGCAGGTCCAGAATCAGGTTGTTGGTGCCTTCAGCGTTTAGCTTTACGAACTCCGATTTTAGGTCGGGAGCTACGGTCGTATCAAGCTTTTTTTCATCAATGGTGATGACGGTGTAGCTCTCTTTTTTATCGATGGAGTACTTCATAGAGAAACAGCGGGGGGGCAAAAATTACGATGCGAAAGACGAAGGTAGGAAGAAATTGGAAATTGACGAGCAGCCAATTTTAAGATATTCAGTAGTAATTATTTACGAAAAAGGTTGGTAGGCGAGTCTGTAGGCGTGCTGGGCCCGGCAAATGCCAGCGTAGCCCAGGTACTTAGCCAGTCGGCTCGGCTGCCTAGGTTCGCTGGCGCAGTCTCCAAATACTTAGCCGCCACTAAGTAAGGTCCGCTCCCGGGCAGACGTAACAAAGCTCGGCCATTATTGTTTGCACGAGTCGAAAAATAGTGAATTTCGAGCTCTGTAGCGGCCCCGCGGCGGCTGGCTGAAAGCGGGCTGGCGTCCCAAATCTGTACTAGGGCGCCGGCCACGGGCTGGCCGTAGCGCAGCACACGTAGGGTGAGAGCGGCGCCTGGCCGCAGGTGGTAGGGGTTTTGCTCGGGCACCAGCTCCAAGGGCAAGTTTAGGCAACGGCGGTAGGTGGTGTCGGCAGGGCTCAAGGGCGCCCTAGGGCCAGCAGTGGCCAGCACTAGCACTTTGGTGCAGCGGCGGTAGGCTTCGCGGCCGGGCTTGGTAGCAGTCTGGCCCTGCTGCTGGCGATAAAGCAGCGCCTTATCAAAGCCTTCGGCCCGCAGATAGGCCGTGAATTTGTCAGCGGGCAGCTCACTAAAAGCCAGTGTGCTAGTGAGCGCGACTACGTGCGTGCCCGGCGTGCGGTACGTTAGCACCGGCGCTACCGAATCGGCTAGCAGCGCCGGGCGCAGGTCGGTTGAGTCAGCCGGGTTGGTAGGCCCTAGGTGCACAAAGTGCTGCGTGCGCCGTGCAGACCTTGGCCATGCTTGGCCCACTAGTTTTTGGCCTAGCAGTAGCCGCAGTGGTACTGAAGCGCCAGCAGGCACGCGAAAATTAGCCGGTTGCAGCCAAAGCTCGCTAGCCAAGGCTGCACTAGCGCTAGCCAGTAGAAAACCAAGAAGGCTTGTTCTGAGCGGGCTACTACCTAGGAGCATTGTGAGGAGGCACGATGAGGAAACCTATGCGCAAGCATACTGTGCTGCAAACGAAAAAGAACGGTTGCCTTCTGGTGCCTCCTCACAATGCCCCTAGGAGATGCCTGCGCCTAGGCTATAGCCGCTCTAGGGCAAGGGCATATGCCCGGTCGTAGTACACGCGCAGATTTTTCCAGTCGAAAATATCGGCCGAGCTTTCGACGCGGTTGCGCTGGCTGATGCGCTCGCGGCGGGTAAGGAGCACGAAATTCCAGAGCATTTCGGTGAGCTCTTCGGCCGCTTGGTCGAAGCTGCGCTCTTGGCGGCGCACCACAAAAATGCCTTTGTCTTCGTGCTCAGTCACGTTTTTCTGCACGTAGTCGCCGAAGCCCGAGAGGTCCGACGTGATAGCTGGTACGCCGCGGGCCACGCACTCGAGCGGGGTGTAGCCCCAGGGCTCGTAGTAGCTCGGGAATACGCCCATGTGGCAGCCCCGCACAAACTGCCCGTAGTCCATGCCAAACAGGGGAGAAGTTGTGCTCACAAAGTCGGGGTGATACACAATCTTCACCCGGTCGTGCTTGTGGTTAACCAAGTTGGCGCGCCGCACGAAGTTCAGGATATCATCGTCCTGGTCATTGACCAGGTTGTGCGTGATAACTGCTGGCAGCTGTGAAGTTTTCCAGCTTTGCAGGCCGCGGCGGTAGCGCAGCTTCCAGTAGTCATCGACCATGCTGTCAAGGTCGGGCAGGCGGTGGTCTTGGCTGGCGGCAGCGGCGTAGAACAGGCGCTCGCCTACTTGCTCTTCGATAGCGCGGCAGGTTTCGCGCACTTCGTCGAGCTGGGCACGGCTTTGCAGCACCAGCGGGTTGATGCTGGTGTACGGGCGCTTAGTAATGAAAAACATCACGACCTGCCCCTCTAGGCCGCTCTGCTGGAGACGGTGGTTGAGGCGAGCTAGCGCCTCTAGGGTGAGGTCGAAGCCCTTGTTGTGATACTCGTAGCGGCCCGAGGTGAAGAGGTAAATGGTCTGGTCGAGGTCGAAGGCGTAGCTCTGGAAGAAGTGCGCCATTACAAACTCGTGAATCTTGTCCTTGTAGAGCTTGTGCAAGTTCTGAAATTCGTGCAGCGCCACGAAGCGCTCGATGTTCAGGCCGTTGGGAAGCACCGCGTCGGGTATTCTATCGAGCAAGTAGATGCACTCGCGCACCGTCAGCTCGCTCACGGTGGTGAAGACGTGGCTACCGTGGGCGGCAGCTCGTTCCATGCTCACGGCCGGCTCGATATTGAAGTGCCGCGCCTGCGAGCGCCAATCCACGAGCATGAGGTGGTCGTAGAAATTGGGGTCGTTCATTGCCAAGTAGCGGCCCAGCAGCGTGGCGTGCGTGGTAAACACGAGGTGCACCGGCGCCTGGCGGCGGCGCAGCTCCGGGATGGCTACCCCCGTCATCCACTCGTGGAAGTGACCAATAACTTGGTACTGCCCCACGGTTTGGCGGGCCACTTCTTCCACAAATACCCGGGCTAGGTCGCCGAACGCTACTACTTGGTGCAGCAGGTCGTCGTTGTCGGGCATGGGCACTTGGTGGTCGCGCCACAGGTCGGCCTTCAGCTCCCCTAAGCGGTGGTAGTTTTGAAACGGGTTGATGAGCACGGCCCTAGGGCGGCCCGTGATGAGCCACACGCCCAGACAGATATCGTAGCCCTGATGGTGTAGCTCGCGCACGGCCCGGGCGTAGGGGTCGTCCATGGCGGCCAGTTGCTCGTCGTTGTAGCTCTCAAACTCGCCCTGTGCTTGCTGCGGAAAATAAGGACCTAGCAAGCAGTAGCGGTCGCCCCAAGCGGGTACGGTAGCCGGTACTTTCGAGCGGATAACGGTGTAGATACCGCCCACCTGATTGCACACCTCCCAGGCGACTTCAATCAGGAGAGAGTTTGGGAATAAAGCGTCAGGAGCGTGGGGCTGGGGCTGCATAGGCGGGTGGGATGGGCAAAAAAGCTGGGCGAAAGGTAAGCCGTCGGGCACTATACACAAGCCCGAAAGTAGGATTTTGGCTGAATAGGCAGTCGGGTGGGGAGGGGTTTCCTCTAGGATACCATACGGGGCGGAGTATAAACCTAGTTGCGCCCGACCTTTACAAAATGCACGTTGATTCTTCTCCGCTCACTCCTCACGAATGCGCCGGCGCCATGCGCCCGGTACGCGATGCCCTCGACCTGCTCGGTGGCAAATGGAAGCTGCCCATCATCGTGGGGCTGCTGCATGGGCCCAAGCGTTTCAAGCACTTGCAGCGCGAGGTGGCAGGCATTACGGCCAAAATGCTCAGCAAAGAGCTAAAGGAGCTGGAGCAAAATGGCTTGCTCGTGCGCCACGTAGAGGCCGAAGGAGTGCCTGTGGCGGTCACCTACACCCTAGCCGAGTATGGTGAGCAAGTATTCCCCGTTATCGAGGCATTGCGCGTGTGGGGCCAGCTGCACCGCGCCCGCATTATGCAGGCTGCCTCCGCGCCGACCGAGGCAGCGACCTAGGCTGCCACACACTGCGTAAGCAGCGGGTAGGTTTCCGTAGCCTAGGTCAGTGAAATAAGGTAGCTTAGGTTTTAGGAAGGGGTTGTAAGTCAAGGTGGTTTACTAAATGATACCGGTATCCTTTAGTAAACTGCTACCTAAAATACACCACTGGCCAAGCACCTTTGTGGACTGCAGGTGGCCGCTGGATGGGCCAGGGAAGTCAGCCTGCTCGTACCATCTTATTTTCACTGTGTTATGTCTGCTTCTACTCGTAATATTATCGCCTGGATTCTGCAAGTGCTACTCGGCGTAGCTTTTATTGCTTCTGGCGCTAATAAGTTAAAAGACCTCTCGGGCACGGTCAACATGTTTGGCAGCCTCGGCCTGCCCGGCGCGCTGGCATATGTGGTAGCCATCGGGGAGGTGCTGGGCGGCATCGGGCTCCTGATACCACGTTTTACGCGCTACGCGGCGCTGGCATTACTGCCCATTATGGTGGGAGCGGTGGTTATGCACGCCACCAAAATTCCTGGCGGTATTGGGGGTGGCATGCCGGCTCTGGTGCTGTTGGTGCTGCTGGTAGTAGTGTTCTTTTTGCGTCGGCCACAGCCAGCTACTGTTTAAAGCCCTAGTGCAGCATCGAAAAATGGCCTTGCGCCCAGCCTGTTTTGCCTGCTGATTGTAGGGGAAATAGGCGTGCAAAACATAATTTCGCACGTTGCGCTTTACCCACACAACAATCATTTGTCTTCCCATACTGAGATGTCCGATACCACCAATGTGCTCACACCCGAGCATCCTATTCTGCCGCAGCTTACGCAGCGCCGTAGCCCCCGCGCCTACACCAACCAGCCCGTGAGCACCGAAACACTGCAGCAGCTATTCACGGCCGCGGGCTCGGCGGCCTCGTGCTTTGGCGAGCAGCCCTGGCGCTTTATTGTAGGTAGCAAGGAAACCAGCCCCGAGGCGTTTCAGAAAATCCTAGGTACCCTAACTGAGTTTAACCAAGTGTGGGTGAAAAATGCGTCGGCGCTGGCCCTGAGCCTCGCTAAAACCACGTTCTCGCACGATAGCAACCCCAACCCCTGGGGCCGGCACGATGTGGGCCAGGCCGTGGCTACGCTGGCTATTCAGGCTGTAGAGCTAGGCGTGCAGATTCACCAAATGGCGGGCTTCTCGCCGGAAGCCGCTCGCGCTGCTTTTCAAGTGCCCGCCGAATATGAAGTGGTATCAGTGTTCACCATCGGCTACCCCGGCAACCTAGAGGCGCTGCCCGAGCCATTGCAGCAGCGTGAGCTAGCCCCCCGCGTGCGCAAGCCACTGGGAGAGTTCATGTTTGAAGGCGGCTGGCCCAAGCTCGAAGATGAGCGCTACGACCAAGCGCCTGTGTAGCCTAGGCTACTTTAGCAAAAAAGAGAGGGGAGTACCGACACAGAAGTGTGTCGGTACTCCCCTCTCTTTTTACAGGGCTTAAGAAAACCCTAGGTAGGCTAGCCGCGCGACAGCACGACCACGCCATACGGCCCTAGGTCGAGGTTACCGTGCTGCGCAAAGCCATCGTACTCGCCGTCTTCGGCGTTGGTGCCGTAGCACGGGAAATCTTGGAAATCCTGGTCGTAGCCGTGCCAGTCGGAGTTGAAGCGCACCGTCCAGTTGCCGCTCGCGGGCAGGCCGATGGTGTAGCCTTGCTGGGGCTGGTTGGCAAAGTTGACGATAACCACCGTCGCATTTTCGGGGCTGTCGGTCCAGCGGGCAAAGGCCACGACTTTAGCGTCGTCGTTGACGTGGAACACGTGGCAGCCCTGGCCGCGCAGGCCGGGCGTCACGCCGCGCAGGTCGCGCCGCAGCGCAATGAGGTCGCGGTAAAGCTGCGTGAGGCCACCGTGTGCCTCGGCCCAAGTCCAGTCGAGCGGCTCGGTGTCGTTGAACGAGCCGGGCGCCAGAAACTCCTGGCCCTGAAACAGCATCGGAATGCCGGGGGCTGTGAGCGTGAGGGCTGCACCCAGTACCATGCGCTTTTTAGCGAAGAAGTTCTCCACGTCGCCGCCCCCGATTTCTTCGGGTAGGCGGCTTTTGCCGTTGGCTACTTCGTCGTGGCTTTCGGTGTAGATAACGCGCTGGAAAGCGTCGCCATTGTAGTGCGTACAAATGGCCCGGCTCACGGCGTGCATGTCACGGTCGCGGTCCTCCATCGTGGTCAGCGCTTGGTGCACGGGGTAGATAAACGACGACGACCACTGCGCCGAAAAGCCTTCGCCGCCCTGCTCGGTACCGGCCGTAATGGCGGGGTTGCCGCGCAGGTCTTCGGCGATGGTAATCTTCCAGGGCTGGCGGCGTTTGATTTCTTCATTTACCCAGCGCATCAGGCTCCAGCCATCGGCCAGGTCGGCGCCGGGGTCTTCCTCGCCGTGCACGTTGCGGATAAAGGCAATAGCATCCATGCGCAGGCCGTCGCAGTGGTAGTCTTCGAGCCACATCAGGGCATTGTCCAGGATGTAGCGACGCACCTCGGGGCGGCCGTAGTCGGGGCGGTTGTGGCCCCAGGGCGTTTCGGCGCGCCAGTCGTTGTAGAAGTAGATGCCGCCACCGTCGTTTTCCTGCCAGCCATCAAACTGCCACAGGTCGAGGTCGCCAGGGCCGAAGTGGTTGTACACCACGTCCAGAATAATAGCGATACCATGCTGGTGGGCCGCTTTCACGAGCTTGCGGAAGCCTTCGGCTCCGCCGTAATCACTCTCTAGCGCAAACGGGTTAGACGGGTTGTAGCCCCATGAATAGGCCCCCGGAAACTCGGTGGCCGGCATAATCTCGATGCAGTTGATGCCAAGGCTCTGCAAGTAGCCTAGGCGCTCGATAATGTCGAGGAACGTGCCGGGGTGGCCCGCTTCCTTCACATTGAACGTGCCCACGTGCAGCTCGTAGATAACGAGGTCGTTCCAGGCTGGCATCTGAAAATTGTCGCCTTCCCAGTCAAAATCACTGGGGTCGAATACCAGCGAATAGCCCGCCGAGTTAGTGACGGCGCGGGCGTAGGGGTCGTTGCGGGTCAGTTCGCCGGCTGGGGTTTGCAGCGCAAACTTGTAGCCGTCGCCGGCTTTCACACCGGGCAGGTCGGCGGCCCAGTTTCCGTCGGCTTCGGCTTGCAGCGGGTTCGCTTTATTATCCCAATCATTGAAGGTGCCCACTACCGATACGGCGGTGGCAGCCGGTGCCCACACCCGGAAGGTGGTGCCATTGGCATGGGGTAGGGCCCCAAAGCCATCGCGCACGGGAGCTTGGCTCGGGATGGCGGGGGTATTTTTGGCCTTGGTTGAGGGGGTAGCTTTCGTAGTTTTCGAAGCAATAGGTGCCCGGGAGGTAGAAGGCTTAGACAGGGTAGGAGTAGACATAAAAAAAAGCCGCGCCGCAGGCCCCCCAATGGGACCTCCTGGCGTGGCCAGTAAAACTCCTCCTTATACGCAAACTAATCTTGTTAGGATATAATCGGCCAACCGCCACGGTAGCGGGCTTCCTACTCACGGCGTGCGTAGTGGCTTGCCGCACTGCGGGGTTTGCATCTTGGGTATGCTAAGGAGATGGCCCCTAGGTAATGCCTAGCAACTGCTTTCAGTAAGCAGCGCTGTGCACGTCTTTCGGGCGGTAGGCAACCAGGCTGCGAATTTTGTGGTTTGACCTACGCTAGTATTCTGGCTTTTCTGCTTCCTAACCTATGCCCCGTCCGCGTCCTGTTGTTTTTGGTTTGTATGCCTGGTCACCCGACTATGGCTACAGTTATTTGCACCCCGCCAACCGCCGCACCTTCGAGTGGCTGCAACCGGTGGGTAAAGTATTTGAAAAGGTGAGCGACCTCGACGACGACAGCGATTGGATAACGCTGCGCTACGACGAGCAGCAATTCTTGGTGCGCGGCGACCTATTCAAGGAGATTTATAACAAGCCACCTTTCGGCTTTGGCGACCTGGTAGAAGAGGTGAAGCCCGCCGCCGGCCAGCCCGCGCACCGTGGCCTGGTGTCAGATATCTTCTGGAGCGAAAGCCAGGACCGCGCCACCTTCCAGATAGTGGAGCGCAAGCGCAAACTGCCCCAAGTGTTCGAGGGCGAAGCCCTGCGCAAGGTGGAGAAGTAGTGCCTGGTATTAGTGCCTAGTTGCTAGTGCTTAGTGCCTAGTTAGTAGCATCTGAACACCAAGCGCTATTAACTGAGCACTAAGCACTAGTAACTAAGCACTACTAACCAGGTACTAAACGCCAAGCGCTATCCCCAGCACCACGGCCACGGCACCTAGGGCCAGCAGCAGCCCGTAGAGCTTGCCCGCAAAGCGCAGCCACTGGTCGTAGCGTACGCCGCAGGCGGCGAGCATGGCCATGAGGCCGCCGTTGGTAGGCGTTACGAGGTCGCCGAGGCCGGCAGCATACTGGTAGGCCAGTACCGTGACTTGGCGTGAGAGCCCAATGAGGTCGGAAAGTGGCACCAGCAGCGGCATGGTAAGCACGGCCTGGCCGCTCACGCTGGGCACGGGTAGGTGCAGCGCGGTGTGCACCACCAGCATACCTAGAGCTGCCAGCGCAACGGGCAGGTGGGCCAGCGGGGCCGCCAAGCCCTGCACAATGGTATCGACCACGTGCCCCTGCTCGAGCACTACAAAAATGGCCCGCGCAAACCCGATAAGAATACCCGAAAAAGCCACATCGCGGAAGCCCGCTACGAAGCCTTCGGCGGTGCCCGTAAGCCCTAGGCCGCCCACCAGCCCGGCGCCCACGCCCAGCACAAAGAACAGCGCCGACATCTGGTCAAAGTCCCAGCCCAGGCTCACTACGCCGTAGCCAAACACGCTGAACGCTACTAGCAGCAAGAGCAGCACTAGCCCGGGGCGGCCGCGCTGCGCGGCCGCGTCGTCGGCAGGAGTGGGCGACGCGGCCGCATCGGGCGCCACGCGGTGGCGGTGGGCGTAGCGCATGGTGCCCACTATCCAGATGCCTAGGGCCAGCACTAGGAAAACCACCCGATAAGCCCAGCCCGAGAATGGTGGCAGCTGCGCCAGCTTTTGGGCAATGACCACCTGAAAAGGATTGAGCGGGCTGAAAGCTGCCCCCACCACGGCCGCCCCGAGACTGGCCGCCACCGCCACAATGCTTGGGTAGCCAAGCCGCCGCATCAGCACCAGCAGCACCGGCACGAGGGCTATAATTTCCTCGCCCATGTTCTCCAGCGCGCCCATAATGGCAAAGAGCAGCGCTACCAACGGAATAAGCCCCGCTTCGCGCCCCTGGGCGCGGTGCAAAAGGCTATCGACGCCGTAGCGCAGTGCCCCCGTCTGGTCAACTACCGTAAAGGCCCCACCAGCCAGGAAAATCAGGAACACCACCGAGCCCGCATCGACGAGGCCCCTAGGTAGGCTCACTAGCATATCGAGCGGCGAAACGGGAGTGGGCGGCACCCGGTGGTAAGAGCCCGGCACCACCACTTCGCGCTGGGTGGCGGGGTCGAGGCGGCGCACAAACTCGCCGGCGGGCAGCACGTAGCTGAGCGCCGCGGCGAGCAAAATAAAAGCAGTAAGTAGCACCAGCGGGTGCGGAAAGCGCATCGAATTCATAGCCGCGAAGGTAGCCATGTGGGTTTTCGCGCCCCGTCGTAACTTCGGGATACCAAGCTATGAACTGCGCCACTTTCAAAACCCTGCACCAACGCCGCCAGGCCGAGCACCTGGCCCAGCACGGCCACGCCCTGGCCGAGCGCACCGAAGACAGCTTCCGCCTGAGCCTCTATGCAGTCGAGAATTTCTACGCCGAAGTGTGGCGCAGCGTGGGCGAAGAGGCCATCCTCTTCATCCATGTCTTTGAGCAGCCCAGCGGCCTTAGCGACTACCTAGCCCTCGTGCGGCTCCCAAAATTTATGTAATTGATGGCTGCTCGCCGCCACAGTAGCCTAAGGCGAATAAGTAGAAAACGACCGTCTTGCCGAACGCGGTGAAGCAGGACGGTTAGTAGAGGTTTCGAAGCAGCTTCGCTAAGCGCTAGGTGTTGATTGAGCCTAACCTAGGGCCGGTCCACGTCCGTCAGTTCGCCTTTTTTGCGCATGATTTGCAGGTCGAGGCGGGTGAGAATAAAAGGCTCGGGATTGTAGCAGTTTAGCTTGTCAAGGTCGGGAAAGGGGTTGCTGTCACCGGTCTGAAATTTATTGGCCAGCAGCTCCACGCTGTTGCCGCTCACGCGGCGCACTTTCAGCAGCGAATAGGCGCTGGTGTTGGCGCTGTCCGAGCGCACGGTGTACACATCGCCGCTTTGCGGCCTTTCGAGCAGGGCCTCGTCTTGGCGGTGGTCGCGAATGCTTAACAAGTAACCGCCTAGCAGTAGCAGGGCCAGTGCGCCTAGGCCCGACCAAGTCCAGAAGGGCGAGCTAGCTTCTTTTTTCAGTTCGCGCACGGCCGGGGCCAGTTCAGTGGGCGGGGCCGTGGTGTCCCAGCCACAAGCGCCGCACTGCACCACGGCTACTTTCTGGTAAGGGAATAAGGGAATCCAGTAAACGTGGGCGTACCGGCTGAAAATACTGGTGCGCAGGGCATTGCCAGTGCCGCAGGCAGGGCACGCCGGACTGGGCAGCGGGTCGGTGCGCAGATGGGTGCCATTGGTTCCGTAAATAATCATGGCATAGCAGCAGGGGGAAGGGGCGGTGGCAACGTGGGCTGCGGCTCGGGGTCGAACCAGGCCAGCACCAGCGGAAAAATGAGCAACTCGCCAAACATAGCGCCCACCACGGCTATTGCCGTCAGCAGCCCAAATAATTGCACGGTTTTCAGGGAGCCCAGCAGCATAAAGCTATAGCCACCCAGCAACATAGCCCCCGTGAGCACAATGGCTGGCCCCACGTGCGCAATGGTAGCACGCCGTGCCGCCGCGGGCCCCTGCGCCCGCCGCTGCCGCTGGTAGTAGTGCATAAAATGCACGGTGTCATCGACGCTCAGGCTCAAGACTATAGCCGCGATACTGGCCGTGGCCGTGTCTAGGGCAATGCCTAGCCAGCCCATGCCACCCAGCACTACCAGCACCGGAAACAGATTGGGTAGTACCGTGAGCAGCGCCAGCCGCCAGCTGCGCACCAGTACCCACACCAGCCCCAGCACCACCACGAACGACCACCCTAGGCTGCTGGTTTGAGAAGCAGTAACGTACTGCGTAATAGCCGAGTAAAGCGGGCCGTAGCCCGCTGGCTCCACAGTAGCCACGGGCCCCAGCACCCGGCCGGCCAGGCGTACCACGGTCGCGGTTTCGCGGCTTAGCTGCCGGGCCGAAAGCATGGGCCCAGCCACCGTGAGCCGCCCCACCGTGCCGCTGCGGTCTTCGACCTGCGCCAGCAACTCGGGGTAGGCCAGGGCGAGGCGCTCATGGGCGAGGCGTAGGGCGCTGCGGCTGCTCAGCGCGGCCTGCACGCGGCGGCCCGGACCCAACTGCGCCTCCAGCCCTGCCCGGTACAGGCTCGCAAACCCGAATACCTTGCCTAAGCCTGGGCGGTGGCGTAGCGAGTCGGCGAGGGCTTCGGTGGCTTGCACTACTTCGGGGCTATGCAGGGTGTAGCCGGCGCGGGGGCGCACCAGTAGCTCCAAGGGTAGGTAAGGGCCCCAGGCTTTTTCCAGCGCGTGGTGGCTCGCTACCACCGGGCTACTGGCCGGAAAATACCCTAGGGTGTAGGTGTCGGCGCGCAGCCTCGGTAGGCCAGCCCCCAGGCCCACTACCAGCCCTACTATCAGCAGCGCAAGTGGCCGCTGGTGGCTCAGCACCCAGCCGTAGAGGCGCACCAGCGCCACACTAGTAGCTGCCGTGGCGCCGTCTCCAGCAGGTGCTGCCTGCGCCCGCGTTGGCACCTGCCCCGCCAGCGGCAGTAGCCACACGCCCAGTACAAACGTGAGCACCAAGCACCACGCAATGCCCACCCCCGCAAACACCCCAAACGTGCGCAAAATCGGCATTGGCGAGCTTAGCAAGGCCAGAAAGCCCGCCACATTAGTGAGCATGGTAGCAGCGCAGGGCACCAGCATTTCGCGCAGCGCACCTAGGGCTACCTCGGCAGGCGGAGCCACGGCCGGGCACTGGCTTGGTGCGGTAGCTGGCCGAGCCGCCAACTGCTGCATCTCATTGATAACGTGCAGCGCATCCATGAGCCCCAGCAAGATGATGACCACCGGCAGCAGCACCGTGAGCAGGTTGAGGTGATAGCCCAGCAGGCCGTACAGCCCCAGCGTGAGGTAAGTGGCCGTGCCCACGATACCCAGGACGTAGAGCAGCAGGGCCCCGCGCTGGTATAGGGCCCATAGTATCAAGAACATCAGCCCGTATCCCACACCCAGGAAAAAACCGAAGTCGCGCTGCGACAGCTCATTGAGCCCCGCGTATACCACGCCCACGCCGCCCAGCCACGCCTGCTGGTCGAGGGCGAAATGCCGACCCACGGCGGCCCGCACCTGCCCCAACACCGCCCCGCGCTGATTATCAAAATCGGGCAGGTTGCGCAGGGTCACGAGCAGGCGCGCCGTGTGGTAGTCGGGCCCGAAAAGCTGGTCGCGCAGCGTGGGTTGCCGAGCTAGCGCCAGGCGCACGGCGGCACTATCGTGGCCGGCGCCGAGCAGCGGCGTAGTAGCACCTAGGCCGCCCGCGGCCGGCACTCGCGCCGTGGCCGGGCCAAGCACACGCTGCACGGTGGGTAGGGCTGCTAGGTCGGCGCTCAGGGCTACGAGCCGCTGCTGATTGGCCGGCGTGAGCAAAGACGCGGCCGAGTCCTGCACGGCCACGATAACTACTTCGTCGTTGCCAAAGAGCTGTTGAAAGGTGCGGTAGCTGCGTAGCGCCGGGTCGCCTTCCAAAAACCAGATGGCTAAGCTATTGTCTACCTGCACCGCAGTCCGCACGCCCGGCCACAGCCCCACGGCCAATGCCAGTAGGAGGCCCAGCAGCCCGTAGCGCCAGCGGTGCAGCCCGGCAATAATTGCATCCGAAGAAAACATAGCCTCAGCTCGCTCCGCACGAGAGGTCAGCCCGCGAAGCTGTGGCGAAGTAACGGCCACGAGTGGCCCGCCGCACCATCGGCACCGCAAAGGCCAAAGTCTGATTTTTTATTGGATAATGTGCTGTTAATAAATATATAAACAGCTAAGAAAGCCAAAAAGCAAAATCCCATTTTTGCACAAATTCTCCATTTTGCCGCTGGTAGGCGCCGTTACTTCGGCCCATGAATTTTCGCAATCTCTGGGCCTACTTGCAAGAGCGGTTTGCCCCCGTCAACATGGGGCTGTTTGTGGTGCTGTTTTGCACGGTGCGGGGCGTGGCCACCCTGGCTTGCACGCTCAACCGGGGCATGCCCAACACCGATGGACTGGCCCTGACGGGGCTGGGCGCACTGGCTACCGTCACGTTTTTCTTTCGCCTGCGGGTGTTCGATGAAGAGAAAGACTTTGCCCAGGATGCCGTAAATCATCCGCAGCGCGTGTTGCAGACGGGCCGCGTGACGCTGCCGCAGCTGCGCACCCTGGCCTGGGCCGGTGCGGCCTTGGAGCTAGGATGGTCGGCCTGGCAAGGCCCCTACACGCTGCTGCTGTGGGCGGTGGCCCTAGGCTACAGCTTGCTGATGCGCGCAGAGTTTGGCGTGGGCAACTGGCTGCGCAAGCGGCTGGTACTATATGCGGTGTCGCACATGCTCATCATGCCGCTGGTGATACTGTGGCTGTTCTCGGCCTACGCGCGGGGCATGGCCATTGACCTTAACTACCTGCCGCTGCTGCTACTCCTGAGTTTGCTGGGCGGCTTTGGCTTTGAGCTGGCGCGCAAGCTGCACGCCCCGGCCGCCGAGCGCGCGGGCGTCGATTCGTACTCGCAGGCTCTGGGGTACGGGCCTGCCCTCACCCTCACGGTAGCAGTGCTGCTGGCCGGAGGCGCCGTGCAGGCGTTGCTCTTGCACGGGCTGCATGCGCGCTGGGGCACCTACGCCGTGCTCTGGCTACTGCTGGCGTCGGGGCTCACGCTCTATAGTACCGCCGCCCGCCGCCCCCACGAGCCGCGCCTGCGCCAAGCCGAAAAAGTAGTATCGCTCGTTTTGCTCACCTCTTACCTGGCCGTGCTGGCCGAAGTCTATGGCCTTGGAAAATAACGGGTTGTTTAACCCCGAGACCCAGCCCGCGCTGCCACTCGCCGCGGCCGCCGCGCACCTAGGTGGCAAGGGCGCGGGCTTGCTGCGCCTGCGAACGCTGGGTGTGCCGGTGCCCGCATTTGTGGTGCTGCCCGCCACGTTGTTTGAGCCCGGGCTGGCCGGGCTGCCCACCACCGAGGCAGGCTTGGCCGCGCGCCGGGCGCACCTAGGTGGCTTCGAGCTGCCGGCCGCTACCCAAGCGGCGCTGCGCACCGTGCTGGCTAGCTGGGGCTTGGGCCCCGGTCAGCCGGTGGCAGTACGCTCGTCGGTAGCCGATGAGGACGGCGCCGTGGCCGCCTTTCCTGGCCTGATGGATAGCGTTTTGAATGTAAGCGATTGGCCGGCGCTGCTGGCCGCCGTAGCGCGGGTGGCCGCCAGCGCCTACTCCGACCGCGCCCTGGCCTACCGCCGCCAACGGGGCCTGCCGCTGGCCGCCCGCCCGGCCGTGGTAGTGCAGCGCCAGGTAGCGGCGCGAGCGGCCGGTGTGCTCTTCACCACCTTTCCCGAGTACCCGCAGGAAATGGCCATTCACGCCGTGGCCGGCCTGGGCGAGGGGCTGGTAAACGGGCAGTTGGTCCCAGAAGAATTTTACCTATGCAAGGCCGATGGACAGCTGGCGGCGCAGGTGACGAACCCGCCGGCCGAGGTCGAAAATACGCTTGGGGCAATGTCAAGAGGTGCCTTCTCGCCCGCGGCCGTGGCCGCCGAAGTAGCCACGGCCGACCAGCCCGACCTACTCGATACCACCACCCTAGGGGAATTGTACCGCCTTGGCCAACGCCTCGAAGTAGCCCTAGGTGGCCCGCAAGATGTAGAATTTGCCCAAGACCAAGCCGGCCAGCTGTGGCTGGTGCAAGCCCGGCCGATTACGCAGCCCATCCCCGAGGTGGTGGTGTACGACAACGCTAACATCCAGGAAAGCTACTGCGGCGTGACTACGCCGCTCACCTTCAGCTTTGCGCAGCGCGCCTACGCCACCGTGTACCGCCAAACTATGCGCACGCTGGGCCTGCCCGCCGCCACCGTGGTGTCCCACGAGTCAGTGATTACCAATTTGCTGGCCTTGCAGCAGGGGCGTATATACTACAACCTCAACAACTGGTATCGGGGCCTGCTACTGCTGCCTAACTTCCGCCAGAGCAAGGCCGATATGGAGCGCATGATGGGCGTGCTCGAGCCCGTGGATTTTGTGCGCGACCAGCGCAAAACGCTGCCCCAGCAGCTGGCGCTGCTGCCGCGCCTGGCCCTGAACCTAGGGCGCCTGCTGGGCGAGTTTGCCCGGCTGCCGGGGCAGGTGCAGGGGTTTCAGGCCCGCTTCGAGGCCGAGTACCAGCGCTTTTATCAGCTGCCGCTGGCTACCCTAGGACCCACTGATTTGCTCCGCGAAATCGAACACCTCAACACGACCCTGCTCACGCGCTGGACCACACCCATCATCAACGACTTCCGGGTGATGATGGCCCACGGCGCTGCCACTCGCCACTTAACCCAGCTGGGGGTGGCCGACCCCGAAGAGTTTTTAAGCCGCTACCTGGCGGGCAGCCCACCCGTGCCGGGTGCTGCCGCCGAGCCCCTGGCCAGCATGCTGCCCGCTCTGGCCCTGCGCGAGCTAGGCGAACTGGCCCAGCGAGAGTTTCCGGCGCTGCTGCCGCTGCTGGAGAACCCCAGCCCCGAGCTGCCCGCCCAGGTGGCGCGGCTGGCGCCGGCGTTTCATCAGCGCGTGCAGCACTACGTGGCCCGCTACGGCGACCGCACCATGGGCGAGCTCAAGCTCGAAACCGAGACCATGCGCACCAATGCAGAGCTGTTCTATCGCTACCTGGTAGCGTACCTGACGCCGGCGGTGGCGCCCGCCAGCACGCCGGTTTCGCTGCCCGCCCAGGCCGCCGCCGAGCTTACTGCCTTGCTTAACGGCCGCAGCTGGTGGCGGGCCCGGCAGGTGCACCGCAGCCTGGCCGCGCTGCGCCAGTCCGTGGCCCGCCGCGAGGCTTTGCGTCTCGAGCGCACCCGCCTCTTTGGCATGTACCGGGCTGCCTACCGGGCCCTAGGGCAGCACCTGGCCGCCGCGGGCAGCCTAGCCGCACCGCTCGATGTCTTCTTCCTGACCGAAGCCGAAATCGCTAGCGCCGCCCAAGCCGGCGGGCCGCAGTGGGCAGCCTTGGTGGCCGACCGCCAAGCCGAGTTTGCGGGCTACCGAGTGGCCCCGGCGCCTGCTGGTCGGCTGGTGGTGCCCGCGCGCCCGGTAGCTGCTCCTGCCGATGCGGCGCTACCCGCAGAGGGCCGCCTGCGCGGCACCGGCTGCTACCCCGGCCACGTGAGCGGCGAGGTAGTTGTCATCACCGACCCGGCGCAGGCCGACCTAGGGGCCGTGCGCGGGCGCATTGTGGCTGCCCTGCGCACTGACCCCGGCTGGGCCGCCCTGTTTCCGGGGTGCCGGGCGGTGCTTATCGAGCGGGGCTCGGCGCTATCGCACTCCGTCATTCTGTTGCGCGAGCTTGGCATTCCCACTATTATCAACGTGCCCGGCCTTACCCAGCACCTGCGCAGCGGGCAGTGCGTGTGCCTCGACGGGCGCACGGGTGAGGTGCAAGTAACCGACTGATAATCTTTAGGGCGCTAATATGCGTAATATCGCTATAAATTAAGCTCGCTGTACTCTTGTCTAGTACTAGCGGGACCCTACTCCTCTGGTAATTATAACTATAGGCGGCGGCAGGTTGGATAGCCCAACTTGTCGCCGCCGTCGTGCTTCCCTTACCGCTTTTGAAAACTACTTCTCCTACTTACCCTCATGTCTGTTTTTCTTGACCGCTTGCCTTACACCGGCGAGCTGCCCGCGAGTTTCGATACGGTGGGCCGACAGCCTTATGCAAGCCTGGGCTATGCCCCCGATGACGAGACGGCCGCCGAGCTCTGCGCGCAGCTAGCCGATAGCCACGATATTATATTCTATACCGACCACTGGAATATGCGGGTTGCCGGCTTGTTTCCGAAGGCGGGCGGCGAGGTAGCGTACTTCGGGTTTTGGGAAACGGCGGGGGCGCTACTGCTCAATCAGGTAGCCTTCGAGCAGCTCTACACCGATGCCAAGGAGCGGGGGTTTAAGGTGGTGCAAGGGCCGCTGCATTTCAGTACCTACTTCCGCTACCGGCTGCGGCTGGGGGCGGTGCCCTCGTGGCGGCAGTTCGACCGCGAGCCCGTGAATCCGCCTTATTACCCCGGCCTGCTCGAGCAGCTGGGGTTTGCACCTGTGCTCACTTTCGAAAGCCACCACCTACTGGCCCAAGATGTGCCGCTTGTGTACGAGCAGCAGCGTACCGTGCAGGAGCAGCTGCACCACTTGCCGTTCGATTTTATCCCGCTCACGCCGCTCGTATGGGAGGCAATGGAGGATGAGATTTTTGAGCTTATCCAGCAGATTTTTAGTCAGAACCCTGCGTATCGGGCCGTAGGCAAGGCGCAGTTTAGGCTGCTCTACAACCGTACTTACGCCGAAGGACTTTGCCCGCACGCCTCGGTGCTGTTTCGGCATCAGCCGAGTGGGCAGCTGGCGGCCATCAGTCTGTGCCAGCCCAACTACCATTCCCTAGGTAAGGCCATCAGTGAGCACCCAAGCTATGCGCGCGATTACCCGCGCCTCACTACTCGCACCCTACTGGCCAAAACCGTGGGCGTGCACCCCGACTTTCGGGGGCAGGGCCTGCAAGCGTTGCTGGCCGCCTACGCCATGCAAGGGTTTCGAGCTCACTACGACGACGTGATTTTCTGCCTCATGCGCACCGATAACCTCTCGCTGCGCTTCATCAAAAACCTGCCCACTGAGGTAGCGCACTACGCGCTGTTTGAGCGGGAAATAAGCGAAGTAGTTAGTGTCGAGTAACTAGTTGCTGGCTGTAGTTACAAGCTAGTAAAAGGGCTGTCATGCTTCGACTAAGTCAGCATGACAGCCCTTTTTTACACGCTAGCTGCCGCTGCAAAAAAGCTCTCTACCACTCGCGGCAAAAACGGGTAGGGGCTGAGTGCATGGGGTAGCAAATACAATCCTAGGCGGTGTAGGCCAAACTCAAGCGTAGCCAGGCGGGTGCCTTCGGCAAAGGCAGCCTCGTCGGCAAAGCAGCCGGTGTGGGCGTGCAGCTGCTGGCGGTAGTACTCTAGGTAAGTAGCGCGCAAGTGGTAGCGGTCGGGCCCGAGCACGAAGCACAGTAGTTCCACCACATCGTACTGCGGCAGGTGGTAGGTAGCCAGCTCCCAGTCGTAGGCCACCAGCTCGGGCTGGCCGTTGGCACCGGGCCGGAAGCAGGTGTTGCGCGGGTTTAGGTCGTTGTGAATAAGAGTTTTGGGTAAGGCACTCAGTGTGGCCCAATTGGCCGGAACCTCGCGTAGTGCCTGAGCTAGGTGCCGTAGGCGCGCCGCCGAATACAGCTGCGGGAACTGCCGCCCCGCGTGGTCGAGAAACGCCTCCCAGAGCGGGGCGAGCTGTGGCCAGGTGGCGGGTGCGGCCTCGGGCGGCGTGCACAAGGGGGATAGGTGGTGGGCGTGCCAGGCCGCGAGCTGGCGCAGGGCCGCCCGCAGGTGCGCATCGGTCCACTGCGCGGGCGCGAGCACCGAGTTTAGGAGCTCGCGCTCGCTCAGGTCTTCGAGCACCACGAGGTAGGTATCGGTGGCTGGGTCGGCGTAGGTGCCCCACACGCGGGGCAGCAGCGCGGTGGGTGGGCTGGCCGGGGCGGCGTACACGGCCAGTTCGCGCTGGTGCGTATTGCCAAAACCGGTAAGGTATTCGAAGGCGGGGTACACCTCGGCCACGGCCCCGCCGCAGGCTTGGGCGAGGCCCGTAATCATCTGGCAAATGGCGCGAGCGTGGGGCTTGGCCTTGAGTACTAGGTGCTCGGTGCGCCAGGCCAGGCCGGCCTCGCGCAGCTCTACCTCCAGCCCAAACAGGCCGATGGGCTGCGCCGTGCGCCCGGCCGTGAGATTAGAGAGAATGCTCGTTGAGCTATCGAGCGACCGCGGGCGCACGGCACGTACCTCGGCTGCTTGCGCGGGGTTGTGCTGGCGTAGCAGCGTTTGCAAAAAGTCGGGATTCATAGAAAAGAAGGGAGGTGTATAGGGTCGCCTAAGCTCTGTGAGCTTGAGCTTTAAAAGAGTCTGCCTAGGTTCGGATTTGCCGTGCCCAGGCTATGAGTGACACCACTCTAGGCTGCGGAAAGCGCGAGTGGCAATGAGGTTGGCACAGCGGCCGCCGCCGGGCAGCCGGCATACGCCAGCACCCGCACGCCGCCGAAGTAAAAGCAGGCATCTTGGGCACCTAGGGCAGCCGAAGCGGCGGGCAGCAACGGCACTGCGGTCGTGCGGCGAGTGGCCTGCGCCTGCAACAGGTTCCAGAATACCAGACGCAGCGGGGCGGGGCGGGCGGCCAGTGCCCGGCTCACGCGCGCAAACTCGGCGGGGCTGACGTATTCGAAAATGTTGGATAAGCTGGCCTTGGTGACACCGTGCCCCGCCGCCGACAGCAAAAACTCGCTGGCCTCGCCCGTTATGAGCCGCAGCCGGTGCAGGCGCTCGCGTAGGCGCTGGTGATTAGCGGCTTGGTAGCAGGGCGGCAGCAAGGCCTCGGGGAGGTTTTCGGGCCCAAAAAACAGGAAGCGAAAGAAGAAATTATCGCGCGCTAGCTGTCGGCTCAGCTGCTGCCGCAGCCGGGTGTAGAAGACCGTGCCGCCCGACTCGGCCGCGTAGCGAAACAGGCGCGGGTCGCGCCCCCGGCTGAGGTTGACGGCATCGAAGTAGGCCACAAACCGGGTTCGAAAATCGGGCTGGTCTAGCTCGCGCTGGAAGTACGCCTCCTGCTCGGCCACGCTAGCGCAATGCAGCAAGCCCCGCAGCCTGGCCTGCCAAGCGGCCGGCAGGGTAGGCACGAAGGCCGTGACATAGCTTTCGAGCTGCCCGGCCAGCAGCAGCCCCCCAGGGTGCTGGGCCAGGTAAGCGGCCCAGGCGGCGTAGTCGGCCGGGGGCAGCGTGGCTTGCAGGGCGGCAGTGGCAGTGACCACCGCGGCCGGTCCGCCCAGCCCCAGTAGCCCGCGCAACACCGCTGGTGGGTGGTGCGCAATGACGTGCAGCTTCAGCGCCAGCAACTCATTTTGCAGCGGATTCAGGTCGATGGCCGTGACCTGGCGCGGGCCGGCGAGCAGGGCGTTCAGGGCGTTGCAGCCCGCCGAGGTGATGATGAGCGCGTGGTCGTCGGGCCCTAGGTCCAGCGCTTGGTAAAGGGTGGCGTGGTCTTCCCAGACAAGGCCATAGCGCAGGCGGTCGAGGGGGATGTGGGCAAATTCGGAGTTCATAGCTAGTAGGAGAAAGAGGGTGGTTAGCGAAGTAGGTCGTAGCGAATTTTGGATAGGTGGCGGCCATCAACGGGCAGTCGGTCGAGGTGGGTGACGCGCCCCACCAGCCCCGGCCCGAACGCCGCCGCGCTGGCTGTGCGCACCGCCTCGGCCGAAAAGTCGCCGGCCACCCACACGTCGAAGGCCGTGCCATCGGGGCGGGGCCGCGCGGCCACTTGCGCCACGCCGGGCAGCTGGCGCAGGCAGTGTTCGAGCTGGTAGTGGCCCACGCCGCGCACCAGAGTGGCTGCCCCGCGGCGGCCCGTTAGCCAGAGCTGCCCAGCCGCGTCGAAGTAGCCAAAGTCGCCGGTGGCCAGCCAGGCGCCGGGTGCCTGGGCCACGTGCGGGCCGCGCACCAGCACCTCGCCAGCTTGGTAGCGCGGCGGGCCTTCGGGGTCGCCTAGGTCGGTGGTGGGCGCGCTGGGCTGCCACACCGGCTGCGGCTGGTCGAGCTTAAGGCTGAGGCCGGTGTGCGGCTGGCCCACGCAGTACCCCAGGCGCGGGTCGAGGGCCATCGGCTCGGCCCGCCGCACGGCAATGGGCTCGGCTTCCGAAGCGCCGTAGATGACGTAGCAAGCCGCCCGCGGGAAGTAGCGCCGCAACGCGCCTAGCAGTCGCTCGGGCACCGGCGAGCCACCCACCCCCAGCGCCCGCACCGCCGGAAACGTGGCCGGATACTGCCCTAGGTGCGCTAGTAGCTGCTCAAAATAAAAGACATTGCCCGTCAGCGTTTCCACGCGCTCGGTGGCCAGCTGAGCTACTATACGTGCGGGGTCGAGCTGAGCTAGCCGGCCGCCCGGCAGGTTGGGCGCTATGCTGAGTACGCCCACGGCTAAGTTGTGCAGCATGACATTGGGAAACAGCGGAAAGTCGCGCTGCCCAGCCCAGGGCGGAAATTGCGTGCGTAGCGCTTCGTGCTGGGCCTGCAGCACCCGGTGGCTCCGCCGCACGGCCGTGGGCCGCCCCGATACCGAGCCCGAGCTGTGCGAAACCAGCGCTGGCTGCTCGGGGTGCACCATTCGCAGCTGGGGTAGGGCCAGCGTACTCAGCTCAGCTGCCTGGTCGGCGTAGCTGGCTGCGGCGGGTGCGGCCACGCAGCGGCAGCCCAGCAGGCGCCCCAGCCACCCGAGGCGGCGCTGGGTGGCTGGGGCCACCACCGCCAGCCCGATGCGCTCGGCCTTGAGCAAGTGGTAGAGCGTGCTGCTGCCAGCGCCCGCCGGCGGCAGTACGGGTACGCCTCCTAGGCCCAACACGGCCAGTAGCGCCGCCACTAGCTCGGGGCTGCTGGGATGGGCCAGCAGTACAGGCGTACCTAGGGCGAGCGGGCCACTAGCTTCTAGGGCGTGCTGCCAGGCCAGCACGCGGCCTAGTAGCGCCGTCCCGCTTACGCTGAGGGGGGTGGCGCCTGGCTGGGGCGCGGGCCAGCGCAGTACTTCCTGCGCCGACTCGCGGCGCAGGGCCGTAAATAGACGCTCGGCAAAATTGGGATGCAGGGCTGGGGCGACGGGTCGCGAAGGAGCATCAGCCAGCGGCGGGGCAAGAGCGAGTAGCATGCCCAAAGGTGTTGGCCCAGCTCATGCTAGCGCCACCTATATTCTCCGAAAAACTGACTTTCTGAAAAAAAGTATTTCTAAAACTCAGCGGAGCCTAGGTAGTACTTGCGTTACTTGTTTATGTCAATTAAAGATATATTAATCAGCGGAGTAAGCAAAGTGTCTGCTTGATTTATCGAGTGTGGCGAAGTGGGTAAAAATTCGCTTTTAATCAGACTTTACAAGAGTTGCCTAGGTAGCTAAAGCAGCGAAGCAGCTGGGGCGAGGCACTGACTCCTACTACTAAGAAGTGAGTGCCCCGCCCCAGCTGCTTCGCTGTGCTCTATCTGCTTGTCTTGGCCGAGATGAACTGCTACTTACCTAGTAGTTCATCGAGCCTGCGGCGAGCTTCGACCAGCTCGGTGACCTCGTAGGCGTAGATGGTAATGCCGCCAGCCTGGCCGCCCTCGTCGAAGCGCTTGTAGAGGCAGTTGAAATACGCATCGCGCAGTTCGCCATTGCCAGCACCAGCGTCAAGCTGGATAAGCCGTTCGCGGCCGTAGTAGCTTTCGCCGGTGGCGTATACTTGGTCGAGGGCTTCGAGAATGCCCTGGCCGTGCAGCTCGGGGAAGGCTTCGGCAGTGGTGCGGCCCACTAATTCAGTATGATTTACTAGTTCGGCTAGCCCCTCATTCACAAACTCGAAGCGGTGCTCAGCGCCGCGCGTGATGCCGATGCAGGCCGGCGCTTGCATCAGCAAGCTGTATAGGGTTTGGCGCTGCTGCTGGGCCAGCTGGTAGTTTTGGTAGGCCTGCTCCGAGAGGCTAGCCTGCTGCTCGTTGGTATCGAGCAGTTCCTGCACCATTTGCTTCTGGTCGTGGATGTCGGTGGCGCCGCCCACCCACATCGTGATGGTGCCATCGTCGGCGCGGCGGGGCTCGGCGCGGCTCAGCAGCCAGCGGTATTTGCCATCGGTGCGGCGCAGGCGGTACTCAGCCTGGAAAGACTCGCCGGTGGTCACGCACTGCTGCCAAATAGCTTGCACCCGGGCTTGGTCGTCGGGGTGCAGGCTATCGGTCCAGCGCTCGCCTAGGTCCTCAGCCAGCGCGTGGCCCGTGAAGGCCAGCCAGCGCGGGTTGAAATAATCGGCCTCGCCGGTGGGCGTGGTAGTCCAGATGAACACCGGCAGGCTTTCCAGGATGAAAAGCGTGCGTGCCTGCTCCTCGGCCAGCTTGGCCTGGGCCTCCGCGGCGGCTTTGGCCATGCGCAACTGCTCGGTCACGTTTTGGGTGCGCTGCAAAATGTACTGCAGCTGGCCCTGGCCGTCGAGCACGGGGTAGTGGGTAGCCTGCCAATAAAACTCTTCGAGCTGGCCATCGGGCCCGGCCAGGTCGTAGCGAATGAGCGGCATGGTGTGCGGCTCGAGGTGCTGGCGCACATAGTCGTGCGACTCCTGGATGGCATTGACGCCGCTGGTACCGGAAGTGGGGTAAGCCTCAAAAATGGTCTTGCCTATTGCTTCTTCCCGGCTCTTGAGCGACACGGCCACGTGGCTATCGGTATTATCGAGCACTGTGGCATCGGGTGCGAGCAGCAGAAAATTTTCTGGCAGCGACCGAAAAAGATGTTGGTAATCGACGGGAAGAGCAGAGTCAGGCATCACAAAATGGCTAGAGCGGGGGCGAAAATACGCATTTCCACCGCCTAAAACGCAGCCGCCTCGTCGGCGTTGCCTGGTCTCGCCCAAACCCCCTCGCTCGACGGTTCAAGCCGGGGTTTTGCTGGTTCAGTAGCTTTTAATTGAAGGTGCCTACCTAGGCCGGACACCTTTGAGCCACCAAGCCACCTAAGCTACTCCGGCCCCATGAACGCACCGCTACTGCCCCTGTTTTTTGCTTTTGCCACCCTAGGTACTGCCGCCGCCCAGGCGCCTGCCGCGCCGCTTGGTGCACCAGCGCCCGCCAGCACGCACCTAGGGCCCACCCAGCTCAGCGGCACGGTACTCGATGGCGCTGGGCGCCCGCTGCCCGGTGTGAATGTGTTTCTGAAAACCACCTTCGACGGCGCTACTACCGACTCGCTCGGGCGCTTCGCTTTCAGCACCACGGCCACCGGCACGCTGCCGCTGGTGTGCACGCTCATCGGCTATGAGCTACAGGAAACGCCGTTGGCGCTGACGGGCGGCCCGCTGGCCCTGCCGACCCGCCGCCTGCGCGAAAGCCGCGCCTCCCTAGGTACCGTCAGCATCGTGGCCGGGGCCTTCGAGGCCAGCGACGAGAGGCGTGCCGCGGCCCTCAAGCCGCTCGACATCCTGACCACCGCCGGGGCCAATGCCGATATTGCCAGCGCCCTCAACACCCTGCCCGGCACCACGCGGGTGGGGGAGGAGGGCAAGCTGTTTGTGCGCGGCGGGGCGGCCTCCGAAACCCGCTACTACCTCGACGGGCTGCCCGTGCAAAGCTTCTACGGCGGCAGTACGGCCGGCGTGCCAGCACGGGGCCGGTTTGCGCCCACCTTATTTAAGGGCACGCTCTTTAGTACGGGCGGCTACTCGGCCGAGTATGGGCAGGCGCTGAGCGCAGTGGTGGGCTTGAACTCCATTGACCTCGACCCCGAAACCCAAACCGGTATCTCGCTGCTGAGCGTGGGCGGCAGCCTGTCGCGCACCCAGCGCTGGGACCGCACCTCGGCCTCGGCCACGCTCGACTACACCAACCTGGCGCCCTACTTTGGCCTCACCGCGCCCGGCCAGGGCTGGGAGCAGGCCCCGCAGCGCCTAGGTGGCTCGGTGCGGCTGGCCCATCGCACCACCGGTGGCGGGCTGTTCAAGGTCTACGGCACCTACAGTAGCCAGCAGCTGGCCACCCGCCAAGCTGACCCCGAGGCTGCCTACGCCGCCACTGGCCGCCTCACTAGCCTGCAAAACCAGAACTACTACCTCAACACCACCTACCGCACCGCCCTGCGCCGCGGCTGGAGCCTGAATGCTGGCCTGGCCCTAGGTAGCGAACACAATGCCGTGCAGCCCGAGCCCCTGCGCGTGGAGGAACTGGAGCGCACCGCCACCGCTCGCCTGGTGCTCACCAACGACTCGGCCAGCACTTGGTTCAACCTGAAAGTGGGCACCGAAACCACCGTGCAGCGCTACGACCTGCGCTACCAGGCCACCGCCGAGTCGCCCACGCTCACCCCCAGCTTTTTGGAAAAGCGCCCCGCCGTATTTGCCGAAAGCGACCTGAGTTTGGCGCCGCGCCTCACGGGGCGCCTAGGGCTGCGGGGCGAGTATTCGGGGCTGCTGCGGCAGGCCAACCTGGCGCCGCGCCTGGCCCTGGCCTGGCAGTTGGGCAGCAGCCAGCAGGTAGCGCTGGCCGGGGGCTTGTTTTACCAAAACCCTACCAACGACCTGCTGCGCGTGCAGCCGAACCTAGGGTTCGAGCGGGCGGCGCACTACATCGTCAGCTACCAGTACCAGACTAGCAGCCGCACGCTACGCGCCGAGCTCTACCGCAAAGACTACCGCGGCCTGGTGCGCTTCGATGGCGTTGATTTTTTGAACCGGAGCGCCTATGCCAACTCCGGTGCCGGCTACGCCCAGGGCGTAGATATCTTCTTTCGCGACCGCTACCAGACCTTTAAGAAAATTGACTTTTGGGTGAGCTACGGCCTGCTCGATACCCGTCGCCAGGCGCGGGCTGACCTCGCCCTGGCCACGCCCACCTTCGCCGCCACCCACAACCTGAGCCTGGTGGGCAAGTATTGGTTCGAGAAGCTGCACCTGCAAGTGAGCGGCACCTACAGCTACGGCAGCGCCCGCACCTATCACAACCCCAACCTGCCCGGCTTCAACCAGGGCCGCACGCCCAGCTACCAAAGCCTCGACCTCAGCCTGAGCTACCTCACGCACCTGGCCGGGCAGTACACCATCGTGCACCTAGGCGTCACCAACCTGCTCGGCCGCGACAATATCTACGGCTATCGCTACGCCACCACGCCCGATGCTGCCGGCCGCTACGCCGCCGCCTCCGTGCGCCAGCTAGCTCCGCAATTTGTAGTGGCTGCGCTGCTCATCTCAATTAATAAGAAGTCGCCCGGCGATACATCGGTAGCACCCGAGTAGGGCCTGCATCTTGGCTTAAAAGTGTGGGTAGAATTTTATTGAAACTACCGTTTGCTTATAATACTAAGCTTGCCTTTTTAAATTTCCAACCACACACCAAGTTTCAGTTAAGCCTGTACCGGGTACCTAGGTAGAAGATTAAGTTGGCATCGATAGCGCGGGGCTGTGCCCCGTGCTGACTATTGGCAGGCCTCTGGCCTGCGGTCGTTAGGTCGCAGATTATACTTGCCCTCGCGTGCCGGCCAGAGGCCGGCGAAGTAGTCGGCACGGGGCACAGCCCCGCGCCATCGGTGCTGGCCTGGCTAGCTTACATAAGAGCCGCTTACATATTGTAGCCAAGAGCGAGAGCCCCGACCTAAATAGTCGGGGCTTTCTTCATGCTAGTAGCGATTACTTTGTAAATCCCCACTGCGCTGGCTATGTAGTAAATTTAAAATTTCTTTTATTTTTTTGGGCTATGCCGGTAACCTTTCGGGGAGCCGCTCCGAGTCAGGTAGTAGGAAGTAATTAGCGACCGGGCATGTCCAGACCCTTACCCCCTCAGCTTGCAGAACTACTCGTGGCGGGCCGGCCCCTGGACCGGCATGGCCAGGGCTTGCTATACAAGCACTTCTACGGGTTTGCCGCTAGCATTTGCCGGCGCTACCTCCCCGACCCCGAGGTGGCGCTGGAAGCGGTGAACGATGGGTTCCTGAAAGTATTTCAGGAGCTGCCCCGCTTCGACGCCGTCCGCTACCCTGACCTAGGCGGCTCGCTCACGGGCTGGCTGCACCGCATTATGGTGCGCACGGCCATCGACCGGTTTCGGGCCGAGCACCGCCACGCGCTGCTCACCAGCATGGAGGAGGGCGGGCCCGACCACTCCGACGGCGGGCATACGCCGCTTGATACGTTGGCCTTCGAGGAGCTGCTGCACCTCATCGGGCAATTGTCGCCGGCCTGCCAGGCCGTTTTCAACCTCTACGTCATCGACGGCTATTCGCACGAAGAAATCGCCGCGCAGCTCCACATGTCGGTGGGGGCTTCCAAAACCAATTTATTCAAAGCCCGCGCCGGCCTCAAACATTTGCTTAAACGCACCCACCACCATGCCTACGCCCACTATGTCAGATGAAGAGCTGGACGCGCTCTTTCGGCGCGGCGCGGCAGCGTACCCGGACGAGATGCCTCCGGAGGCGTGGGCGCGGATGGAAACCAAGCTCGATACCGCTGCCCATACCCAGCAGCTACGGCGGAAAGTCGGCCGGTTTTTTGTCGGCGAACTGCTGCTTATTACCCTGATGCTCTGGCAAATAGCCCGCTTGGCTAGCCCAGTGGAAACTACGGAGGCTATTACCGCTGGCCAGCCGAGCTTGTCGCAAGCCGCCACTACTTCGACGGCCGCTGCTAGCTCCCCCGCCAGCCGAGTTTTAAGTTCATCGCTAGCTGCTGCCACCCCCTCAACCCAACCCACTACTTCAGCTAAACTAGCTCCCATAAGCCACCTAGGCGAGGTAGCGGCGGCTCCGCAGGATATAACTCTAGGTAAGTTAGCACCAGCATCTGGACTTAAAGCGCAGCGCATAAAAGCAAAAAAAGCACAGGCTAAACTACCACTATCTAGTAGCGACAAGTTGCTGGCTACCGGTGCTACTAACAGAAGCAACAGAGCCGCGCAGCCAGGCACCAGGTCAGTGGCCCGCTCCGCTGACCTAGTTAGCAGTCGGCTTCGTCGTCGGGCGGCAGCTCATTCGCGTGCCCTTGCTCAAGGGGCGTATGATGAAGCCGAGTCGCCAGAGTTGCTGAGCGGCCGAGTAGCTCTGCTAGAAGTTGCGCCTTACTCGGTAGCTACTTCGCTGCGCGCCATACCCGATTCGTTGCGCCCCCTGGCCATGTCGCAGCGCGCAGCTGCCGACTCGACGCCGCCCCGGCGCCCGGCGCCGCGCCCTCCATACCGGGTGGTGGCGGGCCTGCTGGTCGGGCCAAGCGCCAGCGGCGTGCGCACCGCCCAGTCGGCCCGGCTGGGCCTCGACTACGGCCTCACGCTGGAGTACCGCTTCACTACGCGGCTGCGGCTGCGGGGCGGCCTGCTCAGTAGCCAAAAGCATTACCTGGCCGCCAGCACCGACTACCAGGCCCCGACCGCCTGGCAGTGGTTTCCGGGCACGTATGACTTGGTGGCGAGCTGCCGCGTAACCGAAATCCCGCTCGACCTGCGCTACGACGTGGTGAGCCGGCCAGCGTTCACGCTATTTACTAGCCTAGGTCTTAATTCTTTGCTGATGCGCAATGAGCGCTACAGCTACGACTGGAGCATGAACGGCCAGACGTTTACCCGGTCGGTGCAGGTGCTCAAGGGGTCTAACCATTTCTTGAGTGTGCTCAATGTGGCCGTCGGCTTTGAGAAGCCGCTGGGCACACGCTGGTCGGTGCAGGCCGAGCCGTTCTGGCAGGTGCCGCTGGGCGGGGTGGGGGCAGGCCAAATACGCCTCACCAGTGCCGGAGCTTCTTTCTCGCTTAAGTACGGGCTGCTGCGGTAGCTGCGCAGGTGCCGGCCCGCTGGCCAGCGGGCATTGTTCGATGTGTTGGTGGCCCCGTTCGCGGCGGGGCTGCTGGCAGGCCCTAGGGCTTGCCCTCGCCTGCCGGGCCCGGCAGGCACTTGGTGCCGCTTGGCGGCTGCTCTAACTAGGTTATTGCTTAACTCTTTACCACTCATCATCATGTTTGGACACCACTCCTATGCCCGGCCGCTTGGCTGGGTAGCCGGCCCCCTGTTGGCCCTTACCCTGAGCTTCGGCGGCTGCCAACAATCGGATAGCTCCGACCCGGCCCCCACGCCCACCATTGCGATGGCCCCCGATGCCGTGGCCGGCCCCCACCTGGTAGATGCGGCGGGCAACACGCTCTATTATTTCGCCCGCGACCTGTCGGGCACCAACAACTGCACGGGGGGCTGCGCCAGCGTGTGGCCTATCTTCTATGCGCCCAATATTGTGGTGAGCGGCGACTTGAAAGCCAGCGACTTTGGCACCATCACTACCAGCGGCGGGCAGCAGCAAACCACCTACAAAGGCTGGCCCATGTACTACTACGCCCCGGCCAATGCCAGCGGGCAGTTTGTGCGCGAAAAACCCGGCCAGGTAACCGGCGACAAGGTGGGCAGCGTGTGGTTTACGATGCGGCCCGACTACACCATGCTGCTGGCCCGTACCAACGTCACCAATAAGACGACCAATGCCGCGAGCCTCAAGAGCTTCTTGATTGATAGCCAGGGCCGCACGCTCTACACCTTCGCCAGAGACCAAAGCAGCCCCAGCACCCAGCCCACCAACTGCACCGGGGGCTGCGCCAGCGTGTGGCCAGTGTATGGCGAGGTGCCCACGGTGATGCCCTCGGGGCTGAAAGCCAGTGATTTTGGTAGCATCACCCGCGCCGATGGGCCGGGCGGTGCCTCGCGCCAGCAAACCACCTACAAGGGCCTGCCCCTGTACTACTACACCCCCGACAACAGCGCCCGCAACACAGTGGAGGGCGACGGAGTGGGCAACGTGTGGATGGTAGCGGCACCCTAGGTATCAACTAGTTGCTTTCAACTGCTTCATATCCTCCTCGCCTATGTCTGCCAAACTACTACTGCTCGCCGGCGTGGCGCTCCTGCTCGGGGGCTGCACCTCGCAAAATGGGGAAGACCTGCTCGGCAGTGGCCCCCTGCCCACCCCCAGCTGCGACACGACCCGCGTAACCTACGCCGCCACCGTGGCGCCGCTGCTGCTGCAAAATTGCGGCAACTGTCACGCCAACGGCGCGGCCGCTGGTGGCGTGGGCCTCGGCGCCTACGCCCAAACAAAAGCCGCTGCCACCAGCGGCCGCCTGCTGGGCTCCGTGGACCACGCGCCCGGCTACTCACCCATGCCCAAGGGCGGGGCCCAACTCTCGGCCTGCGACCGCGCCAAGCTGCGCAAGTGGGTGGCGGCAGGTGCTCCTAACAACTAACCCTACTTTTTGCAGACGCTATGCGACACGTATTGCTTTTGGTGGGGCTGCTGGGCTGGCTGGCCCATAGCCCCGCCCCGGCGCCCGCCAAGTACTTCACGCGCACGGGCACTATCAGCTTCTTTTCGGCCACGCCCATCGAAGACATCAGCGCCCGTAACCAGCAGGTGGCGGCCGTGGTGGATACGCAAACGGGCCAGGTGGCTTTCACGGTGCTGATGAAGGAATTCAAGTTTCCGAAGTCCCTGATGCAGGACCACTTCAACGAGAACTACGTGGAGTCGGAGAAGTACCCCAAGGCCCTGTTCAGCGGGCGCTTGGTTGACTTTCAGGCTGCCGCGCTCACTGCTGCCAGCCCGCAGCCCGTGCAGGTCGAAGGCGACCTCACCATACATGGGGTAACGCAGCGGGTGCGGGTGCCGGGTACCCTGCAGCTTCAGAATAACCACTTGCTGGTGAACGCCAAGTTTGTGATAGCCCCGGCTGACTACCGCATTGAGATTCCGCTGCTCGTGCGCGCTCATATCGCCAAAACCGTGGACGTGACCGTGGCCCTGGCCTGCGACCCCCTCCCTTAGCTACTCGCCCCTATGAACCTAACCCTACCCTGGGGGCCGCTGGCCCTAGGTGCCGCCCTGCTACTGGGCGCGGCCCCCGCCCACGCCCAGCAAGACCTGCTGCAGCAGCTCAACCACCTCACCAATGACAGCCTGCGCCGCGAGCTGACGGTGGCCACCTTCAAGGGCACGCGCGTCATCAACGGGCAGTCTATCGAGACGCCGGGCGCGGGCAGCTTGCTGTTCCTGATTTCGCACCGCTTCGGCACCCTCAATAGTGGCGCCTACAATTTCTTTGGTCTCGACCAGGCCACCATCCGGCTGGGGCTAGAGTACGGCCTCACCGACCGGCTGGCGGTGGGGGTGGGCCGCAGCTCGCTCGAAAAGACGTTTGATGGCTTCGGCAAGTACCGGCTGCTGCGCCAGGGCTCGGGGCCGGGCGCGCTGCCGGTGTCGGTCACGCTCTTTGCCAGCGCGGCTCTGTCATCGTTGCGGTTTGAGCCGCAGCCCGAGCGCACGACTACCTCGCGCCTTACCTACACCTACCAGGCGCTGCTGGCCCGCAAGTTCAGCTCGGCGCTGTCGGTGCAGCTCATGCCCACGCTCGTGCACCGCAACTACGTAGACCTGCGCCGCGACCAAAACAACGTGTGGGGCCTAGGTGCGGCCGCCCGCCAAAAGCTTACCAAGCGCCTGGCTCTCACCGGAGAATACTACTACCTGCTGCCCGGCGCCACGGCCGATAGCTTCCGCAACTCCCTGGCCCTGGGCTTCGACATCGAAACCGGGGGCCACGTCTTTCAGCTGCACGTCACCAACTCGCAGGGCATGATTGAGAAATTCTTCATCCCCCAAACGACGGGCAATTTTCTCAAGGGCGACATCTTCTTCGGCTTCAATGTGTCGCGCGCCTTTCAGTTGCGCGGCCGGTCCTAGGGGCTGGGGTAGGAGCACGGACAATGCTGCGTGCTGAGACGAGCAGGGCACTTCTAAAATGGCTTGGAGTCCCAAGCTGTTTATCATGCTGCGCTTGCCAAAGCATCCCTGCCGTTTCCTCCAACGGTGCGGTAGGGATGCTTTGGCAAGCGCAGCATGATAAACGGTTTTTGCGTTTTTAAGTGTGTTGTGAGGCCCTAGGGCCTTGCTGGATGTGCAAGCCGCCGCAAGTGCGCCACTCAGCAGCGGGTACTCCAAAAAGCGTTGCGCCCGCTACGGGTAAAGTGCGTGAAAAAGCCGCAGATGGAGCGCTACCGGTAACTTCACGGCTTGAACCGGTTTACGCTTTATGCTTCGACTTCTCCGCGCCACTCGCCTGTGGGCTTTGCTGCTAGTTACGGGCTCCCTGACAACTGCCCAAGCCCAGGCACCTAAGACGTATACGTCGTCTGAAATTCTCCTAGGTCTCAAAAAGCTGAACGTGGTGGGCTCGGTGATGTACATCGCCGCCCACCCCGACGATGAGAATACTCGCCTGCTTGCCTACCTCGCCAACGGTCGCCAGCTCGAAACCAGCTACTTCAGCTGCACCCGCGGCGACGGTGGCCAAGACCTCATCGGCCCTGAACTGCGCGAGCAGCTCGGCGTTATCCGGACTCAAGAGCTGCTTGCGGCCCGCCGCATCGACGGGGCGCACCAGTACTTCTCCCGTGCCAATGACTTCGGCTTCAGCAAAACCTCGGCCGAGACTTTCACCATTTGGGACAAAGAGCAAGTGCTCTCCGATATGGTGTGGGTCATTCGCCAGCGGCGGCCCGATGTGCTCATCACGCGCTTCCCGCCCGATGCCCGCGCTGGCCACGGCCACCACCAAGCCAGCGCCATCCTGGCCGCCGAAGCCTTCGACGCCGCCGGCGACCCCAAGCGCTTCCCCGAGCAGCTCAAATACGTGCAGCCCTGGCAGCCCAAGCGCCTGTACTGGAACACCGGCAGCTTCTTCGTGAAGCCCGGCGAGAACATGGACGGCTACCTCAAGCTCGATGCGGGCGGCTACAACCCGCTCCTAGGGCAGAGCTACGGCGAAATTGCGGCCCACTCGCGCTCGCAGCACCGCAGCCAGGGGTTCGGCTCGGCCGCCCAGCGTGGCGAGGCCATCGAGTACTTCCAATTCGTGAAGGGCACGCCCGCTAAGACCGATTTATTCGAAGGCCTCGACCAAACCTGGAGCCGCGTGCCGGGCGGCCCGGCGATTGGGAAACTGGTAGACGAGGTGGTGAAGAAGTATGATGCGAGCAACCCAAGCGCGAGCGTGGCGGGGTTGGTGAAAATACACAATCAATTGCAAGGGGCAGATAAGGAGGGCTTTTGGCAATTGGAAAAAATGCTTCAAGTGGATGCGCTGCTACAAGCTTGCCTAGGGCTGCATATCGAAGCCATTGCCTCCGCTGCCGCTATCGCAACCGGGCAAACGGCCGTTGTAACAGTTGAAGCCGTGAACCAAGGAGGCGCGCCTATTACAGTGCGCCAGGTGTGGGCCGAAGGATTTGGTCGCGATACCCTCGTGGCGAAGGAATTACGGACGGGCCAGACGTTACGGACAGCTCTGCGCTTGCCAATCAGTAAGCAGGTGCCACCTTCACAGCCTTATTGGCTACGTGAGCCTGGTACTATCGGCATGTATACCGTGCCTACCGAGATGCCATTCGCGCAGGCTGACCTAGCAGTACGCAAAAAATCGAAGCCTGAAACCTGGCTGACAATTGACCGTCAACACCTGATTGGGCATCCCGAAAACCCGCCTTCTCCTAATGTCACGTTGGAGCTGACGTTGCAAGGCACGCCTGTTCATGTAACTGTTCCCGTCCAATACAAGCACACCGACCCGGTTCTAGGTGAGGTGTACCAGCCGCTGGCTGTGGTGCCGCCGGTGATGGTGAATATCCCAGCCGCTCGCTCCTACGTCTTTGCCGACCAGCAGCCCAAGCCCGTGCCCGTGACGCTGCGCGCTGGCCAGGCCGGCGTAAAAGGCCAGCTGGCCTTGCAGGTGCCTAGCGGCTGGCAAGTGGAGCCCGCCACCGCCGCCTTTGACCTTAAAAACAAGGATGACGAGCAAACCATCACCTTCAACCTGCGTCCGTTGGCTGGCGCGGCCGAGGGCAAAACCGAGCTACGTGCTGTGGCTACCGTGGGCGCTGACAAATACAGCCGCGGCATCCAGCAGATAGTTTACCCGCACATCCCGGTCCAGACGCTTTTCCCCGAGGCCACGGCCCCGCTGGTGCGCCTGAACGTGGCGCGCGGCCACACCAAAAACATCGGCTACCTCATGGGCGCTGGCGACGAGGTGCCCGAGGCCCTGCGCCAACTCGGCTACACCGTGAGCTTGCTCGACCCCGCCACCGACCTCACCGCCGACCGCCTAGGTAAGTACGACGCCGTGGTGCTAGGCGTGCGCGCCTACAACGTGCTCGACCGCCTCAAAACTCAGCAGGCGCAACTGCTCAAGTACGTCGAAAACGGCGGCACCATGCTGGTGCAGTATGTGGTCAACCGTGGCACTGTAATGTCCGACATTGGGCCCTATCCCCTCACGTTATCCGCCGACCGCGTGACGGTGGAGAATACGCCCGTCACGTTCGTCAACGCTCCGGGCGGGGCTATTATCGTGCGTCCGTCTTCCAAGGCAGCTGCTAAAGCTACAAGTTCCAGCCTCTCGCAAGACCTACTTACTACGCCCAATAAGCTCACGCCCGCCGACTTTAGTACCGGCTGGGTGCAAGAGCAGGGCCTTTACTATCCCTCGGCTTGGGATAGTCACTACCAGCCCGTCATTGCCAGCCACGACCCCGGCGAGACGGAGAAACAGGGCGCCATTTTGGTGGCGCCCTACGGCAAGGGCCGCTACATCTACACCGGCTTGTCGCTGTTTCGCGAGCTGCCGGTGGGGGTGCCCGGTGCCTACCGCATCCTGGCCAACCTAGTCGAGTCGGGCGGGAAGTAGCCTTGCTTAAAAAGACCGTGGCCCCTGCGAGTGCGCGAGTTGCCTGCTTTATTATAGAGCACGCACTCGCGCACTCGCAGGGGCCACGGTCTTTTTTGCTCAAACGCTTCTTCCGGCTTTTAGGGCGGTTCGGGGGCACCTAGGGTCGGTTCGGTAACAGGGAGTTTTGGGGAGGGTAGGGGGGCAGCACCTTTGAATCATCAACCCGGCCACCACGCCACATCCCCCGCTCTCGCCATGAAAAAGACGCTTTTCGCCCTCGCTTTTGCCGCTGCTAGTTTCAGCGCTGCTGCCCAAACTACCGCCTCCATTATCCCCGCCGCGGCTACTACTACGCCGGCCGGCTACGCCGAGCAGCTCGGCGCTACCATCACGCAGGTGATGAATACTGGCGACGCGGCCGAGCTGAAGGCCCTGGCCGCCAAGCTAGAGCGTGCCGCCGCCGTGGCGCCCGCCGATTGGCTGCCCCGCTACTACCAAGCCTACGCCTTGGTCATCAGCGTATTTCAAAGCCAGGAAGACGGCGACGCCAAAGACAAGCTGCTCGACCGGGCCGAAGCCGCCCTGGCTCAGGCCCGCCAGCGCAAGGGCGACGAGTCGGAGCTGCTAACGCTGCAAGCCTACGTGTACCAAGCGCGTCTAGGTGTCTCGCCCATGCTGCGCAGCATGAAGTACTCCCGGATGGTGACCGAAGCCATTGCGAAAGCCAAAGCGCTGAACCCCAATAACCCACGGCCCTACCTAGTGGGCGCCAACAACGTGTACTACACACCCAGCATGTTTGGCGGTGGGGCCGAGCCCGCCAAGCCCCTCTACGAAGAGGCCAAAGCCAAGTACGCCGCCTTCCGGCCCACCAGCCCGCTGGCGCCCAGCTGGGGCCAAAACCAAGTGCTGGGCCGGCTCAAAAAGTACGAGGTAGCTACGGCGCCAGCCACAAAATAACGTGGTTTTGTAAAGGCGGCCCGCTGTTGCGCGGCCTTCATAGTCCGCGTTTTGTCCGAGCCGTGTCGCGGACTACCAAGTCCGCGACACAACAGGCCTCCTTTCCCCAGTTCTAGGTTTCTTTTTAGTGGCGGGCGGTGGCCTGGCGCTCCCTATAGCCTGCTACTTTTATGGCCGTTCTACTTGCTCCGCCGCCCGCTGTGTCTGCTCCTTCGCCGCCCGCTTTGCCGTCGCCCTTTGCCACCGTGGCGCCCCGCACCGACTTGCCCGGCAAGGGCTCAGAAGTGCGCGCTTTTTGGCGGCGCCTAGGTTGGATAACGGTAGTCAATGTGTTGGTAGCCTTCTTGTACTCGCCGCCGCCTTGGCGCGACCCTAGGGCCTACACTATCTCGCTGGCCTACTCGCTGGCCTACTGCGTGGGGCTGTGGCTGGCCAATGGCTACACCGTCGATTGGCTCAATATCAAAGTAGGCTGGGAGCACCAGCCCCTGCGGCGGCTGCTGTTTACGGTGGGCGCCTCTACGCTGGCGTCGCTGCTGGTGATAGTGGGAGTGGGCGAAGGCTTTTCCATCTTGCTGTGGCACCGGGCGCCGGGCTACACGTTTCAGCACAATTTTTTGGCGCAGTCAGCTTTCCCGCTGCTGATGACGGTCGTTATCTCGCTGTTTCTGCACTCGCGCTCGTTTTTGCTGGCCTGGCGCGAGGCCACCGTGCGCGCCGAGCGCCTCGAAAAAGAGTCGGCCGTAGCACGCCTCGACTCGCTGCGCCGGCAGGTAGACCCGCACTTTTTATTCAACTCTCTAAACGCCCTCACCAGCCTGGTGGAGGAAGACGAGCCTGCCCGGGCCGTGCGCTTTATCCGGCAGCTCAGCAGTGTGTACCGCTACGTGCTCGACAGCCAAAGTCAGGAGCTGGTGACCCTAGGTGAAGAATTGGAGTTTGCTGAAGCCTACATTTTTCTGCAAAAAACCCGCCTCGACGAAGCCCTGCAAGTAGAGCTGAGTTTGCCGCCCGCCGCCGCCCCAGGCGCCTTTTATTTGCCGCCGCTGGCCCTGCAATTGCTGCTCGAAAATGCCCTCAAGCACAACACCGCTTACCAGGCCGACCCGCTGCGCCTGCACGTGAGCGTGGATGCTGCCACTGCCACCCTCACCGTGCGCAATACCCTGCGCCCCCGCCGCCTCGCGGCCAACGAAACCTCGGGCCGCGGCCTGGCCAACCTGCGTGCGCGCTACGGCTTCCTCACCAAGCGGCCGATAGAGGTAGGGCCGGTAGCGGGCGAGTTCGTTGTTACCTTGCCGCTGCTGGCCTTGTAAGGGCGCAGCCCAAGAAGTAGGCGTAGCTTTTGAGCGTGTCGATAAAAGGTTTTTATCCGGAGTTGCTGTGGGTAGCCTGCGTGGTAGTGGCCGCCGGCCTGGGGTGGCTACTGGTGCGCCGCGGGGCTACCCCCAATGGGCGGGCTGCTGTGGAGCAAGTTTTGCGCGAAATGAAGCCGGCCGACGTGGAAAGCCTGACCGTGTACCCACTCGGGGCGGGTGCCGGCCCCGCGCGCCCGTTTCAGGTGCGCCAGGCCAGGCAGCTGCGATTGCTGGTGCCCGCGCTGCGGCAGCTACGCCCCATGGCGGCCAGCACCAGCGATACCTTATGGTCGCTGCTCGAAGCTACGGTAGTGGTGCGCCTGGCAGCGGCACCCGCCGAGGCGTGGCAGCTGCACAGCCGCAGCCTGACTTTTCGGCTGGCTACCTCTACCGGGGGGGAGGTAGCCCAGCTGGCCCAAACCAATCACTTTTACTACGCCACTGCCCTTAGCCAGCAGCTACAGCTGCTGCGCGATAGCCTGGCAAACCACTGAGGGCAGGCTGATGCCGCGCCACTAAAGATTACTTCTACTATGCTTGCCTTAGTTGTCGAAGACGAACCCCTGGCGGCTCGCCGCCTTACTGCTCTGCTTCAAAAGCATGCTGCACCGCTCACCCTGCTAGGGCCCGCCGAGTCGGTAGAGCAGGCTGTAGCGCTGCTGCAAGCCGGCCCCGCGCCCGATGTGCTGTTTCTCGACATTCACTTGGCCGATGGCCTCAGCTTTGAGCTGTTTGAGCAGGTAGAAATAACGTGCCCCGTTATTTTTACCACCGCCTACGACCAATATGCGTTGCGCGCCTTTAGGGTAAATAGCGTAGATTATTTGCTTAAGCCCATTGATGAAGAGGAGCTTAGGGTAGCCCTAGTCAAATTGCGCCAGCGGCTGCCAGCCGCGCAAGACCAGGATTTTGGTATAAAAGGTTCGGTTTCCAGTACAAAACCAGTGGCCGAAAATGCTCCTGCGCCGGTCATGGATGCCGCTACATTGGCGACGCTTATTCAGCAATTGCGCCAGCCGGCCCCAGCTGTTAGCTACAAAGCGCAGTTTGTGGTGCGCGTGGGCGAGCACCTCAAAGTAGTACCCGTCGAGCAGGTAGCCTACTTCTTCAGCCTCGAAAAAACGACCTTGCTGCAAAGCACCGACGGCCGCAAATATGTGGTGGACTACACCATGGAGCAGCTCGAAGGCTTGCTCGACCCCAGCCAGTTTTTTCGCCTCAACCGTGCGTACCTAGCCCAGCAGGCCGCCATTCACGACATCATTCACTACACCAATTCGCGCCTGCAAACCATCCTCAAGCCCGCTCCGCCCGAGAGCGAAGGGCCCATCTTGGTGAGCCGCGAGAAGGTGAGCGTTTTTAAGAGTTGGCTCGATAGGTAGCCGAGCCCGGCGCTCACTGCCTTTAGTGGTTATCAGCTCAGCCCTCCAGCCACCGCTTGAGGGCGCTCACTTTTTCCTTGCTCACCAGCACGTCGTCGCCCCCGGCGGGGGTGGGACTGAGCTCGACCAGCAGCTTGCCGCCTAGGTACGGCACCAGCCGCCGCACGGCGGGTAGCTGGGCCAGCAGTTGGCGATTGAGCCGAAAAAACTGGCTGGGGTCGAGCAGGCTTTCGAGCTGCTCTAGGGTGTAGTCTACCACGAAGCGGCGGCCGTCTTGGGTGGCGAGCGTCACCGTATCGTGGCGGCTCTGAAACCACGCCGCTTCGTTGCTGGGCAAGGGCAGCAGGGTGTCGCCTTGCCGCACCAGAAAGCGGGTTTTGTACGGCTGCTGGGGGCGGGGCAGGGCATCGAGCAAGCGCTCAATGGAGGCATTGAGCGGGAAAAGCGCCGCGCTGCTGGCTTGGTTTTCTGCCCCGGCCGGGTTGGCCCCTAGGTCGTAGTTTTTAACGCCCAATTCTAAAAGCTTGGCCAACGCGGCTTGCAGCTCTGGCAGCTTGAGGGGCTTGAGCAGGTAGTCGATGCCATTGGCCCGGAAGGCTTGCAGCGCGTACTGGTCGTAGGCGGTGGTGAAGATGACGGGGCTGCGCACTACGGTCTGGGCAAATACATCGAGGCTGAGGCCATCGGCCAGCTGAATGTCGCTCAGGATGAGGTCAGGTGCCGGATTGGCGGCCAGCCACGCCAGCGCACCGGCCACGGTATCGAGCACGGCCAGCACCTGGGCCGTGGGCGCGGCCTGCGTCAGCAGCCGTTGGAGGCGCTCGGCGGCGGGGTACTCGTCTTCGAGAATAAGAATAGTCATGAGAAGCCGGCGGGCAGTTGAAAAGACGCTCTTCGCTTGCCAAAGATTAATTTCTTTAGTCTCCCTAGCTGACCAGGTGCAAGCCAAAGTACCATGTCCAGGCCAGAAATAGCAGTTGCAGTGGGGCCCGAAACCACAAGTAGGCAGGCCCCGGCCCGGTGAGGGTGCCGCGCTGGTAGTCGAGGTGCTTGCGCGCCGAAATAACATTGCCCGGAAAAATCAGAACAAAGAAAACAAGCAAACAAACAGCCGTGGCTGGGCGCAAGGCGGGTATCATTAGGCCCACGCCTGCTACTACTTCGAGCAAGCCTGTGCCGTATATCCAGGCTTTTTTGGCGGGCAGCCACGCGGGCAGCATCTGGGTCATGCCGTGCACGTAAGGCACGTGCGCGATGCCTGTGAAAATCAGCATCACGGCCATGGCCAAGTTACCGGCCAATACTAAGTCGGCGTGGCCTGCTAGCAGCCGCGTGCCCAGCAGCGCCAACCCAAACGTGAGCAATAATACAAGCAGCGGTTTCATGTGTAGACTTATGAAGCGGGTGGATGACTACAAGCAAATAATGCGGCACACGGCTGCCCACTAGGCCTCGCGGCTACCTCGCCGGCAGCAGCGGCAGCACCACTGCAAAGCTGCCGCCGGCCTGAGTAATCGCGACGGGCTGCGTGGCCCCGAGCAGGGCGTAGCGCTGGCGCACATTGGCCAGGCCGGTGCCAGTGCCGGGCGCTAGGCCGGCAGGGCGCGGCTGCCAGGTGTTTTCGACGCGTAGGGTGGCGGAGGTGGGGTCGGCTACGAGGCGCAGGTGCAGCGGCCGGGCCTGCGAGGCCTCGTTGTGCTTCAGGGCATTCTCAACTAGCACTTGCACGCTGAGCGGGGCCACGTGCCGACCTAGGGCGGCGGGTGGCAGGTCGTAGCTGACGTGGATGTTGTCGCGGAAACGCACCTTTTGCAAGGCCACGTAGGTTTGCACGAAGGCCAGTTCTTCGGCCAGCGGCACGGTGGAGCGCTCGCGGCTCAGCAGCACGTAGCGGTACACATCGGCCAGGCCTTCCACGTAGTGCTGGGCGGGCTCGTTGGCGGGCTCAATGAGGGCGGCCAGGGTATTGAGCGAGTTGAACAGAAAGTGCGGGTCGAGCTGCTGGGCCAAGGCATCGAGCTGGGCCTGCGTCTGGGCGCGGGCGAGCTGGTCGGCGCGGTGTTGGTTTTCTTCCCATTGCTGGTACGAGTGGCGGCTTTCATACACGAGCAGCCCCACCAGCGTCGGCACCAGGTTGATGGCCACAATGAGCAGCAGTTCCCGCGGCGATGCCCTGAGCCCACCCGGCACCAAGCCCAGCCCTAGGGTGACCGCCACCGTAGCTAGGCTGGTATACACCACGCTGCCGCCGGCCAGCCACAATAGCCGCTGCCGCGTTTGGGATACCTGCGGGTAGCGGTGTTGGAGCCGTCGCCAGAGCTCGCGGTTGCCTAGGCCCAGCACAAGCGTGTATATCACCGAGCACACCCAGGCCAAGCTGAAGTGCGCGAGCGATTGAAAAGCCCATTTCCCACCATTGGCCAGCGGCATTATCAGGCTGATGAGCACCAGCCCGCCCAGTGCCAGGCTGCGGTCGCGGAGGGGCAAAAGGGGCGAAGTAGCGGGCATAAGCTAGCGGCGCCGGGGCAGCGCCGCCACAAAGGTGCGCACGGCCTGCTGCGTGCGCGCGGGCTGTTCTTGCAGCAGGTTATGCCGGCCCGGCAGCAGCACCACGCGCTGCTGCGGAAAGTGAAACGCCTGGTAGGCGCGTGGCCCGGCCGTGTAGTCGTCTTGCCCGGCTAGCACCAGCACCGGCATTCCTAGGGTGGCTGTGGCCGAGGCATAGTCGCGGCCGTAGTCGGAAAAGTCGAAGACGTGGGCGGCAAAATCACGGTTGCCGGGTTGCTGCTGTACCACGCGGCTGGCGCGGGCGGCCGCCGTATCGCTGGCGTATTGCAGCTGGTAGAGTTGCTTTTGCTGACCTAGGGCCTGCATCACGGCCCCTAGGCGCTGCGGCAGGGGCGCGGTGGGTGGTAGCTGGGGCCGGGCCGCGGCGGGCAGTAGGCTATCGCCGTAGTGCACCATGCTTTCGAGCGAAGCTGTGGGGTTGAGCACCGCATTGACCAGCACCAGCGCCTGCACGTGCTCGGGGTAGCGCTGGGCATAGGCCGTGGCAATGACGCCGCCAAACGAGTGGGCCAGCAGCACCCACTGCCGCAGCCCCAGGCGCTGGCGCAGCTCCTCCAGGTCTTGCACCTGGCGAGCCAACGCGTAGTTGTGGCGCGGCGACGAGGCCGAGCGCCCGCTGCCCCGCTGGTCGAGGTAGATGAGCTGCATGCTGCTTTCGAGCGGTTGCAGCCCTAGGTGCTCTAAGCCGTAGCTACCCGCGCCGGGCCCGCCGTGCACCACCAGGCACGGCACGCCACGGCCGGCTATTTTCACGAATAGCTGCACCGAATCGGAGGTGCGAAATGCCAGCGGGCCATCGGGCAGCACGGTGCGCTGCCCGCCAAACGAGTGAGGAGCGGGGGCTGCCACCACGGTCAGCTTTACGAGTAAAAGCAGGGCAGCGAGCAGCAACCCAAACGTGCGAGATAAGAACCTAGGGCGTGTCATGGCAATCAACAAAAAGACGAAATGAAAAAGAGCGCAATAGAGCCAGCCTTAGCGCACGGCCCACAGCGGCTGCCCGGCCAGGGCCTGCGCCAGTAGCCCCGCCACGGCCGCTGCGTACAGCGCCGCCCCTAGCCACGTGAAGGCCACGGCCTGGCGCGGCGCCCACTGGCCCAGCGCCCAGCCCAGCAGCGGTAGCACCTGCAAGGCGTGCATGCCCAGGAAGTGCGCAATGCGTACGTCGCCAGCGCGGGTACTCCAGCCTACGCCAGGCAGGCCGGGGCCGCCGTCGGGGGCCCCGATGGTGTGCTGCATGTGGCGAATCATGATGCCGCCCAGCACCGAGCCCACCAAAAACACTAGCAGCCCTAGGCGAACGCCCCACACGTAGCCCGCCGACCCCTGCGGCTGGTAGTGCCACGCCAGGTATAAAGCCCACACCGTGAGCACCGTATTGACCAGAATAAACAACCCCATCAGCCCAAATAGCGCGCCGTCGAGCGCCGACCCAGTGTTGTAGTGCGAGGTGGTGCCCCGCGCCGCCTGCGTAAAAATGACGGCCTGCTCGACCACCATGCTCAGCGCCACACCCCACCCAATGGTGCGCACCGCGCCCTGGGCTGCGGCTGGCAGGCTAGCCAGCAGCCAAGCCAGCGTCCAGGTGTACAGCACGATAGAAAGCGAAAACTTGAGTGGCTTCACCCAAACCAGCGCACCCGTAACGTAGCGCTGGTCGAGACCTAGCAGCATTAGTGCCAGCAAGGTCAAGCCCACATTCACCCACCCAGCCCAGGCGAGCGGTGCATTGGCGCGGTGCAGTGTGTGTAGGGCGGCCGTGAGCTGGCCAAATAGGCCGGAGGTAGCTGGTACTAGGTCGGCTAGGAGGGTAGGCGCGGCGCTTTTGACAAGTAGCGGTTTCATGAGTTCTCAGGTTAAAGAGTAGATGCTTTTTGCCCTAGGGCAGCCCGCACGCCGACGTACACCAGCAGGCCCACCGGCCCAAACAGAAACGTGAGCACCAGCGCGGGCACCAGCGCCCCGTGCGGCACGCCGCGCCGCTGAGCATCGCGCACTTCCCAGGCGCCCACAAAGAGGTCAAAGCACATGTAGTGCACCCAGCCGGCCAGCAGCGCCCAGGGGTCGTGGAAGAGCGCTGCCACCTGCGCCAGCGACCCAAAGCCGCCTTCGCCGCTGTGCGCCCCTAGATAGTGCCCCGCGATAAATGCCGCATAAAGCACCGCCAACCCTAGCGGCCACGCGCCGCTAAGAACCAGCGCCCGGGTGCCGCGCCAGCGCGGGGCTAGCACCAGCAGCGCCCAGCCTGGCAGGGCCAGCGTATTGGCCAGGGAGAATAGGAAATCGGGCGAGAGTGACATGGCGGAGCAGGAGTGAGGGACAATGGCCCTAGGGCACTGAGATGCCCAAAACTACCGGCCTACCTACCCCTGCCACCAGCCCAATCGGGGCCAGTCCGCCAAACCGTCTGGCGAAGCGCCCAAACGGGAGGGCGAAGCCGCGCCGACTCACCTGGCAAAAGCAACCATCGCTGCTAGCAGATGCTCCTAACTATGCCGGGTATCAGGATGAGCACAATAGGATTTTTGGGCTTGGACATGCAGTCAACTAAAAAATTAGTCTTTAACGTATTTTTTAGTTGTTGCCTCGGATTATCCGGCATACATTTGGTCGGCAGTCAGTTGCATTGGCTGTTTTTCCACCTCTCACTCGCACTTGCTTATGCTGCCTCTACTTTGGCTGCTGCCCCTAGGGGCGGCCTTGGCTGGCCCTGCGCCTAAGCCACCCCGCACCACCTTCCGTGGTCATCTCGACAACGCCCCGGCTGGCGACACCGTGCGCCTAGATGTGGGCAACAAGTGGGTGAAAACGCCGCTTAGCCCCAGCGGCGACTTTCAGTTCGTATTCACCGACCTGACCGCTACTACACCCGTGCATTTCGAGTACGCCCGCCAAAGCACCCGGCTATACCTGATGCCCGGCGACCAGCTGGTGATGCACCTTGACTTCAAAGATTTTGATAAGACCGTGACGTATAGCGGGCGAGGCGCCGACGTGAACAACTACCTGGCCCAGGCGCAGTGGAAATTTGAGTACAGCCCGGCTCCCAGCGACGCACCCCGGCCCATGGAGCAGCTGCGCCAAAAGCCTGGCACGGCGCCCGCCGAGATGCGCCGCAACGCCGACACCTTTCGGCAGCAGCAGCTGGCGTTTCTGACCACCTACGCCCAAGCGCACCCCAAGTTGGCGAGCTTCCGCCACGATGCCGAGTTCCTCATTAATATGAAGTGGGGCAAGCAGTTGCTAGATTATGTGGCCATACGGCGCCAGCAAAAGCCCGACGAAGTAACGCCGCCGCCGCCTATCTCGGAGGAGTACTTCTCGTTTGTGAAAGAACTGCCGCTGAAGGAGCTGGACCAGCACTTCCGGGGACTGGATGAAAACTCGGTCGTGGCCTGGTTTCTGAATGCCTACCAAAGCCGGCTGGCGCCCTCGGGCAAGCTGGGTACCACCCCCGACGCCGGCCCAAGGCTTTACCGCTTGGCCACCCAGGAGCTGGGTGAAACCAAGTCCCGCGACATGCTCATGCAGATGTTGCTCTTCAACAACATCCAGGATGATTTGCCGGGCGTGCGGGCTTTTTACCCCACTTTCCGGGCCCACAACCGTGACTCTGCCCTGGCCCGTAACGCCCGCCAAATGCTGGCCCAGCGCCAGCACCTGAATGCTGGACAGCCCGCTCCGGCCTTTACGCTGGTAAATGACGCTGGCAAGCAAGTGTCGCTGAACGACTTTAAGGGCAAGGTGGTGTACCTCGACTTCTGGGGTACCTGGTGCCAACCCTGCATGAAGGAAATGAAGGAGTTTGCGCCGGCCCTGAAGAAGAAGTTCGAGGGCCGCGACGTGGTGTTTCTGTACGTGGCCGTGGACCAGAACCTGGCCAAGTGGCAGCAAACCCTGACTGAGCAGCACTTCACCAGCCCCAACGCGGTGCACCTCTACGAGCGCGACGGCAAGGTGGCGGGCGACTACCAGGTGAATGGCTACCCTAGCTATTACCTCATCGGGCGCGACGGTCGCTTCGTGCAGCTCTGGACCTCGCGCCCTTCGGACGGCGACCAGACCGTAGCGGCCATCGAGCAGGCACTGGCCCGGTAGGGCAGAGGGTAGCACCGCGGGTGGCAAGGGGCAGTTCAGTGCTATGTTTATGCCTTCTCCTATCCTAGGTCGTGCTTAAGCGATAAACGTATGCGAATCATGCAGTGGGCAGCGGCCAGGCGGGCGGCAAAGCACAAGTGGGCGGTTGGGCTGCTAGCGGCCGTGGCGCTAGGTGTAGCCACGGCATTTGTGGGTCCCCGGCCAGTAGTGGTGAGCGGCCACCTCGACCACCCGCTGGCCCCACAGGTGCAGGTGGAGTATAATGTGAATATGCTCACTGGCGAGCCCGCCAGCGTACTACCTGCCAAGCTCGATGCGCAAGGCAATTTTCGGCTGGTGCTGCCGAGCCTGCCTGGGCCAAGGGAAGTCACTTTTCGCAATGGTAATCAGCAGACCACGCTGTTTCTCTCGCCGGGCGATGACTTGCGCCTCACCCTCGACGCGGCTAAGTTTGATGAAACACTGCGCTACACCGGTACTGGCTCGGCGGCCAACAACTACTTAGCGCAGCATGGGTTGCGCTTTACAGTTGCCCGGCCCGACCACCCGCAGCATAAGATTGGCACCGCTACTCCCACCCAAATGGTAGCGGCTGCCGACGCTTATCGCCAAGAGCAGCGCGTCTTCTTCGCGGCGTACGTGGCTAACCACCCCGTACCGGCTATTTTTCGGGCCTACGTGCGTCAAAATGATGATTTTGAGCGTGCTGGTGCCTTGCTCTACTACGGGGTCTTCCATACTAGCCGCCCCGACTTGAATACCGGCGCTATTCCGGCCAACTTTTACGACTTTCTGGCTCCGTTGCGCCTGGTGCAAGATTCGGCGCTCGCCCTAGGTAGCCGCAACTACCTAAGCGCGGTGCATTTTTGGGCCGATGCTCGCCTGCCTAGCTTCGAGGCACAGCCCACCGAGGCTGCCTTACTGGCTAGTGCGCAGGCCGCATTTGGTAATAGCCGTAGCCGCGACCTGGCCCTGGCACACTACGTGTACCAGCAATTTAACTATCAGCCACTCGCGCAAATAGAGCCGCAGCTTGCTGTTTTTAAGCGACTAAACCGCGACTCTACGATGGCCCGCACCGTGCGCGCCCGCTACCACCGGGCCTTGGCTGTATTGCCCGGCCGGCCAGCGCCCACCTTCACGCTGCTTGACAATACGGGCAAGAAGGTGTCGTTGAGCGAGTTCAAAGGCAAGGTAGTATACCTCGATTTTTGGGGTACGTGGTGCGGGCCCTGCATGTACGAGATTCCGGCTAGTCACGAGCTAGCGAAAAAGTTTGAGGGCCGCGATGTGGTGTTTGTGTACATCAATGTCAATGACAAGGAGGACAAGTGGCAGCAAACGCTTGCCGCGAAGTATCAGCTTAGCCCAGGCAGCGTGCACCTGCGCAGTCCCGATGATGTGGTGCCTACCGCCTACAACGTACAGAGCTACCCTACCTACTGGGTTATTGGGCGCGATGGCCGCATCGTGAATACTCGTGCCCCGCGCCCCTCTGGCGGGGCCGAAACCGTAGCGCTACTAGAGCAAGCCTTGGCGAAGTAGGGCAGAGGATTGACAGTAGGAGTACGGCCCCTTCTAAGGCGCGCAAAAGTGTGCGGTGGCCAACGTACTAGCTTGGCCACCGCCGGCATCGAATGACGACCTAGGGCTGGCCGTGGGCCGTTGTGCGCCGGCCAAAAGGTTGCCACGCTTACCAGGTGCCGAGCATTTTATCGTACTCGCTCGCCCGTTTCAGAAAGACGCCCCGCGCCCGGCCGAAAGAGGCGGGGCGCGGGGCGTCTTCAAAGCAGCGCCTTAACAATAGCGTGTTGGCACGGTTTAGGTTGGCTATAAGCACAACGTAAACGACCAGGCTACGGGCCGGGTCAGTGCTAAGTTTCTAAGTAGTTTTATATTCGGTGTCAAGTTGTTACTGTTTAAGGTGGTTATTACTAATGCTGGTAGCCGGGCTGCCGGGCGTGTTGCGCGCACAGGAGGTTTCGGCTACTGTGAAGGTGCCGATGCCTAGTGAGGCGCCCCCCGATACGGTGCCGGATATTCCCGAAAAAGCCCCTTATTTTTCGCACCGCCGCCTGGTAGTGCAGTACGACTCGCGCTACTCTATCATAAACAGTCATTTTTGCACCATCAACGGCCTCAAGCTGGGCATGGAGTGGCGCGGCCGGGTGCGCACCGGCGCGGCCGTGTACTTCTTGAGTACGGGCATTCCAACGCGGCAGCCGCTGCCCTACAACGCGGCCGATGATGCTGATGCCGAGTTGCGCTTTCGCTACCTAGCACTTTATACCGAGTATGTGGTGCTGCAAAACACGCGCTGGTCGCTGAGCGGCAACGTGCAGGTGGGTTTGGGCTCGGTACACGTGCGCTACCTCAACGATTCGACTAACCGCTTCGAGCGCACCCCCAACGATTTTGTGGGTATCATCGAGCCCTCGGCGGCTGCCCAGATGCGCTTATTTCGCTGGGCCTCGCTGGGGGCGGGGGCGGGCTGGCGGCTGCCAGTGCTGCTGACGCCTACCATCCGCCGCGAGCTGGGCGGCCCCGTTTTTTACCTGCGCGCCAACCTGTTGCTAGGTCCGCTCCTGAAGGTAGCCAAGGGTAAAGCCCGTCTCTTTACCCAAGAAGGCTTGCGGGTGCGCGGCCTCGACAACTACACCCGCGACAAGTTTTACGGCAGCAAAAAAGACCGGGAAGACTACAAGTAGCATGCGCTACTGGCGTAGTACCTACTAATGAGGCAGTTCGTACAGGGTGGCACTCAGCGTGCTATTACTATGATTGTAGTAATCGACTTGCTTGCCAAAGGTGGACAAATAGTTGTTCAGCAGCCAGCCTGGTTTGCGATTGGGGGCAAAGTACCAGGTGGGCTGGCCCAGCATGTCACCGATGCCATCGAGCATGTTGGCGTCGTAGAGGTGCCACAGGCGTTTTTTGCCTTGTAAGGCCACAAAATCTGGCTGAAGACGGCGCAGGTAGTCGGCTTGGCTGACCGATTTGTTTTTGACGTAGCTGCCTTCCACAGCCGTGTAGGTGAGCTGGTAGGCATCGTGGTAGTAGTCGTAGGCGGGGCGCATGTTCCAGTACACATACACGCCATCGCCGGGCTGCACGTGGTCGTTGACATGGAGCATGATTTCGCGGTAGTACGACTGGTTGTAAAAATGCTCGGTCAGCACGGCTTGCCGCGTTACATTGACCAACGAAATAGCCAGCAGCAGCCCGATGAGGAGAGGCTGCACCTGCTTGCCCACCCGCGACCAGTAGCCTAGCTGCTGCACGCCGTAGGCGAGCACCAGGGCAAGCAAGGGCAGCAAAAACAGGGTGAACCGCTCGTAGAAAGGATACTGCGACACCGCTGAGGCGGCCAGCGCAAGCCCGAGCGGCAGCAGAAACAACAGCAGCCATTGCCCATGGCGCCGCCCTAGGCCATATATCCCCACGGCCAGCAAGGGTAGTGTTACCCAGCCCAGCTTGAGAATAAACCGTACAAGCGGTGAGTATTCTGCTAGGCCCATATCTAGCCGCAGCCCCAGTGGGAGGTCGACTAGGTCGTAGGCTCTAGCTGCTAGCCAGTGTAGCGTTGCGGCCGGACTGGTGAGGGGTAGGTACGCATTGTATTTGTATTTGAAGAAGAAGGTCAGCCACTCCGATTTTGCATACTTGCCCACAAACAGCACGTAGACAATGCCGAAGCTGAGCATCCACAGAACGCAGGGTACGAGGTAGCCCGCCAGCTTCTTCCAATCGCGCCGTAGCAGCGCGGGCAGGCAAATGGCCACGCTCATGCCGACTAGCACGAAGATGACGGAAAACGAAAACCACAGCAGCAGCCCGCCGCACAGGCCCCAGGCCAGCAGTGGCCCCAGCCCGGCCCGCTGGTGGTACTTGGTGTAGAACAGCAGTGCCAACACAGTGGCAAAAAGCTCGCTGCTATACTGCTTGGCTTCCACCGCGTGGTACACAGCCGGATAGGAGAGGGCCAGCACCCCTACGGCTAGCACCACGCCCCAGCCGCGCAAAAAGTAGCGCGCCACGGGCACAAAGCACGCCACGCTACCTAGGCCGCACAGCAGCGAAAACAGGCGCAGTGCAGGCTCTTTTTTGCCCAGCAGCAGCACGCTCAGCCGCGAAGCCCACAGGTAGCCCAAGGGCGCCTTTTGCTCGTAGGCAAAGGGCTGCGTGGCGAGCTGCCAGAAGTTGAGCTTGATGATGTTGACATTCAGAAACAGCTCGTCGATGAAAAAAGAGCGGTTGTGGAAGAAGTGAAACAGCCGCAACAAGAACCCCACACCCACCAGCGCATAAAGCAGCCGCCGCTGCCAGAGGAGGTCGTGGGTATCGGGGGAGGCGAGGGGCGCCACCGAGGCGGGCGCGCCAAAGAGAGACGCCGGTGCAGAAGAGTAGCGAAGCAGCATAAAAGGCTAGGAGTAGCGGGGCTAAACAAAGCCGCGCCTGCGCAAGGAGGCTGCTCGTGAAAGCAGCCTCCCTGCGCAGGCGCGGACCCTAGGGTAGCTTAGTGCTGGTTTAGGTTGTAGTGGTCTTCCAGCAGCGCGCCGAGGAAGGGGATTTTAACGAACATGAGCACTACCAGCAGCACGCAAAAGAGCACCACGTAAAGCATAAACCACTTACGGGTGTACAGCTTCTCGGAGCCCTGCACCGGCGAGTTCTCGAGCAGCCCGATGCGTAGGTACCACGCAAACAGCAGGGCAAAAAATGGGAAGCTAAACAGCAGTTCAACCCGGTTTTTGACCAAGAAGATACCTAGGAAAAACGCCGAGGTAAGGGCGTAGAAGAACATCGAAATCAGTAGGCTGTGCTCGGTGTAGTACTGAAACGAGCGCCGGTAGAGCCCCGCCAGCTCGGGGTTGTTGATGAGGCGGTACTCGGCAAAGCGCTTGGTGGCCATCAAAAAGGCACCGCCCATCCAATAGGCCACAATGATGCTCGAAGGGGGCAGGCTGTTAAACAGCGCCACGCCATCGAAAACGCTAACCGATAGCGCCGGGGCTACGATAAACCAGCCCAGCGCAAACCGGATGGGGTTGTTAACCGACTCGGACAGGACATCGAGGTACACGCGCTCCTTGGTGCGGAAGGGCCGCACATTGTACATCACGCCCATGAACAAGAGGAACATGGACACGGCCAGAAACTGCACGCTGATTTGGTAGGCCAGCAGGAAGCCCACTAGGGCCAGCCCCAGCCACTCGGCGTACACAATAACCGGGTTGACGACGCGCACTACCGAGGTGCGCTTGCTTTTGAGAGGGTGAAACTTGTCAAACTCGGCGTCGAGATACTCGTTGATGACGTAGTTGGCCGACGCTACCAGACACGTACTGGCCAAGCCGAACACCAGCTTCATAAAAAACTCGGCGTCTATCGGGGTGCGGTAAATGATGAAAGCGAACAGTACGCCCGGCATCATAAACACGTTTTTGGCCCAGTTGTCGGGGCGCGCAATGGCAACGTAATCTTTGACCCCAGCCGGAATAGTGGCTAAGGGAGCCGCTAGGGCGTCGGTAGAAGGCATAGACGTTTGATTCATATCAGAAAGAAAAAGGTTAAATAGAAGGAGTAGTAATTAGTAATGGCGCAGCGGCCAAGGAGCGAGTCAGGTCGTGATAAAAAGTAAACTGGTCGAAGGGCTGGCGCGGCACAATGAGAGAGGGCATGCCGGCCCGCTCGGCACAAAGCCCATCTAGCTCGGGGCGGTCGCCCACAAACAGACACTCGGTGGGCGCCAAGCCCAGGGCCGCCACAATGTGCAGCAAGCCCTTCGGGTTGGGCTTGAGCTGGTCGATTTCGGGGTCGGTCGAGCTCACCACGATGTCGGCCCGGAGGCCTAGGGCTACTAGCTTGTCGTGGGCCGGGTAGTCGGAGTAGATGCCAATCTTGATGCCCTGCTGCCGGAGCGCATCGAAGAAAGACTGGGCGCCGGGGTACGCACAGTTGCCGAGGTACTGGTTGGGGTGGCGAAACATCCAGCGGTCGACCACTGACCGCACCTGCGCCACCGAAAACCGGCTATTGTCGGCACACCAGGCGTACTGGGCACTTTCTAGGTTGGGCCCTTGGTGCCCAGGGCGCTTTTCGCGCTCGGCCCGGAAGCGGCGCAGCAAGAGCATTTCTTGTAAGCGCCAGGGCCGTAGGCTGTAATACCCCAGCAGGTCGTAGAGCATGCGGCGGCGCAGTTTGCTTTGCGCGTAGAGCGTGCCATCGACATCAAAAATTACTGCTTTGATAGTATTCCAGTCCAATCCTTGCGCTGATGCCATAGGTCCAAAAATACGTATCGGCCTATAAATTAAGAATATACTGCAGGTGGACAGGAGGTAATCAGCGCTAAAAGATGAGCATTTAATGAAGGCAAATAATTAAATATAAGCTATTTATATAGTATTGAAATTTCTTGTTATTTTTTTGCTTTCTTGAGAAAAAGGCAGGCATTAGCTACCCAAACAGCCGCTCGGCAGTGGGTGCAGAAGCCTAGGTTTGGGGTAGGTAGAATAGGCGTGCGATATGCCCATAATACCAAAAGGGCTAGGTGCAGGTAGCCGGCATAGGGCACCCCTGGTTGCTACCTAGCCACGCGCTACTTACCGGCTACGTAGGTGAAGCCGATGGTAAGGTTGCCGTTGCCGGGGGCGCGGCCCTCCACCGCTACGCTCTCGTAGGAGTAGGAATAGGCCGCCGTCAGGCCCAGATTTTTGGTGAGGCTGAAGGTGAGGCCGCTGGTTAGGTTTACGCGGTAGTCGTTGAGGTAATCTTGCAGCGACGGCTGGTAATACACCGTGGCCGTGAGCACAACCGGGCCCTTGCTGCCCCGCAGCTTGAGGCGCGTGGAGCTGCGCGGCACCTCGCGCCGCAGCCCTAGGAGGTACTGCGTGTTCTCGTAGAGAAAAAACTGACTTACGCTCACCTCATTGCGCAGGGTGTCGGTATAGAGCTGGTAGCCAGCGCCCACGCCCGTGACGAAGCGCCGCGCAATGGCGCGCAGGTTGCTTTGCTCGGCATTGCCCAGCAGGTAGTATTTCACGCGGCCGCGCTGGTAGGTGGGCGTGACTAGCCCCACCAGTTCGCGCTCGTTTAGCAAGCCGTTTTGCTTGCCGTAGCTATAGGTGAGGGCGGTGGGCAGCAGCCAGTGCTCGCTCAGCTTGAAATTGCCGGTGTGGCTGGTAGTGAAGTACACCCGCTGCACCGTGCCCGTGCTAAGAATGCCAGTGACGGTGGCCGTATAGCGCACGCCATTTTTCACCGCATAGGTTTCAAACTCGGAAGACGGCAGGCCGCCCGCCGCGCTGGTAGGCGTGGCAATGTTGGTAGAGTCGGCGCTGGTAGTGGTTTGGGCGAGTGCCTGGCTAGGACCCCAGGTGCTGAGGAGGAGCGCCAGCCCGGCGGCTAGCCAGCTCAGCGAGTTCTTTTGGGGGCAATGGGTAGTAGCTAACGGATGCGTCATTCCGGGCAAAATTACCCGGTTGGCTGCGTTCAGGCCTCGGCCACCCGCAGCGTAGCCGCCCGGTCAAGCTTGCCCGAGGCCGTGGTTTGGAAAGTGGGCACGTACACAATGGTCCGCGGCTGCTCGTACTTATCGAGGCGCGCACGCAGTAGGTCAAGCACCTGCTCTTCGGTAGTAGCGCTCAAGGAAGCACCTTCTACATAAGCCGTTACGGCTTGGCCTAGGCGCTCGTCGGGCCGGCCAGCCACGAAAGCACGCCGCGACTCGCCTACCTCGGCCAGGGCCACGTCGAGCACCTGCTCTACTTTTTCGGCCTGCACTTTCACGCCGCCCGAATTTAGTACGAAATCGACCCGGCCTAGCCAGTCAAACGTGTGTTTGTCGAGCACCTCAATGCGGTCGTTGGTCACGATAAGCTGGTCGTCGGTCACGTCACCGCGCACCGTCAGGCAGCCGCGCTCGTCTTGCCCTAGGTGCAGGCCGGGCAGCACGCGGTAGTGCGGCGAGGCATCGGGGCCGTTGAGGCGGCGCAGGGCCATGTGCGAAGCCGTTTCGGTCATGCCGTAGGTGAGGTACACCGGCACGGTAAGCTGCTCCACTTGGCATAGCAGGCTAGGCGCCACGCCCGCGCCACCTATCAAAATAGCTCGCATTTTATTGAGCCGCGGGGCGCGGCCAGCGGCCAGCATGGCGCTTAATTGTATAGGTACGAAGGCCGCAAAATCAAACTCCGCATCGTCGCTTACTTCCGTGAAGGGGTCGGCGTGGGGCTCCACCACGGTTAGGTGCATGTTGCGCTCGATGCCGCGCACCAGCATCATCTTGCCCCCGATGTACTCACAGTTGAGGCAGACCAGCGCCCGGTCGCCGGGCCCTAGGTCGAAATAATCGCCGGTGCGCGCGGCCGATGCTGCCAGCTGCTGCCGCTTCAGCACAATGAGCTGCGGGTCGCCGGTGCTGCCCGAGGTGCGCTGCCCAAACTCCTGGGCACCCGTAAGCCACTGCCGCAGCAGTTCTAGCACGCGGGCCTCGTAGCCGTTGAGACTAGCGTGCGGGTCGGGCGTTTGCCGGATGGCTTCGTAGCTGAATTCGCGGCCGTTGAGCAGGAGCGAAGTGGGGAGGTTGGGGCTTGCCATAAGACAAAATTAGGCCTGCCGCAATAAGCAACCGGCCGCCCCACGTCTAAACTAAAATTCGTTAGCGTTGCTAATCAATATTTTTGAATACCAATAAGTCTTTCGATAGAGCCAGTAAAAAGATATCCTGTATTTCGTAAAAGGCTAATTCTAACACCTCCAGGTTTTCCGGCGATTGCAGTTTATAAACGCTAGACTCCTGCATTTTTTCATAATCATAATGCACGAGCAAATCGCTGAATTCGAGGCCAGCTAATAAATGGAATGCGGCTTTAATATGCGCCTCATCATATAGTCTGACTGACACTCCTTGCGTCGCAATTACGCCCGGGTATTTGTTTCCACCCTCCCACAGCAAGTAAGGCTGCATGCTGAGATTAGTGGCCCGCATATGCTCATTTAACAGGTAGTCAATCGTAGAAAAGCATCGGTAAGTATCATAAAAATGATAGCTATCCGTAAACTGATAAAAATCCTTTAGCGCTGCAACATCTTCTTTGAGTTGAATCAAATCCTCATCATGGTCATCAAAGCCCTGACTATCTCTTAATAGTGAAGGAATAAATTGCATCCACTCAGCGTAATTAGCATTATGCGTAGCCTTGGAAAATATTTTCTCAATTTGTTTGGGTACTAGGCAAAGCGTCAGGTCAAGCGCCATTGTAATTGTAGTAAAGAACAGGTAGGGTAATGATTCATACAGAGACTATCGAAGCGACGCAGCCTAGGGGCCGACTTGACTCACTAGATAAGAAGTGCTAACGCTGCTAACTGCCGCCACGATAGTACAATAAGCTGAGGTTCGCTAGTATTGCCCAAGTTGCGCTACCCAAAAGCTTAGTCACTGTGCAATAACGCCAGCACCCGTCGTTGAAGCTGGCCCATAGGGCAGGTGTTAGGCGAATGGCCTTGTAGTCATTGAGTAGCAGGAAGGGGAAGCGGTAGGCTGGTCCCTAGGTCAACAGCCAGCGTTGGTACGTCTTGGCCGAAGGCGCCGTGCGCTGGCCCAAAAAGAGCAGCAAGCCCGCATAAATGGCCAGCACTGCTACTTGGTGCGTGAGTAAGTATGCTGCCAGTAGTGGCAGGCCTAGCAGCCCCAGCAGACTATTACGCACTATCAGTCGGCTGAGATAGATGCGCATGTTTTCGGCGTAGGGCCGCCGCAGATTGGGCCTGATGCTTTGGCACACCCCGTAGAGCACTACGCTTAGCAGCGGCACGGCTACGGCCAGCGCTAGCAGGGCCGGCCAGGTAGCCAGTTGCGGGTTTACGGCCGCGGGCCCAGCTATCCCGTGGTGGGTGGCCAACCCCGCCGCAGCCATGAGCAGGGCCTGCGCGCCATAGTGCAGCCAATGCGCCCGCCGAAAGCGTTGGATATTGCGGTTGTATTCAGCGTCCGTCATCGAAAAGCAAGCCCGGGCGCCACATTGGCAAAACCCACCACAAGCTACCACCGCCGCCGCTAGTAGCAATGGCTTGGGTGCTACATCCGTGCCCGGCGCTACTCCAGTGTTCAGGTTACCTAGGCATAGCGCTGTGCTTTGTGGCAGCGTTCAGACACAGACAGTAAGAGCTACCTAGGCGCTTGTATTTGCGGCGCAAGCTCACCTGTCTGTACGACAACGAAGGTTGCTAAATACGTCATTTGCAGAAGCAGATTTCGCCGGGTGGAAAGCAACTTCATTTGCTTTTCACAAATAAAATCGCTATACTTACGATACACTAACCTCTTATCCGCCATGCAATCCCACCCGCATTCCACCCCCGAATCGGTACTGGCTACCGGAACTAGTGCCCCCGTCTCCACCGCCGCGCCGTGCCCCATTTTGGCAGCCGCCAAAGCTCGCGCCAAGGTCTTGAAAAAATGGCGCAAGCAAGAGCGCCTACGGTTTTTCTCCGGCTTATGCGCCAGCTTGCATGCGCTAGGTTTTAGCTTTTAGGCGGTGCTAGCCTCGCCGCTTACTCAAGCTTTGTAGCGGCGGGGCGCTTGCTGGCGCCCCGGTGCCGGTAGGGCAACTTCCAGATGGCATCGACGGCCAGGTAGTGCACATACGTAGGAGTAGTATTTCCTAGTCGATTAGCCATGTAACCGAAGTCGAAGGTGATTGGTAAAGTTTTAGGGCTCAGTGAGTAGTAGGCCACAAAGCGGCTTTCGCGGTCAGCCCAGCTCGTCCAGCCGGGAGCATTGGCAAACCGGCTGGATGAAAACAACTCTTCTGAGCTAACTATTAGCCGATGTGTTTTGTGATTATCTAGGTTGAAGGCAACCTGTAGCCGCAACCGAGTGCGCAACTGAAAACGCTCATCCTCGGGAATGAATGCGGGCGTGTAGAACTTGCGAAACTCCTGCCGGAACGTGGGCACTATTTTAAAGCGCGGCGTTTCGTAGATGTATGAAAACCGGCCGTAGATGCGAAATTCCTGCTCAAACCTGGGGTCTTCGGAGTTAAATGGTGCGTTATCGAGGTAGGCGTTTTGGTGGCGGTAGCTAAAGGCTAGCGAGCCTTGCCAATGCTTGTGAAAGCGATAATAAAACTCCTGATTGAGCACTAGGATAGCGCTCTTATAAAGAGGGTTAAAATTGTCAGGGTTGCTTTTGCGCCCCATGCCTACATACGATACGGAGTTCCAGCGCTTCAAAGAGTCTAGGTCCTTGCTGACGCCCAGCGCTATCCAGTTGGCGGTGTGGCCACGGCCCAAGCCTGGCGGACTGATTTGGGCCGAAGCCCGACCACCCGCTAGGCAAACGAAGAGCAATAAGAACCCTACCGGCCTCAGTAGGTTAGTGGGCAAGGCATAGGGTGATGCAGGATAGTCAACCAAAATTGCTTACAGATAAGGGCTAGTAAAGCATCCGGCCTATTGGGTAGAGCCGAATCTGCAAACAGACAACCACCTTGCTGTAAATAAGATGAATCTCTCTTTTTCTTGCATAAAAAAAGCGTCCGATAGGCTAGTCAACTAGCTGCCTACCGGACGCTTACGAGCGCGAAGCCTTGCCTAGAACACCCTAGGCGACCTAAACGCTACGGAAATTTGGGAAACTTCGAGAAGTCAGGCTGGCGCTTTTCCAGGAACGCGTTTTTGCCTTCCTTGGCCTCATCGCTGAGGTAGTAGAGCAGCGTAGCGTTGCCGGCCAGCTCCTGAATACCAGCTTGGCCATCTAGCTCGGCGTTGAATGCCGACTTCAGCATGCGCAGGGCGAGGGGGCTCTTTTGCAGGATTTTGGTGCACCAAGCTACGGTCGTTTCTTCGAGCTTGTCGAGCGGTACCACCTTGTTGACCAAGCCCATGTCGAGGGCTTCCTGGGCATCGTACTGGTCGCAAAGAAACCAGATTTCGCGGGCTTTTTTCTGGCCCACCACGCGGGCTAGGTAGCTCGCGCCAAAGCCGCCATCGAACGAGCCCACGTTGGGGCCGGTCTGGCCAAAGCGGGCGTTGTCGGCCGCAATGCTAAGGTCGCAAACTACGTGCAGCACGTGGCCGCCGCCGATGGCCCAGCCCGCCACCATGGCAATCACGGGCTTCGGGATGCTGCGAATCATCTTTTGCAGGTCGAGCACGTTGAGGCGGGGCATGGCGTCTTCGCCCACGTAGCCGCCGTGGCCGCGCACACTTTGGTCGCCGCCCGAGCAGAAGGCGCGCCCGCCCTCCCCAGTGAGGATGATGACGCCGATGTCGGTGCGATTGCGGCAAATGTCCATGGCCTCAATCATTTCCTGCACCGTGAGCGGCGTGAAGGCGTTGTGCACCTGCGGCCGGTTGATGCTGATTTTGGCAATGCCCCCGTGCTGGGAGAAGAGGATTTCCTGAAACTCCTTAATCGGGGTCCACTGGATGGGTTCAGACATAGAAATGAGAAATGAAGCGCTGCGTACCTCGGTGCCGCCCTAGGTTGCACATCAGCGAGAAACTACAAGGAAGAGCTTCTCAGCAGAAATGCGCGCAGGGTAGCACAGCGATGCGCAGGAGCTGATTAAGAAAAAGCTTTTTTAACCGCGGCGCGGTATTCTTCGAAAAACGCCGCGTTGGTTTTGCTATCGGTGAAGATTTCCAGCACCGCCGCGCCGCTTTCGGCCGCAAAGAAAACTGGTAGCGCCGCTGCAAGTTCTGCGAATGAAGTCACCGGCAGGTAGCGCAGCTTAAAATCGCGGCATAGGTTCTCGGCCGTGAGGGCCTGCGTGGTTTCAAAAAACTCGTCTAGCTCGGGCTGCTGCCGTGGCCCGTCGATGAGCCGAAAAATGCCGCCGCCGTGGTTGTTGAAGAGCACCACCCGCAGGTTGGGCGTGGGGTAGTTGTGCCAGAAGGCGTTGCGGTCGTAGAAAAACGCCACGTCGCCGGTCAGCAGCACCACTGGCCGCTCGGGCTGCGCTAGCGCGGCACCCACGGCCGTGGAGTTGCAGCCATCGATACCGCTGGTGCCGCGGTTGGCAAATACATCAATTTGTCGGCCTTCCGGCAGCCCTAGGATGTTGGCGTAGCGCACGGCCATGCTATTGGCGAGGTGCAGCGCCGTGCCGTCGGGCAGCATCGCCAGCGCCTGGCGCATCGCCGAGAACTCATTGAACGGCTGACCTTCGGCGGCGAAAAAGACACCTAGGAACTGAGCTGCGGCAGTGTCGGCCTGCTGCCAGGTGAGGGCGGCTTCCGTGGCAACAGTCGGAATCGAACTAACAACGGCTTCATTATCAGTGGTTGCGTTAGGAATCGAACCTGCTTTCTCTGTCGCAGAGAAGGAGGGATTCGAACCTCCGGACCCGTTACCGTCAGTGGTTTTCAAGACCGCAGCCTTAGGCACCGCGTCACTGTGGTAGTCTTTCGTGTCAAAGACCGCTAGTTGCTGAAAGAACACCGCTGGCTGCACCCGAATAATGCGTGTGAGCCGCCGAAAGGTATCGGCCACTTCGCCAGCTGGCTGCAAGTGCCAGTGCTGGGCAGGCGCTGCGTCGCGCAAAAACAGCTTCAGCGCTTTCGAAATCAGCGACTGCCCGAAGGTGATAAGTAGGTCGGGCTTCAGCGCAGCTTTGTCTTCCTTAGACAAGCCCGCTATGAAAATATCCTGCCGCCGCACGGCCGGTACGTCGCCTAGGTTGGCAATGGTGTCGGCCACCACGGGCACCTGCCGCGCCTCGGCAAACTCGTAGAGCGCGGCCGTGAGGGTCGGGTTTTCGGGCTGCTGGCCGGCTACCACCAGCACGCGGCCCGCGTCGCGCAGCTGCTTCCGTAGGTCCAGGATTTCGGCCGGGGGCAAGATGGTATTCGAGTGGTCGTCGCGGATAATCTTGACGTGCTGCTCGTAGCCCATTTCCTCACCCGCCTTGGGGTAGAAAGGCTCGCGCAGGGGCACGTTTACCTGCACCGGCCCGGCCGGGAAAGTTTGCGTTAGGTTGATGCCTTCGTTGAGTAGCCGCTCGCCGTGCCACTTAGCGTCGGCGTGTGAGGTGTCGGCCGGAAAGTCGAACGTGCCTTTGGCGTGCGCGCCGTACAGGTCGCGCTGCCGGATGGTTTGGCCATCGAGCTGGTCTATCCATTCGGGTGGGCGGTCGGCGGTGAGCACCAGCAGCGGCAGTTGCTGAAAAAACGCTTCTGCCACGGCTGGGGCATAGTTGAGGCCCGCCGTGCCGCTGGTGCATACCAGCACCACGGGCCGCCGCGTGGCCTGCGCGATACCTAGGCCAATAAACGCCGCTGCCCGTTCGTCGGGTACCACGCGTAGCTTGCCCCGGTACGCCGGGTGCCGCGCAAAGGCCAGCGTGAGCGGCGCCGAGCGCGAGCCCGGCGACAGAATAACGTCGGTGATGCCATGCTGGGCACAGATTTCGGCGATGTTAAAAACGGCCTGGAGAGGATTCATTGCAGAAAATTCAAAAGCGCCTGTCATGCTCATCTAGCGTCCCGAAGGAAGCATGGCAGCCAGCATGCGTACGGCTAATTAGTACAGCACGGCCGCCGCCGTCCGCATTTTATACTCCGTTTCTTGCCACTCCCGCGCCGGGTCCGAGTCCACGGTAAGGCCGGTGCCAGCGTAGAGAATGGCCTCGTTGGTGCGTAGCTGCAAGCAGCGTAGGTTAACAAAGAGCCGCGATACACCGGGCGCGGCCACGTTTACTGGACCTAGGAAGCCGCTGTAGTAGGCCCGGTCATAGCCCTCGTGGCGGGCCAAAAACTCCAGCGCCGCCGTGCGCGGCATGCCCCCTACGGCCGAGGTCGGGTGCAGCAGCCGCAGCATGTCGGTGCCCAACGAAGCGGGTGCTGGCACGTTTTTGAGGTCTACCTCGAAGTCGGTGCGTAGGTGCAGCAGCTCGCCGGCCACGGTGGTGCGTGGGCCAGTTTCCTGGTATTCGCGCAGGCGCAACTGCTTGAAACAATTGACGATGTAGCGCGACACCAGCGCCTGCTCTTCAATTTCCTTCTGCCGCCAAATGGCATCTTGCGGCCGCAGGCCGTGCAGCAGCGGTTGCGTACCCGCCAAGGCCATGGTATGAAATAGCCCATCGGCCGTGACCTCGGCCAGTACCTCGGGCGAGGCCCCCAGCCAGGTGCCCACGCCCGGTACGCTTACCAAGGACACAAACGCACGCTCGTACTGCCGGCACAGCTCTTGGAAAGCCGTCAGCGGGTCGAACCCCGGCGGCAGTGGGCGGCGGGCGGCCCGCGAGCTCACCACTTTGCCCACCGTGCGTGCCTCGATGGCCGCTACGCCTAGCTCCACCAGCGCCGTGTATTCGACTTCGGTAGCGCTGTGAGGAGCAGGCTGCGGGCTGTAGTGCCAGGTCAGCTCGGTCGGGGTGGGCAAGGCCAGCCAAGCCGCGATGTTGGGGGCCATGTCGCGGGCGGCAGGCGAGAGGCGCACCGCGTCGGGCTGGGCTTCCTCAAACTGCACATCGGCCGGCAGAAATAAAGCCGGGTTGTGGTCGGAGTCGCGGAAGGGAAAAAAGGCGAAACCCGCCGGCGCTCGGTCATCCAGCGCGGGCGGCAGGCCCGTGTAGGCAGCTTCGAGCGAGCGCGCCACCAACAGGCGCGGCGTGGCGGCACCTGGCTCGCGCCAGATGGTCAGCGGCCGGCCCGTGCGCAGGGCACCCGCCGCCAGATGGCGCAGCCGGGCCGGCGCATCGAGGCTGGCCATGGCGGCGGGCCAGGGGAGTAGCCGGGGTTCTGCGCCGGGCATTAAGCTGGGGTTTTGCTGCCAGCTGCGGGCAGGTCAATCACGGCCATTGTGATGCGGCTGATGCACACCAGCGCGCCAGTTTCTTCGTGCGTGATGCGGATTTCCCACACCTGCGTGCTGCGGCCCACGTGCAGCGCCGTGGCTCGGCCGCGTACCCAGCCTTCGCGCACGCCTTTAATGTGGTTGGCGTTGATTTCGAGGCCCACGCAGGCTTGGCGCGTCACGTCGATGCGGGTGGCTGCGCCGATGCTACCTAGGGTTTCGGCCAAGGCCACCGAGGCGCCACCGTGCAGCAAGCCCATGGGCTGGTGGGTGCGGCCATCGACGGGCATGCGTCCTTCGAGGTAGTGCTCCGTAATATCAGTGAGCTCAATGCCCAGCGAATCGGCTAGGGTGGGGCGGTGCGAAGCCCAGATTTTTACGTCGTCAAGAGTCATGTTTAGTGCTTAGGTGTTGGTGCCTAGTGCTTAGGTAGGTTAGTGCGTAGTGCGTGTAATGCTTAGCGGTTGGTGCTTAGGGCTTAGGGATTTGAGTTTAGTACAGAATGATTTGCGTCAGGTACTAGTAAGCCCTAATCACCAACCGCTAAGCACTATATCCATTACGCACTAAGTTTATTCTTGTAGTGATTAATGAAGCCGTGTAAGAGTTTTTTGCAGTCGGTGATATTGCTAAGCACTTCTTCACAAACAAGCAGCGGAACATACTGTTGGTCTAGGGCTATATAAAGCTGGGTTTCCAACTCATATAAGGAGCCGCGAGCAATAAACAGAAACTGGATGGTATCGCGTGGGGTCTGCCGGCCACAACCTTCCGCAATATTAGAGGGGATGGAAACTGCCGCTCGGCGCATCTGGCTGGTTAGCCCAAATACTTCATCTTTCGGGAACGACCTAGTAAGCGTATAAACTACGCCCGCCAGTTGCCTCCCTCGTTGCCATACCAGTAGCTCAGTGAATGATTTACTTTCCATTGTTCTACTACTGAGTGCTTAAGTACTGGGCTTATAGCCAGGGTATAGAAGATTAAATTCTGTCACTAAGCACCAAGCACTAGGCACCAAGCACTAATTTCACCGCAAAACTACTCGCCTACGCCTGTGCCTGTTCAGCAGATTTACCTCCTTCGCCACGGCCAAACCGATTTCAACGTGCAAGGCATCGTGCAGGGCAGTGGCGTCGACTCTGACCTCAACGAGCGCGGCCGCTGGCAAGCCGAGCGCTTCTGGCAGGCTTATAAGGAGTTGCCATTTGCCCGCGTGTACACCTCCAAGCTCAAGCGCACCCAGCAGTCAGTGCACAAGTTTATTGAAAAGGGTATTCCGCATGAGTCGCACGTGGCGCTCAATGAAATCAGCTGGGGTACCCGCGAGGGCACTCGCATCACGCCCGCCGAAGACGCCGAATACAAGTATGTATTAGACGAGTGGCTGGCCGGCAACGACCTCGCCCACCTGCCCGGCGGCGAAAGTCCGGCCGACGTGGCCGCTCGCCAGCGTCCCTTCATTGAGCTGCTCAAAACTCGGCCCGACGACGAATTGATACTCGTGTGCATGCACGGCCGGGCCATGCGCGTGCTGCTGTGCCAGCTCCTAGGTTATCCGCTGAGCTGCATGGATGAGTTTGAGCACCAGAACCTTTGCTTGTATAAATTGCATTATACGGGTAGCCAGTTTACCATTCGCAATTTCTTAGACGTAAGCCATTTGGCTGAGTAGTTGTTCTTCTTCCGCCCCGCCATTAGTAGCCCGGATTGTTTACCCGACTTTTCCCGGCTAATTTTGGCCCCCAATCCCAACCCGCAATTCCGATGGCCGAAATTATAAAAATGCCCAAAATGAGCGACACGATGACCGAAGGGACCATCGCGGCCTGGCTCAAAAAAGTAGGCGACAAAGTAAAATCCGGGGACATCCTGGCCGAAGTCGAAACCGACAAAGCCACGATGGAGCTGGAAAACTACGAAGACGGTACCCTGCTTTACATCGGTCCCAAAGAGAAAGACTCGGTGCCGGTTGATGGCGTGTTGGCGATTGTGGGCAAGGAAGGCGAAGACATTTCGGGCCTGCTCAACGGCCAGAATGGTGGTAGCGCCCCGGCTCCGGCCGCTGCTCCTGCCCCCGCCGCTGCGCCGGCCCCTGCACCCGCTCCGGCGGCTGCCGCCCCGGCCCCCGCGCCTGCTGCTCCGGCCGCACCCGCCGCACCCGCCAATGGCAAGAAGGCCACGGTAGTGCGCATGCCCAAAATGAGCGACACCATGACCGAAGGCACCATTGCCGCCTGGCTGAAAAAGGTCGGTGATAAAGTGAAATCGGGCGACGTGCTGGCCGAAGTCGAGACTGACAAAGCCACGATGGAGCTGGAGAACTACGAAGATGGTACCCTACTGTACACCGGCCCCAAGGAAGGTGAAGCTGTAGCTGTAGATGGCGTGCTTGCTATTATCGGCGAAGAAGGTGCCGACATTCAGGCCCTCCTAGGTGGTGGTTCTAGCGCTGCTGCCCCGGCTGCCGCTGCTGCCCCCGCCGAAACTGCTGCTCCGGCTGCCGCCGCTGCGCCAGCCGCCGCTCCCCAGGCCGAAAGCAATGGTCGCCTGCTCGCTTCGCCGCTTGCCAAGAGCATCGCTAAGGACAAAGGAGTTGACCTGCGCCAAGTAAAAGGCTCGGGCGAAAACGGCCGCATTGTGGCCCGTGACCTCCAGAATGCCCAGCCGCAGGCCGCTGCGCCAGCTGCGGCTGCTCCATCGCAGCCCGCTGCCCCGGCCCAGGCACAAAACGAATACATCTCGGCTGCCCTGCCCGAGCAGCCAGCCGCCAAGCCAGCCCCCGTGGCTGCTCCAGCCGCTGCCGAAGGCACCTACACCGACACGCCCGTGTCGTCGATGCGCAAGGTTATTGCCCGTCGCCTGTCGGAAAGCCTGTTTACGGCCCCGCATTTCTATCTCACGATGGAAATCCTGATGGACAAGGCTATGGAAACCCGCGTGAAGCTCAACGAACTGTCGCCGGTGAAGCTCAGCTTCAACGACATGGTTATCAAGGCCTGCGCCGTAGCCCTGAAGCAACACCCAGCCATCAACTCGTCGTGGCTCGGCGACAAGATTCGCCAGAACAAAGTGGTGAACATCGGTGTGGCCGTAGCCGTGGACGAAGGACTGCTGGTGCCCGTTATCCGCAACGCGGATGGCAAAGGCATGGCTCAAATCGCCACCGAGGTGAAAGAGCTGGCCGGCAAAGCCAAGAGCAAGAAGTTGCAACCGGCCGAGTGGGAGGGTAGCACCTTCACCATCTCGAACCTAGGGATGTTCGGCATCGACGAATTCACCGCCATTATCAACCCGCCCGATGCGTGCATCTTGGCAGTAGGTGGCATCAAACAAACTGCGGTGGTTAAAAACGGCGAGCTAGCCATCGGCAACATCATGAAGGTGACTCTAAGCTGCGACCACCGCGTGGTGGACGGCGCTACCGGCGCTGCCTTCCTGCAAACGGTGAAAGCGCTGCTCGAAGACCCCATGCGCATGCTCATTTGAGCCCTAGGTTGACCTAGAGCAACCTAAACTGACTGAATAGCCTACAAAAAACCAGCCTCCACGGGCTGGTTTTTTGTTTTTATGGCTAATCCACCTCATCGGTAGGGGGGGCTTTCCGAAACGGTCTATATTTGCGCATTATCATAATAATTTCAAGATAATGAAGCATAATCTACTGTTGTTTCCATTAGTACTGGCCAGTAGTGCCGCGTTTGCGCAAAGCCAAACGCTGTCGGGCCAAGTGTTAGACGCCGCTGGCAGGCCCGTTATTGGGGCCACGGTGGTCGAGAAGGGCACCAACAACGGCATTGGTACCGACGCCAACGGTCGCTTTGTGCTGCGGGCCCGCTCGGCTCAGCCCCGGCTCCAAGTCAGTGCCATAGGGTATACCACGCAAGAAGTGAACCCCACAGGCGGCACTATCGCGGTGCAGCTAGCCGAGGCGAGCACCACGCTCGAAGGCGTGCAGGTAGTGGGCTCGCGCAGCCTCAACCGCACCGTGACCGACTCGCCCTCACCGGTCGATATCATCGACGTGCAGCAGGTGACGGCCAAAACCGGCCAGCTCGACGTCAACCAGCTGCTGCAATTCGTAGCGCCTTCCTTCAACTCGAACCGCCAGACCGGCGCCGATGGTGCCGACCACACTGACCCCGCCAGCTTGCGCGGCCTAGGTCCTGACCAGACGCTGGTGCTCGTGAACGGCAAGCGCTGGCACCAATCGTCGCTCGTGAACCTATTTGGCTCGCGGGGGCGGGGCAATACGGGCACTGACCTCAATACGATTCCGGCGGCCAGCATCGAGCGCATCGAGATTTTGCGCGATGGCGCATCGGCCCAGTACGGCTCCGACGCCATTGCGGGCGTCATCAACATCGTGCTCAAAACCAGCACCAAGGAGCTGACCGCTAATGTCAACTACAGCGCGTATACCGCTAAATATCGCTTCGATGATAAGAACTTCGATGGCGGCAACTTCAATGCAAACCTCAACTACGGCATTGGGGTAGGGGAGGGCGGCTATATAAACCTGACGGCTGACTTCAACCAGCGTGAGCATACCCAACGCGCCAATGTGCCGGCCCCCGACGGCATTCAGCGCCGCGAGTACGGCGACCCCAAGGCGCTCAATACATCGGTGTACCTCAACAGCAAACTGCCGCTAAATGAGAACATTTACGCCTATGTATTCGGCGGCTTCAATGCCCGCAAGGGTGACGCCTATGCCTACACCCGCTTTCCGACTAGCACGGACGACGACGGCAACACAATTCCGAACCCGCGCAGCAACGCCACGCTTTACCCCAACGGCTTCGACCCTATTATTAGCAGCAACATCTTTGATGCTCAAGGGGTAGCGGGGCTGCGGGGCAGTTTTGGCGGCTGGGACGTGGACATCAGCAACAGCTTCGGCTCGAACCGCTTCCACTACGGCGTGCGCAATTCGCTGAATGCTACCCTAGGCGCGGCCTCGCCCACCAGCTTCGACGCGGGCGGCTTCCAGCTCCAGCAAGACGTGGTGAACCTCAACGTGAGCCGCAATTTTAAGAGCGTGGCGCAGGGCCTTAACCTGGCTTTCGGCAGCGAGTATCGCACCGAGTGGTACTCGCTTTTTGCGGGCGAGCCTTCCTCCTACACCAACTATGCCCCCGGCACGGGGATAGCAGGTGGGGCCCAAGGCTTCCCCGGCTTTCAGCCGCGCAACGAGGTGAAGGCCGCCACCCGCGACAACGTGGGCGTGTATGCCGATGCCGAACTCAACATCACTAAAGCTTGGCTGCTGGAAGGCGCCGCCCGCTACGAGCACTACACCGACTTTGGCAGCAGCCTTACCGGCAAGGTGGCCACCCGCTACAAGCTGGGCGAAAACTTCTCGCTACGCGGTACGCTCAGCACTGGCTTCCGGGCGCCATCGCTGGCGCAGATTAATTTTAACACCGTATTTACCAACGTAGTAGGGGGTAACCCAGTCGATATTCTGCTCGACCGCAACGACGGGGCGGTGTCGCGGGCCGTGGGTATACCTGCTCTCAAGCAGGAGCGCTCACAGTCGGCCAGTGTGGGCTTTACCGGCCGGGCGGGTTCTATCCTGAGCTTTACGCTGGATGGCTACTACATTCATATTAAGGACCGCATTGTGCTCACGGGCACGTTTGACCAGGACGATAACATTATCGGGGGCACGCTCGCCAGCCTAGGTGTCGGTCAGGCGCAATTCTTCGCCAATGCTGCCTCTACGACCACGTGGGGTCTCGACGCCGTGGTAGCCAATACGATAGGCGTGGGCAACGGCCGCCTCACCACGACCCTGGCCGCCAACCTCAACCGCTTGCTGGTAACCAGTGTACAGGCCACGCCACGCCTGGCTGGTAAGGAAGATATTTTCTTCGGTCCTCGCGAGCAGGCCTTCGTGAAAGCCTCTGCGCCGCCCTTCAAAATCAACCTGACTCTCGATTACAACGAGGGCCGCTTCGGCGCGCTGGTGCGCTTTGTGCAGTTTGGCGGCGTGAAGCTGATTGACTACGATGGCAATGCCGAAAACTATGGCCAGCGCCTGACCACCGACGTGGCCCTGAGCTACGCGCTCACCAACCAGCTGCGCCTATCGCTGGGTAGCTCCAACCTCTTCAACGTGTACCCCAGCTTCTTTAACCCCCTCGTCACCGAAACTGGCGGCGCCTGGGACCCCGTGCAAATGGGCTCGAATGGCCGCATGCTGTTTGCCAAGCTACAAGTGAAGTTTTAGAGCGTTGCATTCCCCTCGCGCAAACCCCACCCCCGGCCCCTCCCCTCCGGGAGAGGGGAGCCTGACGACTACTTGCGTAACCTAACTAAAGGCTCCCCTCTCCCGGAGGGGAGGGGCCGGGGGTGGGGTCCTACGAGCGACGGGTAATTATCACCAACAACTAAAAACGGCCGGGCCTTATAACTCGGCCGTTTTTCATAAACCCGCCCAGTGGGGGAGGAAGGTTGTATTTTTGCACCATGCTTCCAAAAATTCGCTCCACGACCGTGCTCGGCGTGCGCCACAACGGCCAGATTGCCCTAGGGGCCGATGGCCAGGCCACTATGGACAAGCACGTAGCTAAAAACAACGTGCGCAAAGTGCGCCAGCTCAACGACGGCAAAGTCGTAACCGGCTTCGCGGGCTCTACCGCCGATGCCTTCATGCTACTCGACCGTTTCGAGGAAAAACTTGCTGCCTACGGCAATAACCTCAAGCGCGCCGCCATCGAGCTAGCCAAAGACTGGCGCAAAGACCAGTACCTGCGCAAGCTCGAGGCCATGATGGTAGTAGCCGACAAAGACGAGCTACTCATTGTGAGCGGCACCGGCGACGTGCTGGAACCCGACATGGACGTAGCTGCCATTGGCTCGGGTGCCATGTATGCGCAGTCGGCTGCCCTAGCTCTCAAAAAGCACGCCCCGCACCTCACGGCCCGCCAGATGGTGGAGGAGGCGCTACACATTGCGGCTGACATCTGTATTTACACCAACCACAACCTGATTATCGCCGAGCCGGCGTAAAAGTGGTGCTTTGTGCTTAGTGCTTGGTGCTTAAGTACCCAAGGGAGCTAGCCACAAGGCACTTTTATTGTACCTCGCCTGGCGTTGCTGCGTACCAAGCACCAAGCACCAAGCACCAAGCACCAAGCACTAAGACATGCAAATCACCAATTTCCTCAAGCATCATTTCCGCCACTTCAACGCCGCTGCCCTCATCGACGCGGCCGATGGCTACAACAAGCACCTCGCCGATGGTGGCAAAATGATGATTACCCTGGCCGGTGCCATGAGCACCGCCGAAATGGGTATTCAGCTGGCCGAGCTCATTCGCCAAGACAAAGTGCAGATTATCAGCTGCACCGGTGCCAACCTGGAAGAAGATATCTTCAACCTCGTGGCCCACGACTTCTACGAGCGCGTGCCGCACTACCGCGACCTCACCGCCGCCGACGAGCACGAGTTGCTGAAGCGCCACATGAACCGTGTGACCGATACCTGCATCCCCGAAGAGGAAGCTATGCGCCGCATCGAGCACACCGTGCTCAAGCACTGGGAGAAGGCCGACCAAGCTGGCGAGGCGTACTTCCCGCACGAGTTCTTCTATCAGATTCTGAAATCGGGTGACCTAGAGCAGTACTACCAGATTGACCCCAAAGACTCGTGGATGCTGGCCGCCGCTGAGAAAAACTTGCCCATCATCTGCCCCGGCTGGGAAGACTCGACGCTCGGCAACATCTATGCTGGTCACGTTATCTCGGGCGACATCAAGAACGTGCACACCATGAAAACCGGCATCCAGTACATGATGTACCTGGCTGACTGGTACACTAAAACGGCCACCGAGGAAAGCAAAATTGGCTTCTTCCAGATTGGCGGCGGCATTGCTGGCGACTTCCCCATTTGCGTAGTGCCCATGCTGCACCAAGACTTGCAGCGCCACGAGGTGCCGCTGTGGGGCTACTTTGCCCAGATTTCGGACTCGACCACCAGCTACGGCAGCTACTCGGGCGCCGTGCCCAACGAGAAAATCACGTGGGGCAAGCTGGGCGAGAAGACGCCGAAGTTCATCATCGAAAGCGACGCTACCATCGTAGCACCGCTGATTTTCGCCATCGTGCTCGGGCAATAATTGCCAGTAGCCCTAGGTAATAAAAAGGCCCGCGCTGAAGCTTCAGCGCGGGCCTTTTTAGTTGTGTCATTAAGCTAGCAACCGTCTGTCATGCAGAGCGCAGCGAAGCACCTCGCATGGTGCAGTAAATTCTTACGCCTACAACGAAGCGAGCGAGATGCTTCGCTGCGCTCTGCATGACAGACGGTTGCTAGCTATAGTTTTTGCGCCCTAGGTGCTTTGATTATGCCTCCACTGCAAAATTCGTGGCGCTCGTCACGGCCTGCCATTGCTGCACATCGTGCTGCACGGTGGCTATCTGCTGGGCGGCCATTTGGTTGGCATCTTCACCTAGGAACAGGTGGACGGGCGGGTTCTCGGCTTCGCTGACCTGGATAAGTACTCCGGCTGCTTTCTGCGGGTCGCCAGGCTGATTGCCGTTGATTTGCTGCTCGTGGGCCGCTTGCGAGTCGCGGACGGCTTGGTAAGCGGCAATCGGGTTTTTGGGTGTGCCAAGCGAGCCGCTGGTCAGGAAATCGGTGCGGAAGTAGCCAGGGTACACCACGGTAGCGTGTACGCCAAAATCCTTCATTTCAGCGGCATACGATTCGGTGAGGCCGGCCACCGCGAACTTAGTGCCGCAGTAAACGCCCCAGCCGGGGAAATTGCCGGTGTAGCCTCCAACGGAGGAAATATTAAACACGCGGCCCGAGCCCTGCTGCCGCAGGTGCGGCGTGGCGTAGCGCAGCACATTGAGCAAGCCGAATACATTGACTTCAAAATTTTGCCGAACTTCTTGGTCGGTGAGTTCTTCAAGGCCGCCGAGCTGGCCGTAGCCCGCGTTGTTTACCACTACATCGAGCCCGCCTAGGGTGCTGATGGTGGCTTCAATAGCTTGTTGCACGCTGGCCTCGCTGCTGAGGTCCATGTGCAGCGGCAAAAACTGGTCAGGAGCAGCCGACACAGCCTGCGTTAGCTCGGCCAGATTGCGGGAGGTGGCGGCTACGGCGTAGCCGGCGGCTAATAGCTGCCGCACGAGCGTGAGACCCAGGCCCTTCGAGGCCCCGGTTACGAACCATATTTTCTTGGTAGTCATCGTAGTTGAAATCTTCGTGGTAAGAAAGAGAATCGCTTAATGCGAGGCGGCCAAAGAGATACAGCATGGGGCGGGGATGAAAGCGTGAATGACTACTCCTCTTATAGACGAGATGACAGTTAACATACCGTAGTTGCACGCCAAAAATTATATTCTGGTAACATCAATTGGGATATTGACGCCTCCTGGCCCCGGATTCCTGCTACTCGGTAAAGCCGGTCGAAACCGTCAGGGCCTGCCAGGCTTGGAAGTTTTGCCCTAGCGCGTCGAGCTTGGTGGTGGCGCGGTTGTAGGCATCCTGGCCCAGCAGCAAGTGTAGGGGTGGGTTGGGGTCGGTGGTAATCTGGATGATGGCGGCGGCGGCTTTTTCGGGGTCGCCGCCCTGGTTGCCGTTTAGCTGGAGGTAGCGGGCGTGCGAGGCACGGATGTCCTCGTAGGCCGCGATGGGCTGCTGCGGCATGGTCAGCGACTCGGCAGTGAGGAAGTTGGTGCGAAAGCCGCCGGGCTCCACTACCGTCGCTTTGATACCAAAGCTGGCCACATCTTGTGCCAGCACTTCGGTGAAGACGCTCACGGCCGCCTTGGTGGCCGAGTACACGGCCCAGCCGGTAGCGCCGGCCAGCGCCGCGATGGACGAGATATTGATAATATGCCCCGCGCCTTGCTGTCGCAAGTGTGGCAGCGCGTGCCGCACCACATTCAGGGTGCCAAAGACATTGACGTCGAAGGCTTGGCGCGTTTCGGCGTCGGTCAGCTCCTCGATGCTGCCGCCGATGCCATAGCCCGCGTTGTTCACTACTACATCGAGGCGACCGAAGGTGCTGATTGTTTGTGCAATGGCGGCTTGCACGCTCGCATCGCTACCTAGGTCTACTTGCAGGGGCAAGAACGCGGCCGAAGTGCTGCCCACGGCTTGGGCAAGCGTTTCTTGGTTGCGCGAGGTGGCAGCTACTTGGTGGCCTTCGCGCAGCAGGCGTTTTACTAAGGCTAGGCCCAGGCCCTGCGAGGCGCCGGTCACAAACCAGATTTTGGGAGTGCTCATAGGTTTTGCGTTTTTGACAATGCAAAACTAGAAGTGCCCTCACCCGGCTAACTTACCCGGTTCAAACCATTGCTTGCGAAAATCAAACAATGCGCATAGCTGATGGGGCTATGCCGGTTTGCTTGCGAAAAAAGTTGCTGAAATGCGCCGGCTCCTCAAAGCCAAGGCAGTAGCTGATTTCGGCTACGTTCCAGGGCGTGTGCTTAAGCAGCGCATGAGCTTCCTGCACCAAGCGAGTGGCAATGAGCTGGGTCGTGGTTTTGCCGGTCACTTCCTTCAGCGCCCGGTTGAGGTGATTGACGTGTACCGCCAACTGCCCGGCAAACGACTCGGCGCTGCGTAGCTTCACCCGCTGCCCCGGCGACTCAATTGGAAATTGGCGCTCTAGCAGCTCTGTAAAGAGCGAAGCAATACGTGTAGCGGCGTTGCTGTCGTGGTAAAGGGTGGTAGCCGGTTGTAGCTTTAAGGCGCTGTGCACCAACTCGAAGATGTAATTGCGCAGCAGGTCGTACTTGTAAGCGTAGTCCGAGTTAAGCTCCGTGAGCATCTTCTCAAACAGCGGCCTTAGCCCGGCCATCTGCTCATCGCTCAGCATATACACGGGCTGCCCGCCCGGTTTAAACATCGGCAAATCCTGCGCTACTAGGCCTACCTGCCGCTGTAAAAAGGCCTCGGTAAAAATGCAGAAAATGCCCGACTGGTCGTCATCCAGCGGCTCCCAGTTATAGGGAACCAGTGGGTTAGCAAAAAACAGCGCGTTGCCCCGCAGCTCTATCGTCTTGTCGGCAAAGTGGTAGTTGCTGTTGCCCGATACTAGCGTGATTTTATAAAAATCCTTGCGACTGTACGGCATGTTGTGCGCCTTGGGGCCCACGTAGTCATCGAGCCGAAACACGTTGAAGTGCCCAATGTCTTGCCGCAAGTTTTCGGGCAGCCAATGGATTTTTTGCAGGTAGAAGTCTTCGAGCGTTTGCGTCTTTGGCATGCGGCAAAGTTACGAGAATCAAACGTCTTGGTCGTGCGGTCGATAGTGCTGGCACTGCTAGCGTGCGTACACGGTGCTAAACTCGCGCTAGTGCTGACGACCTAGTTTCTCATCCGTGAAATGCTCTTCATGCGGTGGCTGCGCAAATTTCTCCGCATTGTAAACTGCCGAATTGCCGCGCGGAATAGATAGCGACTGCCACGCCTCATCGGCTACCAAGCGGGCCAGAAACACGATTTGGCCGACGTGGTAGGGGTAGTGCGCCAGTTGCCGATTGACGGCCTCAGTCACCGAGTGGCCCTGGTTGCGGATATAAATGGTGCGGTCGAGGTCGGCGGGCGTAAGGGCACCTAGGGCGGCAAACAGGCACTGCCAGCCTTCTTGCCACTTGGCGAGCACTTCGGCGCGGGTCGTGAGGTCATTGTCGAACTCGGCTTCACGGGCGCGCCAGGGCTTTTCGCCGTCGGTGGTAAGGAAGTCGGTCCAACGCGACAGCATGTTGCCCCAGAGGTGCTTCACGATGGTTGCAATGCTGTTGCTGGCTGCATTGGGTTGCCAGAAAAGCTTGTCGTCGGGAATCTGCGACATAGCCTGTTCACCTAGCAACTGGTAGTAGGCAAACTGCTTGTGAGCGCTGGAAAGAAAGTCGGTAGGCATAGGGCAGCGCAATGAGCGGCGTTTGGTAGCTTGAGTGGCTAAAAATAAACCGGCCCGCACTACGTCTGGTATGTCCGCACCTCTAGAAGAATAGTTAACCGCTCAGTTGTTGCTAGTACATGCCCACAACGCCCATTCCCAAGAAGATACTGGCTCGCCAGCACGAGATATACGCCGACTACTTGCGCGAAATCGACCGGCACCTAGACGACCTAGTGGCAGGCCGCGCTACCGAGATGTTCGAGATTCGGGACTTAGCCGGCGTGCTGTGCATTCATCCTACGCACCTCAGCAACACGATTAAGCTCGTGACCGGTCATTCGCCCTGCCACGATTTTCAGTTCCGCATCTTGGCCGTGGCGCAGCAACTCCTACGCGATACCAACCAACCTGTAGCGGCGGTGGCGGCTACCCTCACCTACGACCCGGCCAACTTCACTAAATTTTTCAAACGCTTCGGTGGCTGCACGCCCAAACAGTACCGCGAGCAGGTGCGGGCCGAGCAGCGCGAAATAGCGGAAACTCTCACCTAAAAAACTGGGCTACTCACCATAACATAGGCCGCCGGGCCCTAGACCTTTGCCAGGTCATTTCACCCTAATTAACTCTGAAAATGAGCACTTCAAAAATAGCTTTGGTCACCGGGGGCAGCCGCGGTCTAGGCAAAAGCATGGCCCTGAACCTGGCTAAAAAAGGTATCGATGTTATTCTGACCTACCACACCCAGCAGGCTGAGGCCGAAGGTGTAGTAGCCGAGATTTCGGCCCTAGGTCAAGCTGCGGTGGCTTTGCAGCTCGATGCCTCCAACGTCAGCACCTTTGGTAGCTTTTTCGAACAGGTGACGACCGCCTTGCGCGACACCTTCGACACCGACCGATTTGACTTCCTCATCAACAACGCCGGTACGGGGCACTATGCGCCCTTTGCTGAAACGACGGAAGAGCAGTTTGACCAGGTACTGAATATTCACTTCAAAGGTCCGTTCTTCCTGACGCAGCAGGCGCTGCCGCTGCTCCGTGATGGTGGCCGCATCGTTAACATCTCGTCGGGGCTGACGCGCATCATCTACCCTGGCTCCTCGACCTATGCCAGCATGAAAACGGCCATGGAGACGCTTACCAAATACCAGGCTAAGGAGCTAGGTGCCCGTGGCATCACCGTCAATATCGTAGCGCCCGGCGCCATTGCCACTGACTTTGGTGGCGGCCGCGTGCGCGACAACCAAGACCTTCAAGACCATATCGTGTCGCTCACAGCCCTAGGTCGCGTGGGGCTGGCCGATGACATCGGCCCAGTGGTGGCTTTCCTCTGCACCGACGAGGCCCGCTGGATTACGGCGCAGCGCCTAGAGGCCTCAGGCGGCCAAAGTATTTAATCGCAGATTGAGCGGATTTAACGGATTGCGCGGATACGCCTGCTACGCAGGCTGACTAGCTGGAAATGAAAAAGGCTGCCCTCAACAGGCAGCCTTTTTTGTTGAATACTTAGCTTAGTCAGCCTGCGTAGCAGGCGTATCCGCGCAATCCGTTAAATCCGCTCAATCTGCGATTAGAGGCGGAATAATGGTCGCGCCGGGTTCCAGATGCCCCATGGAATCATGAGCAGCACGAGCAGCAAGGCAATGCCAAAGTAGATGAAGGCCTTCTTGTGCTTGAGCGTATCGCTAGGGGCTTTTTTGAGGGCAATGCGACCCACTTGCGCTAGGATGGCGGCCAGTATCATCACAGCAATATGCTCCATACCGAAGAAGCGAGCAGTGGGGTCTTTCATGGCGCCGGGCACTTTCATGGCATTCAGGCCCCAAGGGCTCAAGCCAAAGTAAAGACCTAGGCCAACAATGACTTGCAGCCACATAAAGCCGGAAAAAGCAGCGCTGATACCATTGTCACCTTTCGTGAATGCGCGGCGGCCCGTCCAGCCGCTATAAGCGCGGAATAGAGCCAGTAGGCCCACGCCCAACACAAACCAGCGTCCCCACGAATGAAGAATCAACAATACTTGGTACATACAAAAAACAAAAGTGCCGGGCAGCCCGGCCGGTTAAAAACTGCCGCGAAGCTACGGGCGCCTGAGCGTTTCGTTTAAAATTCGCCAGGTTCGGGTACGGGTTTGGGTGCGCCGCCGCGGGCGGCTTTGGCCCGCTGCTCATCGCGAATGGCAACACCTAGGGCAATAAAAATCGAGATAAAAGGCAGTACTAGGCCCAGCAAAAACCACTTCCAGCGCGAGTGGCCATGCGAGTAGGCGATGTACATGGTAACCAGCGCCAATAGGGCATCCAGGAAGAGCAGGAAGATGGCGGTGAAAAAAAACGTAGCAAACATAGATTAGTGGGCTTTGCCACGCTTGACGAGGTAGGCGTAGAGAACTTTGGAGAAGGGCTCGCGCACATCGACGGGCACGAAATCAATTTTTAGCTGCCCACAGCGCAGGGCTAGGTCTTCCTCAAACTGCTTCATGGCCACGCGATACTGCTCGCGCACCTGCGAAGGCTGGAGGCGGACTTCCTCGCCCGTTTCGACATCCTCGAAAATGTATGGCCGGTCCTGAAAGTCAAAGTTCGACTCGGTGGCGCGGTCTAGAATATGAAAGAGCAACACTTCGTGGTGCTGGTGGCGCAAGTGCTGCAACGCGGCCAGAGCAGCTTCTTGCTCTTGGGCGCCACGCCCCAGCATGTCGCTAAACACGATGACGAGCGAGCGCTTCGGAATCTGCTGCGCAATGGTGTGCAGCACGCCAGCCACGTCGGTATTGGCTGCCGGGCGGCGGGTGCCGGCCGCCGGGGCCGGCCGCTCTAGTAGCTGCTGTAGCGTCAGCAGCAGGGTATGGCGGTGAGCGGTGGTCGAGCGCACGGGCGTTTGCAACTCTATTTGCTCGCCGAAGGTGACGAGGCCCACTGCATCGCGCTGGCGCTGCAAGAGCGTGGTGAGGGCTGCCGCGGCCAGCACCGAAAACTTCAGCTTGTCGTGGCCCGGCGCGGGGTAGTACATGCTAGGGCTCACGTCGAGCAGCAGGTGGGCGCGTAGGTTGGTTTCTTCCTCGTAGCGCTTCACAAAGAGCTTGTCGGTGCGAGCAAACACCTTCCAGTCCATATGCCGGGTGCTGTCGCCAGGATTATAAAGGCGGTGCTCCGAAAACTCGACCGAAAACCCGTGGTAGGGCGACTGATGCAGCCCCGTGATGAAGCCATCGACCAACTGCCGAGCCAGCAACTCTAGGTTTTCGAACGAGCGAATGGCTGCTAAATCAAGTGCGGGAGCAGGCATATAAAGGAAAATAAATAATTACTAAGCGATGATTGCTACAAAGCTATTGAATTCATAACTGCGCTAGCTTCTGAGTATTTTCTGAAGATGAAACCTTCGCTCTAAATCGCTGGTTACGGCCCCGCCGCGCAATTTTAAAATGAGTACAGAGCTCACCAATTTAGTTTTATATTTGTAAACCATTGTTGCGAGCTAATCAATCCAATAATAAGTTTTTCTCTTTTCAACACTTTAATTGTGGACGACCGTTACCCCCGAGACCAGGAAGAAATTTACTCCCACCGCATGAAGGCGGGCAAGCGCACCTATTTCTTCGACGTAAAAGCCACGCGCGGCCAAGATTACTACCTCACTATTACGGAAAGTAAACGCCGCCCTGGTGGTGACCCCGACGGCCCGGCCAGCTACGAGAAACACAAAATTTTTCTATACAAAGAAGATTTTAACAAGTTTATCGACGCCTTGCACGATGCCGTGGACTATGTGCGCGAAGAACTGCTGACTGAAGAGGAAGTAGCCGAACTCGACCGGCCGCGCCCCGCTTTCGACGGCGAGCAACAGCCCCGCGATGGCCAGCAGCCCCCTCAGCCCGCCTCCGACCTCGGCGACAGCACTTACTAACGCACCGGGCGCAACAACTAGCTACTTACAAAAACACGATTCATAATTACAACGGCCGTTATGCGCCGCTGCCTCGCCAGGTAGCGGCGTTTTTGTGTAAACGCCTGTCACCACGGCCCCGGCCGTACCTTTGCTTACTGAATTGTGAAAACTCATAATTCATAACTCACAACTCATAACTCATTCAAAATGGGCCTCCGCTGCGGTATTGTCGGCCTGCCGAATGTCGGCAAATCCACGCTTTTCAACGCTTTATCTAACGCCAAGGCCGAATCGGCCAACTACCCTTTCTGCACGATTGAGCCCAACGTAGGCGTCATTACGGTGCCGGATGAGCGCCTCCAAATCCTGGAAGCTCTCGTGAATCCTAAGCGCGTGCTGCCCACCATCATCGAGTTTGTGGACATTGCCGGCTTGGTAAAAGGCGCTAGCAAAGGGGAGGGCCTAGGTAATAAATTCCTGGCTAATATCCGGGAGGTCGATGCCATCATCCACGTGGTGCGCTGCTTCGACGACCCCAACATTGTGCACGTGGCCGGTGGGGTAGACCCGGTGTTCGACAAGGATGTGATTGACACCGAGCTTCAGCTTAAGGACCTAGAGAGCGTTGATAAGAAGCTCGTGAAGTCGGAGCGAAGCGCCAAAGCCGGCGATGCCGTGGCTAAGAAAGAGGTAGCCTCCTTGCACAAATTCAAAGCCGCTCTCGAAGCTGGCCAGAATGCGCGCGCTGTACAAGCCACCGAAGACGAGCTGGAAGCGGTAGCCGACTTGCAGTTGCTCACCATCAAGCCCGTTATCTACGTGGCCAATGTGGACGAGGCCAGCATCGCTACCGATGGCAACAAGCACGTGGAGGCCCTGCGCCAGCACGTCGCTACTGAAGGTGCACAGGTAGTACTCGTGTCGGCAGCCATCGAGTCGCAGATTGCCGAGATGGAAGACCCCGAGGAGAAGGCCATGTTCCTGGGCGAGTACGGCCTTACTGAGTCGGGCCTCAACAAGCTTATTCGCGCCAGCTACGAACTGCTCAACCTTATCACCTACTTCACGGCCGGTGTGCAAGAAGTACGTGCCTGGACCGTGCACCGTGGCGACAAGGCCCCAGCGGCGGCCGGCGTCATTCACTCTGACTTTGAGAAGGGTTTTATCCGTGCCGAAGTAATCAAACTAGCTGATTACCAAGAGTACAAAACCGAAGTAAAAATTAAAGAAGCCGGCAAAATGGCTGTCGAAGGCAAAGACTACGTGGTGCAGGATGGCGACATTATGCACTTCCGCTTTAACGTCTAAATCGCAGATTTAACGGATTGCGCAGATACGCCTGCTCACGCAGGCTGACTAAGCTAAGTGTCCAACAAAAAAAGGCTGCCTGTGAGGGCAGCCTTTTTCGTTTCCAGCTAGTCAGCCTGCGTAGCAGGCGTATCTGCGCAATCCGTTAAATCCGCTAAATCTGCGATTATTGTTTGGCTACTACTTTGTATAGCATGCCCTTGGTGAGCTTCGTGTTGGTTTCCATGCCATTGAGGATGGCTACTTCTTGGTAGCGGCTGCTTGGTACGCCGCTGGCGGCTAGTGCCGAGGCGAGGGTAGTGGCGGCGGTGGCAGTTTTCACACGGATGCGCTCGGGCTGGCGGTTGAGCTTGCTAGCGTCGGTGAGGCGCTGGAAGCCCTGGGCCACGCTGGCAAACTGTGAGGCGTAGGTGCCAAATGAGTTCGTAGGTGCCAAGCCAATGAGGGCGTACACGCTTTTGCCATCCTGAATGAGGTAGGCGCGTACGTGGGTGGGGGCGCTTTGTTGGCTCTGGGCGGCTTGGTCGCCTTCTACAACCAGGGCCGGAAAGCTGTTAATGGTAGTCTGCTGCGAGCTAGGTGAGCTCAAGCCAACTTGCTTGACCAAGGCCTGCGCGGCGGCATCGAGGGTGCCAGTGCCCGCCGACGTGAGAATGAGGGCCGCTTTGCCATTGGGCTCGGCCATCTGAAACTGGTCGGTCGAGTTCTGAGTTTTCCAACCCGAGGGCACGGGCAGGCGCAGCTTCTGCTCGGGCAGAAAAAACACGCCACTCTCTACGAAGCCCTGGCGCGGGTCTTCCCCATAGGGCAGGCCGTCGATGGAGCGCAGGTAGCTGTCGCGGTTAACCGTGAGGGTACGATTACCTAGGTTCTGTTTGGTTTGGGCGGCCAAGGCTTTCACGCGCTGGTAGCGGTCGGCCGAGTTGGGGTGGGTAGAGAGGAAGCCCGGTGTGCTGCCGCCGCCACTCGCTTTTTCGGTGCGCTCTAGTGTCAAGAAGAAGTCGGCCATCTGCGCGGCGTCGTACCCAACCTTAGACGAGTATTTCACCCCTAGGACGTCGGCCTCATTCTCGGCATCGCGGCTGTATTTCAGCAGACCTAATTGTATGCCCTGCTGCGCAAGGCCTCCCACCGACTGCATCACGCGCGGCGCTACCACTTGTCCTAGTAGTAGCCCTATGCTGGCAATCGTTGATTTGGTTTGTTGCTTCTGCCCGTGGCGCGCCGTGATGTGCCCAAGTTCGTGCCCGAGCACACCCGTAAACTGCGCCTCGTTGTTAAAATACGCCATAATGCCCCGCGTGAAGTACACGTGCCCGTCGGGCGTGGCAAAGGCGTTGATAACGGGCGAATCGACGATGGTGAAGCCATAGTCGCCGGGGCGGTCCGAAATGGCCGTCATCCGCTTGCCCTGCGTTGCGATGTACTGTTGCAGCTTAGGGTTTTCAAACAAGCCAAACTGTGCAATTACCTGTGGGTCGGGCTTGGCGCCTTGTAGTGGAATGGCAACGGTGGTGGGGTGGGCTGCTGGGCGTGGTGCTAGCCCGGCAAGCGGAAGAAAGAGTAGCGCAATAGCCCCAGCGCGGAAAAAAGGGAAAGGCATGGGAAGAGTAATGAGGAGGTTTTATGAAGCTGCAACACGCAAAACAGCGGCCAAGGTTGCCTTGCTGGCTAGCTACCCGCCGGCACCTAGGCAAGAATGCGGCCAACCCAGCGTTGAGAGAAGCACGCGGCCCGCTTCACTGTCGACTTACCGGGGCAGCGTAGCTTTGTAGTCCACCGCTGCTCGAAACTTATGCGCTTCTTATTTTCCTGGCTGGCGCTGCTGCCGGCCGTTGCCCTGCTCGGCATGGCTACCCACCAGCCCGCTACCCGCGGCCCCAAACTTCCGCCCGCCAAAATCAAAAGCTCTTTTGTAGCCACGCCGCCCACCATCGACGGCAAAACAACTGAGTGGACCGATTCGCTGCAATACGACAGTAATAGTAAGCTGCAATACCAGGTGCTCAATGATACCCGCACCATGTACCTGCGCCTAAAAGCTAATGATGCCAGCACCCAAGCCCGGTTTGTGTACATCGGGATGGTAATTTGGCTCGATACCACGGGCCGCAACCAGCAGCAGCTCGGCATTCGGTTTCCGCTGCCCATCGACCTAGAGTCGCTGCCGCGGGGCGATAACAACCGCCCCGCTGGCGCCATGGGCCCCTCGGCCGCCGAGCGCTTGGCCGAGCACCAAGCCCGCCTGCGCCAAGTATTGCTGGGAGCCAAGGAAATGGAGCTGCTTAACTTCCGCGGTAACAAAGAGCCGGTGCTGACCGATGCGCAGTCGCAGCTCGGCATCAAGGCCGCCCTCGACCTCGATGCGCAAGGCAACCTCATCTACGAGCTAGCCGTGCCCATGCGCATGCTCTACCGCCGTGTGCCGGCCCTCGCTACGGGCCAAGCCGCCACGGTAGGCGTCACGCTGTCCGGTATGAAGCCTAAAATGCCGAAGTCCGATAATTCTTCTGATCCCTACAGCGCCATGAATAGCGGTGGCATGGGTGGCTACGGCGGTATGCGCGGCATGCGCGGAGGTGGCATGCGGGGTGGTGGGCCGCAGTACTCGTACTCGCCGCTTAGCCTGCGCACCAGCGCCCAGCTAGCCGGCCAGTAGGCCCTAGGTAGTACTCAAAGAGAGCGGGCTGAGCAAGTAGACAATCGTTTACTTGCTCAGCCCGCTCTCTTTGAGTACTACCTAGGGCCTCACCTACTCTTTCAGCAGCTTGTCCACGGTGCGGTTAAAGCTGGCGGTTTCTTCGGCATAGTACTTGCCCGTGCCCGGCCCACTAAAGCCAGTGTGAATGGTGCGTACCACGCCCTTTTTATCAAGGAAGATAGTGGTAGGGAAAGCCATAAACTTGGCAAGCTGCGGCATCGACTTGGCTACCGAGTCTTTGTTCGAGACGCCGGCCACGGCTAGGTCGTAGCCCACGTTTAGGCGCTCCTTCATTTGGCGCAGGCGAGCCGCGGCTTGGTCGTACTCAGGCATACGCTCGTATCCTAGGCCGATGACTTCGACGCCGCGTGCTTTGTTCTGCTCGTACCAAGGGGCCAGGAATTTGGTCTCGTCCATGCAGTTGGGGCACCACGACCCTAGTACCTGAATGACGACCACCTTGCCCCGGTACTTGGGGTCGGTAGGGGAGATGCTGCCACCCTCAAACACGCTCGGAAACTTGAAATTCAGCCGCGACTCGCCTTTTTTGAGGTAGGTGAGCGTGTCGGCGTCGGGTAGCTTGGCTTTGGGGTCGAGGGTAGCGGTCCAGGTTTCGTGGCCCGACTTGCCGGAATAGAAATCGCCTTTCAGCGTGCCATCGGGCTGCTTATCAGCAGTGAATAAGAAGGCGTGGCTACCATCAAAGGTTGCTAGTGCTAGTTTGCCGCCAGTGCTGTAGCCATTCAAGTAGCGGTAGTCACCAGTACTGGTCAGAAAGGTGCCTGTAGTAGCACTGCTACCTGGTGTACTAGACGGGCTGGTTTGAAAGATACCTACTGCCTCGTAGGGTTTGTTGTCATCTTTAAACTCGGTGCGCCAAGTGCCATCCAGCTTTGTCTGGCCACCAGCTGCACTTGAGGAAAACAACGGTTCTTGGGAGGCGGTAGCTACCAGTGGCACCCGGTACGGCGTCTTGGCGTCGTACTTCACCCAAGTGCCTTTTAGCTTGTCTTTGCCATCGGCGCGCACTACCAGCGCCGCGTCGAATACGTGCAGCTTGATGGTAGCCGAGTCGCCGGCCGCCGAAATCTCGTCGCAGCGCAGGCGCTCCTCACCATTCAGGCCTTTGTTAATGAGGTAGACCACGGGCTTGCCACCCTCGTCTTTTACTTCGAACAGGAAGGGCAGCTGCTGCCCCTGAATGGCAAGCTCGCCGCGCCAGGGACCGGGCGTGAGCAGCGCGGCCGCCGAGGTAGTGCCCGTTTGGGCCGAATCGGTGGTAGTGCCTGAGTGGCAGCCCGCCAGCAGCCCGGCACCTAGGAGCGCAAGAGGAATGAATTTCATAGAAGGAAAAGTAGGAGCGTTAAAACTAGCAAGTACCATGCTTAGTTATAATAGGTGACTGCGGCTGACTAAAAAACGTATAACTAGCTAGCCGATTTTAGAGCGCTATTTGGACAACTTCTAAGTATAGCCCTAAATCAACCGATTACTACCAACTTGCTTAGACTACGAGTTACTTTTGCGCCTAAGCTAAAAACCCACTCTCACTCCTTATGGCGTTTGACCTTGATATGATTCGGGCCGTGTACGCGGGCCTCGGCGCGCGCATCGAAGCCGCCCGCACGGCCGTTGGCCGTCCGCTCACGCTCACCGAAAAAATCCTTTACGCTCACCTCTATGGTGGCAAAGTAGGCACAGCCTATCAGCGCGGCGTAAGCTACGTGGATTTTGCCCCCGACCGGGTGGCCATGCAGGACGCTACCGCCCAAATGGCCCTCTTGCAGTTTATGCAAGCTGGCAAGGACAAAACCGCTGTGCCTTCTACGGTACACTGCGACCACCTTATCCAAGCCAAAGACGGCGCTACCGAAGACCTCGCTATTGCCAACGACGAGAACAAAGAGGTCTACGACTTCTTGGCCTCGGTATCTAATAAATACGGCATCGGCTTCTGGAAGCCGGGTGCAGGCATCATTCACCAGGTAGTGCTGGAAAACTACGCCTTCCCCGGCGGCATGATGATTGGCACTGACTCGCACACCCCCAACGCGGGTGGCCTAGGTATGATTGCCATCGGCGTGGGCGGTGCCGACGCAGTAGACGTAATGGCTGGCATGCCTTGGGAGCTGAAGTTCCCGAAGGTGATTGGCGTGAAGCTGACCGGCAAAATGAGCGGCTGGACTTCGGCCAAAGACGTGATTCTGAAAGTAGCTGGTATCCTAACCGTAAAAGGTGGTACCGGCGCTATCGTTGAATATTTCGGCGAAGGCGCTGAAAGCCTGAGCGGCACCGGCAAAGGCACCATTTGCAACATGGGCGCTGAAATCGGGGCTACGACTTCGGTATTTGCCTACGATGAGAAAATGGGCGACTACCTACGTGGTACCGGCCGTGCCGAAATCGCGGACCTAGCGCGGGCGCAAGCTGCGCACCTGCGCGCCGATGATGAGGTGTATGCTGACCCTGCTCAGTTCTACGACCAACTCATCGAAATCAACCTGTCGGAGCTGGAGCCTTATGTAAACGGCCCCTTCACCCCAGACGCCGCTTGGCCAATTTCGCAGTTTGCTGCTGCTGTAAAAGAGCACGGTTGGCCCGAAAAGCTGGAAGTAGGCCTCATCGGCTCGTGCACCAACTCTTCGTATGAAGACATCACCCGCGCTGCCTCGATAGCCAAGCAGGCTGTAGACAAGGGCCTGCACGTAGCGGCTGAGTTCACCATCACGCCCGGCTCGGAGCTGGTGCGCTACACGGTGGCCCGCGACGGCCTCCTCGACACCTTCGCCGAAATGGGCGGCGTAGTATTGGCTAATGCTTGCGGCCCGTGCATCGGTCAGTGGGCCCGCCACACCGACGACCCCAAGCGCAAGAACTCGATTATCACGAGCTTCAACCGCAACTTCGCCAAGCGTAACGACGGCAACCCCAACACCCACGCCTTCGTGGCCTCGCCCGAAATCGTGACGGCCTTCGCCATCGCTGGTGACCTGACCTTCAACCCGCTCACCGACACCCTGCCCGGCACCAACGGCCCCGTGAAGCTCGACGAGCCCCGCGGCTTAGAAATGCCCCCGGCAGGCTTTGATGTAGAAGATGCTGGCTACCAAGCTCCTGCTGCTAGCGGTGCTGGGATACAAGTGCTCGTAGCGCCTACTTCAGACCGCCTCCAGTTGCTAGAGCCCTTCAAGCCCTGGGAAGGCACTGACCTGGTAGGTCTGCGCGTGCTCATCAAGGCCCTAGGTAAATGCACCACCGACCACATTTCGATGGCCGGCCCGTGGTTGCGTTTCCGCGGCCACTTGGACAACATCTCCAATAACATGCTCATCGGCGCTACCAACGCCTTCAACGGCGAAACCAACGCTGTGAAGTCGAGCGGTATCCAGGGCGAGCCTTACGTGCCCGTGCCCCAGGCTGCGCGCACGCTCAAGAGCCTAGGTATTGGCAGCATTGTGGTAGGTGATGAGAACTACGGCGAAGGCAGCTCGCGTGAGCACGCCGCCATGGAGCCCCGCCACCTCGGCGTGCGCGCCGTGCTGGTGAAGAGCTTTGCTCGTATTCACGAAACCAACCTCAAGAAGCAGGGTATGCTGGCTCTCACCTTCGACAACAAGGCCGATTACGACCTCATTGAAGAAGACGACCAGATTGACATCCTCGGTCTCGGCACGTTTGCACCCGGCCAGCCGCTGCAAGTGCGCCTGCGCCACGCCGACGGCGACACCGACCTCATCACGGTAAACCACACCTACAACGAAGGCCAGATTGGCTGGTTCAAGGCCGGCTCGGCCCTAAACCTAATCAAGCTGCAGGAAAGCGGTGTGGCGGTATAGCCGCCAGAGTTAAGTAATTAAGTTCTGAAAGGCCGCTCCAAGTTTGTTGGAGCGGCCTTTCTTATGTAGCGCTCCCATGACCACTGCTACCCGTACCGAGGTCCCCATTGCTGGTTTTATAATCACGCTCCTAGGTGCCATTTTATTCTCTACCAAAGCCATTATCGTCAAGCTGGCGTTCGGTGCCACGCACACCGACGCGCTAACCTTACTGACGCTGCGCATGGTATTTGCGCTGCCGTTTTACGTTGCCGTAGCGCTGCTGGTATCCAGCCAAAAAAGCAATGTGCGCATGACCCGCGCGCAGTGGGGGAGTGTAGTGGTGCTCGGGGCACTGGGATACTATGTGAGCAGCCTACTCGATTTTATGGGGCTGCAGTATGTGTCGGCGGGTCTTGAGCGATTGATACTGTTTCTGTACCCCAGCTTTGTGGTGTTCATTAATGCGGTCTTTTTCAAGCAGCGCATTACGGGCATTCAGAAGTGGGCGCTACTGCTTACTTACCTCGGCATCGTCATTGCCTACGTGGGCGAGCTTACCATTGATACGAGTCGGCAGGGCTTGTACCTAGGTAGCTTTCTAGTGTTTTTGTGCGCCATTACGTACTCGATATATATAGCGGGCAGCGGCAAATTGATTCCGGTAGTAGGGGCAAATAAGTTTACCGCCTACGCGATGCTGGCGGCTACGGCGGGCATCTTTGGCCATTTTGTGGTGGCGGGCCACGGCGAACTGCTCGCCGCGAGCCGGTCGCTGTGGGGCTACGGGCTGGGGTTGGCAATCTTTTCTACCGTACTGCCGTCCTTCCTGATATCGCAGGGGTTGAAAAGAATTGGGGCTAACAACGTGGCCATCGTCAGTGGTATCGGGCCGATTTCTACGATAGCACAGGCGCACTTCTTTTTGAACGAGCCGATTTTTGTGGCCCAAATTGGCGGAACAGTTTTGGTGGTGATAGGTGTATTGCTACTTAGCTGGAAAAGGTCACCTAGGGCGGCGGTAGACTAGCCTCGCGCCGTCGTTGCAGGAGCTGCCCTTGCTGTGAAGTACTAAAAGTGAGTATGCTACGCTGGAAAGATATTCTGTACTACGCCAAATACAGTAACCCCGAACCACTCCGCCGCGTGGATAAGACCGACGCCGAGTGGCAGGCGCAGCTAACCTCGAAGCAGTATGCAGTGCTGCGGCAGCGAGGTACCGAGTCGCCGTATCGCAACGCCTACTGCCGCAGCTATGAGCCGGGCGTGTATGCCTGTGCGGGGTGCGGCACCCTGTTATTCGACGCTACCACGAAGTACCATGCCATGTCAGGCTGGCCCAGCTTTACGCAGCCCGCGGCTAAAAATGCCATTCGTTATGCCTTCGACGAGAGCCACCACATGCAGCGCGTAGAGGCGTGCTGCAACGTGTGCGGCGGGCACCTAGGGCACGTTTTCCCCGATGGGCCAGCGCCGAGCGGCTTGCGCTATTGCATGAATTCGGAAAGCTTGGTGCAGCTAGCGGCCGAGTAGTGGGCGTTAAGCTACGGTAGCGCTATGTTTGCTGCCAATGAGCAACTTCTTCGGCAAAACTCTGAAAGTTATTGGGTACACCTTAGGCGGTATCGTGGCCGTGCTGCTGGTGTACGTCGCCGCTGCGTTTGGCCTGGCGCTGATACCTGTGGCGGCCGAGCCCGTGCCGCCCGGCGGGCCGCGCATCCCGGTGTACCTCTACACGCCCAATGGCATCCATACGGACCTAGTGCTGCCCGTGCGCACTGCGCAGGCCGACTGGAGCCGCCAGATAAAGTACGCCCACACCACTAGCCGCGACAGCGCGGGCTACGACTACTTGGCTTTTGGCTGGGGCGATAAGGGCTTTTTTTACATCCCCGGCTGGGGAGACCTGACGTTTCCAATTGCCTTTCGGGCGGCATTCCACCTAGGTACGTCGGCCATGCACACCACTTTCTATAAGCAGAGCGAGCTTACGCCTAGCACTACCTGCGTGCGCCTAGACCTCACGCCCGACCAATACGCGCGGCTCGTGGCCTACGTCCAGGGCAGCTTTCAGCCGGGTGCCGATGGCCGGGTGCAGTATCTGCCGGGCCACACCTACGCCGGGCACGATGCTTTTTATGAGGGCCAGTGGGCCTACAGCTTCTGGCATACCTGCAACACCTGGGCTAATAATGGCCTGAAAGCGAGTGGTCAACGAGCTGCCCTGTGGACTCCGAATGCGGGCGGGCTGTTCCGGCATTATGCAATGCGCGAGCCAGCTACCGAGTAAGGCCGGTCGCTAAGCCAATGGCCCATACCACTAGCATCTAAGCGGGTGGGCTATCTTTACCGGACTGTATTTAGTCAAGAAATAGTTTGTCCGCATGGATTTAAAAGAGCTCGAGGCCGGAGTTGACCCCCATGTGCATTGGTACTACCAAAGCAAGAAGCTACCGCTGCTGAGCTATGCTAAGAAAGCGCTGGCCGGGGGCAAGCCGCTGACCATCGTGGACATTGGGTCGGGGTCGGGCTTTTTTGCGATAGAGCTCGAAAAGCTGTACGGCGACGCTATTAGCAAGGTCTACCTAGTCGATACGGGCTATTCGCTGGCAGAAATGTCGGTGACGCAGGGCCAGAAAATTGAAAAAGTCCACGCCATTCCGGCCACAATTGAGAATGGCCTGGTCATCATGATGGATGTGCTCGAGCATATCGAAGATGACCTAGCGATGCTGCAAAGCGTGAAAGCGGCGTGCGTGGGCGACAACAACTACTTCTTCATCACGGTGCCGGCTTTTCAGTCACTTTGGAGCGGGCACGATGTGTACCTGGGTCACTATCGGCGCTACAAAATACCGATGTTGCGCCAAGTACTGCAAAAGGCGGGTTTCCGCAAAATCAGCAATTATTATCTATACGGGGGCCTGTTTCCGATGATATGGACGGTGCGCCAGCTCGATAACTTGAAAGGCAAGGATGCTGCTTCCAACATGCGGCCTTTTAGCCCGGTAGTCAATAATATTTTGCTTGGTTTGACTTCGGTAGAGATGAAAATCGCGTCGGCCAATAAGCTGTTCGGCGTTACATGTGTGGGTGAAGGTAAGATTTAACCGTTGCGCGGGCTTGGTAGTCTGCGCAGCTGACTTGCTAACGGCAACCCTAGGGCCATTTCAGAGTTAAAAAGCAGGCTTCGGCCTGCTTTTTCTGTTTTAATCCCACCTTTATGCAACACCGCACGCTCGGCAAAACCGGCTTCTCCATTTCTGAAATCAGCCTCGGCACCTGGCAAGTAGGTGGCAAATGGGGCGAGCCCTTTAGCCACGAAAATGCCGACCAAATCCTAAACGCCGCCGTAGATGCCGGCATCAACTTCATCGATACCGCCGACGTGTATGGCGATGGCGAAAGCGAGAAAGCCGTGGGCCGCCTCGTGCGTAGCCGCGCTGGCGAGCGCATCTACGTGGCCACCAAATGCGGCCGCCGCCTCCAGCCCCACACCGCCGAGGCCTACCAGCCCGCCGCCCTGCGCGGCTTTGTGGAGGACAGCCTACGCAACATGGGCCTCGACACGCTCGACTTGGTGCAATTGCACTGCCCACCCACCGAAGTTTACTACCGCCCCGAAATTTTCGAGTTGTTTGACCGTCTTAAGGAAGAAGGTAAAATTCAGAACCTAGGGGTAAGCGTGGAGAAGGTAGAAGAAGGCTTAAAAGCCATCGAATACCCCAACGTGACGACGCTGCAAGTCATCTTCAACATGTTTCGCCAGCGCCCGACCGAGCTGCTATTCAAGGAGGCCCAGCGCCGCGATGTGGGCCTAATCGTGCGGGTACCGCTGGCTAGCGGGCTGCTCACGGGTAAGTTTTCGGCCCAAACGACTTTTGACAAAGACGACCACCGCAACTTTAACCGAAACGGCGAGGCCTTTGACAAGGGCGAAACCTTCTCGGGCGTGGACTATAACACGGGCCTAGCGGCTGTGGAAGAGTTGAAAAAGCTGTTCCCTGACCAGCCCAGCCTGGCCCCAGTGGCCCTACGCTGGATATTGATGTTTCCCGAAGTGAGCTGCATTATCCCCGGTGCCTCCAAGCCCGAGCAATTGCTGTCTAACCTAAAAACGGAGGAAGTACCAGCCCTAACCACCGAGCAGATGACAGCCGTGCGTGAAGTATACGACCGGATGATTCGGCCGCAGGTGCACCAGCTTTGGTAGATTAAAACGTTTATTCTTGCGAACGCAGCAGAGCAATCGCACCTGTTCAGCCGCGCTGTTCGGGTGCGATTGCTTTGCTGCGTTTGCAAGGATAAATAGGCTACTTCGGCAGCTTAAGCCGGTACAACCGGAATGGGTAATCAACCTTGCTTTCGCCACCATTCCACTTGGGAGCGCGGTTTATCTGCGTTGCAGTCAGATACAAATACCCATCGGGACCTAGGGCAAACGTATCGGGCCAGCTCAGGCGCGGGTCGTGCACCAGCGTTTCGAGGCGGCCGGCGGGCGTCACGCGCCGAATGGCGTAGTTGGGCGAGTCGGAGAGGTAGATATTGCCGGCCTCATCGGCGAGCATGCCGTGGCTAACGCCCGTTTCGCCCACAGTTTCGACATGGGTAGCCAGCTCGGCGCCAGATAAGGCGGGGTTAGAAAGGAACTCAGTTCCGATGCGGTAGAGCTTGGTTTGGTTGATGGCGCGGTAGTAGAAATACTTGGCATCGGGCGGCAGCGCAATGCCGTTGACATTGCTGCTGAACGGCTTACCTGATTTGTCTTTTACTTCCTTGCCATCGAGGCGCAGCACAAAGCCCGGCTCAGTCGCGGTCGACTTGTGGCCTTGTAAGGCGAGGCGGCTTTTGCCAGTGCGCAGGTCGAGCACCACAATAGCGGCCAGCACCGGGTCGGAGAGATAAGCCAGTTGGCGGCGCGTATCGATGCGCACATCGTTGAGGCCAGTGCGCTCGCGGGGCAGGTCCTCAAAGCGGTAAATGCGCTCGACTTTGTTCGTCCCTAGGTTGATTTTGAGCAGCTTAATGCCCCCGATAACCGGCGCCTGGTCATCGGGGTTGGAGGGGTCGAGCACCCACAGGTTGTCATCGGCATCGACCACGGCGGCCTGTACATTCACGAAGCGCGTGGTGGCCTGGGTCGAGTCCCACTGGTTCCAGAGGGCGTTGGGGTAGGGGAGGCGTTTGCCGTTCACGATTTCGGCCAGGCCGTAGTCGTAGGAGTAGTTTTTATCGTTTTTCTTTTTTGGGAACGTCATAAAAACGCGCCCCTTGTGCGAAACGCCTACGCCTATGGGCTGGTAATGCCCGGTCTGAGCTACTTCTTCTAGCGGGATTTTAAGGTCTTGTGCAGCAGCAGAAAGCGTAGGTAGTAAGCAGGCAAGCAATAGGTAGCGGCGCATAAGCATGGTGTTGAGCCGCGAAGGGTGCGGAAGCTGTTCCTACGGGTAGCTTCCGGCCGGGGTTGAGAAAAGCTCGGCAGCGCAACATTCGAGCGCAGAGCTAGGTAAGCCTAGAAAACCTGCGAGCGTGTTTGCGCTCTTCCTCTGTTTAGCTATGCGTTTTTCGATTTTACTGAGTGCTTGGGTGGCCCTAGGGCTGTCTGCTGCGCCGGCCGTGGCCCAAGCGCCTAAGTACCTCACTACCGGCCGCGTGGTGCGCCAGAGCCCTGCCCTCGACCAAGTGCTCGCGCCGGGCGCGCAGCTCGAAATTATTTCTTCGGGCCACACGCACGTCGAGGGCCCCTTGTGGGTGCCTGATAGCAGTATGCTACTGTTTTCGGATACCAAAACCCGCACCATCTACCGTTGGAAGGCGCAGGGCGGGCGCTCGACGTTCTTGGAGCACACGGGCTACACCGGCCGCTTGCCCTACAGCGACGAGCCATCTAGCAACGGCCTGGCCCTGGATGGCCGCGGCAACCTGCTGCTCTGCGAGCACGGCGACCGCCGCATCGCTACCCTGCCCCTAGGGCAGAAAAGCGGCAAGCGCACCCTCACCGACAACTACCAGGGCAAGCGCTACAATAGCCCTAACGATGTGATAGTTGCCCCCGATGGCGCGCTGTATTTCACCGACCCGCCCTTTGGCCTGCTCGGTAAAGACAAAGGACCGGAGCCAGTACGCGAGTTAGCTTTCACGGGGGTGTTTCGCCGCGCGCCCGATGGCCAAGTGACCGCCGAAGTAACCGACGTGGCCCGTGCCAACGGCCTGGCTTTTAGCCCCGATGGCCGCACGCTCTACGTGTCCAATGCCGATTCGCTGCGGCCCGTTATCCTGGCCTACGAAGTAGGCAAGAAGGGCAAGCTGGGCAAAAGTCGCACCTTTTTCGACATGGCCAGCCTACCTAAAACTCGTTTCAAAGAAGTACCCGATGGCCTCAAGGTAGACCAGGCCGGCAACGTGTACGCGGCCGGCGTGGGCGGCTTGCTCATTCTCTCGCCCCAGGGCCAGCTCCTAGGTACTATCGACCCCGGCGAAGTAGTAGCCAACTGCGCCTGGGGCGACGATGGCCACTCGCTCTACCTCATGGCCACCACTTTCGTGTGTCGCATAAAGACCCTAGCCCAGGGTGTGCCGGGTCGGTAACTCATGTCGTAGCTCGGCCTAGAGTGTTGCTACCTGAGCCTCGCGAGTTTCGCGGGGCTTTTGCACGAGGTAATAGTACAGTAAGGTTAGCAGCCCAAGGCCAAAAGGAATAATAGCCAAGTGTTTACCGTCGGTAATATGCCCAACCGGGATAGTGTCAAATCCAAAAAACTCGCTCATCATCCAGTAAGAGTTGGCCGTAATCCAGAAGACGATGGCCAGGTTGTGCGATAGCTCGGCCTTGATGGTGCGGGTGCGCCAGGTGATGAGCAGGGCAATGCTCAGGGTCGGAAAAACCATGAGGATGCCCAGCGTTTTCCAAATCATGCACCAGCTAATGTCCTTAATGAGCCAGAATAGGATGTGCAAATTTTCCATCTTCCGGTAAGAGGCCGGGATGGCGTATACTTCTTCGGTTTGAACGGGGGAGTCCATGCAGAATAGAAAAGGCTAGGTAGTAGCCAACAAGTAGGTAGTGTAAACAAAAACGCAATAGCTAGCGCCCTGTCAGTGCTAGGCGGCTGAGGCCGCTGCACGACTAGGCGCAAGATATTGCGTTTCTATACTAGGTTAAAATCGATTTAGGCTCTTGCTGGCGTAGGGCGGCGTAGCAAAAGCACGACCACTAGCAGCACCAGCAGGCCTAGGGCAGGCATACCCTTGGGCAGCAGGCCGCCCGGAATCTTGGTGGCATGCACGTAGGCTGCCCCAATCATAATAATGATGAGGCCCACCGCCGCTGCGCGCATAAAGCGTGGCACCAGCAGCCCAATACCACCTAGCACCTCGGCCCCCGCAATGAGGTACGCAAACCAGCTAGGAAACCCCATACTGCCAAAACCCTTTACGGTGTCGGCGAGGTGCAAAAGCTTATTCCCCCCTGAGGCGATGAAAGCAAGCGCTAGCAGAATTTGCAGAATCCACGCGATGGTGTTGCGGGCAGAGGACATAGTGAGAGGATGAGGTGAGCCAACGCAAGGTAAGCGTTGGGGCTGCCTTTCGCAAGGGCCGCCCTGATACCCAGGTACCTAGGCCTAGGTAGGCTTTCAGCCCAGTCCGCCACCAGTACGTTACCCCACGGCCATCTCTTTGCGCTCGCCTATCTGCTGGCGCCACATGGCGTAGTAGAGACCCTTTTGGTCGATTAGCTCCTGGTGGCGGCCGTGCTCAGCTACGTGGCCGCGCTCAAGCACAAAAATGCGGTCGGCGTGCAGGATGGTGCTGAGGCGGTGGGCAATGAGCACCGTAATATGCTGGCGCGAGCCCGACAGCTCGCGCACCGTGCGGCTGATTTCCTCTTCCGTGAGTGAGTCGAGCGCCGAGGTAGCTTCATCGAATACGAGGAGGGTGGGGTGGCGCAGTAGGGCGCGGGCGATGCTGAGGCGTTGCTTTTCGCCGCCCGATACCTTCACGCCGCCCTCGCCGAGCACTGTGTCGAGCCCCTGGGGGGCGCGAGCCAGCAGCGAGTCGGCCGCCGCTTGGTGCAGCGCGTGCAAGCACTCGGCGTCGGTGGCGTGGGGGGCCACAAAAAGCAAGTTCTCGCGGATGGTGCCGGCAAACAGCTGGGTGTCCTGGGTCACGAAGCCGATTTGCTCGCGCAGGGCATCTAGGTCGAGGTCCGCGCTCGGAATGTCATTATAAAGAATGCGGCCCGACTGGGCGGGGTAGAGGCCGACGAGCAGCTTGACCAGGGTAGTTTTGCCCGAGCCGCTGGGGCCAACAAAGGCAATGGTTTCGCCGAGCTGCGTGCGGAAAGAAATGCCCGCCAGGGCCGGGGTATCGGCCGAGAGGTGCTTGAAGCGTACGTTGTCGAAAGCCAGGGTTTCGAGCTTCTCGATGGGCTGCGGGTGGGCGGGCTTTACATCGCGGGGCGTGTCAAGAATCTGCTGGTAGTTGGCCAGCGAGGCCTCCGTTTCGCGGTAAGTGCCGATGATGGTGCCGAGCTCTTGCAGCGGTCCAAAGATGGAGAAGGAGTAGATGAAGAACGAGAAAAACTCACCTAGGCTAATGTGCCGCTGCACCAGCAGATACAGCAGCAGCAAAATGATGACGTTGCGCAGCAGGTTCACAAACGTGCCCTGCACAAAGCTGAGCGAGCGCAGGTAGCGCACCTTGCGCAGCTCCAGCTTCAGAATGCGGTCGGTGATGCCGTTGAGGCGCTGGGTTTCCTGCTGGGCCAGCCCTAGGCTCTTAATCAGCTCGATGTTGCGTAGGCTCTCGGTGGTGGCGCCGGCCAGGGCCGTCGTCTCGCCCACGATGGTTTTCTGGATAACCTTGATTTTTTTGCTTAGCGCAAAGCTCAGAATACCCAGCAGCGGAATAGTGAGGAAGTACCCTAGGGCAATGGGCCAGTACACACTGACGGCATACCACATCACGAAAATGATGCCCACTAAGGCCGTAAATAATACGTTGACAAAGCTTTGAATAAGCTTTTCCGCGTCGATACGTACCTTCTGAAGCTTGCCTAGGGTCTCGCCCGAGCGCTGGTCCTCAAATACCTGGTAGGGCAGGTCGAGCGAGTGGCGCAGCCCATCGGAGTACATCTGCGCACCCAGCCGCTGCGTGATGACATTGACGTAGTAATCCTGAAAATTTTTGGCAATGCGCGATACCATCGCCACGCCCAGCATGAGCCCTAGGTAGGGAATGGCCTCTTTGAAAAATGGCCAGAACGGTACCAGGTGAAACCCCGTGCCGCCGCCTTTAGGCGTAAAGTGGTCAACCAGCTTACGAAAGACGTACGGGTCGAGGAGCGAGAAAATCTGGTTGGTGGCGGCCAGCAGCAGGGCTAGTACCAGCAGGCCCCAGTAGTGGCGTAGGTAAGAATAAAGGAGTTTCATGCACAAAAAAGCGCCGGGCAAAAAGCCCGGCGCGGTAAGAACAGGTAAGCGGTGCTTTTGTAATAATCTAGCGGCAATAGCCCTAGGTGCTACTGCCAGCCGCCGCCTAGGGTACGCACCAGCTGCACGGCGGCGCGTAGCTGGGTGGTCTGCGTTTGCACCACGAGGCGGGCGGCGTCGAGGGTTTGGCGGTCGGCATCGACCACGGCAAAGTAGTCGGTGAGGCCGCGCCGATAGCGCTCTAGGGTGAGGCGACCGGCCAGGCGGGCCGACCGCAGGGCCCGCTGCTGGGCAGCTAGCTGCGCCTGGCTAGAGGCCACGTCGGCTAAAGCAGTTTCGACTTCTTCGTAGGCCGTGAGGGTAAGATTGCGAAAGTTGGCTATTACCTCGCTGGTTTGGGCTTCGGCCAGCTGCTGATTGCCCCGCAGGCGGCCGCCGTCAAAAATCGGAATGTTGAAGCCACCACCCACGTAGTAGGTGTAGGCATCAGCTAGCTTGGGCAGGTCGCCAACCCGAGTGGTTTGCGGGCCGATGTAGCCGTTGAGCTGAAGAGTGGGCAGGCGGGCCAGGCGGGCAGCCTTAGCGCGCAGGTCGGCGGCGGCGGTCAGGCGCTCAGCGCGGCGCAGGTCGGGCCGGCGGGCCAGCAGTTGGGCCGGCACATTGGCCGGAATGGTGGGCGGGGTGGGCAGCAGCGGGCCGGGCGGCGTAGCTGGAGCTTGGGTGGTAGCTAAGGGGTTAACCCGACCCACCGAATCGGGCTGCACCGAGGGCAGCACAAAGCTGCTGGCCGGCCGCCCCGTGAGCGTAGAGAGCGAGGCCACTAGGCCTGCGCGCTGGCGGCGCAGCTCTACGGCACTGGCTTCTACGTTGGCCAGCTCCGTTTCGGCGCGGCGCACCCCTATTTCGTTGTCTACCCCCGCCTTGAAGCGGGCGGCGGTCAGCTGCACATTGTAGCGGCGCGCTTGGCGAGCACTGTCTAGTACTAGCAATTCAGCATCGAGGCCGCGCAAGCCGAAGTAGGCATTGGCAGCATCGGCGGCTATGGTCAGGCGCACGGCTTGCTCATCGTCTTCAGTGGCTCGCAGGTTGGCATCGGCAGCCTGGGCATTGCGCTTGAGGCGCCCCCAAAGGTCCACCTCATAGTTGACGTTGACGGGTACGTAAAACTGCGTTTGGATAGCGGACGTGGCAGCTACTGCCGTGAAGGGCACTGGCCGCAGCGCCGACAGCTGCGAACGGTACACCGAAGGCGCAATAGCTACCACCGGCGAGCGCTGCGCGTCGGCGATGCGGAGCTGCGCCCGGGCCTGCTCGACGCGCGCCACCGCGGCCCGCGTCGAAAAGTTGAGGGCGTTAGCCTGGGTTTCGAGTCGGGTTAGGGTAGTGTCGTTAAACACCGTCCACCAGGGGCCGGCAGCGGGCACCTGGCTCAGTTGGGGCGGTACTTCAGTCGGCGCCGCCACCGGCCGCTCGGGCTGGATGCGCCCAAGCGAATCGGCTGGGTGAGCATTCTTCCAGGCCGTGGGGACAGCCTGCGCGGGTGGGTCGTAGTGGTAGTGCGTTGCCGCACAGCCACCTAGAGCCAAGCCCACTAAAACAAGGGAAACACGCATTACAAGGTAGTTGTCAGTTGGTAGTTGCTAGTTAGTAGTCTCAACCGACAGCTCACGCGAGCTTGGCAACTGACAACTAGCAACTGCTAACTAAGTAATTATTTGCCTAGGGGCGACGACACACGCGGGGCATCGGGGTCGTTGGGGCGAGGGGCAGCGGGCGGCGGGCCAGCGGGCTTCTTGGGGGCTTCGGCTACTTTGGTATCCACTGCTAAGCCCTCCGTTAGGTTCTCGCCGGGGTTGATAACCAGCATTTCGCCGCCCTTCAAGCCCTGGCTTACTTCTAGATTCGCCCCAAAGTCGCGGTTCACTACAATGGGCTGAAAGTGAATCTTGCCATCCTGCACTACCACTACTTTCTGCTCAGTGCCGCTGGGCACTAGCGCATTAGCCGAAATGAGCACGGTAGGTGTCGTCTGGGGCAGGTCAAAGCGCACTTGGCCGTAGGTGCCGGGACGCAGCTTGCCCTGGCGGTTGGGCAGGCGCACTTCGGTGCGCAGGGTGCGGGTCTGGGGGTCTAGGGCTTCGGCATCGCGAGATACTATGCCCTGAAACGGCTGCGTCGGAAACTCAGGCACCAGCACCTGCGCCCGCAGGCCACGGCGAATGTTGGTAACGAAGTTTTGCGGCACATCTACGAAGGCGCGTAGCGTATCCGTCTGTTCTACTTTGAAGAGCTGAGTACCAGTAGCGTTGCCACCCGTTACGAGCGTGCCCACGTCTACATTGCGTTGGGTCACGGTACCATTGAATGGTGCCACTACCTGGCGAAACGAGCGCTGGGCTTGCAACTGGCGCACAGCGGCTTGCTGCGCGGCGTATTGCGCCTGGCCCGCATCCAGCTCCTGCTTCGAGATGGCGCCCGGCAAGGTCACGCTTTGCAAGCGGCCGTAGGAAGTGCGGGCCAGTGCCAGGTTGGCCTGGGCCTGCGCTATCTGCTGGTCAAGCTCGGGGGTAGTGATGGTGGCCAGCACTTGGCCCCGGCGCACGCGCTGACCGATATCGGCTTTCCAGCTTTGTACAAAGCCATTGACGCGGGCAAATAGTTCGGTTTCGTGCTGCGAGCGCAAGTCGGCAGGCAGCGTTACGCTGGTCATGGCTGGGGCTGGTTTGGCGGCCTGCACCATCACCATGGGCTTGGCTGTGGCTAGCTCGTGCGATTCTTCGTCGCGGGCCGTGTTCTTCTTGTGGCGAGGCATCCAGCCCAGCACAAATAAGCCCGCAAAAACTACCAAGGCAATAACGATAAGGAGCCAGAAGCGGCCACTACCGCTGTTTCGTTCTTCAGTTGACATTAGCGCGAGATTACGCGAGGTGAAAAGGGGTTCGCAGCGTGTATTTGGCTGCCTCATCGCGAGGAGGCAGCCAAAAGGGAATATTCGTGGGAGAGCTAGGCAGCTTGGGTTTGGCGCTCGGGCTGTGCCTCGGCGGGTTGCTCTTTCTTCTTGAGATAAGAGAACATGATGGGCACGAAGAACAAAGTCGTGACCGTGGCCAGCGTGAGCCCGCCAATCACGGCACGGCCTAGGGGCGCGTTTTGCTCGCCGCCTTCGCCCATGCCCAAGGACATGGGGAGTAGACCAATAATCATGGCCAAGGCCGTCATCAGCACCGGGCGCAGACGCGTGAAACCAGCATCGAGGGCGGCATCGCGCGGGTCGAGTTCGGGCTCTTCCTCGCGGCGCTCATTGGCAAAAGTCACTAGCAAGATGGAGTTGGCCGTGGCTACCCCAATACACATGATGGCTCCCATCAGGGCCGGTACGCTCAGCGTGGTTTGGGTGATGAAGAGCATCCACAAGATGCCCGCCAACGCACCGGGCAGCGCCGTGATGATAATAAGCGGGTCGAGCCAGCTCTGGAAGTTCACCGCCATTAGCAAATACACGAGCAGGATGGCGCCAGCCACGCCCAGCCCGAGGCCAATAAAAGAGGTGCGCATCGACTCCGACTGCCCGCGCAGAATGATGGTCGTGCCCTTAGGCGCGGTCTTCTGCGCTTCGGCAATAATCTTGCGCACATCGTCGCTCACGCCACCTAGGTCGCGCTGGCTCACGCTGGCATAGAGGTCCACGGTCCGCTGAATGTTGTAGTCCGAGGCTACGGCCGTAGTAGCCGTGCGCCGCAGCTGCGTAAAGCTGGTGAGCAGCTGGGGATTAGGCTGGCCCGCACCGGTCACGGTAATGTTGCCGAGCTCGTCGATATTAGCCAGCTGGCTCGGGGGCGTTTGTACGGCCACGGTGTAGTTGACACCGTTTTGTGGGTTCAGCCACTGGTTGGGGCTGGTCTGGGTGCTCGAAGAGAGGTTCACCAGCACGTTATTAGCAATGTCGCGCTGGGTCAAGCCAGCCTGCTGCGCCCGCACGCGGTCGATGTCAAGGCGAATCTGCGGCTGGTCAAACGCTTGGTAGATAAATGCATCTACAATGCCTGATACGTTGCTCACCTTTGCCTTTAGCTCGCCGGCGATGCGCTGGTTGGCAGCTTTGTCGCGGCCCGTGACTTGAATGTCGATGGGCGCGGGCAAGCCGAAGTTCAGCGTCTGGTTTACAATATCGGCTGGCTGGAAGAAGATAACAAGGTCGGGGTACTGCTTGTGAATCTGGCGGCGAATTTCCTCGATGTACTCACCGGTGGGACCGTGCTCTTCCTTCATGCTCACCAGTATCTCGCCATCGCCTGCCCCAATAGTTGGATTATCGCTCAGCAGCAAGTTGATAGGAATAGCCGGTAGGCCGATATTATCCAGCACCAGGTCCAACTCGTCTTTCGGAATGACCTGCTTAATAATCTCTTCTACCTGCCGGAAACGGCGCTCCGTTTCCTCCACCCGCGTGCCAGTAGGTACCCGGATGTGCAGGCGCAACTGACCCGCATCCACCGTCGGGAAGAAGTTCTGCCCGATAAATGGATACAGCCCTAGCGAACCGATAAACAGGACGGAGAAGGCTATAACAACCTTTTTGCGGTTGTCCAGCGCCCAGTCGAGCGCGCTGGTGTACGATGCCCGGAACTTCTCAAACCGATGCTCGAATGCCGTGTGCAGGCGCCACACCCAGCTCTCGGTAATGCCCTTGCTGGCCTTGCGCTCGGCCTCGGTAATGGGCTCCTCAGCTTCTTCTTCGGGCGAGCCGCTGGGGTGCGCGTGCTCGAACTGCTGGCGCTGAATGCGCGCCAAATCGCGCTCGTGTTGGCTCACCTCGCGGCCATTGCGGAAGTGCGCGCTGGGTACTTCCTCTTCCTCCTGGGCGTGGTAGATGGGCAGCTCCTTGCGCAGCAGGTACATGACCAAAGTCGGCACCAGCGTCCGGCTGAGAATGTACGAGGCCAGCATAGCGAAAATCACGGCCGTGGCAAGTGGTGCGAAAATGGCCGACGCTACCCCACCTAGGAAAAACACCGGCACAAACACGATGCAAATGGCCAACGTAGCCACTAGCGCCGGCGTCGCAATCTGCTGCGCCCCATCCAAAATGCTGCGTTTCAGGCCTTTCTTCTGGCCCATGTTGCGGTGGATGTTTTCGATTTCTACCGTTGCGTCATCCACCAAGATGCCCACGGCCAGCGACAGGCCACCTAGGGTCATGATATTCAGGGTTTGACCCAGAATATTCATCACGATGATGCTGACCAAAATCGAGAGCGGAATGCTGATAGCAATAATCAGCGTCGAGCGCCACGAGCCCAGAAACAGCAAAATCATGAGTGCCGTAAGGCCCGCCGCGATGCTGGCCTCAATGATAACGCCCTTAATGCTGGCCCGCACGAAAAACGATTGGTCAAACAGCAGCTTGATGTTCAGGCCCGGAGGAGCGTTTGCCTGAATATTGGGCAGCACTTGCTTAATCTTATCAATAATAGCTAGCGTCGAGGCCGAGCCACTTTTCAGAATTGGAATGATGGCCGTGCGGCGGCCGTTTTGGCGCACCACGTTTTGCTGCACTGCCGCGCCCTCGTGCACAAAGGCTACGTCGCGGATATACACCGTGGTGCCATCCACAGTCTTAATGGGTAGGTCGTTGAGCGTGGCTACGGCCTCGGGGCTAGAATTGAGGCGTACGTCATATTCACGCGAACCAATCTTGGCCGAGCCCGCCGGAATAATTACGTTTTGGGCCAAGAGTGTGTTAACCACATCGTTGCCGCTCAGTCCCTTGCCTGCTAGCTTCTCTGGGCTGAGGTCCACCATTATCTGCTTAGGTTTGCCACCATTGGGTAGCAGCACCGAAGCCCCCTGCACCACTGCCAAACCCGGCCGGATGAAGGCATTGGCCGCATCGAAGAGGTCCGACTCACCTAGGGTTTCCGAACTAAGCGATGTCTGCGCAATCGGTACGTTAGAAGCCGAGTAGCGAATGATAAGCGGGGGCGTGATGCCGGGCGGCAGCACCCGCAGCAGCGTCTGCGTGATAGCGGTGAGCTGGGCCACACCCGCATCGGGGTCCGAGCCAGGCTGGAAGAACACTTTAATCAGGCCAATGCCCTTTAGGCTCTGGCTTTCTTGGTGCTCCACATTGGCTACGGTAGTGGTAATGGCGCGCTCGACTGGCACCACCACACGTTGATTCATTTCCTCAGGCGCGATGCCCGAGTACGTCCACACAATCCCCACTACCGGAATCGGGATGTCGGGGAAGATGTCTACCGCCATGCGCTGAATCGTCAGCACGCCCCCAATCAGAATGAGCAGCGCCATCACCACAAAGGTGTAGGGCCGCGCCAACGCTAGTCTTACTATCCACATATGTTATTCTAAAATCCTTCACCCAAGGCGTTCACTAGTAATACAAGCACGCCCTACTATCGCCCGAATTCTGTGCTAAAACTGATTCTTCTCCGAATGGTTGTGAGCAAGCTAAAAATCGAGAAACAAAAATTTTGGGCAACAGGCAACAGGCAACTGGTTCATTAATAATTCATTTGCCAATGACCAATCTGTGCTCGGCCCTAGGGTGGGGAGGAATAGAGCTAAGGCCAATGGACACTTAAACGGTTCCGCCGTTGCAGGGTAGCATTTGAGCAGGGGGCTAGTTATTGGCTGACAGCAAGAAAAAATTGTAGTGCTGAGCTTGCGGATAACTAACACCAAAAAAGCCTCTCCCGGGTGGGAGAGGCTTTTTACTTTTAAGCAGGGCTACTTAGTAGCGGTATACTTTGTCAGCGTCGTTGCTCTTGAACTGCTCCTCGAAATACTTCGAGTCTTCAGCGTTGCGGGGCTTCACGCCCATTACAATGCCGCCGTTCTTGATGCCTTCTTCGTACTCAGCAGCGTGCTCTTCGGGGATACCCGAGCCTACTAGAGCGCCTACTAGGCCACCCGTGAGGCCACCGGCACCGGCACCAGCTAATGCTGCGGCCAGCGGGCCAGCAATAATAAGACCTAGGCCTGGCAGTGCTACCGACGTGCCGATAGCAGCAATAGCGCCGATAATGGCACCGGCCGTACCACCGATGGCCGAGCCTACGCCCGCACCTTCCATAGCCTTATCACCTAGTTCAGTATGCTCGTTGTTGTCGGCAAAATGACGGTCGCGGGTTTCATCCGACATCATCAAATGCACGTCGTCTTTGCTATAGCCGCGCTCGTGGAGCGACTGGTATGCTTTCTCAGCGCTGCTGCGGTCACGGAAGATACCGCTGGTCGTGCTGCCTTCGCGGTAGTCATTGTTGTAGCTATCGTTGTCGCCGGTTACGGCGTCAGCTACGGCATGGCCAGCACGCGAAGCTGTGTTTTGTACGGCGTCAACGCCGCGGCCTACTACTGCACCAGCAGTGCCAGCTACTGCTGCACCTTTAGCAGTTGCGCTGTAGTCGTCGCCGGGCTGCGAATTATTCGGGGTCGTGTTGTCAGTATTCACGTTGGTTGGTGTTGAGGTGGTGGAAAGAGGAGAAGTAGTAGTAGAGTCAAGTTCAGTAGCATCCGACGAAGTCGAGCCGCCAGTTGCACTGCTGTAGTCAGTACCCGCGTTGTAGCTGGTGCTTTCGTTGCTAGTCAGGCCGCTGTTGCCGAGGCCGGTGCCGGTGTTGCTGGTACCATAGTTGGAGCCGGCGCCGGTGCCGTTATTCATCGGGTTGTTTGGATCGTTAGTATTCATGGCGAAGGTGGGTTGAGTAGATAGGGAAGCCAGAACAGTGTGCCTAGCTTCGGCTATCTTAACGGGGTAAACCGAACGGGGGTTGCGGTGACGTGCTTTGCCGAATAGCGCCCAATGCTTATCTTAAGCCGCCGTGCATAAAAAAAGCCCCGACACTAGGCCGAAGCTTTCTTGCAGACTATTAAGTAGGTATGTAGTTGATAAGGCGCTAAGCTTCGTTAAGCGCATATTGCGCATAATTAGTTTCTTCCTGCCAAAAATCGCGACATTCCTTAATCAAGCTCTTGAGAAAATTCTCATCTTGCTTGAGCGTGCGCCATTCGCCATAACCTAGGCGCTCACACATCTTGTAAAAGTTATCACCCTGGCCTTTAGAGCCTTGTACTCGTACCAGCGAACTAAGCAGGGGCCGGCCGGCCGTATGCTCTTCGGTCGAAATCTCGGCGAGCATTTCATTGAGCCGCGATTTTTCGTGCGAAATGTCCAGGTTCAACCCTAGTTCAGTCTCTTGCAGCAGCGTGAGGTAGCTGACTGTGCCAGCTTGCTGCCGGGCGTAGCGAATGAGATAGTGGCGAAGACGGGTAATCATACGAAATAGAGAAAGACAGCCTAGGCAGGCCGTGTAGCCGTGGGTGGGAGGGAAGCTGCGTAGACCGCTAAAGTAAGGGAATAATTTAGGTATGTACGTAGCAGGCCTTTTCTTCGGATTGGTAGAAGGCTAGCTACCACCATCACCCTGGCTCAGGAGCCTGCCAAGGCACTGTGGCAGTGCACCACAGCAATCTTGCCAAACTTTCCGATAATAGACTAGCGACCCTGGCGGCGGCGCAATTCTCGCTGGATAAGTAAAAATTCGCGGCTGCTCTGGCCCGAGATGGCCGTGTTCTCGTCGGCACGACGTAGCAGGTAGGGCATCACGGCCTCCACAGGGCCGTAGGGGACGTACTTGGCTGTGTGATAGCCCGCGTGGGCTAAGTTATAGCTTAGGTTGTCGCTCATGCCATAGAGCTGAGCAAACCATACGCGCTCATCTTGCGGAGCTAAGCCAGCTTCCTGCATTAGTTGCGTTAGTAGCAGCGAGCTAGCCTCGTTGTGCGTGCCCGCGCACAGGCTGATGCGGTCGACGTGGGCGATGCAGTAGCGCAGGCTCTCGTTATAGAGGTCGTCGGTGTGCTGCTTGCTGGGGTTGATGGGATTTTGGTGGCCGCGCTGCTTGGCGGTGCGGGCCTCCTTTTCCATGTAGGCGCCTCGCACTAGCTTCACTCCTAGGTAGTAGCCGGCTTGCTCGGCGCGGTCGTGAGCTGCCTCTAGGGCGTCGAGGCGGTCGTGGCGATAGAGTTGGTAGGTGTTCCACACAATAGCGCGCTCTTGGTTATAGCGGCGCATCATGTCCTCGGCTAGGTCGTCAATAGTTTGCTGAAACCAGCTTTCCTCGGCATCTACAAACAAGCGCACGCCATACTGATGAGCGTGGGCGCACAGCGCATCGAGGCGCTGCTTGCCGCGCTCGAAAGTTGCTTGCTCAGCATCGGTGAGGGTAGTACCCGCCTGCACTTTTTCGAGCAAGATGGTGGGCATAAGACCTGTCACCTTAAACACCGAGAAAGGAATGTTGGGCGTAGTAGCGGCTAGCTCGATGGTAGCCAGAATCTCATCGCGGGTGCGGTCAAAACTCTGGTCGTTGCCAGTGCCTTCGACCGAGTAGTCGAGGATGGTGCCGATGTGGTAGCGGCCAAGCTCGGCAATTACCGGCTTGCACTCCTGGATGGTTTCGCCCCCGCAGAACTGCTTGAAAATCGAGTTTTTAATCAAGAATTTCGTGCCGGGTAAACTGAATTTCAAGGCCGTTTTCATGAGTCCACCACCCATTTTAACTAGGCTGCCATTGTTCATGGCTGCAAAGAGCGCGTACATTTTGCGCAGCTCAGTATCAGACTTGGCTTCGAAGGCAATACGCGTATCGTCGAAGGAAAGAGGTGCCACGGGTATAGTAGAAATAGGAGCGGCCATTACTTAAGTAGGTACTAAACGGTGAGTGGGAGCGGGGCAGAATGCTTGGCGCCACGAAGGTAACGTCGGCCTTAAGAACCCGGTTCGGCGCGGCCGAAGTACTTTTAGGGTTGTAAATTAGCCCGGGCTTGCTAAGCCCGAGCGTTGACCGACCTAGGCCTGGCTTGCCACGCCCGGGTCATACCCCACTAATGGAAAATAATCCTACTGCTGACACGTATTTCACTCGTCGGCTGGCTGCCAAAGGCCAACCTCTCATCATTGCAGGCCCTTGCTCGGCCGAGTCGGAAGAGCAAGTGCTCACCGTGGCCCGCGCCTTAAAAGCGGCCGGCCAGGCCGATATGTACCGCGCCGGCATTTGGAAACCGCGCACCAAGCCCGGCGGCTTTGAAGGCCGAGGCACGGCAGCCCTGCCGTGGCTGCAAGCCGCCCGCGCCGAAACCGGCCTGCCGATGGCCATTGAGGTTGCCACACCGCGCCACGTAGAAGATGCTCTCAAGCACGGCATCGACGTGCTCTGGATTGGGGCGCGCACCACTGTCAACCCCTTCGCGGTGCAGGAGCTGGCCGATGCGCTGGCCGGCACCAACACGCCAGTGATGGTGAAAAACCCCGTCAACCCCGACCTAGCGCTGTGGGCCGGGGCCATTGAGCGGCTGGAGCGCGCAGGCATTCGCGACCTGGCGGCTATTCACCGGGGCTTCAGCACGTTTGCGCCTTCGCGCTACCGTAATGCGCCTACCTGGGCCATTCCGATTGAGCTAAAAACGCGTTACCCCGAGCTGCCACTCATCAATGACCCGAGCCACATTGGGGGCTCGCGCGACTTGCTGCTGCCCATTGCGCAGAAGGCCCTGGACCTCGATTATGATGGCATCATCATTGAGACGCACCCCGACCCCGACCACGCCCTCTCCGACGCGGCCCAGCAGGTAACGCCCGCCCGCTTGCAAGAGCTGCTGAGCGAACTCAAGTACCGCTACCGCTCCAGCGACAACGCCGACTACCGCAACAAGGCCGAGGAACTGCGCCAGAAAATGGACACTGCCGACCATGAAATCCTCGAAATGCTGGCCCGTCGTATGGCCCTCATTCAGGAACTGGCCGAATACAAGAAGGAGAACAACGTGAAAATCCTGCAGCTGGAGCGCTGGCAGGAGATTTTTAAAACCCGCCCTGAGTGGGGCAAGAAGCTCAATATCAATGAGAAATTTGTGGGGGAGCTCTACAAGCTCATTCACATCGAGAGCATCCGGCAGCAAACTGAGGTGCTCAATGGCCGCCCCATCGACGGGCCTTCACACCTAGGGCCGGGGCTGTAAGTCCTAAGCACTGCGCCATCGATAACAGGCATGTACGCCCTATCTAGGGCGTACATGCCTGTCGTTGCGGGAGCAAACTTGGGAAAAGGCACCGCTGCGCCACTACCGCACTGAGCTTGGCTACTAGAATAGGTGCTTTGCGCCAATAGCGCTTCGTTGCGAAAAAGCTGTGCTCATACTAGAAGCAAGCAGCAGGAAGGCAATGCCTAATGAGTTAAGCTGTGAGCAAGAGAATAAGAAGCTGCTGCTAAACGGTTAGCTACTCCTTTACCCAGTGGTAGGTCTCGTAGCCGCCTGCGTCGCGGTAGGCCTGCTCACCGGTTAGCTTAAGAAGCTGCTGGTTGTTTTGCTGCGTCACGTGGTAATATTTTACCTCATTATTAGCCAGCTTCTCCTCTTTGGTATTGAATGTAACCGTGGGCATGCCGCCTTGCCCTACTGCCAATTGATAAGTAAAGGATTGGTTGGACTGGCCAGAGCGGCGCAATACTAGCTGGTTATTGGCCGTAAAAGTTAATTGGCGCGTGTAGCCCTCCGTAGCTGGGGTATAGCCAGGGCCAAAGTAGACTGTGCTTTCCCACTCCCAGTGGCCGGTTTCCATGGCCAAGATATCGTAGTTGGCGGGCCGTACCTCATCGGTGTCGTTGTCGCAGCCAGTAAGTGAAAGTAGCCCGAGCAGTGCGAAGAGGAGAGGCTTGGTCATGGAGCAAAAAAAGGCAGGTTGGCAGAGTGGGAAGAGGCTGAAGATACGCAAGAGAGCCGGCGATGTGCAATTTGGTTGCAGGCATTCCTGAAAATGCTGGGCCGCCCGCCGTTTCTTTGCGGCTGATTGTCGACGTTAGCTTAGTAGTCAGGTAGTGAAAAATTCCCTCGTCATTGGCCCCGAAGCGCTGCCCGCGCTGGCCGAATTTATTCGGCACAACGCGCCGAGCCGCCTTTTTGTGCTGGCCGACACCAACACTGTCCGCGACTGCTACCCACGCTTGCAGCCCTACCTGCCCACCCACGAGCAGCTCACCATTGAGGCCGGTGAAGAACATAAAACATTAACTACCTGTAGCCACGTGTGGGCTTGGCTGACCCAGCACCAGGCCGACCGCCACGCGCTGCTCGTGTGCCTGGGTGGTGGCGTAGTCACGGACCTAGGTGGGTTTTGCGCTGCTACCTACAAGCGCGGTATCGCGTGCGCGGTGCTCCCAACCACGCTGCTGGCGCAGGTCGATGCTGGGGTAGGTGGCAAAACCGGCGTTGATTTTGACGGTTTCAAAAACCACATTGGCGTGTTTCAGGAGCCAGCGGGCGTGTTCATCGACCCTGGCTTCTTGCCCACACTGCCGCCGGCCGAGCTACGCTCGGGCTACGCCGAAATCATTAAGCACGCGCTGATTGCCGATGCGGCAGCCTTCCAGGAGTTGCGCGAGCTCGATGTACCCACGGTGGCCGACTGGACGCCCATCATCCGGCATTCGGTGGCGCTGAAGGAGCAGATTGTTGCCCAAGACCCCCTAGAAGCCGGGCCGCGCAAGCTGCTCAACTTTGGCCACACCGTGGGCCACGCCCTCGAGAGCTACCTGCTCACGCAGGCTGGCCGCGAGGTACGCCACGGGGAGGCCGTGGCGGCGGGCCTCATCTGCGAAAGCTGGCTCTCGGTGCAGCGCGGGTTACTGACGGAGGCCGAGCTAGCGGAAGTGCAGGAAGTGGTAAACGCGGCCTTTGGCAAAATCTCCTTTATCAACCTAGAAACGGAAGCCATCGCTGCGTATGCGGTGCAGGACAAGAAAAACCGGGGCGCTACCATCAACTGCACCTTGCTGCAAGGCCTAGGGCACGGGGTATTTGACCAGCCTATTTCGCTGGCCGAAATCGTGGCCTCGTTGCAGTATTACACCCATACCGAACTGTAAAACGGAGTGGCACTCTGTTTCCCACCGGGCTACTGGCCCTCGCGAAAAAACGGAGTGCCACTCCGTTTTATACTTCTTTATGAGTAGTCAACACTTGACCTGGGCCGGTGGCCCGCTGCACGGCACGGCGCTCTTGCCGGCTTCCAAAAGTGAAAGCAACCGCGCTCTACTGGCCCAAAAGCTGGCCGGTGGTGGTACTCTCACCAACCTGTCGGAGGCCAACGATACCGTGCTGATGGAGCGCCTGCTCGGCCAGGCGGCCACCGCCGACCTGCTCGACGCCGAAGACGCTGGCACCGTCATGCGCTTTATGACCGCCTACCTGGCCGTGAGCGGCTGGCGCGGAGTGCTTACTGGTGCCGCCCGCATGAAGCAGCGGCCCATCGCGGTGCTTGTGGATGGGCTGCGCGCCCTAGGTGCAACCATCGACTATGTGGAGCGCGAAGGCTACCCACCGCTGCGCTTCAGCGGCGGCCAACTGACCACGCCCGCCGCTGAGCTAGCCGTGCGCGGTGACATCAGTAGCCAGTACATTTCGGCGCTGCTACTGGTAGGGCCAGCGTTGCCGGGCGGCCTGCGCCTGCGCCTAACGGGGCCGGTGGGCTCGCGCCCGTACATCCACCTCACCCTAAACCTGATGCAGCACTTTGGTGCCCAAGCCGAAGAGCTGGCGCCTGACCTGGTGGCTGCGCAGCCCGGTGGCTACCGCCCGGCCGACTACGAAGTGGAGAGCGACTGGTCGGCGGCCAGCTACTGGTACGCGCTGGTGGCGCTGGCGCCGGCGGGCTCGAGCATTACGCTGCCGGGGCTGCGGGCGCAGTCGTGGCAGGGCGACCACGTGATTCAGCACATTATGACGTCGCTGGGCGTCGCTACCGAGTTTCTGCCTGAGGCAGGTGGCGTGCGCCTGACCCAGGTGCCCCTGGCTACTACCGAGTTGCTGGCCCAGCCCCTCGACTTCACCGACTGCCCCGACCTGGCGCAGACGGTGGCCGTGGTGGCGGCAGCCCTAGGGGTGCCGGTTCGCCTCACGGGGCTCGATAGCCTGCGCATTAAAGAAACCGACCGCATTGCGGCGGTGCAAAACGAGCTGCGCAAGTTCGGCGCCGACATGGTAGAGGTGGGCGCGGGCGTATTCGAGATTCAATCGAATGGCTTTGCCGTGAGTGGCCAGGAAGTAGCAACTTATGAAGACCACCGCATGGCCATGGCCTTCGCGCCGCTGGCGCTGCGCGGCCCGCTCACGATAGCCGAGCCGCAGGTAGTGCGCAAGTCGTACCCCAGCTACTGGCGCGAGCTTGCCAAGGTGGGGCTAGCGTAGCCGAGGCGTGGTAGCCTGCCTATACTTATAGAAAAACAGCAGCACTGCGGGTAGAAGCGCGAGTCAGCCACGAGTTGGCCCGCGCTTCTACCCGCAGTGCTGCTGTAGGTTATGGGTTTCAATTGCCACCATCTGCAGGCGCTGGTGCTGGCCGTAAACGAAGTACACAGGTAGAAGCGTGCCGAAGCGCCGCCCGCTCTAGCCGTGTCGGAGGGTCTTTATATCTTCTTTGACTAGTTAGGATACCTAGGGGCCAAAAGACACCTAGTGCAGCAGTCTTATCATCTAAGATGGAGTGCCATCTATTTTGCCACTGGTAGTGGCCCAAAATGTAGCTCGCACTAGCCCCACAGGGGTAAAACTAGGGTGGGCTTGGTTCGATGTTGTATTTTGCGGACCTATGCGGGTATTAATTCTTAGTATGGTAGGGTGCTTAGGGGCGTTTGGCAGTCACGCCCAAGCGTTCACGCCCACCGAGGTAGCGCGCTGGCGGCAGCAAGCGCAGCAAGTACGCATCACGCGCGATACCTGGGGCGTGCCCCACGTAGCCGGCAAAACTGACGCCGATGCAGTATTTGGCCTGCTCTACGCGCAATGCGAAGACGACTTCACGCGGGTCGAAGACAACTACTTGGAAGCCCTAGGTCGGCGGGCTGAGGTAGAAGGCGAGGCCGCGCTCTACACCGACCTGCGGGCACGGCTTTTTATGGACACCACCCGGGCCATTGCGGTGTACAAGCAAAGCCCTGTCTGGATGAAGCAACTTCTGGATGGCTTTGCAGCGGGCACCAACTACTACTTGGCCACGCACCCCACCGTGCGCCCTAGGTTGCTGCGCCGCTTCCAGCCCTGGATGCCGCTGCTCTTCAGCGAGGGCAGCATAGGGGGCAACATCAGCGTGGTGCCGGTCGAGCGTATTAAGGCATTTTACAGCCAGCAAAAAACCACTTCCTGGCAGCGGCCCGACTTCGATAAGTACGACCGCGAGCCCACGGGCTCCAACGGTTTTGCTATTGCCCCCAGCAAAAGTGCCAGCGGGCACGCGCTGCTGCTGATTAATCCGCACACCTCGTTCTACTTCCGCTCTGAGGTGCAGATGACCAGCCAGGCGGGCCTCAATGCCTACGGAGCCGTGACGTGGGGCCAGTTTTTTATCTACCAGGGCTTTAATGAGCACTGCGGCTGGATGCACACCAGCAGCCAGGCCGACTCGATGGATGAGTACCTCGAAACGGTAACCCAGCAAGACGGCAAGTACACTTACCGCTACAACGGCCAGCAGCGCCCGATGCAGACCGAGGAAGTCTCGATTCCGTACCGAAAAGACGGACAGCTGCTGCGCCGCAAATTCACGATTTACCGCACCGGCCATGGCCCCGTGGTGGGCGAGCTAAATGGCAAGTGGGTAACGGTGAAAATGATGGATACGCCGCTGGCCGCCCTCGAGCAGTCGTATTTGCGCACCAAGGCCACCGACTACGCTAGCTTTCAGAAGGTAATGGCGCTGAACGGCAACGCGACCAATAACACGGTCTTTGCTGACAAAAACGGGACCATCGCCTACTGGCACGGCAACTTTATGCCGCGCCGCCCGGCTGGCTACGACTGGAGCCTTCCCGTAGAGGGCCGCTCGGATAGTACCGAGTGGCAGGGCCTGCACCCCGTGGGCGACCTCGTGCAAGTGAAGAACCCAACCAGCGGCTTCATTCAAAATTGCAACGCGACGCCCTTCACCGTGTCGGGCCCGGCCAGTAGCCCCAGCAAGGCCAAGTACCCCACGTACATGGCCCCTGATGCCGAGAACTACCGCGGCATCAACGCCGTGCGCGTGTTGAGCCGCAAGCAAAGCTTTACCCTAGATACCCTCGTGGCGGCGGCTAACGACTCGTACCTGGCCGGCTTCGAGCAATTGGTGCCGGCCTTGCTGAATGACTATCAGCTACTGGCCGACATGCCCCGCGACCCTTTTCCGCAAGAGTTGCAGCAGGCCGTGGAAGTGCTGCGTAACTGGAATCTGCGCTACGCCAAAACCTCCGTAGCCCAAACGCTCGCCATTTATTGGGGCGAGCGTATTCTGAAGCTGGGCCGCAGCCGCGTGCCCGCCGGCAAGCCGCTCGACTACCTCAGCCTGACGGCTTTCACCATCGAACGCACGACGCCCGAGGAAAAAGTGGCGGCGCTTACGGAAACTCTTGCCGAACTCACCCGCGACTTCGGCAAGTGGCGAACGCCCTGGGGCGACATCAACCGCTACCAGCGCCTCACCGGCCGCATCCAAGAAACCTACGACGACAAGCAGCCTAGCCAGCCGGTGGCATTCACGTCGTCGGCCTGGGGCTCGCTGGCCGCTTTTGGGGCCAAAACTTATCCTGGCACCAACAAGCGCTATGGCTACGTGGGCAACAGCTTCGTGGCGGTGGTGGAGTTTGGGCCCCGCGTGGTGGCCCGCTCCGTCGTCACGGGTGGCGCTAGTAGCCAGCCGGGCAGCCAGCACTTCACCGACCAGGCTCCCTTGTACTGCGAAGGGCAGTATAAAGACGTATGGTTTTATCCCGAAGACGTGGCGAAGCACGTGGAGCGGGTGTATCGGCCGGGCGAGTAGCCGCCTTCAGCGATGAATAAATTACTAATCTGCCTGTGGCTGCTCATGCCGCTGCTAGGTAGCGGCCAGGTTACGACCACCCTATTGCGCCCCGCCGCCGTCTTCGACGGCCAGGACCTGCACCCTGGCTGGGCAGTATTGGTCGAAGGCGATAAAATAAAAGCCCTAGGGCCTGCCGCGCAGCTTGCAGCCCCGGCTGGTGCTACCATTTTGGAACTGCCAGGCCTTACACTGCTGCCGGGCCTCATTGAGGGGCACTCGCACCTGCTGCTGCACCCCTACAACGAAACCAGCTGGAACGACCAAGTGCTGACCGAGCCGCTGGCGCTGCGCGTGGCGCGGGCCACGGTGCACGCCCAGCGCACCTTGCAAGCGGGCTTCACTACTGCCCGCGACCTAGGCACCGAAGGGGCGGGCTACGCCGATGTGGGCCTCAAGCAGGCCATAGACCAGGGCATTATTCCAGGGCCGCGGCTGCTGGTGGCTACGCGGGCGCTGGTAGCTACGGGTAGCTACGGCCCGCACCTAGCGGCGGTGGAAGACCTGCCGCAAGGCGCCCAAGAAGCCGATGGGGTGGACGGCATCATTCGGGCGGTGCGCGAGCAAATAGGCCACGGCGCCGATGTGATAAAGGTATACGCCGACTACCGCTGGGGCCTAGGTGGCACCGCGCAGCCCACATTCTCGCAAGACGAGCTGGCGCTTATCGTGCAAACGGCGCGCTCGGCGGGCCGCGGCGTAGTAGCCCACGCCAGCACCGCCGAAGGCATGCGCCGCGCCACGCTGGCTGGCGTCGAAACCATCGAGCACGGTGATGGCGGCACGCTCGAAGTATTCCGGCTGATGAAGCAGCGCGGCGTAGCCTTTTGCCCCACTGTGGCCGCCACCGATGCCACTTCGCAGTATCGTGGCTGGAAGAAAGGCCAGCAGCCCGAGCCTCAGCGTGTGCTAGACAAGCGCCGCGCCATGCAGGCCGCCCGCCAAGCTGGGGTGGCGCTGGCCGTGGGCGGCGACGTAGGCGTGTTTGCCCACGGTGATAATGTCCGCGAAATGGAGTTATTGGTGCAGGAATACGGCCTAGGCCCCCTTGAGGTGCTACGCGCCGCCACCAGCGGCAACGCCCACATCTTTCACCTCGCCGACCGGGGCCGCCTCGCGCCCGGCCTGCTCGCCGACCTAGTGGTCGTGGCCGGCGACCCTACCCAGCACATGCAGGCCCTGCGCCAGGTGAGGCTAGTAATGAAGGGCGGGGAAGTAGTAAAGTAGTGCGAACTTTCAGTACGCCCTACTTTAGAATGGATATCCAATGCCGATATTAATGGCAGTCTGGTTCCGGGTATGGCTCAAGGCATTGCGGATAAGCCAAGGCTTGTCGGCAGTGGGGTCGTAGACCTTGGTGGCAATGTCAAAGCGTAGAATCAGGAACGTGAAATCGAAGCGAATGCCAATGCCCGAACCTACGGCAAACTGCCGAGCGAAGGTATTAAAGTTGAACTCGGCCCCCGGTCGGGCTGGGTCGGCTTGCAGCGTCCAAACGTTGCCAAAATCAGTGAATAGCGCGCCCTTGATAAACGAATAGACCGGAAAACGATATTCCACCGAGCCTTCGAGCAAGAGTTCGCCCGGCTGCTCTGTGACGTAGTCGCGCTCGCCACTGCCAAATCGCGTAGCGTAGGCACCCGTACCTAGGCGCCGTGGCTGCCAGGCCCGCACGCTGTTGGAGCCCCCCACAAAGAAATATTTGTCGTAGGGAATCGTATAGGTGCTCACGCTAGGGTCGCTCGCGGTAGGCGTGGGCGTCAGAGCGTGCGCCACGCCGCCATTGAGACGCCAAGCTAGGTAAGTGAGAGGCGACAGCTTATAGTAGCGGCGGTAGTCGACCGCGATTTTAGCAAAATCATAAGCCTCTGTTTGGTTCTCGGGTTCGCGGTCGCCCCTAAACCACGTTTTGGTTCGGTACAGATTACGCGTCAGCCCTCCGACCTCCGCAAACACTCGCAGGTAGCGGGCGTTGCGCGTCTGGTTGATGTCGTTGGAGTTGTAAATCGATGTGAAGCTGAAGCTCGGCTCGTAGATAGACCGAAATGACTGGTAGAGGGGGCTACCCCGCAGGCGGTAGCGCTCCAGGCTATCGCGGTAAGCTGGGTCAATGCGTGGCGTTTTGACTAACGCCGCATCAATAGGCGTGAAAATGTACTGGTGATACGGCGAGGTTTGCCAGAGGTAGTCAAATGTAAACTCGGCGTTGGTGCGCGTGTAGAAAGGCGTAGAGGTATACGTCTGCGAAACTGAGAAGCGCGTGCGGGGCTGGTAGCTACTTAAGGATTTGCCTAAGTTAAACGGTACTAAAAACTTGGGTATCAGCAGCGCGGCTGTCACGCCGTACTGCACCGTGTACACGCTGTTCTGTTGTAGACTGGTGCCGTCTGTGGTACCTGTGGCACCAGTGTTACCTAGGCGATTATACTGTCCCTCAAAGCCGATACGGCCACTAAGCTCTAGTACTTCAGCGCCGTGAAAAGGATTGCGCCACTTTAGGCGTAAGTTGGCAAAAGGGCCTACTTTCTCCGCTATATAGGTGCCGCCGAACTCGGTAGTTTCAGCAAAGCGAGGGCTGGGTGAGGCCGTAATCAGGGCGTCGAGGTAGTGGTCAGCGGCCGGCGCTACTAAGGTGTCGCCGGCCAGGCCCACGGCATCTGGTACTTTACTAAAGGATACATTATTAAACCGATACATGTCCAGCGTCGACAGCTGGCGAGTGGTGCGCTGGGTACGGGCGAGGTTATAAAGCTGGCCGGGTCGCAGCGTTATCTGGCGCGTCAGAATGTTAGGTTTGATAGATAATGGCCCCCTGCTGGCAAAGGCCACCGAGTCGTAGCGCACGGTATCGCGTGGTGCTAGGCGCTGCCGCCCCCGGCGGCGCGCAGTCAGCGAGTCGGACACGGCAGCGGGCGTCACCCCGGCTGGCATATTAGCCGTCGAGATGCGCCCGATAGACCCTTCAGCCTCGGGTGCCGTAGGGGCCACCTGGGCATTGGGGCGCCTTATGCGCCGGCGGCGCAGCCGTGCTGTATCGCCCGCGAGGCTACGTAAGACCTGGCCCTGGCCAGCATCAGCCAGCATCGTAACCTGGCGCAGCCGATAGCGGCGATGCCCACCGGCAGGGCTGGCAATAAGCAGCCGCAGCCGCACCTGCGTTTTTTCAAAGCTGGTATCAGCCTCTAGGGTAATAAATTGGGCTCGAAAATCGTAGAAGCCCGCGTTTTTGAGTAGCGTTTCGAGCCGCTGGCGCTCCTGGCCAATGAGGTCTTCATTATACGTATCGCCCACGTGCAGGAGCGCGCCGCTCTGACCCTGCGCCACCACGCGCGCCACCCCCGAGTCGGGGATGCTGCGCGTGTACTGGCTAAGCGTGAAACCTGGCCCTTCCTGCACTTGGTACGTGACCGTGACGCGCCGGTGCAGGCGCTGGCCGGCCGAGTCGCGCAGCGGCACGGCGTGCACTGGTTTGTTGCGCAGCTGCAACGTCCGCAAAACGCCATCAACCAAGCTGCGCTTGGAGCGAGCCGAGTCGGTGTAGGCTACCTGCGCCCGAAAAAAGCCTTGCGAGCGTAGGTAAGTCGTGAGCTGGTCCACGGTGCGCCGGCTCAGGTCGGGGTCATAAATAACGGGCGGCTCGCCTAGGCGCATGATGGCATTGCCTTTGGCCAGAGCTTGCTCCTTGCGTTGCCGCAGGCGGTCGCGGCGCGTTGTGAGCTTGCCTATCTTGGTCGAGTCGGTGCCAGCTGCTGCCAGCTTGCTGGCGTATTTGGTCTGGATGCGCTTAATCTTTTTGCGAATCTTTGTTGAGTCGTAAAAAGAATGTCCAAGCTGGTACACCGCTAGGCGCGGGATGGGCAGGTTGCGGTTAGGTTTCTGCTGCACTAGCGTCAGCAGGCGCTCTTGTTGGGCTGGGCTCAGGTCGTGGCTTTCCACCTCCACCTGCGTGAGCAGGCGCTGATTGGGCCGGAGCAGGCGCAGTGGCGAGCAGCCCGCCGCCAGCCAGAGCAGGGCAGCGAGCAGGCCAAGCCCGGGGGCAAGCGTAAGTTTGCGTACTTTCTCCAATGGTATCTAAAGCCCTCGCCAAATACGTCCGGGCGCTGCATCAGCGCAAATATCGGCAACGTCACGCCGCCTTCTTGGTCGAAGGTGCCAAAAGCGTGCTAGAATTACTAAGCTCCGGCCTTAGTATCGAGCACTTAGTGGCTACTGCCGCCTTTGCGGAGCAGCTGACGGCCAGTCGCCAGGTGCCCCCCGGCGTGCCGCTGCATATAGCTTCGGAAGACGAGCTAACCCAGCTCGGTACCCTCCAAACCAACGCTGCCGCGCTGGCTGTTGTGCAACAGCCCGCCGAGCCACCGCTGCCCGGCACGCTGCCCACCAGCCGCCTGCTGCTGGCCCTCGACAACGTGGCCGACCCCGGCAACCTAGGTACCCTGTGGCGCTTGGCCGACTGGTATGGCTTGCCTGGCCTGGTGCTGAGCGAAAATTGCGCCGACCCCTACAACCCCAAGGCCGTGGCCGCCAGCATGGGTGCCTTTGGCCGGGTGCCCGTGTGGGCCGACCGCGACCTAGGTGCTTGGCTGGGTGCATTGCCGAAGGAAATTGGCATCTACGGGGCCGACCTAGAAGGCGACAATGTGCACCGCCTCACCTTGCAGCCAGCCGGTGTGCTCGTGATGGGCAGCGAAAGCCACGGCCTTAGCCCCGAGGTAGCGGCACAGCTCACGCGGCGGCTGCACATTCCGCACGGCCCCGGCGGCCGGGCCGAAAGTCTCAACGTGGCTGTGTCAGCGGCTATTCTACTGGATAATTTCTTTCGGAACCTATAACGCCCTAGGAGGCACTTGGTTGGCTATGATTCTTGCGGCCAACCAAGTGCCTCCTAGGGCATTATCAATTCTGGGCAGGCTACTTAGTCTCCGATACGAACCCCAAAGCTCAGCGTCTGCGCTTGTGGGCCTTGGCCCTCACGGAATAGCTCGTTGAGGTTGTATTTGGCGAAAAACGTGAGCCCATGGTAGCCAATAACTCCTTGCAGGCCATACTGCCAGTCGGTGAGGTTGTAAGAGCCGTGGTTTTTGTCCTTGTAGGTGTTGCCTTCCTCAAAGTACTTGAGCTTGGTCCAGCTACCTAGGCGGTAGCCCACAAAGCCCCCCGCTCCCACGGTGAAACCTTGACGCGAGCGGCCACTGCCGCCACTTTTTTCGCGTAGGTTAAGCTGAAACATCAGCGGCACGGTGAAGGTCGACGTGGCCAGTTTCGTTTTTTGGTACTGGCGGCCATTCGTTTCGAGCACCACGCTGGTCACGCCGTTCTGGTTTATCCACTTGTTATTGTCCTCCAGCATGTAGTTGTTGAAGGCAAACTCGGGCCCGAAGACGAGGTAAGCCGGGCTGTGCGTGCCGCCCAGGCGCACGTTGGCATCGAGGTTGAGGCTGATGTAGCGCGAGCCCATCGTGCGCAGCTGGGGTGCGCCACTGCCCTTATTGGTCAGCGCGTTCAGGCCTAGGTCAACGCTAAAATTGACGGCGCCCCGGTGGCGTGCTTGGTTGGCTTCGTACAGCGAGTCGCGGTGGGCCTGGCGGTCGGCCTTGCTAGCGGCGGCGCGGGGCTGGTCATTCTTCTTGCTATCAATGTTTACCACCATGCCAAGCTTCTTCTCCAGTAGCACTTCTACTCTGTTGCTGGGGCCGTAGGCGCGGCTGGTAGGCTTATGGGTAGTGATGCGAATCTGCTCGGGTAGGTTTTGGCCGGGGGCGTCTTGGTTAGGAAAAAACTCCATCGTCACGCGGTCGGTTTTGGCACCTTTGGCCGCCTCATCTGCCCGCCGGATGTAGGTGCCGAGCCGCGCCACCAGCGAGTCGAGGTGGTACTGGGGCAGCTGGCGCAGCTGCTGGGCATCGCGCACCACCAGCGTCATGATGGCTTTGTTGGGAAGGCGCACCACGATAGTGTCGGTAGGCGGTGCGGCCAGCATATGAGCTTGAGCACCAGTGGTAGCGGCAGCAAAAAGAGCCAGTAGAGCAGCGGAAAAAATAGTGGGTTTCATGGTGAAAAAAGGCAAGAGAGTGAAGGACAGCGCAGCGGGCCACGCCGGGCTTAAAAGGAAAAGCAGTTTTGGTGAGGGGTAGGGCCGTTGGGACGAGCCTAGAGCTGAATGGTTTTCGACAGAACCCGACCACCTAGGCGGGCTTGCAGGGTCACGGTTTCGGATGAGCTGGTAACTTCAGCCAGGTTCACCGACTCGCCGTGCACCAAGTGGTCGGCTTGGCGCAAAAGGCCCCCGAGCCGCAGGCGCCGCCGGGTAGAGGCAGGCGGGGCATCGGCTACTGCTATCACCACGGGCGGGACCACTGCTGCCGGGGCCGGGCCGCGCCGCACCTCTACTTCAATGATTTCGGGCGCTGTGGTAGTGGTAGAAGAGGCCATTGCTAGAGTGGCAGCTGGCGCGTGCGTAGTGTGGTTATCGGGTACTGATTGGGTAGTGAGGAGCTGGCTAGCCGGGCGCCGCTGCCCGGAGTTGGCCAACTGGCCCGCGGCCGCGTCCGGCTGCGGGCGATGGCTACCGGCTGCCCGGTTGGCCGCAGCGGCGCGGCGCGGCCGGGTAGTGGTAGCCATCGGGGTGCTAGATGTAGAAGTACGGGGAGCGGTTGCCTGGTTGGAAAAAATTTGCGAAATTTTTTTCGAAGCCGCAGTAGCTGCCTGCGCTAGGGGTTGGTCGGCTGGCGAGCCACCTAGGGTAGACGCTGCTTGGCCTGGGCCGGCGAGCGCAGGCCGGCTAGGCGTGGCTGGTGTCGTTGAGCGCTGCTGCGTTGCAGTCTCATGTTGCGTGCGGGTCGTTGTAGCCAATTTGCTGTCTTTGGTCCCGAACTCCCCGCGCCATAACCCTGCACCACCCGCCAGCAATAGTAGCAGTAGCACTGCCGCGGCCGAGTACTGCCACCAGGCTACTACCCGCCGCCGACGGGGCTGTGGACGTAGGTGCTCATCTTCGAGGCGCTCCCACAGCTCGCGCCGGGGCGGCGTGGCATGGCTGTGCAGGCCCGCCCGAAACAGCGAGTCGAGTGGTTCTATCTCTGCTTCGGGCTCGGCGGCGGAGCCGGGCAGCTGTAGGCGCGCCCACAGGTCGTCGCTGGGCGGCGAGGCGTGGCCGTCGAGTTTCTGTCGAAATAAGTCGTCGATATCTTCGGAATTCATTAGGATAGAGCAGCTAGTAAATTATAAACTATAAACAGATTGGCTGGCTTGAGAAGCCGCCCGCCCACCGCTCAGTCGGCGCTGCAGCAGCGCCCGCGCCTTGCTGAGTTGCGACTTGCTGGTGCCTTCCGTGATACCTAGGGCCTCCGCGATTTCGAGATGCGAGTAGCCCTCCAACGCGTAGAGGTTAAAGACGGTGCGGTAGCCAGTAGGTAACTCTTGTAACAGCGCCAGCAACTCTTCGGCTTGCAGTTGGGTGTCGGCGGTGGCAGGGGTGCTGGCCAGGTTTTCGGGCTGTGCAAAGTCTTCAAATGACAAGTGCATAGGCTCGTGGCGGCGCAACTCCATCAGGGCCTCATTGACCATGATGCGCCGTACCCAGCCCTCAAACGAGCCCTCCTGCCGAAACGTGGGTAGCGCCCGAAACACCTTGGCGAAGCCTAGTAGCAGAGCTTCTTCGGCATCTTCCTGGCGCTTGAGGTAGCGGCGGCACACCGTCAGCATCAGCCCCGCAAACTGGTTGTAGAGCTGGCGCTGGGCGCGGGGGTCGCCCCGCAGGCAGGCGGCAATGAGGTCGGGCTCAGTCACGTTTTCAGGTAAGAGTAGGGCAGAGGCAAATTGGAATTTGGAGTGCTAGATGCAGAAAGTAGGCAAGGAGTTGTCTGAGGATGAAGTTTTATTTTTAAACCGTAAAAAAAGCTCCGGCATGAACTGCCGGAGCTTTGTAAAACAATATGTTGTAGATAGTAATGCTCCTGCCGGGCTTAAAGATGCAGCGTAAGTGGCAGAGCTGATTACCCTATTGAAACTAGAACGAGTTTGGTGGTAAATGACTCATTTACCACCCATCAGTGATTTCAAAGAAGCCTTGTCCCGTAGTTCCTGCAGTAAGTTAGCTGTACGAGCTAAAACGTTGTTAGCGTTCCCCAGCGTGCGACCTTCATCAGTGATTAATTTCTCTATAGTTGCGAGCTGGTCGGCTTTTGGTGACGCAACTTGATTGAGCTTATCGAGTGCTTGCAAATTGGAGACACTCTGCTTTATAAGCTTAGTAAAATCCTGCTGCGAAGCTACTACTTGGGACGGTGGGGGCGAAGGAATCTGGCCTGTAATGTGCTTACCCTTTGCCTGTACATAGTCATGTAATTTATGTAATTCTGCGATACGCGGGTCTGGTTTGGTTGGTGTGCCCCAGCTACTAATAGCGTAGAAGAAGACCGCGAAAAGGAAAGGTATTTTCATGAGTGAAAAGAAGCGTTAGCGTATTAAACAAAATAACTTGCTGATTGCGAATTAAAGCAGCCTATCTGCTTTAGTTATCATTATTTTTCATGTTGCTCTACCGCGAGCGCACCAGGTTCCTCAGTTAGAAAGAAGGTCTTCGGCTTTTTGCTCTAGTTGTATGGTTTCTGTCACGGGCTCGTAGACTTCGTAGAGGCGCGGGTCACCTAGGAGCACTAGGTCGGCCAGGGTTTTCATAAGCAGGTGCTAGTTAGTCGCGATAATTGAGGGCCGGCTTGCGGTCGCCTAATAGGGGCTTGTACACGTAGCCGCCCACCTTCTGCTTGAGCTCTTCTTTAGCTCTGGCCAGTAGGTCAGGCTGAGTGAAAAGGTCGATGGCGGTGAGCGTCATGGTTTTGGCGGCCACCATCATGCCCTTCGTGCCGATTTCTTTGCCGCTGCATGCCACGGCCTGCCAGCTGTGGGCGGGCGTACCCGGTATCCAGGTGGCGGCGGTGAGGCCCACGGTGGGTACTACATAGCTCACGTCGCCCACGTCGCTGCTGCCGCCGCCATCGCGCGGTTTGTAGGCGCCAATTTCGGCGGCCTCAGCTACGGGCGGGGCGGGCGCTCCCAGCGTTTCCTGGATTTGCTTGCCGAAGGTCATCTCCTCGGGCGTGTAGCTCACGCCGCCCACTTGCTCTAGGTTGGTTTGTAGGTCGTGAGCGAGGGTTTCGTTGAGCAGCAGCTCGTGAGTGCCCCCGATTACTTCGTAGTCCATAGTGGTGCCAGTACCCAGGGCGGCGCCCTCGGCGGCCTTGGTCACGCGGTCGAACACGGCCTGCACCACCGCCCGGTTGGGGTGGCGCACGTAGTAGTACACCTCGGCATAGTCCGGCACCACATTTGGCGCCTTGCCACCGCTCGTGATAACGTAGTGAATGCGCGTTTCCTGGGGCACGTGCTCGCGCATCATGTTGACCATGTTATCTAGTGCTTCCACGCCATCGAGGGCGCTGCGCCCGCGCTCGGGCGAGGCTGCCGCGTGCGCCGCCACGCCGTGAAACCGAAATTTGGCCGATTTATTAGCGATGTACGAGCCCGTCATGGCCGCATTGGCGTTGCTCGGGTGCCAGTGCACTACCGCATCCACGCCAGTGAAAAGGCCCGCGCGCACCATATAGACTTTGCCGCTGCCGCCTTCTTCGGCCGGGCAGCCGTACACCTTCACGGTGCCGTGCAGCTTGCCTTCTTTCAACAGCTTTTGCAGTTCGAGCCCGGTAGCCACGCTCGCCGTGCCAAATAGATTGTGGCCGCAGCCGTGGCCCGCATCTTGGCCGGCAATGGGCGTTTTGGTGGCTACCGCCTGTTGGGCCAGGCCCGGCAGCGCATCAAATTCGGCCAGTATGCCAATGACCGGCTGGCCGCTGCCGTAGGTCGCCACAAAGGCTGTCGGGATGCCCGCCACGCCCGCCTGCACCGCAAAGCCGTGGTCGCGTAGCGTTTTTTGCAGCAGCGCCGAGCTTTGGGTTTCCTTGTAGCCCACTTCGGCAAAGCCCCAAATGCGCTGAGCCAGTTGCCGGTAGTCGGCGTAGTGTGCCTGAAGCTCCTGCAAGGCCTGGGCCTTCAACGGCTCCACCGGAGGGCCGGGCGCAACCGGTCGAAACGCCAGCAGCCCGGCGCCGAGTAGCCCTAGTAAGTAGTGTTTGGTCATCTGGTTTGGTTAAAATAGGCAGTCGCCCAAAAATAGAGAGATTGCGAAAGTCTTAGGCAAGCAGCAGTTAACAGTTTGCCGGAGTACTGCACCTAAGCTAAGGGCTAGGGGCTTCGGTGTGAAAGCCAAGCGAAAGGCACCTAGGACTCAGCGAGAATGGTCAAAAATAATTGCTTCTATTTCTAAGTAGGGTTCAATGCAGCGGCTTAGCAATAAGTAGCTGGCAGTGGGTGAGCTATGCTTGAGTAGCGCGGTGCTAAGAATAATATGTAATTATTAATATTTTAATATTTATAAGGCCCAAATACGTCTTTTGTATGAATAAAATATAAAATAATAAGAATGAAAAGACTAGATTTGATTATCAGTCTTGCTAAGTGCTTTGGCTGTCAATCACTTCTTTCTTATTCCTTTTTCCAGTAGTATGAGTCAGACGTTTTCTTCACGCAAGTTTTTACCAGTGCTGGGCCTAGGCTTGCTCAGCGCGTTTGGGTGCACCAAGGAGAATCCATCTCCCACGGCCGGCCTCAACAATAGCGTTGACACTAGCCTTGGCAGCGATGCGGTGCTGCGGAGCACTGCCTCTGGCTTTGTGCTGCGGTCCAAGCAATACATTATTATTTCCTCCGGCGACCAACTACCGGCTAACCTAGAGGCCCAGGCTACGGCCGCTAATGGCAAAGTAACTAGTAAGTTAGGGGAAGTTGGCCTGGCCATCGCTACATCCGACGACCCCAACTTTGCAGCAAAGGCCGCTAAGATTGCGGGCGTGCGCTCGGTGGTGCATGACTTCACGTACCAAGGCTTCGAGCCGCAGCCCAACCGCGTGCAGCAGACTGCCGTCGACAATGTGAACCCGCCGAGCACCGGCGATAGCAATCCCTTCTTGCCGCTACAGTGGGGCGCCACCGCCATTAAGGCCCCGGCCGCTTGGAACACGGGCAACCAGGGCCAGGGCGTGTTGGTGGCCGACCTAGACGGTGGTTTTGAGCTAGCGCACCCCGACTTGGTAGGCAACATTCAAGGCAGCATCTCCTTTGTGCCCGGCGAGCAGGCGCAGTTTTCGGGCCCGGCCACGAGCTCTAGCCACGGCACGCACACGGCCGGCACCATTGCGGCCGTCGACAACAGCATTGGCGTTATCGGTATTGCGCCCAAAGCCAAGTTATTGCTGGTAAAGGTATTGGGTGATGGCGGCTCGGGCTCTTTCTCCTGGCTCATTCAGGGTATCTTGTACGCCACGCAGCAGCGCGCCGACGTTATTAACATGAGCCTAGGGGCTGCCCTGCCGCGCAATGGCAAGTACCTAGACGACGCTGGCAACGTGGTGAACGACACCAAAGCCACCCAGGAACTGCTAGTGGCCTTGAGCAAAGCCACCAGCTACGCCACCAAAAACGGCGTAACGCTGATTGCCTCCGCGGGCAACGACGCCAACAACGGCAACCAGGACCAGTCGGTGGTGCATATTCCGGCCGATGCCACGGGCGTTATCTCCATCTCGGCTACGGGGCCTAGTGGCTGGGCACTAGCGCCGCGCACTACCAATCTGGACCGCTTTGCTTCGTACTCCAACTACGGCACGCCGGCTATCACCTTCGCCGCGCCCGGTGGCGACTTTGCCTACCCCGGTAGCGAGATTGCGACTATCGCCGGTGTTACGCAGTACGTGTGGGCCCTGGATATGGTGCTGAGCACGGGCCGGGTAACGACGGTTAATGGCGTAACTCGCGGTGGCTATACCTGGATGGCGGGCACGAGCATGGCCGCTCCGCACGCTACGGGCGTAGCCGCACTCATTATTGGGAAGAACGGTGGCGACATGGACCCCTCCCGCGTAGAGGCCGCCCTTCGCGCCTCGGCCGACGACCTAGGTAAGCCGGGCCGCGACCCATACTACGGCTACGGCCGCGTAAATGCCCTTCGTGCCGTAGCGCAGCCCAACTAAGGCCTAGCGCACGCTAGCAAAAAGCCCCGGCAGCGAGTTGGTAATCATACCAACCCGCTGCCGGGGCTTCTTATTTGGGAGCAGCCAACCTGCACCCTAGGGAGGCGGGCGTCTCTACGCTTACTTGTCGTACTGGCCCACACTTAGCATGACCAGCGTGCAGGCTTCCTCGGTTTGGATACCGGCGGCCTGAGCTTTCTGCTCCAATTCAGGGTTTTCGGTACCGGGGTTGAAAATGATGCGACGCGGCTTCAGGCTCAGGATATAGTCATACCAGCCCGGTTGGTTTTGCGGGCCTACGTAGAGCGTCACGGTGTCAATGTCAGCCTCCTGTGGCCGGTCGGTATGGATGTCAATGCCTGCCACCTGGCCTTTACGGATGCCCACGGGCACTACCTCGTGGCCGTAGCGCTTGAGCGAGTGCACGGCGCGGTAAGCGTAGCGGTCGGGGTTGTCGGTAGCTCCAAGAACAAGGGTTTTCATAATCGCAGATTTAACGGATTTAACGGATTACGCAGATACGCCGCTGGCGCGGCTGACTTTATTGCGTGTGCTTGTACGATTGGATGGCTGGTGGGGGTGCGGCTGCGCATGCAGGATAGTCAACTAGCACCTGCTAGCAGCTAGCTACCGGCTAACTGCTGCATAAACCGCCTCAGCCACGCGCTCGCCGTCCATGGCGGCGCTCACGATGCCGCCCGCGTAGCCCGCGCCCTCGCCGCAGGGGTAGAGGCCTGCCACCACGGGGTGCCCTAGGTGGTGGTTGTCGCGCGGAATGCGCACCGGCGACGAGGTGCGGCTCTCGACGCCCACAATCTGGGCCGCGTTGGTGGCGAAGTCGGGGATTTTGCGGCCGAAGGCGCGGAAGCCCTGGCGCAGTCGCTCGCTAAGAGCAGGGCCGAGCACAGCGTCCATCTCCACGCTCACCAGGCCGGGCTGGTAGCTGGTTTCGAGCAAGGTCGGGGAGAGCTTCTTCTGCAAAAAGTCACCTAGGCGCTGGGCGGGGGCTAGCTGCGTATTGCCGGCCAGCTGGCAGGCGCGCTGCTCTATTTCCTGCTGTAAGCGCAGGCCAGCCAGCACGCCGTACTGGGCCACGTCCATGTCGGCTAGCTCCACAGCGGCCACAATGCCCGAGTTGGCAAAGCGCGAGTCGCGGCGGCTGGGGCTCATGCCGTTTACGACCACCTCGCCGGGTGCGGTGGCTGCTGGCACGATGAAGCCGCCGGGACACATGCAAAACGAAAACACGCCGCGCTGGGCGTCGCGCACCTTGGTTTGCTCGACCAGCGCGTAGCTGGCCGCCGGCAAAATGCCACGCTCGGGCCGCCCGTACTGCGCCCGGTCGATGAGCGCCTGCGGGTGCTCGACGCGCACGCCTAGGGCAAATGGCTTGGCCTCGATGAGCACGCCGCGCCGGTGCAGCAACTCGTAGATGTCGCGCGCCGAGTGGCCCGTGGCCAGCACGGTTGCTTCGGCCTCAATGGCCTCACCGGTGTGCGTGACTACGCCACGCAGGTGGTTGTTTTCTAAGATTAAATCCTCGACCCGCGTCTCAAAGCGCACCTCGCCGCCGGCCTCAATTACGGCATCGCGCAGGCTCTGCACCACGGCGGGCAGCTTGTTGGTACCAATGTGGGGGTGGGCATCGACCAGGATATCGGGGGTGGCGCCGTGCTGCACCAGCCGCTTGAGGATGCGGCCCACGTCGCCGCGCTTGGTGGCGCGGGTATAGAGTTTGCCATCGGAGTAGGTGCCCGCGCCGCCCTCGCCAAAGCAGTAATTTGAGTCCGGATTGACAACGTGGTCTTTATTAAGAGCAGCTAGGTCGCGGCGGCGAGTGCGCACGTCCTTGCCTCGCTCCAGCACGATGGGCTTGATACCTAGCTCGATGCAGCGCAGCGCCGCAAACAAACCTGCTGGTCCGGCGCCTACCACGATGACCTGGCGTCGAGCCTGGCTCACATTCGGGTATTCAAACCACGGCCCCAGCAGTTCGCGCGCATCGGCGGGGTGGGCCCGGTCGTAAACATCGGCCCGCAGGCGCACCAGCGGCCGGCGGCCCCGCGCATCGAGCGAGCGCTTGCGGATATGGACAAAGTCAGCTTCGCCGGGCTGCAGGCCTGCGGCGGCTAGAATGGCCTCGTAGCGGGCCAGCTCATCGTAGGCTACCTCGGGGGCGAGGGCCAAGTCTAGTTCTTGTTTCATAAAGTAGGCGAACGGGAGTTAGCCGTTAAGCCCTGCAAATTTACGATAGGGGGCGGGATAGGTGGGTTTTGGGTAGCGTATACTTGGGGCTGCTAAGCTATAGGTGGTATTACTATCGTTTAAAGCTAGTTGGAGCATTTAAATCTATTTTTTTAGTTGAAAACATGGCAAAAAAATACTCTGATAAGGCTTTAATGAAAATTGCTATAGAGGAGCATTTGAAGTGCACCGAGTTTCCTAGAGTTGGTGCTGTAGTTGCAAAAGATGGGATGATACTATCAACAGGGTATCGAGGAGAAAGAACAGGTGTTCATGCTGAAAGAGTAGCATTGGAAAAGTTAATGCCAGAGCAACTTAAAGATTCGACCTTGTATACAACGCTAGAGCCATGCGTTAAATTGAAGCAAGACCAAATTACTGAATCTTGTACAGACCTAATTATTATGTCTGGAATAACAAAAACAATAATTGGTGTCTTAGACCCTAATGGAACGATATATTCCGAAGGATATAGAGCATTGCTGGAAAATAATATTAGTGTAAGTTTTTTTAGTAGAGACTTAAGGGCTGCGGTAGAGGAGGAAACCTTTGAATTTGGTGAAACTCATGAAATAGTTGGTCATGGAAAAAGACGTATTCCTATAATTTATAGTGGAATTAGCCTGAATGTAAAGTTTTCCAAAACTGATTCTAGGATGATTGAATTGAGTTGGGGCACGCTACAACCAAATCACGGTTGCGTAGACCTTCATAGTGATAATGGTGCAGTAAGGGTAGCATCTGGCGCTACAAATTTTGCTGATATAACTGACCCAATGGTATTCAGATTTCCGAGCCATGTCGCTCGCATGACGAAGGGTATGATTGCAATAGTAAAACCAAATGGAGCAACGTTTTGTGTTCTCATTAAGCTAATTGAGCTATACCAAAAAGATATTTTATTCCAATGGGAAGTACGAAATGATAAACAATAAAAAAACACCTTAAATAGCTGCCTTCGGTGCTATGTCCACCTCCCCGCTTCGCACCCGCCTTCCCCGCTCCATAAGCCACTTAGCGACCCCTTCACTGACGCGAGTTTAGCGCAGCGTAACTCGTGACAATACCGGCGATGAGGTTGCACCTTATCTGCCGCGCCAGCGGCAAGCGGCGATAGCTACGTAGTGAACAACCAACCCGCCTAGCGTGGAATGCCGCTTTGCGGCAGTGGAGGCACAGCCTCCATGCCACGCTATGGGAAGGCACAAGTTGCGCTGCGCTAAACTCGCGCCAAATATGCTAGTTGATTAACTGCCAGGTTTGTTCACCCTATTGTAATAGCTAAAAACAAAAGCGTATGGATATTTTCGCAAGAATGCTGGCTGGTGGAATGATTCGGAGAGATGACCCAGAAATTGCCGCCATGTGGGAGGTGGTAGCGCGGGCAATTCACTTGTCGCCAGCGCTCAATAACGCAACGGACACCGACCAAATACGAAAGTTATTAAGCGAACTGATAGGCAGTGAGATTGATACAAGCACGACGATATTCGCCCCGTTTCATACCAATTTTGGCAAGCACATTACTATTGGTAAAAGCGTCTTTATTAACCATGCTTGCACGTTTCTGGACCTAGGTGGCATTACAATTGAAGACGACGTGCAGATTGGTCCGAAAGTGAACATTATTACCGAAAACCATCCCACCGACCCCGCGCAGCGCAAGATGCTGCTTAATGCCGTGCTTATTAAACGCAATGCCTGGATTGGGGCAGCGGCTACTATTCTGCCCGGCGTTACGGTGGGCGAAAACGCCGTTGTGGCGGCGGGCGCCGTAGTGCATAAGGACGTAGCAGCCAATACTATCGTAGGTGGTATTCCGGCTAGGGTACTAAAAACGATTGAGGGTAGTTAACTTGCTTGAGAAGGTGGCGTCGGGCTAACTGCATGTAGCACCACATCCTACTTATTGGCCCCTAATGCGACCCCTGATTCCTGCCGTAGTGCTGGTAGTACTGGTAGTACTTACTGCTTGTGCTGACAACCCTCCTGGAGATAACCCTTCTGGCATCGTGCGGAGAGCTGCTGTTCGAAAAGCTGGTACCACGCAGCAGACATTGGCGAGTTTTTCTTCGCTATTAAAAAGGACTGATACACTCTTCATCAATGAGAAGGTCGCGGTTTTTATAAACCCCGATAGCTCAAGAGTAGAAAAGCAGAAGAAGGAGGGTAGCGAAGAGGAGTTTTATATTACTGCTAATGATTACCTGTATTATATGGGTACAGCCCGGGAATTCCTCGACAGCGTAAAGGTGCGGGTTATTGACGTGGAAAATGAGAAGGTTATAAACTTTGTGAGTAGTACTAAACAAAGCCAGCTTATCACTATCAGCAAGCAACCGGAGCTCTGGTCTATCTACTTTTTTGACCCCGCCAAGAAGGCAAAGCAAGTGGATATGACCGCAATCGAAGAAGAGTATGAGGCTTATTTTAAATAAGTGGCTGCTTGTAGGTTACTAAACGAAGAAGTGCATGTAAGGCCGATTTCATACTACGCAGGCTCAGCCTGTGCCGCAAAAATGGAGATGCTAGATTGCGAGCTAGGCTAAACAAGCGTCAGGGTTTCAGATTATTCTGCCGCTACTTTTGGCGCATGTCCGCTCGTTCTGTCTCCCCGCTACGCTCCATCATTTCCGGCTCCATCGGCAACCTCGTAGAGTGGTACGATTGGTACGTGTACTCGGCGTTTGCCTTGTATTTCGCACCGGTCTTTTTCCCGAAGGCCAGTGCCACGGCGCAGCTGCTGAACACGGCCGCTATTTTCGCGGTGGGCTTCTTGATGCGGCCCCTAGGTGCTGCGTTGCTCGGGGCGTACGCCGATAAGCGCGGCCGGCGGGCGGCGCTGCTGCTCTCGGTACAATTGATGGCGGGCGGCTCGCTACTCATTGCGGTGGCGCCCGGCTATGCCACCATCGGGCTGGGTGCGCCGGCCCTGCTGCTGCTGGCGCGGCTGCTGCAAGGCATCAGCGTGGGCGGCGAATATGGTACCTCGGCCACCTACCTCTCCGAAATGGCGGGGGCGCGGCATCGGGGCTTCTGGTCAAGTTTTCAGTACCTGACCCTCATGGGCGGGCAACTGCTGGCCCTGAGTGTGCAGCTGACGTTGCAGCAATTTCTAACGCCCGCCGAAATGACGAGTTGGGGCTGGCGGGTGCCATTCGTGATTGGGGCCGGGGCGGCCCTAGGGGCACTTTACTTGCGCCAGCACATGCGCGAAACGGCTGCCTTCGAGCAAGAAAATAATGACGCGCCCGCCGCCCGCATAGCCAAGCCTTCGGCGTTCAAGCAGCTGCTAGCGTACCCTAGGGCCAGCCTCACGGTGGTTGGTCTCACCTTAGGTGGCACGCTGGCGTTCTACACGTTCACGACTTACGCGCAGAAGTTTTTGGTGAATACCAGTGGCTTCAGTAAAGAACAGGCCACGCTGATTTCGTTTGGCGCTATGGCGGTGGCGCTGCTGTTTCAGCCGCTGCTGGGTGCCATTTCGGATAGGGTAGGGCGGCGGCCGGTGCTGCTGTTTTTTGGAATCGGGGCCACCCTAGGTACCGTGCCGGTGCTGCGGCTGCTGGCTCACGCCAGTAGTGCTGGGGCAGCATTCGGGCTGCTGGTAGCGGCCTTGTTTGTGGTGAGCGCCTACACCAGTATCTCGGCTGTAGTGAAGGCTGAGTTGTTTCCGACCCAGGTGCGGGCGCTAGGGGTGGGGCTGCCCTACGCGCTCACGGTGGCCATTTTCGGGGGCACCGCCGAGTACATCGCGCTCTTCGCGAAGGAGCAGGGCCGCGAGGAATGGTTTTACTGGTACGCAACGGGCTGCGCCCTGCTTTCGCTGCTAGTGTACTGGGGCATGGGCGAGAGCCAGGCCAGCGGCCACATGGAGGCGGAGGCTTAATGAAATATTGCGCAGACGTTGGTGGTCCGTGTGCGGGCACGAACGCGAATCACCAACGTCTGCGCAATACTTTTACAAGCTGCGTCTGACAAACTAATTGCCGGGCTTTCAGCTTACCTGCCTACACCTTAATTTTTCCCTCACATGCGTTTCTTCTCATCCAACTTTCTTGTAGCAGCCGTAGCCGGCACCGCGCTGGTCCTAGGTTCTTATGCGGCCCAGGCTCAGGCCCAAACCCAGACCACCATGCCGGAGCCCGCGCAGGCCAAAAAGCCCGAAGACAAGTCTAAGCGCCCAAGCCCGCCCGCCGTGGTTAAAACCACCGTGCGCGGTACCGACATTACTATCGACTACAGTCGCCCTTCGCTCAAAGGCCGCGCAGCATTTGGCGAGAAGTCGCCGCTCGCGCCTGTGGGCGACGTGTGGCGCACCGGAGCCAACGAAGCTACCACCTTCACAGTGAGCAAGGATGTAAAAATCGAGGGCCAGACGCTGGCTGCCGGTACCTACGGCCTCTTCACCATCCCCGGCGCCACGGAGTGGACCATCATCTTCAACAAAACGGCTAAGCAGTGGGGCTCCTACGAATACAAAGCCGCCGACGACGTGCTGCGCGTGAAAGTGAAGCCCACTACCACCGCCACCCCCGTCGAGCAGTTTACCATCACGGCCGATAAATCGGGCAAAGTGACGATGGCATGGGACAAAACTGCTGCTTCCTTCATGGTGAAGTAAGCAACCACTAAGTTGCGCTAGCTGAAAGGCGCGGTGGCATTGCTTTGTATAAGCAACCCCGCCGCGCCTTTTTCTGTGGCGGCCCTAGGTGCTTAGCGCTAGTGCCAGCAGCAACACCCGCCATGCCTCGGCTACCTTGCCTTCATCCAGCCACTGCCGGCCCAAGAGGGTAAGCTGCTGCGCCTGCTCGGCGGCATCGGCGCGGTGCTTATTCAGCAGGTACGCGACCAGCGGCTCGGCTTTGATTTCTTCGACCTGCGTGGGCGTGGGCAGGGCCGCTTGCTCCACGTTGGCAAGCTTGGCCAGGTGGTTGCCGGTGAGCAGGGTGCTGTGCCGAATGTGCGCGGGCAGCGCATCGAACCCGATACCTAGGCGCTGGTTGGGGCGGCCTACCTTGAACAGGTTTTCGGGTGTGAGGCGGCTGTACCAATCGCCGCCCAGGCGCGACACCGCCTCGAACTTGAGCGGGTCGATGCCAGGGCGGCCTTCCAGCAAAATATCTTCCCGAAAGTGAGCCTGCACCACGCGGCACAGCACAAGGTTGCCGTGGCCGGGCGCGTCGCCGAGGGCGATAATCTGCTCGACTACACACTCGTAGGCGGCCGGGCACTCGGCCACGCGGGGCGGCCGCACCTGGGTCGAGGCGGCCTCCGTGAGGCCGGCTTTAGCAAACTCATTCACGCCAGCCGGGTACTCGGCACTGGCCAGCGAAAGCTGCTCTACCAAGGCGTAGTCGCAGATATTGATGACCACTTCGGGCACCGCACGCACGTTGTGCAGGGTGTCCTTTTCGGAGTTGTCGCGGCCCCGGCTGGTGGGTGAAAAAACCAGCATCGGCGGGTTCATGCTCACGATGGTGAAGAAGCTGTATGGGCTCAAGTTTACCTTGCCCTCGGCCGATACCGTGCTGGCAAATGCAATGGGCCGCGGCGCTATCGCGCCAATCATGTACTGGTAAAAATCGGGCGGCGATAAGTCGGTGGGGGAGACGGGGCGAAAGGTGGGGGCGGGCATAAAAAGCAGACTGTTGCGGTTGTAAAGGTCGGCAGCCGCTCGGCTTTGTAGCCAAGCGACTGGCTGTAGCTTGCGCCTATGAAACTGCTCTGGTTTTGCCTGCTGCTGGCGCCTCTGTTAAGCCTAGCGCAGCCCGCCACCACCGATACTGCTCGCCTGGGCCAGCACCTGCGCTACCTAACCAGTCAGCAGCCGGCGCGTAGTGCGGCGCACCCCGCCGTACTCGACTCGGTGGCCGCGTACCTGGCCCGGCACCTGCGGGCGGCTGGCGGACGCGTAGCACGGCAGCCGTTTCAGGCCGATGGCACTACCTACCAAAACGTCATTGCTTCTTTTGGGCCCGAAACCGGGCCGCGCCTTATCATTGGGGCGCACTATGATGTGTGCGGCGAGCAGCCAGGCGCCGACGACAACGGCACCGGCACAGCCGCCCTGCTGGAATTGGCTCGCTTGCTGGGCCAAGCCACCCAGCCGCTGCCCCAGCGCATCGACCTTGTGGCCTATACCCTCGAAGAGCCGCCCTATTTCCGCACCCCGCACATGGGCAGCTACGTGCACGCCGCCAGCCTGAAAGCAGCCAAAGTCCCTGTAACGGGTATGGTAGCGCTCGAAATGCTGGGCTACTACGACGAGCGGCCGGGCTCGCAGCGCTACCCCGTGGGCGCGCTCAAGTTCCTCTACGGCAGCCGCGGCAACTACGTGACCGTGGCCCAAAAATTTGGTGGTAGTGGGCGCTGGGGGCGGCGGCTGGCCCGGCGCTATCGGGCAGTGGCTGGGTTGCCGGTGCGCCGCTTCAAGGCTCCAGCTTGGCTGCCAGGCGTCGACTTTTCCGACCACCTCAACTACTGGCAGTTTGGCTACCCCGCGCTGCTGCTCACCGACACAGCCTTCTATCGCAATGCCCACTACCACCAGGCTACTGATACCCTAGGGCGCTTAAGCTTGCCGCGCCTGGCCCTAGCCGTAGATGCGCTGTGGGCGACGCTGGTGCCCTAGGGTGAAAATACTTTGCTAAAGCACTATAGATTTACTGAAAAGCTATAGCTTTAGGCGATTCTTCTCTTTCCCACCCGCCTATGTCTGCCCCCGCTTGCCCCAAATGCGACTCGAAAGAAGCAACTAAAAGCGGTATAATTAATGACCGACAGCGCTTTAAGTGCAAGGCCTGCGGCTACCACTATACCGTCGACAAAGTAGGGCGCGAAGTAAATCCCTATTATGTAGTGAAAGCTTTGCAACTCTACATCGAAGGCGTGAGCTACCGCGAAATAGAGCGGCTGCTCGGGGTGAGCCACGTGAGCGTGATGAATTGGGTGAAGAAATATGGTGTCAAAGTGCCCCGCCAGACGGATTATCACCCAACATATAAGATTCTGAATCAAAAAGAATTATCAGAATTCTTTCAGAAGCCAGAAAACCTGAAAAGTGCAGGCTTAGTAGTAACCGAGCTCGGCGATAAGTACATGATGATACGCTGGGAGCGATTTCGGGCCGAGTGAAGGCTGCCTAGCTATAACAGCTTAGCAGCCGGTCGGCTTTCGCGAGTCGGAAGCATGGGCTTTAGCCCGGCAGAGTACCAAAAAACTGAGCAGCCCGCCCTAGGTCAGCCACTCGGGCGGCAAATTCTATTCGTCAACCAATCTTCTTTTCTCACCCATGCGTGCTCCCCAATCTGCCGCCCCCCTCAGCGAACGGCCCCCGGTGGGCCTGTTCAGTGCCATCGTTATCGTGGCCGCTCTAGGTTACTTTGTTGATATCTATGACCTTGTGCTATTCAGCATCATCCGGGTCGATAGCCTAAAAGGCATTGGTGTGCCCGAGGCGTCGCTGACCGACGAAGGCCTGCGGCTGCTAAGTATGCAGATGTGGGGCATGTTGCTGGGAGGTATTTTGTGGGGCGTGCTGGGCGATAAGAAGGGTCGTCTGTCGGTGCTGTTTGGCTCCATTTTATTGTATTCACTGGCTAACATTGCCAACGGCTTTGTGCAGACCATCGACCAGTATGCCTGGCTGCGCCTGATTGCGGGTGTGGGCCTGGCGGGCGAGCTAGGCGCAGGCATCACGCTAGTGGCCGAAACGCTGCCTAAGGAAAAGCGCGGCTACGGCACCATGATAGTGGCCTCTGTGGGTGTGAGCGGCGCAATGGTAGCCTACCTGGTCGGCAAGGAATTTGGCTGGCGCAATGCCTACTTCATTGGCGGAGGGCTGGGCCTGGGGCTGCTGGCCTTGCGGGCCGGCGTGTTCGAGTCCGGTATGTTTGAACAGGCTAAGGAAACAGATGTGGCGCGCGGTAACTTCTTGAGCCTGTTCACCAACGGCCCGCGCTTTTATAAGTACTTGCGGTGCTTGCTTATCGGTACGCCGTTCTGGTTTTTGGTGGGTATTCTTATTACGCTAGCGCCCGAGTTTGGCAAGCACTTCGGCCTGCAAGGGCCGGTTACGGGCGGGCTCAGCATCTTCTGGTGCTATTTCGGCCTCACGCTGGGCGACTTCACCAGCGGCGGCGTGAGCCAGTGGATTCGTAGCCGTAAACGCACGCTTCAAATCTTTATCGTAGCTACAACGGCGATGGTAGCGACCTACCTGTTTGGGCTGAACGGGGCCAGCACTACGGCGTTTTATGCAGTGTGCTTTTTGATTGGCTACGCGGGCGGCTTCTGGGCCTTATTTGTCACCATTTCGGCCGAGCAATTTGGCACTAATATCCGCTCAACGGTGGCGACCACGGCTCCCAATTTTGCCCGCGGGGCCACGGTAGTTGTGGTGCCCGTTTTTCAGGCGCTCAAGGCCAACCCAGCGCTAGGCATGGTAGGCAGTGCGGCCATTATTGGGGCGGTGCTGCTGGTGCTGGCTTTGTTCAGCGCGAGTACGCTCCCCGAAACGTATGGCAAAGACCTGAACTACGTGGAGTAGGGGCCCAGCCCCCACAGGTACGACCGCTCTAAGTAGTTGGTAAACGGCAGCTTCTGCGCAGGGGCTGCCGTTTGGCTTTTGGGGCGAAGCGTATAGTGCAATCCTCCAATTTATCGCTTTGTCGCTAAACTACTATAGATTTGCTTACTAAGTATAGCTTTGAAAAGCATAAAAATTAGCTTGATAAGTGAAATCTATGCTGGAAAGCCGCAGATAGCCACTTAGGTTATAGAGAGTATACTGCTATTCTGAAGAATAAACCTGCTTTAGCTATATACTTAGCAAAAATATAGCTGTATAGTAGCACTAGGGTTTGGGAGGTTGCTATTTGGTGGTGTCAAGGCTTAGGTCACTGGCTTACGCGTTCTACTTCCACTCACTCTTCATGAAAGTTACTCGTTATTCACTCACGCTGAGCAGCCTGCTGCTGGCTGGTGTTGCCACTGCACAGGTAGCGCCCCCGGCTTCTGGCAATGCTTCGCCGGCTCCCGCTGCCCCCGCCCCCCCACCTACGCCCCCCGCGCCCACCAAGCCAGTGCCTTATGGCTCGGGCATGAAGTTCAACCTCTCGCCCGATGGCCAGAAGTATGTGCGCCTGATGGCCTGGACGCAGGTGTATGCGCGCTACAACGAGAACAATACTGGTACCCTACGCGGCCCCGGTAATCCTAAAAGCAGCCAACTCGACTTCGGTATCCGGCGCTCGCGCATGGTGCTGCTGGCCCAGCTCAGCCCGCGCTTTCTGGTTTATACCCACCTAGGTATCAACAACCAGAATGCCGTGAGCGGCGGCGTGTCGCCTACGGTCGATGGCAAAAAGCCGCAGTTTTTCATTCACGAAGCTGTAACGGAGTACAAGGTTAACAAGTACCTCAACCTAGGGGCTGGCCTGCACTACTACAATGGCATTTCGCGCTTGAGCAACGCCAGCACTACGAGCATCTTGACGATGGACCTGCCGCTCACTAACTTCCCGACCATCGACGCGCTCGACCAGTTTGCGCGCTGGATTGGGGTGTTTGCCAAGGGCCGGGTGGGCAAGTTTGACTACCGCGTATCGATGAGCGACCCCTTCCTGACCAACCTGCCTACTAATACGGCTTACGTGGTTGGGGGCGTGCAAACCGGTAACCCACTGGCGCTGGGCAATAGCATAACTAATTTCAATACGCAAGGGGCTGCCATTGGCATAACCAGCACGGGTACCAACGTAGCGAACTACAACCCACAGAACGATAGCCATGTGTATCAGGGCTATTTTAGCTACAACTTCTTCGAGTCCGAGTCCAACCTACTGCCCTACACGCAGGGAACCTACCTAGGTACCAAAAAGGTGCTGAGCATTGGCACAGGCTTCATGTACAACCAAAACGGTATGTACTCGCGGCCTACCAATAGCGTCGTGACGTTGTCGAACTCTGCTTCGACGCCCGACCTATTTGCCGCTGTGCCCACTACCAAGCATGACATCAAGCTATTCGGGGTCGATGCCTTCTTCGACACGCCGCTCGATACGGCCCGGCGAACGGCCGTCACCTTTTACGGGGTGTACTACAACTACAACTTTGGGCCTAACTACGTGCGCTTTGTGGGAGCCGAAAACCCCGGCTACGGCGCCAGCGCCTACCGCGGCAATGCCGTGCCGCAATCGGGCACCGGGGGCTCGGTGTACGGGCAACTGGGCTTCCTGACTGGTAAGAAAACCCTAGGTACCAAGGTGCGCTTGCAGCCCTACGTAGCCTATTTGCATAGCAACTATGAGGGCCTGCGCAACGCGGCTGGCGAAGTGCAGGGCGTAAACGTGTACGACGCGGGTCTCAACTTCCTTGTCGATGGCCACAACGCCAAGGTGACCATCAACTACCGCTCGCGCCCCGACTTCAACATGACCACCGTGGGTGGCGTGGGCGTGGCCGGCGAGGTTCGCCACCGCCCCGAAATCACGCTGCAAACGCAGGTCTTTTTATAAAGAATTTTTGGTCTCTGGTTTTGGGTTGCTGATTGGTAAACAGCAGATTGTTTGAAAATCAATAACCCAAAACCAAGGACCATAAACCAGCAACCAAAAAACTTCTATCCCCACCCAACCCCTTCAATGGAACAAAGCCTGAACCCTGCCGCCTACAATGCGGCCGTGGATGCGCCTGCGGCGCATGATAACAACCAAGTGGACTCGAAAACTATCTGGCAGGTCATCACGGCTTCGTCGGTGGGCACGGTCATCGAGTGGTACGACTTCTACATTTTTGGCTCGCTGGCGGCCATTATTGGGCCGGTGCTGTTTGGGCACTCGGGCAAGATTGAAGATACGCTGCTCGGGGCGCTGGCCGTGTTCGGGGCTGGCTTCGTGGTGCGGCCGTTTGGGGCCATGTTCTTCGGCCGGCTTGGCGACATGATAGGGCGCAAGTACACGTTTCTAGTCACGCTGCTCATTATGGGTGGGGCCACGTTCATCACGGGTCTCATTCCGAGCTACGATTCTATTGGCTACGCCGCCCCGATTATCGTCGTGATTCTGCGCTTGCTGCAGGGCCTGGCCCTAGGTGGCGAATATGGTGGCGCAGCTACCTACGTGGCCGAGTACGCTCCCGATGCCAAGCGCGGCTACTACACCAGCTTCATTCAGATTACGGCCACGGGCGGTCTTATTCTCAGCATTTCGGTTATCCTGATTACCCGCAAGCTCATGGGGGAGGAAGCCTTTAAGGAGTGGGGCTGGCGCATTCCGTTCCTGCTCTCGGGCGCGCTAGTTATTGCCTCGTACTACATCCGTAAGAAGCTGCACGAGTCCCCTTTGTTTGCCAAGGCGAAGGCCACTGGCACGACCAGCAAGAGCCCGCTACGCGACTCGTTCGTGAACCCCGTCAACCGCCGCCTAGTACTCATCGCTCTCTTCGGGGTTACTATGGGCCAGGGTGTTATCTTCTACACCAGCCAGTTTCAGGCGTTCACGTTCATGAATGCCACCCTCAAGCTTGACATCGTGCATTCGAGCGTTATCATGGTAGTGGCCATGCTGCTGGCTACGCCGCTGTTCGTGTATTTTGGCTCGCTCTCCGACCGCATCGGCCGCAAGAAAATCATCATGACGGGTATGATTTGCGGGGCACTGTTCACCATCCCATTGTTCTACGGCATCAAAGCATTTGCCGGGCCGCTCACCGAAATTACCCCCGCTACCGTGGATGCCGCTGGCAAGGCCGTGCCTGCTGTCATGAAGGCCCTCAACCCCAACCTACCGGCCATGATTGCGCTCGTGTTCTGCCTCGTCGTATTCGTGACGATGGTGTACGGCCCCATCGCCGCCTACTTAGTCGAGCTGTTCCCAACCAGCGTGCGCTACACCTCACTGTCGGTGCCGTATCACATTGGTAATGGCGTATTTGGTGGTTTCGTGCCGCTCATTGCTACTTCTATCGGTGTATGGGCCGCTGCCCAGCCAGCCGGCACTTTTGCCAAGGAGCACAGCAGCCTGGTGGGCCTGGCTTACCCGGTAATTATTGCCTTCATCTGCTTCTTCGTAGGCATGGCCATGATGAAAGATACCCGCAACGTGAAGCTGATGGACAGCTAGTTGCCACGCCTTTGCTGGTTGTATTAAAAACCCGCTGGGCCCATAGCCTAGTGGGTTTTTAGCTAAAATGAAAAGGCCAACGAGCAAATAAGTAGCTAAAAACGGTAAGTCAAGCTTTGCCCTAGGTAGGCATTACGCAATTCGATACATGAAAGAAGACCCCACTCCCCCCGCCGAGCGGGCGCGTGGCCAGCGGCTGCTTTTTCTCGCGGTGCTGTTTGGGGTGCTGCTCAATTTTCCATTGTTAGCCGTGTTCGACCACGGCGGGCGCGTGGTGGGGGTGCCCGTGCTGTACTGGTATATTCTGCTCACCTGGGCACTCCTAATTAGCCTGACTGGCTGGCTGGTCAGCAAGACTTCTTAAACCTGGGGCGCGCCCCGGCAACCTGGCTATTGCGGTGAATAAACTGTTGGTTATCGGCTTTTCCTTCGGCTACCTGGCTCTGCTTTTCGGCGTGGCCTATGCCGCCGAGCGCCGGTCGGCCACCCGCCAAAGCCTAGTAGCCAACCCCTATGTCTATGCCCTGAGCATGGCCGTGTATTGCACCGCCTGGACGTATTACGGCTCGGTAGGGCGGGCTGCGTACCAGGGGCTCAGCTTCGTGGGCATCTACCTAGGGCCGGCGCTGCTGGCCCCGGCCTGGTGGCTGGTGCTGCGTAAAATAGTGCGGGTGTGCCGGCAGCAGCGCCTCACGTCCATCGCCGATTTTATCTCGGCGCGCTACGGCAAAAGTGCGGCCCTAGGTGCCCTCGTTACGGCGGTGTGCGTGCTGGGTGTGGTGCCCTACATAGCTCTGCAAATCAAGGCTATATCCGGCTCGTTTGTGGTGCTGGTGGGCAGCGGCGGGCGGGTCGAAGCTAGTGTGGCGGCCTTGTTTACGGCGGGGGCGCTGGCGGTATTTACCATCCTGTTTGGGGTGCGCTCGGTGGAGGCTACCGAGCGCCACGAGGGGGTGGTGCTGGCCGTGGCCCTCGAGAGCTTGGTGAAGCTGCTGGCCTTTTTGGTGCTGGGGGGCTTTGTCACGTTTGGGCTGTTTCACGGCTTTGCCGATGTCTTTGACCAAGCAGCGGCGGTGCCGGCGCTGGCCCGCCTTTTTACGCTGCATGGCGCGGGTACTAGCGGCGCCGAGTGGTTCACGCTGCTGGTACTCAGCATGTCGGCGGTGCTGCTGCTGCCGCGCCAGTTTCAGGTGGCCGTGGTCGAGAATGTGTCCGAAGACCACCTGCGCAAGGCCATGTGGCTGTTTCCACTGTATTTGCTCATCATCAATATTTTCGTGTTGCCTATAGCCTTTGGTGGCATGCTGCGCCTCGGTGGCACCCATTTCGACGCCGACACCTTTGTGCTGGCCTTGCCGCTGGCCGCGGGACACTCGTGGCTGGCACTGCTCACCTACCTAGGGGGGTTGTCGGCGGCCAGCAGCATGATTATCGTGGAGGCGGTGGCCTTGAGCGTGATGATAAGCAACCACCTACTGATGCCGCTGCTGGTGCGCGAGGTGTCGGGGCGGCCGGGGCGGCAGTCGCGGCGGTTTGCCTACCTAGGCCGGGTGGCGCTGCAAAGCCGCCGCGGGGCGGTAGTGCTAGTGTTAGCCTTAGCCTACGGCTATTACGTGGCCGTGGGCCGCCAACTACCGCTGGTCAATACCGGGCTGGTATCCTTCGCGGCGGTGGCGCAGTTTGTGCCCGCCGTGTTGGGTGGGCTTTATTGGAAGGGTGGCACCCGGCGCGGGGCCACATTGGGTCTGCTGGCGGGGTTCGCGGTGTGGTTTTTTACCTTGGTGGTGCCCACGGTGGTGGGGCCAGGGCGGCTGCCTGATTCCATTCTCACGGCAGGGGTAGGGGGCATCAGTGCGCTGCGGCCGGGTGCGCTGCTAGGCCTAGAAGGGCTCGATTACCTGTCGCACGGCTTGTTCTGGAGCTGGTTTTTCAACATCGGCCTCTACGTGGGCGCGTCGCTGGCTTGGCCGGCGAGCGCGCTGGAGCTGCGGCAAGCCGACGTATTTGTCGATGTATTTCGGCGCCGCAGCTTGGCCGAAGAAGTGGCCGGCTGGCAGGGCCACCCGCTGCTGCCCGATGTGCGCGCCCTCTTGCTAGGCTTCCTAGGTAAGAAGCGGACCAACCAAGCCTTGCAAGCCTTCGCCCAGCGCTTCCCCGACGCTTTAGCAGTCGACAGTTATCAAGCAGCAGGTATCAGTTATCAGGCAGCCACTACCCAAATTTCAACTTCCGAAGCCCAAGCACCAGGCACTACGCACCACGCACCAAACCCCGCCGACCCGCGGCTGCTGCTTTATGCCGAAAAGTTGCTGGCGGGTACCCTAGGGCCAGCGTCGGCGCGGCTGCTGCTGGCCTCGGTGGCGGGCGAAGAGCAAATCAGCTACGACAATGTGGTGGGCATTCTCAAGGAAAGTCAGCAACTGCTCGAAGCCAACCGCCAGCTGCAAAAGCAGAGCCGCCAGCTCCAGCGCCTCACCGACGAGCTGCGCCAGGCCTACCAGCAGTTGCAAGCCCTGGACCAGCAGAAAGACGAGTTTTTGTACACTGTGACGCACGAACTGCGCACGCCGCTCACCAGCATCCGGGCGCTGGCCGAGATTTTGGCCGACAACCCTGACCTAGAAGAAGAGGAGCGCGGGCGCTTTCACAACACCATTGGCCGCGAGGCCGAGCGCCTCACGCGCCTCATTTCGCTGATTCTCGACCTCGAAAAGCTGGAAAGCGGCCAAGCTACACTGGTACGCGCCCCCGTAGCGCTGGCCGAGGTAGCCGCCGAAGCCGCCGAGGCCGTGGGCCAGCTCGCCCGCGCCAAGGGTATCGCCCTGCACCTCGACGTGCCCGCCGCGCTGCCGCCCCTGCCCGCCGACCGCGACCGCCTGATGCAGGTGCTCATCAACCTGCTAAGCAATGCCGTTAAGGCCTGCCCGCCGGGCGGCACCGGCCGCATCGGGGTGCTGGCCTGGCCCGCCGCCGACGCCCTGCTGCTGTGCGTGGAAGACAACGGCAAGGGCATCGCCTCGGCCGAGCACCACCAGATTTTTGACAAGTTTTTCCAGGCCCAGCACCAAAATATGCGCAAGCCCGAAGGCTCGGGCCTAGGGCTGGCCATCACCAAAAAACTAGTAGAGCTGCACCAGGGCCGCATCTGGGTTGAGAGTGCCCCCGAGCAGGGCGCCCGCTTCTTTGTGGAGCTGCCACTGGCACCGCCGGTGCGCGCCACGGCACCGTTTAGTCCGTCTTATTCCGTATGAGTATGCCTGCTATCCTAATCGTTGATGATGAGCCGAATATTGTGATGTCGCTCGAATTTTTGATGCGTAAAAATGGCTACCAGGTCGGCATTGCGCGCAATGGCACCGAGGCTCTGGCAGCCATCGACCAAACGCACTACGACCTGGTGCTGCTTGACGTGATGATGCCCGACGTAGACGGCTACCAGGTGTGCCGCGCTATTCGCGAAAACGCCACCTGCGCTGCTGCCAAAGTCGTGTTTCTATCGGCCAAAAGCCAGCCCACCGACGTACAGCAGGGCTACGCGGCGGGCGCTGACCTCTATATTCCCAAGCCTTTCAGTACCCGCCAGCTCATGGAAAAAGTGCGCGAGCTGCTGGCGGCTAATTAGCATAAAAACGGTCGGCAAGCTCAGCATGACGACCGTTTTGTTTGACACTCGTTCAGTACGTTACTTCTTTTAATTCCCAACCAACTCCATCCATAATGTCTTTTCGCATTCGCACCCTCGAAGAGTATAACGCCGCCTATCAGCAGTCCGTCGACGCCCCCGACATGTTTTGGGGCAACGTGGCCGAAGAATTTACCTGGCGTAAAAAGTGGGACACGGTGCGCGGCGGCGAGTTTTCGCCCGCGGGCACCAGCACCTGGTTCGACGGCGCTACCCTCAACATCACCGAAAACTGCCTCGACCGCCACCTCGCCACCCGCGCCAACAAGCTGGCCATCATCTTCGAGCCCAACGACCCCAAGGACCGCCACACCCGCCTGACCTACCGCGAGCTGTACGAGCAGGTGTGCCAGATGGCCAACGTGCTCCTCAACAATGGCGTGAAGAAAGGCGAGCGCGTGGTCATCTACATGCCCATGATACCCGAGCTGGCCGTGACCACGCTGGCCTGCGCCCGCATTGGGGCGGTGCACTCAGTGGTATTCGCGGGCTTCTCGGCCTCGGCCATTGCCGACCGCGTGAACGACGCCGACGCCACCTTCGTAGTCACGGCCGACGGCCTGAACCGCGGCGCCAAGCAGATACCTGTGAAGAGCGTGGTTGATGATGCCCTCCAGACCTGCCCCGGCGTGCGCGGCGTGCTGGTGGTAGAGCACACCGGCTGGCCCGTGCAGATGCAGGAAGGCCGCGATATCTGGTTTCACGACGAAGTGCGGAACGTGGCCAAAGCCTGCCCGGCCGTCGAAATGAAGGCCGAGGACCCACTGTTCATCCTCTACACCAGCGGCAGCACCGGCAAGCCTAAGGGCGTGGTGCACAGCCAGGCCGGCTACATGGTGTGGGCACAGTACACGTTCCAAAACGTGTTTCAGGTCGAGGAAAACGACATTTACTGGTGTACCGCCGATATTGGTTGGGTCACGGGACACACGTATTTGCTCTACGGACCGCTGCTGAGCGGCAGCACGTCGCTACTCTTCGAGGGTGTGCCGACCTTCCCCTCGCCGGGCCGCTTCTGGGAGGTGATTGACAAGCACCACGTGTCAATTTTTTACACGGCGCCTACGGCTATCCGCTCGCTCATGGCCGCGCCCCTCGACCACGTACTGGCGTACTCGCTCAGCAGCTTGCGCGTCCTAGGGTCGGTGGGCGAGCCCATCAATGAGGAAGCCTGGCACTGGTACCACCAGCATGTGGGCAAGGGCCGCTGCCCCATCGTGGACACCTGGTGGCAGACCGAAACCGGCGGCATCATGATTTCGGCCCTGGCCGGCATCACGCCCAGTGTGCCCGCCCGCGCTGGCCTGCCGCTGCCCGGTGTGCAGCCCGTGCTCTTGAGCCAGGAAGGCACCGAGCTGGAGGGCAACGACCAGGAGGGCTACTTGGCCATTAAGGCCAGCTGGCCGGGCGTCATCCGCACCACTTGGGGCGACCATGAGCGTGCCCGCCAAGTGTACTTTCAGCCTTACCCCGGCTACTACTTTACCGGCGATGGCGCTCGCCGCGACGAGCAGGGCCTCTACCGCATCATCGGCCGCGTCGATGACGTGATTAACGTGAGCGGCCACCGCTTCGGCACCGCCGAAATTGAGAGCGCCATCAACGAGAGCCCCGACGTGGTGGAAAGCGCCGTGGTGGGCTATCCCCACGACGTGAAAGGCCAAGGCATCTACGCCTATGTCATTTGCCGCAACGGCGTGCCCGACAATGACCTCGACCGCCAGCGCGTGGAGGGCAGCATTATTGAAGCAGTGGTGGCGCACATCGGCCGCATTGCCAAGCCCGATAAGATTCAGCTAGTGAGTGGCTTGCCTAAAACCCGCTCGGGTAAAATTATGCGCCGCATCCTGCGCAAGGTAGCCGAGGGCGAAACCTCGAACCTAGGCGACACCACCACGCTGCTCGACCCGCTGGTGGTAGAGGAGATTGTGGCAGGTAAAAAGTAAGCCTTGATTTAAATGAAAGAACGCCGCCCGTACTCCGGGCGGCGTTCTTACTTTTGGCACAATCGATTTACTTCCCGCCACCCCATGAGTGTAGATTCCCTCTTTCGCCTCGACGGCAAAATCGCCTTAGTCACCGGCAGCAACCGCGGTATTGGCCAGGGCATGGCCCTAGGGCTAGCCGAGGCCGGCGCCGACATCATTGGCGTATCGGCCACGATGGCCGCCGATGGTGGCGAGACTGGCCGCCAAGTGCGCGCCCTAGGTCGGCAGTTCTTCGCCTACCAGGCAGATTTCAGCCAGCGCGCCAGCGCCGACGCGTTTACCACTCAGGTGTTAGCCGACTTCGAGCAGATTGATATTCTGGTTAATAACGCTGGTACCATTCGCCGCGCGCCCGCCGCCGAGCATTCCGACCAAGACTGGGACGACGTGCTGGCCATCAACCTCGACTCGCCCTTCCGCCTGGCCCGCGCCATTGGCGGCCGCATGATGAAGCAGGGCTCGGGCAAAATCATTTTCACGGCCTCGCTGCTCACCTTCCAGGGTGGTATCAACGTGCCGGGCTACGCCGCTAGCAAAGGCGCCATCGGCTCGGTAGTAAAAGCGCTGGCCAACGAGTGGGCCGGCAAAGGTGTGAACGTGAACGGCATCGCGCCCGGCTACATCGCCACCGACAACACCGAAGCCTTGCGCAACGACCCCGACCGCTCGGCCAGCATCCTAGGGCGTATTCCGGCCGGCCGTTGGGGTAATCCTGACGACTTCAAAGGCCCCGTCGTATTCCTCTCTTCGGAGGCCGGCGCCTACGTGCACGGCACCATCCTCACCGTGGATGGCGGCTGGATGGGTCGCTAAGCATCCTATTTCTTTCCTAATAAAGTCAGTCAGCCCGCCGCAGGCGGGCGTATCTGCGAAATCCGTTAAATCCGCTAAATCTGCGATTTATGACACAACGCTTTGCCATTAGTGCCCGCGAAACGGCCGGCCTGAACACTGCTGGTTTGCGCGAGCACTTCTTGATTGAAAATATCTTCACGCCCGGCGCCATCGAGCTGACCTACACGCACTACGACCGCATGATAGTGGGCGGGGCCATGCCTACCGAGGCCGGTTTGCCACTGCCTAATCCCGGTAACCTCAAAGCCAACTTCTTCCTGGAGCGCCGTGAGCTAGGCGCCCTCAACGTAGGCGGCGCCGGCCAAATCGTGGTGGATGGCACTACGTATGACCTAGGTAACCAAGATTGTCTGTACGTGGGCAAAGGCTGCAAAGAGGTAGAATTCAAAAGCGTGAATGCCGCCGAGCCAGCCAAGTTTTACCTGCTCTCTGCGCCCGCGCATAAGGAGTACCCCACCACCCGCCGCACCCAGGCCGAGGCCACGCCCGTGCAGATGGGCGCCCAAGAAACCGCCAACGAGCGCACCATCTACAAGTACATCTACAACGAGGGTATTGCGAGCTGCCAGCTCGTGATGGGCCTGACCCAACTCAAAACCGGCTCGGTGTGGAACACGATGCCCTCGCACGTGCACGACCGCCGTATGGAGGCCTACCTGTACTTTAACATGAACAACGGCCAGCGCGTGCTGCACCTGCTGGGCGAGCCTCAGGAAACCCGCCCACTGTGGGTGAGCAACGAGCAGGCTATCTTGTCGCCGCCGTGGTCTATCCACACCGGCTGCGGCTCGGCGGCCTACGCCTTCATCTGGGGCATGGCCGGCGAGAACCTGGAGTACACCGACATGGACGCGGTGGCCCTGGCCGACCTGCGGTAACTAGCCGCACTTTTGGTAACTAAGGTGAGCACTTCCACGCGACCTCTGGCGGTGGCGGGCGCGGCGCGGCGGCCGGCCGTTTGGCTGCTCGGCTTGGCCGTGCTGGTGTTCGGGTGCTTCGTGCTCGACATCGCCCTCGGGTCGGTGCGGATTCCGCCGGGGGCGGTGGTGCGCATTCTTTTCGCCCGCACCGCCGAGCCGGGTCCCTGGACGTTTATCGTCAACCAGATTCGGTTGCCCAAAGCCATCACTGCGGTGCTGGTGGGCAGCGGGTTGGCCGTGAGTGGCTTGCAAATGCAGACGTTGTTTCGCAATCCGCTGGCTAGCCCGTCGGTGCTGGGTATTTCGGCAGGGGCAGGCCTGGGCGTGGCGGCCTTGCTGCTGGCAGGCGGTAGCGCGGCGAGCGTGTTCGTGATTCGGCAATTGGGGCTGGGTGGTAGCTGGGCGCTGGTGATGGCCGCCACGGCCGGCGCGGGGCTGGTGATGGCGCTGGTGCTCGGCCTTTCGGCTCGCGTGCGCGACAACGTGGTAATGCTCATCGTAGGTATGATGATAAGCAGCCTGTCGGTGGCCATCGTGAGCTTATGGCAGTACTTCAGCGCCCCCGAGCAAATTCAGGAGTACCTGCTCTGGACGTTTGGCTCCCTAGGTGGGGTGGTGGGGCCGCAACTAGCAGTGCTGGCGCTAGCAGTAGGCGCGGGGTTGCTGCTGGCTTTTGCCTCGGCCAAGCCCCTTAATGCGCTGCTACTAGGCGAAAACTATGCCCGCAGCTTGGGGCTGACGGTGGGCCGCTCGCGCACCCTCATCATTGCCAGTACGAGTTTGCTGGCGGGCAGCATCACGGCGTTTTGCGGACCAATTGGCTTTATCGGCATTGCAGTGCCGCACCTGGTGCGCGGGATACTCGGCACCGCCGACCACCGTATTTTGCTGCCCGCCGCTTGCCTGGCGGGCGCGGCCCTCATGCTGCTCTGCGACTGCCTCACGCAGCTGCCTGGTAGCCAGACGGCCTTGCCGGTGAGCATCGTGACCTCGCTGCTGGGGGCGCCGGTGGTTCTGTGGGTAGTGCTGCGCCGACGAGGAATGCGGGTTTGAAATGGAAAATTCTCGTCATGCAGCGCGCAGCGAAGCATCTCGCGTGTTGACGTTTGCAAATGTTAAAGTTTACTGCACCACGCGAGATGCTTCGCTGCGCTCTGCATGACAGACGTAGTTTTTATGAATTCAAACCAGAATCTGCTTACTGATTCGCCCGCTGACACTGCTCCGCTGCTCACCGCCGAAGACCTAGTGGTGGGTTACCGCACCAGCGGGCGCACGAGCAAAGCCATCGCGGGGCCCTTCGCCTTGGCGTTGCACCCTGGCGAGCTTGTGTGTTTGCTGGGTCCAAATGGAGCCGGAAAATCGACGCTCATGCGGACGCTGGCGGGCTTGCAGCCGCCGCTGGCCGGTCGCCTCGACCTAGGCGGCACGCCGCTGGCCGACCTGGGGGCGGGTGCCCGCGCGCGGCAGCTCAGCATCGTGCTCACCGACCGCGTGGAGGCCAGCGGCCTCAGCGTGCTGGAACTGGTGCGCCTCGGTCGCCACCCGCACACCGGCTGGCTGGGTGGCCTCTCGGCCCACGACGATGCTCAGGTGCAGGCCGCCCTAGTGGCCACTGGTACCGAAGCATTTGCCCCGCGCCCCGTAGGCGAGCTCAGCGATGGCGAGCGCCAAAAGGTGCTGCTGGCCCGCGCCTTGGCCCAGGATACGCCCGTGGTGCTGCTCGACGAGCCCACCGCCCACCTCGACCTGCCCAACCGCGTAAGCCTCATGCGCTTGCTGCACCGCTTGGCCCGCCAAACGGGCAAAGCCATTCTGCTCTCGACCCACGAACTCGACCTAGCCCTGCAAGCCGCCGACCGCATCTGGCTGCTGCCCGCCGATGGCCATCTGCACGCCGGCACTCCCGAGGACCTCGTGCTCAGCGGCACGTTTGCCGCCGCCTTTGCCCGCGATGGGCTGGCCTTCGACCCCGCTACTGGTACCTTCCAATTGCACGAAGGCCAGGGGCCGGCCGTGCAGGTAGTAGGTGAGGGGGCCGCCGCCTTCTGGACGCGGCGCGCCCTAGAGCGCGAGGGCTACACAGTCACTGCCAGCCCCGCGGCACCTACCCAAATAGTAGTGGACGGGGCGCCCGGCGAGTGGCGCTGGACAAGCCAGGTTCAGGATAAACAACAGGTATACAATACAGTGCAGGAACTACTAGTAGGTTTGCGGACGCCGCGCCACAGTCAGCCTACCCCCTAGGTTCGTCTCTCAGCTTCTGCGGCCTTGCGCGAAATCTTCCGCGGCTTTTGCGGTGAAAAAAAGCCCGCACGCCAACCAAACTAGCGGAATACAACTGACCTTAGCGCTCCGTCACCTAGCGCTAGCCCCATGCCTGAGCCTTCTGCCGCCCCCAGCCTCCAGAAAACCCTGACGCCGGTGGGTTTGTGGGCTATCGCCGTGGGTTTGGTTATTTCGGGCGAATACTTTGGGTGGAATCTGGGTTGGGCGGAGGCTGGCCCGGTGGGTTTGCTAGTGGCCACGCTGGTCGTGACGGTGCTGTATATCACCTTCATTCTCAGCTTCACGGAGTTGACCACGGCCATCCCGCAGGCGGGCGGGCCCTTTGCCTACGCGCACCGGGCGCTGGGGCCCCTAGGTGGGCTGGTGGCGGGCTACGCCACGCTGGTCGAGTTTCTGCTGGCGCCGCCGGCTATCGCGTTTGCGCTGGGCAGCTACGGGCACTTTCTGCATCCGGCCGTACCGGTGCTGGGCACGGCGGTAGGCTGCTACGTGGTTTTCACGATTATAAATTTACTCGGTATCAAGGAGTCGGCCCGGTTCTCGCTAGTAGTTACGGTGCTGGCAGTGGCCGAGCTACTGGTTTTTATGGGCGTGCTGGCGCCGCACTTTCGAATAGCTAATTTTTTGGCGCACCCGGTGCCGCTGCGGTTGGCGGGCGTGCTGGCGGCGCTGCCGTTTGCCATCTGGTTTTACCTGGCCATCGAGGGCGTGGCGATGGTAGCCGAAGAGGTAAAAGAACCCCGACGCACCCTGCCCCTAGGTTACGGCTACGGCTTGGGCACGCTGGTGCTGCTAGCCTTGGGCGTGATGGTGCTCACGGGTGGCGCTACCGATTGGCGCCGTCTCAGCCACCTCGACTACCCCCTGCCCGAGGGCCTAGCCCTGGTGCTGGGCAAGGACAGTCCGTTCACCAAGTTCTTCGCTAGCATTGGGCTGTTTGGGCTGGTGGCTTCGTTTCATGGCACCATTATCGGCTACTCGCGGCAGGTATTCGCCCTGGCGCGCGGCGGCTATCTGCCAGGTTTTTTGGCTCAACTCAATGGCCGGGGTGCGCCGCATTGGGCGCTGGTGGCGGGCGGCGGAGTAGGGCTGCTGGCACTGCTCACGGGCACCACCGCGCAGGTCATTATCCTCTCAGTGCTGGGCGCGCTGGTGATGTATATCGTGAGCTTGGTGAGCCTATTTGCCCTGCGCCGCCGCGAGCCGGAGCTGGCGCGACCCTTTGCCGTGCCAGGCTACCCGCTGGTGCCGGTGGTAGCACTGGTGCTGGCTATCGTGAGCCTAGGGGCCTTGGTTTATAGTAATTTACTGCTGAGCGGTATCTTCCTAGGAGGGTTGGTACTAGCGCTGGGTCTTTTTAAGCTTTTGAAACGGTAGCGTGTAATGATATTCGGTCTGACGTGGGACCCCACCTCCAGTCGCCGAGTGCGCTAGCCAGATTGCTCGTTGATACCTGTTAATCGTGAACTGAAAAATGCTGTATCGCCACACCATCGGCCAGCGCGCCTACGTCTTCGATGACCTGAAAACGCTGCTGGCACGCGCCACGCCGTTGCGCTCGGGCGATGTGCTGGCCGGCGTGGCCGCCGCTACCTACGAAGAGCGTGTGGCCGCCCAATACGCCCTGGCCGATGTACCGCTGCGCGACTTTCTGCACGAGCCGCTAGTGCCCTACGAGCAAGATGAAGTCACGCGCCTGATTATGGACACGCACGACGCGGCAGCGTTCGCGCCTATCGCGCACTTCACGGTGGGGCAACTGCGCGATTACCTGGTATCGGAAGCAGCTGATGCTGCCGCGCTACACGCCCTGGCCCCCGGCCTCACGCCCGAGATGGTGGCCGCCGTGAGCAAGCTGCTGCGCAACCAGGAGTTGATTGCTGTGGCCCGTCGCGTTGAGGTCGTTACGCGCTTTCGCAATACCCTGGGGCTGCGCGGACACTTGGCCACCCGCCTCCAGCCCAACCACCCCACCGACGACCTGCGCGGCATCGCCGCTAGCCTCGTCGATGGCCTACTCTACGGCAGCGGTGACGCCGTCCTAGGTATCAATCCGGCCACCGACAACCCTAAGGCCGTGAGTGACTTGTTATATATGCTTGATGCGGTGCGCGAGCAATATGCCATCCCGACGCAGTCGTGCGTGCTCTGCCACGTCACGACTTCCTTGCAACTCATCGAGCAGGGGGTGCCGGTCGATTTGACTTTCCAATCCATCGGCGGCACGGAGGCCACCAATACGAGCTTCGGCATCAACCTAGGCTTGCTGCAAGAGGCCCACGAAGCCACGCTCAGCCTGGGCCGGGGCACACTGGGGCAGGATGTGATGTACTTTGAAACCGGCCAGGGTAGCTCGCTTTCGGCCAATGCCCACCACGGCCTCGACCAGCAAACCTGCGAGGCCCGCGCCTACGCCGTGGCCCGGCGCTTTCGGCCGCTGCTCGTCAATACGGTGGTTGGTTTCATCGGCCCCGAATACCTCTACGATGGCAAGCAAATCATTCGGGCGGCCCTCGAAGACCACTTTTGCGGCAAGCTCCTGGGCCTGCCGATGGGCGTAGACGTATGCTACACCAACCACGCCGAGGCCGACCAAGACGATATGGATACGCTGCTGACGCTGCTCGGCGTGGCCGGCTGCAACTACATCATGGGCATTCCGGGGGCCGACGATATCATGCTTGGCTACCAGTCTACCTCCTTTCACGATGCGCTGTACGTGCGGCAGGTGCTAGGTCTGCGCCCCGCGCCCGAGTTTGAGGCCTGGCTGGCGCAGCAAGGCATTTTCAACGCGCAAGGGAGCTTGCTGCCCGCGGCATCGGCGCGCTTGCTGGGCCAACTGCCGCCCGCGTTGCGCTGAGCTACAGTATGTGTAGATAGGCTCAGCATGACGACCGTTGCGAATAAATTCTTACTGCCCACCCAGTAACTCTTTCCACCTCCATTGTGCCGCATGAACAACCTGCCCGACTTGCCGCTCACCAACCCGGAGCCTGACCCTTGGGCCGGCCTGCGGGCCTTCACTGCCGCTCGCATTGCCTTAGGGCGCACGGGTACCAGCGTGCCCCTACACGAGGCGCTGGCCTTCAAGCTTGCCCACGCCCACGCCCGCGATGCCGTGTACTCAGAATTGGATACTGAGCGGCTGCTGACCGAACTAGGTACCCTAGGTCTGCCCGTGCACCAAGTAAGCAGCCAGGCCCAAAACCGCCAGGAGTACCTCCAGCGCCCCGACCACGGCCGCCAGCTAGCTGAAGAATCAAAAGCTCACCTAGCCGCTGATGCTGACTGCGACGTGGCCATCGTGCTGGCCGATGGCTTGTCGGCCACCGCTATCAACGCGCACGCCGTGCCGCTGCTAGGCTTGCTGCTACCGGAGTTGCGTGCTACGGGCCTGCACCTGGGGCCGCTGGTGCTGGCCGAACAGGCTCGCGTGGCCCTAGGCGATGAAATCGGCCACTTGCTGCGGGCGCGGCTGGTGCTGGTACTTATCGGCGAGCGGCCGGGGCTAAGCGCGCCCGATAGCCTAGGTGCCTACTTCACCTACGGCCCGCGGCCTGGCCTCACCGACGAGGCGCGCAATTGCGTGTCGAATATTCGGCCCGCCGGGTTGCCCTACGCGGCGGCGGCAGCTAAACTGGGCTGGCTGCTGCGCGAGGCGCTGCGGCGCCAGCTCTCCGGCGTGGCGTTAAAGGACCAGGCCGACTTGCTAGCTGAGTAGCTGACCTAGGTGTACCGTGGACCCTGCGGGTCCGCGCGTGAGTAGTTGCAACAAGGCAAGTAACTCGCGGACCCGCAGGGTCCACGGTACACTTCTGGTTCCGACATAGAACCTACTGTGCCGAGAGGCGGAAGGCGGCTGGCGTCAGCCCAGTTTTGTTTTTGAAAAGCCGGGTGAAGTACTGCGGATACTCGAAGCCCAGCTGAAAAGCTGTCTCGTTGATGGATAGCGACGTGCTGAGCAGCAACTGCTTGGCTTTCTCAATGAGGCTGTAGTGGATATGCTGCTGGGTGGTTTGGCCGGTGAGGGTGCGCAGCATATCGCTGAGGTAGGCCGGCGACACGTGCAGCGCATCGGCGAAATACTGCACGGTGGGCAGCGGCTGCTCGCCGTTCTGGGCAAAGTAATCCGTCAGCAGCGCCTCGAAGCGGCTCAGCAAGTCGTGTTCAGCTGGTCGCCGCGTCAAGAACTGGCGGTGGTAGAAGCGGTTGGCGTAGTTGAGCAGCACCTCTAGCTGCGACACGAGCACGTCTTGGCTAAAGGCATCGATGGGCTGCTCGTATTCGTAGCGAATACCGGAGAGAATGCCGTCGAGCACCTGTTCTTCCTGTGCCGAGAGGTGCAGCGCCTCGTGAACTTCATAGGAGAAAAAGCTGTAGCTCGCTATCTTTTTACCCAGCGGGTGCTTGTGCAGAAAATCGGGGTGGAGGACTAGCCCCCAGCCGCTGATTTCGGAGAGGTCCAGCGTTTCATCGATGGCGAAAACCTGGCCCGGCGCCTGAAAGCCCAGCACGCCTTCGCCAAAATCGTAGGACTGCCGCCCGTAGTAAATAGTGCCTTTGATGTTCTTTTTAAGCCAGATAGTGTAAAACTGCTGCACTATCGGCGTGAGACCGTTGGGACGCGGCTGGCCGCGCGTCGTGGCTAGGTCAATGATATTGAGCAGGGGATGCCGCGGCGCCTCCAACCCGCAGAATCGGGCATATTCGGTGACGGTATGGAGTACCTGAAGGTCGTTGGTGGCCGGTTTCATAGCTGAGGCAATAGAGGGAGGCTTTCGTGGGCTGACGTCTTAACTAACACTGTCATACTGCACTTGTCGAAGTAACTCTACCGCATAGTCTGGACGGTGCGGCCGAGCTGCTTTGACAAGCGCAGTATGACGGATGTTGTTTTAGATTAACCAATTACAACCCCGCCGGATACGCCGCGCCAGTGGCACTGCCCACTGGCATGATGGCGTCGAGGTCAGCTAACTCTTGTGGGCTCAATACAATATTAGCCGCGGCTACGTTTTGCTCTAGGTACTTGCGGCGCTTGGTTCCCGGAATGGCGACTACGCCTTGGGCCAGCACCCAGGCCAGCGCTAGTTGGGACGATGTCACGCCCTTGTTCTCGGCTAGGGTTTGCAGCTTCTGCACTAGCTCTAGGTTCTTGTAGAAATTATCGCCCTGATAGCGCGGGAAAAACCGGCGCGAATCGGTAGGCTCGAAGTCGTCGGGCGTCTTGATGTCGCCCGACAAAAAGCCGCGACCTAGGGGCGAGTATGCCACGAAGCCGATGCCCAGCTCGCGCGCGGCTTCCAAAATACCTTCCTCCTCCACGTGGCGGTCGAAGAGCGAGTATTCGGTTTGCAGGGCCGCGATGGGGTGCACGGCGTGTACTTGGCGCAGCACGTCGGCCGAGACTTCGCTTAGGCCTAGGTAGCGCACTTTGCCTTCTTCCACGAGGCGGCTCATGGCGCCCACGGTTTCCATTACCGGCGTGTTGGGGTCGATGCGGTGCAAGTAGTAGAGGTCTACGTAGTCGGTGCCTAGGTTGCGCAAGGAGCGCTCGATGGACTTGCGCACGTACTCGGGGCGGCCGTTGTAGCCGCCGGTCCACTGCTCGTTGTCGTCCACTTCAAAGCCGAACTTGGTGGCGATGGTGAACTTGTCGCGCTGGCCGGCAATGGCCTTGCCCACCAGGCGCTCGTTGAGCATGGGGCCGTAGAGGTCGGCGGTGTCGAGCATATCCACGCCCAGTTCTAGGGCGCGGTGCAGGGTGGCTAGGCTCTCGGCTTCGTCGGCTTCGCCGTACACGCTCATGCCGTTGATGCCGCCCGTCATGCCCATGCAGCCCAGGCCTTCGGTGGGTACTTCCAGGCCCTGGGTGCCCAGGGCTACTCGTTTGAGGGTATTCATAAGGAGTTGGTAAACTGGTTGTTTTGCCTGACAAAGGTCCGGCAGCTACCTAGGGCGGGGCCTATACAAAACCGTGCTTCTGCAACACAAAACGCGGCTGTGCTAGGGTACCTACTGCCCTAGCGCGAAACCCCACCCCCGGCCCCTCCCCTCCGGGAGAGGGGAGCCTGACGTTCGCCAACGTTTGCTTGCGGTCGGCTCCCCTCTCCCGGAGGGGAGGGGCTGGGGGTGGGGTCCCACGAGTGACGAGGCACTCATAATTAGTAGCCGGAAAGCCACCCTAGGGCCGCTATTGCCAACCCTGCACCGCGTGCCCGCCGAAAATGCCACGCTGAAGTCCCGTCGAAAAGAACCCTTCCGGAAAAGCTGGGTCAGACACACTACCGGCATTGAGAGTGCGCAACTGCTCGGGCGTGAGCTGAATCTCTAACGCCGCCATGTTGTCTCGCAGTTGCTCCAGTTTGCTGGCTCCCACGATGAGCGAGCTAACGCCCGGCCGCGTCAGCGCCCAGGCCAAGGCTACTTGGGCTAGTGGCTGGCCGGCCTCGGTAGCTACCTGGCGCAGCACGTCGAGCACCTGCCAATTGCGCTCGCTAAACTTCGTGTTGCCAAACGGATTGGGGCCGCTGAGCCGGCCTTCTCCGGTGGCGCCTGACTCGGCGCGCTCGTACTTGCCAGCTAGGAAGCCCGCCGCAAGGGGGCTCCACGGCACGATGCCCAGGCCGCACTCGCGGGCGGCGGGTACGTGTTCGGTTTCGAGGGTGCGTGCTACCAGCGAGTATTCCATTTGCATGGCAATGGGGCCGGGCACGCCGTGCGCCTGGGCTAGCGTGGCGGCCTTGGTAGCGTACCAAGCCGGCATATCGGAAAAGCCGAAGTAGCGGATTTTACCGGCGCGCACTAGGTCGCCTAGGGTCTGCAAGACCTCTTCTACGGGCGTCACCATGTCCCACACGTGCAGCCAGTACAGGTCGATGTAGTCGGTACCTAGGCGGCGCAGCGAGCCTTCGAGGGCTTGGTGAATGTGCTTGCGGCCGTTGCCGCCCGCGTGGGGGTTGCCGGGCTGGGTATTGAAGCCAAACTTGGTGGCTAGCACCAATTGGTCGCGCAGGCCGCGGCTGGCTACGTAGCTGCCCACCAGCTCCTCGCTGCGGCCCTTGGCGTAGACGTCGGCGGTGTCAATAAAATTGCCGCCCGCTTCTACGTAAGCCTGGAAAATGCTTTCGGAAACGTCGTCGGCCGAACCCCAGCGTGGGGTGCCAAACGTCATGGTGCCCAGCGCCAGCGGGCTCACTACCAGGCCCGAGCGCCCTAGGGTGCGAAAATCAGTAAGGTTCATAAGCAAAGAACCTAAGCGCGCGTAAGTCCGCACTTAGGTTCTTCAAAGGTCCACGTAAGAAGGCTGTTGCCACCTACACAAACCGTAGCTTCTGCTACACAAAAAAGGGGACTAGACTTCCATCTTATAGATACGCTCCATCAACTGCCATTTTTCGGCCGCAGTAGCGTTGGCAGTAGTTTGCTGGCAGGCGGCTACTACCTGCTCCCATTCGGCTTGGCGGGGCTTGGTAGATAGTACTTGCATGGCCTGGTCGTGGTCGAAGTCGGGCACCGTGTCCATTATCATGAAGGCTTGGTTGCCAAGCAGGTAGATTTCCATATCCAGAATACCCACTTCTCGCATGCCCTGCGCTATCTCGGGCCATACGCCTTCTGGCGTATGCAGCTTGCGGTACGCGGCTATTAGGGCCTCGTCGGCTTGCAAACTCAGGGTTTTGCAATAGCGTTTGAAGTGGGTAGGGCGAGCTGCTTCTGGGTATTCCATAGAGGTTGAAGATCGTAGTGGGAAAGCCAAACTTACAGCGGCTTGAAGCTCACGGCGGCCCCGCCACCCGGCGCCAGTTGTAGCTTGAGGGTCGATTTGCTAGTCACGACCTGCTTAGTTATCTGATAGGCGGCGGGGTTCTTCTGCCAGTCAGCATCCTTGGCATCGGCGTAAATAGTGGCTTGGTAGCGGCGGCCGGGCGTCAGGAAATTCAGCTTTACGGGCTGCTGACGGGCGTTTTCGTCGGTGATGCTGCCTAGGTACCACTCGTCCTTGCCTTTGGCCTTGCGGGCGGTGGTGAGGTAGTCGCCGGGCTCGGCGGCCACGATGCGCGTATCATCCCAGTCCACGGACACATCTTCGATAAACTTAAAGGCGTCGAGGTGCTCGTTGTAGTTTTCGGGCAGGTCGGCGGCCATTTGCAAGGGCGAGTACAGGGTCACGTACAGGGCCAGCTGCTTGGCTAGCGTGGTATGCACCTGGCGCTTGCCAGTGGGCTCGTAGTTTTTCAGCTTGAAGATGCCAGGCGTGTAGTCCATCGGCCCGCCCATGAAGCGGGTGAAGGGCATAATGGTCTCGTGCTCGGGCGGGCTGCCGATGCTGAAGGCGTTGTACTCATTTCCGCGGCCGGCCTCGCTGGCCATCCAGTTGGGGTAGGTGCGGCTGAGGCCGGTGGGGCGCACCGACTCGTGCATATCGACCGAGACGTGGTGCTTGGCGGCCATTTCGGCCACGCGCACAAAGTGGTTGCTCATCCACTGCCCGTCGTGGTGCTCGCCCCTCGGGATGATGCGGCCCACGTAGCCCGTTTTCACGGCCGGGTAGCCATACTTGTTCATGAAGGCATACGCCGTGTCGAGGTGCTGCTCGTAGTTGGTGGCGGCGCCCGAGGTTTCGTGGTGCATTATCATCTGCACGCCTTTGGCCTTGGCGTAATCACTGATTTCCTGCACGTTGAAATCGGAGTAGGGCGTCACGAAGTCGAATACATTCTCTTTCCAGTTGCCAAACCAGTCTTCCCAGCCGGTATTCCAGCCCTCGACTAGCACGCCGCCTAGGTGGTGATGCGCGGCAAAGTCGATGTAGCGCTTCACGTTGGCCGTGTTAGCGCCGTGGCGGTCGGTCGGGATGAGCTGGCCCTTGGCATCGAGCGTGTCGAGGCTGTTGGCGTACTTCCAGTCCGACTTGCCCACCTGCATTTCCCACCACACGCCCACAAATTTCATGGGCTTAATCCAGTCGGTGCTGGTGAGTTTGCTAGGTTCGTTGAGGTTGAGAATCAGCTTCGAAGCCAGTATATCGGTGGCCTTGTCGCTGACAATGACCGTGCGCCAGGGCGTAGTAGCGGGCGCGTGCAAAAAGGCTTTGCTGCCCACCGCATCGGGCACCAGCCGGGCCGTGAGGCGGTGGCTGGCCCGGTCTACGTGCAGCTGCATGGCCGGGTAGTTGACCTGCGCCGCTTCGTGAATGTTGACGTACAGCCCGTTATCGGCCTTGAGCATGAGCGGCGTGGCCACGGCCTGCGCATCGGGCGCCACGCGCACCGCAATCTCTGTCGAGGACTTGACCTGCGCCGAATTATCGACCGCGCTCAGCCGCGACTTGGTGTAGAGGTACTCGTTGGTGTCGTAGTCGCCGGGTATCCAGAAGGCCTGGTGGTTGGCGGGCAGGGCAAACTCGGTGAGCTCACCCATGACCACGAAGTTGCCGAGCGCCTGCTGCCGCGGAAACTCGTAGCGGAAGCCTACGCCATCGGCAAACACCCGAAATACTACATCCATACGGCGGCCGGGCGCGGCCTTTTGGCGCAGGTGTACCGTCAGTTGCTGGTAGTGGTTGCGGATGTTTTTGACCTCGCCCCACACGGGCTGCCAGGTTTCGTCTACGTCCTTTACCTCGCTGCCGGTCAGGGTCAACGCGCCATCAAAGCCTTGGTTGTCTTGGAGTACCAGTCCCAGACGCGAGGGTTGCACCACCGGTTTCTGGCCGTAGTTTATGGTATAAGAAGGCTGCCCATTGGTACCTAGGGCGAAGGTTACGCTCACTTTATCGAGGCGAGCAGTGAGTGGGGTAGGGGACTGCGCGGCCGCTCGCAAACCAGCAGCCAGCAGCAGTACAAACAAAGACTTTTGCATTAATTCAGAAATCGATTTCGGAGCTAGGGCATAGTCTACGGTTTACCCCCGTAGGTTGCCGACTAGTACCCGATTTATTTCTGTAAAGCTGCTGTGGTAGCATGGCCGCCGAAGTGCTTACGGTAGCCTACCTAGGCTTATTTAGTTGGCCCTAGGTAGGCTAATAAGTTGCTTTTCGCTGGGTTAGCCTAATTGGGAATAGCCTCGTCAGCCACTGCCGCTTGCGAGGTGCCAGGCTTGACCCAACCCGTGATTACCCGGCCAGCGCCATTGTCGGTATAGCCGTTGGGCAGCTTGCGAGTGGTCTGATAAATCGTGCTGAAATAGTAGCGCCCCGTGGGCGCATCGTAGCGGCCAATACCTTCACCAATCTGGCGGTATGTCACGGCCTTATCGAGCGGCGCTAGAAGCGCATCCAGCTTTTGGACGCTGTGCGTCTTGGGATTAATTATTACAGTAATACCGATTTGGCCGTCTTTATCGTGTACTACGGGTAAGGTTGCGGCGTAGTAGGTTGGCTCCTGAAGCACCACTTCGGGCTTTACTGGGCGCTGGTTGGGCGTGGGGCCCAGCGGAACGGTGTAGGCAGTGCCACGCGTAACGCTGGTATCAGGCACGGCGTGGGCCCTGGCAGCCGGACTAGCCTGGCCATAGGAGTAGGGTGCTACTGAGCAGAAGCCTAGCACTAGCAAAACAGCGAAGGAGGTGCGCATAAGATAGGGGTGAGGAAAGCTAGCTGCCAGAGCCACCAATTGTTTCGTTGGAGGCTGTAAGGTAGCAGAAAAGATAGCTGCTCGCCTGCCCTGCTAGTAGTATTAAGTAGACACACGGTGGCATTACAGCCAGTGGCTTCTCGCAACCTTCTGCCGTGAGTGCAGTAGGCTAAGGAAGAGCACGCAGCAATAGGTAGGCTTTCGGTCCCCTTGCTGCGTGCTTCGTACTTTTCTTCCTACCCAACTATGACTACTTCCGACCAACCTGCCGACGAGCAACAGCGCCCCCTCGACGCTGCCCAACTCGGCGCCGACCAAGGCCCTGCCACCACCTCGCGCGACGATGCGCACGACATGTCGCCAGTGCTGGCCGATACCGACAGTGCGTCTGCGCAACAAGATGCCTCCTCCGATACCAACACAACGCATGGCTCCGACTTCGACCAGCAGCGGCAGCAAAGCGCCGCCTCTGGCAGCCCATACGGTGACGTAGGCCGCAGCATGGGTATGGGCCGGACTGGCGACAACGGCGATGAAGACCGCGGCTACGACCAAAGCAGCTACCGTGGCGGCGTAGGCAGCAGCGGCGGGCGCGAAGACCTGAGCGACCGCCAAACTGACACCGACCAAAACCCCTTTACCGGTGGCTATGGCGGGCAAGCTCCCGCCCAGCCCGCTGCCGCCCAAAGCGAGCACCTAGGGCTGAATACCCCCAGCTCAACCGAGGGCGAGGCCTCAACTCAAGAATAGCAGCGTGCAGCTCAGCGTTAGCGCTAGGCTGCTACAAGCAAGTAAAAAGCCAAGAGGCCGAAGCTTACTTACTAAGCTTCGGCCTCTTGGCTTTTTTGTGAAGCTAAACCGTAGCTTGCAGCGACGACTCACGGATGAACAGCTCAGGCTGCAACACCACTTGGCGCTGCATAAACAAAGCCTCGGGCGCGGCAGCCAATTCCAGAAACAAACGCACGGCGGCCTCGCCCATTTCCTCGCAGCGCTGGTCTACGGAGGTAAGCCTAGGCTCGGTGATGGCCGTAAACCCCTCGTTGCTGAAGCCCGCTAGGGCAATGTCCTGTGGCACCCGGATGCCTTGGCCCTTAAGGGTTTGCAAGGCGCCTAGAATGACGGAGTCGCCGGCGCCGAACACGCCATCGATGGGGTTGGGAAGCGCGAGCAGTTGGCGCGTAGCCTGCGCACCATCTTCCTGCGTCATGTCGGAATACACAATGAGCTCTTTCTGAGGCTCAATGCCGTGAGCGGCTAGCGCGTTGAGGTAGCCCTGCTGCCGCTCGCGGTAGATGTTGAGGTGCTGCGGCCCAGCTAGGTGCGCAATGCGGCGGCAACCCTGCTCCAGCAAGTGGTTGGTGGCTGCAAAGCCGCCAGCTTGGTCATTGAGCACCACTGAGTTGACAAACTCGCTGGCCGGAATGCGGTCGAAGAACACCAGCGGAATGCCGCGCCCCCGCACCTTGTCGAAGTGGTGAAACTCTAGGGTGTTGCGGGCCAGCGATACCAGTACGCCCGCCACCTGGGCGTTGAGCAACGTCTCCACGTTGCGGCGCTCTAGCTGCACATCCTCGTGCGACTGGCACACGATGACGCTGAAGCCAGCCTTGCTGGCGGCCTGCTCGATGCCCTGGATGACCGACGGAAAAAACTTGCCTTCGATATAGGGCACCACCACGCCTAACAGGCGGCTTTGGCCCTTGCGTAAGGCCGCGGCGAGGTGGTTGGGCTGGTAATTAAGCTTCTTGGCGAGCTTGAGCACTCGCTGCTTGGTAGCCGCCCCAATGCTGTGGTGGTCGCTCAAGGCCCGCGATATGGTCGTCATCGACACGCCCAGTTCCCGGGCGAGGTCGGCCATCGAAACGGCGTGCGGGGTGGGGTGGGTAGGTTGCTTTTTGCGGGGAGTCATACTTGCACGACGCGCCGGCAACGAAAAGGCCGGTCAGATGCAGCTACAAATCTAAGCGGCTCAGAAAAAAAACGGTTTTCCTAAAACTTGGTGGCAGTTTTCATGCTGCATAACTAATTGGCTAATAAGTATATAGTCAATATCAAAGGTAAAAATAGCTTGTCGCTGTTACCAATGGATGTGCACAAACGTTTGTGTAGTGGTCATAAAAATAGAAGTAGCCTCTAGTTAGCGCTAGGTTATGCTATAGTTCTATCATGTTCAGCAGGAGTGCTTGGCTATTAATTCCGAAAAAAGCCCGTACTTAGCAGTTGTTTACACAATCGATTATGTAAAGCCGCTCTCATGAAAAAACTGTTGCTGCTGGGGCTACTGCTCCAGGGTCTGGGAAGCCAAGCCCAGGCACCGTCGCCGGCCATTCCCATCCACGACCCGGTGCTAACACGGCAAAACGGCACGTACTACCTCTTCGGCACCGGCAACGGCGTCACGGTGTGGTCGTCGAAAGACCGCAAAAACTGGACCGCTGAAAAGCCCGTCTTTGCCACGCCACCGGCCTGGGCCCAGCACGACGTGCCGGGTTTTAAAGAGCATATTTGGGCGCCCGATATTTCATTTGCCAACGGCCAGTACAGCCTATTTTACTCTATCTCCACGTTTGGCAAAAACCGCTCGGCCATTGGGCTGGCTACCAACAAAACGCTGGACCCCAAGTCGCCCGACTTCAAGTGGACCGACCGCGGCCCAGTTATCGAGTCGGTGCCCGGCCGCGACATGTGGAATGCCATCGACCCCAACTTGGTGCGCGATGAGCGCGGCACGCCCTGGCTCACGTTTGGCTCGTTCTGGAACGGCATCAAACTAGTGCAGCTGCGCCCCGACCTCACCGGCCCGGCCGAGCCCGCGCAGTGGCGCACGCTGGCCCGCCGCCCGCGCACGGCCACCCTTACCGATTCGCTGCCCGGCGATGGCGCCATCGAGGGGCCATTCATCTTCCGGCACGGTGAGTACTACTACCTATTTGTGTCGTTCGATTACTGCTGCCGCGGCCCGCAGAGCACCTACAAGATGATGGTAGGCCGCGCGAAGGCTGTGACCGGGCCCTACCTCGACCAGGCGGGCACTCCTATGGAGCAGGGCGGCGGTACGCTAGTCTTGCAGGGCAACGCCGACTGGTTTGGCGTGGGCCACAATGCCGTAGCAACTTTCGATAAGGTTGACTACCTAGTATTTCACGGCTACGACGGCCACGATAAAGGCCACCCTAAGCTGCGCATCGAGCCAATAGTCTGGAATGCGGCCGGCTGGCCCACTGTGGCCGCGGCTAAGTAGCTGCCCAGCCTACCTAGGGCAACTGTAACGCGGACTTTTAGTCCGCGAGTTATGGAGCCTGTATTACTCGCGGACTTAAAAGTCCGCGCTACTGTACTTCGTTTCTAAGAAGCGTGAAAACAGGTCCTAGGTAGGCTCATTACTTGTAAATTTTCCCATCCCACTTCTCCCTCCCCATGCTGCGTCAAACGCTGTCCCTTCTTTTACCTATTCCTGCTCGCCTGGCTGCCCTAGGTCTGCTGCTGGCGGCCGGCTCGGCCGCGGCGCAAGCCCCAGCTGCCACGCCTACGCCCGGTGGCAACCCCATCATCCGTACCAAATACACCGCTGACCCCGCCGCAATGGTGCAAAACGGCACGGTGTACCTCTACACCGGCCACGATGTGGCTCCCGCTCCGCAAGAGCGCTATGAGATGCACGAGTGGCTGTGCTTCTCGTCGAAAGACATGGTGAACTGGACCGAGCACCCGTCGCCGCTGAAGGTTAGCGACTTTGCCTGGGCCAAGGATGATGCCTGGGCTTCGCAAGTGATTGCGCGCAACGGCAAGTTTTATTGGTACGCGGCCGTGGAGCACGGCACCATTCACGGCAAGGCCATCGGGGTGGCCGTGGCTGATAACCCCACGGGTCCGTTTAAGGATGCGCGTGGCTCGGCTTTGATTACCAATGATATGACCAAGGCGGCCTCTATCAGCTGGGATGATATTGACCCCACCGTGATTATCGACAAGAAGGGCCAGGCCTACCTCTTCTGGGGCAATACTGCTTGCTACTACGCCAAGCTCAAGCCTAATATGACGGAGCTAGACGGCCCTATCCAGACGGTGAGCGGGCTGCCGCGCTTCACGGAGGCGCCCTGGATACACGAGCACAACGGCTGGTACTACCTAAGCTTTGCTACTGAGTTTCCCGAGAAAATAGCCTACGCCATGAGCCGCAGCATCGAGGGGCCGTGGGAGTACAAAGGCCTGCTCAATGAACTAGCTGGCAACTCGAATACCAACCACCAGTCCATTATCGACTTCAAGGGCAAGTCATATTTCATCTACCACAACGGCGGTATGGACGTGAAGGGCAGTAGCTACCGGCGCTCGGTGTGCATCGACTACCTCTACTACAACAAAGACGGTACGCTCAAGCGGGTGCAAATGACCACCGAGGGCGTGCAGGCCGCTAAGTAGAACCTAGGTGAGGTGCTAGCGCAAATCAGCCTTAAGTTCTGCGCTTCCCTCACGTAATGGCTTCCCAAACAGTTTGGCCCGCTACTAGTCCATCTTGGCTAGTAGCGGGCCAAATTTATGCCCTAAGAATAAGCCGCTGCGGCTATTAGACACCTCTTATGTATTCGATAGGCGAAATCGCTTACGTCACGGGCTTTTCGGACCAGCTCCATTCCAGCCGCATCTTCAAGCGGCACACTGGCCAGCGCTCAGCCGCGTATCCCAAGGGTAGGGGAAGCAGGTGGAGATTCTCCCAACGGGAAAGGTTGTTCTATTTTTCTGCCGGTCCCGCGTAGCATTGCAGCAGAAGTCCCCGCAGTGTATCCCGGCTCTTCCCTTGCTTATGTCGCACGCGCTTCCCCCTGTTACCAAGCCTACGTTTGCCGAGGCCCTGCGCTTTTGGCTGAAGCTGGGCTTCATCAGCTTTGGCGGCCCGGCCGGCCAAATCGCCATCATGCACCAAGTACTGGTAGAAGAAAAGCGCTGGATTTCTGATGCTAAGTTTTTGCACGTCCTCAACTACTGCATGCTGCTGCCCGGCCCCGAAGCCCAGCAACTGGCCACTTATATCGGCTGGCTGCTGCACGGCACCCGCGGCGGACTGGCAGCGGGCATCTTGTTTGTGCTGCCATCGGTGTTTATTCTGCTGGCTCTGAGCTTGCTCTACGTCACGGTGGGCACGCTACCGGCGTTGCAAAGCGTGTTTTTGGGGCTGAAGCCGGCGGTGGTGGCTATCATTCTGCTAGCTATGGTCAAGATTGGTCAAAAGTCGTTGCTGAGCCCGTTGCACTACGCGGTGGCGGCGGCTAGCTTCGTGGGCATTTTCTGGCTCAATATTCCCTTTCCGCTGCTCATTGTGGGGGCAGCCGCCGTGGCCCTGGTGGCGCGGCGCTTTTTTCCGGCCCCGGCCGCTACGGCGGCCGCCGAGGCAAAAGCGGCGCAAGCTGAAGAAGGATACTTCCTCACCACGCGCTCCGTGGTGCCGGGCACCGGGTTTTCGCTGCCGCGCCTGCTGCGCCAAGCCGCGGCGTCGCTGGGGCTGTGGGTGCTGCCGCTCGTGCTACTGTGGCTGGCTGCGCCGGACATCAGCTTTTGGCGGCGCCTGAGCGTATTTTTCACGCAAGCGGCGCTCGTGACCTTCGGCGGGGCTTACGCCGTGCTGCCCTACGTGGCGCAGGTGAGCGTGGCCAAGCTGCACTGGCTCACGCAGGGGCAGATGCTCGACGGGCTGGCCCTGGGCGAAACCACGCCGGGCCCGCTCATTATGGTGCTGGCTTTTGTGGGTTTCATGGGTGGCTATACCCACTTTGGCGGCTCGCTGGCCCTAGGGGCGCTGGGGCTGCTCACTACTACCTACTACACCTTCCTGCCCTGCTTCGTCTTCATCCTGGTCGGGGCGCCCGTGATTGAGCGCACCCAGCACAATGCCGGCCTGAAAGCCGTGCTCAGCATCATCACGGCCGCCGTGGTGGGCGTGGTGCTGAACCTGGCCGTGTACCTAGGGCGCGCCGTGCTCTTCCCAAGCGGCGAGGTGCAACTCAGTCACTTGCATTGGCCTAGTCTGGTGTGGGCGCTCGTGTCGGTGGTGGCCCTCTACCGCTTCAATCTGAACCTGATTTTGTGGATAGGGCTAAGCGCGGTCGCGGGCTTGCTGTACTACCTAGGGACCGCCTTAGGTTGATAAGCGTCGCCCGCCTCCCTAGGTGGCTATTTGGCAGTAACAGAGCGCCCTAGGGCTATTCCGCCGTCAGCTCTAGCACGTGGCTGGTGAGCGCTTTGGCTTCTCCATCGCTTACGAGCACGCCTACTTTCATCAGGTAGTCGCCGGAGTATGTTTGGCCGTTGGCGGGCAGGTTCGATTTCTGGCCGGGCATGAGGTTAATTTCGGTGAGGCGGTAGCGCCGGGCGGGGTCGAGGCCTTGCAGCTTGACCGGCAGCACCGTTTCGTGGAAGCGCGTGCGCAGGTTGTAGCCGAAGACCACGGCTTTGTCTTGCTTGGGCGTCACGTAGAGCAGGGCGGGCTGGTTGCTTTCGTAGGGCGAGCGCAGCTTGAACAAGTCGCCTTGCCAGATGACCGGGCTCAGGCGCTTGTAGTCCTTGAGGGCTTGCTGGCTGAATTTGAGCTCGTCGGGCGTCATTTTGCTCACTTCGATGTCGTAGCCGAGCTTGCCCATCATGGCTATATCGGTGCGAAATTTCAGGCTCTGGCCCTGGTTCCAATTGGTGACGTGGCTCGCCAAGGTATTGGAGGGAAAGAAGTTGAGGAAGCCCCACTGCATGTAAACCCGCTCCAGCGCATCGGTATCGTCGGAGGGCCAAAACTCGGTGAAGTACTTCAGGCCACCGTAATCGGCCCGTGCGCCGCCGCCCGAGCACAGCATCATGGGCGTGTGCGGATACTTCTGGCGCACCCGGTCGAGCACGCGGTAAAGGCCGCGCACGTAGTCCACGTACAGGTGCGACTGGTCTTTGCCTAGGTGCTGCGAATAGGCGTTGGTCAGCATGCGGTTGCAGTCCCACTTGAGGTAGGCCGCGCCTTGGCTGAGCTGGGCATCCACGATGCCGTACACGAAATCCTGCACCTTGGGATTGGTGAGGTCCAGCACCAGCTGGTTGCGGTAGTAGTCTTCGGGGCGGCTTGGTAGTTTCAGTATCCAGTCGGGGTGCTTCTCATAGAGCTCGCTCTTGGGGTTCACCATTTCGGGCTCTATCCAGATGCCAAACTTGATGCCCTCCTTGGTGGCCGTTTGCACGAGATGGCCCACGCCGTTGGGCAGCTTGGTTTTGGTGGGTTGCCAGTCGCCGAGGCCCTGGGTATCGTCTTTGCGCGGGTACTTATTGCCAAACCAGCCATCGTCGAGCAAGAACATATCGACGCCGAGCTTGGCCGCGTCGCCCATGAGGGCATCGAGCTTGGGCTCATCGAAATTAAAGAAGGTAGCCTCCCAGTTGTTGAGCAGCGTGAGGCGAGGCTGGGTGCCGTCGAGGGTGCCGCCCTGCTGGCGGGCCCAGCGGTGCAGGTTGCGCGAGGCCTGGCCCTTGCCCTGCGTGCTGTAAGTAAAGATGAACTCGGGCGTGATGAAGGGCTGGCCAGCCGGCAAGGTGTACTCCGAGGCGTAGGGGTTGATGCCGGCCGATAGGCGCAGCATATTCTCGTTATCCAGTTCGAAGGCCAGCCGGAAGTTGCCAGTCCAGGCTAGGGAGCCGGCCAGTACGTCGCCGGTGGTTTCGGTGGCCGGGCGGTCGGGCGCCAGGAAGAAGGACGGGGTTTGGTACATACCCGCGCGGGTGCCGAGCTTGGTATCCAGCACTTTCACGCCGCTGGTGAGCTGGCTTTCCTGCTGCTGGGCTTCCTCGGCCCAGTCGCCGTGCAGTTGGGTCAGGTAGTACTGGTGGGCATCGAGGTGCAGCATGGCCGAGGCATAGTTGGTGAGCACCACCGGCTTCTTTTCGCGGTGCACAATCTCGGTCCAGGTCTTGATAACGTCCTCGCGCTGGTAGGCCACGAAGTGCAGCTGCACCTCCACCGGGTAGAGCGGGTCGCGCAGGCGGATGGTCGTGTTAGTGACGCCTTCGCCGGCTTTGCTAGTCTGCACGTCGGCGTATTGCAAGGCCAGCGCGGGGTTGCCATCGGCGTGCACCACGCGCAGGGCGGGCTCAAACAGGTTGTCGGTGCCGGCCGGTGGGTAAGCCTCGTGGCGCTGCGGTAGCTGCTGATACTCGGCCGCCGTGGCCAGTTTGGGCCCTAGGTAGGTCTGGTAGAGCTTCTGGCGCTGACCCACGGCCAAGACCAAGCTGACGTGCTCGGTTTCGATGACGATGGGCGAGGTAGACTGCGCCACGGCAGAAAACCCAACGAGTAGGAGAGAGAGCCCACTAAGAGCGCGGAGACGAAGTAGTTGCAAGAGGAAAGACCTAGGGGTGGGAAATAACTATAGCTTGGACTTTGTGGTCCGAGCGCGAGCGCAGCTCGCATCCACGTTAGGTTACGTACCAGACGCGGGATGCTCGCTGCGCTCGTCCTCGGACTACAAAGTCCAAGCTACTCTGAATAGGGTGCTAAATAAAGGGCTACTTAGTCAATTTCGGCCCCGAGATGCGGTAAAAACCCGCGCCGTGCCGCCGAATGAAAGGCACAAACTCGGTGGTGAACTTGCCCACTTGGCGGCCACTCCACAGGTCTTGTACAATGCAGCCGGGCGCCAGCCCTAGGTCGGCCAGCGCCACAGGCACGCGCACCGAGTCGGCGGGCATGGGCTGGTAAGGGCTTTTGGTGAACACCAGCGCTTGAAAAGTGCCGCCGGTATTCTGCCCCGCGGCGGCCTGGTCGAGGCCCACGGTGGCTTGGAAGCGCGTGTAGCCGGCCGGCAGCGTGTACTCAATCACGGAGTTGGCGTGCGTGCCGATGCCAGCCGGGTAGGTTTTGCCGGCCACCACGAGCGGGCCGCCGCTCACGCTTTTGTTTACCGTCGTCTGGCCCCAGCCGGCACTGGCTTTCTGCCAGGGTAGCTCGTTTAGGGGCATGGTTTTGGTGCCGTTGCTGAGCACAGGCGCCAGCCAGTCGGCGTGGTCCCAGGCGGTGCCATCATCGCCGCCGCGCACGCTCAGGTACAGCTTTTGGGCGCCGGTGATGTCCACGTCGAGCGTAGCCTGCGGTGCTTGGCGATTGATAAGCGGACTCTTCGCCGCGGCCGTGCTGGCGGGCGCCAGCTCCTGGTCCTGGGCATTGAATACAGCCAGATATTTGTCGCCCGTTTTAGGGTCGTCGGCGGTCCAGGCCACGAGGTCGCCGCGCCGGAATAGCTGGCGGTTGTTGGTGCTGGCTTTGTTCACGGCCAGTACCCTAGGGTTGGTGAGTAGCGCCAGCGTAGCGGGTGTACTGCTGGGGAGGTCGCCGCCAAACATGAGCGGCGAGCGGAAGATGCTCCACAAGGTCATGAGCGTGCGCTGCTCGTCGGGGGTGAAGCGCGTTTGGCGGTCGTCGCCGCGCTCGGCCCGGATACCTAGGCGGCCCAGCGGCAGCATGTCAGCATCGGGCCACGCGCCGGTCATGATGTAGGGCGCCCAGCGGTTACACACCTCAAAGTGCTCCTTGAGCTGCTCCCACGAGTCCCAGAAGTCGCCCACGGTGCGCCACATATTGGCGTGCTGCTGCGCGTGCTTGGCGTCGGCAATCGGCGTCTCGCCCGGCGACATGCTGAACACAATTTGGCGGCCCGTGCGGTCGATGGCCTTCCGTATCATCTCAATCTCGCCGGTATGGTAAGGCTCCGAGAGGTCGTCAATTTTGACGAGGTCCACGCCCCAACTCGCGTACAGCTCAAACAGGGAGTTGTAGTACTCCTGTGCGCCGGGCTTGCCAGCCACCACCGTGTACATGTCGTGCAGCCAAGCCGCCTGGCCTTCCTTGCTGTGGATGGCGTCGGCCGTGAGCTTGGTGCCTTTGATAGGCAGCTTGCGCTGCACCGCTATCACGGGCACGCCGCGCATGAGGTGAATGCCAAATTTCAGCCCTTTGGCGTGCATGTAGTCGGCCAGCGGCTTGAAGCCCTTGCCACCCGCAGCCGACGGAAACCGGTTGGGCGCGGGCACGAAGCGGCCGTACTGGTCGATGTTCCAATCGGGGTTTTTCTCGTTGTAACCGTGGGCCGTGTCGTTGCCCACGTACCAGCGGATGTCCACTACCACGTATTCCCAGCCGCTGTCTTTCAGGTTTTTGGCCATGTAGTCGGCGTTGGCCTTGGTTTCGGCTTCCGTCACGGTGGGGCCGTAGCAGTCCCAGCTGTTCCAGCCCATGGGCGGGGTAGGGGCCCACTGGTGAAAGTCGATTTTGGAAGCAACCTTTTGGGCAAAGCCAGGCTGCCCAAGGGCCAGTAGTAGCGCGCCGCTACCAAGCAGCTTATGAAGCAAATGCATAGAAAACCAGGACGCTAGGCAGCCCTGCATTAGGAGTGGGAAGTGGCTGCAAGTTAAGGTAACGATTGTCTAACTTCTGTTTTAGCAAATAAGTAGGCTTGATTTACCCGTTTCGTTTAGTTGATGAATGGTTATCTATAAAAATCTATTGTATAGAATTTTGTGATAAAGCGTAGAGTGCGAAACGAATTCAATAAGCTGATTATATTTGTACACAAACGTTTGTGTATTTTCTTTCTTTTTCCCACCCATTTTCATGAAAAACAATTACTCTTCGCTTCGGCGTACTGCCGAGGTGTGCGCTCGCTGGTCGGCACAGCACAGCAGGCTGCGGCTCAGTCGTTTCCTCCTAGGTCTGCTACTTGCGCTGCTCACGGGCCCGGCCGCTTTTGCCTTGCAGGGCAACGACAATTGCCACGACCCTTCGACCATTATCAAGGAGGGGAATAAATACTGGGTATTTACCACGGGCACTGACATCTACGCCATGTATTCTACCGATTTGGTAAATTGGCAGTCGGGCCCTAGGTCGGTATTCAACGGCGTGCAGCCCAGTTGGATAGCCAGCCGCGTACCCGGCTTCGACCGCACCAGCGATACGTACTGGGCGCCCGAGTGCGTGTACCGCAACGGCAAATACTACCTCTACTACTCGTGCTCGAAGTTTGGCACCAATACCTCGGCTATCGGGCTGGCCACCAACGTGACGCTCGACCCCGCCAGCCCCAACTACCAATGGCAAGACCAGGGCGAGGTAGTGTCAACGAGCAGCAGCAGCGCCGAAAACGCCATTGACCCCGGTATCATCACCGATGCCAGCGGCAAGCTCTGGATGACGTACGGGTCGTTTTTTAAAGGTATCAAGCTCATTCAACTCGACCCCGCTACCGGCAAGCGCCTAGGTACTAGTTCGTACTGGCTGGCCGGCAATGTAGGTTCCGATGGCACCACGCGCAACAGCAGCGGCAGCGAGGCGCCGTACATCGTGCGCAACGGCGCTTATTACTACCTGTTTATCAACAAGGGCGCGTGCTGCAAAGGCTCGAGTAGCACCTACTACGTGGTGGTGGGCCGTTCGAGTAGCATCACTGGCCCCTATGTGGACAAGAATGGCGTGGACCTCAACAAGAATGGCGGCACCACGCTCATCGCCACCAAGGGCAACTACGTGGGGCCGGGTTGCGTGGGCTTGTTTATCGAAAACGGGGTGAACTACCTCACCCATCACTACTACGACAGCAACCAGAACGGCCGGGCCCGCTTGAGCGTGGGCAACCTGGGCTGGGATGGGGCCGCGTGGCCCTTCATCACCCGCGACTGGCTGGCCGCCGGCCGCTACACCATCACCAACCAAAGCAGCAAGCTGGTGTGGGATGCCTGGGGCTGCACCGGCGCCTCGGGCCAGATGGTAGCGCAGGGCACGCCCGCCGGCCGCACCTGCCAGCAGTGGGACCTCACGCCCGACGGCAACGGCGAGTATAAAATTACTAACGCCCTAGGTGGGCTGTCGGCCGATGTCGTTAATAACTCGCCCGCCAACGGCGCCAAGTTGCAACTCTACGCCTACAGCGGCATCGCTGGCCAGCGCTTCAAAATCGAGCGCACCAATACCAACACCTTCGTGCTGGCCTCCGTGAACGGCAACCGCGTGGTGGAGGTGCCCGCCTGCTCGGCCACGGCCGGCACGCAACTGGCCCTCTACGACTACCTAGGCAACCCCTGCCAGCAGTGGGGCATTGGCGCGGCCAGTGGCGCCGCGGCTCGCACGGCCGCTCCCACCTCGGCCACCACCGCACAAGTGGCCCCCGCCGAAGACGAGCTGCCACTGCGCGTGTACCCCAACCCGGCTACCCAAGGACATGTTGTAGTGCACCTAGGGGCCGCGCTGGCCGCCGCGCCCGCTACCCTGACGCTCACCGACGGGCTGGGCCGCCAAGTGTACACGCGCACTAGTGCAGGTCAGCCCGACCTGCCCATAGAGGCGTTGCGGGCGGGGCTATACCTAGTGCGAGTGCACGGCGCGGCCGGCACCTTCACCCAGAAAGTGCTCGTGCATTAGACCTAGGCTCCTCCGTCAACTCGGCGCGACTATCATAAAAAAGGGCCTCCTACCAAGTGGTAGGAGGCCCTTTTTTATGATAGTCGCGCCGCGCTATTTCTTCTTGGCCCACACGGCCGTGCCCGTGTTGTCGAGACCGGTGAAGATGATGGTCGATTTCTTATTCTCCCAGTCGCGGCCTTTCTGCACGTAGACCTGGGCGGTGGTACCGTTGCTGAAGCGCAGCGAAAGCCACGGCGCGGCGTAGGTCCAGGTATTAGCGGCATTGCCATTGAAAGTGCCATCGGCCGCTAGCGTGAGGGCGGTGCTGTACTGGAAGTTGGGCGTAATTTGCTCTCTTTCGTAGCCCGGAATTACGACGTAATCGAGCTTGATTTGCTCCCAAGCGCCCGCTAGGTCGGCTTGGGGCACGGTGCTGTTATCCTCGCCGGCATAGCGCTCGGGCGAGACCACCGGCCAGCCCGAAGGCGTCCAGAAAATCTTGCGCACGTGCAAGTCCATGTAGAACGAATTGATGCCCGGCCGGCCTTGGTGAGCCATGTAGTACTGGCCGCTGCCATCGAAGAACACGCCGCAATGGGCCGTGCCCTGCCAGCCGCTGTGGCCATCAAACTGATAAGGCGCCAAAATCATGGGGCCGTGGTCCTCCGGTAGGTTGATGTCGCGGCCCTTAAAGTCGAGGAATGGACCTTCGGGCGAATCGGCGCGGCCCACGCGCACGTTGTACTTGGTCTGAAGCCAGTCGTAGGAGATGAACAGGTAGTACTTCTTCTGCTCTTGATTATAGATAATCTCGGGCGCTTCGATGTTGCCATTGATGGCCGCGCCCGTGAAACCGCGCTGCGCAATGCGCGGGCCGCGGTCGCCGGTAGTGGCGTTCAGGCCGGTGGCGGGGTCGAGCTTCACCACATGAATGCCATCGAAGGCCGAGCCGTAGTATAGGTGGTGCTTGCCCTGCGGGTCAACGAGTACCGTAGGGTCGATGCCGTTTGTGATGTCGGGCGACGAGTCATCGGTGGTCACGACCAGTCCCTTCTCCGTCCAGGGCCCGGTGGGCGAGCTAGCTGTGGCCAAGCCGATAGCGCTCACCTTAAATTTGTTCGAAGCTAGCGAGTAGTACAAGCGGTACTCGCTACCCACTTTCAGCACGTAGGGCGCCCACAGCAGCTTGTTGGGGGTGCCACCGCGCTGCGTGATGTAGGCCACGCCTAGTGGCGGGAGGCCCTTCAGAGCCCAGCCCACGAACTGCCAATCGATTAGGTCCTTCGAGCGGCGCACCTGCAAGCCAGGCGTCAGCACATCATCCGAAATGCCAAAGCCCACGTCAGTGCTATACATATAGTAGTAGCCATCGTCGGCCTTGAGAACGGCCGGGTCGTGCACATTGTAAGGCCCCCACTGCGCCGACGAGCTTAGCGGCGCCACATTGGCGTAGGTATCGGTGATGTTATTAATATCAAACGCGACGGGGGGAGGAATAGGTGGGGCCGGAGTAGGCGTCGGGGTCGGCGTTACAGGCGCCTCGTCTTTTTTACAAGAAGCGGCACCTAGCAGCAATGCAACCAGCAGACTGCTCCAGCGCAGCGACCTAGAAACGGGCTTTTTCATAGGAATTCTTTGAATGAGATAGGAGAGGGACCAGCTACTAGCCAAAATAGGCCAGCCGCGTGCTGCAACGGAGCGACGCACGGCTGGCCTATTTAGAAGGTGCCAGGTACTTACTTTTTGGCGGGAACGCGCAACACCGTGAAGGAGTTCGGGGCCAGCGTATAGGTCAGCGTGGCGCCTTTCACGGCGAACGTTGACTCCTTAGGCGCGAGCTTTTTGGGCTCTTTCAAGCTGTTCTGCGTTTGCAGGTCCTCGCTAGCCATCACTTGGGCGCGGCCAGTTTTGCCGAGGCCCTTAGCGCCGGCTAGGTTGATGCTGACGGGGCGCGGGCTGGTGGAGTAGTTCACCAGCTTCACTACCACCTCGCCGGCCGGCTCGTCAATCACGGAGCTGGCGAAGAGGTTGTCGGTGCCGTTTTTGGCGCCGGCGGGCATGGTCACGGGCAGTACTTTGGTGCCTTTGTTGAGGGCATACATTTTCTGTACGTAGTAGCTCGGCGAGCCGTACGAGTTCAGGTTATCAAACCAAATCATGTCGGGCGTCCACTGCCAAGCGTCTACGTGGGCGAACAGCGGGGCGTAGCTGGCCATGCCTACTACGTCGGCGTTGCGCTCGAGGCCGGTCATAAACGCGGCTTCCGAAATGGCGCAGTCCCAGGTATTCTTATTGTCTTGGCTGCCGATGGCGCCGCTCTGAGCGGCGTACTCGCCGGCGAAGATTTTAGGACCGGTGCGGGCGTAGGTATCGTAGCGGCCTACGTTCTTCCGAAACCAGTCGGCTTTGGCGTAGTAGTGCTCATCTACGTACTCGGCCTTTAGCTCACCTAGGCGCTTGCTGGCTTTGTCGAAGAGGTCGCCGTCGGGGCTCGGGCCGGCGCTGCTTACGATGTCGATGTTGGGATATTTGGCCTTAACGGCCTTGGCAAACGGCTCGTAGCGCTCCAAGTACTGTGGGCCCCACTGCTCGTTGCCCACGCCCAGCATCTTGAGGTTGAAGGGCGCCGGGTGGCCCATGGCCGCGCGCTTAGCACCCCAGGGGCTGCTGGCTGGGCCGTTAGCAAACTCGATAAGGTCGAGCGCATCCTGAATAAATACGTCGAGCGACGGGTCATCGGTCGCGTGGTCGTGCGGCGCGGCACTAGCGTTAGGACCGCCTTTGGTGCTGGCGCTGCTCATCGGGGCAAGTTCGCCCGAGTTGAACTGGCAAGCCATACCTACGTTAAGAATAGGCAACGGCTCAGCACCAATATCCTCCGAAAGCTGGAAGTATTCGAAGAACCCTAGGCCAAACGATTGGTAATAGTCGGGCGTCGAGCGGTGCTTGAACTCCATGTTCCAGCGGTTTATCATCGGCAGGCGAGCGGCCACATCGCCGATGGTTTCCTTCCACTGGTAGCGCTCCGAAAGGGTGCGGCCTTCCACGATGCAACCGCCCGGAAAGCGCAGGAAGCCCGGCTTCATGTCCTTGAGCAACTGCACCAGGTCGGTGCGCAGGCCGTTGGGGCGCTTATTCCAAGTGTCCTTTGGAAACAGTGAAACCACGTCTAGGTCCACCGTGCCAGTGCCAGTGAGCACGAGCTTGAGGTGGGCCTTGTTGTGCGTGCTGTTGGGCTTGAGCACGGCCGTGTACTGCTTCCACTCATTGGTGAAACCGGTTATAGCTACCTGCCCTAAGTCCTCGCCCTTTTCGCCAACCAGGCTGGCGGTGATGCCCGTAATGCTGCCCGCCCCGCGCCGGGCGTAGAATGAGAGCGTGTATTCGCCGCCCGCTTTCACGCCCATGCCGCGGAAACCTTCGTTCTCGATGCCCGCTTCGCCAGGGGCGCCGTTGCGGGTGGTCAGGCGCACGTAGTGCGAGTTATTGGCGCTAATACCCTGCTCGTTGCGCACCGCGTAAGCATCGAGGTTAGCGGCGCCTTGCAGGGCCTTCCAGCCGATGAGGCGGGCGTCGATTTCGAACGACTTATTCTTCACCAGCTCGGGGTACAGGCCCCCGTCGGCCGCGAAGTTGATGTCCTCGAAAAAGAGGCCGTACATGTTCTTGTTGACAGCCGCGCCGGGCTTGTTGACCTGCACCGTGAGGCTGGCTGGGGCTGCTGACTGTGCGCTGGCCCCTAGGGTGCCGAGCAGCGTGAGGCCGGTGGCAAGGGCCGAAAAGCGAGAGTTACGAATCATAAAAAGTGGATAAGAAACGGGTGGGGGAGAATTACCAAAACTTGACGTAGAGCGCCATGATGAGCAGCAGCGTAATCACGATAAGCGCCAGCGTGCTCGGCGCTACTTTAAACTGGCCAGGCGCCAGCGGAATAGCCTTTGGGTTGATGGCCGGGCCGGCCAAGCTCATCACCACCATCAGCGCGAAGGTGAAGGCGAATGACAAGCCCATGCAGATGAGAAAGGGGATTTCGTAGCCGCCCTTGCCGTTAGGGAAGGCCGTGTAAAGTAGTGTTTCGGGACCTAGGACATTTGGCGCGTAGTTATTGAAGAACACCGACAACGCAAAGCCCGCCAGAATGCCCGCAATGGCGGCCGAAGCCGTGGTGCGCTTCCAAAACAAACCCAGCAGGAACACCGCCACAATACCGGGCGAAATGAAGCCCGTGTACTTCTGAATGTAGGTGAACCCACCTTCGCCGCCGATGCCAAGCAAGTCCTTCCAGGTCAGCATGATGGCCAGTAGCATGGCGGCAAATACCGTGAGGCGGCCTACCCAAACAAGCTGCTTCTCATCCGACTCGGGTCGGAGATAACGCTTGTAAATGTCGAGGGTGAAGATGGTCGAAATCGAGTTGACCTTGCCCGCCAGCGAAGCCACAATGGCCGCCGTGAGCGCCGCCAGCGACAAACCTTTCAGGCCATTGGGCAAGAAGGTGAGGATGGCCGAATACGCGTTGTCAGAGTTGAAAACGCCGCCGGGCGACATCTGCGGCTGCAAGCTGCCGTTTTTGTGCAGCACGTAGGCCGCAATACCGGGCAGCATCACAATCACCGGCATAATGAGCTTGAGCATGCCCGCGAACAGGATGCCGGTGCGCGCCGTCTTGAGGTCGGCCCCTAGGGCGCGCTGCGTAATGTATTGGTTGCAACCCCAGTAATTGAGGTTTACTATCCATTGGCCGGCCGCGTACATGGCCACGCCCGGCACCATGAGGTACTTATTGATATCGACCTGCGGTGTGGCATCCGTAGGCTTCGGGAATATCATGTGAAAGTGGTCGTTGGCGTCGCCCATCATGGCCTTGAAGCCGGCGATAGCGCTGCTGCCCAACCCAAATTTTTCGCTTACCAGCGTGAGTGCCAGGTACGTAGTAGCCAAGCCGCCAATGATGAGCACCGTCACCTGAATTACGTCGGTGTAGCCCACCACTTTCATGCCCCCTAGGGTAATGAAGAGCGCAAACATGGCCAGCGCCACCATAATGAGGTGAAACGCCTCGCTGCCCCCCACTAAGCTGCTGATGGCCAGCGCCCCTAGGTAAAGAATCGACGTGAGATTGACCAGCACGTACAGAAACAGCCAGAAGATGCTCATTATCAGGCTCAGCGTCGAGTTGAAGCGCTGTTCCAGAAACTGCGGCATGGTGTATATCTTCTGCTTCAGGTAGATAGGCATGAAGAACACCGCCACGATAATGAGCACGATGGCCGCCACCCACTCATAAGCCGCTACTGCCACGCCCACCTGAAAGCCGTTGCCCGACATGCCGATAAACTGCTCGGCCGAAATATTCGAGGCAATCATGCTGGCCCCGATGGCCCACCACGTCAGCGAACCCTCGGCCAGGAAGTAATCCTTGGTGCTCATCTGCTCCTTCTGCTTGCTGCGGTACACGTAGTACCCATAAGCCGAAACGCCGATGATGTAGAAAAGGAAAACCCCTAGGTCCAGGGTGTTAAACGCGTTTTGCATGCGGGTGGGAAGGCGAAGTAAACGGCACAAGCAGGCTCAGCTGGCGCAGGTTTAGCGCAGCGTAACTCGTACCAACTATGAGGAGGAGGCGGTGCCTCCGCTGCCGCAACGCGGCACTAGTGCGATGGTATGCTACTTAGGCGTAGCCACTACGGGACCTAGGCGCGAGCTTGCCGCTGGCGCGGCAGTGGAGTTGACAACTCCACGTCATGACAAGGCACGAATTACGCTGCGCTAGACTTGCGCCAGCGCAGCGTAACGTGCCAATAGCTTAGCCCTTGAAGGCTACTTCGTTGAAGCGAATCTCGTTTTTGAACGTGCGCAGCTTGGTGTCTTCATCGATGATGAGGTACTCGATACCGGCCATCTCGGCGAAGTCCTCTAGGTACTCGCTCGTCAGGTTCTGGCTGTAGCCGGTGTGGTGGGCACCGCCAGCCAAAATCCAGGCGGCGAGGCCGGTTTTCATGTCGGGGTGCACTTTCCAGAGCACGCGGGCTACGGGTAGGTTCGGCAGGTCTTGCTCGGGCGCTACGGCCTCCACGGTGTTCACAATCATGCGGAAACGGTTGCCCATGTCCACGATGGTTGCGTTGAGGGCCGGGCCAGCGGGGCAGTTGAACACCAGGCGAACTGGGTCTTCCTTGCCACCGATACCTAGGGGGTGAATCTCGGCGCGCACCTTGCCTTCGGCGATGGTGGGGCAGATTTCGAGCATGTGTGAACCCAGGACTTGCTCGTTGCCGGGGGCGAAGTGGTAGGTGTAGTCCTCCATAAAGGAGTTGCCGCCGGGCAGGCCGGCGCCCATTACTTTCATGGCGCGCACCAGAGCCGAGGTCTTCCAGTCGCCCTCGCCACCGAAGCCGTAGCCATCGGCCATCAAGCGCTGCGTAGCGATGCCGGGAAGCTGCTTCATGCCGTGCAGGTCTTCGAAGGTATCGGTGAAGCCCTTGGCGTTGCGGTCGGTCAAGAATTTGCGCATACCTAGCTCGATGCGAGCCGCGTCGCGCAGGCTTTCGCGCTTCTCGCCGCCTTCCTTCAGGTTGTCGCCTAGCTCGTATTCCTGCTCGTAGGTAGCTACCAGACCGGCAATCTGCTCGTCGGTCACGGCGTTTACTTCGGCCACTAGGTCGCCGATGCCGTAGGTGTTCACCTCGTAGCCAAACTTGATTTCGGCTTCTACTTTGTCACCTTCGGTCACGGCTACGTAGCGCATGTTGTCGCCAAAGCGCACGAAGTGGGCACCCTGCCAATCGGCCCAGGCGCTAGCTACGCGGCTCCAAATGCTGAGGCGCTCACGCACATCCTCGCTCTGCCAGTGGCCCACGATAACCTTGCGACTCAGGCGCATGCGCGAGCCGATGAACCCAAACTCACGGTCGCCGTGCGCCGATTGGTTGGTGTTCATGAAGTCCATGTCAATGGCATCCCACGGAATGTCGCGGTTGTACTGCGTGTGCAGGTGCGCCAGCGGCTTTTGCAGGATTTTCAAGCCGTTAATCCACATTTTGGCCGGCGAGAAGGTGTGCATCCAAGCAATCAGGCCTACGCAGTTCGGCGTGTTGTTGGCCTCCTGCATGAGCTTGTAAATCTCCTGCGGACCCGTCAACACCGGCTTGTACACGATGTTGATGGGCAACTTGGTCCCCAGCTCTTTCGCGATTTCCTGCGAGTGGCGGGCTACTTCCTCCAGGGTTTCGGGGCCGTAGAGGTGCTGGCTGCCAGTGATAAACCAGGCTTCGTAATTTGAAATGTCAATCATGGTGGTGGGTAGTACCGTGGACTCTGTGAGTCCGCGAGTTAAATGGTTGGGTGCTAGCACGCGCGGACCCGCAGGGTCCACGGTACAGCCTATTGCCCGTAGTAAGAATTGGCGCCGTGCTTGCGCTCGTAGTGTTTTTTAATCAAGGCGTCTTTCAGCCGCGCTACGCCCGGCTTGAGCGTGCAGCTGAGGTAGGCTAGGCGCGCTACTTCTTCGAGCACCGCGCTGTGGTACACGGCTTTTTCCACGGTTTTACCCCAGGTGAAGGGCGCGTGGTTGCCCACGAGTATCATCTCGACTTCGGCGGGCGAGAGGCCACGCTTCTCAAACTCGTTGATGATTTGCCAGCCGGTCTGGTGCTCGTAGTCGCCCGCGATGAGCTCGTCGCTCATGGGCGGCGCGCAGGGCACGTCGGCCGTGAGGTGGTCGGCGTGGGTGGTACCTAGGATGGGAATATCGAGCTGCGCCTGGGCCCAAGCCGTAGCATAGGTACTGTGCGTGTGCACGATACCGCCAATGTTCGTCCACTCCTTGAAGAGCAGTGCGTGGGTTTTGGTGTCCGATGAAGGCCGCTTGGTGCCTTCGACAATATTGTTGTCGAAGTCCACAATCACGATGTCCTCCGGCTTCAGCGTGGCGTAGGGCACGCCGCTGGGCTTGATGGCGAACACGCTTTTCTCGCGGTCTACTACGCTGGCGTTGCCGAAGGTAAAGAGCACCAGCCCGAGGGCTGGCAGCTGCATATTGGCCTCGTAGCAGGCTTGCTTTAGGTCTTGGTACTGGCTCATTAGGCGGTGGTGATGGCGGGGGTTT